>Ga0154434_110_pt1 | contig 533808 bp, 483 predicted proteins | sample RifGroC2_FD_115938 | JGI IMG/M metagenome (GOLD analysis project Ga0154434, IMG submission 115938) | Chloroflexi bacterium GWC2_49_37 | reverse complement strand
GTCGTTTTCCCGTGGTCAATGTGTCCCATCGTCCCCACGTTCAAATGCGGTTTGTTCCGTTCATATTTCTGCTTCGCCATAATTGCTATCTCCTTCTATCTATCATTCATATAAAATAATCAAATTCGGTAACGAGAGCCCTCAATGGGATTCGAACCCATGACCTCGTTCTTACCAAGAACGCGCTCTACCGACTGAGCTATGAGGGCATTCGTCAGTTTTTTAGTCTGGCAATCAAAGCTCAGCTGCCAGACTAAAAAGGTGGGCGGAGAAGGATTCGAACCTCCGAAGGCGTTCGCCAACTGATTTACAGTCAGTCCCCGTTGTCCACTTGGGTATCCGCCCGCTATTCAATTTTATCAGCCATCCAACCATCGGTCAACAAACAATACTGGCTGATGGGCGAACCAGAGCCGACGATGGGAATTGAACCCATAACCTACCACTTACAAGGCGGTTGCTCTGCCGTTTGAGCTACGTCGGCAAGCTCCGATTCCTTGCCTTAAGCAGAACGATTATACCAAAGCATCCATTCCAGAGCAAGGATATTTTAACAATCCGGGAAATCCAAACGGCGGAAAAGTTTATCAGGATTCAGGGGAGACGTCAAGCATTGACAGGCCACGAGGGGCAGGAAAAATAAAGTTCAAATTATTTTCTGGCAGCCCGCCTGGTGTTTTCTTCAATGTCAACAAAAATCTTCAAAACTTCAGAAATCCCCAGCAAAACCACAAAGTAAACCAGGCCGCGGAATGGTCTTTCCAGGGTGATCAATATATTCGTAACATAATCCGTAAAACCCAGACCAAACCAATAACCACGCAGGATTTGCAAAACCATCACCATCAGCGCAACAATGAAATCGATCGAATAAACAGCCAGGACGACCCATCCCAGCACTCTGGCTACACCTGACAGGCGGAAAATGATGGTTGGATCGAAATACGTTCCCATGAAGCGATTCTTGGTTTCCTTCTCTTCTTCCATTTATTCCTCCAAAAATAATATATAAATAAGCTGAGTGGCAACAAACCCTATTTTATTGACTAAAAAACACCAACTACACCAGTTATCTACAGGTTTGTTATAATACTATGATTATACATCTGGAATAACACAAGTTATTGGCATCAATATTTTGAGGTATCCCGCAATGAATGCATCCAACACACCCACCGATTTTATCCGGGCAGCCGTCGAAGAAGACAACCACACCAACCGTTTTAATGGCAGAGTGCAGACGCGTTTCCCACCGGAACCGAATGGTTACCTGCACATCGGGCATGCCAAGGCCATATCCATCGATTTTGGCATCGCGGAAGATTACAATGGCATATGCAGTCTGCGCTTCGACGACACCAATCCGACCAAAGAGGATGTGGAATATGTGGATGCCATCAAATTTGACATCCGCTGGCTGGGCTTTGATTGGGACGAGCGTGAATTTTATGCCTCGGATTATTTTGACCAGCTTTACGAATTCGCCCTCATCCTGATCAAAAAAGAAAAAGCATATGTGGATGATCTCAGCGCGGATGAAATTCGTGAATATCGCGGCACCCTGACAGAACCCGGCCGGGTTAGTCCTTTCCGCAATCGCAGCATCGCTGAGAACCTGGACTTGTTTGAACGCATGAAACAGGGAGAATTCCCGGATGGGTCACGCGTCCTGCGCGCAAAGATCAACATGGCTTCCGGAAACATCAATATGCGTGACCCGGTCATGTACCGCATCCTGCACACACCCTCCCATCACCGCACCGGCAGCAAGTGGTGCATTTACCCGATGTATGATTATGCCCACGGACAGTCGGATTCAATTGAAGGGGTCACTCATTCGCTTTGTTCACTCGAATATGAAGCCCACCGCCCCTTATATGACTGGTTCCTGGATGAGCTGGAAATCTATCATCCACGCCAGATAGAATTTGCCCGCTTGAATTTGAGCTTTACAGTCATGTCCAAACGGCGGTTGATCCGCCTTGTCCAGGAGGGTTTTGTAAAAGGGTGGGACGACCCGCGTATGCCTACCATTCACGGCTTACGCCGCAGAGGTTTTACACGCGCCTCCATCCGAAATTTCTTGGACCTGGTCGGGGTCGCCAAAAATGACAGCATCATTGATATTGCCCTGCTTGAGCATTGCCTGCGCAACGACTTGAATAAAATTGCCACGCGCAAGATGGCTGTATTGCGCCCGATCAAGGTGATCATTGATAATTTCCCGGAAGGATTGGTTGAGGAATTAGATGCAATCAACAATCCGGAGGACCCCCAGGCTGGCAGCCGCAAGATCCTGTTCACCAAGGAACTCTACATCGAACAGGAAGATTTTTGCGAAGTGCCACCACCCAAATATTACCGCTTATTCCCGGGAAACGAAGTGCGCCTGAGATATGGTTACTTCATCACCTGCACAAGCGTGGTCAAAGACCCAAATACCGGTCAGATCCTTGAGATCCACTGCACCTACGATCCAACCACGCGCGGCGGAGATGCACAGGATGGTCGCAAGGTTAAGTCTACAATTCATTGGGTATCCGCCACTCATTCCTTAGCTGCGGAAGTACGCCTGTATGACCGTCTGTTCCTGACTGAAGACCCCTTTGAATTGGAAGAAGGCCAGGATTTTACTGCCAATATTAATACCGATTCATTGGAAGTTCTTCCCGCCTGCCGGATGGAAACCAGCTTGAAGAGTGCTGCCGCCGGAGACATCTTCCAGTTTGAGCGTCTTGGCTATTTCAATGTCGATCCCGACTCCACAGAGATCAAACTGGTGTTTAACCGCTCCGTATCGTTAAAAGATTCCTGGAGCCGGTTAGCCTCCGGTGGGAAAAAATAATATTAATCATAACCGGGTAACTTCAAAATATGGGGGAAGGTTGAAAAGATCAAAAACAGGGTCTGATGAATTCATCAGACCCTGTTTTTGATTTATTCCGTTCCAGACGCCAGGATCTCGATCGCCTTTTTTAACCTTTCCAAAACTTTAGTTTTGCCGATGATCTCCATACTCTCAAATAAAGGTGGGCTGATCGCCTGTCCTGTCACTGCCACTCGCAGGATACCAAACACCTGTCCTGCTTTCAAGCCCAGCTCATCCACCATGAGGCGCATGGGAGGTTCAGCCAGCTCAGGTGTGATTTCATCCAGAGAGGCCAGAATCTCACCAGACCGCTGCACTATTTTCGCAGACTCTGCAGCGGTTAAATTCTTCCCGATCAGGTCAGCCAACGCAGGTTCAATGTCATCTTTAAAGAAAAAGCCTGCAAAAAACAGCGCGTCATCCAGGGTGACAAGCCGCTCACGGAGGATCGGTATGATCTGGATCATTTTTCTATCATCCACCTGGTAACCTGCTTTTTCGAAGTATGGTTTAACACGCGAGGAAACATCCTCATTGGTCAGGTTCCGGATATGGGCGCCACTGAAGTAATCCAATTTGGCAAAATCGATGGCGGCAGGAGATGGATTCACCCGATCTATATCAAATTTCTGGACCATTTCCGGCAAGGTCATGAATTCACCTTCGGCAATCCCCCAGCCCATCAGCAGGATCCAGTTTAATACTCCCTCTGGGATATAGCCCAATTTTTCCAGGTCGGTGATGAAAATTGAATAACCACTGTCGAGGGCATCCGCAGCATCACGCTTGCTCATCTTGCCTTTGCCAGAAGGTTTCAGAAACACTGAGAGATGCACCCATTCAGGCTCTTCCCAACCGAATGCACGCACGATATGTACATGCAATGGAAAAGTTGAAAGCCACTCGGAACCCCGGATGACATGGGTTATCTTCATCAGGTGGTCATCCACCATGGCAGCCAGATGGTAAAGTGCCCATCCGTCAGATTTTACCAGCACATAATCGTCAATATTTTTATTCTCAACGATAATTTCACCCCGCAACGCATCATGAGAGCTGATGCTGCCATCTCTCGGGGTCTTGAAGCGTATGACATAAGGTTCACCATCTGTAATCCTTCTGCCGGCCGTCTCTTTCGAAAGGTTTCGGCAGGTACCATCGTAATGAAGACTTTCCTTGCGCTTCATCTGTTCCTGGCGGACTCCATCCAGGCGCTCTTTTGAACAGAAACAGGCATAAGCATGACCGCTGTCCACCAGTTTGCGGGCATATTCAAGATATATTTCTTTACGCTCAGATTGACGATAAGGACCATAAGGACCACCGACATCCAGACCTTCATCCCACTGCAGGCCAAGCCAGCGCAAACCATGCATCAGCTCTTCTTCTGACCCTTCCACAAAACGGTTGACATCCGTGTCCTCAAGCCTGAGTATAAATTGGCCTCCAGTGCGTTGGGCAAGAAGATAATTATATAAAGCAGTCCGGGCGCTTCCCAGGTGCATACGACCGGTAGGAGACGGTGCAAAACGAACTCTGGCAGGTGTGATGGATTCCATGGTGATCTCCTATAATTCCAATGTCTTTTGACGTAATATGATACTTTCAACCAGGCCAATTCCCAACATCAATGAAAGGAGACCGCTGCCTCCGTAACTGATGAAGGGTAAAGGTAATCCTGTTACCGGTATGAGGTTGAGGTTGACTGCAATGTTCACTGCGCCCTGGAAGAATATCAAAAAAGCCACCCCGTAAGCGATCAATGCTCCAAAAGGATCATTCGCTCTCCAGGCTGCATGCAGGCAGCGATATATAATGAATGCTATCAAAATGAGGACAAAAATGGCACCCACCAAGCCAAATTCCTCAGCGATCACTGAAAAAATAAAATCGGTGTGACGCACTTTGAGAAAGCGCAACTGGGTTTGAGTACCATGCCCATAACCTTTTCCCAACAAGCCACCCGAACCAAGCGCGATCAAGGCCTGGTCAACATTGTATTGGGCTCCATAGGTTGTGTTGGCATCAGAAAAGAAAAAACCAGTAACTCGATCTTGCTGGTAAGATTCTAGAAATTGGAAGCCGATAACAATCACAATAAGGGCGAAAAGTGCAAGCAAACCCAGCTGCTTTAATTTAAGGCCACTTATCCAGGCTAGGAATCCCCACAAAACCATGATGACTATCACATTGCTCAAGTTAGGTTGTAGGAAAATCCATATCGCCAGGCCTGCTGCAATTAAAATACTCTTCATGAGCCAGGAAATATTGCGCAGAGATTCCAAATTACGGGAAAAATAGGTTGCCAATGCCAGGATAACCACTATCTTGGCAAGTTCGGTTGGTTGGATGGATATCAGTCCGGTTTCCAGCCAGCGCGCAGCCCCAAACCTTTCACCTCCAATAATATACAAGATGACCAGGAACACCATAATAACAAAATATATCTGGCGGATCAGGGCAGCCCAATAATGGTAATCAATTATTGCCACGATCATGATCACTACAAAACCCAGGCTGGCAAAAATGATCTGGCGTTGAACAAGGCCTTCCAGAATTTCATTTCCAGCAATGGCAGAACGGATCATGGCGACACCAAATGCGATTGCCAGGATCACCGCCCCAAATAGGCTGAAATCAAAATGGCGCCAAAATTCTTCACGAAATCCACGAATCATAATATTAAATCTTAACTTCAATGGAGAGGGTATACCAGGCGTTAACGGAAAGCAAACCGGTTATTTCAAACGCCGGCGATTGGAAATACGCAATGGGATATCAGCTACCAACCGTTGCGAACGACCTTCCTTGGCAATATTAATGCTTACCGCAGTCGGATCTATCTCAACGTACCTGGAAATAACTTCTATCAACTCATCTTTCATAGCATTCAGCGCAGACGGTGCCAAGTCTGTCCGGTCATGGATCAGGACGAGTTGCAATCGTTCTTTGGCATTTCCAGCACTTTTCTTACGCCCGATCATACGGTTAAAAAATTCCATTTTACTTCCTCCCCGAGAAAAGGCGTTGGAGAAATCCCTGGTTTTCCACATCCACAAAAGGAACATCTTCGCCCATTAATCGACGCGCGATGTTATGAAAGGCCATTCCAGCTTTGCTTTTGTTATCAAATGCCAGGGGGGTTCCACGATTTGAAGCAACGATCACATTTTCATCATCCGGAACGATCCCAATTAAATGAATTGCAAGCAGATCAAGTACATCTTCGACTGAAAGCATATCTCCACGTTTGACCATGGAAGGTTTAATCCGGTTGATGACCAGGTGAACTGGGCCCTTTTCTTCGGCATCCAGTAAACCGATCACACGATCGGCATCCCGAACGGCAGATACTTCCGGATTGGTCATAACAAGAACCAGGTTTGCTGCAGCAATGGAATTACGAAAACCGCGTTCAATACCCGCCGGGGAATCGATCAGGATCCAATCACATTCCTGCCGTAAATCATCACACAGTCGAACCATATCACTAGGAGAAACAGCGCTTTTATCCCGCGTCTGTGATGCCGGGATGAGATACAACTCAGGAAGACGTTTATCGCGGATCATTGCTTGGCGTAAACGGCAGCGACCCTCAACCACATCCACCAGATCGTAAACAATCCGATTTTCCAAGCCCAAAACAACATCCAGGTTTCGCAAACCAATATCACCATCAATACAAACCACTCTTTGCCCAAGAGAAGCTAAACCTACTGCGATATTGGCAACCGCGGTCGTTTTACCAACCCCACCTTTTCCTGATGTAACTGTCGCAACTTTAGCTGTCATGCATCCATCCTAACCCATTATCCTGATTTCCACGGTTCGGCGATTAAATTTCCATCTTTCCATTTCGCAATTTCCACATTACCTTTACTGTTTTTTTTGGGAGAAACCGCAATCTTGCCTGCAATTCTTAACTGCATGGGGGAAAACTCAAGAGCACCAACAACAGCTTCTTCATTCCCTTCAGCACCAGCATGTACAAACCCTCTGAGACGTCCCCATACAAGAACACTCCCACCCGCTACAATCTCAGCACCCGGGTTGACATCCCCAAATACAACTACATTCCCCGAAAATTCTATTCGTGTTCCCGAGCGAAGTGTGTGTTGTATCCATAAGGCTTTATCATCAGGGATGGCCTCGGCAGCTTCAATAGTCTCAACCGGTTTTGGTTTCGAAATGCGGGTTGCCAGACCCAGGTTCTGAGCAGTTTGCTCAGTGGTTGAAGAACCACTTAGAACTGCCCACAAAGTAATGCCATGCTCTGAAAGAATATCCCGAAATGATGCCAGTTCTGCAACGTGCAAAGCATGGCTACCCACGTCCAAAGCCATACGGGCACTCTGATAAAAGGTTGGGCGTTCATCAATCTGATTAATCAGGGCTGAAGTTAATGCCTCCCAATCAGCATCTCCAAAGGATACCATCAGGCCTTCACGAATGCCTTTAATTTGAACAATGGATGGTTCTTTTGCCATAATTACGATAAATTATAGCACACAGTACTATTCTGTTTACGGCGTTGTACCTTGAGCGGCATCCAATGCTTTTTGCTCAAAATATGCATCCATGACCAGCTTTACCATCGGAGCAGCTACACTCCCCCCTTCGCCTCCATTGTAAGCAAATGCCAGGATCACAATTTCGGGGTCATCAAACGGAGCGTAAGCAACTGTCCAGGCATGCGTGGGCCAATTTTCAAATTTACACTTTCCCTGACTATTGGCAACATCATCGCAATATTCAGCCGTCCCTGTTTTTCCAGCCACGGCAATTGGATAATCTTTGAAAGAGTAGGTATTATCAAGGGTTCCCGACAAATCCGTCACAGCTAGTCGCATTCCTTGCTGAACGCTTTGGATTACCCAAGGCTCAATTACTTTCATATCGCCGGTAGTTGTACAATAAGTATTTTGACATCGGAAATCTTTTATCACCGGGTCAACAGTGACATCCCATTTTAAATTTGGAGTAAAAGGTGATATTTGATAACTGTATTGTTCCTCAGGCTTATCTGATACTGTTTGCTCGACAGGGTTCCACCACTTTTCGAGAACATTCCCATTTGAATCCTGGATCGAACGGATAATGGTGGGTTGCATCAATTTACCATCATTGGCAATGGTTGCAGCGGACATCAGTACCTGTAATGGAGTCGCCAATACATATCCCTGACCCACACTGGCGATATAAGTATCACCGGTGGACCAGTTTTCACCCTGATAGATACGCTTCCAGGCCGGATCCGGGATCAAACCAGAGGCCTCACCATATAACTCAATACCAGATGGTTGGCCATACCCGATTGCATCTGCATATTGTTGCAAACGCAAAATACCAAGCCCTTCAGGTACCTCGTTTTGATATCCACCCCCCAATTTATAGAAACACACATTGCTGGAATACGCAATACAATGAAGAAAATCTATCTTACCAAACGATTTTGGGTAGATCCAGTCTCGGTATGAACGCTGAAATCCCTTATCGGTGGGAGAAAAACTCTCAGTGATCACTAACTCTCCAGGAGCTTCGATAATCTGGTCCAAAGAAACTACACCTTCGTTCAAAGCTCCTGAAGCTGTTGATAATTTAAAAGTTGACCCGGGAGGATATTCTGCTGAAATGACAGCATTCAACAGCGGATGAGTCGGGTCTTCGCTCAGTTGTTTATAATAATACTCAGGGATAAACCGGGCCAGGCGGTTGTTTTCATAAGAGGGCCAGGATACCATGGCAAGAATCTCACCAGTTTTGGGGTTCATGGCGACCACGGCACCGGAAGATATTCTTATATATCCGTAATATCGATTATTCCAATAATCGATTTCTTCTTCAATGGCAGCCTCAGCTGCTGCCTGAAAACGGGTATCAATTGTAAGAGTGATATTATCACCAGGAACAGGTGCTATTGGAGGTTCCAGGTTGCTCAATTCCTGTCCAGCCACATCCACTTCAACCACTCGTTTACCAGGAGACCCGATCAGTACATCATTCAGGGATGCTTCAACCCCTGCGTAACCAACTTTATCAATTTGTGTCGAGAAGCCCAGGGATTTGAACTCAGCTTCCAACCTGGCAGGAATCGGACCCAAAAAACCTACCACATGCGCAGTTAATGAACCGGTGGGATAATCCCGAATTGGTTCTACTTCCACGCTCACTCCTGGCCAATCCACCAGGCGTTCACGGGCAATTCGAGCTGAATTTTCACTTACATTACATTGGATCTTTACCGCTTCATAGGGAGCCAGCGAATTTCCCAGCTCCACCAATTGTGTGATCCCGGGACCAGGAACACAGGCTGATACCAGTTTGGCATCCTCTACAGTTCCACTATTAACTGGAACTCCTGTAAGATCGGATATTTCCCGATAGATCTGTTGAATATCAGATGAGTCATCAGGAAGATAGGCAGGGGTAATAGCAATCGCGTAGGAGGCTACATTTCGAGCCAGGACGAAGCCATTGCGATCATAAATGATACCCCGCTGTGGCGCATCACTGATAATCCTCGTGCGGTTATTGTCAGCATAGGTTAAATAAGTCTCATAGTCCAAGATTTGTAGTCCAAACAAACGGATCACGAAGATAACAAAAACAAGCCCAAAAACAATATAAATTGACCACAAACGCCACGGTTGAAATCGAACCAGCGTTGATGATGTGCTCATATATTCACCTCTAATGGGTACACCCAATTCGCCAGATCCTTGATCAGGTAATAAACAGGTATCACCAACAACCAATTAAGCAAAGTAGAAGGCAATACAATCAAGCTTATAACATCTCCAAATTGGAAAGAACTACCAGTAAGGATCAGGTATCCAAAGGTTAATAGGTGCATGCCAAACGTACCAATAAATATAACTACGAAAGTCGCAAGGAGTGGAGCCTGCCAAACCCTACGGTGCATCAAGCGACCTGCCCCTACTACCAAGAGATAGCCTGCCAATGGAATATACCAGGGTAATCCCGATACATAGCCAACCATTAAACCCGCCGTCACCGCCCAATACCAGGATGTTTTTACCCGATCCTGAAGAGACCAGGTTACCAGGATCGCCATTATCAAATCCGCACCCCCGGAGAGCAGATTGATCCAGCTTATGATCCCGGTTTGAATCATTAGAGCTATTCCCAACACAGGTAAAGCTAAAAAAATTGACATAATGCGTATTTTCTCATTAAGGAAGGGTAAGGCGGGGTGCTTACGGGCAATTTCACTGCCCACACGCCCCGCTCCCCTGGTTTATTAAGATCATACCATAATACGTTAAGGGTTCGGCGTGGGAAGCAGAGGTGTGATATCAACAGGCTGAAAATTTATAATAATCAGGACAAACTCAACCCGGGAAAAATCCACTATCGGCTGAACAGATGCCGTCTGAAACAACTCATATTCACGGTTGCTTACGCTTACGACCTGTCCAATCAGGATATTGGGAGGGTAATCGCCTCCCAATCCGGAAGTTAAGATCACATCATTTGGCTCAACTTTTACATCATGCGAGATCATCCCTAACGAAAGGTCGCCTGTGATCGAACCGTTAAGAATGGCTTCCGTTTTGGAGTTTTTTAGGCGGATATTGACTGCGGAAATTTGATCTGTGATCAGTTGCACCCTGGCTGCCTCTGAAACAACCGCTTCAACCCGTCCAACCAGTCCCTGTTGAGTAACCACTGGCATACCACGCACGATTCCTTCGTTTGAACCAACATTAATGATCACGTATCTAAGGAAAGGGCTTGGGTCACGCCCAATTACAGCGGCTGCTTTATAGGTATTTTCTGGGTTGGTGCGCGCGAAATCCACAAGGGCAGAAAGAATTTCCGTTTGGGTAACTTGTTGCTGAAGGTCAATGATCTGGGTTTGAAGTCGCGCTACATCCGCTTCCAATTCAATATTTCTCTGCCGAAGTGAAGCCATGTCACGAGGCGCGGTAAAAAAATCTGATATTGCCAGGAACCGGCTCGATATCCAGGTCTGGGATCCAACTGTTATCTGCCCAAACCAATTGGTGATACTTCCAAAGTAACCACCCAGTGCGAGCATTACAAAACCGACCACAACTAAAATGATGAAGGCCGTTTGCAATGACCGGGGAAATGTTGATTTCATATCACAAGGATTTTCGTATTCACTAATTCCAAATCACTAAAGAAAGGTAAATTATCGATTACTACCTTTCAAGACCAACCAGGAACCGGGAGCTATTTTGAAAATCATCCAGAATAATTCCAGTACCGCGCACAACGCAGGTAAGAGGGTCTTCTGCCACCCAAACACGCAAGTTAAGCTCTTCTGCCAACCGCTCAGCGAGCCCTTGCAATAACGCACCCCCACCAGCCAGGCAGATGCCCATTTCCATCAGGTCTGCAATGATTTCAGGGGGTGCTTCGTCCAGGGTATCTTTAACTGTATCAACGATCACCTGTATAGAACCTGTCAGGGCTTCGCGCATCTCCACAGAAGAAACAATGACTGATTCTGGCAAACCGGTTACCAGATTGCGTCCACGAACTTCAGTGGTTTTTTCCACAGGTAACTGAAAAGCAGATCCAATATTCCATTTGATATGTTCTGCGATCCTTTCGCCCACCAAAAGATTATATTTATTGCGAATATATTGCACAATATCCTGATCCATCTCATCTCCGGCTACACGCAATGACCGGGATACAACCACCCTACCCATGGATATCACCGCCACCTCAGTAGTTCCCCCGCCGATATCAACGACCATCGTGCCGCGCACTTCATTAACCGGTAAACCAGCCCCCAATGCAGCTGCAATAGGTTCTTCAATCAGGTACGTGTCCCGGGCGCCTGCAGACATGGAAGCATCATATACAGCCCGTTTCTCCACCTGGGTCACTCCCGATGGAATTCCAATCACCACTCGGGGACGAGGCAATGGAACAATGGTTTGCTCGTGAACTTTTCCAATAAAATACTCCAGCATGGCTTCGGTAATCTCAAATTCTGAGATAACGCCATCCCGTATCGGTCTGACAACCATGAGAGAACCAGATGTCCGACCAGCCATTTCTTTAGCTTCAAGGCCAATAGCAAGGGGGGCGCGCGAACGTTTATCAATTGCAACCCAGGAAGGTTCATTGATAACAATCCCTTTGCCACGCACATACACCAGGGTATTTGCGGTACCCAAGTCAATACCAATATCCAAAGAGAAAAGGCCAAGAAGCCAGTTAATTGGATTAAATGCCAAGTATAACTCCTAGAGAGAAATTTAACAGAATCATTATACCATCCTTCTTATTGAAGCCTTTGTAACACCAGCATGGTCAGATCGTCGATCGGGAGATTTGTTCCCATAAAATCGAATACCGATGCCTCGATTGCTTTCACAATATCTTCAGCAGAAGATTGGTGGTGCTCTTTAAATACCCTCTGTAATCTATCATCACCGAACAGATCCTCATGCCGTGAAACTGCCTCTGTCAAACCATCCGTATACAATAGAAGACTGTCACCGGCATTGAGGTGAACCAGGCGTTCCTCAATACGTGTATTTTCCACAATTCCAAGCGCCATGCCGGTACGATTCAAATTTTCGATCTTCTGGTCCTCATTGCTAATTATGAATGGAGGGTTATGACCTGCGTTGGCGTAAGTTAATTCGCCGGTCTTTAACGACAAAACCGCATAGACAGTTGTTACAAACATGCCTTGTTGGTTTTCAGGAATGAGCAGGTTATTTATTCGTTCCAACACTTCGGCAGGTGATGAAATTTCCAAAATGACTGCCCGCAATAGGGTGCGGGTCACAGCCATGAATAAAGCAGCCGGAATGCCTTTATCCGAAACATCAGCAATAATCAACCCCAATTTGCCACCAGGCAATAGGAAAACATCATAAAAATCACCCCCCACCTGCCGGGCAGGTCGCCAATAGGCAGCCAAACCCCAATTCTCAAACTTGGGCAATTGTTCAGGCAAAAATGTCTGCTGTATCTGGCGGGCAAGATGAAATTCATAATCAAGCCTTTCCCGGGCAACCGTCTCCAATTGGAGCTGTTCATTTAGGATGCTCATTGCCAATTGCTGGGCAATACCACTGATTATTTCGATCCTTTTTTGTCTAAAGCGGCGCGCCTCGGAAGTTTCTTCAACAACCATGACACCAAAAAATTCAGCTTTGATCATCAATGGAAAACCGATCAATAGCTTCTCACCCATTTCCATTGCATAGAAAGAATCTTCCTTGGATAAGGCTAGATCCGGGCAAAGCCAAGCTTCAGGATTATTTGATTTCAATGACCCAACTACAAGCCGGTTGCATTCACGCACTGTATCCAAAAGGGGATATTCGCCGGTAGAGAAACTCTTACCGGTAATGGTTTTGTGTATATCATCTGCCATTCCATAAGCGTGGGAAGGCAGGAATATCCCATCTTGATATAAATAAATGGCACAAGATTCCACACCCACCAGGATTGGCGTAACGCGCGCAATGGAAGCCAGCAAATCATCCAGGTTATCAGCATTGGCTACCGTTTGAGCTACCTGCAGTAAAGCGGCAGATGCATAAGCTTGCTCTTGTGCCGCATCAAATAACCTTGCATTTTCAATTGCAACTGCCGCATAACCGGCAAATGTGGATGTTATGGCTTGCGCTTCGTGACCATATCTTCCCGAAGTTGGATGGGCAAGCGTCAATACACCCAACGGTTGGTTCCCTATCTGTAATCGTGCCGCGATGGATGAATAATCAGCAGAATAACCCTTGGCCGCCCCACTCGGACCGATTGGATCGATGGGCTTTCGAATAATCGGCAAATCGGAATTCAGGGCTTCCGCTAGAAAATTGGATGATTCTGGCCAATCTTTCCTGGCTAGTTCCACATCAATTGGATCAGCACCTCGAATGTGACCCAGGTATATATCATTGCCGTCCAACAAAAATATAGCCGAAACCTCACAAGGCAGGTCTTTTTCCAACTCTCCCAGGATGGTATCCAAAACATCATCCACACTGACATTCGCTGAGAGTGATCCGGCCACTTCACGCAAGCTGTCTGCAATCTGCCTGCGCCATTTTTCGGATTGATAAAGATCAGCATTGTGGATGGCAGCAGCAATATTGTCTGCCAGGGCTTCACATATGAATCTGTCTCCATCCGTGAAGACATTAGTCTTCTCTGTTTGAATATCCAAAACACCCACCACCTGACCATCATAGATCAGAGGTACCACCAACTCGGCACGCGTATTCTCAGGTGGCAGTGCAGAGGGCTTGAAACGTGGCTCAATTGAGACATCATTTGCCACAACAGTTTGACCATGTGAAGCAACCCATGGTATTAAACCAAAGGGGCTGTCCAAGTCCAGGCTGTAACCCTCAAGGGCGGATGCGCGCCAACCGCTTCCAGCTTCATGGTAAATACGACGCCGATTGGGATGAACACTGAAGAGATGAACATGGGGATAACCCAGACGTTCCTGGATCAGGGCAGCTACTTTTCGGAGCAGGTCATCAAGGTCGAGGATGGAGGTAATGTCCCGGCTGACTTCAGCCACCAGCGCCAGATGTTGAGCACGCTTCTGTAAATCCCCATAAAGATGCGCTCCTTCAACTGCGATGGAAATGTTGGCTGCCAGGGCTCGCAGAACCAGCAAATCGTTGGGATGAAAAGCTGCTGCCTCATTGCTTTGAATATCCAGAACACCCAATATTTTATCTTCTATTTTGAGAGGCAATACAACTTCAGACATGGTCTCTGGTAGACTTGCAACGAATTTAAAACGCGGTTCCTCCTGGATATCGTTGCTGACAATTTCTTCACCGGTTAATGCCACCAACCCGATCAAGCCCTGCCCAACCTCCACTTCCAATATCGGGGAGAGTCGGCGCTTTCCTTTAAATCCAACCGGACCAGCAGATGAACGAAATTTAAGGATTTTCTGTGCCGGTTCGAGAGTAAAGATGGCAACGTAATAATACTGGAAGGTTTTCTGGATCAACTGGGTTAAACGGCGTATCAATTCGTCCAGGTCTAGAATATCGACGATTTGGGCACTCACCTTGCGTACCAGGTTCAGTTGTTCAATCCGCCATTGTTCTACCGCAATATGATGCGTATTGGTTATCGCCAGTGCAATATGTGCCGCCATTCCCCGGAATATTTCAATCTCATCTTCATTAAAAGGGGTTTCGCTTGGACGGCTGATTTGCATAACCCCTAAAACTGTATCCTTGCTGATGATTGGTATCGCCAACCGATGTTCCTGGATGGAAGTCTGAACGAGTTCACCAGTGCTTTTTGCCTGGTCCATTTCCGCTGTGGGTATATCCGACGTGTTTATGGGTTGATATTGGCGTCCAGGAAGTCGTAACAAGTTTTCATTTACCCATACTTCATTTTGGCCCCCGAACAAGCCCTGTAATGCTGAAATGATCATGTCACGCTGAGCTGCCAGATTGTTCATTTCCAGTAATTGCGAACCCAGAACAACTACTTGGTTCCAACTGGATTTTTTGGGCAGATTGGATTTTTTCATCTTACCCCATTAAGTGTTTCTTTAAAGTCAGGACATTACCTGCCTCACCCAGGGATTCATAATGGACTTCGTCCATCAAATGACGAATCAAGTAAATACCAAGACCTCCAATGTGCCTCTCATTCAGTTCTCCAGTCAAAATAGGTTCGGGAACTGAGGCAGGGTCAAAACAGCAGCCATGATCCCGAAAGATGATTACCAGGTTTTTTCCATCCTGGCTGCAGGTACATTCTATTTCCCCATCATCAACTGCATTGTAGGCATATTCAATAATATTTGAACAGGCTTCATCTGCAGCAAGCTGCACGGAATAAATACCTGCTTCATCAAATCCCGCATCTTTTGCCGCCTGGGCAACATATTCACGGATCGCATCCAGGTTTTCATATTTAGCTTGAAAGATGGCTGTACGCATGTTTATAAAGGGAAACCGCATCCAACTTGATGGGCAGGGGCGGCTCCATTAGGTCAAGAATCAAATCTGATGGCTAAAAATTTCCAACTGCGGAAGTAAGATCAGCGAAGCTTTTAAATAGCGGAGTGAATCCGGTAAGGTCAAGGGCTTCCTGGGTTCTTTTTGGAAGGCTTGCCAGTACAATCTCTCCACGATTATAACGTTTACAATTACGCTGCCCCATCAACATGGTTCGGAAACCTGCACTGGACATAAACTCCAATCCACTCAGATCAAGCACAATCTTGTATCGACCTGCATTATTTATGGATTCTATTGCTTCTCCCAATCGGGGGGCAGTATAGCTATCAATGCGCCCTTTGACACTGATCAGATCGCAATGTTTGTACTGCTGGGTTGTTATTTCCATATATGCCTCCGTTACGACATGGATAGATACTTATGTAACAACATCCCTGTTTAGAGTATCCGTGGTTTTTTCATATATTTTTCAGATGGATGCAAGTTGGAATTATATCACGACCCATACACAATCATTTTTTCAGTACGCGTGCCCCAATTTTAAGTCGGATCAATAGTCTTGCTCAAAATCCACAATGTGGTACAAAGGCAGATTTTGGCGAAAGCGATGGTAATTCTCAGAGAATAAAGCTGCCAGATCGCTGGGAATGCTTGGTGCGGCGGTATGCGAGGTTATGAGTAAATTGGGGGTATTCCAAAATATATGCTCTTGAGGCAAAGGTTCCTTTTCAAATACGTCCAGAACTGCCCCGGCAATTTGACCTGTGGTCAAAGCTGCAGCCAGAGCAGGTTCATCCAGCGTACTACCGCGGCCGACATTGATAACAATGGCATGAGGAGGAAGCCAGGCCAACATTTTGGAATCGACCAAATGCCTGGTTCCGGATGTATTTGGCAAGCTGTTCACCATATAATCCAACCCGCGTGTAAAAGCCTGTAATTCTGCAGCATGGTAATACTGATCTACATCCCGGCAGGATTTACTTAAGCGCGTGTAGCCTCGCACTTGCATGCCAAAGTGCTTGGCAGTGTAAGCCAGGTGAGCACCGATGGAACCAACACCAAGCAAACCGATGGTTTTGCCTCGCAGTGTTCCGGTAATGGATGCGTCCCAGGTATGCTCATGTTGAGATTGGTAACGTTGAATTATGCGCCTTTCGTTTAGCAGAAGATATGCAAAGACATATTCGGACATCAGTGGGCCAAAAACAACCCGGGCATTGGTGAGCTGGTAATCCCGCCGTAGACCAGGCTTGAGCAAAGGCTCAACACCCGCCCAGGTGGTCTGAACCCAACGCAGGTCTGGAAGTTGATCCAGGATTGCGCTGATCAGGGTGGTATCTCCAAGAAGAATATCACATGCCGTTCTTGAATCAATCTGGCTGGGGTGTGTGGCTGCAGCAAGGACGTTAAGATCAGGCAACGTTTCCGCCTCGATCAACCTTTGGTATTCTTTAGCATTTTTGGAGAGAATAATCAGGTTGTGCAAAATTGGAACCACCTTTTAAGGAGAAGAATTTCAGCCACCCAATAATTTGACAGGCATGGAAGGAATAGTACACGGACCAGTCGGATTCTCGCTGATTTTGAAGTGCAACGCACTTTTTTCTCCACACTCACCCGCAGGCAGCGCTAAAGAAGTGCGTCGCACTCGACTATTAACAACTGGCCAGAACGGTCTCAAAACGAGTCAGCGCATCTTCAATGACATCATCTGTGTCGGCCATGCTGGTGTACATGCGGCTGCCCGCCAGCGTGATCAAACCCTGGGACATGAAGGCAGCTCCCATTTCTTCCATCATGTGCTTGCGAGGTTTGAGTTCACGTGCAATCTTGAGTGGATTTTTGAAATCCAACAACATGGTAGCGGCGGTTTCAAGGTGAACGATCGAGCCATGATTATAGGCTGTGAATGGCAAACCAAGCCGGGTGATGATCTCCTGCAAGCCTTTTGTGAGCTGATCCCCAGCGCGACCGGCCAGAACGGGAGCCTGGGTGCGTTCCATCTCCAGCAGGGCATGGTATCCAGCCACACACGACAGTGGATTGGCTGATAGTGTGCCACCCACATAGGCGCGTTCACCTGTGCCGCCAATACCTGCCGAAAGATGCAGCATGATTTCACGTCTGCCTCCCAACCCGCCGGCCATGGGATAACCCCCGGTGATGCACTTGCCAAAGATCGTCAAGTCGGGTTTTATATTTAAATAGCCTTGGGCTCCGCCCATTCCCAGCCGAAAACCTGTAACCACTTCGTCAAAAATTAGCAATGTCCCAAACTCGTCGCACAGTTCACGCACTTTCTGGTTGAACTCTCTGGATACAGGACGGGTACCACTTTCGGGTCCCAGCGGCTCCAGGATGACCGCGGCCGTTCCGCCACGCAATTGATTCAGGATCAATATACGGCGTAAAGCAGCCAGATTGTTGGGGTAAAACTCCTGGGTATGCCTGCTGGCACTGCGCGGGATCCCGGCTGCTTCAAAGCGTCCGGTTCCGGGAATGTGAATACCAAAAACCATCTGGTCACTCCAGCCATGATAAGCGCCTCCTACCTTGATGATCTTCTTTTTGTGGGTGTGGGCGCGCGCCACCCGGATGGCTGCCATGACACTCTCAGTACCCGAGCCAAGCATGCGAAACATTTCAACTGCCGGCATGTACTGGTTCACCAACCTGGCCAGTTTTAATTCATACTCATGAAACAGTCCTGTCACCGGGCTTGAGTTATTGATGATCTCCTGCACTTTTTCTCGAACCGGTCCATAATTACTCCCCAATACCGTTGGTCCACCGGCTTGTAAAAAGTCAATATAACGATTGCCATCCACATCCCACATATATGCCCCATCTGCTTTTTCTATGGCTATTGGGAAAGGATAATTGAACGCAAGGTTATGCTGAACCCCGCCCGGGATGTATATTTTGGCTTCTTCAGTTAAAACCCTGGATTTCTTACACTTTTCCTCGAAATAAGCCAGGTACTCCTGCATTTTGTCTCGCCGGATCGGACGAGGGGGCTGACCGATGAGACCTGCCAGACGCTGATAGATTTCCAAGGTATCTGGCCACTCAGAGATTGCATATCGATCTTCAATCATTATTTCTCCAGCCATGAAAGATCTTCTTTCAATTTAGTGAGTCTACTCACCACCCGTGGAGGTTTCTCCCTTTTCAATTTTCTTCTGGTCTTTACGTAGTTTGGCAAAGGCAATCTCCCGGATTGGCATGGGAATCTTGCTGACCTCGCGTTCAGCACACAGAGTCAATAGATACGCCAAAGAACATTTTTCCAATATTTCCACATTATAGATTGCCCGCAACATGCTTTCCCCAAAACACAGAGCGCCATGGTTTTGCATAATAAATGCATTATTATGATTCTTGATATGTTTGACAATGGTTTTTTTCAGAAAATCTGTGCCTGAAGGAGAATATGGAATGATCTCCACCGACCGACCAAGATACCGTACCTGTTCATCAAAAAGAGCTGGAATGGGGGTTTTCATCAAGGCCAGGGCACTTGTATAAACTTGATGCGTGTGAATGATCGCATTGACATCCCTGCGTGCCTGGTAAATTCCTGCATGAAACGCGCTCTCTACGGATGGTTCCAACTCCCCCTCCAGGAGGTTTAATTTAAAATCCAAAACGCAGATATCATTTGCAGTCATTTTCATGTAATCGTAATTTGAAGGTGTGATGGCCAGGGCTGATTCGCTTGGAATTCGCATTGATAGATTTCCTCCAGTAGCCATCAGATATCCTTTTTTTACCAGGATCTGAGCCGTTTCGACAATTTGCACTTTACAATATTCATACTGGAACATGGAACACCTCGTTATTTTTCAATTTGGTTGGATGGGTCAATATTCTTTAGAGAATTGTACCCGTTTTTCCTTATTTACTGTCATGGCTTATTTATTTTTAGAAGTCACGCAGTGGAAAAGATTCGGGGGTGTGATGGGCGGGTTTCACGGGCCCGAAACATCCCCAATTTCACAGAAGTCCATAAGTTATATTATTTTAACACTTCATGTGAACTTAAGTATTTTTTAATCAAAACATGGTCACTTCAATGAATGGTTTGGGTGCAGCATTGAATAACAAAAATGGTAATGGCTTAATCAAGTATCTGAAATCTGAACATCAAGGCTCGTCAAACCTTGGGCAGGAGATCAACCCAAAATTGCAATAAGAAAAGCGGTACAGTGAGTATGAAATCGCGTTTTGTACATCTTTTCCAGCAGGCTTGGGTGAAAGTGGAGAATGGTTTATGAAGTAAAACACTGGTTTTGTGGCATCAGTAAATACCTGCAAATTGTCATCCCTTCCAGCTTATATACATCGGACAGTATAATTATTGAATGCTCATTTGGAAACGTATAAGCAGATCATCAGAAATTCCACCAGAATTCAGGCAGAACTTCAAGCATCTATACCTGGATATGGGCTGGTTTGGCATCCTGAGCGGAAGTTCCCTGGCTTTCCTGGCAGTATATGCTGCCCGCCTGGGCGCCAACTCATTTCAGATCGGGCTGCTGGGAGCCATGCCCGCGGTGGTCAACCTGCTTTTTGCCATCCCGGCCAGTCAATGGTTGCAAAAACGAGCCATCGGTAAAGCAGTATTCTGGACTTCTGTGTTTTACCGGTTTGGATACCTGCTCTTGATCCCCCTGCCCTGGTTCTTTCCAAACCAACAACAAATCTGGGTGCTTATCCTGCTTGCTTTGCTCATGGGCATTCCTGGAACTGCCCTTGCAGTTGGATTCAATGCGATGTTTGCTGAGGCTGTGCCTGCATCCTGGCGGGCACACGTTGCAGGTACACGGAATGTGGTTCTATCCATTGTTTATGTGATCACATCTATCGTATGCGGAGTAATTCTTAATAATGTTCCTTTTCCAGGTGGATACCAGATCGTGTTTGGGATAGGGTTTCTTGGCGCAGTTATGAGCAGTTATCATCTTTTCTTTGTGCGTCCACTGGATCAATTAAATCCGGCAAGACCAGATGATATAAATATATGGCCTCATACCGCTGGCTGGAATCAAGGATTGCGTTATTGGTTAAGGGAGGTTCGTCAAAAATTAATACGGGTTGACATCTGGAGAACACCTTTTCGGAGGACTCTTTCGGTACTCCTTTTTTTTCACTTGGCCCAATTCCTTACAATACCCTTATTTCCTATTTATTTTGTTAATGTACTGCATTTAAACGATCAACAGATCGGCATCGGGACTGCTGCATTTTATCTGACGGTTCTGATCGGCTCCATGCAATTGGCACGCATAAGTAATCGTTGGGGCCACCGCACTGCAACGGGAATAGGTGTCGCCCTGATGAGTTTGTATCCCATCCTTTTAGCCTTTTCAAGTGGATTCGTTCATTACCTGGGAATTTCCCTGATCGGTGGCTTAGCATGGGCGTTGGTGGGTGGTGCTCTGGCAAATTACCTGCTCGAAAAAACGCCCGACAATGACCGACCGGCATATCTGGCCTGGTACAACATTGTTCTGAATGCGGCCATCCTGGCAGGTTCCCTCCTTGGCCCGGCAGTTGCTGAGAAAATAGGGTTGGGGAGTGCCTTGTTAATATTTGGGATATTACGTCTGATTTCTGGCGCAGCCATCCTCAAATGGGGATAATCCCCACCTGGCTTGTGTTAAAATCAACCCATGAACATCAAAGTTGTTGCAACCAACCGCAAAGCCAAATTCGAGTACTTCCTGCTTGAGGAATTTGAAGCAGGTTTATCTCTGCAGGGAAGTGAGATCAAATCAATTCGTGCCGGACAAGTAAGCCTGGCTGAAGCCTATGTAAGAATAGATGGTAAGAATGCCTGGTTGGTGGAAGCTCATATCGCCCCGTATGAACAAGCGAATCGCTATAACCATGACCCTAAAAGACCGCGCCGTCTTCTTCTGCATAAGAAAGAAATCAAAAAATTATGGGACGCCATTCGCCAAAAAGGTGTCACAATCATCCCAACGCGCATTTACCTGAAAGGTGGGCGTGCCAAGTTGGAAATTGCCATTGCACGCGGTAAAAAATTATTTGACAAACGCGCTGCCATTGCCAAGCGCGAAACAGACCGGGACATCGAGCGTCAGATAAGCCATCGGGAGTAGACAATAATGACTGCTTCAACCATTGGTACTGTAAATCTTCTCAAAGAAACAGAAAAAATTGAGATTTATGCCCGTTTGATCCCACAGGAATTGCTGGATCGATTTCAGATCCCAGCCTCCTTCAAAGACAAGAATGGGAATTCATTATTACACCTCACATGTTCACCTGGGAAAACAGATGTAGAAATGAAGTTGTATCATGAGGTTGATTTTCCTGATCCCATCCTTTATGGGCACCTAACCGACACCATTTCCGGGCAAATCCATGTCTTACTTTATATACTGAATGACCCCTCAGCCAAAAGATTTGATGTCGATTACATGCCCGACGGTCAACCCACGCGGTTTGGAACTTTCCAAAGGAACATCCAAGCAGAGTTGGCAGCCATGCAAGCAGGTCTGGCCCCCGGGCAAGTGCGCACAGGGTTGAGGTTGTTACCCGCTGCAATCTTAAAGTTTGAAGAATTTGTGCATAGCCTGGGGCACCAGGTGTATTTTGTCGAGCCTTTGTACTATCACAATGCAGTTCTCTTCGAGCGTTATGGGTTTTCGTATCAAATTGGGAAAAGATTGATGGAACGAATTGAAACCGGTTTTTCTGAAGCTGGTGATTTGCACACTTCGCTTAATGGGTCATCGCCTTTTAGAACCCATCCCGCTGAACACAGCATCCGCCTGCGCTCATGGGCAATCCATGATGGATTATTGGGCGAGCCTTTTACAAATGTAACCATGTTTAAACATGTGGGAAAATCCACTGGGATAAACACATGCCCAAGCTGCGGATGGTGAAACCACTGAAAATAAAATCAAAATTATTTTTCAGGCTGGCAGCAGCTTCAGACATCACTTTCTGCCAGCCGGGTTGCTGCCACTACTGCCTGCCCGAGAGCAAGGCCACCATCATTGGGAGGCACCAATTTGTGTATATACACCTGAAAACCATTACCTCGCAAACTTTCCAGGGTTGCTTTTAATAAAGTTAAATTTTGCCAGACACCACCACTCAAAACTACATCCGGGATACCATCCTGCCTGCGAATGGTTTGGCAAACTTGCAAAGTCATTTCAGCAACCCCATTGTGAAATCGGGCAGCAATTTTGGCTTTTGAACAATTGCTTCTTAAATCCTGTACAATGGATCGGACTAACGGAGTCGGATTGATATTTCCTGCATTAATCTCAAATTCGTACCCTGCCTTTTCGAGGGGGTCTACCAGGGTTTCAAACTCAATAGCAGCCTGGGCTTCATAGTTTACATACAACCGCACACCTGCCAAGGCAGACACAGCGTCAAATAAACGCCCCATGCTTGAAGTCCTCGGTGAATTTAACCCCGTTTTCAACTGTTGTTGAAAAATCCCTACGATAGTGGGCTGCTCGATCAGTGGTCGAACAGGCGGGAGATCTTCATCCCAGTTTATTCCTGCCTGTTCAAGCCAGGCCAAGGCTAATCGCCAGGGTTCCCTAACAGCCAGATCACCACCGGGTAATGGAATGGATTTGAGGTGGGAGACTCGCGTGAACCTGTGAAAATCCGAGACCAGGAATTCTCCTCCCCAGATGGTGCCATCTTCTCCGTATCCAGTGCCATCGAAGGCCACTCCAATCACCGGTCTCTCGCCAGGAAGCTTATTCTCAACCATGCAGGCAACAATGTGTGCATGGTGATGTTGGACCGCCACTGTAGTCAGATTCTCCAAGACCGCCCGTTTCAAAGCATAACGTGTTGCCAGGTAATCGGGATGCAGATCGTGAGCCAGGGCTTTTATTTCCACACGGAATAACTGTTCGAAGTGCGTGATACCACTTTCAAATGACTCAAGCGTTTCATAATTTTCAAGGTCCCCTATATGATGGCTGAGAAATGCGTAGTTGCTGCGGGTTATGCAAAAGGTATTTTTTAGTTCGCCACCACATGCCAGCAAGACAGGAGGTTCAAAACTTAAGTGAACCGGGTAGGGGGCGTAACCGCGCGAACGCCGGAGCGGCAGGATCTCATCTTCGAATACCCTTACCACCGAATCATCGCAGCGAATGTGAATGTCACGGTCATGCAACAAGAAGGCATCTGCCAGGGATTTCAAACGGGTTCGAGCATCTTCATTATTCGTTACGATCGGCTCTTCGCTTAAATTTCCACTGGTCATCACCAGCGCTTCAAATTGATCAGTGTCAAAGAGCAGGTAATGCAATGGCGTATAGGGTAGCATGACACCCAGCGTATTCTGCCCGGGTGCTGTTTCCAATGCGATACTTGCCTCGGGTTTTCGCTCCAACAGCACGATCGGTCTGGAGCGAGATTCCAGTAACTCCCTGGCTTTATCATTGATGAAACAATTTTTTTGGATGGCTTCAATATCTGGGAACATCAACGCAAAGGGTTTATCCACCCGTAATTTGCGGCGGCGTAATTCAGATACAGCCCGTGCATTGTTGGCATCACAAGCCAGGTGAAAGCCACCCAACCCTTTTATTGCTACAATTTTTCCCTGCCCAAGTAGATTTTGAGCCTCCAGTAATGCATTCTCACCCTCAACATTTGTTTTTAATTCACCATTTTTATATTCCAACCAGATTTTTGGCCCGCAATTGGGACAGGCCACAGGCTGGGCATGGAAACGCCTGTCCAGGGGATCTGCATACTCAGCCGCACAGGATTCACACATCTCGAAGGAAACCATGGTGGTTTTAGGTCTATCATACGGAATATCCTTGATGATGGTAAAACGCGGGCCACAATTTGTGCAGTTGATGAAAGGATAGCGAAAGTGCCGGTCGGAAGGGTCAAAAAGCTCCTGCAGGCAATCTGGACAGGTACAAACATCGGGTGAGATCGGCTGAAAAGCATCCGGGACAGCCTCGGAATGTACGATTTCGAATTTGTTATAGCCATTCGAAGCCTGCCAGGTTACCAGGATATCGTCTATTTTTGCCAATGGAGGAGCTTCAGACGTTAATAACTGGATGAATTCTTCCAGAATCTCCAAAGTTCCATCCAGATCAATATCCACACCTGCCGAAGTATTCCGCACCCAGCCCACCAGGTTCAATTTCCTGGCCAGGCCATAAACAAATGGACGAAAGCCCACACCCTGCACCACTCCGTTTACATGAATATTAACGCCCTGTATCTCTTCCAAAATCAATCCTCATGTGCCACCAGGTTTTAACCCATCAAAACCTGTCGTTGTTAAAGTATCTTTTCAATAATACGGGGAAAGGGAGGATGTGATTGCGCGTTTTGCTCTCTATCACACCCTCCCACCCCACTTTTATGAGATGTTCCTTATTAAATAATTCTTGAAATAGTATTATACTTGCGCAAATAAAAAATGATTGTAGTAACCTTACAGAGTACTGTGTAAATATCTAAACCATATTCCTGTCATTTGTGAGAAATTCGATAAATACAAGTTCAGAAAGAAATGCAAGAAGCAGCATGAATCTGTTTGTATATCAACTTTCAGGAGGTATGCAATATGGCACTTATTCAATTTACACGCAATTATAACGACCTCAGCACTGATCAAGGCTTCCAGTTTGAATTTTTTTGTGACCGGTGCGGGAACGGTTACCAGACTGAATTTCAATCTTCAATGACAGGAAACATTGCCAATGCACTGGATGCGGCTGGTAGCTTGTTGGGTGGCTTTTTCAACAGCGCTTCCAACCTGGCCAACAAAGCCAAGTCCGCCAGTTGGGAAAAAGCACACGATACCGCTTTTGCTGCCGCTGTGGAGGAAGCCCGCCCAAATTTTAAAAAGTGCAAAAGATGCGGCAAGTGGGTGGACAGTGACTGCTGGAATGACAGCCGGACACTATGTAAAGGTTGTGCACCAGACATGGAAGAAGAATTATCCGTCGCCCAAATGGAAGCGACCGTCCAAAAAGCACGCGAAACAGCTTTTGCAAATGTCGAGGTCAGTGCGGAAAAATTCAAACAAACCATCGTAGCGGCATGCCCGAATTGTGGTGCCAAATTAACTGGCGGAAAATTTTGCCCGGAGTGTGGTAAACCGGTGACTGCCAAAAAGTTTTGCGCCGAATGTGGAAAGGAAATCCCATCTGGTGTTAAATTCTGCCCCGAATGTGGAGCGGGTCAGTCCTGATATATCTTCATGAGGAAAATATGGAAAAAAAAAGTTGGTTCGATTCTGGCAGGCTGGAAGTAATAGTTGCCATACTGATCGCGTTGGTCTCCCTGACAACCGCCCTGGTTGTATGGCGAATTAATGTCGTGGGTTCAAATTCAGATGATATTGTACACACAGGTCTGATCGATGCCATCAAGAAACAAACTTACGCAAATGAAGATTGGCGGAAATTGTACGAAGAAGCCACTTACGCCCGGGATTACTCCATTTATCTGGCTGGTGTCCGGGCTATGGAGAACAGCGAAAATACCGCTCAATCTGCCCAGGCAGCAAATTTACGCCAATATTTGCTGCCCAGTCTTCAATTACTCTCATCACCCCTGGGCACAGAATCCAAATACTTGAAAGCCGATGGCAGTTATGACCTGGATAAACGATATGCAGACTTGGAAGGGGATACTACAGAATTTTCAACGCTTGACCCACAGGGTAAATTTGACCTGGCAAAGAGTTATTTCTCGCAAAAGCGTTGGGAATCGATCGGTTTGATCCTGCTGGCAGTCAGCCTCTTATGGTTGACCTTGTCAGAGATTACCAGTAAATGGATGACATCAGTGACTCTCCTGCTGGGTTTGGGAATTTACATGGCGGGACTGATCTGGTTTATTGCCGTTGAGGGTTTATTCTTCTTATCACGGGGAGGTGCATTATGAACAGTCAACCACTGTCCGTAAACCATCCTGAGCGTTGGAAAAAACTGATCCTGGTTCTAATCGTTTTGAATACTTTGCTTGGAGCTATTGTTGCCTACCTGCAGACCGATGCGAGTATCCGTTCCAGCCAGGCTAATATCGATTCCCAGTACTATTCCATTCTTGCCTCCGGAGAGTTGATCCGGCAAAGTATCCAGGGTACATACGATATTGCATCTTATGGAGAAGTACTTAAGAATACACAAGAATCAATGGTATTTCTGTATACCGCTCTGGATGAAGAGAGCAAAGGAAATTCAGCAGGGGCAGAACTGGCTTCCCTGCAGTCAGCCATCCAACAGGCCCGTGCTGATCAGGCTAAAGTACTTTCATTATTTTATTCCGATCCACGCTACGCTCCCAAATCTGAGGATCAAGTTCCTGATATCCAGGCTTACTTCGATAACCAGACTGCAATTGTAAATTCACTGGTGAGTAAACAGAATGTTGCCTCAGACGATTACCATCTCTGGAGCAAGAAATCAGATGCTTATGTGGCAATATTGACTATTCTTGCAGTTGCCTTCTTCCTGCTGGGATTGGGTCAATCTCTGACTACAAAAGTTCGCCTGCTATTTGCAGTCTTCGGGCTGATTACCATGGCGATTGGTGGCTTCTGGTGCTTCCTGACTTTTATAAGTTAGAAGAAAAACCTGGAGATTCGATTCTTGAGCAATTGAGTTGTTACACCAGGGTCATCGCGCATCCGTCCGCACGCGCATCACTGCCAGCACACAAAACTCCGCTAAGATTATCCCGCTGAATGATCTGACCTCTGCCAAACAAGGCTCGTTCATTACCACTAACCACTCGAATGGTATGCCCACGCGCTCTCAGATTGGCCACTACTCGTGGAGGAATCCCCTTCTCCAGGGCGACACCTCCCCCGGCCGTACCATCCTCAATGCAAAATCTGGGCAAATCCAGGCAGGCCTGCGGATCCAAATGGTCACTAGCCAGTGCAAGGAAGATCTGCAAATGCCCCTGTGGCTGCATGAAACCACCCATAACACCCAGGGCAGCATACAGGCTATGATCACTTTCCCGCGTCACCATGGCCGGGATGATGGTGTGATAAGGTCGTTTACCTGGGGCCAACACATTTGGATGGCCTTTCTCAAGGTTGAAATTATGGCCTCGATTATGCAACGTGAATCCCCATCCCGAGGGAACGATCCCGGTTCCAAAACCCATATAATTGCTGTTGATAAACGAGCACGCGTTTCCAAACTTATCCACCACACAGAAATAGACTGTATCCGTTGAAGCAACGGGTACACCATATTGCTGGTCTATTTTGGCATGATTTGGATCGATCAATTTTCTGCGATCATTTGCATAGTCTTTGGAGAGTAATTCGTGGACCGGAACCTCCGAAAAAACCGGGTCAGCCAGGTACCAGCGTGTATCTGCAAATGCCAGGCGCATGGCTTCAATCTCCAAATGCAACCGCACAGGAGAGATTGGATCAAACCCTTCAAGATCAAAACCTTCAATGATGTTTAACGCCAGAAGGGCTGCCAGGCCCTGCCCGTTTGGAGGGCACTCCCATAAGCGCAAACCTCGAAAACTGGTACTAATGGGGTCTTCCCAGGTACTGAGGTGATTGGCCAAGTCTGCCATGCTCATACAACCACCTGCCTGATGGATCGTATTCACAATCGCTTCACCAATTTCCTCTTTATAGAAAACTGCTTTACCTTTTTCTGCAATCAACTTGAAAGTTCGTGCCAGGCCCGGATTTTTAAATACTTCTCCCGGGTTGGGTCCACGACCCTCAATAGTCATTTGGTTGCCGTTCAATGCCGAAGCCAATTGTCGTTGAGCGCCTCGCTGCCAGAAATATGAGGTCAGCGGAGCCACCGGGAATCCACCCTCAGCCAATCTAATTGCCGGATTTAATATTTCGGCCATTGGCAGAGAACCGAAACTCTCCAGCAAGTCAAACCACCCGGCGCACGCACCGGGTACTGTAATTGTATATGGATGAAAAGGAGGTAGTTCCGTACCCAGACCTTCTTTTCCCAATCGTTCAAGAGAGAGCTCGGCTGGAGCTCGTCCAGATCCATTTAACGCACTAATCTGACCAGTATTTGCCTCGTAGTAGAGCGCAAAACAATCGCCTCCAATGCCAGTGGAGGTTGGCTCGGTAACATTAAGTGCAGCAGCAGTTGCCACGGCTGCATCCGCAGCAGTTCCTCCCAGTTTTAAAATCTCCAGACCGGCAGCAGCAGCCAGTGGTTGCGAAGCTGCCACCATGCCCCCGCTTCCCATAACAGGTGAGCGGCGTGAGGAAAATTTCAGAATGTCATTCATTGTTTTCCTGGTCCCTCATTTGGATTGTTCACTATTGGTAGTAATTACGGGCAAAGTAGTCACCAATATTTTGTCAATGCGTTTGCCATCCATATCCATGATCTCAAAACGCAATCCATTCCACTCACATTGGTCAGCAGGTTTCGGGATTCGACCCATCAAGATCAAGACCAATCCAGCCAAAGTCTCATACTCATCTTCATCAGGGAGATTTCGCAGGCTGAAGATCTCATTAAAATCTTCCACAGAGAGCATCCCATCCAAAAGCCAGGAACCATCCTGACGTTGGGTGGCTTGAGGGCCATCATTGGCAATTTCACCGATAATTTCGGAGACAATATCAACAATTGTGACCAACCCTTGTACTACACCAAACTCATCGATAATAAATAATACTTCTGTCTCACCTTCCCTGAACATCGCCAGGGCATGAGATCCGAAAGCAGTTTCAGGTATAAATAATGCAGGCTGAAGAATATCTTTGAGTTGACTCTTCTCTGGTTTATATTCCGCCAGCAGTACATCCTTGGCCTTGACCACTCCGAGCAGATGATCAAGATTACCCGAACATACAGGCAAGCGCGAATAAGGGCTTTCGGATATTTTTCTGCGAATTTCGTCTGGCGGGTCTTTTACATCCAGCCAGATTATTTCACTACGAGGCGTCATCAATGAGGACAGGCGCCTGTCGTTGAGAGAAAAAACCCCTTCAACCATATCTTGTTCTGAGGCTTCAAAAACACCGGCTTGCGTACCCTGATCCAATAAAACCTGGATCTCGGCTTCAGTTATTGGTGGATTATTTGATCCCTGGAACCCCAACAAGCGTAAAATTAATTCGGTGGTGGCGCTTAACATCCGCACAATCGGAGACATTATCTTTGAAGCTATTTCCATGGGTCTTGCAATTAAAGAAGCAACTCTTTCAGGTTGTTGGATGGCCAACCTTTTAGGAACCAATTCCCCCAGGATGATCGAGAGGAATGTGATCGTACCAACGACGATGACCAAACCGAGTGAATGGCTGTAAGGCTCCAATTTCGGGATTTTCGCAAACCATTCCGAAACGATGACTGCCAGTGTCGCACCACCAATTGCTCCGGTCATCACATCGATCAGGGTGATCCCCACTTGAATGGTGGATAGAAACTGATTGGGGTTTTCAGACAGCTTCAAAACAGATCTTGCCCGTTTGTCACCTTCATTTGCAAGGTGATGCAATCTCGCCAGGCGAACCGATAACAAGGCAGCCTCTGACATGGCAAGTATTCCATTCAAAATTAATAGGCCAATAATGATCAGGATATCACGTGTGAATTCAGACATCAAACCATCACTTTCTTGTTTCTATTCACATCACCACCTATATGACTTCAATGCCTTCACCTTCCTTTACATGGCCAACCTCCCAAACCGGAAGGTTGTTCTCTTCAGCCTTTTTCATGAAATTTTTAAGTCTTGTGTTAGGAACACCTAATAATAACCCACCGCTGGTTTGTGGGTCAAATAAAAGCATTTGGTTTTCTTTACTGATCCCGGGATCAAAAACCACTTGTGGTCCAAAATACATGCGGTTATCCAATGCACCCCCCGGGAAAGTCCCCATTTGAGCATATTTCTCTGCGCAAGACACAAGTGGAATATTCTTGATTGAAAAAATTAGCCGAACCTTCGAAGCTTGCGCCATTTCCAGTGCATGACCCAACAGGCTAAAACCGGTCACGTCGGTTCCAGCCCGAAGGTCAAATTCTTGAGCCAACAACGCCGCCTCTTTATTTAAGCGCTTCATCCAGGTCACAACTTCAGCCACATCCTCAGGATCAGCTTTTTCCTGTTTTAGCGCAGTTGTAGTTACGCCAAAACCAATTGGTTTGGTAAGCACCAGGCTATCGCCGGGGCGCAATCCCGCTTTGGTCAACTTTTTATCCGGGTGAACGAATCCAACCACAACCAGGCCAAACTTGGGTTCCTGGTCACGGATGGTATGTCCACCTGCCACCACTACGCCAGCTTCACGGGCTTTTTCTGCACCACCTCGAACGATCTCGCTCAACATCTCCGGGGGAAGGTTGGATGGGAAAGCCGCAATATTTAAAGCCAGAAAAGGCTGACCACCCATGGCATAGATATCCGATAGGGCATTCGCTGCTGCAATTTGACCATAATCATAAGGGTCATCCACCACAGGGGTGAAAAAATCTGTCGTAACCACCAGTGCTCGCTCAGAATCCAAACGCCAGACAGCAGCATCGTCCGGATCATCCAAGCCTACCAGCAAATCCGGGAAATCCGAACCCTGGAACATGTTTTGAACAGGACGCAGAACCTGCGCCAGCGCTTCTGCGCTTAGTTTGGATGCTCAACCCGCACAATTGGAGAGACTGGTTAGGCGGATCTTCTTTCCTGATGGTTTCTCTTCATTCATATATTTTTCTCACGTTTATGCCAGGTACTTAATTTTGCCTGGCTTTAAGATAAAACTTGATCAAATTATGGAGTGGTCAACTCCGGCAGAGGAAACACAAATGGTGAATTATTCGGCAAAAGCATGACCTTGATTTCCGGAGCCAGTTTGGTAATGTATTGGTATGTCAGTAGATCGGGGTTATTTTGAAGAATATTGGATATTAATTCAAGTGCTTTGGTCTCAGCTTCTGCCTGGATCAAGCGGGCTTCGGCTGCACCTTTGGATTGAATAACAACTGAATCCGCCTGTCCCTGTGCAACCTGGCGGGCTTGTTCTGCTTCCTGCTTCTTCTGTTGAACCACAAATTGTGCCTGCAATGCGGTTTGTTCGGCAATTTGTTTTTGCTCCACTGCCGCAGCATATTCTTCGCTAAAATGGATATCTCGTAAAACAAAGTCCACCATAATCAAGTCGTTTTCAGAAAATTTCAGTTCCAACTCATGCGTGATATTTTCTTCAAGTTCTATACGCTTGGTACTTACGATTTCCTCCACTCCGTATTGGGAGGCCATATCACGCATAATACCTCGCGCTAAAGGACGAACCACCTCATCCTGGAAACGGTCCTGCCAGTTGATGTGCAATAACACAACTTTCGTTGGATCAATGGCATAGATGACAGATGCATCAATAAATACTTCCTGCCCATCCTTGGTGCGTGCCCGGATGGAATCATCCCCGACAATATCCCCTTCGGTGGATGCTACAGACATTGTATATGTCTGCCGGGAGATGCTATAAAGTTGTACGGTCTCAGCAAAAGGGATCACCCAGCGCAAACCTGGCTGCAATGCCTGGTCACGATACCCTTTTTCCTGCACGGCTGAAATGACCACACCGCGTTCATCCGGCTGGATAAAGACCAGTCCAGCGCTAACAGTTGAAAGCACCAAGGCCAGGATGATGATCACGATAACGATCGAACTGGCACCTTTCAATGGTCTTCCGCGTGTCGCACGCATGACTGCAAGAACGATCACTCCCGCGACCAGTAACCAGGAAAAAGTCGCAAGTCCCTGTAAAGCAATGGCAATATTCATCATTTCCTCCAAAACATATTAAGAAACTGTCCTAAAAATCGGGATGGTGTGGACGTGTTGGTGTCGCTCTGCGACGCCAACATCCCTACTCACTTTCACCCTGTACTTTTCGGATAGATATTAATTCAAAAATATTATAACCGCATAATATTCTGCTTTAATAACTCGGGAAATCAAGCAAAGCCTGAACGATACGTTTAGCAGCATGACCATCTCCAAAAGGATTGGTTGCTTTGGCCATGGCATTATATGCAGCTGGGTCATCCAACAGCGAGGTTGCTTCAGCCATGATCTTTTCAGTATCAGTACCAACCAGTTTCAAGGTACCAGCTTCCACACCTTCGGGTCGTTCCGTAACCTCTCTCAAGACAAGGGTCGGGATACCAAACGCCGGGGCTTCTTCTTGAATTCCGCCCGAATCGGTCAACACTATGACAGCCCGTTTCATGAGATGAACCATCGGTAGATAATCCAAGGGTGGCAATAAGGTGATATGGGGAATATTCTGCAGCATCCGCCTGGCGGGTTCCTGTACGTTGGGATTCAGATGAACCGGATAGACAATCTCAAGGTCTCCCCGAGCAGCAAGGTTTTTTAATGCAGTAAAAATATTTTCCAATGGAGCACCAAAGTTTTCCCGCCGGTGGGCAGTTACCAGAACCAATCGTTTTCCATGTTTCAATCCAAGCTGATCCACCAACCCTTTTACAACCTTTGGCTCGCTCTGTTTGGAAACCACTATTAATGCATCAATCACCGGGTTTCCGGTCACTCGAATGGCAGCTTCAGGGATCCCTTCATGCAGCAGATTCCTTTTTGTCCATTCGGTAGGGGCAAAATGTAGATCGGCTGTTATCCCGGCGACTCGTCGATTAATTTCTTCCGGAAATGGCTGCCATTTATCAAATGTACGCAAACCCGCTTCAACATGCCCAACCCTGATGCGGTGGTAATAAGAAAGCAGGGATGTGATGGCAACAGTGGTTGTATCTCCCTGTACCAATACCCAATCCGGTTTTATAGATTCCAACACTGGATCGAGATTTGTAAAAATTGCAGCGCTTAAACCCGCCAGGGATTGATCCGGGCGCATCAAATCTAGATCCACATTCGGTGTGATGTCAAAAAGATCCAGCACCTGGTCCAACATCTCGCGATGCTGTGCAGTTACGCATACAAATGATTCAAACCCTGGCGTCTTTGCCAGAGCCTGGACTACCGGGGACATTTTAACAGCCTCGGGTCTTGTTCCAAAAACAGATAATATGCGTATCGGCATGAAATTCCTGATGTTTATTTATTTGCTCCGAGTTTATAAAAAGAAAAACCTGCTGCTTCCCAATCCTTACCACTCCATCCATTGACCGTGTCGATCAAAATTCTGGTCGAAGTCATGGATGCCAATTCTTGCGGGGATAGAGCGCACAAGTTCTTATGATTGACAAGCAAAATAATGCCATCCACATCTGAAAGGGCATTCTTGAGGTCTGGTTCGATACTAATGCCTGGCAGATTGGCATTCGATTTAAATGGCTCATAAGCCTTCACAAACGCACCTGCATTCTGGAGCAGGTGCACAATCTCAACAGCAGGGCTTTCACGCAAGTCATCCACATCTGGTTTATAAGCCAAACCCAGTACTGCAATTTTCTTGCCTTTCAGATCACCGAGTGCTTTTGCAACCAACTCCAGGACAAATTTGGGCTGGGCATCATTTACCTGCCTGGCTGTGTAAATTAGTCGGGCAATCTCAGGAGCGCTTTCAACAAAAAACCATGGATCCACACTAATGCAATGACCGCCCACCCCCGGACCTGGATTCAGGATTTTAACTCGTGGATGACGGTTCGCTATGGAAATGGCTTCCCAAACATCCACGCCGAATTGATCCGACAAGCGTGAAAATTCATTGGCTATGGCGATGTTGATATCACGATAGGTATTTTCCATCAGCTTCACCATTTCAGCAGTGGTCGCATCTGTTAAAATGATCTCACCTTTGACAAAAGTGGCATACAGGTCCCGTCCAGCCTGGGCAGCCTGAAGCGTGATACCGCCTATCACCCGGGCATTCTCAATCAACTCGCGTAAAATCTGCCCGGGAAGTACCCGTTCCGGTGAATAAGCAAGGTGAAAATCAATTCCTGCCTTGAGTCCGGATTCTTCAAGGATTGGCGCCACCAGGCTGTTGGTAGTGCGGGGAGGCGAAGTGGATTCGAGCACCACCAGGTTACCCTTACGAAGTACAGGCGCAATCGCCTGGGCGGCAGATGTGACTGCGCGCATATCTGCCAACTTGTATTGCTTCCCGTTAAATTCCCCGTATTTATCTGAGTAAAATGGTGTAGGCACAGCGATAATAAACGCATCTGCCTCTTCAGGTTTATCAGAAACGCTCAAGTTACCAGATCGGATGGCAGCTTCAACCACGGTTCGCAAACCTGGTTCGTGTATATGCAAACCACCATTGCGCAGAGTTTCCAAGATTTGTAGATTTACATCTACGCCGACTACGCGCAAGCCGTGTGTTGCAAATGTACTGGCAGTTGGTAAGCCGATATATCCAAGGCCAAGCACACAAATTTTTTCGAAGTTCAATTTACCCTCCGGAAGGAAATTTGAGATGGTAGAGTTGTATTCTAACCTAAATCAGAGGAAGCGTAAAACCAGACTCATCATTTATCGTATATTAAGAGGAAATAAAGACAAGGATGTTGTATAATAAAAAAGGCTTTCTTGAAAGGAGCCAAAATGGAATTCTTTACTGATCCAAATATTGCTTATGTACTGCTCGTTCTCGGGTCGATCCTGACCCTGCTGGCAATCATTACCCCAGGCACTGGTGCCCTCGAGATAGGCGCCTTATTCTCTCTGGCGTTGTCTGGTTTTGCCGCCTTTCAATTAGGTTTCAACCTATGGGCGCTTGTAGTGTTGGTATTGATGCTTGTTCCTTTTGTTTATGCCACTCGCAAACCAAAAAGGGGAATCTACCTGGCTGTGAGCATTTTCATGCTGATCATTGGGTCTATTTACCTTTACCCAGCACAAGGTTTTCGACCGTCTGTCAACCCTTACCTGGCTGCCATCGTGTCCCTCTTCACCGGTGTGTTTGTCTGGTTGATTGTTCTAAAAACAATGGCTGCAATGCATTCCCGCCCAAACCATGACCTGGGAAGTCTGCTTGGGCAGATAGGAGAAACAAAAACAATTGTTCAAAGTGAAGGTTCGGTGCAGATGGATGGTGAATTGTGGTCTGCCCGGAGCGAGAAACGTATCCCCGTCGGAAAACAAGTACGGGTCGTCGGTCGGGATGGCTTTACCCTGATTGTCGAGAGCGACGATCAGAGTGTCAATTAATCAATAGAATATTTAAGGAGGTACCATGTCGTCAGCTGTAACTCAATCCGTGTTTTGTGTTGTTGCGTTTGTCGTAGTTGTGATTATTGCTTTTTTGGCAAATGCAATTCGGATCGTCCCAGAGTACCAACGCCTGGTCGTCTTTCGTTTGGGTCGCTGCGTTGGAGAAAAAGGACCCGGTCTGGTCCTGCTCATTCCTTTTATTGATCGCTCTGTCAAGGTGGACTTGCGTGAAGCAGTTCGCGAAATCCCCCATCAGACATCCATTACCAAGGATAATGCTCCCATCTCCATTGACTTCTTGTGGTATTACAAGGTCCTCAGCCCAACTGATTCTGTATTGCAGGTAGGCAATTTTGAGCTGGCAGCCCAGGGTATGGCAACCACCACCCTGCGTTCTGTCATTGGTGGTATCCCACTTGATGATGTCCTCTCCGAACGTGAGCATATCAACACCATGCTACGCACCCGCCTGGACGAAGTCACCGAGCGCTGGGGTGTCAAAGTCACAAACGTAGAAATCCGCGAGATCATTCCTCCACGCGAAGTACAGGATGCAATGAACCGCCAGATGTCAGCCGAGCGCATCCGCCGGGCAGTCGTAACTGAATCAACGGGTACACGCGAGGCAGCCATCAATGTGGCTGAGGGTGAGAAACAATCCGCCATTCTACGGGCGGAAGGTCAAAAACAAGGCGCCATTCTTGAAGCCGAAGGTTTGCGCCAATCGCAGGAATTAAAGGCACAGGGTTTTGCCAAAGCACTGGATAAGATCTTTGAATCAGCCCAGGTGATTGATCAGAAAACCATGACCCTGCAATACTTTGAAACGCTTAAAGCAATGGGTGCTTCTCCGTCTACAAAGTACATCTTCCCCATGGAATTCACCAGCATGATCGAGGAATTTGTTAAAGGGAAAAAATAATTTCCTGAAACAACTTCGTTAAGAGAGAAATAACCTCCCGCTGTTAAACCGCGGGAGGTTAATCATAATATATGACCTATCAGATTCGAACAGCCTCCATTATTGACTTGAGCAGCCTCCAAAAATTGGAGCGCGCTTGTTTTCAACTGGACGCCTGGTCCTTGTTTGACCTGGTGGCTGTACTTACCTTTCCCGACGTCATCCGCTTGAAAGCGGTTGTTGGAAACCATATGGTCGGGTTTATCGCCGGGGATCCGCGTCCATCGGAAAAAATGGCATGGGTTGCCACCCTGGGTGTTCTCCCAGATCACCAAAACCAGGGAATCGGTAAAGCCTTATTGGAAACCTGCGAACAACGAATTAACCACCCACGTATACGTCTGTGTGTACGCCCTACCAACCTGGCAGCACTTGGATTATACACACACGCTGGTTATCAAACGATTGACAGGTGGGAAGATTATTACAATGACAAGGGGGATGCATTGGTGATGGAAAAAATAATCTTCTAAAATTTGGGCTATAATGAAGAGATGACTTCGCATAACTTATCATCACCGGTTTGGATCGCATCAGCAAGTAATCTGCAATCCATGGCAAATCACCTCTCCCAACAGCCACGCTTGGCGATTGATACCGAATCAAACAGCCTGCACGCTTTCCGTGAACAAGTTTGCTTGATCCAGTTTTCAATTCCTGAAACCGATTACTTGTTGGACCCCCTGGCTGTAAAGGATCTTTCACCATTAACAGAGTTGTTTTCCAATCCTAAAATTGAAAAAACATTCCATGCCGCTGAATACGACCTGCTCTGCTTGAAGCGGGATTTCAATTTCTGTGTGGTTAATTTGTTTGACACCATGCAAGCCGCGCGCATCCTGGGATACCCGGCTGTAGGACTTAACCACCTTTTGTACGAAAAGTTTGAAGTCAGCCTGGATAAACGCTTTCAGAAAGCTGACTGGGCAAAACGTCCCCTGCCAATTGATCAATTGAATTACGCACGGTTTGATACATATTACCTCCTTGCCTTGCGGGATCTGCTGCATGAAGAACTAGTAGCAAAAAATCTTTGGGCTTTGGCGAACGAAGAATTCCAACGCATCAGCTATTGCAATGGACAATCTGGGCAGGAATCTTTTCCTTGGCAACGTGTAAATGGTGCAAATCAATTATCACCACAACAATTGCCGATACTTAAGGAATTGATTGAATGGAGACTTACCCAGGCTGAACGCATGAATCGCCCGGTGTTTAAAGTCATAAATAATAATCTGTTAATTGCAATTGCCGAATCAAAACCCAATCGTGTGGAAGATCTTCAAACCATTGGTCTGACTGTTCGCCAGGCATATCTATTCGGAAGTGAAATAATTGCAGCAGTAAAAAAAGGCATGAAAGCAGAACCCATTAAGCGATCGTACACGCCCCACCCGGATCAAGCTTTCATGAACCGGTTGGAAGCTTTGCGCAACTGGCGAAGACAAACCGCACAGCAATTGGGGGTCGAATCTGACGTGGTCTTGCCGCGCACCTTCATGCAGTCAATTGCAGAAAATAACCCTCAAAACATCCAATCCCTGGCTGAATCGATGCCCCATTCACCCTGGCGATTGGAACAATATGGTCAAGATATTTTAAACAGATTGAAAGGGAGATAAGCAAGTCTTTCATCCATATTTGTGATAATTGTATCTTCTTGAAAATCTGGGGGTGGGGTGTTTTTGGCTGGCTCCGTCAGCCAAAAACACCCCACTTCCCCTCTTAATAAAGAGGATACTGATTATTCGTGGTAAGGAGAAGATTTTGAAAATACACTTCCACGGTGCAGCAAGAACTGTCACAGGTTCGCAACACCTTCTTGAAATAAACGGTTCCAACCTTCTTCTGGAATGTGGACTCTTTCAAGGAAGAAGGGCTGACACATACGAAAAAAACCGGGGATTTAGATTCAAACCATCTGAACTTGATGCAGTTATTCTCTCGCATGCCCATATAGATCACAGCGGGAATCTACCCAACCTGGTGAAAGCTGGATACACGGGACCGATCTACGCCACCCCTCCCACCATGGAATTGGCAAAAACCATGCTGTTGGATTCAGGCCACATTCAGGAAGCTGATATCCTGTTTGTTAATAAGCATCGCTCCCGTCGTGGAGAACCACCCCTGGAACCTCTTTATACAATTCAAGATGCGGAAGCAGTAGGGGATTTTTTTCAACCTGAAGCTTATGAGCACGAATTTACACCCGTTCCAGGTGTTTCTGCAAAGTTGGTGGATGCTGGTCACATCCTGGGATCGGCAGCAGTGGTATTGGATATCCAGGAAAAGGATCGAAAATTCAGACTTTGGTTTTCGGGAGACATAGGCAGGTGGAAGCTTCCGCTTTTACGAGATCCGGTTATGCCATACAACGCAGATTACCTGATTATGGAATGTACTTATGGCGACAAACCACACCTTGACCCGCAGCGGGCATACGATGAACTGCTGAATACGATCAACAGGACCGTTCGTAGAGGCGGAAAGGTGATCATTCCCGCTTTTTCAGTCGGTAGAACGCAGGAATTGGTCTTCCTGTTGAACGAGATGATCCAATCGAGGCAGGTTCCTCCATTGCCAGTCTATGTTGACAGCCCTCTGGCTGTGAACGCATCCGATATTTTTAGAAAATTTCCTGAATACTTTGATAGCGAAACCGAGGATTTCGTCCAAAATTATCACCACCCTGCACTCGATTTTGACATGTTGACTTATACCCGATCAGTCGCGGAATCAAAAGCCATCAATGATCGCAAAGGATCAGCCATCATCATCTCTGCTTCGGGTATGGCTGAAACAGGCCGAATTCTGCACCACCTGCGAAATAATATTGAAAACCCCGCCAATACCATCTTGATCGTCTCGTGGCAGGCACCGTATACCCTGGGGCGCCGTCTGGCAGATCGAGAGAAGGAAGTGAAGATATTTGGGATGAGCTATGACGTCCGAGCAGAAATTGTTACCATTGGTGGTCTTTCAGCCCATGCTGGACAAAATATGCTAATCGAGTACGCCACCCATGTGAAAAATGATGCCAAACAAATATTTCTGGTACATGGCGAACAGGATGCATCCGAAGCTTTGCAGGGCAAATTGCGTGAAGTTGGCATTACCCAACTGGTATATCCAGAAATGCACCAATGCATAGAAATTTAAGCCTCAATCTGCTATAATACCCCGCGCCACTTGGAGAGGTGCCGGAGTGGTCGAACGGGGCGGTCTCGAAAACCGCTGTAGTCCTTGTGGCTACCGTGGGTTCGAATCCCACCCTCTCCGCTGTATAGAATTTGTTTTGACTACAAAAGCTGTCCAACTATATCTAAGATCGCTCGGTGACTTCTGGGCGATCTCACATTTAACATAGTTAAATTGCACCTCTTTTGTTTTCAAAACATTGTTGTTCTAATTTCCAAAATACAGTATTATATACTTATTATCTACCTGCCAAAGAAGGCTCAACATGAAAAGTGGATCACCTATTAAGATGATGTTATCTGTCCTGCTGCTGGCTTCGCTGGCTTGCGGTTTGTCAGATCTCACCGGAGAAACAACCGCACCACAACAATCAACAGAGGAGCTGCAAGCCGCCGTCGTCAGAAGCTTGGCTGAGACCGCACAGGTGCAGACAGCTATTGCGCAGGGAGTCGCTGGGACGCTGAGCCCAACCCAGCAGGGTTTGCCCGAACTCCCAAGCCTGACACCCACCAACACCTTTTCCCCCATGCCTGAACTCCCGAGTTTGACTCCCACCATCACCTTTTCTCCCACACCAGAAAAAGTGATATTGACAGTCTCGCAATTAACCAACTGCCGCACCGGGCCTGGTTCGGTTTATGACTGGGTGGGTGCCCTGAATGTCGGAGAACAAGCTGAAGTCATTGCCCGGGATCCGGCCAATTCATCCTGGTACATCCGAAATCCCAATAACTCGTCCGGCTTTTGCTGGATCTATGGAACTTATGCCTCTGTAACAGGCAACTCAGGCGCTTTGCCTGTTTTTACTCCCATGCCCACACCCACACCCGCCAAAACCGCCACCCCGACAATACCGCCGATGGATTTCTCTGTTGTCTCTAATTGGATAATGGATTGTTCAGGTATAGGGGAGTACTGGATCAATATCGAAGTCGTTAATACAGGGGATGTCACCTGGCAATCCTGGAAAACCATCATGACTGACACTGTAACTGCTCAAACCAAAATCACTTATGGAGATATTTTTCATTTTATAGTAGGTTGTGCATCTTCAACCCTTCAACATGACTTGACCAAGGGGGAACCCGGTGGAGTCTATTCCGGTGATTTCGTTGATGACCCAACAGGTCATCTAATGACAGCAACAATTACATTATGTACCCTGGATGATTTAGGCGGAACCTGTAAAAGCAAAGAAGTATCTTTTACACCCTGATCATTCTAAACACGGGCAGGCAAATTGCCTGCCCGTGTTTTTTCCTTGACGCTTTGCTCCTTTCACTTTAAGATAAGCCTGCCCAAATAGAACATAATTGCGAACCATTTCCATCTGCGGGTTTGATAGGTGTCGATTCGTAATATATCCAACCCCTTTGCAGTAACAGGAGTGAACCATGGAACTCGGTCTTGTCCGAAAAATTGATATCGACCACGAAATGCAGCAATCCTACCTTGATTACGCCATGAGCGTCATCGTGGCGCGCGCCCTGCCAGATGCCCGTGACGGCCTCAAGCCTGTCCAACGACGCATCCTGTATTCCATGCACGACATGGGAATGCGTCAAAATAGCGATTACAAGAAATCCGCCCGTATCGTCGGCGAAGTTCTGGGAAAATACCACCCGCATGGTGATTCCGCCGTTTACGAGGCCATGGCCCGCATGGCACAGGACTTCTCCATGCGCAGCTTGCTGGTGGATGGGCAGGGAAATTTCGGTTCCATCGATGGTGATCCTCCCGCCGCCATGCGCTACACGGAAGCCCGTCTGGCTGCATCCGCCTTGGATATGCTTTTGGATATCTCCAAAAATACGGTCGATTTCACTCCGAATTTCGACGATACTCTGACCGAACCGACCGTTCTGCCTGCTTCCATCCCCAACCTTCTGGTCAATGGTGCAACCGGCATCGCGGTGGGGATGGCCACCAGCATTCCCCCCCATAACTTGGGAGAAGTGGTGGATGCCCTGGTATACATGCTTCAACACTGGGAAAAAATGGATGACATCACCGTCGCACAATTGATGCAATTCATCCAGGGTCCCGATTTCCCGACAGGGGGCATCATCATCGAAGAGAAAGGACAAGAGAATATCGAGGCTGCCTATGGTTCTGGTCGTGGGCGCGTTTCCATTCAAGCTCGCGTGCATTCCGAAGAAATGGAACGCGGCAAGTCTCGTCTGATCGTCACCGAGCTGCCTTACATGACCAACAAATCATCATTGATCGAGCGCATTGCCGAACTGGCACGCGATGGTCATATCGAAGGCATCACCGATCTGCGGGATGAATCCGACCGCCAGGGTATGCGCATCGTCATCGAGTTGACCAAGAATGTAAATGCTGACACCGTTCTGCAAAACCTCTACCGGCGCACCCCCATGCAGTCCACCTTCAGCATTATAATGCTGGCCCTGGTGGATGGCGAACCACACACACTCACCATCAAGCAAGCCCTGCGCCTCTTCCTGGAACACCGCCAGGAGGTCATCCGTCGTCGCAGCGAATTTGACCTGGCTCGCGCCCGCCAGCGCTCCCACATTCTTGAAGGCCTGTTAATTGCCCTCAACAATCTGGATGAAATTATCCAATTGATCAAAAAATCCCCGGATGTTGAAACAGCCCGTACCCGCATGGTGAAGAGTTACAAATTGTCCGAAGTTCAGGCAGAGGCCATCCTTGAGATGCAATTGCGCCGTCTGGCGGCATTGGAACGCAAAAAAATTGAAAGCGAGTACAAGGATCTTCTCGTCACAATTAAAGAATTGGAAAAACTGCTTAAATCCCCCAAACAAATGCGCCTGGTGGCGGCTGAAGAACTACTCAAAGTCAAGGCAGCCTATGGGGACAAACGCCGCACGCAGATCATAAACTTAAAACCTGGCAAAAAACAGAAATCTTCACTGACAACCACCCAAATGGTCCCTGAGCAGGTGGTTTGGATCGGAGTGACAAATGACGGTCTGGTGGCACGTATCGCAGACGAAAAACCTCCGCGACCCAGCGGCAACGATGCCCCACGCTTGCTGGCACGCGCTGCCTCCACCGACACACTCTACCTGGTAGCTGAAAATGGTTCAGCCGCAGCGGTGGCAGTTCACACCCTGCCCCAGGTAGAAAAACTCTCAGATGGCCTGCCATTCTACAAAGCCTCCCCACTCAAAGAAAGCGATCGTCTGGCTGCTTTGTTTGCCCTGCCTGCCCGCCGCAATGACCTACCCAAAGAAACCTGCGTTCTCACTGTTACGTGTGGTGGGTTGTTGAAGAAGAGTCTCATCAGTACTTTGCCGGGGCCTTCTGCCCAATCCTTTATACTTGCAAAGGTAAATGATGGCGACGCGCTGGGGTGGGTTGGTTTGACCGATGGTAAGAAAGAGATCCTGCTCGCCTCAACTCTGGGTATGACCATCCGCTTCAGCGAAGACGGAGTGCGTCCAATAGGATTGGTGGCAGCAGGTGTCAATGGCATTAAACTTGGTGTGGGGGATATTGTCGTTGGTGCAGAAATTCTGCCCCAGAAGGGTGAAATTTTCCTGATGGCAACAGATGGGAAAGCCAAGCGCATCGAAATCAGCGACTTCCCATCCCAGGGTCGTTTTGGCAAGGGTGTCATCGCCTGGGAACTGCCGCCTCAGGTTTTCCTGACCGGGATTGCCATTGGAAAAGCGAACAGCCTGGTTACCTTGCACCTGCTCAAAGCTGCGCCAAAATCCATCCGCCTGGATGCCGCCCCCCTGCGTAAACGCACGGCCAAACGAGGGGATAGCGTAGTTGAAATTAAACCAGGAGATGTGGTCCTTGGGGTTACCTCCGCCTGGCAAATTGAAAATTATCTGGATATCAAACCTGGAGAAAAGAACACAACAGCGATCACGAAGAAGGCAGTTGGTACCAAGAAATCAACTGCAAAGAAGAAAACAGCTGCGAAACCCAAAGTTGGTGCAAAGACAAAAACAGGATCCAGTAAAAAAACCAGCCGTAAGATAAAAAGCTCCAAGGTTTAAATTCCCATGACAAAAAAAGTCAACTACTTAACTATTCTTTTTTGATCTGATTTTTTTCGTCCTGGCAGGTTGTTTTAACTTTTAAAGCCCGAAACCCATAAACTTGGTGGTCACTGATTTTATTTCAACAACAAAGATGAATGCACTCTTAAATATTCACGCTGGGATGTGTGTCCCCTGCCAGACCCAATTGCGGTGCAATCCTGCGCATGGCCACGATCACATTTCCAACGTGCTCCCATAAATCCACCCCAAACTCCCGGGCGCTCTGTTCAATCTCATCCCGGTTGGCACCTGCCGCAAAAGCGTGATCCTTCCACTTTTTCTTGACCGATTTAACCTCCAGGTCCATTAAGGAGCGCGATGGACGTACAAGCGCAACTGCAGTCACCAAGCCAGTGATCTCATCACATGCAAACAATGCCTTTTCCATAAGACTCTGGCGTGGAATGCGGGTTTCCTCGCCATGGCTTAATACGGCTCTGATCACTTCTTCCGCCACACCCAGTTCACGCAAAATAGGGGCTCCAGCCTGCGGATGTTCTGCCAAAGTAGGATGGATCTCCCAATCAAAGTCATGCAGTAAACCCACTACTTCCCATTTATCAGCATTCTCACCAAATTTTTCAGCGTAAAAACGCATGGCAGCCGCCACCGATAGCATATGGTTAACCAAATTTTCATTTTTAACATAGGTGCGAACAATGTTAAGTGCTTCAGATGGTTTCATTTCGCCTTCCCAGTTTTAATATGTATATCTCAATGAAGAGGGGGGAAGATGGGTGTTTTTGTCTGGCTCAACCAGATAAAAACACCCTACACCCCAGATTTTTGAGAAGGTAATTTAATATCATGGAAATATCGGTTCATAATCACCCAATACCGGAATTGGATGTCCGATATGCACATCCCATAATGCAGTAATAGTAGCCACAAACTCGCGCATGTTCCAGTACATCAGTGAGCGCTTGCGGTAAACCTGTAAATCAGCACTCACACCTACCGCATCCAATCCCAGTTGATTACAGGTATATAACGCCCGCGGCAGGTGGAAAGATTGTGTGACAAGGATGGCTTCAGTTAAACCAAAAATTGCTTTTGCCCGGTAACAGGTATCGTAAGTACGCCTTCCGGCATAATCCAAAACGATGGCTTCCTCAGGCACCCCCATTAACAGAGCAAAATCACGCATGGCAAGTGGTTCGTTATATTCAACCACACTATTATCCCCACTCATCAATATTTTTTCTACTTTGCCATTAAAGTATAACCCCGCAGCCGCTTTCACCCGGTCTTGCAGGATGGGTGTGGGTGAGCCATCACGCCACAACCCGGCTCCAAAAACAATGGCTGCCCTTTTCGCAGGGACGTTCACACCAGCGTAGATCCGCATCCTGGAATAGATGCCTGTTACCAGCCTCGGAAGAGTCAGGGTCAGAAAGCCCAGCATGAACAAGATCAACAATAGTTTAAACGTCATCTTAAGCAGTCGTTTCCACACAGATGCGATTTTACCACTGCAAGTAAAAACCCGTTCTCCCTCCCGCTCAAACAACTGCACCAGGGAAAACGGGTTTTAAATTCATCTTCAATTGGAGCTTAGATCGTCTTTTCGCGCAATACCGATGAAATATAATCCATGCTCGCAACTACAACTGCAATCGCCAACATTTGAGCGCTTGCACCCCGGTAGTTCAAAAGGTTGATATTTTGCTGTAACAGGAATCCGATACCACCACCACCTACGAAACCAATGATGGTGGACATGCGCACGTTGATATCCCAGCGATACATGGTATATGAAATATACGGAGGTACGATTTGCGGAACCACTCCATAAATAATGGTCTGCAACCGGTTGGCGCCTGTGGCCTGAATGGCCTCCAAAGGACCAGTCATTATGCTCTCCACCTGCTCTGAATACAGCTTCGCCAGACTGACGATGGTATGCAAACCCAGCGCCATGACGCCTGCAAATGGGCCAATACCAACAGCAATCACAAAAACGATGGCCATCACCAATGCTTCCACCGAGCGTAAACCATTCAGCACAGAACGCGTGATATAGTAAATGACCATGCCAGTTGGTAGTGCGTCCTTGGCTTTACAGAAAATTGCCAGGGCAAGTCCAAGCACAACCCCTGTGATCATCGGACCCCATAAGGTATAGAACGGTTTGCCAATTTGATAAAGCCACTCAATTAATTGCCCCAACAAAACCAGAATTGTAGCTACAGCAATGGGAGTCAGAATCAAATTTATAATTTTGACTCCGCCAGCAGGTAATTTTTCAGTGGCTTGCAGACCCATACGGCTCAAAAAGCTGCTGACAGCGCCTCCGGCTACCAGGGCACCCAGACTGGAGGTGATCACCAGGATAATATCACCCGACTGGAAAAAGAAATTGCCTAGAAAACCAAAGGGGCCAAGGGTTAAGGTTAACGACTTTCCCACACTCATTACCAAACTGGCAAATTGAAACAATCCGAAGAATCCCACTACAACACAAAGCAGAATCACTCCCAGACGCAAAAAGCGAATCAACCTTCCCGGGGAATTGACTTCAGCTTGTGGAAGCGCCCAGCGGATCCCCATCCAGACCAAAACTAGAGCTAAAATGGCCACCGCCAGAGCCAACCAGGCATTTGTATGAAGTGCTGTACTCATACTTCCCACCCAGTTCACAATAATGAATCCTACATAAATACCCAGTGGCCAACCTATCATAGAAAGCGCAATGCTGGTCAAAGGACTTTTGACCGGCTTCATCAGGTTGCGGGCAGCGAGAAAACTTAGCGGGATTGCCAGAATTGTCCCGAATGTGGTCGCCAGCAATGCCAGAAACACGGTTTCAATGATTTTTTCCCACGTATCTTTGGCGGTCTGTGTGAAATGAGGAGAGCCAACATTCTTACGCAAAGAGGCACGGATATATTGAACATCCTCACTGGGTCGTTCAGGGAGTTTAAAGGAAAGTATGAAATGACCAGTGTTGTCAGTTTCAGCCACATCCCGTCCCAGGGTGACGATATTGGTTACATCGCTTCCGGGCACAAACCTGACCGGGCCGGTTACATTTGGAGCAAAATCAAAACCTTCCACCTGGACGGTCTCACCCGGGGAGGCGCAGCCAGGAGTAATGATCAGAAATGGATCAGAGGCGGCATGCCCGGGGGCAACTGGCAATGTGCCATCTGCCTGACAGGGAATATATATCGGAAAATTGATGATCTGCTCAGTCTGGTCATATTCAATGATATCCGGCTTTGCCAGGGCACGCGTTACCCTTTTCAGACTGGTTTGCCGTTTTTCACTACGCAGTTCTTCAAGGTTTACCTCGGTGATCTGGAAACCATACGCATAGATCACCATCACCAACAGGGCTAATAAACCAATTTTTATGGATTTCCAGGGTGAGGCTTTCTTGTCATTGGATTTCTTCATGATTACGTCACCCTACCCGTTCAGCATCCCGGCCATAAATATCCTTGAATTTTTGGTCGTCGATGTCTTTAGGAGGTCCCTCGTACACCAATTTGCCTTCGTTAAGTGCAATTACATAATCGGCGTAACGGTGGACAATGTCCAGGAAGTGCAGGCTGCAAAGAACACTGACTCCATCCTGCTTATTAATATCTTCGAGATGTTTCATGATACTATGTGCCAGAACCGGATCCAGGCTGGCAACAGGCTCATCTGCCAGGATAAGCTCGGGGTCCTGCATAAGAGCACGCGCTATACCCACCCGCTGTTGTTGTCCTCCGCTCAACTCATCTGCCCGCTGGTAAGCTTTGTCAGCGATGCCTACCCGCTCCATCTGTTTGAATGCCTTGGCAAGATCTTCTTTTGGAAAGCGATTCATCAAGCTCCAGGCCGGGTTAACATAACCCAGACGTCCCGCCAGTACATTGGTTATGACTTTTGATCGGTGCACCAGGTTGAAATGTTGAAAAACCATGCCAATTTTTCGACGGATACGGCGCATCTCCTCCTGGGAGGCAGCCGTGATATCCTCCCCATTCCAAAGGATCTGACCTTCGGTCGGTTCGATCAGGCGGTTGATGCAGCGCAACAAAGTAGATTTACCCGACCCGCTCAAGCCAATGACAGCCAGGAACTGCCCATCCGGCACATCAAAGCTGACATCATCAAGCGCTTTCACACCCCCTTCATAAATTTTTGTTAGATTTCTGATTTGTAGCATAATGGTTTTCCTGAGGTTACCTGATCACACCATTAATAACACCAGAGAGTAAGATATGTGGCTTAAAATAAACCAGCCCACCCCCTCACTCCAAATAATAATTATAAAATAAAAAATACTATAAGGGGCAGGGATAACATACCCCTTATAGTTCATACAAATAAGAGATTTAAGGTAGTTTGTAACCGGTCAATTCGACCATGGCGCGCACGACATCATACTCAGCATCTGTGGCGGGTAAAATACCTGACCATGCGTAGACATCCGGGCTGCCGACGGAGGTGGCCCAGGCCTCGGTCTGCGAAAAAGCTACCAGGGCGGTTTCGATCTGAGAACGAACATCTGCCGGGAAATCAGAACCAAACGACATGGTGTCATTCGGGACAGGCTGTGAGATTGCCAGGATGCGTACTTTCTCAATCACATCCGGGGCTTCCACACGAATGTTGGCACGGGCATCCATAATACGGTATCCGTCGCACAGAAGTTTCTTGCCATCCTCGCTGACAGCGCAGTTTGGAATGCTCGCAGCAGGAATTTCATATTGATCCAGGCTGGTGATCTTTCCTGCCAGGTAATCATCATATGAAAAAATAGATTTTCCATCCGGATCAAGTGGAACACTGTAGAAAACAGTTCCAAAATCCACTTCACCGTTATAGACGGCTGAAACTGTCTGGTTGTGACCACCGGTTACCAGTTGTTCACCAGTGGTAACACCGGCAGCCGCGAGTTCAACAAAGGGAACCATGTAACCTGAGGTTGATGCTGTATCACCATAACCCCATTTGGTGCCTTGCAGGTCAGCTAGGGTTTGGTAGGTGCTGTCGCGTGCGACAATATACTCAGCCCAGTAAACTGGGTAGCCATAGCGAACAGCTTTGAAAGCCACATCCACATCACATTGTGCGCTGGCAATGGCATATGGCAAAGCAGGGATGAAAGCCATCGTATCATCTGAGGATGCACATATTTCTTCGATAGTAGCTGCATAGCTAGTCGGGACAGAGACTGTGAATCTCAATCCTGTGGCTGCATTCAAAGCATCCGCCAACACCCGACCACCGGACACTGTAGCTTTTACATCAACGGATGGGACAAATAAGACTTTGATGGGATTTTGAGGGCTGCCGAGGGCAAACATTACTTCAGTGGGTGCTTCAATAGGAGCTGCAGTTGGTGCTGCGGTTGGAGCTGTGGTTGGAGCTGTGGTAACAACTGGTGGTTGGGTTGCTTTCGGCGCACATGCCGATAAAAGCATGGAAGCAATTACCAACAAAGAGACGAGCAATAGCATTTTCTTCATTATTCTTCTCCTTTGAAAAATAAAATAGTTAGGGGTATCTCCCCAATAGGTTATAAATAATAACTCGAAACTCCCGAGATGACAAGTGAAAAGTCTCATGACTCCTGCACACATTATCCAGCTAAAAGTACTAACCTGCAAAAGTGGATGCGGATATTACACCCGCCCGGTCCATTCCGGTTGAGAGTATTTCGTTTTCACAAGTTCATATGCACATTTTTTTTCTTCTGCTGATAATTCTCCCTCCTCAAAGCGCAAATCCAATTCGGTTTCAAACGCTTCCACGAACGCCTTGGCAACAAATTCCCAATCCAACCTTCTGCCTGACACACTTTCAACATTGGTGGCACGTCTCAGCAAGCGCTCAAGCGCCTCCTGGCGTTCTGCTTCTTCACTAAAAGCCAGTACTTGTGTGATGCGTCCCAGATCTCCATACAACGGTAATGAACCATGTTGCAGGACTCCCTGTTTGCGGCGGGCCTGTGCGGAACCAATCAATTTCTTTCCTTGGGTGGTAATTTCGTAAGCCGAGGGTACTTCAAAGCAAACCGGGCCGGCAGCATTTGAATTCATTCCCGGGGTGTGCTCGTTGATCTCCACCGCAAGGCCCAGGTTATGCAATGCTTTCAGAAGTCCTCGGGCAATATGGTTATAGCTTTCAAGCAGACTGCCGGAAACCAGGTCATCATGGTTTGGAACGATCACTGAATACGTCAATTCGTCCGCATGTAAAATAGCCCTGCCACCGGTCATTCGGCGAACAAGCCCCCATCCACGTGTCTGCAAACGGGTCATATCTACATCCTGGATGTTTTGAGAATACCCAAGGGATAAGCAGGCAGGCTGCCAGGCATACAATCTCAAGGTAGACAAAGCATCACCGCTACCAACAGCCACAAGGATGGCCTCATCTATTGCCATATTCCAGGCTCCATCTGCCGGAGCGTTTAAAATTAAACGGTATAAATTCATAAAATGGGAATTGCTGCAAAACCCAACCCGTTAGGTCCGACATGGGTGCCTATCACGGTGGTTACATTTACCACCAGGGCAGGAACAGTCAGGTTGGGGTTAAGATCATCCAGAAATTGTCTGGCAGCAACCTCAGCATTTGTATGCAGAATTGCCAATCTCTCGAGCGGTTGCCAGCTTTGAATGCTCTCAAACAGGCGTTGTATTCCTTGTGCCCGGGTGCGCACCTGGCCGACCCGCTCCACCATGCCAAAGCGAAGTTCAATCATTGGCTTTAAATTCAACAGGCCACCCACCATGGCTTTCGCCCATGAAACCCGTCCACTCCTGCGCAAATATTCCATTGTATCCAGAAGTGCCATCACGCGTACCCGCCGCCTGATGCTGGCCACCATTTCAAGGATTTCGCTGATGACAGCCTCCCGGGCAATGGCCTCAGCAGCTGCCAAAACCTGATAACCAAGTCCAAGTGAGAGTTGTCCGCTGTCCAGGACATGAACTCTATCCGCAAAGGAATCAGCAGCGAGGCGTGCCGCGTTAAATATTCCGCTCAGGTTATCGGGTGGATGAATGGATAAGATCATTTCAGCCCCCTCCGCCAATAATTTTTCATAACGAACTTGAAAACTACCCACCGAGGGAGCAGAGGTTGTGGGAGAGATTGTCAAACCAGGCAGACGGTCATAAAACGCCTCTCTGGTCATGCCTTCACCGTCTTCATAACTGGTTTTGCCCAAGTTCAGTATGGCTGGCACAACTTCAATTGCATGCCGGTCAACCAGATCCCGGGGTAAATCCGAAGTACTGTCAGTGACTAACCCTATTTTCATTTGTGCCTCTGAGATTGTTTTCGATAACAATCAAACCAATACTCCGCGGTCCAAGCAGTTCAAACAATGGCGTGCCCAGTATGTGTTCACCAAAGGAGGTTCTGGGAAAATTGGTGATGAGGTAATCACGGAATGTAGTCGTCCTTAAATGATTTGCATTATTGATGATTGCAACATAGAATGGATCGATGAATTCGTCCACAAACTCCTGGAATGTTTCCAGTAGGTGGCGATGGGTGCGCACTTTTTGTATACATGTAAGGCACCCATTTTCCAGCGAAAAAATGGGGAGTACATCCAGCATCTCGCCGACCACAGCCTGAGCGGGAGAAAGAAAATTGGCAGATGCCAGGTATGACAGGTCAGGCAAACATAGCAATGAATAGATATGTGGAATGGAGATGCGTAACTGTTGCTCAATCTCCTGGGAGGTTGTGCCAAGAGAGGCTAATTCTGCCGCCATCTGCACCAGCATTCCCAGGCCAATAGAGGTTGTATGCGAATCGATCGTTTGAATACTCCCCAGGTCTCCGTATTGTCCGATTGCTTTTTCAACAACAGAAGACAGGCTGCTTAAAGCAGATGAAAGCGTGATCACCAGGATCTCGCTATGGTCCTGGTGTAATTTACGAAAGAGTTTGAGAATTTCATTAATAGGAGGAGGTTCCAGTCCGAATTGTTCCTCATTCCCCGACTCCCTGGCTTTCACATGCTGTGGTAATTCGGATTGGACTGAAAACGGGAATGTGAAGACCAATTCGTTGCCAGCATATCCTTGACGGGTAAATTCCACACTGTTATCCGTCAAAATGCATACTCTTCGCATAACCTTTTATTCCACGGAGATGATAAATTGATAATGCGGTTGACCGCCATCCTGGAGTTCAATTTCAAGGGATGGATACGCTGCGCGCACAAGGTCCGCAATTCGATTGGCTTCCGAGGCTGGCAGGTCTTGTCCAAAGAAAAGAGTGATTAGCTCATAGTCGGTGGCTGAGGCTTTTTCAAGCATTCCCAGGACTGCAGCTTCTATCTTGTTGGTCGAGAATACCAGCTTGCCGTTCAGCAGAGCAATCACCTGGTCTTTTTCAACCGACACGCCATCGATCTCTACCGTGCGTGTGGCAACCGTGATCTCGCCCGTGATAACTTCTTCCAAGGCTCGATTCATTTTATTTGCGATTTGGGCAATATCCCCATCCAGGTTCAAATGCATCATGGCTGCCAGTCCCTGTGGAATAGTCCGGCTTGGAACAATATGCACATTCTTTACGGTCACTTCTTTGGCTGCCTGGGCAGCAAGAATGATATTTTTATTATTGGGCAGGATAATCACTTGATCGGTCGGGAGATTTTCAAATGCTTTCAAGATCTCCTGCGTGCTGGGATTCATGGTTTGGCCACCCTCTACCAGGGCAGCCACACCCAGGCTGGCAAAAACGCGTGAAATTCCTGGTCCGGGTGAAACAGCCACTACCGCAACTTGACCTGGCTCAATGGGGGTCAATTCAATGCGTTCTCGCCTGGATGCCCGATTGATTTCGTCCATCTGCGCCAGGAGGTTTTCCATGGCGACCTTGGTGATTGTCCCCATGGACATGACATAATCGATGGGAAGATAGCGGTTCTCGGTTGAAACATGGATATGCATGCGGTACAAGCCATCCCCCTCCCCAACTTGAATGGATGTGCCCATTTCTTCAAGCCCGGAATAAAATTTTTGCAGATCCAGCACCTGGGCAGGTTTAAAATCAACCACTATTTCATAGTCCTGCCCGGGTTCTATGGCGCTCAGGCTATTTTCCAGGTTCATTAAAGCCATGGGTTGAACAGTCGCCGGAGCTGTGTCCAATGATTCGCCATGAACATAGCGCAGCATACCTTCCAGGATAAAAAACAACCCTTTTCCACCTGAGTCCACCACCCCGGCCTGCTTTAACACTGGCAATAGTTCGGGCGTGTGTTGGACAGAAATATCTGCGGCTGGAACGATCCGTTCCAGGATTTCATAAGGGTCGCGCGTCGCTTCCAGCGCAGTTTTGGCTGCCGTGGCAACATCCTTGATCACTGTTAGAATCGTACCTTCCACCGGGCGAACAACTCCTTTATAGGCAGTATCACGTGCTTCTGCAAAGGCTTTCGCCATACCGGGACCATCCAGAACCACTGCATCATGTAAAGCGCGTGCAAAACCACGCCAGATTTGCGATAATATTACCCCCGAGTTACCCCGTGCCCCCATTAATGCACCCTGTGAAACCGCATGCGCCATTTGCCCAATATGACGTGACCCCATTTCAATAATTTCTGAGTAGGCTGCCTGCATGGTCAATACCATATTTGTGCCGGTATCTCCATCAGGAACGGGAAAAACATTAAGTGCATTCACGGTTGCCTGGTTCGCTTTTAACCAGACCAATCCGGCTTCGACAAGTTTTTTGAGTGCTTGTCCGTCTATTGGCTTGGATTTAAGAAATTCCAAACGCGTTTGATACTCTGGATTCATGAAATAATCGTTCTCCTGAGGCGTGAATTATTTACTCATCACGTATCTTTTCAAAAATCTGGGGGTGGGTGTTTTGGGCTGGGTTAGCCAGCCCAAAACACTCCGCTTTCCCATCTTTATTGAGATGCTTCATCGTCCCTACTGACGCGTAAACCCTGGATGTGTACATTGACATCATGCACCGGCATGCCAAGTGCTTTCTCAACTTGAAATCGGATAGCATTGGCAACACTGTCTGCCACTGAAGCAATTCGAGTGCCATATTCCACTATGATGTGGATATCAATATCAATATCCTCACCGGAAAAATGGACGGAAACCCCACGCGAGGGTTCCTTGGTAATGGTTTGTGCCAGCCCCTCTGCAAAGTTTTTTGGAGCCAATCCAACCACACCGTATGATTGCAGTATAGCCTGGTAAGCAATCGTCGCCACAGCGGTTGGCGAGATATTAATGCTTCCTAATGTAGTTTTTTCTTCACCCATGGTTAATTCCTTTGTATTATATTAACAACCTGCCTTGTATAAGGATGCGTTTTATGGTAAAATCAGCCGCTTCCAATTAGGAAGGTGATCCTGAACATCGAGCAATATTATCTCACGAAAGGGTGAGAGTTGGGTAGTCTTTGTGGGAAAATCTCCTTTCAAAATACTCAAGAACTCACTTAATCTGCATTTATAGTAAGAAAGGAAGTTCAAGATGGCAAAATGCGCTCACTGTGGTAAAACCACTACCTTTGGTCACAATCGATCTTTCTCAATGCGGGCTACCAATCGAACATTCAAGCCCAATTTGCAGAAAGTAACGATGCTCGAAAACGGTCAGAAGGTTCAGAAAACGCTATGCGCCAGGTGCATCCGCACCATGGTAAAAACAGCATAAGAAATCCTTAAACCTATTTTCCGATCCAGGATCACGGCGCATGCCGTGATTTTTGGTTAATCTAACTCCCTTCGTAAGGTTTGTTCGCCTCAAGATTACCACAAAAACTGCGGGACTGGATGGTCCCATGATTAAATGTCTGCCCGCCTAGCGCATGGGCGGGTTATACACGAAATATACCCACACCCAGAATGGGACCAATCCGCCAACCATCAGCAATGCCAGGAGCCCCAACCCAACTGAGATCCAATCGATATCCAGACTGGCATCATCAGCTACAGATTCCACGGGTTGCACATAATATTCATCTGTCTGCATCTCCGGGGTTAGGGATAATGCAGGCATGCTGTTAACCCTTTTGGAGCCAAATTTTTGAAGCACACGCCCCAACTGGTCAGCCGTCCGGTAGCGCATGGAAGGTTCCTTTGATAACACCTTGTCCATGATCTGCTCAAGCGCTGGTGAGACATTCGGCAACATTGAACTCAACAGCGGCGGGTTCGCTTCCAAATGAAGCTGCGACAAACCTGTAGCAGAATTTGCGATAAATGGAAGCGATCCGGTCAGCATTTCATACAGGACAACCCCCAGGGAATACACATCCGAGGCCGGGGAGGGTGCCATGCCGGCAGCCTGTTCGGGTGAAAAATATTGGGGAGAACCCCAAACTACTTCGGCCTGTTCTTCAGGGTGGATGGTTGCCAGTGCCCGCGCAATTCCAAAATCTGTCACTTTCAAGCGTTGATCCGGCATTACCAGCATATTCTGCGGTTTTACATCACAATGCACCAAACCAGCCCGGTGAGCGTATCCAATTCCTGCACAAGCCTGGATAATAAGCGGCAGGGCTTCATCCGGCGTAAATCGACCACGCTGCTGGATAAGGGTTTTCAAATCCACCCCTGGCATATATTCCATTACGATGAATAGCTTGCCCTGGTCCAACCCAAAATCATGCACCGTGACGATATTCGGATGCGAGAGGTTGGCAGCTGCACGCGCCTCCTGACGAAAGCGTTCCTGGAAGATCGGATCATTCGAATAATCTTCGCGTAATACTTTGATGGCCACATCTCGCTCAAGCATCAGGTCTCGGGCATGGTAAACAAAAGCCATCCCGCCTTTGCCACGCTCTTCAAGCAACTGGTAACGATTGTTTAATAAGGGTATTTCATTCATTATGGGGGTTTCTCTGCCTTGCGGCTTTGGCAACATCGGGTTTTTTGAGTTTGGTGGGCAGCCAGGCTGCAACCCAAACCCCAATTTCCTCTTTTTCTCAGCCTTGCGAGCATTATAACATACGGGACTTCAGGCTTATAATATCCATATGGAAGATGTTCTCCTTATTTTTAACCCTGCTGCCGGGCGAATCTCTGTGAAGCCATTCATTCCTGGTATTGTGCGCATCCTGTCTTCCAATGGCTGGCGCGTTCAGGTGGCTGAAACCCTGAACGGCAGACATACTGCCCAGCTTGCCCACCAGGCAGCCATTGAGAATTTTCATGCCGCTTTCGCCATCGGTGGCGATGGAACGGTTGGTCAGGTTGCCAGCGGCCTGGTTGGTTCCCAAACTGCCTTGGGTGTTCTCCCGGCAGGGACTGCCAATGTATGGGCGCGCGAATTGGGTCTGCCAGCTTTCACCTGGATGCGCTGGAACAGCCTGCGAGAAAATGCCCGCTTTCTGGCAAAATCCCCCGTCTGTGAAATTGATGTGGGATTTTGTAACCAACAACCATTCCTGATGTGGACAGGCATCGGACTGGATGCCATGACGGTCCATAAACTGGAGCCGCGCAAACGTTTCTACAAATATCTATCCGTACCGCATTACATGGCCGCCACCATCTATAACGCCAGTTTCTGGCACGGGATGAACCTGGACATTTGGGCGGATGACCAAAAAGTGGAGGGGCATTATCTCCTGGCAGTTGCCAGTAACATCCGTCATTACATGGGTGGAATGGCAGAGATTTCACCCCGGGCTTTTATTGACGATGGCAGCATGGAGCTGTGGCTTTTTTCCGGCAGCAACCTGGCGGATGCATTCCGGCATTTCTTTGAAATGACCGCCGGGCGGCATCTCACATCCGAATATGCGCGCTGCATCCATTATCAAAAACTACGCATCGAATCTGAAACCCCTTTTTCCATTCAAATGGATGGTGAACCCATGCTGGCAGGCAACCAGGTGGAAATCAGCATCCTGCCGCGCGGTCTGCGCGTGCTCCTGCCACCCCAGGCACACCGGTATTTGTGCTCACCGGATTTACCCAACCCGTAACCCTATCCATAAACACCCTCTAGAATTGCCATCCGGCAAACACCCTCTTACAAATTCACTCATTCGTGATATATTGTCCTGTAATCATTTCAATAGAGATGTCACCAAAATGGGAAAAAATGTTAGCCCCAATTACAAAGTGATCCTGGGTAGTTTGTTCCTGGCCGGGTTTTTGCTGTGCACCACTTTCATCTATATTCTTTGGATCAGCCCGAATCTATCCATGCCTCAGCCTGCCCAACCCGCCTCGGCACTTACCGTCATCCCGGCACCCACCTCCACGCCTCGATTTGTGACACCCAGTCCGGTGCCCATATCCCCTACGCCTCCTCCCACCAACACTCCCCTGCCTGGCACGATCGCCCTTAACACTTATGTCCAGATTACGGGAACTGGCGGAGACGGGCTGCGACTGCGAGTTTCACCAGCCCTTTCCAGCGATCCCCTCTTCCTAGGGTATGACTCAGAAGTATTCCTGGTTACCGGGGGTCCCAGCCAGGAGGATGGTTACACCTGGTGGTTTCTCACCGCCCCCTATGACCAGACCCGTTCAGGCTGGGCGGTAGTCAATTACCTGACCTATGTGCCTTCACCGTAGTATTATATGTATTATTCCATAGAGTCCATTGTAAAAAGCCCCTTTCACTACCAAGTCACAAAGAATCTTTAATAATAATGAAGCTTTGTGACTTCTTGACAAAGTCTTATTGAAGTAAAGTCTCTATTAAATGAGAGCCATTTAAATACTTTCTGGAAAATAAAATGAATCCAAAACCCACCTCCATCACAGCCAACCGCCAGTCCAACCAATTGACCATTGTTTGGGATGATGATCATACCAGCGTGTACTCATTTGAATTATTACGCCAGGGTTGTCCCTGTGCCGAATGCCGCGGCGGGCATGACAAAATGGGGGGCGAACCTGATCCTGCTGTTTTTAGTGGGCATCTGGAAGATGGTCCAGCCATACATCTGAAGAACATAGTCGGTGTTGGCTCATATGCTCTCACTCCAGTTTGGGAAGACAGCCATGACTACGGCATCTACAATTGGCACTATTTGCGAGCTTTGTGCCCGTGCCTGGTCTGTCATCCCGGTTAATTGATAAATGACTCTCCATCCATAAATCGTCCCGCCGGTTTCTGAAATTCAAGCACGATTTCAGGGTGAACCTGTGGGACGGTGCGTTAAATCTTATACAGCCAAACCATCTGCCTGGTCAGCATCAAGTAGTAGTTTTTCCTCAGGATGCCCCAATAGAGTTATGGCGTTTTGGTAGAGATAGTGTTTTTTGTAGGTGTGGACGTAAGTGTTGGTGTAACTGTCAACACTGAAGTAGGTGTTCCGGTAACACGCGCCGCAATAAATTCCTGGGCCTGGGTGCGCCACTCTGCAGGCATCACCTCTTCCGGCAGATCCAGCAAATTCTGCCAGAAGGTAACAGCGAACGCATTCTCCAGGGCTTCCAGCGCAGTGGCTTCCCAGTAATACACTTGAGCCTTTTGCCCATCGGATTGAGCCAGCTTGGCAGCGTGATCCTTGATCTGCAAATAGGCGTCCCCTGGGAACCCCAGCTTGAGATACGCCTTCGCCAACCCGATATATGCATCAAAATCATTGGGATCATAACCAACCGCTGATTTGAAATCAGTAGAGGCTTTTTTGAATTCTTCCAAACCCAGGTATGCCAAACCGCGCTGGTAATAAGCCTCCACCCGTTTTTTGTCTTTGCTTATCACCTCGTCCAACAGATCAATGGCTTCCTGGTAGTCTCCGGCCGCGTTATAACCGGTAGCCAGGATAAGCATGGCGCTGATATCATCAGGATGATAAAGGTTATAGATAACCAGCGCCTGGACAGCTTCTTCAAATTGCCCGTTCTGTTGGTAAGCCTGTCCAAGCACCAGGTAGACCGGCAGGCTGGTTACATCCAGTTCATTGGCTTTTTGTGCTGCAGTCAATGCTTTAGCCTTATTTCCCAACAGCAATTCGATTTGCGCCAGGACATAATACGCTCCGGATGAACCCGCATCCAATTCGAGTGCCTTATCAACATCGGAACGGGCAGCTTCTGTTTCGTTGTTAACAATAAAATAAGCAGCCCGTTCCACATATGCAGGTGAATGTGTGGGATCAAACTTAATGGCTTTATCCAGGTCAGGTTCCACAATTGCGCTCGGATCCATTGCCAGGGAAACGATCGCTCTGCCCAGATAGGCGACTCCGAAATTTGGATCAATATCAATAGCCTGGTCAAAAGCCTTTTTAGACTCGACGTTATTCCCGCTCAAGCGATAAGCCTCACCGATATAGTACCAGGCATCTGCCGCGGATCCTGCTTCGAGCGTGGCTACCTGTTTCATCAAGGTTATGGCATCCTGCCAATTACCCTGTTTAAAATAACGGATACCGGCATTATAGGCATCTGAACTGGTGACTGGATGTTGGGTGATCACATACAAGAGTGTTGGGGTATAGGTTGCCTGCAGCAGCAACCAGAGCGGGGTGGGTCCTCTGTAAGCGGGGGTAACCAAAACCTGGGGACTGGCGTTCATGGCAGTCGGTGTTTGCGAAAAAGTGGGTGATGGCCCCGGAGTGCGTGTTGGTCGTCTGTATACAGCTTTCGGCGCATTAAACCCGGCCCATACCACTACCGCCATCAGCATCAACGTACCCAGGATCATCCCCAGGCGAATGACTGGGTTGCCCCAGGCTGCTTTTAAGTTGTCTGCTTCGTTTTTCTTCAGGTTCTCTTCCCATGGGCGCATGTGGTTCATCGGGAAGGGTTTGATATCTTCATCTGGTTTCAAAACCCCAAACAATACCAGTCCACGTTTAGCTGCCGCGTTATTCGGATCCAGTTTGAGAGCTGTTTGCAGGCAATAGATGCGCTCTTTTTGAGTTTCAACCGCGGCACTTAACCAAACCCAATAAGTGGCATTGCTTTGATCTACTTTGAGCAATCGGGTTAACAAATCTTTGGCGCGTACATGGTCCCTCTTGCGCAGGGCTTCGATCGCTTCGATCAGCATAGTATCTTCAGCCATAAAGCCAGTTTAGCACAGCCCACCGTAAGCGGCAAGTGGTGCGTGTATAATTCTGGTATGCAGAGATTATTAATCCTTGCCCTGGTTCTGGTATTGCTGGTTGGATGTACAGGTGAACAATCTTCCACATCCCCAACTGCGAGTTCCCAGGTGAGCACAGATACAAGTCCCGTCCAATTATTGGATCCCACCTCCACCCTCAGACCATATGCTACCACCAGCCCAATTCCCCCTTTGGCAACCGTGATCCTGCCCACTGCCACACCCATTCTTTATACGGTCGTACTGAAAGATACACTGACGGGTATCGCCCGCAAGTTCAATATCACGCTTGAAGACCTGCTGGCTGCCAACCCATCCGTTGGTTCCCGGGCTCTGACAGTCGGCCAGGTGCTGACAATCCCACCAGCGCAGGAGACTTCGTCAGTACCCACTGCGATTCCATTGCCCGTTACCATCCAGCAGACGCAGTGTTACCCAAGCCAGGATGGCAGCCTGTGGTGCCTGGTATTGCTTAAAAATGAGTACGCTGAAACGATCCAAAACCTGTCTGTGGTGATCAACCTGCAGGACTCCTCTGGAAAGATCATCAGCAGTCAACCAGCATATGCGCCACTGGACCTGTTACCTTCTGGAAAGTCCGTTGCCATCGGTGCGCTCTTCCCGGCACCTAACCCGGATGGGTACCGCTCTCAAGCTCAATTACTCAGCGCCTCACGCCTGGCATCCACTGATACCCGTTACCCGCCCATCCATCTTCAAAGCAGCCTGGTACAGGTGGATTGGAGGGGATTAAGCGCCCGGGTCAGCGGGCAGGCTAAGCTAAATCCACAATCCGGGGATGCCAGCAGAGTGTGGATATTGGGTGTAGCATATGACAAATCCGGGAACGTGATCGGCTTCCGGCGTTGGGAATCCAACAAACCACTCTCCCCCATAGATGTCCTGTCATTCGATTTCCTGATCGCCTCCCTGGGACCTGAGATCGATCATGTTGAATTGTTGGTCGAGGCAGCCAAATAGCTTTTAATTGGCCGTATCAACTTCTCCACTGCTGCCTTCCTGGGTCTCCAGCTTCAGGATAAATTCTTCAATCTCGTAGCCACGCGCGTTGGCATACCCCATTTCTTTTCCCATGACCTTGAAGCCACATTTTTCCAATACACGCAGAGAGCCAAAATTGTCACTGGCAGCCCGGGCATAAAGGGGTCTTTTATCCTGTATTATTATGAGTGCCATTAAAGCTGATGTTGCAATGCCCCTGCCCCAAAAATCTCGTCCCAGCCAATAACTCACCGAAAGCTCCCCAAACAAGTCAAAACTCAACACTGACCCGGCCACCCGGTCTTCTACAAGGATGGTTCGGATAAGGATGCCTTCATCAGCACGGATGCGGCTCCAACGTTCTTCGAATACCTGTCTGTTGCCAGGATCCTTCCAGGTAAAGGCAGCCATCCAATTGGCCTGTTCATCCAATTGATGCTCAAAAAAGATCGGCAGGTCTTCATCCACAACCTGCCGCAGGATAACCTCAGCGGAGTTCGTTCCTGGTTGCTTTGCATGCATAAGACCTACTATTTCAAATCCGGATCACTCAAACCCAGCTCATAAGCCAGGTTTTCAAGAAGCAATCCCCAGATTTTAAGACGTTCCTGATATAACTTCATGCCTGTTTCAGTCTTCAGTTGGGATATCTTCTTGGCCGCACTTGAATAATACTTTTTATCTTTCTCAAACACCTTTACGTAACCCGGGTTGGCGTCACCAGCGGTTGCCAGGGCATCCCATACCAACGCGGTAACCCCCAGTTCATCCAGCAGATCGGCATCCATCACTATTCTATTTTCAAGCGACAAATCTTCTTTGGGAATTCCCCGCAGGTTATGGGTCTTCACGGCTGACACAATTCGATCCACGACTTGCGGTTCGACGTGCATCCCATTCAGAAATTTTTCCGCCAGGTCTGCGCTTACCACGGCGTGATTGGTGGTGTCACTCCAGCCCGCATCATGGAACATGACTGCCAGGCTGACAACAGCTATTTCACCGCCATCAACCTTCTGGATTCGTTCCGCCCAGTTCAACACACGCAGGGTATGCTCATACCGGTCACGGTACAGCTGGGACCGGCGATCCTGCTTGCGGATCAAGGACTGCACTACAGGTTTGCACTGTTCAATAAGACTATGGAGATCATGACTACACATTTAATATCCTTGATAATAAAAGTGACAATATCAAAACAAATAAAATGGTTTTTGTTCAAATACCTAGGAGGTTTTTTTATGAACTGAGGCTTTATCTTTATGATTGTCTCAATTATCTCCATCCCCCAGGCTCCGGTAGATACGCACCTGGACTTTTTCCAAAGTCGCCATCCCGGCATGGATCTCATTGTCAATGCTGGCTAGAAATTTTTCCAACTTATCGTGAGTATCCACAATTTCGATGACAACAGGCAAATCTTCCGAGAGACGTACGATTTTGAATGTTTGTATCACCTTGCTGTTTGCACCGTACCCCATCACGCCGCGTAAAACGGTTGCCCCCGCCAATTCCTGCTGGTGAGCCTGCACAACGATCCATTCATACAATGGCTTGCCAGCATGCTTATCACTTTCACCTATGAAGATACGCAGTAAATAGCCTTCTTCAGGTAGATTCATGACATCATCTCCAGATCACATAAGCTAATACACGCCCCAACCAGATGGCTCCAAGCCCGAACGCAATATGCGCACCCAAAGAGAGCAGGGCAGCAATGCTTTCACCTGACCTCAGTAAATTGACGCTTTCATTGCTGAAGGTGGAAAAAGTGGTAAATCCACCCAATATTCCAATGAAAATAAAAGCCCGTGTCTCGCTGGTAAAAATGCCGCGTGATTCCGCAAGCTGTATCAAAAACCCGAAGACAAAACAACCGAGCAGGTTAACAGCCAGTGTGCCGTAGGGGAATGCAACAGAATTGGAAAGCTTCTGAACATATCCGCCAAACAGGTAACGGAACACTGAACCAATAAAGCCTCCAAAACCGATGATCAGCAATTTAACCAGGTAGGAACCCATAATAATCAACAATCAATGATGATCGACTCCTATGCTAGTCCGTCAATGGGATGAGCAGGAGAGGGATTTGAGTCTTATGCGCCACGCTGGCTGTCACAGATCGATTCCAAAAGGCTTCCAGGCCGGCCCGCCCGTGGGTACCAAACAGGATAATATCAGACCCCAATCGTTCAGCTGTTTTGGCAATCACGGATGCCGGGTCTCCCCTGGCTATTTCCGCACTGGCAGGGATGCCTGTTTCCTCAAATTCATCAAGGTGTTCCTGGAAGTGCTCTTCTGCCATTTCTTCAGCGATATCAAGATAGGCAACCGCAGTGGCAGGCAGCAAATTCCCGGCTGCAGCATGGGCTCCCGAATCGGTCGCCAGGGTTGGGATCACGCATAACAGATCAAGTTGGGCATTGTAGGCTTTCGATAGAAATTCTGCATACGGCAGCGCCAGGTCATGGATTGATTCCGTATCCAATGGGACCAGGATGCTCTTCACCTTGAAAGGAGTCTGTACCTTTTCGGGCTTGATGAGCAGCACGGGGGTGCCTCCCGCCGCAGCCACTTGTTGGGCGATGCTGCCAAAGAATATTTCCCGCATTCCACTTTTCCCGTGGGAACACAGCAGGATCAGGCCAGGTTGGAATTCCTGGGTGGCATGTTCAATGATGCTTGCCGCAACATCTGCGACCGGGGCAGTGTGGATATGGGTTTCCACTTTTACCGTTCCGGGAAAAACGGACCTGGCAATCTCATCCAGGTATTCCTGTGCTTCGGTCGAGTTGGTCAAATGGCGATCATGATGGATTTCGGGGGATGCATCCTGCTCGATGACATGCAGCAAAATCACCGGTGCATGCAGTACTTCCGCCAGGGATACAGCCGCCGGCAGGGAAGATTCGGCTAATTTGGAACCATCCAATGGGACCAGGAGATGTTTGAACATAAGCTAACTCCCAAAAAATATCTGGTAAAGCAGGAAGAAATTCAGGGCTATTATCAGAACAGCACACAGGCTGGCCAGCCAGGTGGTCAGGCGTTTGTTGACCAGCACCCCCATAATATCCTTGCGGCTGGTGAACATGACCAGCGGAATAATTGCAAATGGCAACCCGAAAGATAGCACCACCTGGCTGAGAACCAGGGTACGAGTTGGGTCGAATCCGATGAAAATTACTATCAGAGAGGGCAGGATGGTGACTACGCGGCGGATCCACGGTGGAACATGAAAATGCAGGAAGCCCTGCATAATGACCTGGCCAGCCATTGTCCCGACTGATGATGAAGACAAACCCGATGCCAGAAGTGCCACTCCAAAAACTGTCCCCGCGGCCGGACCCAGCAGAGGTTGCAAGGTCTGGTAGGCCTCTTCGAGTGTACCAACATTCAGGCCTTTACCAAAAAATGTCGCAGCTGCCGTGATGAGCATGGCAGCATTGACTGAGCTGGCAATCAGCATGGCGATCGCCACATCAATAATCTCAAAACGAAAGAGGCGCCGCAGCTGCTCCGCTTTTTTCACAACCACGCGTCCCTGCGTAAGTGCCGAATGCAGGAAGATGGCATGCGGCATGACAGTTGCACCTAATATACCTGTTGCCAGCAGAACACTTTCCTTATTGGTGAAATGGGGAACCACACTGTTATAAGCAATTGCAGCCCAATCCGGGCGCCCAAGAAAGAGTTCGATCAGGTAACTGACCGCAATGATGACCAGAAAGCCGGTGATGACCGCCTCCAGCGCCCGGAAACCATAGCGTTCCAACCCAAGGATGAGAAAGGTCACTACTGCAGTTAGAAGCCCAGCAAGCCACAATGGAAAACCAAACAGCAGGTTCAGCGCCACTGCGGCACCCAGGAACTCTGCCAGGTCTGTAGCCATGGCGACCAGTTCCATCAGAACCCACATGCTCCATACCACCGGACTTGAATATTGCTCGCGGCAGTGTTCAGCCAGGTTCTTACCTGTGGCTATACCCAGTTTGGCTGAGAGAGCCTGCAGCAGCATGGCCATCAGGTTGCTGCCCAGGATCACCCACAGCAGCTCATAACCGAACTGTGCCCCACCCTGTATGTTGGTGGCAAAATTACCGGGGTCCACATATGCAATACTGGCGATGAAAGCCGGCCCCAGGAAGGGCAGCAGGTTGGCTATACGTGATTTTTTACTGCGTCCCGAAAGGACTTCCCGGGCTGCTCGTAGCGTGGATCCGCCATCAGGCGTCTGTATGTTTGATTTATGTTTAGTGGTTGGCATGTTTTGCAAACACCTCATAAAAAACTAAAAATATCGCTTCACCGCAACAGATTTCCATCCAATCCCCAGATTACCATGAAACCGAAATCTCCGCTACATGATATTCCTGATCATTGAGGCTTCTCTCTGAGAAATATCATATCATTTATCCTTTACTGGTGCAAATTTTAGCAATTTTTCAAAATAAGGAACCAATCCTGCAGACTCATCCGCTAACAACCAACCTCCGGCCTCTGGTACAATACCCCAGATGCTACCCAAACATCTCTTCGTACTTGTTTTTTTCATCACCTTGCTTTCCGCTTGCGGCCCGGTATTGACACAACCCGCCATGGAGACTTCCACACCTGTCAGCCCGAGTCCTTCACCCAGTAAAACTTATCTACCCAGCGAAACCCCTCTGCCTCCTGCTGCCACTATCACCCCTGAACCGCTGCCAGGACTCACGCTATGGCAGGTAAATATCCGCAGTGGACCAGGCATTTATTTCACCTTGCTCGGGCAGATCAACCAAAACCAACCTGTTCAGATCACCGGCGTGGATGCCAGCGGTGAATGGTTTGCCATTGCTTACCCCTCTGGACCGGAGGGCCGCGGCTGGGTCACCGCAGAATACATCCAGGCAACGGGCACTGATAGCCTGCCCACCCTTGGACTTATCACCCTGCCCAATGGCACCCCTGCACCCCAGGCCAGCCTGACCCAAAAATTGAATGTACGCAGCGGTCCAGGCACACACTTTGACTCTCTTGGCATCCTCCCAGCCAATGCCATCGTCTGGCTGACTGGACGCAACGAATCCGGCTCGTGGTTATTGATCGACTACCCGTCTGCACCTGGAGGTAAAGGCTGGATCATTGCTGGCTACGTGCAAGCGCAAGACATCCTGAACCTCCCCGCCGTGGATTCTTCTGGCACCCCGGTGGTTGATATCCCTGCATCCGAGCCAACCATGATTTTATCTACCCCCACCCTAACTATCGCGCCCGCCTTCCAGGATGGCGACTCGGCCGATGACCCAGGAGCATCCCAGGTATTTTCACCACTCGGCATTCGCAGTTTCAGTTTTACAAGCGACCTGTCTGCCCCGGATGGCGACCTGGTGGATTGGATCGCCATCCGCCCCTATACATCGCAGGCGGGCATGCAAGCCTCTCTCTCCGCCAGCCTGACCTGCGCCGGAAACGGCTCATTACAGGTCCAACTCTGGCAGGGCGATCAGCAGCTCTCCAACTGGGGCAGCCTCACCTGCGGGAACAGCAACAACCAGCTTGTGCTAAACGGTGGCAGCGATTATCTATTCCGGCTGAGCATCAACGATGGCAACGGACTTCGCTATATTTTATATGCTTTTACACTGCGCAGCATCCCCTGAATGAAACGACCCGGCACCATCCCCATCCTGCTCTTCATCCTGACCGCCTGCACCCCGGCGCAACCAACCTTCCAATCCTGGCAGCCCTGGCTCTTGTCCGACTTGCACCTGCTTGAATCCCCAAACACAACTGACCCGACCAGTGACCTGATCGCTGTATATTCCCGGCAGCATGGAGATGATTTTCAGATCCCGCTTAACCTGCCGGACCTGGCTCAAAGCAATGCTCCCATCCAGGCTACCGATGAAGGTCTCAGCCTGGAAGTTCGCCTCCAACTCCTGACCACCGCCTTATCATCTGACCCAACTGACCTGGTCGTGCTGGGTGGCAGTTTGCCTCACAGCACATGGGGAGATTCGGTTATGGGCAAGGCCGGCATGGCATACATTGCCGCTCATCCCTGGATCCAATTCTTGAATGGGGAGAAAATTCAGGCTAATTGGGTTTTCGCCAAATGGTTGTCGATTTGAAAACCATGTTTACTTTATGGTATTTAGTTCCAAAGCGATTCAGCTTGCAACTCTCGGTTGCGCTGAATTGCACAAAAACATCTTTTGTGGTAAATTTAGCCAAATTAATCAAATTGAGCGGGAGCAGACCATGGTAGGAAAAGAAATTCCAGATATCATTGTTGGCAGATTGCCTATATATTTGCGCGCCCTACGCCATATGCGGGAGGATGGTCAACAAACCACATCATCCCAGGAATTGGGAAAACAAGTGGGCATCTCCGCAGCCCAGATCCGAAAAGACCTCTCCCAATTTGGTGAATTTGGGAAACAAGGCACAGGTTATCTTATCTCATACCTGATCGATAAACTTTGCGAAATCCTTAAAGTTGATCGTGTTTGGGATGTAGCTGTGGTTGGAGCTGGGGACATGGGGCATGCCCTCACCCGTTACCAGGGTTTCTTTAACCGTGGTTTTCGGATTACCATGATCTTCGATAACAATCCGGATCTCCTTGGGAAAAAAATTGGTGATCTGACCATCCAATCAACGGATGCCCTGGTTTCCGCACTCAAAGCCGGAAAAGTGTCTCTTGCTATGCTTACAGTACCAGCCACTGCTGCACAAAAAATCACTGACTTATTGGTGGAGGCCGGTGTAAAAGCAATTCTCAATTATGCACCCATCAGCCTCAATGTTCCGGAAGGTGTCATTGTCCAATACATTGATCCTTCCACACACCTTCAGCGCATGACCTATTACTTATAACAATAAATTTTGATTTAAAGCTTAGTGACTTATAAGAACTATTCAGGGCAGGAGGTTCTCCTGCTCTGAATTTCTTATGCCTGATCTATTAAGTCCACTCTACATCCGGTCCCTACCGGCTAATTTTTACTTCATGGCAGTTTGAAACCCCACACCCCTGCTCCAAAATGGATATAAGTACCCGAAAATTTGGGATGGCAGCCACCCGTACCCGGGCATTCTTAAAAAAGCTGCCATCCTTCCTTACAATGTGCAGTACTCCCTGCCGCAGGAATACCCGCTCGACCTGGTTCCAGGCGTATTCCTTTTTCCCAATCCCGATCCCGCCTGCGTCCAAGATTACGTTTCCAAATGCCAGTTTTTTACCAGAGTTGTAGCTTTGGGATGCCTGGGAATATAAACCTGAATATATATATTCTTCAATCAACCCGGCCATCTCTTCCACTTTGTTAATGACATCGTTTAACACCAGGCACTTGCCATTCTTGTTTACAATGCTGTATACATGCGTGGTACCTGAATAGATCCCATTGGTGTAATGGCGGGTCACAGCCATATACAGGCTAACCACATCCTGCCAGAACCAGGTGTGCAATCCTTTGCGATTATTAAATGCAAACCCATTCTGGTAAACTGCTGCCGACAATCCCCAACGGGTATAAGCTAACCAGGCCATCCAAACAGCCAGTAAAAAGGCAGTTAGAGCAATAATTCCCGGCCAAAATAACAGGCTCCCAACCACAATCGTCCCGTGTTGGCGTATCTCCTGAGAAGACATGGTGATGCCAAAGAGAAAAGATGCCAGTGAAATTATCAGGAAAACGGTCCCGTATATTACTGGCAGCCAAAATTTGATTTTGCGTGCCGGGAAAAAATTGACTAATTCCCCAAACCCGGCCATGGAACTGAATTCTTCCGGCAATTCAGATGGTGTCATTTTCCAGATCAGACGCTTGGCAGATTGCGCTTTAGAATTCCATACATACCGATGCCCTTGGCGGCTCCTTCAACCACACAGGAGGTAGGATTATCCACAAGGTAGGCTGGAATGCCCAGAGATTTGGTGATAAGTTTGTCAATGCCACGCAACATGGCTCCACCTCCACACAAAGCTACTCCGTGATCAATGATATCTGAGACCAGTTCCGGAGGAGTCTTTTCAAGGACGATTCTACAAGTTTCAACAATATTCTTTAATGGGTCTTGCAATGCTTCAACGATTTCACCCGTTGTCAAAGTCACGGGCCTGGGTAGACCGCTGACCTGATCCTGTCCCTGGACTTCCATGCTTTGCTCCTGATCTTGTGGAATAGCAGCTCCTATCTTGATTTTTAACTGTTCAGCAGTAACCGATCCAATGATGATGCCATATTTCCGGCGCACATAAGTGACGATGGCTTCGTCCAGATAAGTACCTCCTTGGCGCAAAGACTCAGCGGATACGACCCCGTACATGGCAACCACCGCTGCCTGGGTAATACCTCCCCCAAGGCAAATGACCATATTTCCCGAAGGAGATCCTATTGGAAGGTCAATGCCCAGGGCAGCAGCCAGGGGTTGTTGGATAAGGTGCACCTCTTTGCTGCCAGCCTGGAAAATAGCTTCATGAACAGCTCGCGATTCAACGCTGGTCACGCCATAAGGGACAGATACCATGACACGCGGGCGGAACAAACGCATGGGACCACTTACTTTTTGGAGTAAATGGTGCAAAAAAGCCTCAGTGACTTCATAATCTGCCACCACGCCGTTTTGCAAGGGACGTGTAACTTCGATTGTATCCGGCACACGTCCTTCCATGTTCAAAGCTGCTTGTCCAAATTCGACAAGCTTTTGCTCTGCAATGACAATAGCAACAATAGTTGGTTCTTCAATCAGAATTCCAGTATTATCGGCGATCCGGGTTTGAATAGTGCCAATGTCGATCCCCAGGTCTTTGGAAAATGAAGCCATTAATTACCTCTATTCGCTGTCGTTAAACCTGGTCTGTTTGGTAGCAATCCGTCTAAAGCGTTTGACAGCATCCAGACGCAAATTTGAACGACGTAAAGCGGCTTCCAGCTTTAAGTATGAATCTGTATCCTGTGGAGTTCCTTGCGCCAGATATTCTTCAGCTCGCATCCGGGCCGCCTCCGCCCGGGCAATATCAATTTCTTCAACGTTCTCAGCCGCGTCTGCAAGAATTGTGACAACATCAGGTTGAACTTCAGCCACACCACCTGCAACAGTGAATATCTCTTCCCGATCCTTGGTGCGGACCTTAACAACACCGAATTTTAATGTGGTTAACAGAGGCGAGTGATGAGGCAATATTCCCATCTCACCATCTGAGCCAGGCAGGACCACTATATCAGCATCGCCTTCATAGACCAGGCGATCTTGTGAAACAATCTCGCAACGAATTGGCATTTTATCTCCTCTGTGCTCGCTGTCTCAATAAACCAGGCGCAGCGCACATTTTAACCAGCACAACTAGGCCTTTGCCAACTTCTCGGCTTTTTCAACCGCATCTTCAATCGTGCCGACCATCATGAAAGCCTGCTCTGGCAGGTCATCGTATTTGCCATCCAGGATTTCACGGAAGCCGTGTACAGTCTCACGCAAGGGGACATAGCGGCCATCGATACCGGTAAATTGGGTAGCCACATAGAAGGGTTGTGAAAAGAAGCGTTCGATCTTGCGGGCACGTGCCACCACAAGCTTATCGTCTTCACTTAACTCATCGATACCAAGAATGGCAATGATGTCTTGAAGATCCTTGTAACGTTGCAGAACGCTTTGAACTTCGCGGGCAGTGGCATAATGTTCATCGCCAACAATGCGTGGATCAAGAATGCGAGAGTTGGAAGCCAGCGGATCAACAGCCGGATAAATACCCTTTTCTGCAATGGACCGTTCCAAAGCAATGGTCGCATCCAGGTGGGTGAAAGTGGCTACAGGGGCTGGATCTGAATAATCATCCGCGGGTACATATACTGCCTGCATGGAAGTAATGGAACCATGCCTGGTGGAGGTAATGCGTTCCTGCAGTTCACCCATTTCAGTCGCCAGGGTGGGCTGGTAACCCACAGCCGATGGCATACGACCCAACAAAGCCGATACTTCTGAGCCAGACATGGTAAAGCGGAAAATATTGTCAATGAAGAGCAGTACGTCGCGTCCTTTGTCACGAAAATACTCAGCCATGGCCAGAGCTGAAAGAGCCACGCGCAGGCGCACTCCCGGGGGTTCGTTCATCTGCCCGAAAACCATCACAGTATCTTTCATAACACCTGACTCTAGCATTTCACGGTATAGCTGCGTTCCCTCACGAGTGCGTTCACCTACGCCGGCAAAGACTGAGTTGCCCTGGTGAACTGTGGCAATGGAACGAATGAGTTCCTGGATGACGATTGTCTTGCCAACGCCAGCTCCACCAAAGATACCTGTCTTGCCACCCTTGGTAAAGGGGGCGACCAGGTCGATTACCTTAATGCCCGTCTCGAAGATCTCAACCCGAGTGGATTGATCTGAAAACAAAGGAGCAGGTCGATGGATTGGGTAATATTGTTCAGCTATAACATCACCCTTTTGATCAACAGGATGACCCAAGATATTAAAAATTCGACCTAAAGTTGATTCGCCTACCGGCACCATGATGGGAGCGCCGGTGCTAATTGCCGCAACACCGCGCTGAAGACCATCGGTGGTATCCATGGATACACAGCGCACCTGATTGTTACCCATATGCTTCTGAACTTCAAGCACGAGCGGCATTGCCGCTTCGCGCGGGATTTCAATCGCTTCATATATATCCGGTAGTTCATTCTGGAGGAACTCCACGTCCACCACACCGCCCTGTATCTGTACTACCCGGCCTGTTGCATTTGCCATTATTGCCTCCGTTACCTTATTTCTGTGAAAGTGCTTTGGAAAGCGCTTCCGCGCCACCAGTTATATCCAATAAATCACCGGTAATCGTCTGTTGACGCACCTTGTTGTAATCCATCTGCAATGCTCCAACCAGCTCAATGGCATTGTCCGTGGCATTGCCCATGGCAACCATACGGGCAGCATGTTCACTGGCTAATGACTCGAGGATGGCCTGGTAAACCTGCAAAGCAGTGAAGCGTGGGATGATCTCGTCCAGGATTTCACTTTCTTCCGGCTCATAAATATAAGCTGCAGAAAGATGTTTGGATTCGTACGCTTCCACCCGGTCTGATTCTCCGCCCACATCCAGGGGCAGCAATCGTTTTATAACAGGCTCCTGCTTGGTCATTGTGACAAAATCTGTATAAACCAGGTAGACCTCATCAACTTTGCTACTCAGGAATTCATCCACAGCCAGGCGTCCGATCGCTGAAACATCTGCAAACGATGGCGCAGGTGGTAGATTGCTGAATTCTGCGATCACATTTTTTCGCCGTCGTATGAGCATGTCCCGCCCTTTGCGCCCCACCGCAATGTACTTTACCGGTATTTCATAGCGATCAAATTTGTGCAACAAGAAGCGTATGATGTTGGTGTTATAGGCACCCGCCAAACCGCGATCGCCACTGACAACCAGAACCAGGGTTTGTATGATGTTTGAACGCGTGGTCAACAACGGATGGAGCGTATCCCTTCCGGGCTGTCCGGCTATATGTGTCAGCACCTGCCAGGCTTTGGTGGCGTAATTGCGTGTGGCAGCCACTGCTGCCATCGCTTTACGCACTTTGCTGGCACTGACCGCACTCAAAGCTCGTGTTACCTGTGAGATGTTTTTGACGCTCCGTATCCGGAGCCGCATTTCTCTTGCAGAAGCCATGGTCGCTCCGTTTTACTGCCAGGTTGATTTAAAGGTATCCAGGGCTGCACGCAGCTTTTTATCGTTATCTTCAGTGATGCGCTTATTCTCGGTTATATCCCTGCCCACTTCAGGATGGGAAGTCTCCATGTATCGGATTAGGGCGGTTTCCCAGGCACGCATACGCTCAATCGGCACACTATCCGCAAAACCGTTGGTACCCGCATAAATTACAACAACCTGATTCTCAAGTGACATTGGCTCGTATTGAGGTTGCGTTAAGATCTCTTGCATCCGGCGTCCACGATTCAACTGTCCCTGAGTGGCTTTATCGAGATCGGATGCCATCAAAGCAAAAGCCGCAAGTTCCCGGTATGCAGCCATATCCAAGCGCAGTTTACCAGCCACCTGTCTCATAGCTCTAGTTTGGGCAGAGCCACCCACGCGTGATACAGATATACCTACGTTCACAGCCGGGCGTATGCCTGCATTAAAGAGGTTACCTTCCAGGTAGATCTGCCCATCCGTGATCGAAATAACATTGGTGGGCACATAAGCAGAGACATCACCCAACAGCGTTTCAATAATTGGCAGGGCGGTCAACGATCCGCCGGAACCTCTTATTTTTACTGCCTTGAAATCATCTGGATTGGGCATGGCTTTCATGGCCTCAGCAACATCATGGGCTGAGCGCGGACCTGAATATACCTTGCCATCCACACCATCTGCATTCGCTGCCAGTGGTTCAGCATAATCTTTTTTGACAATGACGAATTTTTCAGCCACACGTGCGGCCCGTTCGAGCAAACGTGAATGCAGATAGAATACATCACCCGGATAAGCTTCCCGTCCAGGCGGACGGCGAAGCAGAAGGGATACCTGGCGGTAAGCCCAGGCATGCTTTGAAAGATCATCATATATAACCAGGGCATCGCGTCCGGTTTCAAGGAATTCCTCACCGATCGAGCAGCCCGCATAAGGAGCAATATATTGTAAAGCAGCGGCTTCGTCGGCAGCGGCAATCACTACGATGGTATGCTCCATGGCGCCATATCGATCCAAAAGTGCAACCGTTCGGGCAATGGCAGCTTTTTTCTGTCCAATGGCCACATAGATGCAGATCAGATCCTTGCCTTTTTGATTGATGATCGTATCAATAGCAATGGCTGTTTTACCCGTCTGGCGGTCCCCAATGATCAACTCACGTTGACCGCGTCCAATAGGGATCATGGAATCTATGGCTTTGATACCTGTTTGAACCGGTGTGTCCACGTCCTGGCGTTGAACCACGCCCGGGGCGATCCGCTCAATTGGTCTGTATCCTGTAAATTTAAGAGAACCCTTGCCATCCACGGGTTCTCCAAGAGCGTTCACAACGCGTCCTATCAGTCCATCACCAACCGGAACTGAGGCGATCCGCCCGGTGGAGCGAACCGTCATACCTTCCGCAATCCCGGCGTAATCACCCATAATAATGACCCCAACGCTGTTGCTTTCGAGGTTGAAGGCAATGCCCATCACACCATTTTGGAACTGTACAAGTTCCTGCGCCTTGACATTTGCCAGCCCAGAAACACGCGCAATCCCATCACCAGCTTCGGTAACGGTACCGATATCGCTGACGCTGACTTCGTGCTCAAAAGAATCGATTTGTTTTTTTAGATCACTTGCAATTTGCTTGATCAGGTCGGACATTTTGCCTCCGGTCTTTCTAAGGTTTTACATCGTAAGTTTTGCAACCGTGGCAGCATCCAGGCGGGTTATCAATTCAACCACCAGTTTAACTGCACTGTCGTAGTCACTTCGATTTATGATCGAGTTATGGGAATGAATATGGCGGGCTGGTACCGCCAGTACCACAGTTGGAACACCTGTCTTATAAAGATGTATGGCGCCTCCATCTGTTCCACCACCTTCGATAGAGGATAATTGAAGATTTATCCCCAGGTCCACGGCTATGCTGGATACCAGGTTGCACAAATTATGGTTGGGGATCATGCGGGCATCATAAACCAGCATGCTGGGTCCACCCCCAAGCTTAATTTTGGATTCTTCTTCCTTGATGCCCGGCACATCACCAGCAATATCAGACTCAAGAATAATGGCCACATCCGGTTGAACCGCCTCTACACTGGTGGTGGCGCCACGTATGCCTACTTCTTCCATTACAGTAGCCGCGCCAAAAACCGTATTCGGGTGGTTATGCTCTTTCAAAGCCTGCAGGACAGAAACGATTATAGCCACACCGACGCGATCATCAAATGCTTTGGACAAATAGTTTTTTCCATTTGAAAGAATTTGAAAATCAGAATCAGGTACGATCGGATCGCCTACCTGAATGCCTGCTTGTTTAAGCTCATCCTCACTACTGGCACCAATATCAATGTACATCTCCTTGCGGAGAACCACTTTGCTTCGTTCTTCGGGACTGAGCATATGAGGTGGTTTGGCACCAATTACGCCCAATACATCGCCTTTGCCGGTCTTGACAATGACGCGTTGTCCAAGCAGAACCTGGTCAAACCAACCACCTAATGGAAGGAATTTAATAAAACCTTCCTTGGTAAGTTGCTTAACCATAAAACCAATTTCATCCATATGGCCTGCCAGCATGACCTTCGGCGACTTTTCTGCCCCGCTCAACTTGCATATTACACTTCCCAATTTATCCTGTGTCAGTTCCCCAATTGGTTGCATGTAATTTCGCACAACTGCCCGGATGGGTGTTTCGTATCCGGGCACGCCATGTGCTTCTGTCAGGTTTTTTAATAATTGTTCAACCGAGTCCATTGATTTTTTCCAACTCCTAAAGCTCTAATAATTAAAACTTTGTATCTTTTCAATAAATCGCGGGGAGATACCCAACAATTTTGAGTGAAACTATTTTTCTCAGTGTAAATATTTACTGCGCGGTGTCTTTCCGGGAAAATTCTTCCTGCGATGACCCGTCTACAGCATTGAACAGATGGATTTTAATCTATAAAAACCTGGCTGGTTCCAGAACGTGCTTATGATACCTGAAAGGATTACACTTGTCCAGTTACAAATATTACAAATCAAATATTCTTCAAAAATCACCTCTTGATTTATTTATATCTTACCTTATACTAAACAACAAAGATGAGAGCCGGTCATAGTCACCATTCTCTTGTTTAATTTTTTATCAAACGAGGTGTGAAACCATGTCAAAAGAACAGATCGCTCCAGAAAATGATAAGCCCCCCAGTATTTGGCCCCAACCAAAACCAGTCTGGCGAATAGCCGTTCTCGCAAATATCAAGGATGAGAATGTTGAACGCCCAGCTGATGTGCCACCCGATGCTTATGCTGATTACGACCACATCGAAACCATACATCTTATCCAGGCTGCTTTGGAGACAGATGGTCATAAAACTGAATTTATCGTGGCAGATCAATATCTGCCTTATGAATTAAAAAAATATAAACCAGATATTTGTTTTAACATTGCAGAGGGATTGGGAGGGGATGCCCGTGAAGCCCAGATCCCTGCTCTATTGGAGATGCTAAAAATCCCGTATACAGCCTCGAGAGTACTCACAAATGCCATCGCTTTGGATAAAACCCTCACTAAACGCATCTGGCGTGACCGAAATCTGCCGGTTGCCCCATTCCAGGAGTTCAATATTGGGGATGAACCCTTACGCCACGAGCTTCGTTTCCCTTTGTTCGTCAAACCAGCACGGGAAGGGACCGGTATGGGCGTGGATATGAAGGCCAAAGTTGAGAATGAAGCAGAACTTCGTGAACGGGTAAATTATGTAATCCATGCCTACAAACAACCTGCCCTGGTGGAAACCTACCTGCCAGGTCGCGAGTTTACTGTAGGTCAAATTGGTCGCCCGGATGCCGCCTTATTCAGTCGCCATCCGGAGTGGTACGCACCAGATGGATACCATCGCTTCCCAATCATGGAAGTGGAGAGTTCTCATGCGGCTACACCTGGCATTTATAGCAACGCTGCAAAATCTCATTTACTGGGAGAGGAGGGCGCCCCGGAATACATTTGCCCGGCAGATGTCCACCCCGATCTTGCTAAAAAGCTTCATCACCTGGCTTTACGCGGTCACACAATTCTGGGAACCCTGGATGTCTCACGCGTCGACATCCGGCTGGATGCAGAGGGTCAGCCGCGCCTGATCGAGATCAACCCGTTGCCCGGGCTGACACCAGGATACAGCGATCTGTGTATCCAGGCTGCTGCGGATGGAATCACCTACGAAGACCTGATTTTGGAAATTTTATATCTATCAGCCGGGCGTTGGGGACTCTTGCAACCAAGAGAACAACCCATAAAACCATCAAAAAGCACCAACCCTGTCGGTTTCTGAACCACTGACCATTCTACCCCGCAGATTATCCGCCTAGAAAGTTATGGGTTGGAGAACCTGCGGGATTTTTTGCGTTAGTAATTTCCTCATGGATCTCAATAAAGAAGGAAAGTGGGGTGTGTTTGGCTGGCTCCACCAGCCAAACACACCCCACACTGCAGATTTTTGAGAAGTTACGAATCTTTGTCTGAATTGAGATTCATTTTCCCAATCGCATGGTATAATTCCGCCGCTAAAAATTTTGGAGAGGTCGCGTAGTTGGCCTAGCGCGCACGCCTGGAATGTGTGTAACCTGAAAGGGTTCGCGGGTTCGAATCCCGCCCTCTCCGCCTTCTGGAAAGAACTCTTGCTCAAATTCGCAAGAGTTTTTTCTTTGTTGGTGAAATATTACTCATGTTATACTTAAACCCACTATGAAATTACCTTCAAGAATTATCTTCTTCATTTTTATTTCAGGTCTGATTTTGTTAACTGCTGGTTCCCCACTCTCCAAAAGCCTGGCATTCCCCTCCCTGAATCCTACTCCCCTGCCAAATGTTATTCAAACATCCCTTGAGGCTACAGCCACAGTTGATCCAGCCTCCATCGGAGACACATCCGGGGTTATTGCGTTTGGGATAATCTTGGTATTCATTATTCTGGCAGGAATCTTATGGGGTATTCTCGAATTACGACAGGAATCATACAAAACCAGGCAAACCAAGGAGTAACATGCTCTTCCCAATCGAAACAAGGAGATTGTTAATACGGCTATACGAAGATAAAGACCTGGAAGATATTTTCGAATATTCCGGAACATCCGATTTTTGGTTGATGCGCACCCTGACTTGGCAGCCAACCAGGGAAGGTGTAAAGAAATTTTGGGAATCCAGGCGTTACATGGATACAACAAAAGATCTCGATCAGCTTGATCTGGTGGTCGAGTGGAAAGAAAAAAGCAAGGTAATAGGCAATATTGGGATCTTGATTTCACAGATGAACGAAAACAAACAAGGGACGATCGGCTGGTTACTGGGAAACAAGTTCCAAGGGCAGGGGTTTGCCAGCGAAGCTGCCAGAGCTCTCCTGACCTTTGGATTCGATAAAATGGGATTACATCGCATCTCGGCCAGCACAAGTCGGGACAATATTCGTTCGTGGCTGTTAATGGAAAGAATCGGTATGCGTCGCGAAGCTCACTTCAAACAAAGCTCATTTGTAAACAGTGAATGGCAGGATGAGTTTATCTACGCGATCCTGGCTGAGGAGTGGCATTCCAAACAATGACCGAATGCTGGCGTTCCAGTACTTTTGAAATAATAAGTAGGATGGGATTTTACAAGTTCCCGTCCTACTTATTATATTAATGAGGTTTAATTTTCTACTGAATTGTTGCCCGGGTTTGAGGATTGTTTCTCGTCCAACACACGCATTCCATTCCGGATCTGGTTAATAAGCACTTGAACAGCACGTTCCAATTCAACCAATTTATCCATGGCGTACTGGTCAGCACCTGCCCGAATATTATCAGCTTCTATGCGACCCTGTTCAATGATCGTACTAGCCCGTTTCTGTGCATCCTGTACCACAAAGTTACTTTCCACCAATTGATCGGCTTTTTCCTGGGCAAGACTCAATTTCCGACCTGCTTCCTCCTGGGCTTGAGCTAAAACCCGATCCCTTTGGACAAAAACCTGCTGGGCTTTCTTAACCTCTTCAGGAATGGAAATTCGCATCTGATCAATGATATCCAGCATGCGATCTTCATCTACAATTACATTATGCGTAAATGGTAAAGGCCGGCTCTGGTTAAAGAGCTCTTCCAAACGGTCAACAAGATGAAGGATGTCCATTTTCTCCTCCGCAAAGAGATATACTAATCATGTGAGAATCATCAACCCAAGCATTTGAATGTTAACATTATACATTCTAATCGCGAAGTGCGTTCGGTGGTTTTTGTTGATCACTCATGAGACTAACGCTATGGTTTAAAGCTGCTTCAACGTGAGGAGGCACCATGCTGGAAACATCCCCGCCTAGCATGGCAATTTCACGTACCGTGGTTGAAGAAAGAAATGTATGTTCCTCGTCGGTAATGAGGGCGATACTTTCAATATCCGGCGCCAGGCGGTGGTTTGCCAGAGCCATGCGGAATTCAAATTCGAAATCAGAAAATACCCGTAAACCTCTCACAACCACTTGAACATCGATTTCCTGGCATAGTTTTACAGTCAAACCGCTGTAACCTATTACACGGATCTTGGGATGCCCTTTAAATGTTTCATTCACCAATGCAATCCGTTGTTCAGGTGGAAAAAGCAGGGATTTTAGTGGCTTGTCATACACTGCAATAACCAATTCGTCAAATAACCGAACCGCCCTTTCAGCTATATTGATATGGCCGAAATGGATGGGGTCAAACGTTCCAGGGAATAGGGCACGAACCATGGTTAACTAATATCTCCTTTACCGGCGCCCCAGAAACGTCCCAGGGCTTCTGCCAGCAATTGATTTTCAGGTAAACTCAAATCAGCATCGCGTTCGAACAACTCCTGTGCTTGTTTTCGCGCTTTTTCAATCATCTGGACATCAGTCAAGCTTGCCATTCGCAAGTTTGCATAACCTGCCTGGCGGGTACCCAGAAAATCTCCTGGTCCTCGCAGTTTCAAATCGGTTTCTGCCAGGATGAAACCATCGTTGGTCCTCGTCATGGCAGCCAGACGTTCATTTTCTGCTGCATCTTCATGATCTGGAATCAGCAGACAAAATGCCTGGGCATCCCCTCTCCCAACCCTTCCGCGCAATTGATGCAGTTGAGCCAACCCAAAGTGATTGGCTGCTTCAATCAGCATCACAGTGGCGTTCGGAATATCCACGCCTACTTCCACAACCGTCGTCGCTACAAGAATATGATAATCTCCATTACGAAATTGCAGCATGACTGCATCTTTTTCTTCAGGGCGCAATCGTCCATGCAGTAAACCCAGCTTTAATTTAGGAAAGATATCTTTTTGAAGACGTTCATGTTCTTCCCTGGCAGCCCGCAATTCACTTTTTTCACTTTCCTCCACCAGAGGATACACGATAAATGCCTGGTGTCCGGCTTCCACCTGCGATCGGATTATTGCATAAGCACGTTCCCGTTCGCGCGGAAAGAGCACATGCGTATTGATCTCCATGCGGCCAGGAGGCAGCTCATCCATCACCGAGATGTCCAGATCCCCATAAACAGTCAATGCCAGGGAGCGCGGTATAGGCGTGGCTGTCATTACCAGCAAGTGAGGGTTGCTGCCCTTTGAGCGCAAAATCGCTCGCTGCTCAACACCAAAACGATGCTGTTCATCAATCACCGCCAGTTGAAGATCCTTGAAAAACACAGGATCTTCAAGCAAAGCATGCGTTCCAATGAGCACCTTGATATATCCACTGGCGAGCGCATCCCGGATTTCCTGCTTGTTTTTCTCCGAGGTATCGCTGACCAGCAATTGGACTTGGTCAGGTTTTAGGTAGTTTCCGTTTTCTATGGTTCTGGTGCATATCGCTGAGAAATTGCGGAAATGTTGTTCAGCCAGAATCGAGGTGGGTGCCATGATGGTTGCCTGCGCTCCAGCCTGGTTAATGATTGTGGCAGCAATGGCAGCCACAACTGTTTTCCCCGAACCGACATCGCCCTGAAGTAACCGATTCATGGGTGTCCCTGATTTTAAATCCGAGCGTATATCTGCCACAGACCGATTTTGAGCACCAGTTAAAGCAAACGGCAGCGCCGCAAGCCAGGCATCCAGCCATTCATCGGTGACTTCATACAAACGTGCTGTAGCTTGCTGCCAGTTGCGTTTCTGACGATATACTCCCATTTGCAGGAAAAAGATTTCATCAAAAGCAAGCCGTTGACGGGCTGCGTTCAATTGATCCTGTGTATCTGGAAAGTGCGCCTGCATAAGGGCAGTCCCTAGGTCGGGCAGATCTGCCGTAGTTAGAATGGATTGTGGCATGTGATCGGTCAATTTTGGCGCCCAATAAGAGACTACCTGCTGGATCATTTTCCGTAAAGCTTTCTGGGTCACCTGGGAGGTTAGAGAATAAACCGGTACGATCCGGTTGGTATGCAGGCTTTCAACTTCCACTGGATCCCAATCTGGATTGCTCATGACCAGGCGCCCCAGGTATTGCTCCACTTTACCGGAAACAGAAATGGTATCTCCTTTTTTAAGCCTGTTCTCCAACCAGGGTTGGTTAAACCAGCTTAAACGCAAAGCTCCTGTGCCATCCTCTATAATGACTTCAATAATGTTCATTTTGCCCGAACGAACCTTGCGATTGGTAACATTCTGAATCGTTCCAACCACAGTTACTTCTTCGCCATACCAAAGCTTATGGATTGGTTTTAACTTACTGTAATCATCATACCGGCGGGGGAAAAAATAGAGCATATCTTCCAGAGTATGTAACCCAAGTTTTTCCAAGTTTTGAGCATTACGCGGACCTACTCCATTTAACACAGTGAGGGAAGCATTCAAAGCGATCGGGGTCTTGCTGGTCATTCCACCTGGTTGGCTGGCTGAACGCGGCGGGTGTTTATACGTGGCTTGTTTTGAGATTTCTGGGGAGGTCGTGTTTGTGACTGGCGCTGGTTTTATGGCAGGCTCGGGCAGCTGCCTTGCACCATTGGAATTTTCTTTTTTCTCAATTTCAGAATTATTATCGGGTTGAATTCGCCCCCACAAATCCTTCAAAGCCGCAGATCGCCTTTCCGTGTCCAGCACGTGGTAGGCATTCATACAGGTTGAAACATCTTGAATGATCTCTTCCGGTACTTTTTCGTTACGCGCTTCTGGTATCCAGAAATCCAAAATTTTGATCAATCCACCGATGACAGCTTCATCATCATAACCCCGGGAAGCTTCAAGGCGTAAAAATTTTAGTAGATTGTTTAATGAAGACTGCATGGAATTATTTTATCACGTAGATTAATGTTCGTATATCAAATATTTTTTGCGGCATTGAAAAATTCACGGGCAGCCTGTTGTGAGACAGCTTTTTGTACTGGAACCAAAGGAGGGCGAACAGGCCATAATGGATAACCGTGCTGTTGAGCCATCATAGCTTTTAAAATAGCTGGATAAGGTGAATATGCATCCAAAACGGTCCGCAATGCATCGATTTTTCCTTGGGTTTCATCTGGAGAAATCAGTTGTTGGGTTTCATCCCAAATCTTACGCAACAAGGGAGAGTACAAGTTGGCCAGAGCGGTTATACAGCCTCCCGCATGAGAGTTCAGCGCCAGCTTAAATAATCTATCGTTACCAGTTAATACCAGCAATTCACATCCAAAACGCTCTCCCAAAGCTCTCGCAAAATTTGCATCCGCAGAAGAATCCTTGATTCCGGCAAATTTTTCCGGAAAGGCTTCCTTCAAATTTGCCAGCAAATCAAGAGAAAAGGGGATACCCGTGACTGGAGGGATATGATAGCCAAGCAAGTAGCCTCCCGGGGGAACTGCCTTATTAATAACCTCACCAAACCAGGTCAACAATCCTCGCTCATCAACCTTGCGAAAATAATAAGGAGGCAGTACCACCACGCCGTCAAAACCCAGCGAGAAAGCAGCCTGTGTCAGATCGATCGTTTCGGTCAAGCTCGGCGTACCCGTTCCTGCCAGCAATCGAAACTGAGGGTGCAGATGCTTAAATTCCTGGGCAGCACGAAATATATCAATACGCTCACCAGACGAGAATGAAGGGCCTTCTCCTGTCGTTCCAAGTAATAAGGCACCGTGACAACCTCGCCTCTCAAGAAACTCTAGTAAACCTGGAATTGCATCCACATCTGGAGAACAATCTGTTTTCAATGGTGTCAATGCAGCCGCATACACACCTGCTAAATTATGTAACATATAATTCCTCTCATCAAGCGATCTTTTATCACACCCGAATATTCCAGCTTAGATTATCATCAACAGATGGTATATTTAAGGCAAACATGGCATCTCAGCCTGCAGTTTACATCTTCTTATAAGTCAACCTTTTTCAACCATTCAGCATGAACTTTCATCAATGCCAGCGAACAATGATGATGCATAAATAATAAACGTATTTTGCCTCAAACCAAATTAATTTGCAAGATAATTAGGTGGATTTTCTAAAAGTTGACACATTAACAATCCTGAACAGGAATCTGATTTATCATTTGCAATTCCTGTCCGGGATGGCTATAATTTATTAAGGAGTAATCCACTTAGGAGGTTAGCCTGGAAACACAAATCATCTTGCCTGACAATTTTGAAGAAACCGGCAAGGATCGTAAGAATCAACTCCAAAACGGCACTACCCTTGTCCAACGCTATGTAATTCAGGATGTGATTGGTGTGGGAGGCATGGGTTCAGTTTACCGGGCACGCGACCTGCACTTCCCTAATGTTGTCAAACTGGTAGCTGTTAAGGAGATGATCAACCGCGCTCCGGATCCACTTGTGCGTGCCACCATAGTAAAAAACTTCGAGCGGGAAGCAAATATCCTTGCCACTCTCAATCACCCCTCAATTCCACGCATATATGATTATTTTACTGAGGATAACCGTTCTTATCTGGTCTTGGAATTCATTCACGGGAAAGACTTGGAAACCATCATTTCCCAAAATGATGGTTTCCTATCTGAAGAACAGGCTGTCACCTGGGGTATTGAATTATGTGATGTTTTGAGCTTTCTGCACAACCATAAACCCGAACCAATTATTTTTCGGGATATGAAACCATCCAACGTAATTATCAACCAGGAAAATCATATCATACTTGTGGATTTTGGAATTGCCAAACCATTCCAATCCGGTCAAAAAGGCACCATGATTGGCACAGAAGGTTATTCGCCTCCAGAACAATATCGAGGTGAAGCCAACCATTCTGCAGACATATATGCATTGGGTGCTACTTTACATCATTTATTAACTCGTCGTGACCCACGCTTGGAGCCTCCTTTTTCATATAACGAGCGACCCATCAGGAAGATAAACCCTGCTGTGTCTTTGGAACTCGAAGCAGTCATCAATGTGGCACTGCAATATAATCCACCGGATCGTTTTGAAACTATTGCAACCATGAAAGAAGCTCTCATGGCTGCTGCCCGAAAAACCGGCTTATTAGGCCGTATCAATCAATCCACTGGCAACATCCAAACCAGCTCTTTGAAACCTCTCTGGACCTTTCAATGTGAAGACGAGATCAGGAGTTCACCATTGTATTATGAAGGGGGGATATATGTAGGATCTTGCGACAATAATATTTATTCTTTAAAAGCAGCCGACGGAGAATTTGCCTGGAAATATGCAACTGACGGAAGTATAGTTACACGCCCGGCTGTTTACGATGGAAATATTTTTATCGGTTCTGAAGACCATCGTTTACATGTTATTAATGCACGTTCAGGAAAAATAAACTGGACATATTACAGTGAAGGGCGAATTCGTTCCTCCCCACGTATCTCAGAGGGGCATGTGTTTTTTGGATCTGATGATAAAGCACTTCATGCAGTGAACGTACTAACCGGCAGAGCATCCTGGAAGTTCGATGCTGCTTCCCCAGTACGTTCCACGCCATATGTCCTTAACGAAACCATTTATATTGGCTCTGAGAGTGGGGAATTTTATGCCATCGATTTCCGGGGCAATTTGAAATGGCGCTTCAAAGCCAAACTTGCCATAACATCCTCCCCAGTGGTTCAGGATGGCATGGTCTTTTTTGGGTCACTCGATGGCAGTTTTTATGCGCTGGAAGCCAGGGGGGGGTGGGTCATTTGGAGGTTCCGCATGGGTAAAGGTTCAATTGTTTCCCCATGCTTTGCAGACAATCTCATCTTCACCGGTGCTGCGGATGGCTTGATCTATGCAATAGAAGCGCGTACATCCAAAGAGATCTGGCATTTCCAGGCTGATCATCAAATCAGCGGCTCTCCGGTTATTTTCAAAGATTCCATTTATTGCGGTGCTGCGGATGGGCAATTGTACTGTCTTGAATATCGTACCGGCAGATTACGCTGGAAATTTGAGACACAAGGTCCAATCACAAGTGCTCCAGTCATATTCGATGATATTGTTTATGTCGGATCCTCTGACCACATCATCTACGCACTCTTGGCATAAACAGGCTAAAGAAGGAGAGATCAGTGAAATCGTTTTTTAAGAACCTTGGCCGTCAGAAGAAAATCCCAACTGAGATTGGATTGGATCAGAACATAACTACAACCCCACTTTCAGGCTTGCAAATTCAGGCTGAAATCTCAAAGTATATCCATTATGAGCCATCCCAATTGGTCGTCGGATGTGGTCAATCTGTCGGAAAACAGCGAGACCACAATGAAGATAGTTTATTCACTTTTACAATTACCCTGGGGAATGGCATAAACAGCCAACCTTTTGGTTTATATATTATTGCAGACGGAATGGGAGGTCACCAATATGGAGAAGTCGCCAGCAACGTGGCAATTCGCACAGTTGCAAGTTACCTTATACGAAAATTCCATCCAATAATTGCAGATGCATCCGTCACTCTGGACGAACCTCTTCAAGAAATTATGCAAAATGCGGTTAAAGAAGCCCAACATGCTGTCATGAAAGCCGCACCGGGTAGTGGAACTACACTTACGGCTGTCCTGATATTAGGTCAGCAAATGACAATTGCCCATATTGGTGACAGTCGGGCATACTCGGTTCAACCGGATGGGCGTGTTTCAATCCTAACCCGTGATCATTCATTAGTTCGCAGGCTTGAAGAACTGGGCCAAATTACCTCTGATGAAGCTGCCATACATCCTCAAAGGAACGTCTTGTACCGTGCCTTGGGACAGGGTGAATTTCTCGAGGCGGATATTTTCACAGCACCTGTTCCACAACCGGGATATCTATTCCTTTGCAGCGATGGACTTTGGGGTGTTGTTTCAGATGCTGAAATCTTCCGCCATATTTCAGAAGCCAAAAACATACAATCCGCCTGTCAAAACCTTGTAGCGGCAGCCAATGCAGCTGGAGGACCGGACAATATCAGTGTGGTTCTTGTACAATTGTTGAGTTAAAGTGGAATCATCCAATTACTATACGATTCTGGGTGTCCCGAGAGATGCTACACCTGAGGAAATCAGAAAAGCATATTTCAGCGCGGCCCGGCGACTGCACCCAGACAAGAATATTGCACCCGGAGACACTGAATATTTCATCAGCGCCAATGAAGCCTATCAAGTGCTTTCGGATCCAATAAAACGCTCCAACTATAATGCCGGCTTACCTCCCGAAAAAATTATCAACCTGCCTGTTTCCCAAAAGATTACTTTCAGCCGCGAAAATCTTATTCAAGTGCAAGACCCTCAGCTGGTTTATGCCCTGCTGGAATATTCTCCTTCCATAAAAAACCTGGAAAGCATCCCCTCGCCACCATTAAATCTTTGCCTTCTGATAGATCGCTCCACATCCATGAAAGGTGGGAATCTGGACATAGTCAAGGCGACTGCCATCCAGATATTGAGGCGGTTACGTCCACAGGATATTTTATCCCTGGTTGCTTTCAGCGATAGAGCTGAAACCCTTATACCTTCCACCCGGGACGGCGACCTTCTTAAAATCGAAGCACGTATTCAAATGCTGCAAACATCCGGGGCAACTGAAATATATAATGGGCTGGTTGCTGCGTTTACAGAAGTTAAAAGGGCATACAATCCAGCTTACATTAACCACATCATTATGCTCACCGATGGACACACGTTCGGGGATGAAAATAGCTGTCTGGAATTAGCAGATGAAGCCATTAAACAAGGAATTGGCATCAGTGGGTTGGGTATCGGGCATGAATGGAATGATGCTTTATTGGATGAAATTGCACTCCGAACCGGCGGCAGCAGCATTTATGTTTCACACCCCCAGGATATCCAACGTCTCTTGATGGAGAAGTTCAATAATTTGTGGCAAATTTACGCAGAAGATGTCACGATTGAATTCGGAGTATCTGAAAATGTTCAGCTTTGCTATGCTTTTCGGTTGCAGCCTGAACTTGGGTTACTGCCAATAGAAAGCCCAATACATCTGGGTCCAATATTACGCACCGGAAATATGACCATTCTCATGGAATTTATGGTTTCCGGCACAGAAAATGCAAACGTGATAGAATTGTTTGAAGGACAAGTCATAGTCAGCACTGCAACCCATAACACACCTATTTCAAGTTTTAACATCCGATTGGTTCGTCCTGTTAGCATGACAGCAAGTACACCTGAGCCACCTCCTTTAGCGATCATTCAGGCGTTGTCACGGCTGAGGCTATATCGGTTACAAGAGCAAGCCCGCCTGGAGGTGGATGCGGGGGCATACGATCAAGCTTCCCAGCATTTACAAAGGTTGGCTACCCATTTACTCCAACAAGGAAACCGGGGATTGGCTCGCACGGTGTTACTGGAAGCAGAAAACATAAAAGAAAAACAAACTTACTCTCTTGAGGGCAATAAACGCATCAAATATGGCACCCGGGCTTTGCTTCTGCCCGGATCAGGAGAAAATAAAACATGATTTTTTGCCCAAATTGTCAACACAAGGAAGATCCAGGTGCAGTCTTTTGTAGTAATTGTGGTACCCAATTGGTTGTACCTAATTCCGGCAAGACCCATGAAATTCATACTTCCGAGACAAAAATTAAAGCGATACAACATGCACCCTTCCTCCCGACACCAAAGGTGCCTTTAAGTTCATGGGTCTCTCTCCATCTGATCGAGAGTGGGCAGATCATATCTCTTGCAGATCGGAATGAGTTTACACTCGGCCGAGCCAGTGAGGGCCAACCCATCATGCCAGATGTGGATCTAACAGCTTTTAATGCCCATGCCAATGGCGTTTCACGCTTGCATTGTGTCATAAAAAAAGTGAATTCCAAAACCTTTATCATGGACCTGGGCTCTTCGAATGGCACTTATCATATTGGAGTCCGTTTATCCCCATATGCTGAAACTCCAATAAACCATGGAGATGTCATCACACTGGGAAAATTAAAGATCCAGGTATTGATCGATCAGGATCAGGGTAAATTGTGAAAAGAGATGGATGGAGATAATTCAGAATGACCTGTTCCCATTTACTTGCCTGCTGTTTCATTATAATATGAAGAACAAATGACCCATACCCTTTTGATCCATTTACAAAATGAAGATCCGATAGTTGGAGAGGTGGAAGAACTGCCCAGCACCACCGACCAACTTATTACTGTCAACAATCCACGACGCCGGGATGGTAAAGATGTGCATTACCTGGAAAGTAATGTGATGGCGATCATCCTGCCCATTCTTCGTATCACATTCATCGAACTTATAAAAAACGAAATGGATGAAGAAATCGTCAGCTTTGTTAAGGATTAAATTATGAGTGACGAAGCACAAAAACGACGCAAAATATTGATAGTGGATGATGAAGAACGGATGGTTCGCTTTATCCGTCTCAACCTGGAACATGATGGATTTGTGGTGGTTGAAGCCTTCAATGGTAAACAAGCCCTGCAAAGATTACGCGATTCGGTTCCGGATATCATTTTATTGGACGTAATGATGCCAGATCTGGATGGCTTTGAGGTTTTGCAAATGATCCGTGAGATCAATAATATCCCGGTCATTATGTTGACAGCCAAGGGTGAAGAAAACGACAGAGTACGTGGTCTCGAATTGGGCGCGGATGATTACATCACCAAACCCTTCAGCCCGCGTGAACTTGTCAGCCGGGTTAAAGCAGTACTACGCCGCACTGAAGGTGCCACCGGCAGCATGCACGGATTAATCGAAGTGGATGAACGTTTAAAATTCGATTTTGACCGGCATGAGGTCTGGTTGGAAGGCAAAATCATTAAACTCCGCCCAACCGAATATCGCCTCTTGTTTCACCTGGTTCAAAATGCCGGATGGGTTATTTCACACGATCAACTTTTAGCCAAAGTCTGGGGTTATGAATATCGGGACGAGCCGCATTATGTACGCTTATACATCAACTACCTGCGCCAGAAGTTGGAAAAAGACCCTGCCAATCCCCAATACATCCTTACCGAACGTGGCGTAGGCTACCGTTTTGTGGATTTCAGACGCGAACACGTAGAATAAAATTAATTCCAAATACCTGGTCCTCAACTTACCTGATCAGGGTTTTTATTGAAATATAAAAATGGAGGCCGAGACTGCTAATGACAAAACATAGAATTATATTGGTGGATGACCACGAAGTAGTTCGGCTGGGACTTAAAGCCCTACTTGAACGCCATCCTCATTTTGAAGTGGTTGGTGAGGCTTCCTCATCGCGGGAAGCCATTGAATTGGTCTCCAACATCCAACCCGATGTTGTAGTAATGGACGTCAGGCTGCCGGGTACCTCTGGAATCGAAGCCTGCGAGGAGATCACCAGGAGGTTTCCAACCACAAAGGTCATCATGTTGACATCCTACGCTGAAGATGAAATGTTATTTTCGGCGATACGTGCCGGTGCGTCGGGCTACATTCTGAAGCAGATTGGTGGCGAAGACTTGATTCATGCACTCGAAGCGGTCAGCCGTGGCGAAGCCTTGCTGGATCCGGCTGTCACTCAAAGAGTCTTCCAGGAAGTTCGGCGCGCAGTCAAAGAAGAGGAAGCTTCAGCTTTCGCCCATCTGAGCCAACAGGAAAAACATGTCTTGTTGCTGGTCTCTGAAGGAAAAACCAATCGCGAGATTGCCAAGGCCCTTTTTCTGGGCGAAGGTACAGTTCGCAACTATGTCAGCAGTATTCTCTCAAAACTAGGGGTCAGCAATCGTGCTGAGGCTGCTGCATATGCAGTTGAACACAGTCTGCGCGAATATATCTCTGTATAACTTTTCACATGCCTGATTTTGAAGTATATCAATCACCCTTCTCCTGGCGTTATGGGTCAAAACCCATGCGTCAACTGTGGAGCGAAAATAATAAACGCATAACCTGGAGAAAGGTGTGGGTGATTTTGGCTGAAGTCCAGTCCGAGTTTGGGTTGGTCACACCCGAACAGGTGGCTGATCTCAAAGGGCATATGAATGATATCGATATGGTTCGCTCCACAGAGATCGAAGCCGAGATCCAGCATGACTTGATGGCTGAATTAAAAACCTTCGCAGAACAATGCCCCTTGGGTGGTCGCATCCTGCATCTGGGTGCCACATCTATGGATATTGAAGACAACGCCGATGTAATACGGCTGCGTGAAAGCTTGACTTTGATCCAGCAAGAGCTTGGTCAATTGCTGCTTGTCTTTTGTGATCTCATTGAAAAGTGGGCAGATACGCCGTTAATGGCGTTCACTCATCTCCAGCCGGCTGAACCATCCACGTTGGGATATCGTTTTGCCATGTATGCCCAGGATCTGCTGGCAGATTACCAGGCTTTGCAAACTATGCGGGATGAGTTGCGTGGTAAGGGGTTTAAAGGTGCCGTCGGCACACGTGCCAGCTATTCCGAATTGATCGGTACCGGGCGGCTGGATGAATTTGAAACCCGGCTATCTGAAAAACTTGGCATTAAATTCTTCCCCATCACCTCACAGACCTATCCACGCCGGCAGGATTATTTGGTTGTCAGCCTCCTGGCAGGGTTGGGTGCCTGCCTGTATAAAATGGCATTTGATTTTCGTTTTCTGCAAACCCCCTCTGTTGGCGAACTGTCCGAACCTTTCTCTGACAAGCAGGTTGGCTCCTCTGCCATGCCATTCAAACGAAACCCTATCCGCTCCGAAAAGATCAATTCACTGGGTCGTTATCTGGCCCAATTGCCTCGTCTGGCCTGGGATAACGCTGCTCATTCCCTGCTGGAACGGACGCTGGATGACTCAGCCAACCGCAGGGTCATGCTTCCAGAAGCTTGCCTTGCGCTGGAAGAGATGCTGCGCAGTGCATATGCAATCCTTAAGAAGTTGAACATCAACGAACATGCCATTGAAAGAAACCTGTCCATTTATGCTCCCTTTGCCGGGACAGAGAAGATAATGATGGCTGCCGTAAAAGCTGGAGCAGATCGCCAGGCCATGCATGAAAATCTCCGCAGCCATGCCATGCTTGCCTGGCAGGAAATACAGGCTGGCAACCCCAATCCCCTGTTGGAATCAATTTGTCTGGATAAAGAGATCAGGCATTATTTAAACGAAACTGAGATACGCACCTTGTTGGATACGCGCGAACATATCGGAGATTCCCCCACCCGCGCTCGCTCCATGGCAATTTCGATACTGGAAATATTGAATAAGAAATGACCTTACTGAGATCATCTCTCTTATTAATTGATTCATAGGCAGGTTGGTAGAGCGGGTCTGATGCTGGCATAGCCATCCTGCAACAGAACGAAACCCAACATTCTTGTGTTTCGTAGGGCTTCGGGAACCTTCGGTCAACCAACCTGCTAAAAATCCGATGGAACGCAGACCTGGCAAGAGAACAACTAAATAATAATAACAAAAAGAGTTCATTTCTGTGAACTCTTTTTTGATGTCAGTCATAAAACCGCAGATATATTTTGAAAGCAAGCCTGGATAACTATTAATAGCTGGTTTTCTGAAAATGCGAATAAATAATTACAAACCCATTGTCCGCAGCATATCCTCATTTGTTGCAAATTTAAAATCTTCCACGCCGCGAGCCTTGATTTCCTCCTGTTCTGCAGTATGCAAACGGGCCAGGTCATCCTTTGTGACTACTTGCTGCAGATGGGTATGAACCCAGTCTGTAATGGTTAACCAGGTTTTTTCCTGGTTTTGAAGAGGAGACTGTGTGTCCAAGTATTGCAGTACAGCCCTGGCAGCATTTTCTCCGTCCTTGCGGGCTACACCTACCAATCCGGTACTGGCCTGGCGAGCCCAACCTGACAGGAAAACTGCTTTTATGGGGGCATCTGCATCATTATCATAAGCCTCATACGATACCCCATCAATCGGGAAAGCTGGGTGCTCATTGATGGAATAAGCATCTCCATAAGTGGGTAAGCTGAATTCTTTATCGACTGTATCCCCAATTGCAAAGATAACCGTATCGGTTTCCATATTTCGGGTGGTTCCCAAACCTCTTGGTTTGACAATTCCATCGACTGCAACCAGGGTATTATCTTCCACTCTGAGAGCACTCACTCCCCGCGTCCAATCTCCTAGGATGCGCACAGGTGAAGCCAGGAATTCAAAGCGCAATGCTGTAGATGAAACCGGTTCAAGCGCCTTTGGCAACCCATCCAAAAAAAGCTGCCGGGCAGCCTCGACGTCCTGACCGGAAGCTTTCATAATTGGTGCCACCCGGGCAAGCTCAGCCTCCAGGGCGGGCATATCGATATTGGCAGCCACATTTTCCAGTTCCTTGCGGGTAAACTTGACTTCCCCGGGACCACGTCGCATTGCCACGGTGACTTCTTCAACTTTCTTCTCGCGGATCAGAAAATGTGCAATATCCATCATAACATTTCCAGCACCCACCAGGACTACTTTTGGTCCGATCAAATAACGGCGCACACTATAAGGCGGGAGAAGATTATAGTAAAAAACCAGGTCCTTGGCATGATAAACACCTGGCAATTGCTCACCGGGAATGCGTAACCATTTGGTTCCCTGGGCACCTGTGGCGATCACTATGGATTGAAAACCCATTTCAGTCAGATCAGATAATAACAACGTTCCTCCGCTGCTTACTTTCACGTTGCCAAAATAATCCACCATGGGAGACTCAAGGATCTGGGCAAACTGCTTTCGCAAACCTTCCTTCATCTTGATTTTATCCGGATAGATGCCATATTCAGCCAACCCCCCCGGTTTTATATCCCGGTTAAATAATGCCACGCGCACACCATTATTGCTTAAAAAACGAGCTGCAAACAATCCAGCCGGACCTGCGCCTATAACAGCCGCTAGGTATTTGTATTCATCCATACCCTGCTCCTTGACTCTTTTATCCCCGGAATCGTTTCTTCTCAATAATTCGGGAAAAGGTGACTTTCTTTTTTGAGAAATTGCCCGGAACCTATCTATTATAAATGATAATCGTAACTTCTTAATAATCTGGGGGATAGGGTGTTGTCGGCCGGTGGAATCGGATAAAACACCTCTTTCCTCCCTTTTTATTGAGATGTTACTAACAACCTACATTCTAATAGAATAATGGAGTATTATTATCTTATATATATAAACTATTTATTAATTATATACCTGGATTCACCAAATCCTGTGTAATAAATATTTTGAAACGGGAGCACGCAGTATTCGCAGCCAAAAACATCACTCTATGCTATAGTTAAGCCATAACATTCAGGAGGAGGATGGTTTTGTAGGATAATTTGGTGGTTCAATTAACACACCATTCTCAGCATCAAATGGAGGCTTTATGGCAGGTGCCATCATCAAAACCAAACTTAATAATGGGTTGTCAGTCCTTCTCAAAGAGATCCATACCGCCCCACTGATCAGTTCCTGGATCTGGTACAGAGTGGGTTCCAAAGATGAACCCACCGGCCTGACCGGCATTTCCCACTGGGTGGAACATATGCAGTTCAAGGGAACACCTACCTACCCATCTGTCATCCTGGATAAATCCATCTCCCGGGAAGGAGGCATGTGGAATGCCTTCACCTACCTGGATTGGACCACTTTCCTCGAGACTCTACCTGCTGACAAGATTGACCTGGCACTTTCCCTTGAAGCCGATCGCATGGTAAATAGTCTTTACGAACCGGGGGAAGTAGCTTCTGAAAGAACTGTCATCATCTCCGAACGTGAAGGGAGTGAGAATGAACCTCTCTTTAAGCTCAACGAAGCCATTCAATCAACTGCCTTTACTGTTCATCCATATCACCACGAGGTTATCGGTGACATGGCAGATCTTCATTCAATAACTCGTGATAACCTGTACGAGCACTACCACAGTTATTACACCCCCAACAATGCTGTTCTGGCTCTGGCTGGAGATTTCAACAGCAAAGCCATGCTGGAACGCATACGCACGCTTTACGAATCAATCCCGGCCGGGGAGGCTCCAGCCCGACTGAACCGGCCTGAACCTCCAGTACGTGGTGAACATCGCTTGAGCATTGAAGGCCCTGGAGAAACGACCTACCTTCAAATCGCATACCGGTTCCCGGCTGCCGCCGATCCAGACCTGTTTCCTTTCATGGTACTGGATAGCCTGTTGAGTGGCCCCAGCAACCCCAGCGCCTTCAGCGGAGGCGGTATTTCCAACAAAACTTCCCGTCTGTACCGCGCACTGGTAGATAAAGATCTGGCAGTAGGGGTCTCTGGAAGTGGTCAGGTGACAATTGATCCATTCCTTTATGCGACCACCATTACTGTCCACCCGAAAAGCAATCCCGACGATTCTCTGCTCGCATTCGATGCTGAAATAAAACGCCTCCAGGATGAATTCATTCCAGAGTCTGATATCCTGCGCGCCATAAAACAAGCCCGTGCCATATTTGCGTATGGCACAGAGAATATCACATACCAGGCAGCCTGGCTGGGCTTTTCTGAGATGTTTGCAGATTATAAGTGGTTTGAGAGTTATCTTGAAAAATTGGCGGAAGTAACACCAGGCGATATCCAACGAGTGGCCCAAACCTGGCTGCTTCCACAAAAAAGATTGGTAGGTACCTACTTGCCAGATGGAAAGGTTTCAGAGTGATCATGAAAACAAAACACCAACATTCCCTGCCAGGACCCGCTGATATTCACCGCTTCCAGACATTAAACGGGATCACGATCCTGAGCCGCTCCAACTTCAACAGCCCATCTGTCGTCATTTCAGGTTACCTGCCCGCCGGTAGTTTGTTCGATTCGGATGGGCAGCTTGGTTTGGCGGATTTTACAGCCATGACACTCACGCGTGGCAGCCTGACGCGTGATTTTCAGGGCATCCATAATGCCCTGGAATCCTGTGGCGCCAATCTTGGCATGAGTGCCGGCACTCACACGGCCAGTTTTAGTGGACGCTGCCTGGCAGAAGATTTACCCCTGTTGCTCGATTTATTATCCGAGAGTCTGCGACAGCCATCATTCGATTCCGCACAGGTGGAAAAATTGCGCGCCCAGTTATTGACAGGCCTATCCATACGCGCCCAGGATACCGGTGAGATGGCTTCGCTTTCTTTCGACCAGATCCTCTTCGCAGGCCACCCGTACAGCCGCCCGGAAGATGGTTATCCGGCTACCATCAAGTCCATCACTCGGCAGGATTTAAAGGATTTTCACCAACTCCATTACGGGCCAACCGGCTTGGTGATCTCAATCGTTGGTGCGATCAAGCCGGAGGATGCGGTCGCACAGGTACAACGCGTCCTGGCTGATTGGGAGAATCCTTTCCAACCCGAATTACCTTTATTACCAGTTTTTACTCCCCTCAAAAAAAGAAAAACTCAACGCGTGCACATCCCCGGCAAGTCTCAGAGCGACCTTGTCATGGGCTCAAGCGGTCCTAAACGTCTCGACCCCGAATTCTTGCCAGCTTCATTGGGAAATTCGGTGCTTGGACAATTTGGCATGATGGGACGAATTGGCGATGTGGTGCGTGAAAAATCCGGGTTGGCTTACTACGCGTACAGCTCATTGAATGCAGGCATTGGTCCGGGATCATGGGAAGTAAGCGCTGGGGTTAATCCCACCAATGTACGCAAAGCCATCGATTTGATCAAGGGAGAGATTACCAGTTTTGTAACCAATGGAGTATCCCCCGATGAGCTCGCAGACAGCCAGGCAAATTTTATCGGGCGTCTGCCTCTCTCACTCGAATCCAACGCAGGTGTTGCCGGAGCTCTCTTGAATATTGAGCGCTACGACCTCGGGCTGGACTATTACCTGCATTATCCAGACCTGGTTCGTGGGGTCACCCCCTTGGATGTCCTGGCCGCGGCGAGAAAATACCTGGATCCAGAAAAGCTGGCAATCGCCATCGCTGGACCGTAATTATTGGATTGGAATATGCCTGCAATTCTCCGCTCGGGAATCGATCTTATCGAAATTGATCGCCTGGAAAATAGTATTAAACGGCACGGTGAGCGCTTTCTAAAGCGGATCTTTACCGCGCAGGAACTGGTGGATTGTGGGGGAAACGTGGAATCTTTATCGGTGCGTTTTGCAGCCAAGGAAGCCGCATCCAAAGCACTGGGCTGCGGAATCGGTCAGGTATCCTGGCTCGAAATTGAAGTTAAACGAAACGCTGACCATCAACCTGAACTGGTCTTACACGGCGCAGCACGAGCGCTGGCAAAAAAACTCAAGCTGACCCTCTGGTCGGTCAGCTTGAGTCATACTCACCAAAATGCGATCGCCATGGTGATTGCCTGTGGGGAGAATTAATTATCTTTTTCGTCCAATCCGATCCACAGATGACCGGGTAAAACCATGCTTTGCGGGCGGACAGCGATATTACCGCTCATGGATATATCTTCCGTCATGGACTTGGGGTTAACCAGGCACAGATTCGGTGTCCGCCCGTATTTGTTGCAATAAAAATCAGCCGCGCGCTCTATTTTGGCTGTCAGGGCAGTTTTTGGGTCATTATCAAACCACATCATTCCAATATTCATATCGACCTCCTGATCGAATGGAGCATGGATCAGGCATTGAATTGGTCATCCTTCATCCCAATTCGGTACCCGATCGGTTAATGTTGTTTCTCGTCAGCAAGTTTTTAAAGCTGGTAACCAGAAACGCAGCCAACCACCCTGCTGCTTTATATCAAATTCCAGACCCGGAACAAGGCTTTCAAAGTCTGAAAAGCTATCTGCTGTTAATGCCCGAGCCACGGACGGTTGGTGAATATACCCGAAAATATGGGTATTGAACAGGTCAAGCCAGACACGCATGCGGATGGCGCACATACCATTCAAACTTGCCACTATCCAGACCTGATTCTTGCTTCCATTCAGCAACAACCACTTGATATTTTCCTGAACTTCATAACTGGTATGTATCAGTGAGGATAGATCATCCAGGAATAGGATCATTACCTGCCGGCCGTGTAACGGTTGTCTGGCCCAGTCGACCACTCGCTGGATGAATTGTCCTGCTGAAGGGTGATTTGCAGGCCAAACGCCCACACTTCCGGGCGAGACATCCACCGCCTGCCATTCATCCGGATTGTTGGATACAACTCCAAATTGAATATCCGATGGATCCTGGATCAAATCGGTTGCACACGCCAGGGTTCGCATCAGGCAGGTTTTACCACTGCCGGCATCTCCCATCACCAGCAAAGGGGTTGGAGCAGGTTCGTACAGGTTTAGCAGTACGGGTAAACCATCGTTCGCCATGCCAAGCATGAGTGTATCCTCTGGCAGGGAAGGGTTTTGGGCAATTAATTCTTGCACCGTTATCGAAGGCGGCATCGTTATCAAACTTGATTCGTGAAAAGCTTTTTTCTTTTGTTCTTCGATCTCGGGCCTCAATTCTTGGAATGCTTGTAAAGCCGTTGAAAAGGTATTTGAAATTGTCATGGGTCACCTGCCTGTATCTGGTTATTAGAATATTTGTTCTAATTATAGCACATTTTTAGCTTTGTCAAGAGGCAATTTCTTTATTAGAAATTTATATATCCCCTTCGATACCCCTTGTCATGCACTGTTTCTTAAACTATAATTACACCCGTCAATTTGAAAGGATGTTCGAGGTCAGTTCTATGCCAATTTATACTTATAAATGTGAAACTTGCGGGATTCAATTTGAACGCCAGCAGAGTTTTTCAGATCAGCCTTTAACCCGCTGCCCGGAATGCAATAAGAAGAGCTTGCGCAAGGTTTACACGCCAGTGGGTATTGTATTCAAAGGCTCAGGATTCTATGCCACCGATCACCATTCCCCCTCCGGTCAGGCACCAGTTTCCCATTCTTCCGAAGAGAAGAGTGAAAAGAAAGCTGATGAAAGCATCAAGGAACCCGCCAAAGCAGAAAAAACTGAATCCACATCCGATAAAACCTCATAACTCTTTTGGCTTGAGAATTCAAACCACGAGCGGTACATGAACAATTCATGTACCGCTCTTTTTATATTCGAAATTGCTTGACCCTCATGAACAAAGTATCTATACTTTGAAGAACGGCTTTCCCATCCACTATTGAGGAGCGAATTAACCATGTCTAATTTTGGTGTCCACTCGGAAGTTGGCAAACTACGCAAGGTATTGGTGCATCGACCGGAATTGAGTCTCAAACGCCTGACCCCTTCCAATCACGATGAACTACTTTTTGATGATGTCCTGTGGGTGGAACACGCCCAGTTGGAACATGACCAATTCGTGGCAGCCATGCGTTCACGCGGAGTCGAAGTTTTTTATCTGTTGGATCTGTTGACTGAGACCTTGAAAACAAGTGATGACGCACGGCGCTTGATAATTGAGCAGGTAGCCACCGAATACACTGTTGGCTGGTCGCTGGTGGATGAGATTCACAGCTTTCTGTGGAACCTGGACCCTGGCCTGTTGGCAACTCACCTGGTGGGTGGCCTGACGGCCGGAGAGACCAACCTGGACTGGGATAAATTCGGGCGCATCTCGCTGCATGCGGCTGCCCTGCAAGATATGAACTACTTCCTGCTTCCGCCTCTTCCCAATACGCTCTTCACGCGCGACTCCTCCTGCTGGATATTCAACGGTGTATCCGTTAACCCGATGTACTGGCCAGCCCGGCGGCGCGAGTCGCTTAACCTGCTGGCAATCTACCGCTACCATCCCATGTTCAAAGAAGCTGGCTTTAAATTCTGGTATCCTGAAATGTCCGGGGATGGCACCTTCAAGACCAGTGATTATGGTCGCGCCTCACTCGAAGGCGGCGACGTTCTACCCATTGGGAATGGCACCGTCCTGATAGGTATGTCTGAGCGTACCCAGGGTGGCATGATCGAACAGATCGCCAAGACACTCTTTACCAATGAAGCAGCTGAACGTGTCATCGCCTGCGTCATGACCAAAGACCGTGCCCATATGCATCTTGACACTGTCTTTACCCTACTTGACCGCGACAAAGTCACCACCTTCCCAAAGGTGGTCAGCCAGATCCGTCCCATCAGCCTTCGTCCTGGTAAAAAAGCCGGCGATTTTCATGTCACCATTGAAAAAGATCTGCTTTCCGCTGTGGCGGATGCGCTTGGAGTACGCAAACTTCAGGTAGTGGAAACCGGCGGAGACCAGTACCAGATGGAGCGCGAGCAGTGGGATGATGCCAACAATACCATCGCCCTGGAACCCGGCTTGGTGATCTCTTACGAGCGCAATACCCATACCATTGCCAAGATGCGCGCAGCCGGTGTGGAAGTCATCACCATCCCTGGCTTCGAACTCGGCAAAGGCCGCGGCGGTGGTCATTGCATGACCTGTCCGCTTTTGAGGGATGCAATATGAAAATAAACTTTCTCAATTGCTTCACATGCATTGCACGCATCCCATCCACATGGCACACGGGTACGTTGTGCCTGCTGGTGAAAACCGAACAGGGGCTTGTGCTCATTGACACAGGTCCTGGACTGGAGGATTACATCCACCGGCCGGGCATCTTGCGCCTCTTCCAGGTTATTACGAAAGTCCCCCTGAGGTCGGAAGAAACTGCCGTGCGCCAGGTCATCCGGCTGGGATACAAGCCAGAAGATGTCCAAAATGTGGTGCTCAGCCACATGCACTTCGACCATTGCGGTGGTTTACCTGATTTTCCCTGGGCAAGCGTCCACGTTCACCAACGCGAATATAAAGCCTTCCTAGGCTGGCCGTGGCACTTGACCCAGATGGCTTATGTTCACCGCCATATCGCTCATAACCCTAAAGTGGTCTCATATACAGATCGCGGTGAGACCTGGCTAGGCCTTCCGGCCATTCAACTACCCTTCCAGCCTGAGATGTGGCTGGTGCCTCTTTTTGGACACACCCACGGTCATTGTGGGGTGGCGATCCGTACAGGCAACACTTGGCACTTCCACGTTGCGGATGCAGGTCCAGTCGCACTGGAGGATTATGCTCCCCGCTGGTTGATCCGGTTTGTGTTAGGGCCGCACACCGATAATCTTCGAGTTTTTGCTGCAGCGCATCCCCAGTTACGCATCACAACCGGGCACATGTGGCTCGATTTTTTTGACACCAATAAAGCGGTCTCCATGTGACCCAAATACATATTGGTCAATGATCGTTGGCAATCGGACCGCTCGAAACCCAACCAAACTCTCTTTTTAATTCTCCCAATAGATCACAGCCCAATGCGCTGGGTGATCGGTGGCGGAATCAGGCGGCAGCAGGTAGACCGGGGCGCGAACCAGCAGATTCTTCGAGATGAAGATGTGGTCGATGCGGTTCCTGCCAGACATGTCCACCCCATCCGTGCTGATACCGGTTGGATATACATTCATCCATGAATTGGTGTAAACCGAGTCGATCAACTGGTAGGCTTCTTCGTAGTCCCGCAAATTAAAATCACCCAGGATGATTACATTGGCCTGGGCAATCGGGCGCTCCTGCAACATGCGGGCAAAAGCCAGCTTGGCATCATCCGAGCCATCCGGGTGAACATTGTAAATGCTGAATAACTTGCCACCCACCTCGACCTGGGCTACGGCGGTACCGTTTTCATCCTGGTCACTGAAGGTGAAAATTGCCTGCGTATTCTTCAACGGGAAGCGGGAGAGAATGGCAGTACCGTAACCGCCTGTGATCGTGGTAGGTCCATAATAAGAATAGTAACCCAATTTGTCAGCGTAATAACGCACATAATCTACGTTATTGAGAGAGATGCGCGTTGAGTCGCTTTCCTGTATTGCCAGGACATCCGGCGCCACCTGCTGGATAAGAGCCAGTTGGCGCATATAGGACTGTTCCCCGCTGTTGTCATTGGCCTGCTGAATATTGTAGGTCATAACTTTCAGAGATGAGATTGGAATATCCGCATCCACTTTAATGGTGGGGACAAACAGCCCATTGGCAGTGACTACCAGGATCGCCACCAACAACAGACCCCAGGTCCAAAATTGAGGCGAGTCCGATTCGGCCTCCTGGGATGGTGCCTCACGTCGATGAAGCATGATCAGCACGCACAGCAGACCGCATATCAAAAGGAAAGGCAACCAGAATTTGTTCCGGAAAAAGGGGCTGATCGGCTCAACATATCCCCACACATTGGTAAAGATATTCATAAACACCAGCAGGACTAGAGTAAAACCTCCCAGCATCATGCCTGGCGCCATTTGCCTGGGTGATGTTTCTGCATGCTGCAACTTGCTCCAGAATAGCTGCATATCAAAAAAGATCACCGGGAAAAGCAACAGCATGAACACCAGCGGCAACTGTTGCAAAAAAGTGGGAGATCCAACCACAACTGCGGCAGACTCGGGGTTGGCTGGGAAAGTAACCCGATGCACAAGGGTGGTGGCAAGCAGCGCAAATGAAAAGCACAGGTTCCAGACTACCAGCATCCGGGCGGATACTTGTTTGAGCAGTGCCGGTTTGAACAGTCTAAATCCGAACCAGCCCAGCGAAAGCAGGCTGACTGTCAGCACGATCCCGGCATAATTACCATCCGTCCAACGCGCCAGCACAGCCGGAGCAGAGAACACAAAGTACACCAGTGTCAGAACCATGAAAATACCCAGTACTGATGAAGTAACTCCCCTGCCTCTGGGGTGGGTCACATCCCTGGGCTGGGGTTGCTCCAACCCTGCCAACGCAATGCCGAATAGCACACCCAGACCCCATCCAACCCAGCTGCCTGCGGGTGTCAGGGAATAATCGATGCTTGAATTCATGGTACGCAGCATGGTTGATAATGCCACCGCCAACGCCAGACCCAGGGCCGCCCAGGTGCCTGACCTGGAAAAGACATCAGGTTTACTACGTGCTGACACCAAACTTGGGAAAAGGCATAGACTGGCGGCGGTTCCCAAACCCGAGACCAGCATTCTTCCATTGGTATCCAGACCTGGCGTCAGGCCGCGTGCCAGGAACAGAACTCCAAAATAGCACAAGGTCAACCAACCTGGTGTCTGTCTGCGAAACGCATAGAAGACAACAGGTGCGAAGAAGAACAACACACCTAGAGCCTTGGCATCCAATGATGTATGCAACAGATCGAGTGTATAAATGGATGAGACCAGGGTTCCGGCCATTTGAATAAAAAATAGAAATAGAAATGCATAGGAAAAAATTGGGAAAATGGTTTTCTTCATGAAGATTCCTCCCGGTTGGATTATTTGGAGAAGGTATTCATAGGGTTAAACCCCCTTAAACCAGGAAAGTCGCTCTAATTCAGCGACTTTCCTGGTATTGCATTTATATGAACCTTTTATCGGCCTGGGTTATTTCTCGCCCAACCCACTTACCTTGCCAAGACCACTTACGTTTTTCTGTACGTTGGGGCTGCCATAGTAATTGACTGAACCCACACCACTGATATTGGCCGTCAGGTCATTGACCACCCATAACTTGGCGCTGCCCACCCCGCTGATGTTGGCAGAGGCAGACTTGGCTTTGAGATCTGACCCATTGAAACTGCCGGCTCCGCTGATATCCACATCGAGTAAATCTACGCTTCCACTGGCATGGGTGCTGCCAACTCCGCTTAAGTTTATTTCACATTTTCCCAGCCCAACCTCGATCAAGGACACATTCCCCGTCCCGGATACTGATAATTTCAAATGATCGCTTTGGATACCTTCGATCCATATCTCACCGGCTGACGGGAAATCCACCTCGCGCAGATCTTTGACCGTAATGGTGATCACAATTTTATCGGAAGGGTTGACACGCTGGTTCCATGCCGTAATGGAATTCTCAATGATCAGGGTGCCATTACTGACACGTGTTCTCAACTGCGGCATAAGATTGTCATCGGTCTCCACTGCGACAGAGTCGGTTTCGCCCTGCTTGATGGTTACATCGGCACGATAACGCACGTCCAAGCTGGTGAATGCAGAGACCTCACGCTTCTCACTTACGACCACGCCCGAGCCTGGGATTGCACCTGTGAAGTCCCGCCCGATATTGATGCGCCCGGCGTTCCAATCTTGTGGTACGTTCCATCCAAACTGCGGAGCGTATAATATCGCCAGCACAGCTGCCAGTACGATCAGGCCGGAGAACAACATGCCTGCATGCCGCCAAAAGCTGCGTACGATCAAACCGACACCTAGCGCCATGAGTAGGTAAGGCCAAACCTGGGTCAGTGCCCATAAGTTTTCGGTTGGGATTTTGCCCAGATTGACCATCAACCACACGAATCCGGTGGCAATCATAACGAACGGCCAGAATAATGATCTCTCTTTCATTTTATTATCTCCAATGGTTTGATTAACCCTGGGTGGTAGCCCTCGCGAGCAGTGGAGGTTACCATCTCCAGGGAATTATTTGATTTCAATATTTCCGAGATTTTCAACAACAACATGCTGATCGCTGCTTTTCGTGGTACGAGTTAGCAACAGTCCGGAGCGCTTCACAACCAGGTATATGCCCAGCAGGAGTAATCCAATCGGGAAGACATAGCCGCGCAACCCATCCGGAACGCCCAACGAGAACAGGATTTCGAAGAAGGCTCCAAAGATCACAAACAGGACTGCACCGACTTCAAATAATTTCAATCCTGCTCTGCGGCGTGATTTATCTCCCTGCCAGGCACCCATAATAAAGATGCCCACACCGATGGACATCAGAATGACTGTCCAGCTATAAGACCAGGTTTCCCAGCGCCCGGTCAGGTTTTGCAGGAAAAGCATCACGCCGTTGGCGGCGATAATGCTGCCCGGGATGGCCAACCAGGCAAACGACTTACCTGCCACGAACATGCCCACAAAGAACAAGACACCACAGCCAATAATGATCAAAGGCCACGCCATCTCCCAGAATTTTGTGCCCTGGAATATACGGTCAAGGAGTGCCAATGCACCCATGCAGATCAAGACTACACCGGCTACAAGGGCTCCATAATTTCGTTTTTCAGACATAATCTTTCTCCTTAAATTTTTGAAATAAATTATTAAGTTAAAATCCATGACTGCCAGAAGGCGATCATTAATACTTGATAACAAGATTTATCGTTCCATTACTCACAATTTATTTACGAATCTGGTTCACGGAAGTTGCACAACGAAATTGGTTCTCAATTTTATCAATTCCAGGCGCGCAAATAGGCTTCGGGGATTCAGAGTTGAATCCGAAGTCTGTTTGCAGGTTGTGGATTTATTTAGAGTTTTTTAACGTTGGCAGCCTGAGGACCTTTGGGTCCTTCGACCACATCAAATTCCACCTCGTCACCTTCGTCGAGCACTTTGAAGCCCTCCGCCTGGATGGCGCTAAAATGGACGAAGACATCGCCACCGGACTCGCGCTCAATAAAACCGAATCCTTTTGTTCTGTTGAACCACTTAACTTTTCCGTTTTCCATCTTGTTGCTTCTCCACTTTTTACTTCACGCAAACCAGTATAAGGTTTTCATTTAGTTTGCGATGCAATAATTATATAGCAAATACCTTTTCGATACAATCAGGTAAATTTACATAAATTTAATTAGGTCGGAATAAATTATTGAAGCCTTCTGACGATATCTCGGATTTGTTTTCCTCCATAGGGCGTCTTGATGATGGTCTTTTAGGCAGTATTGAAATCGTAGTAGAATCTCTGTGAGAAAATACACATGTTCATCAATCCAAAATCCGTTATCTCAACAAACCCGCAATCACACCCTGCACAAAACCCACTGGTGGAACTGCGCGATGTATTTAAGGTATATCAGACCGCAGCCGGAGATTTCCCGGCTTTAAATAATATTTCGACCCAGGTATACCCGGGCGAATTCCTGGGAGTTATCGGCAAATCAGGCGCCGGCAAGTCCACCCTGTTGAACATGATCACCGGTGTGGATGACGTAACCTCCGGTCAGGTGCTGGTACACGCTGCCTCCGGCACTGTTTCCATTCACGACATGAGCGAAGATGACCTGGCGCTCTGGCGGGGACGCAACATGGGGGTGGTGTATCAATCCTTCCAATTGCTGTCCATGTTGAGTTTGCTTGAAAATATCATGCTGCCCATGGATTTGTGCGGCTTATACCGTCGCACTGAAAGCCGGGAACGCGCCATGGATTTGTTACGCCTGGTGGAATTGGAAGAACACGCCTTTAAAACCCCCAATCTCATTTCAGGCGGTCAGCAGCAACGTGTGGCAATTGCCCGCGCCATTGCCAATGACCCGCCCATCCTTGTGGCGGATGAGCCTACCGGCAGCCTTGATTCGGTCACTGCTGACCATATCTTTGCCGTCTTCGAGCGGCTGATCGCAAAAGGCATGACCATCATCATGGTCACCCACGACAACAATCTGGGGCCTCGCTTTTCCCGCCACCTGCAGATCGCGGATGGCAAGTTGATCAATGGGAATAATCCGCTCCTGAACGGGGAGCAGCCATGAGACCCACAATGGTTACGTCTGCAGCTTCGCAAGATATTCCACTGGATTCTTTGCAGGGTATGATCCAGATGCGCCAGGTGATCAAAACCTTTAAAAATGCTGCCGGTGAATTCCGGGTTCTGAAAGGGTTGAACCTATCCATAAAAGGCGGGGAATTCGTTGCCATTGTTGGAAAATCCGGCAGCGGAAAATCCACCTTGCTCAACATGATCACCGGGATTGATTTTCCCACTTCAGGTCAGGTCATCGTCAACGGGGTGGATATTCATAAAATGAATGAAAGCCAAAGAGCCCTGTGGCGCGGCCGCAACCTTGGAATTGTCTTCCAATTCTTCCAGCTTCTACCCATGCTGAGCTTGCTGGAAAATGTCATGCTTCCCATGGATTACGTGGAGATGTATGATTTCGATCAGCGACCCAAACGCGCCATGGAGCTGCTAAAAATAGTTGGCCTGGAGAAACAGGCCAATAAGCTGCCAGTTGCAGTTTCCACCGGGCAGCAGCAGAGTGCAGCCATTGCGCGTGCCCTGGCGACTGACCCCCCCATTATTGTGGCCGATGAACCGACAGGCAACCTGGATTCACGCTCGGCATCTTACATCATCGACTTGTTTGACCAATTGGTGCACCAGGGAAAAACGATTGCCATGGTGACCCACGACCCCTCCCTGACCGAACGCACTTCACGCACAATCGTCATTTCGGATGGTGAGCTGATTGATGAAACCCTGGCTCACGCCCTGCCTCTATTAAAACATCACCAGATGCTGGAGGCCACCCGTTTACTGGAGCATCTTAGTTTTCAACCCAACACCAACATCATCCATAAAGATACCCATGTGGATTATTTTTACATGATTACCAGCGGTGAGGTGGAAGTGGTTCTGTGTGGCAAAAAGAAAAGGGATGTCAGTGTTGCTAGGTTAAGCGCAGGGCAGTTTTTTGGAGAAGTTGAGTTGCTGCGCGGTGGCAAATCGATTGCCTGTGTACGGGCTGCCCCGGAAGGTCCGGTGGAACTGGTCGCCCTGCCAAGGCAGCAATTCATTTCCCTGTTGGGCGAATCTCCTCTAACAGCCGATACCATCGCCTACCTGGTACAACAACGCATCGAAGAGAACCGCTCTGCTGACCGGCGTTCCCGCCGATGGTTTGGAAAAGAAGTGGATTCAGAATGATGCGACCACGTTGGCGCAAGATCTTTCATGATCTGATCGATAATAAGATGCGCACGCTGCTCGTGGTATTCTCCATCGCCGTGGGTGTCTTTTCGATTGGAGTGATCGCCGGAACTTATGTCATCATATCAAATGATATGAGTGCCAGTTATGCTGCCAACCAACCCATGAATGTTGAACTGCGAACCGGCTCTTTCGATTCCACCCTTGTGGATACCCTCCAGAATTTGCGCACTGTTCAAGCCGCTGAAGGCCGGAGGGTGTTTAACCTGCGGGTACGCATACCTGGCAATAAATTATGGACAACATTCGACCTGGTTGCCATCCAGGATTACAGCAACATTGAGATCAACTTGTTGCGTCCGTTGCAAGGAAGCAGCATCCCCGCTTCAAAACAGGTTCTGCTTGAAAAAAAAGCCCTGGAAAATTTAAATGTGCCCATTGGAAGCGAACTTGAATTTCAGCTTGCAAATGGTACACTAAAGAAAATGACGGTGGCTGGTATCGTCCAAGACCAGACCTCAGGTGCAGGTGATTTTCTGGCTCCACCTCTTGCGTTCATTTCCATGGATACTCTGAAATACCTGGCTCAACCAGAGAGCTTTAATCGCATGTATGTCATTCTGGCGCAGAATGGAGATGATCCTTCCTACCTTAATGAGTTGGCAGCCAACTTAAAGGATAAAGTTGAAAAGAACAATGTGGTGGTTTACCGCACCCGCACAGCCCGCAGCGACCGTCACCCAATGGCTTCCATTGTGGAAGCAGTGATCGGCATTCTGGGAGCCATGGGCGTGCTCATCCTGTTCCTGAGCAGTTCACTGATCGCCAACACCCTGAGCGCTCTGCTTAACCAGCACAAACGCCATATAGGGGTTATGAAGCTGGTGGGAGGCAGCCAGGGGCAGGTGTTTGGCATGTATATTGTCCTGATCCTGGCATTTGGCCTGATCGCTCTCCTGCTGGCAGTTCCCCTCGGAGGTCAGGGTGCTTATGCTTTGTCAGCCTTTATTGCGGATAAGTTGAACTTTAACCTGACCGGTTACCGTATAGTGCCTTTTGCCTTGTTGATCCAGGTCGTGATCGGGTTGGCAGTTCCGCTGCTGGTGGGTCTGCTGCCGGTGCTGAACGGCTCACGTGTCACTGTGCAGCGTGCTCTCAGCAATGATCTGACCCAGGATACAGGTACCAAGCGCGAAGTTTCACCCAGACCCGAATCAGCCTTTGAAAAATTCCGCCAGCGTTTGATGGCCGGGTTGGCGCGGCGCGGCATCCACTTGCCTCGTCCCCTGCTTATCTCCCTGCGCAATACTTTTCGACGCAAGGGACGGTTGGCGCTGACTCTTTTCACGCTGACAATGGGCGGAGCCATATTCATTGCTGTTTTTAATGTGCAATTCAGCCTGAACCAGTATATCGAGCAGATCGGCAAGTACTTCATTGCTGATGTAACCCTGGATTTTGATACGCCTTATCGTCTCAAAGATGTGGAACTGGCTGGATTGCGCGTACCTGGCGTGCAGGCAGTCGAGGGCTGGGCTTATGCCAGCGCCGAGGTATTCAACAACGACCATACCGCCGCCGGGAATGTGACCATCCTGGCTCCTCCGGTGGAGAGCAGGCTGGTGGAACCGATCCTTGTCTCCGGTCGTTGGCTGCAACCTGGAGATGAAAGGGCAATTGCCGTCAGTGAGAGTATCCTGGGTTTGTTCCCGGATCTCAAACCTGGAGACAACCTGCACCTGAAGATTAACGGCAAGGAAGCCGACTGGATAGTGGTAGGGCTTTTCCAATTTGTCAACCAGGAAGGCACTATTGCTTATGGGACTTATGAATACATCTCCCGGTTGACACATATGGCCAATCGCTCATTCTCTTTCAGGGTGGTCACAACAGATCACTCCCCGGAGTATCAGCAAGCCATAAGCGAGGAACTGGATGCCTATTATCGCAGCCAGGGATTTCATCTTCGTGAAGCCCGTACCGGCTTGTCCACATTAAAAACCGCATCTGAGAGCCTGAATATATTGGTGATCTTCTTGCTCATCATGGCTGTGCTGACAGCTTTGGTCGGAAGCATGGGGCTGGCCGGCTCCATGAGCATGAATGTACTCGAACGCACACGCGAGATCGGTATCATGCGCTCGATTGGAGCCGGAAACCGTGCCATCACAAGCATGGTAATTGTGGAAGGTGTGCTCATCGGCAGCATTTCCTGGTTGATTGGAGTACTGGTTTCCTTCCCAATCACTTACATGCTATCCAGCATCATCAGTGTGGCGATTTTCCAATCACCCATTCCAGTGCATTTCACTTTTGAGGGCTTTGGCATGTGGCTGCTTTTGGTATTGGCACTTTCAGTTGTAGCCAGCCTGCTGCCTGCCCGTAATGCTGCCCGTCTTACAATTCGCGAAGTACTGGCTTATGAGTAAGCCATATTGTGTATTAGAAATCAAGGAGAATACCCCATGAAGAGATTATCCATCCTTATAGTAATCCTGGTGGCCAATATTGCACTGGCAGCTTGTGGCGCCGGTACAGAAACCGCCACCAGCTCCACAACCACTCCCATGCCGCAGATCTTTGTAGCCGAAGGGCACCTCGTTCCGCAAAGCAACCTGACCTTGGCGATTTTGGTACGCGGCAAAGTGGCAGAGATCCTGGTATCCAAGGGGGAAGAAGTCAAGGCAGGCCAGGTACTGGTAAGTCTTGCAGATCGGGAACAAGCCCAGGCTTCCCTGGAAGGAGCAAAATTGGAACAATTGGTTGCCAACCAGGCTTATGATCAATTGCTTCGCACCACCAACCTGGCGCATGCCCAGGCTTGGCAGGCGTATATCAATGCCCAACAATTCCGCGCCGCGTCTGAACGAGCCTGGGAAAAACTGGATTTGACCACCATCAAAGATGCAATATCCGCCTCCCAGGCTGATGTCAATGCCAGGAAGGTAGATCTCGAGGATGCCCAAAAAGAATTTAATAAATACAAGGACCTCGAAGAGAACAACACCACCCGCAAGGATGCGGAAGACAAGCTGACCATTGCCCGGAACAACTACAATGAAGCCTTGCGCAAACTCGATGAAGCCACCAACAAGCGCGATGTGCTTCGCGCTGCGCTGGATACCGCCCTGGCTGTCGAAGCCGAAGCCAAACGCAGTTATGAAAACACACAATCCGGCGCGGATCCGGATGCATTGGCTTTACTCGAAGCGCGCCTGGGTGCAACCGATGCACTTGTAGCAGCCTCCCAATCCCTGCTGGACAGTTATGAACTAAAAGCTCCCATGGATGGTAGCATTGCTGAAATTAACCTGACGGTTGGACAACAGACTGGCCCGGAAACCTGGGCTGTTATATTGGCAGATTTCAGCCAATGGTATGTGGATACCAGCGATTTGAGCGAGCTGGACGTGGTCAAGGTGGAAGTCGGGCAGCAGGTGGAGGTGACTGCCGACGCTCTGCCAGGTCAGACCATGACCGGAATAGTTGAAGAGATCTCCAATACACCCAAGAATCAGGCCGGGGATATTCTGTATACCATTCACATCCGCTTGCAGGAGGTGGATGCCCGTTTGCGTTGGGGCATGACCGTGGAGGTGACTTTCCCGGAGAAGTAAGTTGAGGGGATTGCGAGACAAGGAGATTACACATGCTGGGCATGCCACATTCCCGACGCTGGAATAAACTGCTGGCTGATTCCCACGGCAGGCAGGCGGCTTCAACGATCATGCTTAATGCACAAGGGGAGTACCAGCAGTTGATGGCTGTCGTCCCATCCATCCCTGCCCGCACCCACGCGTTGAGAAATTGCCTGAAAACGCGTATATATCCCGGGTTGGCGTTGTACAGGGCTTTACTTGAAGACAGCCCGGATACTGCTCAGACGCTGAATTTAGTCGAAAGATTGTTAAGAGCGGATTTTTTCAGCGGAATCAGTCGGGGCATACGCCTCATGAACTCTTTACCAGACCCATTCCCGCTCATCCGGCCTGTTCTCAAAATGATGACGCGCCAGCAGTATCTGCCAGGCTCTCAAATGGTGATTGAAGACAGTCCGGATTGCTTTGCCATTAACACAACCCACTGCTTTACCCTGGATGTTCTCACAGCCCTGAATGCCAGGGAACTGACAACCCTGTACTGCAAAACGGATGATTGGCTGTCGGAAGCGCTTCCAAAGGTTCACTGGCTGCGCACCAAAACCCTGGCGCGCGGCGATAAACTATGCGACTTCCGTTGGTGCCGGTATGTTTGATCGAAATAAGAATTTACTTCAAGGTGTTGAGAATTCAACACCTTGTATCATTAATAACCAAGCTTGAAGGGCTTAAACGGGGATAGCTCTGCTTGGATATAGTCATCCACCACCTGCTCAAGCAGCGAAAGAGGGAAGGCACCATTCTGCAGAATTACCTCAAAAAAATCCATCCATTCTTTATATAGAAAAAAAGGTATGATCACAATAAATCAGGTGGCATCCCTTACTTATTGAGAAGATACGAAAACGGGTCTGAAATACAACGGTCGTAGTGTTTGGGTGTTATCGCTATTGTGTTATCGAATTATCGTATATGGTCAAGGTGATATAAGATCGGCAATTAATACTCATCAACTGACTCAAATAAATCATAAGGAGATATCAACATGACTGACAACAAAGGATTCAAAGTATACGGATATCGCTGGGTGGTGCTGGGGGTATTCATGTTCATTAACATCACCATCCAGATGCTGTGGATCGCGTACGCACCCATCACCGGCCCCGCGGCAGCTTTTTACGGCGTCTCTGACTTGCAGATTGGTTTCCTGGCGATGACCTTCATGATCGCTTTTATCCCACTTTCCATACCCGTCTCCTGGTTGATCGATACATATGGTTTTAGATTATCAGTTGGCATTGGTGCGGTCATGATGGGTCTGTTTGGCATCCTGCGTGGTCTGGCCGGGCAGAATTACAATCTGGTTTTGTGGTCCACGATCGGGATTGCAGTGGCGCAACCTTTTTTGCTGAATGCCTGGACAACTGTCCCAGCCAAATGGTTTGGAATGGAAGAACGCGCAACCGCGGTGGGATTGGTGACCCTGGCCAGCATTCTGGGTACGGCCCTGGGCATGCTGCTGACCCCCATGCTGGCGGATTCCTATTCCATACCAACCGTCCAATTGATCTACGGTGGCATTGCTGCCTTCTCTGCCGTACTGTTTGTGATCTTTGCCCGTGAAAAACCTGCCACACCACCCTGCCCGGAAGGGATGGAAACACGCGCTCTTATGTTGGATGGTTTGAAGCATGCGGTCACGGTCAAGGCTTTCTGGTTCTTCCTGGCAATCTCCTTCATTGGACTGGGCATATTCAACGGGATCACCACCTGGGTGGAAAATATTATCCGGCCACGCGGTTTTACTCCCAACGATGCTGGTACTGTGGGCGCCTTAATGCTGGTGGGTGGCTTGATAGGCGCAGTTGTGATTCCCTCTCTTTCAGACAAACAGCACAAACGCCAGCGCTACCTTTACCTGGGCTTTGCCCTGGCGATCCCTGGCTTGCTCGGGCTGACATTTGCCACATCCAGTTGGTTTTTACTTTTATCCTCTTTCTGGTTGGGATTCTTCCTGGTCAGCACTTTTCCGGTGGGTATGCAGTATGCGGCTGAGATCACCCACCCAACCCCGGAAGGCACTTCCAATGGCATGGTGCAGCTTTTCGGCCAGGCTGCGGTGGTGTTTGTGTATATAATGGAAGCCATGAAAAGTGCAGATGGCTCTTTCACACCCTCGTTGTTGTTTGCAACTGGTTTGCTGGTGTTGAGTGTATTTCTCATCACCCGGATGAAGGATCCAGTGGAAATTGTGAAGAAATCCTAATCGCGTCTTCTCAGAAGATGAGGTGCCTGCCTCTCCGTTAATGAGAAGCTTTTTCTGATGGTTGCAAGGGAGATTAACATGGCAAAGAAAGAACCCTATATCCTGGCAATCGACCTGGGCACATCCGGCTGTAAAACTGCCCTCATTTCCATTTCCGGGCAGGTGGCAGGCTGGGAATACCAGGAAATACCGCTACTTATCCCCTCCCCTGGAGCAGCCGAGCAAAGGCCGGAAGATTGGTGGCAGGCTTTATTGAGCACCTCCAAAAAGCTGATTGGTAAAAACCTGGTACCTGTGGAGGATATCATTGCGGTATGCTGTTCCACCCAGGGGGAGGTCACCGTACCTGTCGACCAACAAGGCAATGCACTCATGAATGCAATGGGCTCGATGGATATGCGCGGCGCAGAAAGCCTAAAGCAGTTAACCGAAGGTAGAATCAACATCGAAGGCTACCATCCGCTTAAATTAATTCGCTGGATAAATCTCACTGGGGGCGCTCCAAGTTTAAGGGGTGGAGATCCTTCTGCCCACATGCTCTATATCCGGGATAATTTCCCCGAGATTTACTCTAAGACATACAAATTTCTGAATGTCCTGGATTATCTGAACCTACTTCTGACCGGTCGCTTCGTTACGACACCTGACTTAATCATGACCTCATGGGTTACAGACAATCGTGATGCATCACACGTAGTTTACCACCCTGGTCTGGTGCGAGGCAGTGGAATTGAAGCAGATAAATTCCCCGAAATTATAGCTTGCGACGCGGTGGTGGGCGAACTTAAACCGGAAGTAGCTTCCATCCTGGGTCTGAAAGCCGGGGTCAAAGTCGTAGCCGGTTCGATCGATGTGACTGCTGCAGCCATAGGCTCGGGTGCTGTGAAGGATTTTGAGACTCACCTTTACATTGGCACATCTTCCTGGCTGGCCGCACATGTACCATTTAAAAAAACCGACATCACCACTAACATGGCATCCTTGCCGTGTGCCATCACTGGAAAATACCTGCTGATCGCCACACAAACCACCGCCGGAGGCACGCTGAACTATCTACGCGATAACATCCTGTACCACAAGGATGAATTACTTATGGAAGAACAAGTACCGGATGTCTTCCAGATCATGGATCGTATTGCCGGGCGTGTACCTGCCGGCAGCAATGGGGTCATGTTCGCCCCTTGGATCTATGGCGAACGTGCCCCTGTGGATGACCGCTTTGTACGTGCAGCCCTCTTCAACCTTTCTCTGGAAAACTCACGTGAAGATATCATCCGTGCTGTGATGGAGGGTGTGGCTTTCAATACACGTTGGTTGCTGGCTCCTGTAGAGAAATTCCTTGGTCGCAAACTAAGCGTGTTGAATTATGTGGGTGGAGGCGCCAAGTCCAACATTTGGTGTCAGATACTTGCTGATGTGCTCAACCTGACCATCCGCCAGGTGCGTGACCCCATCCAGGCCAATGCACGTGGTGCGGCCTTCATCGCAGCTGTCGGATTGGGATATTTAAAATATGAGGATATCCCTGGCATGATCGAATACAATGCCAGCTATGCTCCTAATTCACAAAATAGGGATATCTACGATAAGATGTTCGATGTGTTTGTGAAGTTTTACAAGCAGAATAAGGCTTTATACAAGCGTTTGAATGGGTAAGGTTACGGGATCACTACTTCCGGGTAATCCGGTGAGGGTCCATTCAGGAGAGTGGTGGGGATGCCATAAAGGACCTGGTTGAAGAAAGCCAACGGATAATCACTTGTGATCTTTATAACCCGGTCTCCGCTAAGTGGTCCTTTAAGACCCATCTGTGCTGCAATGGGTGAAAGTATGGGCAGGTCACTGAAATCATAATGGGAAGTCCCAATTATTGACAGGACTTTGGCGTTGTCCGAATTTAGATACAGCTCATTGAACAAATCCCAATTCTTCTCACTGGGCCAGGTTTCACTGAACATGAAGAGGAAGGGCTGACGCAGACCCACTTCCAGGATCGTTTCCGAAACGGGTTTGAGATAAGCATCCAATCCCAGGCCAGCCTTGCAGCGCGGATCTCGGCCACAAAACTCCACAGTCGCGCCACCCCCGGTGGAGTGACCAAAGACACCCACTTTTTCCAGGTCCAGGATACCGGTCAGACCATGCTCGGGGTCATTTTCATTCATTGTTTGAAGTGTATCCAGCACAAAACCCAAGTCGCCTGCCCACTGGTTGGCAAGTTTATTCGCAATCGGGATGTACTGCTGGTCAGACATATTGCTTGGTAAAGCTTGTGGGTTGTTATATGCCAACTCGCCATCAGGGAATACGGTTAACACCGCTCCATAGGTATGGTCAATCGCAACCACCACGAACCCATTGCTTGCAAAATTAATGGCTTGATAGGTATTCTGAGCACGGAATCCATTCCAACCATGCGAGAACAACAGCACCGGATAAGCAGTCTGTGCATGGGATACAGGAGAGTTTAGAAAAGCGCCTGAATGCACATATTTCAAATGATCCAGAAAGAAAGTGGGAAGATCAAGAAAGCGGGAGATGGCTGGCCCAATTAAGTCAGCCCGATCCATCCACGGGGCAGCCTGGTCTTCCGGAAGCGGTTCAGCCGGATACCAGACCTGGATCATAATGCGGCGCGGGTCAGATGGATTTTCAGAATACAATTCCTTGCGGGCATTGTCTATTAACATCATGGAGAAAGTTCCCACCTGGTAAGGGCCCGAAGCTTTTGATAGTTGCGGAATGGGCAGCAGGATGGGCAGTTCGGTGGCACCCACAAACAATAACAGACCGATGCATAGCCCAACCAACCTGCGCCAGAGAGCACCGGCAGGTTTGCGGACAGGTTTGATTAGAGATGGCATCGAGAACAGGAATAGCACCGTCGAGAAGGTATAAATTGGGACCATCTGCCAACGGTATCCTTCGATAAATATTTGTAGAAGGGATACAACCAACGTTGCAGCAGGTAAAAGCTCCAACCAACGTGGTCGGTTGGGAATAACGTATCGAAGAATTGATAAGAGCAGGAAAAGGGCTGTCAGTATTTCAAGAGTTCTCACTGTTACCTCTCAAATAATATGGGGCAATTTCAAGCAATTTTACCCCTGATTCTACTTTAAGAACCTACCGTAATTGGCAACTGCTCAGTCTTTGTCGTTGCTGACAAACCCTAAGAGCCCCTAACAAAACCCTAAATTTTGGAAAGATAGGGGCATGACAAAACCTTTGGTAACAGACGAATTATGGCAAATCATCGAACCGCTACTTCCAGCAGAACCACCCACACCCAAGCCAAAGGGTGGACGACGCATTGACCAGGGTTTGCGCTTGGGAACGCATCGCTGGGTTGTTGAATGCACTCTTTCCTGGCTGACGATGTCGCCGTTTGCATGTCCGTTATGAGCGTCAAGGTGATACTCATCAAGCCTTTCTATCTATTGGTTGTGCCTTGATTTGCTGGAAGTTCGTTCAAAAGTTTTGTTAGGCGGTCTAAAGGTTTTCTGGAAGATAACAAACCAGTACTCATGCTTGTCAAGCACCTTTTCAGCAAAGAAAAATTTAGGTTCTTTCTTTAGAGTTGCCTGGGCAAATACCTAAACTTTAATAAAATTGCCTTATTTAACAAAGTTGCATGGAGGTTAAGTCCTCCATGCAACTCTCAGTCTAAGGTAAATTACAGGCTGATCTACCTGAACCTCAATCCATCATGCCATACCCCCGACAATCCATTTTCTTGCCAGAAGGATTCGTCACAAACGTCTGGTATTCCACCTCACTTATTTTATAGGCTTTCAAGTCTGTTTCATGCGCATCAAGCATTTTATGACCGTTGTAAACCGAAAGGTTATAAGCGCGCCAGTCGCTATCCATTCGCTCAGGAGCCAGGGCCGACATGCATGCCAGGGATGCACCTATCTGTTCATGGATATCCTTCGAGAGAGTAGTGTCATTGAACTCCTCAACCAAGGCAGGGATGGAATCAGCTGTCAACGAGGCCAGGTATGCCGCGTCCAGTTCCTGACCCTGAACCGCCCGCTCCACATTCTGACGAACGATAAAACCATCCACATTCAACAATGCCAGGCTGCCAGCAAAACCGATGCCAGCCAGAAGAACAGCCAGGGCAAATTTGCGTTCCTTGCGCAGAATCTCGAGTACGACCACCGCGGACAGGAGCAGTCCAAGCCAGATCATGAATACATGGGTATAGGTTCGCAGTTGCGAGAATCCATATGCAGTTTCATATAGAACCAGGCGCTGGAAAGCTGAAACCAGCATAATGCCCACCAGGACCACAACTGTAATACCCAATCCAGAGAAAATATTGCGTTGGGTGGAGTTTTCCCGGCGTGTGATCCCACTCAAACCCAGGAACAGCAACAAGCTGAATACAGCCACCATGATCAATTCACCAAAGCCTTTGCGGGCATATTCAGCATAGGTATATCCATCAATGTGTATGTTGGCCTGCCCACCAAAGAAATACTGAAATTGGATGACCACGAAAAGAGCAAATAAAATTGCCACACTTCCCAGGATAATGCTGGATTCAATAAAACCCAGGAAAGGTGAGACCAGCGGTTTTTCTTCTCCGATCAATTTTTCATTATGGCTGCTGATGGCTGCGTGCAAGAATACTCCTACCAGCAAATAAGCACCAATGAGAATGTAGATCACACGGAAAATATATTCCGGCAGCTTCTCCAGGCGGAATAGGGATACGAACGCGTCCAGGCGTTGGGCAAATACCAGGTCTGCGGATGACAGCAGGGCTGAAAAAACCACCAGGATGGGGATGGCGATCAGGATGCCACGTACCACGGGCCAGGCATTCTTTTTTCTTGGTTTTCCTACAGTTTCTTCCTGCTGTTGGCGTTTAACATTAAGGAGCATAAAAGGCTTGGTTAAAACACCCCCGGTCAGGCGCAAGTAAGCAGCCAGATAATCCGCTAAACCAAACGAACCCCAACGTCCACCGACAAAAGTAGTCACCAACAACCCCATTAAGAAAAGGGTTAAGGCATAAGCCAGGAACAGGCTGAGTGGTTCCTGCCGAACGAAGGTGATGACAGCAAAGAAAAAGATGGGGATCATCAGGAACTGTGAGCGGGCGGCAGGTTTAATGCCATCCATACGCAGTCCATAGAGACCCCCGGCCAGGCACAAAATAACGTATATGGCGAAGTTAATCCCAGGGGATTGTTTCCAGAAAAGAAAATCAAATAACCACCCCAACACCAGGGCTACGATCCAAAATCGATTCGAACGTTTTTGCATAACGTGCCTCCTCCAAATTTTCGTAAAGCATAGCCAGTCATCACTGCCGGAAACTATCAAAAAGTATCAGATCATCTCAAGTCTTTGTCAACAGGCAATGCTTGGTTATTCTACTTTATTCTGATACGTTGGACACAAAGTAAGGACTTAACCCAAAATTTGGATTGTTAAGCGATCAATTTTATTAATCACTCTAAATTTAATCGATTCGTCAGTTGGGAGTACAATATGGCTCGATAGTTTTTATTCCGGGACAAGTCCTGCCCGGTTACAGATAATGGCAGCCTGCCATTATTGTCTTGTCTGAAAGGGTTAATATGTCCTTCTTGACGGTATTGGTTGTTTTATTTAGTTTCATTATTGCTGGGTTAATTGGAATATTGATCGCCTTTGTGCTTATGCGCCCGGCAAGGCGCAAACTCTTCCGAAAAAATCCACCAGTCCGAATCAGCACGCTCGTTATCATAAGTCTGATCATATTTACTTTGATCTTTGGTGTAAGTACACATTATTGGGCAACTGCTTATTATCGGGTAGTGTCAAATAGATTTGAAGACGTTCTGCCAAATATTCAGGCAGGCTCAGTGATCATCCAACAAGGAGATAGCTGGAATAATAACAAACCAGCCATAATCAAGGAAATATGGTGGCAGCAAATGATGGTACCCAGGAACGACTCTCGCTGCTATGCTGGAGACCAGGTAATATGCAACCTGATTAAGGATGTCGGGCTATCTGGAGCATCCAACTGGAAATCCTACGTGGTCTACCTGGGGTTGGGGTTGGCAGGCGTTTTGTCTTTTATGTTTTATTCGATTTGGATCCTCAAACTAAACTTTGAGGTAGATTCCAAACCGGAGGAAAAAATACGGTCCAGGCCCAAATCCAAAGCCAGGCATATCTAACCGCCACATCAAGGTATTGACATCCAAATATTTTTATGTGATACTAAATTTGATCAGGCCAAGGTCTGCATAATACCGCCATCCTATGAAAGAGGAGGTGATGCCCATTATGGATAGAAGTAATAGACGAAGCGCTGCGGCATCCCTCCTCGCTCTGCGATAAAAGATGCCGTAGCGCGCACCGGAAGACCGTCCGAAAGGGCGGTCTTCCACTTTAAACGGGGTGAAAACAAATCCGGACGACCTCAGGGGATATGAAAAACAAAACGCCAGCCCTGTTCATTCTGGCTTTGTTCCGAGGTGGAACCGATCACCTCAAACCAGGTATTTCCTGGTTTAAACGGAAAGGGTGCGCCATTCTCGTACGCCAATGAGACCATCGAATCCTGTGTGGGGCGCTGCCAGCGAACCTTGTACATTTGCCCATCCCGAAACGCATAAGCCAACCCTGAGCCGACAAATGGGATCTCGATCTGTTCAGGCTCCCGCCGGTAAAATTGGTAAGGAACTTCAATGAAGACCACGTTGTCAGAAGCCACCGGATCATCGGTAAGCTTGTCAGTAAGAGGGGCGTAAGCTTCATTTTTCCCCCCATTGGCATCTTCAACCGTATCTGAAGATCGCAGATACCTGCCGAAAGATGCATCGTAATCCCACTTGTTATAGATGGAAATGGAAAAACGAACCGAGACATGCTCCGCAGGTTGACCGTTTGCAGGGGGTTCGATCTGGAAGAACATCCCATCTAGATCCTGCCTGCCATTTTCAATTCCCTTATCACTAATATATTTACTCAGGGCACTGGTATCCACCATCAGATGATTGTAGCCATTTGGGTCATATCGAAACATTGGGGTCCAGTTTGATTCCAGGACCAGTCTGTCTGCAAAATCAGCTTCAAACAGACGGTTTAACACCAGGATGTCAGCAGACCCAAAAGCAAATACAGCCTTGTATGCCTGGATGATGTTTTCATCGAAAAAGCGTGCCGAACGGATGGGTCCCACCTGGGAGGCATCCTGACCCAAATAAATAGCGATAAACCGGGTTGTGCCATATTCGGTGTAGTATTCATACACATGATCTGCAAGGGTTAATCCCCATTGCGGACGGACATAGCGCGGCAGGTTGGAAATCTTGATCATCAATGGACGACGATCCAGAAGAGATGGGTCGCGAACAACCAACCCCGTCAATGGATCCACGTTCTGCGGAAAATTATCTGGACCCAATCCCTCGGATGGATAAGCCAGGGTGGCAATTGGTTCCAGAGTGGTGGTGGGAGTCGGAGCTAAGGCAGTCGGTGCGATTGTTGAGGTGGGATCAAGCTCCTCTGTAGGTGTGGCCGCCGCGACACCTGGCCCACACGAGGTTAAAAAGAAAAGGAACATGACTATGCTAAAGTAAATTTTCTTCATATTAAAAATTATTCTCCTGTGTTAAGAAGCAATCATACTCCAATTATTCCAGTTCTGAAAAGAATGCGCTTGCCCAAGCAGGGTAACAATCTAGGTGTTTCAGGTTGATTATCTAATTCCAATCATACAAGGACCCCGGTTGCATTTATATTCATGCTTGCTTTTCAAAGTGGAAATACCTATAATTGAACCATTATGCAACCACCCACAATAACCCGCTTTGCTGTTGCATCAAAGGCATTGGTAATACTGACTGCTGTTCTGGTTTTTATTGGCTGGATGATGACAACACCCCCGGGCTTTTTTGAAAAAGCAGATGCAATCGGTTACGCTGTCTGCCACCGTATCCCCGAGAGATCTTTTCATATTGGAGATTATCAACTGCCCCTGTGCGCACGTTGTAGCGGTATGTACTTGGGCGCAATGATTGGCCTCGTATTTCAAGCCATAATCTCAAAGCGCCGCTCCGGCATGCCTCCCTGGCGGGTGATCATTCCCCTGGCGCTGCTCGTGCTCGCTTTTGGTGTGGATGGCAGCAATTCCTATCTATACCTTATCAAAGAAACCTATCCGGGGGCACTTGCGAATATTCCCAACTTGTATACCCCCAACAATGTTTTTCGACTGCTGACTGGCAGTGGTATGGGACTGGTCATTTCTGCTGCCATGTTCCCGGCTTTCAATCAGACTGTATGGAGAGTTCAGGATCCCAAGCCAGCCCTGACTGGCATCAAGAGCTTATCGCTTCTGCTGGCAATAACCCTGTTATTCGACCTGTTGGTGCTGACTGAAAATGCCTTTGTCCTTTACCCTCTGGCTCTCATCAGCGCCGCGGGGGTTCTCGTGCTGCTGACCATGATCTATGGCATTTTATGGCTGATACTCTTTCGCCAGGAGAATATGTTTGACTGGTTGTCCCAGATCTGGCAGGCGCTCCTGGCCGGGTTAACGATTGGGATCCTTCAAATTGCCCTGATCGATGCGCTGCGCTTCTGGTTGACCGGTACCTGGGGAGGTTTCCCCCTGGGTTAAAGGAATTCGCATGGATATATTATCCGGTATATTATCTGCTTTTGGGCTTTCAGCCAGCGCTGGTTTAAACGCCTACATTCCTCTCCTGGTGATAGGAGTTACCGCGCATTACACCGATCTTATCAAGTTGAACTCACCATGGGATACACTGGCAAACCCATGGATCTTGATCCTGCTGGGAGTGTTGGTTATCATTGAAATGGTGGCTGACAAGATCCCTGCTGTCAATCACATCAATGACATCATCCAATCTGTCGTTCGACCGGTTGCCGGTGCCATTGTCTTTGCTGCCAGCGCCAGAGTCGTAAGCGACATCCACCCTATAGTGGCCATGGCTTGTGGTTTGCTGATCGCCGGCAGCGTGCACATTGTAAAAGCAGCCGCGATCCGTCCTGCTGTAACTGTTACTACAGGAGGCACAGCCAATGTGCCGGTCAGTATTGCCGAAGACATCCTGGCCACATTCACATCCCTCCTTTCGGTCTTAATCCCGATCCTGGTAGGTGTATTTATTTGCATTGTGGCAGCCGTGATCATCTGGTGGTTCATAAGTCGCACCAATAAACATAAATTGGTGTAGAATAATTCAAAATTATTTATTAGTATTTCTCGCCACACTCGGAGGTCAGTATGTCGAATTATCCCGGATCAGTTCCACCCAATGTAATTATCGCCAATAACGGGGAAAATGAGTTCGTGCGCGAAGCAAGTCTTCCTTTATACCAGGCCAGGGGCTGGCTGAAATTTGTTGGGATCATGCTGATCCTGGGAGGTATCCCCAGTGCGCTTGCCCTGGTCGGCATCATCCCCATCTGGCAGGGTGTCTTACTCATGCAGGCTGCATCCTCCATCGAAACAGCCGCAAACACTGGTCAGAAATATGCCTTTAATTCTGCCATGAGCAATATCAAGACCTTCTTTGTGGTAAATGGCATTTTATTTCTGATCGGCATTATTATTGCTCTGCTCATGATCTGCCTGTCGATTGTCCTGCCTTTGGTGGGTATCTCTCTGATTTCTATCTTTGATCCCTCCACCTTTAAATAGATCATTTGGTTTTTTAGACACGCCCTTTCTAAATAGCGCATCTTTAACCCTATAGTTTTTATTCAATTTTCGATCGAAAAGGAGAAAATCATGTCTGAAGAATTCAACCCCATGCCCGAAGCCCCGGTGGAAAAGAAAAGTAAAAAGACCATGATCATAATCATCGCGGTGGCAGTAATTGTTCTTTGCTGCTGCTGTGTTACCTTAATTGCGTTTTATAACTATGGCGATTCGATCCTTCAAGCTTTGAATTTGTAATTTAAAGCAGGTTTTATACTTTTTTAAAAAGTAGACTCTGGTCGATACTGGAGTCTACTTGAATAATTAAACCCTCAAAACGAATTTTAGAATTAATAATTCTTAAGAAACCTTATCGTCCAATTGGAAGCCATCGTCATGGCCCGATAGAGGTGGGTGGGGTTTTTGTTCACGCGAACAGTTTTGTTGTTATTTTTCCAACCAAGAGATCGCTCATAAAAATAGTTTTTAAAGATGGACCAAAAGAACAATCGGACTATTATTCTTACCGTTGCAGCTCTGGTTTATTGCTGCTGTTTGTGTTTGGGTTTTCTAGGCTTGGCAATTGCCTTTGCAGACCCCATAATTCAAGCTTTAAATTTACAATAAAAAAATTCCTGTACTTGTGCCAATCCTGCCAGGGCCTGTGCTTGGGTGTCATTATCCAACTTAAGCGCATAAAACTCATCCTCATCCAAAACTTGCTGGGTGCCATCGGGTGTCACCCACAGGTCAAGCGCCAAGTCTTCATAAAACAATCCCGATTTTCCTTTTAATTCTGCTGGGCGTCCAATATTGCAGTACCAACCCTTGATGTGCCCATCTTCCCGGTCATGGATCTCAAACATGTTATACCAGCGGTCCGTATAGAATGTCTCAATAAACCGATCATTGGTTTTAAACACAATACCCTGGAAAGGTGTATCTTCCCGGTTAAAGTAAGAAATAACCACAATAATGCTTCCCTCACGGCTTGACACCTGGCCTTGATATTGCCAGATCACCTTTCCATGCGCATCGCATTTGTAAATAGTTAATTCATTCATCCCAGGCATTGTACCGCATGGTCAGGCAGGTTTAGCCTCAGCCTCTCACCCACCACGGGGGCATAAGAAAGAAAAAAATATAGATCCTCCTGGATGGTTACCCGGTATCCATCCTTGTAAAAATGAACATCCTGCACAATCCCCTCCAGGTGGTTATCGCTGGCAGAGGTCGGATCAATTTCCGGACGGATCAATAAAGATACAGTCTCGCCGGGGTGATGACTGTGCTGGCAGATAAGTGGGCGAAAACTCCCGAAAGAGGTCTGCACTTGTCCGTCCGGAAGAAATTGACCTGACAGAACGTTTCCCAATCCTAGAAAACGTACCACCCAGGCTGAACCGGGCTGATTCCATAGCTCTGCCGGGCTGCCTGAACAACAAATCTGACCATCATGCAATAACAAGATGCGATCCGCGAGTGCAAAAGCTTCCTCCTGGTCATGGGTTACATAAATGACAGGAACCCGGCTTTTTCGCAGGATACGACGTAATTCTTCCAGCAGGCTCTCGCGCAGGCTGCGATCCAGGGCGCCCAGGGGTTCATCAAACATCAGCAAACGCGGCCGGGGAGCCAGGACACGCGCAAGGGCAACCCTCTGCTGTTCACCCCCCGAAAGTTCCGTCACACGACGGCTGGTAAACCCGAGTAGATCCACCTGTTCCAATAATTCGTTTACTCGCAAATTTATTTCCGCCTGAGGTAAATGCTGCATTTTCAAACCAAAAGCCACATTCCCGCCCACATTCAGAAATGGAAAGAGGGCATAATCCTGGAACATCAATCCGAAATTTCGAATATGCGCGGGGACAAGAGCCAGGTCTTCCCCGGCCCACAACACCTGGCCTGACTCAGGTGGTTCCAAGCCTGCCACAATGCGAAGCAACGTTGATTTGCCGCTGCCAGATGCACCCAGCAGGCAAACAATTTCTGATTCCCCCACCGAAAATGAGATCCCATTCAGCAAAGGCGCATCCTGATAAGATTTGTGAATGTCTATAAGTTCCAGCATGAAATGCTCCTATCCTTAAAAACTTCCGCTGCCGGGCAGGCGCATCCGTTCGATCAACAATATGGCCAGTGTGGCAACCAACATAAGCAAACTTGCCATGGCCATGGCCTGACCATAGTTCAATCCGCCAGGCTGGGAGAGGAAACGATAAATGGCCAGGGGCAAAGTCGGGCTCTCCGGCCGGGCCAATATGGAAGTGGCGCCAAATTCCCCGAGCGAAACTGTGAAAGCGAAAGTCCCCGCGGCCAGGGTTGCGCGCCCAACCAGCGGCCAATTAACTGCAAACCATGCCCGCAGCGGAGGGGCACCCAGCACAGCTGCCGCCTTTCGGTAGTCGTCCGGGATGGCAGCCAGGGCTGGCTGCAAGCTGCGGATGACGAATGGCAGGGCAATGGTGCTGTGCGCCAGTGGCACCAGCCATGAGGATGTCAGAAAATTAAGTGGCGACTGGTTGAATGAAATGATATAACCCAGACCCAGGGTGACAGCAGAAGCCCCCAGAGGTAACATGAGAAATGGATCCAGGGCACGTTCAACGCGCCCTGGTCGTACCAGCGCCGAAGCTACCGGAAAGCCAAGTGCCAGTGAGATCAAGACGGTCATGCCAGCATAACTGAGCGAGTTGACTAAAGCTTGAATGGGAGGCACATAAAAAAGCGATCCGCTCCTGTTGATAAATAATTCCCGGTAATAATCCAGGGTTAAATGGGCTGTAAAGACGGTGCGCTGCCCCATGGCTGGGTCGAGGCTGGCAAACGAACGCAGGGGCAGGGCCGCCATTGGCAAAATGAACAGGCTTATTAGCAGAATGAGCATGCCTGATACGAATATGCGTGCCGGCCAGGTGTTCACTTTTCGCATGGGATTCATGAATGGAGTGCTGGGCACATTTACCCTGCCCACCACCCGGCTGTATAGCACGGAAAAAACCAGCGTACACAGCAATTGGAGGATGGATAACAGAGCAGCCACAGGTAAATTGAGCATCTGCATGCTTTGAATAAATATCTCCACCTCCAGGGTGGCAAAATGCGGGCCGCCCAGCAGCAGGATCACCCCAAAACTGGTGAAATCAAATAGAAATACCAGCAAACCAGCTGCCAGAATTGCCGGACGCAATAAAGGGAGACTCACTTTCCAAAATACTTCCCCCGGCTTTGAACCCAGCATTCGGGCTGCCTGACCCAAGCGTGGATCCAGCCGCATCCAGGCATTGCCCACCAGCCTCAAAACGATCGTGGTGTTGTAGAAAACGTGTGCCAAAAGGATGGCGCTCATCGTGTTCACAAAAAGGATCGGTGCAGTTTCCAGGTGAAAAAGGTTCATCAGAACTACATTGACCCAGCCGCGTGAACCCAGCAGGGCATTGAAACCGGCCGCCACTACCACGGTTGGCAACATGAATGGTACTGCTGTGAGCGCTTTTACCAACTTTTTTCCAGCGAAGTCATAGTGGGCAAATAGATATGCCCCCGGCAGCCCTACCAGCAAGGTCAGGAGAGTGGAGAGAATTGCCTGGTAAAAAGTAAACCAGAGTGTTGTGCCAGCCAGCCGGGCAACCTGATCCCAATTTCCCTCCAGTCCACTCCAATCCAATCCCAGCCACAATATACGCAGCAAGGGATAAAAAAAGAAGACCACTAGGAAAATTGAGGCACCCAGCCAGGGTAGAAAACGACGCATGCGCAATAACCGTCCGGAAAGTTAGTGCAGGACCACATCTGTCCAGGCGGCTATCCAGTCATCGCGATGGCTGGCTATGTCACTGGGGGTAAGGTTGGCAGGTTGCTCTGACACTTGTGCGTACTGGACGAATTCGGGAGGCAATTTTGCCTGTGGATTGACCGGGTATACAAACATCTGCAAAGGCATATCCTGTTGGAATTGAACTCCCAACATAAAATCCACGAATTTCTCTGCCAATTGGCGTTGTTGTGTGCCTTTTAAAATTCCAACAAACTCGATCTGTCGAAAACAATTACCCGGTCCGGTGAGCGAACCGGTTGGCGCCTCAGTCAATTTTGTCTCGGCATAGATCACCTCGGCGGCAGGGCTGCTGGCGTAAGAAACCACCAATGGCTGGGATCCATGCCCGGAGGATGCCGAAAAATTTGTGTAGTAGGCGGTTGACCAATCGCCCACAACCACCAGCCCATTTGAGCTTAACCCTTGCCAATAATCCAGATAATTCTCTTTTCCAAAATGAGCAATGGTTGCCAACAAGAAAGCCAGCCCGGGTGAGGACGTAGCCGGATTTTCCATAACAAGTAACCCCTTGTAATCGGGTTTGAGCAGGTCTTCGAGGGTTTGTGGTACTGGCAGGTTATGTTCGAAAAAATAGGCCTTGTCAAAATTAATACATACATCCCCATAATCTACTGGAAGCAAGTTGTTACCCTGGTCAAGTTGAAACTCGGCAGGGATGGTTTTCAAATCGGATGAGTTATATGGCTCAAATATATCTGCTGCCAGGGCACGTGACAGAAAGGTGTTGTCCACACCATAGAACACATCCGCCAGCGGGGCATCCTTGGATAGAATGGCCTTGTTCAAAGCCGCCCCGGCATCACCGCTTTTTAGAAAAACTAATTTCACATTGTTGGCTTGTTCAAAGGTGGAAACAAGGTCTGCGCTCACTTCAAACGAATCATGTGTCATGACAGTCAGGCTGTCAGAATGGGATGCTGGTTGAACTCCGCTGCAGGCGGCAACCAACGAGGCAATAAGTAAGGTGATAAGGTAAAGTCGTTTCATAATTTATCTCCAGTTTTTTGGCGGGATGACAACAATATCATTCTGATCACACGGTTCATCAGGAATGGTTCCTGCATATTTATTCAAGATATCCCTGGCGGAGATCTTCGGCGATGGATGCACAACAGCAATCCCGAACCGATACGAATAACGGCCTCGGCAACCTGCATTTCGTTACTGATCGTGCGGGTTTCATAGGACTCCAGGCGATCGTCACTCAAAGGCCAGCGCAGACCGGATGTGGTCACCTGCTCAACAGGTCCTCCCCAGGCAACCAGCGAGATGATATCTCCTGCATGGCCTGATATATGAGTCTCCCCCCGCACAAATAAAACCTGTTCCATGCCATCATCCAATCTCACATCCAGGTTCAGGAGATCTGGGCGGGTCAACAAGCTGAGATTGCTAAGGGTCATATCCAACCGCCCTCCCAGGGCTGCCACGATCAAAAAACTGCGATGACCTTCCTCCAGGGCGGAATTGATGGTCAGCTCGAGGTCGGTCAGGGCCTTATCCTGCGGGTGTTGCACCATCCGGACACCGTCAGCCCTCAGTTTTTGCAAATCTTCTTCTGGCAGTGAATCCAGGTCACCCACTACCAATGCAGGCAGCAAACCCATCCTTAGAATATGGCTGGCTCCGGCATCGGCAGCATAAAGCACATCCTCAGGTTGCAACAGACGCCTGGCGGCAACCGGGTCTGAAAGAAAACCATTGGCAAAGATCACAACTCGGGCTTTAGGCATAAAAAAAACCATCCTTGCCGTGGAGGGTGGTTCATAAGTGCAGCCTATTTTGCCTCCGCCGGCATTATCCGGATCAGGTCATACGGGTCGAAAGCCGGTTGCTTTCCTCTCAGCCTGTTCGCAGGCTCCCCGTTCAATTGTAGTTTTAGTATATATGTGTTTTAAGTCTCTTTCAATAATTCGGGGGAAGGTTGGGGTGTGAAAGCGAGCTTCGCTCGCTTTCACACCCCAACACTTACCTTTTTTTAAATGTTACTATTTTAGTATATACAAGTCAAATCAGGATGTCAAGCAGAATTTGGATTCAAGTTCGCATAACAGTAACCCCACCTTTAAACCTCAAACCCCGCTGCAGATCGGCCCTGATCTGTGCGGGGTTTGCTAGGGGAGAATGTCTAATCTCTATTATATTCATTTAGATAAGAATATCCTGAATGAGACTTAAGAAACAGATTAGAGAATATTCTCACACATGAAACTGTTATTTGAGATGCTCAGCCACCAGCTCGGCAACATCCTTGACTTGGATCGAGCCACCATCCGCTTTGGAGGCATCATTCAGCATGGTCAGGCAGAAGGGACAACCAACCGCTACGGTTCCAGCACCTGTGGCTTTAGCCTCAGCAAAACGCGCCAGGTTGACATTTTCGGTGCCATGTTCTTCTTCCTTCCACATCTGGGCGCCACCAGCACCACAGCAGAAGGATTTATCCGCATGGCGCGGCATCTCCACTAATTCAACTCCGGCAGTTTTCAGGTCATCACGCGGGGCAGCAAAGATATGGTTGTGACGTCCGAGGTAGCAGGGATCATGGAAGGTTACTTTTATCAACTCGCCTTCAGTCTGCATGTGCAGCTTGCCAGCGCCTGCCAGTTCATTGATCAATTGGGTATGATGGATGACCTGGTAATTACCACCAAACGCCGGGTATTCATTCTTTAAGGTATGCAGGCAGTGTGGGCAGGTGGTCACGATCCGGCGCGGAGCCACTTCATTGAGAAGCTCCACATTGGCTGTCGCCAATTCATTGAACAGGAATTCATTCCCTGCGCGACGGGCTGAGTCACCGGTGCATTGTTCATTCTGACCCAACACGGAATAATTGACCCCGGCAGCTTCGAGTATTTTTGCAAATGCCTGGGCAGTTTTCTGCGCTCGAGCGTCGGTGGCAGGGGCACAACCCACCCACCACAGGATCTCCGGCTCGGGATTCTGTTCAATAGTCGGCACATTCAACCCTTCAGCCCAGCGCATGCGCTCCGTCGGGGAGATGTTCCACGGGTTGACCGTGCGTTCCATACCGCGGAAAGCGGTTTCAAGCTGCTTGGGGAAAGTATTCTCCATCAACACCAGCGAGCGGCGAATGTCAAGAATATCGCGCATAGGCTCGTTGCCAACCGGGCAGATATCCACACACGCTCCGCAGGAGGTGCACGCCCAAACAGCCTCATCCGGGATCAAGTCCCGCAGGGGGATTTCCGGCAGCATCCCGGAGCTGACATGGTTTAATGCATAGCGTTTGTTGATCTCCAGCGCAGCCGGGGACAGTATTTTTCCAGTGGTATAGGCAGGGCAAACCTGTTGACAGCGGTAGCACATGATGCAGGCATACGCATCCATGATCTGCTCCCAGCCCAGGTCTGATAATTTGGAGGCTCCAAATTGCTCAACTCTCTCATCATCAAAATTCAATTTGCTCAATTCACCAATGGAACGCCGCTCAGGCTTAAGTAGAAAGTTGATGGGAGCAAAGAATAGATGAACGTGCTTGGAATACGGAAAATACGGAATAAAAGCCAGGATCAAACCCAAAGCCAGCCAGAAGGCGACATGTTCGCCCACCACCAGGGCAGATTGACTCCACCCATTCCACAAGGATGCCAGTGCTGAGGCAAAAGGTTGCCAGGCATCTGCCTGAGCCTGTGAGGCAATGCTGAACGACTCGCCTGCAAAGCGTGACCCAACATGCAACAGGATGAAAATTCCGACAATCGCAGAGTCGCGCCGGATGCCGGTACGCGCCTGCGGATTAAGCAGGGTGGTATCACGAGCAGTAAGCAGAGCGGGATTAAAAACAAAGCGGCGGATGAGAAAATACAGCATCCCCAACAGTACACTCACCGTAAGCACGTCTGCCAGTAGGCGGTATATATTGCCAGCCATGCCGGGTATCTCGAAACCCGGTATATACCCGCGCAACACATCCACCACGTTCACCAGAAGGTAAAAACCAAACCCCCAGCCAACCAAGGCATGAAAAATACTCGTCAACAAACGGAAGCGAAATACAGGTTGAAAAGTTCCAACCTTTAACAATACTTTTACAAGCCGCCGGGGGATGATTTTCCAATCTGGTTTCCCCTGCCCGCCCGAGATCAATCCAACCAACCGTTTCACTGCAAACCATGCAAGGACCAATGTCGCAGCAACTGCACAGGCGAATAAGATCTTTTCTACCAATTGAAGCATGACACCTCACAAACAACAAACTCAATAGATTCGGCGGTCTCAAAAAAGAACTTGCCTGCCTGGAACACGCCGGTATGTTAACGGGGGAAGTTTACCACAAGCAGAAAATGGATGCAATAATACAAGCGGAGACGAAAAAATGTCTCCGCTTGTATTGTTGAAATTGTGCTTGAGCTGTTTACTTCACAGTCACCCGGATTGAAAAGGTTTGCAATGGTTCTACACTGGTTTCCCAAGGGCGATGATGGCTACAATTACTCTGCTTAATTTAATATGCATTTTAGCCTCCAGATCATGAACGCTTACATATACATGATGCTGAAAATATTAAATTGTTTCAAAATAAACGATCAGGTCATCGGCTGATATCGCTGACATAATCCTTGGCACCCTTGCAAACCGGTGTCAGGTGCGCAGACACGTGCAACCAATCCACCGGCTCGCCTGCCTTTCTGGTATCCTGCAAAGCCAGGATCAGGCAGCCTGAACCGGCATTGTAATTTACCAGGGTGAAGCGCCAGAGGTCATCATAGTCGCTGACCAGCCCGGGTGCGGCTTTAAAGGTATTCTGTACGATGTGCCCGGTTTGCTCACAATTTGCCTGAAGTGTTTCCGCAAAAGTGCGTACGGAGGAATTGGCTTGCTCCAGATCCAGGCCATACGGACAGTCACCGCAAAAAGCATTCACACTGCGCACCAGTGCACTTTGCAGGAGTTCCTGGAATGCAGGTTTTAATAGTGCATAAGGTTTTTGGCAAACCGAGACGTCCAAAACCAGTGGGCAGTATTGACTGTAAAAGGATGCATTCCATAACAGGGTGGTATCGGCACCATTGAGGGTTAATTGTCCCAGACCCGCTTCAGGTCCTTCTGTCCCTATCCCCGGCCAGAACTGACTCTCCCGGCTGAACAAGTTCTTAAGCAATTGAGCCGGGATTCCCGATTCACCTGCTACTGTATAGATCTGTTCGTCAAAACGGTTTTGCCACTGCTCAACCTGTGGTTGGGCAGCTTCCAACCCGCATATACTGGCTTGCCCACTCACCAGAAACCCTGAATCGGGGCAGTTGCTGACATCCACCAATCCCTGGATGATCAGGTTGCGCGCCAGGTAAGAGTAGGGAATATCGGAGGCGAGACCGTTTGCATCCACAGGCGTGGTTAACCAGGCCGGTACTCCATAGATGGGTGGAAAGGATTCCCAGGTTTGTGAGCAACTGGCAGTTGGAGAACCTGTCCACTGACTGCTGAGGACATCCACATACCAGGTGCGCTCACCTGGAAGAGTATCATCCAGGATGACCACACGTATCTTGGCATGAAATGGCTCGCTGCTGTCGCCATAGCTGGAATATGCCCAAAAATCCAACTCAATGCCATCCTCATCATTTGTATCCGAGAGTGGCAGTTCGCATTCAGCCTTGCAGATAAATGGTTCCCCATTCAACATACCCTCAATTTTTAGGATATTCTCATTTGGGAGTGGTTCTTCAGCTGTTATCACCAATAGTGGCGGTTGAATACATACATTGGTATATGAAACCAAGTCACAACCTTTAAGTGTAAGCCAGATCTGAACAGCAGGAAGCGAAACTCCAACCGTGCGACTGGCGGGAGCAGAATCTACAAAATGCAGGTAATAGCCTTCACAATAACTGAATGATTCACAAGGTTTTGTAAAAGCCCAGGATTGATACAATTCTTCCCCGCAGGACTTATAAATTTCGTTATATGTTGGCGACCCCTCGTGGTCTACAAATAACTCGCAGGCCACGCTGTTGTCCTCCCAATTGGTCAGCCACCAATCGTATGAGGTGTAATCCACAGTCACCAGCGCAGCCCGATCCGGACCAGGTGGTTGGTCCTGTTTTGCGGAGGCGTGCAGATTTGCAAAGGCGGATGCAACCATCGCCATGGCCAAACCCAGCCATAAGAACCTAACTCTCCACCGTCCCAATCGGTGCCCTCCTGGATACCAATAAAAAAGTCCGCTATATTATAATGGACTCTGACTGAAAAGAAAGGGAAAACTCAGGATTTATTATCTATTTCCAGGTCTTCGAGAATGTGCATATCGCGCCGCAGGTTGGACCAACGCACGACCAGGCTGACGATATAAAAAGTGAATACAAGGAAAAAGACAGCATAACCGGCGATCATATAATTGGTTGTTTCGGGGGAGATGGACATGTTTTGCTCCTATTCCATGACTTTCAGTTTGAGTTCTTCGGTTTTATTTGCCAGGTTGCCCAGGCGGATGCGATGCCAGAACAGGTCGGCAAATATGATCGTAAAAGTAAAGAGTGAGAAGAAGAAGGCCACTTCCATATCGGGTGACATATTAAAACCACCCTGAGCCTGTGCACTCTGGCTGCCAATCACCACTGGATGAATGGTACGGAATAATCGAATGGCCATAAAAGTTATTGGGACGCTGACAGCGCCCACCAGGGTGTAAACTGCGCTAAATCGGGCGCGCCGATTGGGGTCTTCAATGCCGTTGCGCAGCATGAAATATGCCAGGTAGATCATTTCGGTAATGGCAGCCGTGGTCAGACGTGGTTCCCAGGTCCACCAGGTATTCCAGGCTGGTCGAGCCCAGATGGAACCCAACAAAATGGCGATCAGGAAAAATACCAGGCTGATCTCCACTGCAGCCACTTCAACAATATCCCATTTGGGGTTGCCAGACCGCAGGTAAGCGATGCCAGCCACGCCTGCCGAAATAAATCCGAGCATACCCACCCAGGCATTGGCAACATGAAAATAGAAAACCTTTTGGACATTGCCCATCGTGGCTTCCATCGGAGCATAACTGAGCGCCAGGTAAGCCGCCACGGCCAAAAATACCAGGGATAAGATATCTAAAACAAGTAAAATAACGGGTTTTTTATTCATTAGTTAATCTCCTGCGTTTCTTCTCAAAAATCCGCTCCCGGTTTTATTGAGGTGATACTAATTATTAATAGTCTGACTTATTCCTCAACTACGTAATCAAATACCATGAATGCAATGGCAATAAAAATGACATCATACACCAAAAGCAGGTTGATCCAATAGCGCAACTCGGATATATCCATTCCCTGCAGATAGCCTCCGCTGGCTTCCACCGCGGCCACAACCACCGGGATAATCACCGGAAAGAGCAGAATGGGAAGCATCACATCACGCGTACGCGTCTGAACTGCCATGGCAGACAATAATGTGCCAATGGCAATATACCCCACTGAACCGAGCAGGATGACCAGAAGCAGGCCGGGGTTGAAAAGATTTACATTATAAAGCAGGCTGTAAAGCGGTAGAACGATGGCTTCCACAATAAACATGAATGCCAGATTGCTGAGTAGCTTGCCAAAATATATGCTGGAGCGGTCAACCGGAGCCAACAGTAATCCATCCAGGCAGCCACGATCTTTTTCGACTGCCATTGAGCGATTTAAACCCAGTGTTCCGGCAAAGGTGAATGTCACCCATAAGATGCCGGATGTAGCGGTTATGCGTGTTTTTGCATCCAGTTTGAGTGCAAAATTAAAGATCAGGATCACCAGCATGCCAAAAACCAGCATGGCGGAGAGCAATTCGCGCGAGCGCAATTCGGCAGCCAGGTCTTTCCACGCAATGGCAAATACCGCTTTGATGAAATTGCTGGACTTTGCGACAGGAGCTTGTTTTTCAGCCATTTTCACCTGCCAGTGCCTTTTTATAGAACGTGAGGATATTACCCGACTTTAATTCCGATTTTTTGGAGGTGGCGGAGATAATGCCTTTTGAAAGCACATCATAACGGGTTGCCAGGTCTTCGACACGCGCCAGGTCGTGGGAGGTCATCACCACTGTCCGGCCTCGCGCAGCCACATCCCGCAGTACTTTGTCCAGCATGTCACAGGCATCCTGATCCAGGCCGGTATGTGGTTCATCGAACAGCATCACTTCAGGGTCATGCAATACTGCCCGGCCAATCGCCAGGCGTTGCTGCATGCCGCGCGAGAATGTCCGCACCAGATCGCGGCGGCGCGAAGTCAATCCCACCAGGTCCAGCACTTCTCCAATCCGTTGGTTGAGGACGTTGACATTGTACATTTGGCCAAAAAAACGCAGGTTTTCTTCAGCGGTCAGGTCGCCGTACAATAAAGGCATGTGAGAGACCACTCCCAATTTCTGGCGAACCTGGGCAGCCTGGTGCGGCAGGCCAAAACCTGCCACCCGAATTTCACCCAGCGAGGGGCGTGACAGGGTAGCTAAAATACGCAGGAAGGTTGTCTTTCCTGCCCCATTCGGTCCAAGCAGTGCCACAAACTCACCCTGCTCAACTTGGAAATCCAGGCCGCGCAGGACTGTTTTCAGCCCAAAGCGCTTCACCAATTTTCGAACTTCTATCATCAATACTCTTTCTGTATCCGTGCAGATCAATTTCTGATCATTAAATGGATACTGATCCAGGTCTAGAGTAATTCTTTCAGGCGTGCTTTCAAATCAGCCCTTCGCTTTTGGTAGGTTTCTTCAGAAAGCGCACCTGCCTTATATTGATCATCAAGAGATGCAATTGCGTCCATCAGGAGATCCGCATCATTTCCCAGCGCATCAGTTTCATCATCATCCAGTTTATCATCCAAATCAACCTTCCGGGAAGGACCCCGCAGGAAGAAGAACACACCCGCCAGGATCAGTACGCTGCCAAAAATACCCAGGCCAATCACCAGGCTGGTTTGTGATGTAACAGATGTTGAACCTGTAGAAGAATCCGTTTTGGGTGTTCCCGAAATAGTCAGGGTTAATGAGTCGCCAACTGCCAGGTTCTCCGCGGTGAACATAGTATATGGTTGTCCCTGGACATCCCGGGAACCTCCATCTGCCAACTGATCACTGCTGACCTTGATGCCATCTGGAGCCATGACAATCACCGATCCAACCGATACATTGAGTGACTGGTTGATCTCAAGTTTCTTGCCATAAGGCAGGTCAAATGCATACATTAGTTGATATGAGCTGGCTCCTGGCAAAATGCTGGTGGGATCTCCAAAACCATCCTTAGTGGAAATGAACGGGTTGCCAATCTCACCAGTTTCAAATTGCAAATTGCTGGCACCCTCCGGAAGAATGTAAGTCAGGATTGATTGGTCTGGTCCAGCCGCCACAACCGCCTTGTTACTTGTGTTGGAAAGGATATAGATCTCGATCACCTGGACTTGCCCACTGTTGGAGAAATCAAAGAAAATATGCAAACGGTCTGCAGAAATGGAACTGGGATCCGTAGTCGTGTCAAAAACTGTAAGAGGCAATTCAAAAACAGTTGTTGTACCATCATATACAGCTACATCCGAGTTATAAGGAGTCCCTTCGACATCAGTTGAGATTACGAAAGCCATACCGGATTCCAACGGGACACCAGTAAACTCATAAGAGCCATCTGGATTAACCGGGGTAATCAGGTTGACGATCTCGTTCATATTGACATAGCCATGCAGCACAATACTGAGATCCTTTGGAACATTCCCGCCTGAACCATTGGTGATCTGCCCTGATACTGAAGCAAACAGACCTTCGGGTGTCACTGTAAATTCAGGGGTTGCGGTGACCTCAGGAGTCATATCCACAGGCATGGAAGTGGTATCTTGGGTAGGGTTTTCTGTGGGAGAAAAAGTGGTAAGCGTTTCAACTGTTGGTGAAGGCATCTGGGCAACCAGTACACTATTATCATAAGTTAATGTGCGCAGGTATGCCGTTATCGCCCAGATCTCGGCATCACTTAATTGGGAATTAAACGCTTCCATTTTTGGAGACAATCCGTTGGAGATCACTTGGTACATACCCAGGCCAGTGACCTGGGACATGAAAGCTGGATTGGAAAAATCGACCGGGGAACCTGTTGTTTGTCCTTTGCTTCCATCTCCATTTGGACCATGGCATGTGGCACACAGGTTCGCATAAAGCACCGCGCCCTGCTCCACCTGGCTGGAAATATTGCTCAAAGTGTATACATAGGAGAGCACATCCCAGCGTTCAGCATCAGACAGGCTTGTAAAGGGCGGCATATAGCGATCCATTTGGCCTTGTGTGATGATCGTATACCATTTGGCCGGATTGGACTGGCTGGCAATATCGCGCAAACCGATAGCAGAGATTGGCACTGACAGACTGCCTGCCTGTGGCCCGTTGCCCAATCCATCCGTGCCATGGCAGGGGGCACATTTCGCATCAAAAATAGCCTGTCCACGCGCAGGTGAAGGCGGTTCAGAAGGAAACAAAGCACCCATTGTCGGTGCAGGGGTGGGGGATACATAATTTGGTGGAGGAGTAATATCTTCCGCCAGGGTGAAATTGCAGGCTGCCAATAAGATGCTCAGCATGAAACCCAATATTAATAAACGATTTTTCATGAACACGACCCTCTTTATTGATTTTTTACAACAGGAAAATTCTTTAGCCTAGATGTTTTGTTCTTTATTTAGTCTTCTTGAAATAACCAACCTGGCCAGTTGTGCAAGAACTATATATATATAATTACAAAAACCCGATTTATGCATCTGCCTTGAAGGCATATTTCCAAAGCCTCATTACTTGAGTGAATTGCCACACTTGGGGCAGAAAGTATCGGATACCAGGATGGGATTGCCACATTTGGGGCAAAACCCTGCAGACTTCGCCTTTTGGGCTGACCTGCGCTTGGCGATCAGGGCTTCCAGGTCTTCATCTTTCTCAGCATCGTCGGAAGAGGTAGCCAGCGCTGAGTCAACTCTGCGGTCTGCAATGGCTGCCTCCAGCAGGCTTTCAGCATCCTGGCCTGAAGCGGTTTGTTGGTATTCATCCAATTGACGCAGGATGGCAACTCCTTTCTGCATCAAAGCTGTGCGCATACTTGGATAGTCCTCAGTGGGAATTTTTCCCAATGTATTATCAAAATCGAGTTCCTGCAAAGCATTCAGGATGCGTTCATTCTCGGCCTTCAGGCTGGAGATCTCATGTTCCTCCTGGACCAATTTGCGCTGCTTTTGCATGAAAGGACCTGAAACGAACATGGCAATCAGGATCAGAACTGCAAGTGTTAGAAAAATTGCGCCAATATCCATTTGTTAATTCCCAATCAGTAAAGGATCAATGACAGACTGGATCTCTAAGACCGAGACAAAAGGCCCGATCTTTATATTTCGCAATATGCCATTCTGGTCGATGATATAGGTTTCCGGGACGCCAATTTGCCGGTTGAACGCTTGCGAGATGCGTGTTCCGAGATCAGGTCCATTGATATAGGTTATACCAAATTTTGCCAGGTAGGAGCGGGCTTCCGGTTCGGTATCCACGTAATCCACGCCTAAGAAGACAACATCACCCCGTGGCTCGTAATATTTCCAGGCAGCTTCCAGGTCAGCAGCTTCGCTTTCACAAGGTTTACACCAAGAAGCCCAGAAGTTAACCAGCACTACCTTGCCTTTCAAGTCACTCAAAAGGATATCCTGCCCTTGCGGATGCGTATCATCGCTAAAAGTGGTCAGTGTAAAGTCTGTCACGGGATCACCAATTGCAATGATGCTTTTTTGAGCACGCAGCAAACCCGATCCAATAAAAGCCAGGAAACCCAACAATACCACCCAGATGATGCCCTGGATGAGGGGTGAAACACCACGTTTTTCGGCTGTTACTGGCTGATCATTCTGTTTAGTCGGCTTTGCATCAATATCATGCCCATTGGGACAATATTTATCACCCACATAAAATGATTCCGCACAGATGGGACAGACCTTCACCAACCCTGCGCCGCATTTCCTGCACGATCTGTGAGTCTGTGGATTGTCTGTTCCACAATCGGGACACAAATTCGCCCCAAAACTCAACACCAATGTAGGTTGATTATCGGGCCAGACCAGAGTACTGCCACAATTCCCACACTTAAATACTTTGCCTTTCTTTATTTCTTCAAGGATGCTAGTCCCACACTTGGGACATTCCAAGCCTTTTATTTCCGCTTGAATAATATCAGACATCGAATCCTAGCCTCGTTTCTTTAATTCTTCTTCCAGACGGTTGAGATAAGGATCAGTCTCTTCCGGTGCCGATTTCTGTGCTTCTTCTTCGGAAAGTTGCGTGGCAAGTGCACGCCATGAGCGAAATGCCCGAAAAAGAATGTAAGCTCCGGCCAGGAATGCCACCGGCGGAACAATATACACCAGCCAGTTCAACCCCTGGCGGGGTGGTTCAGCCAGTACCCGGATCCCATAATTCTCAGCAAAGTAATTTTTGATCTGTGCTTCGCTCCAACCCTGGGCCAGGCGCAGACGGATCTCATCACGCCATTGTGCACATGCCTGGGTTGGACAAACATCCAATGGAGTATTTTCACACACCGGGCAAAACAACTGACTCGCAATCACATTTACATCATCATCAGACGGGGTCGGCTGTTGGGCATGGGCAACTCCGGCCCAACCTACTAAGAGCAGGATGCTGATAAAGCCAATCCAAATAAGACGTTTCATAACTCTCTCCTGACCAGGGGTTTCATTAATTGGCAGCACCCGGTGCCTGGACAAGTTTGGCCGTGGCACGTAAAGTTGCGGGGTCTTTTTCCGGCCAGGCAGCCACCAGTGTTCCAAAAATGAACAGGATACTCCCCACCCATAACCAATTTACCAACGGATTATGATAAACCTTAAAAGTAGCACCGATGGTCGAGATGGGCTGCCAATCCACCAGGATCACGTACAGGTCATCCAGCATGGTGCTGCGCAAACCCGGGATGGTCATGGGCTGCTGGGATTCATAATAATAATCACGGCGCGGGAATACCTGGCCGATATAATTACCGTCTTTATAAATACTCATAACAGCACGGGTGACATTTCGTCCGCCGGTTGTATCAAACTGAGCCACTGAGTCGAAGGTAATCTCATAATTTGCCAGCTCTAGCGAACTCCCCTGCGGGATGGTGCCCTGGGTTTGAGTTTGAAAGATTTCAATACCCAGGATGCCAATTGCCATGAAAACCATGCTGATGTGAATAATATAACCGCCATATCTGCGGCGGTTGCGGCCAAAAAGCCGCCAGGTGGAGACGAAGAAATTCTCTTCCAGTTTTTTGCTGCGCGCCATGGATCCGCGCCAGATTTCATACAGGGTGACACAAATGACCAATGCCACCAGGGTGAAACCGATCAAGGCAACGATATTCCGAACTCCCAGAAAAAAAATAGCGATCGGTGCGATCAATGCCACCACACCGGGCTTCCAGATGGCTTTACCCAGGGTCTTAATGGTGGAATGTCCCCAGGCAGCCAGAGGGGCAACTGCCATCAGGAACATCAGGGCTCCAAACAGAGGTGCAGTTGCGCGTTCATAAAAGGGTGGTCCAACAGTCACTTTTTGCCCTGTAGCCAGCTCAGAGATCAAGGGGAAGATTACACCCCAAAAACTGACGATCAGGATCCCCATGAACAACAAGTTGTTCAACAGGAAAAGTGCCTCACGTGAGAGCATGGAAGTCATGGGAGTTTCAGACTTTAATTCATTCCAACGGTGCATAAGCAACCCAACAGATACAGCAAATGTCAGCCCGATGAATGTAAAAAACATGGGGCCAATGGCACTTTGAGCAAAAGCATGCACTGAAGAGAGCACACCCGAACGTGTCAGGAAAGTTCCAAAAATAACCAGGTCATAGGTAAGGATGATAAGCAGCATATTCCACTGTTTTAACATGCCGCGTTTTTCCTGGATCATTACCGAATGCAGAAAGGCTGTCCCGGTCAGCCAGGGCATGAAAGCGGCAATTTCAACCGGATCCCAACCCCAGTAACCACCCCACCCAAGCACATCATAAGCCCAACGACCTCCCAATACCAAACCCAGAGAAAGGAAGAGCCAGGCCCACAGCGTCCAACGGCGGGTGATGCGAATCCAGCGATCATCGGTACGCCCGGTGATTAATGCCGCCACTGCAAAAGCGAATGGGATGATAAATGCTACGAAGCCCAGGTAAAGCATGGGTGGGTGGATGATCATCCCTGGATGCCGCAGAAGGGGATTCAGACCCATACCGTCAGCTGGTGTCAATAACGTGGCTTGGGTTGGTGCAAACATGGCAGCCACCTCTCCGCCAAGAGTCTGCCACCAGCGTATAAATGGATTTTCGAATAACAAAATAAGTGACAGAAAGAAGATCATGGTCACTGCTGTAACCAGGATTACCCAGGGTAGAAACTCCCGATCTCGATCCCATTTGCGCAGCATGACCGCTGAGCTGAAAGCGGAAAGCAGCCAGGCCCAAAACAGCAGGGAACCAGACTGGCCACCCCACAGGGCAGTCAATTTTAAATACATCGGCATGCTCAAGCTGGTTACCGAATATACATATTGAACTTCAAAATGATTGGTGGCCAAAAGATATAACAGTACGAAAACCGTAAGAGTAGCCAAAGGAAACGAGAGTATTGTCGCCCGGCGGGCACTTTCCACCCAGCGAGAATCCTTCTTCACATCACCATACACAGCTGTCACCGCACCATAAATGGCGGTTATAAAAGTCACTACCAATAAACCAAAACCAAGATTTGCAATCATTCAATCTCCTTGATTTGTCAGCCTGGAATGCGTTTATTCGCGGTCCATATCACCATCCCCGAATATGGATTAGGTCCACGCTTCCTAACCTGGATGATTAATTTCCACTGGACTGGGAGGGGATTGCCGGCTCGTATTTGGTTGGGCACTTGAGGAGAAGTTCATCGGCATAGAAAATGCCATCTTCTCCAAGGTGACCGGTCATGATTGCCTGGGCTTCATCACGCAGCAAGTCTGGCATGGGGCCATTGTATATCACCTGCATACGAGCGCGGGTGGAGTCGACCACAGCTTCATGCAGCACCAAGGCAAGGCCACCTTGAGCTTCAATTTCATTGTTGTCACCTGGTACATTTGCAACTGTGAACGATAAGTTCAACGTTTGAGGATCATATTGTATGGTATCTCCAACAACTGCTCCTGAAGCGCGCAGGTTGCGATCGATCACTGTTGAACCCTTGGCTTTCAATTCTTCTACAGTCATAAAATACTCGGCATTGCCTTGAGTCGAAGATACTATCAGATAAACCACGGCAGCCAGGATCAACAGACCGCCAAGAATGAACTTTATCCGCCCGGGTTTTTGAGGGGTGGGGGATTGTTCCATGTTGAAAACCTCCATGTAAAAATTGAGTAAGTATCATCTCAATAAAGCGGGGAAGCGGGGGGTGTGCGGACAGCGAAACCACCCGCGCATCCCCATCCTCCCCTGATTATTGGGAAGAACAAGTGTGACAAAAATCAACCCTAATTCTTACATATTTACATTAGAGAAAGGTGAGAATGTGAGAAATATGACTAATCAAACAATTCTCTTGCTTAATCTGCGGTTTATCGGATTTTTGGTCAGGTTGAGTATATAAACCACGAACATTACCTTCCCATACTGAAGGAAAACCCACTCAACTCGTGGCTCTTGTTTAGCGGGAGAACCAACAAGCTGTGACCTAATTTAACTTAACCAGCCCGGTGCGAATGGCGAATTTAACCAGCTCTGTGCGTGAATGCATGTTCAGTTTGTTCATAATCCTTTCACGGTGGCGGGCAATTGTCTTGGGGCTGAGATTCAGCAAGCTGCCAATCTCCTGATTATTTGAACCGTCAGCCACAAGTTCCAAAACCTGTCTTTCACGATGACTGAGAACCTCCAACCCTACCGCTTCCGGTGCTTCTTCATCCACAACAGCGTTGGGGGAAAATCCACGCTGGTTTGCCAGTCTTTGATAGTCATCCAACAACCAACGTGCCAGAGCTGGTTGCAGGTAAATATTTCCCTGCGCCACAGTAAAGATGGCTGCCACCAGGTCGTCCGCAGCCGCCTGCTTGGTGATATATCCCGAAGCACCCGCTGCCAGCATTTGCATAAAGTATTGTTTATCATCATGCACAGTCAAAGCCAGTACCAGACAATCCGGGCAAAGGGTGCGTAAACGGCGCGTTGCTTCCAATCCATCCATGCCAGGCATGCTGATATCCATTAATATAATATCTGGTTTAACTTGTAAAGCCAGCTCAATGGCTTGTTCTCCATTGGCAGCTTCAGCTATCACGCTCAATCCTTCTTGAGTCTGCAAGAAGGATTTTAAACCAACGCGCACAACATCGTGGTCGTCAACCAACATCAAGCGGATTATATCCATATCAAATCTCCTGACTTTAGGTAAATTCCGGTTCTAAAGGAATGATCACTTCAATAATTGTTCCTTTACCAGGTGATGACATTATGTTCAATAAACCATCCACAGAATCAACCCTTTCTTGCATACCTGCTAGGCCCCAGCCACGGGGAGGTGAAAAATTGTCTGCAGGGTTAAATCCAATTCCATGATCCTCAATCCATAGAGTAACTTGACCTTCTTCATAATTCAATCTTATGAGTGCTTCATTCACATGGGAATGCCGGCTGATATTTGTCAAAGCTTCCTGCGCCACCCGGAACAACACGGTTTCAGTGACTGGATCCAACCTGCGTTCCTGCCCTTTGACCTCCAGGGATACTTTTAATCCAGGTGGGCAGTTTTCACTTTCTCTAAGGTATTGCAAAGCTGACGCCAAACCAAGATCATCCAGTTGGGCAGGACGCAAATCGTGCACCAACCGGAACAATCCCTGTGACATTTGCTTTCCCAATTTCTGCAAGCGATCTACCAGCAAGGTGATATCTTTTTGCCGGGAGGATAGCTGGCGCAAAGTAGCCAGGTCAAGCGAGAAGGCAGATAACACCTGTGAAGTCTCATCATGTAATTCCCTGGCTATTCGGGAACGTTCGTCTTCCTGGGCACGTACTGTATGGCGCAGCAGTTCACGACGCAAAATCTCTCGTCCGGTTAATTCCACCTGGATCTGTTCCAGTGCGGCCAGCCGGGCTTGTTGTGCTTGCACTAGCTGTGTTTGACGTTCCTTTTCCACCTGGGTGACAGCCCGGAGCATACCGATCATGACAACCATTGCCACGATCGCCCGAATGACCTGGATTGGAAATCCGGCAATGGATTCAAAGGCGTCAGAATTGATCCATCTGGCAGGAAACATATCCACGAAAGGGACAAATATCTGGGTGAGTCCATAAATACCAAAACCGACAGCAACCATGCGAATGCTTTTTGACAATTCCAGGCGGTCTTGCGATCGAAACCCTTTGGACTCTGCAATTAAACCCAGGCAAGCAAATACCGCTCCAGGAACCGCCAGCATATAACGGATCAGAACATCCGCTATTCTTAGAGCTGGATTGGATCCAGTTTTCATGGCTGAAAAAGCGCAGAATGCAATGAATACAAAATAAATTCCCAGCACAGAATAGCCGGGGATTCTCGCTCGGAAGTTGATTGGCTTATTAACACCCTGCATGGTTTGCAGACTAAAATGGAACAGCAATAAAAAGGAAACCGCCAGCAAGGTTAACCGGAATATGGATAACCACAAGGGGTATTCATATCCCACCCACACCAATTGCAGCAGGAATATCTCCATCCATTCATGAAAACCATGCAAGAGACCAAAACCCGCCAGGGGAATGAGAAGGCTGGCCCTGGCCAGGGCTGAAGATCGACTTACTTCCAAAGCCATTGCCAGGCCCATGGCAAAAAAACCTAATCCATAGAAAAAATATATTAGTATGATGTTAAAATGCAAGCCAATATCAGGCATTTCTTCCTTGAGTGGGCATTATTTTGTCATCCCGATGCATTTTGTTTGTGAAATATATCTCTTATTGGGTATTGTACATCGCTATGCATGGGGATAATATGCATATCCATCACCTTAACGAGTGTGACATTTATCACATGTGCTTGTATATTATTCAACTTATTTTTAAACTAACTTGGGGCAATAAACCCGGATTAATATCCCACCTGTCCCTGGCATACTCGCCATTCTAACAAGAGAAAAACCAATTGTTGTCAGGCAAATGGATGGCAATTCTTATGGAAGAAAGCATACGTACCAACGTTTACACCAGCTACACGCCTAACATACTGGTCGCCACACCCATAATTACCATTTCCTGGAATAAGAACCGGGAAAATATACATATAATCCGTTGTACATCATCCAGGTCTTTTACGATTCCATCGAAACCCGGGTTGAAGACATCACCGGATATGTGCAGCCCTGATCTTTGCTCACACCAGCCAAAAGCGGGATCGAACAACTCTCGCTCCCGCCTTTTTTACTTGTGATTGGCAAAAATATCTTCTCAAGAATCTGTGGAATTGAGTTGATGTTGGGAAGGTTACAAATATGTGATACTCTGCACTATTGGCAATTCGGCAATTATGGGTTTATAATTGGGTATAATTACACAATTCACAATCCAAGAACAGGGTAACCCTACCCACTTATGTAGTGCAAATACCCCACGAGCCCGGGGATACTTTTATTATCATTTGTTTTATGTAATTATGGTTGCACCAGGCATGTATATAACATTGTAGGAGAATGTAATGAGTAATTTTCTTTCCACCAACAAGGAGCGTCGTCGCGCGCTATTGACGGTTGTCGTGGGATTAGCCTTGGTGGGCACTGCACTGGGTTTGACTCAACCAGTGACCGCATCACAAAAGTCTCTCCCTGGCGCCAGGACAGCCAGCGATGATTCCACATGTCTGGGTTGTCATAGCAAGCCCGGCTTAACCAAAGAACTAGCCAATGGCGAAGTAATGCTCCTTACCATCGATGCAGAACATTTTTCAGAGACAGTTCATTCCAGCGAAGGGCTTTCCTGTACAAATTGTCACCTGGACATCAGCGGGTTTCCTCACCTCCCCTTCGCAGCAAGCAGCCTGCGCGAAGCTTCCATTTTGCTGTACCCTGTATGTCAAAAATGCCACATCGAGCAGTATAACCAGACGCTGGACTCCATCCATCAGAAGCAGCTTGCAGGTGGTAATTACAATGCTGCCATCTGTACCGACTGTCATAACCCGCATATTCAAAAGCGTATAACCGATCCCACCACCGGGCAACTATTGCCGGATGCCCGTTTGCAGATTCCTCAAACCTGCGCACGCTGCCACAGCGGTATCTATAACGCCTATAAATCCAGCGTGCATGGTGACGCCCTGAAAAATTATGAAAACCAGGAAGTACCCACTTGTATCAGTTGCCATGGAGTCCATAACATCCAGGATCCACGCACGGATGCTTTCCGAACCAATTCTCCCTTGCTGTGCGCGGGGTGCCATACCAATCCGGAGATCATGGACAAGTACAACATCTCTACCAATGTGCTGAATACCTATGTTTCAGATTTTCACGGCACCACTATCACCCTCTTTGAGGAGACGAATTCTGACCAGCCATCCAACAAACCGGTCTGTTATGACTGTCATGGTGTTCATGATATCAAGCGAGCTGATGACCCGGACTATGGCATCGCCATGAAAGAGAATCTCTTGATAAAATGCCAGGTGTGTCACCCTGGAGCCGATGCCAATTTCCCGACTGCTTGGATGAGCCATTACATACCAAGTGCAACAAAATATCCCCTTGTATATTACATCAATCTATTCTATAAATTTTTTATCCCCTTAGTGTTGGGAGGCATGGGTGGATATGTACTCATTGATTTCATCCACCGCATGGTTGTACGACTGAAAGGAGCAGATCGCAAATGAGCAACGAAACCCAAACCTACCAACGCTTTCCGATCGCTCGCCGGATCGAACATATCTTCATGTTGCTATCTTTCGGTTTGCTGGGCTTGACCGGATTACCGCAGAAATTCCCCACCCTGAATATCTCCATCTTTATTACTAGCACCTTTGGCAGTGTGGAAAACTTGCGTCTGGTTCACCATATCGCAGCCACAGTTATGATGCTGGGTACAGCCTGGCACATCCTGGTAGCGGGATATAAGATCTTTGTATTGAAAGAACCCATGAGCATGCTGCCAGCTGTCAAGGATGCTTTGGATGGCATTCAGGCACTTTTGTATAACCTTGGGATCGGCAAAAAATTTCCCCAAATGGGACGGTTCAATTTTGAAGAAAAGCTGGAATACTGGGCATTCGTCTGGGGAGCTGCAGTCATGGGGTTGACTGGTTTCATGATGTGGAATCCCCTCATCACCCTCAAGCTACTGCCCGGTGAAGCCATTCCAGCCGCCAAAGCAGCCCATGGTGGCGAAGCCATTCTGGCAGTTGCAGCCATCATTATCTGGCACATGTATGGGGTCCACCTCAAAAAATTTAATAAAAGCATGTTCACCGGCAAAATGAGCGAAGAGGATATGCTGCACGAGCATCCACTTGAATTGGCCGACTTAAAAGCCGGATTGGCGGGTCCGCGTGTGATCGACCCAATTCAACTTCGCAAGCGAAAAGCCATCTACTACCCCATCGCCGGCTTGCTTACGGTGGTCATGCTGGCTGCAGTTTACGGGTTTGTCAACGGTGAGAACACCGCAATAACCACCATCCCACCGGTCAGCAGCCCCATCCCGGCCTACCTTCCTCAAACACCCACTCCAATACCCCCGCTGCCGCCTCAAGAATCCGGCCCAGTTGGTCCGATCAGTTGGAACAGCTATATTGGCCCGCTGTTCCAGGAAAATTGCACCAGTTGCCATGGTGACATGGCCTTTGGTGGACTCTCACTGGTTACTTATTCTGACGCCATGCTCGGTGGAGATCATGGACAGGTGATTATTCCATCGAATAGCTCTGACAGCCTCCTGGTGATTGTTCAATCGAGCGGTGAACATTACGCCCAGCTAACTGCTGAAGAACTGGATAATATCGTTAAATGGATCAACAACGGAGCACCGGAAAAGTAATGCTTCTCATTTATTTCGTGGATTAAACCTCGTATAACTAACCAAAAAGGCTTCCTGTTAAAGGAGGCCCTTTTTTCTTTCAAAGGTCACTAATACCCGACTTAATAACCCAACTCTTCAATGATCTTACCTTCTCGTTTTCCGATGGAACCTCCCAGTAATTCTCTCCAAAACTGGTCATCATACCGGCGTGAGCTGACCGGCAAAGGCATGGGCACGCCCCACCCCAACAGCAATACTTCCTCTTTTTGCTGCAGGTGCGCCAGCATGCCGCGCAGCGCCTCGCGGCCTGCCAACCCGGAAAGGACGGCATGGATATCATCTTCATCTCCCAGCCAACCCGAGATACGCGTACCCAGCTGTGACATGACCTCATCATGGATCTGTGAAGGCCGCTGGTCGATGATCAACAGGGTGACGTAGTATTTGCGCATTTCACGCGCGATGGTGGCAAAGGTGGTTTGCCCTGCCATCTCCCGGTTGAGCAGCTTATGGGCCTCCTCAATAACGATCACCAGTGGACGAGGTTCTTCCTTGCCATTTCGGAAATCATTGGTCATTATCTCCCAGCGTTCACGGATCTTGCGTGTCAGCAGGTTGGATACCAACAGGTAATCCAGGTCGGTTTCGTAATTCCCAAACGAGAGCACGATATGCCTGCCAGCCTGCAGGGATTTGATGATCTCACTGACACTATCCGCGGCTGGCTTCTCAACAATATATGGCTTGTCGAATAAACGGCGAAGCTTGTCATGCAGCCCTTCAGCCGCCATGACATTCACTCCATTTTCATCCGCCCAGGCTGCCACACTGTCTGGGTGTGGTTTTTTCTTTAGTTTGCCCTTTTCATCTTCATATTCAACTTCATCCCGGTTCATGCTCTTAAACCGTCTGAACCAATCTTTGCCAAAACTGGTCAGCAGCGCATGCAGTGTTGTGGGGGTGGTCTCGCGCAGGTTCAACTCACGCGTCAACAGTTCCACATCAATAGGGGTGATATCCTGCATGGCAATTTCCAAATTAAAGTCAGGGGCCTGGCCGCGGATCAGTGCGCCCCCTCCCAGCCCAACCACCTGCACACGGGAGGCAAATTTGGTTTTTAGTCCTACCACGCGCAGGCTGGTATCCGTGGCGGTATCGTCATAAGCATATTCATTATGCATGTCAAAGACCAGCACACAGGCTTTTTTGTAATTAATTAAACCAGCCAGGATGATGCGTGTCAGAAAGGATTTCCCCGTTCCTGTGGCGCCAAACACACCTGAAGAACGCTGCACCAGTTTGTCCAGGTTGATGCACACCGGATGGTGCTGTTCACGCGTGTAGCCTACCACAAAGTTTCCCTTCTCTACCGGGTCTCCAAAGATCTCGGCGATGTCGCCTTCCCCTGCCAGGTGCACCTCGGCATGATGCCGGGGGACGGTTTTGACCGGGCGCGGATGAGGTATCTGATCACCCATTTTTTCCACCCAGGCCGGGTATTCGGGTGAAGCCGGATCCGGTCCTCGTTCCAGCATCAGGGCTGGCAGGACTTCCAGGTTGGTGAACAAGGTTTGTCCATGCAAAGCTTTGGCCAGGGCAGGCGGCAGCCGAGTCTCGGATTGTTCATCAGCAAAACGCGGGTCTGTGGCTCCAAGTTGCAGGTCGGTGACCAGCCCGTAAAATTGCAAGTCACCGCTGGCAATGGTCACAAATGCGCCTTCCTGGATCTCCTGGGAGGGGACGGTCAGGCGCACGCGGAAATTTTCCTTCAACCCACCACCAACGATGTAACCGATGGATTTATTTTCGTTCATCTATCTTTCTCCTCAGAGCTCAGGTTTGCTCCAAAACCCTGTATGCGTTTTTCGGCTAGGTTGACATATTTTTCAGCGATTTCATAACCAACATAATGTCGTCCGGTTTGGATGGCTGCCAGGGCGGTCTGCCCGGAACCCATGAATGGATCCAGGATCACTTCCCCGGCGAAGGTATACAGCTCGATCAGGCGCCGCGGCAATTCCAGCGGGAAGGGAGCCGGGTGCCCGATCTTGCGCGCAGATTCGGTTGGAAGAGTCCATACCGATTTGGTAAACTCGAGAAAATCATCCCGCGTAATCGTGCTGGCACGTACCGCAGGGTTGGGACGCTTGAATGTGTCCTTGCAGAAAATCAGGATGTATTCATGCACATCCCGCAGGGTGGAATTGGATGCGGATTTCCAACTGCCCCAGGCAGTGGATGGGCTGGCACTGCTGCCCTTGTTCCAGATGATCTCACCGCGCATTAGAAAGCCCAATTTCAATAGGCTCGAGATGAGCATTGCATGCAGGGGAATATAGGGCTTGCGCCCCAGGTTGGCGACATTGATGCACAGCCGCCCGCCCGGCACTAGCACCCTCTGCACCTGCAACCAGACACGCCCCAGGAATGCCAGGTATTCGTCCAGGGTCTGATCCTGGTCATAATCCTTGCCCACATTATAAGGTGGCGAAGTGACCATCAGGTGAACGCTGTTTTCTGGTAGTTCGCTCATATCCTCGGCTGTTTTACAATAGATCCGGTCAAGTGCATTGCCCGGAATGAAATTTTCAACGTAATCCACTTTCTGGTCCTGAACCACTCCGTGGTAGATCTTGCCCGCATAAAATGCACTGGCATCATGTCCAACGCGGCCGGGGGATCCAAACGAAGAGGTTTGTGTTTTTTTTCGCCTGTTCATCACTTATCCAGAGGGAGAGCATCCCCCAGTGCGGAAAGTACGGACATAAGGGTGGGGTAATCATCGCGCAAGAGGATGATCAATTCCTGGGCTGCCTGTTCCTGCCATAACAGGTTCCCTTTGTGCGCATGGGCGGCTCCGGCTTGTTGAATGTGGGCTGCAAGGATCTCCCCAATAGGCAGATCCTTGTTTCTGAGAACATGCCGGAAATAGCCAAAACTTCCCGCGCCTGTGAATTTGACAAGTTCATCCTCATCACACAGGTTGATGACATCCAGGCTGAGCGGCGGGCGCGGCGGCAGCAAGTGAGAGATCCTGCCATCCTGCTCCCAACCCACTGTCAGCACCGACATTTCCACCGGAACAATGCGCCTTTCACGGTTATCGCGCATCACTTCCTGGCTGATATTATCTGCAGTGACCAGTTGTCGTACCAAGCCATCATCATCGATGTGAATATCATGGATCAAGCCATAAACCTGATACCCTGAACTGAGCGGTGCACTTATCAGCGCTCCCAGCGCCGGTGAGGCAAGCTGGGAAACCGAGCAGCCAGCCACAAACCCTGTTGTGCCGGAACGCAGCAGGTAGCCTATCTGAAGTGGTTTCATTTTCTCTCCTTCGTTCATTTACTGCCTCTACCCGGCAAATCCTTCGTAGCTTGTTTGTTGGAAGGTTCTCCCACCTCTGCCCCTGCCTTGAGCAGCTCCAACATCAGCATCTGCTCCACTTGTTGTTTTTCCTGGAGTTTCACCACTGCAATTTCATGGGCACGATGCAAAATATAAGGATACGATCTGGCACCCAAAATGCGGCACTGCGAGATCAAGGCGGCATGCAGCATATTGAGTTTGGATTCATCTTGGGCCACCCAGGCCGGGATCTCCACCCGCACCAGGTAGGGATGTCCGTCGCTGCTGGTATTCAGATAAAAAAAGTGCAGTGCCAACCCACCCTTGTAATGCGCCCGTGAGCTGGATTGCAGCCCAAACACCGCAGAACGCGCTCCCGGCGGTAATTGTCTGAACAGCCAACGGTCGCTTACTCCCCGCAAGCTGGATTTCTTGCGAATATCCTTGAGATTTTCAACATGCATCTCGGCAATCTCCAGCAGGCGCACCACCAGGTTGGCTCCTGGTTTATCCACCAGCCCGCCCAGGGTTACATCCCTGTCCTGCAGCCTGCTCAAGACCAGCAGGTGGGTTTCCAGGGTGCGGCGGTAAGCCTCCAAACTTCCATCCTTGGGACCCCACACCTCCACCGGGCCATCGGTCAGCGCTACAACAGGAGAGGGGTATTTTTCTGCCAGATCGAGTAGTTTTTGGCGTTCAGCCAGGTCTCTCCCCATCGCGATCAGGTCTTCGCCAAGCAGACCTGTATCAGTGTATAACTCTTCTCCGTATTTAAGATCGCTGAAAGTGAATATATCAGGCGTCTTGCCAGAGCCAGGTTCGATCACAATGGCGCCGACATTGATCAGGGAAAAGAAAAGTGCGGCGTGTCTGTCCGGGTTGATCTGCGAGCCATCTGCCGCGATGAGCGTCACCTGGGGAGGCAGGTCTGGCAGCTCAACGGAGGCATTCAGAGCATCGCTGACCGGCAGCGCACAGCGCAGGCTGGGATCATGTTCACATGCCTGGTCCACCTTATACAGTAGCTCATCCAACCGATTGGCATGTGCCTCCAGAAGACTGCTGGCACGCAAGCGTCTGGCACTTATTTGCTCATCGCTTTGTTTCGCTCCGGCTGCTATTTCCCTTATCTTCTGAATGACCTGTTGATAATCAATCGTCATTTATTCGCCCTGTATGGTATAAGACATTATTTGCCAGCTAGAACATTTGTCTTAGATATTCTACAAGCAAAGATTGTATAATGCAAGTGACAGCCGGATAGAAATTCCAGGTTTAAACAATTTTCAAATAACGGGAACCATTTAACCTGCTTTCACGTCTTGTATCCAGTAATTCGTAACTCCAATGAAATAATTGGACACGAATTTACACAATCTATTTAAATAAAGTTTCAATATGGAGGAACCATGCGTACCAAAATCACACTAACGGCATCCATTGCCATCCTGGCATTGGTATTGAGCGCCTGTGCGCCCAATGTGACCGGATCTACAGTAGCTGCCCGTACCATTTCGGTCAATGGCACCGGAACTGTGTACCTGACACCGGATATCGCCTACATCAATATCGGTGTTCACACCGAAAACCCTGAAGTTGGGAAGGCTGTGGACATGAACAGCCAGAAATCCCAGGCAGTGATGACAGCCATCAAAGCCCTGGGCGTGGAAGCCAAAGATATCCAGACCACCAATTTCAGCGTCAACAATTCCATTCAATATGATCCAACTAGCGGCCTGCAGACCGGCACCATCTATATGGTGGATAACACAGTTATTATCACAATGCGTGACCTGGCTAAAATGAGTGATATTCTGGATGCATCCATCCAGGCCGGGGCAAACAATATCAACAGTGTTTCATTTGATATCGCGGATAAATCCGAAGCTGTTCAACAAGCCCGCTTGCTGGCCCTTGAAAACGCCCATAAACTGGCAACCGAACTGACCGACGGAGCGGGCGTTACCCTGGGCGATGTACAAACTCTTTCATATTATGACTACTCCCCATCCCCATTTTATGGCAAAGGTGGTGAAGGCGTGGATACTGCAGCTTCAAGCGCACCCATCAACCCCGGGCAAATGCAGTTAACCGTGGATGTAAGTATTATCTACGAGATCAAATAAGGACTCATTGGAGAAAGCCATGAAAAACAAATTTCTATTCTTGATCAGCGTCCTGGCGATCGCCAGTGTATTGAGCGCCTGTGGATCAGGCACAACCCAAACCTTATATCCGCAAATCCGCAGCATGTACATCAATGGTACAGGCACAACTGAAATTACTCCGGACATTGCCTACATCAACATCGGTGTACATACCGAAGCTCCCACAGCTGTGGTTGCAGTTTCAATGAATAACACCCGGGCGCAGAAGGTGATGGATGCTTTGAAAAAATTTGGTATCCAAAGCAAAGACCTGCGCACCAGTAATTTCAGCATCGCCTCTCTACAGAAAACCAATCCTGAAACCGGAGAGGTAACCGGAACATACTATGCAGTCGACAATAATATCATTGTGACGGTACGCGACCTCCCCAAACTGGGCAATTTATTGGACAATGCCATCCAGGCAGGTGCAAACAGCATCAACAATGTCCAGTTCGATGTGGCGGATAACACCGCAGCACTAAAACAAGCCCGTGACAAAGCCATGCAGAATGCCATCCAGCAGTCCCAGGAACTTGCCGATGCAGCCGGGATCAAACTGGGTGCAATCCAGTTCATCAATTATTCAGAAAGCATTCCAATGTTTGCCGGGAATTCCTACATGGATTATGGCAAGGGCGGTGGCGGTGGAGTGCGCGCTGACATTTCCGTGCCAGTCAACCCCGGTCAGATGACCATTACAGCAACAGTCACCATCACCTATGCGCTCAAATAAAGCAGTCTGAACATTAAATATTCCAAAAACTTCCGATGATCATATTCACCGGAAGTTTTTTTCTGCACGTTTTCTTTCCAAATGTTCAAACCACAGGACGGGCTTCCAAAGTCCCCCACAAGAGGATACCCACCATCCCACCATTGGTATAATCATGCCATGGTCCATCGAAATAATTAGGGGAAGGTTGGGGTGTGAATGCGAGCTTCGCTCGCATTCACACCCCAACACCCCACTTTTTTGAGAAGTTACCATGCCATTTTTTGATCAGGAGGTGTCCATGTTAAAAATAGGGTATATCGGACTGGGGTTGATGGGTAAATCCATCGCCCGTAATATTCTAAAAGCAGGCTTTCCGTTGGTGGTGCACAATCGCAGCCGCGTGGCAGTGGACGAATTAACCGCCGAGGGCGCCATCCCGGCAAAAAATCCGAGGGAAGTGACGGAACAGGTGGATGTGGTCTTCACCAATCTGCCAGACAGCCCGGATGTGGAGCTGGTTGCCCTCGGACCTGAAGGCATCCTGGCTGGCGCTCACCCGGGGTTGATATTCGTGGATAATTCAACCATCAAACCAGCCTCTTCACGCCTTATCGCATCCAAACTGGCAGAAAAAGGTGTCTTAAGCCTGGATGCCCCGGTCAGTGGAGGGGATATCGGAGCGCGCAATGCCACCCTGACCATCATGGTCGGAGGTCCACAGGAAGCCATGCACAAGGTCATGCCGGTCTTCCAGGTCATGGGCAAAACCATCACCCTGGTGGGTGAATCCGGCGCCGGGCAGATTGCCAAGGCCGCCAACCAGATCATGGTGGCTGCCCAGATGGTGGCTATGGGTGAATTGCTCATTTTTGCCCAGCAAGCCGGGGCTGACCCCGTCAAAGTTGTGGAAGCCATCAAGGCCGGAGCTGCCCAATGCTGGGCACTGGATATCAAACCACCACGTCTGTTCAGCGGGAATCGCTCTCCCGGCTTTAAAGCCTACATGCAGGCCAAGGATCTGAATATCGCCATGGACACAGCCCGTGAATATGGTGTGCCGCTGCCGGCCACAGCCGGGAACACCCAGCTGTTTAATGCCATGCTGCAAATGGGCATGGGTGAATTGGATAACTCGGCAGTGATCGGAGTGATCGAAGCTCTGGCAGGAACTGAGTTGAAGCTATGAAAAATAAAAAGAAAATCTGGCCGGTATTACGTGATTATCTGCTCATCCTGGCAGGCGCAGTTTTGCAAGCCATCAGCCTGCGCATCTTTCTCCTCCCTGCCAAACTTGCCAGCGGAGGGGTGACCGGGACTTCGATGCTGATCAACCATTTCACCGGTTGGCCGATTGGCACCATGGTGTTGATCGGGAATATCCCGCTTTTTCTGCTCGGTTGGCGCTTCCTGGGGGGCAAACGCTTTGCCACTAAAACCGCCGTGGCAGTGGTCGTCTATGCGCTGTGCGTGGATATCTTTGCACTATTCCTGCCCGCCAACGGGCTGACAGATGACATTGTTCTGAATTCGTTGTATGGTGCGGTTGTCAGCGGCATTGGCTATGGGCTGGTTTACCGCGGCCAGGGCACCAGCGGAGGCAGCGACATCCTGGCCCGCATCCTGAACAACTGGCGGAACATCTCTGTATCCCAAAGTTACCTGATGGTGGATGGCCTGGTGATCCTCACCGCCGGGTTTGTATTCGGACCCAAACAAGCCCTGTATGCCCTCATCACCTTATACGTGAGCGGAATTGTGGCCGAGACTACCATGGAAGGCTCCAGCGTGGTACGCACAGCCATGATCGTTACCAGCCAGCCGGAGCAGGTGGCCGGGCAGATCATGGAGGTCATGAGCCGTGGTGTCACCATGTTGTCCGGCAAGGGTGCTTATAGCGGGGAAGAACGCTGTATCCTGTATTGCGTGGTGATCCGCTCGGAAGTAGCCCAATTGAAATCCATTATCCACGAAATTGACCCGCAGGCTTTCATGGTGATCGGGCAGGCGCATGAAGCCCTGGGTGAAGGTTTCAAACCGTTGACCAGAGGCTCGAATTAAGCACTACTGCCACCATCAGCAGCAATTGACCTAAATGGTAAGTGACCATCACGACCACCCGTCCGCTTTGCACTGGATTCACGAAGCGGATCCAGGCATTCGTCAAGTCAGAACTATAAAATAACAGGGCACCCAGGCTGACCAGCAGCGCATTCCCAGTGCTCCAATCCGGTCTGAAAAGGGTCCACAGGGCGGATAGCAGCATCAGGCTGATCAGAAAAGCATAGAATAAAGTTGGTCGCACCAGTTTCCCAAGTCCCCGGCTGATTTGCGCTGCGGTGATCCGGCGCATCACAAAGAAAGCTGTTCCGCCAATGGCAATAACCAGCCCCAATGCTCCCAAATAACCCTCACCTGGGAATGGAGAATTAAAGCCGATAAAGTACGCCAGGTGCACCAGTGAAAAGGAAGCCAGGCCCGCCATAAAGAAACGCGGCGGCAGTATTAGAAAGACATCCCCCGCCAGGGAAAAGAGCAGCCCGATCCCAAACCAGGCAGTGGGTCCCCTCAAGCTGGTACGAAAAACCAGCCAGGCAAAAAGTAAAATGATGGTGAGCGGTTTGGCAATATACCCCAACCGGCGCCACCTCCGCCACACAGTCAACCAATCCAGGATTGCCACCAAGCAGGTGGCGATCAATAGCAACGCGGGCATTATTTCTATTTGATGTATCCTCTCCGTAATTCGGGGGAAGTTGCCCCGCTTTTTTAAGAAATTATTTCTTGATCTTAAATCCAAAACGATTCAAAAAATTCTCGTCATTGCGCCAATCTTTGGCCACTTTGACGCGCAACTGCAGGAACACTTTGCGTCCGCTCATGGACTCGATCTCTTTGCGGGCTGCAGAACCGATATTTTTGAGCATCAAGCCACCGTCACCGATCACTATACCTTTTTGTGATTCACGTTCCACGAACAGGGTGGCTCCGATATAGGCCCCGATCTCACCGCGCTCAGTGAACTCATCAATGCGTACCGCCAGACCGTGAGGAACTTCATCGCGCAGGTATAACAGGGCAGCCTCCCGGATCAGGTCGGCAGCGATCTCGCGTTCGTAAAGGTCGGTCAACTGGTCCAGTGGAAAATCTGGAGCACGCTCAGGCAGGTTTTCGATCAGCTTTTGTAACAGGGACTGGCGTCCCTCGCCGTGCAGCGCCGAGAGCGGGACCAGGCTGGCATGCGGCACCATGGCCTGGAACAGCAAGGATTGCCCCTCCACGGTCTGTCCGGCGTGCAGCAGGTCGATCTTGTTGAGTCCCAAGATCAGGCGTTGTGAACGTTTGAGCCCCGTCAGCAGCCCGGCGATCAGTTGGTCTTCCTCTTCCGGTTCATGGCTGCCGTCCACCAACCACAGGATCACATCCACCCCGTTCAGGCTGTCTTCGGCTTCCTGGTTGAGAAATTTTCCAAGTTTATGACGCGGCTGGTGCATGCCCGGAGTATCCACAAAAACCACCTGGGCTGACTCCGTGGTCAGGATGCCAAGCTGACGGCGGCGCGTGGTTTGCGGGCGCGGCGAGACGGCTGCTATTTTTTGCCCCAGCAATGCATTGATCAATGTGGATTTGCCCACATTGGGCTTGCCGATCACGGCTACAAAACCGGAACGAAATTCACTCATTTTATTCCTTCTATTTATGACCTTACTGAAAAAAGTCTTTACCACAAAGTCACGAAGCCTCATTATTAAAGAATCTTTGTGTCTAGGTGGTGAAAAGGGTTTATTGCGATGGACTCATTTATTCGTTTTTCTATTCACCATGATCACGCTGATCACGATCAACAACCCGCCCAGCGCCAGGTTCCAGCTGAGCGGTTCTTTCAGGAAGATAACTCCCAGGAGCACCCCCCCCAACGGCAAGGTGTAATTCACCAGGGAGGCGCGGGTCGGGCCAACCTCCTGTAACAGATAATACCAGAGGATGAATGCCAGCCCGGAGCCAAGCACCCCCAGCCAGATGACTGCCAGCCAGGTCAGCGGCAGGGATGGCAGGTGGATCGGGCTCTCGAGCAGGGCGGTACCGGTCCACATCAAGGTGGTGGCACTGACCAGCGGCAGGATGCCGCGCACCAGGCCGGGCACCCGGTCGGTTTTCAGACGGGCGTATACCGCGCTGCCGGCATAGAAGACTGCGGCCAACAGGACAGCGGCCTGCCCCAGGATGGAATTGTGCAAACCGGGCTGGAGATCTTTGATCAGCAGGATGATGACTCCCACAAAGCCGGTGATCAAGCCCAGGATGCGGGGCGGGGTCAGACGCTCATCGTGCAGGAACAGGTTTGCGATCAAAAAGATGAAGAGCGGGACAGTGGCGTTCAAAATGGAGGCTACGGCCGAGTCGATGGACTGTTCACCCCACGAGATGAGCACAAAAGGCACGGCTACATTGGTCAGCCCCAGGACGGCCAGGGCGGTCCAGACCGAACGCTGACGGGGCAGGGGTGTGCGGGTGATGACGATGGCCAGGATACCGCTCAACGCCCCAAACAGGGTGCGCAGGGATACCAGCAGGAAGGGGGAGAGCTCCTGTACTGCAATTTTGATCCACAGGAAGGAGGAGCTCCAGACCGCGGCGAGCAGGATGAAGGCGAACCAGTGTTTGGGTTTCAATGGGATTCCTTATTCAATTTTATAATGTGCCAATTCTTCACGTACCACGCGTCTTAAAAGGTCTTCAAAAGGAATTTTCTGCTGGCCAATATGGTCCCTCAAAGCCTGATTGATAAGGGTTTGATAGTTACCTCCACCCCGGGTGTTTACCTGTTGGCGGAACCAATCCAAAATATCCGCATCCAAACGAATTGTGATCCGTTCCTTACCGGGGGGAAGTGGGTATACTGCCCCCCGCTTGCCCTTTGAAAAATCGTAATCCGTCTTGATGTCATCGTCTTTCATGCTTTATCCTTTTCATAAAACTTACGTTCTTTGGGTGTTGCCTGGCGAGCGGAGATCAGGCGAACAACATTTCCTCTGAAAGTATAAACAACTACCAGAATTTTTCCCGAATCACTTAACCCAATGGTGATGAACCGGATTTCCCCTGAATGCAGTTCTTCGATCGTGACTGCATAATCATCTTCCAGAGCTGTAACGGCTTCGGTGAATTCAATCCCGTGCTTGTTGTTATTGCGGCGGGCTTTTTCTGGATCCCATTCAATACCTGGCAGCATTCACTTGCCTCCATATATTATATGTACATTTGTACATACTGTCAATTTACAGAAGTACAAAATCTCTCCACGATCTTACGGATGGTTCTGACTCCACACAGAGTGGAGAGCATATCTGGAGCGTATCCAACCCATCAGGCGGGCAATTCGGCGAGGCAGCGATGCTTTGGCAGTTGGAGGTTCCGGAATCATGTGGGTATTGTACTATATGAGCCGGTTTGACTGAGGAACGAACCTCCGAAAAGCATCCCAAAAAGACGGGACTTCCTGCGGTCGCGGGAGCCTTCCCCTTACCCCCTGCAATCAGGGGTTGGGGACTTACTTCCCAAAAGCATGGGACTTCGCCCCGCTAAAAGGCAGGCGGGATTCCCTACGGCTCAATAAATTGAGCCTACGGTCGGAGGAACGAAGAGGAACGAATCCCGGAAAAAAAGTCCGGGACTCCCTTCGGTCGGAGGAACGAATGGTTGGGCAGACGGTGGAACACAAACGATAGACGTGTAAGTTTTCCAGTGTCACGTTTTCCGGTTTCACGTGTTCCAGTGCCAAGTGTGAGGCGCGGTTGGTGTGTGGCGCTTGGGTTAAGATGGGGGGGTTCAGTTTTTAAGGTGCGGGTTGGTGATAAGTGGCAAAGCCGGAGATCAAGCGAGAGGATCGGTGTCTGTGGCGGCCTGTGTTTTAGCGGCTTCGAAGGCTGCTTTTTCCCTGGCTTCGACAATAAGAGATTCGCTGTAGGACAAGGGTTTGGGCATGAGGTCGGGTTCGATCTCGAGGACACCGTCGGGGACAGCATAACCCAGCGCGGCCACCTGCCGGTACACGCCGGTACGGATGAGGGCAATGTGCTTGGCTTCTGCTAAAAACGAATCCCATTTATTATGGGTCTGGTTGTAGTCGGATTGATATTTGACCAGTGTCCCGATCGTGCGGGCGGCCACGGCGATGGTGTAGAGGGTGCTGAGTGACTCCTGCGGTGTTTTGCAGGGGTCTTTTTGCTGGGCTTTGAGGACTTCGGCAATCTCGGAACGCATGAGGCCGATCTCAAGGGTGACTTCTTCCCTGGGGTGGTTGAGAAGCATTTGCTGCTCTTCTTTGGTGAAGTAAGGCCAGTAGGTGCTGGTGGAGGGGTCGTATTCGGGTTTGGGTGGGTGGAGAGGGGGGTAGACGGGGATGGGGGTGGTGGTCATTTGGGGCTCCTTGGTGGTATCTACTCACGTCCATAATTGTGATTAATTCCACAGTGGCAGAACGCTGCTGTTCAATGCAAAAAAGCTCTATCTTCTGTCTTTGCGAGGAGCATCCTCCCAGCGACGCCGGAGACCCCGATGCTTTTTGGGGTGGCAATCCCCTTGCCGGAGAGGAGACTGCCACGCTGCGCTCGCAGTGACAAAATCTGATATGGTGAGTAGTAGCAGGTTCATTATAGAACATATGTTCGTACAATACAAGCCCCAATTTTGAATTTTAATGACCCCCTGCGACCCCCTCCGGCCTGTGGCCACCTCCCCCAAATACTTCGGATTTGGGGGAGGAAAAATACCGCACAGGTTAGTAAAATTGATGCTACAATCATATTGATTGCAAAAGGTTGGATAAGCGATCATGCACCGATGTTGCCAGTTATGATTTTAATATTGTTCCATGGAATCGAAAATGACAACTGACCTTACCTTCATTACTAACAAAAATAATCAAAGCCTGAAAGACAGATTCAATGTCTTGATCAAAGACTCCCGGTTCTTTGATTGCCTGGTTCGGGTTTTTTTACTTTGGCCAGACAGCTTGGCAGGCTGAAGGATGAGGATGAAGATGCTTTCTGGCATAAGGAATGTCTGTCTACTTTTGAGACCTGGAAAGTTGTATTGAAATAAGAGTTCTACGAAATGTTGAGCTGCACCATGATCGAAAACAAATTCGAAAGCATCAAATAGATCAGTGGTCTTTCCAGGACCGACTTTGGCTGGTCCAAACAGTTCAACCTGGTCAGTTGGAACGATAGAGAACCAAAATATGATCTGCGCGAATGGTCACCGGATGGGGTGAAGATGGGCACCCCGAAAAAACATCGGGGCAGGCGGGCGTGACCTTGTCCAGAGAAGAATTGCTGGCTTTAAAAGAGTTGTTGAATAAGATGGAGTTGGAATAAGCCCTAACCCCAACCAGCATACAAGAAAAAAGGGGGAAATACAATACCCCACCCCAGCCCTCCCCAAATCCTGCACTCGATTTGGAGAGGGGAAAAACCCCTGTCGGAGAGGGTCGGGGCTTGTTCGGTTGGTCAGGAGGTTTTAATGTGAGACTTCCGAAGTCTTTAAGACTTCGGAAGTCTGCTGTGGGGTAGTGGGCTTGACCCGGGTTATTGAAAAATGTCCTCATCAAGATTCCAGGATCATGCGGGCGGCACGCCGCCCGATCTCCACGGCACTGGCACACCTGAGGTGGGCGGTTTGAGCAGTTACCAGATGCTGCAGTTGGTACGCGGCCTGCAGGGGCTTAACCTGGTGGGTTTTGACCTGGTGGAGGTCAGCCCGCCCTACGACCACAGCGAGATCACCGCCATCCTGGCAGCCAACCTGGTGTTTGAGTTCCTGTCCCTGCTGGCGATAAAGAAAAGAGATGTTTCAATGGACCCCTCACGATGAAATCAGCTTTTCGATTTTCCTGATCGTACTGATTCCTCGTAATGTACAAGGCCTGCCAAGCGTTTTTTCAAAGGCGGCATTGGATAGGGTGGATTGGCTCTGTTTGAGCTGGCACAACCAGTAGATCTCACGCCCATCCACATGCAGGCGATCAATATCGGTTTGCAATCCCAACAATTTCTGCTTTGAGCCTTCGTCAGGTTCTTCTGCCAGGAAGCCAATATTGAAGGCTGATGCAGCCTCCATTTCCGCTGGAGGAAAAGGCTGGTATCCTGTAATCGCTCTCAACTCCCCGGATGTGCGGATGAATGTGGCCACCCTGTATCCCAGGTCTGCTTCAAGGCCGTTTTCAATTCGCTCTGCCAGCCTGCCACCAGATTTCTGCGGGGTATCAAAAATGACATTCCCGCTGGCAATGAAAGTTTTCACACGCTCCAACCCAAAGGAAGTAAATAATTCACACAGGTGATCCATTTTGACCACATGCCCGCCAACATTGATCGCACGCAGGAAAGCTATCGTTCGCACATTATCTCCCATAATATAAATTATGCCCGATTTTACTACTTCTTGCATTAATATCTGGACTATAGAATATCGTCCCGCTGAAAAAACCCACCGCAGGTCCCCTGAAAGAGTAAGGGTGAAAGTTTTTCTCAAGCGCCACAATCTATTAAAACGAACCTTCGGGACGGTTTTGTGGAGATTGCCACCTCCAAAAGCATCGGGGTCTTCGGCGTCGCCGCTGTGCGGCTTCTCGCATGACAAATAAAAAAGGGTGACCACAAGCCGAAGAACGGCTCAAGATCACCCAATTTATGAATGGGGGCGGAGCGGGTTAGTAGGACGAGTTGGAGTGGGATATCTCCAGGTCTCGCACGCACATGAAAACAGGCACCACGATGGAGGACGGGTTGCGCGCTCCATAACTGGCCGAGGTGTTATAAGCCACGGTGTCTTTTGATAGCCAGGCCACTTTTTCACCGAACACATCCAGCAGGCTCTGGGTGATGCGCACATTGTAAGGTACCGCCACTGTGCCATCTTTCTTAAGCAGAAGGGCGCCAAAGCGGGAGCTTCCGGTGATCATGCCCCTGGAGGGGTTGACGATGTTCATGTAATGCAGGAAGGGGAGATACAGGATGTCCTTCTCACGCGGCATCTTAACCAGTTCTTCCAGAGTGCTGGCATCTACGTCACCACCCTCCATTACCAGGCTTTTGTGTGGAACCGTGTGACTGGTGGATTGGGTGGCAAACTCGTCAGCATCATCCTGTGACCAAGTATAGGCCTGGAAGACGCCCTCTTTGAACAACGGGAACAGGTCACGCGGCTTGCCCATATAATCACGTTTCATCGGGAAGGTATCCAGGCAATTGGCGTCATCGCTGAGGGTCAGCTTGTCCGAGAAGACTCGTTGACCGATCTTTTCCTCACTCAGGAAAGAATAGCCGCGCTTCATCAGCCCACCGCTGAAACCTATATAGTTCATGAAGTTGACCATATCGGCAGTGGCAGCAGCCCCAAAAACAATATCATATTGTCCCAGGGGAAGCTGCCGGGGGGCATCCTTCTGGTAACGTTCCACCAGGAAAGCCAGGTCACTGCGCAGGGTGGCTGGGTTCAAGTCTGCCTTGCGCCAGGCGGACTGCTCGGCAGTCACTTCCCACTTGAGGCTGGCATGCGCCAGGACTATGGTCACCTGGGCATCTGAAACCTTGAAATATTGGACATGCTCCGAGCGCGTATTGATCTGCGCCAGGGTGGTGGCGCCATTTGAAAAAATGCCCGAAAGTTTAATGTCTTCGGTTTCCAGCCCGGCACTGGCTTTATTAAAATACTCAAGCCGCTCTTCATTGCTGATCTGCGCCAGGGCGGCATCGTAACCACTTTCGTCAATAAAAGTCTCAGTGAAGGTCGGGATGGAGGGTTGGTAATTAAGCGCTTGGGCATGTAGCACCAACTCGGCCGCGGCATCGATGGCTTTCTTCATCGCATCCACTTTTCCCAGATCGGTGATCAATTCATAGCTGGCACGCTTGCGATCATCGTAGGCGGTCACATCCAGGCGGATGAGGTGCTCATTGGTATTTAAGGAGATGGCTGAATTGGCGAACCTCATCAGGTAGCTGTCTTCCTCATGGTAAGAGAGGCTGATCTCATAGCCTTTGTGTAGCGCATAAGCCCGCAGGTCTTTTATTGTTGATAAAATTCGATCTTTCACGGTTATTCTCCTATGCGAACATTGTCGAAGCGGCAGACCGGAATGCCATGCCCCAACTGCATGATCTGGTTGGGCTGACCTTTGCCGCAGTTATCCACGAACTTCACCTGCCAGGTGGATTCATCCCCAACTGCTGAAAGCGAGTTCCAGAATTTCACGGTATCGCCCTTGTGGGTAGGGTTTTTCACTACGCCGGTTACCCGGCCATCATCCACCAACCAGCCGATCTCCTCCCCAAAATGGAATTGTTCGCGGTTCGAACCAATCGACCAGCTGCGGTCACCATCCAGGATGATGCCTTTTTCAGTATTCTTGATGATGTCATCCAGGCTGCCATCCTGACCCGCGTCAATATTGATGTTGGTCATGCGTTCGATGGGCACGCGATAGAAAGCGGTGGCACGGTTGGCGCCCCCGCTGCCCTGGAAGATGTTCTTTCGGGCTTTGGCGTTGGCCTCCTCCACCATCTGCCGCCCGGTGATGGCACCCACCAGGATGCCCTTATCGATCAACAGTTTGTTCTGGGCGGGAACGCCATCGTCATCAAACCCAAAGCTGCCGGGGCTGTTCACCAGGGTGGCATCTGCGCGTGCGGTCAGTCTTGAAGAACCATAACGCAGGTTGCCAAAATCATTCAGTGTAACGAATGAACCACCAGCAAAGGCCAGCTCATAACCCAGGATGCGATCCAGCTCGAGGGCATGCCCGATGGTTTCATGCGTTTGCAGGTACATGATGCCCGGCAGCAGAATGACCGAACGATCTTCCTTCGGGCAATCCTCCGCCACCAGTACCTGGTTGAGTTCCTTTACGATCCGCTCGGCATTTTCATGGAATTGCTGCCTGTCGATCGATTCCCAACCGCGGCTGTCCCCTACCCGGCTCAAGCGGAATTTGCGTTCCTGCGAGGCGCCCTGATTGTCCTGTCCATCCACTTCCATTCCGGCAAAGACTTCGGTGATCAGTTTTTCAATGTGGCTGCCTTCCGAATCGACAAAGACGATCTGCTTGCGCACAAAAGCCAGTGAGCTGAAGCGCTGGAATACGCCTGCCTGGTTCAGTTTTTCGTCCATCTCTTTGAGGAAGGCCACTTTTTCAGCCAGAGGTACTTCAAAGGGATTGATCTCACATGGACTCTCAAATTTGGCCTGAATGATGTCCTTCTCGGCCAAACGTACCGGGAAAGTCACCCTCTCGGCTGCGATGCGCGCATTATCAAAGGCTTTATCAAACAAGGCTGCCAGGGAGCTGACATCTGAGGATGCAGAAAAACCCCAGGCGCCCTTATACAGCACCCGGATGCCGATACCACTTTCCCCGGACATGGCAGTGGTTTTCAGGTTGCCATTCAACATCATCAAGAAGTTGGCATCCTCAAAAGGGTACCAGCGGGAATCCACATAGGTGGCGCCTTTGGCTTTAATGCGTTCGATCTGTTTCTGGATCTCATTTAGCATGCTTAAATCTCCTTTTCGATGAATCATGGGTTACTTTTACCCATTTAGATTTTATTATGCTTGCAACCTGATTATTTTACCAGTAACGCCGGTTGTCCAACATTCTGGTTTCATGTATTTGTTTATCTGCTATAAGGGTTCAGTTTGTAAGGTAAAAAACATTGCTGGAAACCCAAAAAAAAGGTAAGATACAGATGCCATGTTACCCAAGCAGATCTACCTGGCCTTATTGGCCTTGCTCTTGCCATAATTCAGTCAGCCCCGGCCTGACAGGTGAGTCACACCTGCCAGGCCTTTTTAGTCCTAATCAACTGGTCACCTAATTCGGTTCCCGAAAACCAGTAAATTACATACTTCATTTAGTAGGAGAAAGAATGCAGACACCCTGGGAAGATCGCTATGCCTTTCGTACAAAACGCATGGGAAGTTCCGTCATCCGTGAACTGCTCAAATTTACACAACAACCCGATATCATCTCCTTTGCCGGTGGCTTGCCGGCACCGGATGTTTTTCCACTCAAAGAGTTCCAGCGGGCCTGCAATGCTGTCCTGCAGGAACAAGGGGCCCAGGCTTTGCAATACAGCACTACCGAAGGCCATCCGCCTCTGCGCGAGATGATCGCCCGTCATACTGCCCGATACGCCATTGAAGTTTCACCTGATAACATTCTGATCACATCCGGTTCGCAGCAAGCCCTGGATTTTATTGGCAGGTTGTTCATCAACCGCGGAGATCGCATCCTGGTGGAATCTCCCACCTACCTGGGCGCTCTGCAGGCCTGGAACGCGTATGGGGCAGAATATGTCTCCGTTCCCATTGACGAACACGGCATGATCACAGATGAATTGGAAAAAGCCTTGCGCTCAGGCGTAAAGTTCATCTATGTGCTTCCTAATTTTCAAAACCCCACCGGTTCCACCCTTAGCCTGGAACGACGCCACAAGCTCATTGAACTGGCGGATCGTTACGGCGTGCCGATCGTAGAGGATGACCCTTATGGTCAGCTCCGCTATGAAGGCCAGCACTTGCGCCCGATCATCGCCCTGGATAGTGAGTTCCATAAGAGAAATGGGGACACATACAGCGGCAATGTCATCTATTTGAGCACCTATTCAAAGCTGCTGGCTCCCGGTTTGCGCCTGGGCTGGGTGATCGCACCCCAGGAAGTGATCCGCAAGCTGGTGATGGCCAAGCAGGCCGCCGACCTGCATACCGCCACCTTCAACCAGGTAGTGGCGCATGAAATTGGCAAGGATGGCTTTATCGATCAACATGTCAAGACCATCCGGAGCACTTACAAGGAGCGCCGCGATATCATGCTTGAAACCATGGCTGAATTATTTCCATCTGAAGTGAGCTGGACTCATCCTGAAGGAGGCATGTTCCTGTGGGGTATCCTGCCTGGGGACATGGACGCAGCCGAGGTTCTCAAAATTGCCATTGAACGCAAGGTAGCCTTTGTGCCCGGATTTGCTTTCCATGCCAACGGAGGAGGTAACAATACTATGCGCATTAACTTCTCCTTCTCCAACCCGGAGACCACCCGGGAAGGCATTTCCCGCCTGGGATTGGTGTTGAAAGAGCAAATTTCCAAAAAATAAAGCTCTGTAAATTATGACAAAAATAGAGACATCCTGAAATTGGATGTCTCTATTAAATTATTAAAGAGTCTTTAATTAAGAAACACTCGATTTTGTGGGTTCAATTATTTGGTGGAAAAATCCCTAAGTCTCTTCTACCCTGGCAAGTTGGTCATGATCCGGCAGAATACTTTCTGCATCCCGGATTGGCCTGAAAAAATAACCGGATAATCCCACCAGCGCTGCCATCATCCCGGAAAAGAAAACCAGCAACCCCATCCCGGCACCCGGACCTGTTCCAAACAGACCTCCAAAGAGCCGGGATAACCCGGAATTGACCTGCATGGATGGTTCCATAACGTAATCGGCCAGAACACCCGCGATGATCGGTGCGATCGGCTGGGTGAACCAGGCGATCAGACGTCGCGCAGAGAAGACCCGGCCCTGGACGTCGGGTGCCACCTTGGATTGCCAGATGGCCTGGTTGGAGCTATTTACCAAGGGGCTCACCATCACCATTAAAACCATGAATGGGATCCAGACGGTCAATCCCTGTCCCACTCCCAGCATGGCAAAGAATACTCCAGACATGAGCCAACCCAATAAAACACCATGCACCTTGCGCTTAAAACCACTCCAGGCGCTCATGATGACCCCTCCGATCACGCCTCCCACTGCTCCGGCAGTTTGGACAGAACCAAATATCAGGCTGTTTTGAGCTGTACGGGCCAGCACCATGGGCGCCAGCAGGGTGAAACCCATACCCGAAAACGAATTACCTATAAAAAAGATCATTTGCAGTCCCAACAGACTGGGACGCTTGAAAATATACTTGAAACCATAAACCGATTCCCGCCAGATCGAGCCTGATTCCTGCTGGCCTTCAACCGTCTTCTCAGGCTGGGGAATATACACAAAGAGCAAAGCCCCAATTGCGATGAAAAATGTAAGCACATCGAGCAGCATAATCAGGGCAAAACTGTCAAAGGGTTTGGTCATCGGCAGCGCCAGGATGATCCCGGCCAGGAGCGGGGCAAACACGCCTGGACCCGCATCCAACAGGGACATGAGTCCATTGGCGCGCCCGTACTGTTCCTTGGGGAGCATGGTGCTGATGGCCGCCGAGTAGGCCGGCCACTGGAAGGTATTGCCCAAACCGTTGATCACAGCCGCTATGTACAGGTGCCAATACTGCAAATTACCTGAAGCATACAAAACAAAGATGCCAGCCGTGGAAAGCACAGCCATCAGGTCGCTGACCATCATCATCAGTTTGCGGTTATATCGGTCCACCAGCACACCCGCTATGGGGGATAGCAGTAGAAAAGGCGTGATGAAAGCCACCTGCATACCTGCCATGGCTGTGGCGCTGCCGGTTTGTTTGTACATCCAAAGAGTCATCCCAAAACCGGTCATGGAGGAGGCCAAAACTGAGATGATCTGTCCCAGCCAGACTATCATAAAGCCGGCCATACCAGTTGGCCGGCGCTTTGTGGTGGTCTCTGTTGTATTCACGCAGCGTCTAACCATTCAACTGAGCCAGGGCCTCTTCCACGGTCAATTCACCGCTCTCTATCTTGGAGAGGATATCAAGTGAATTTTTCACTGGTGCCTGGGAAATTTCACCGTCACATTCCACCAACAGATCACCGGAAACACTATTCAGCGAGAGTAGTACTCCACCCCCTCCAAGCCGGGAAGTCTGAATTCCATTGCTGCGCGACGATTGGTTGACCGGGAAGTTTGTAGAGAAATCGCCACTGATGCTGTGCATTTCAACATTACAACGGGATGTTCCCGGCACAACCAGGTGCACATCTCCCGAAACAGCATGAAATTTATAAGGACCTTCCGCAAGACCCGTCTGCAGGCTGACATCTCCACTGACCGTGTTGACACTGGCTGAGGTTAGACTGGAATCCCGCAGGTTGATATCTCCTGACACGGATTTTAGTTGTCCGCTGCCGGATAGAAATTCTCCGGTAATATCTCCGCTTACCGTTTCTATTTTCAACATACCTGATAAGTCGTTCAGGGTCATATCACCACTGACCGTTTTGAAGGTGAGATCCCCTTCAAAACCTGAAACATGCAACGAATTACTGACACCATTTACATTGAGGGAACACTGCCGAGGTACTTTAATCACATAATCGACATCACAAACCTGCGATCCAAATAACCAGGTCAAACCCACATCAGAAAATCGGGTGGCGATGGACACAGAACCGTCTTCAGCCTGCAAACACTCAATTTTTGTACGCTCTGCATCTCCGCTGCCGGGCTGCTTGACTGCCAGAACGTGGATAACCCCGTCTTCTCCTGTTTGGATTTCCACTGAGCCGCTGATATTGCCCAGTTTTAGTTGTGCTGGAGACGAAACGCTAAAAGTATGCTCTATGGTTTCGAGTGACATGAAAGCTCCTTCAAAAAGTTTTTTAATGCTTATTCGACGAAGATCTCGACGTGTTCGCCATCTTCATCATCCATAACATCAATGATCTTGCCGGTCATGCCATTTCGCAGGGCATCCATCACCTCAGACATATCCACACCGGCAACCTCGGGGGCAAAATGCGCACCAATCTTCATGCCTGCATCAATTAAACTGATGGGAATTTGAACAGTTGCCTTTGAGCGCCCGGTGACTGTATCCGTTACGCGCACACGCAACCAGCGGGCGCCACCAGTTCCAAGGTTGACACTGCCGCCCGGGGATGCTTTCTGGCTGGCACTTAATGCAGACAGCAGTTTGGCTCCCTCCTCCACGCTCAATTTGCCTTCATCAATCATTTTCAGGATTTTCATCCGTTCTTCAGCATTTGCCATATTCAGCCTCCTTAATAAATTAAGAAATTAAGTCTTCTATCATAACAAAAGAATATATGTATGTTTAGGTAAAATCTCATCATCCAATATAAACTTGAACCTTTTCGCCATCATCGCCTTCATCCACATTCACCACCAGGGGATCACTCGTGTGTTGGACTGCATCAATGATCTGATCCACCGGCACATTGCCCAGACCCTCGATCTTATGCCCAAAATTGCGCAAGAACCAGGATGTCAGATGCAGCGGCAGGGGAAAGCCGATCAGGATCCGTTTTGGAAAATCTCCAGGTTTTTGTTTAACCGACACGAACAACCAGCGTGCGGTTTTTGAACCCCATCCCAGGAGGATGATCAACATACCGAGAATAAAGATTGGAAAACCCAGGCAATAAAACCAAATGCTGATGTCTGATGGATGTACGTTTTTATACATGACCCAGCCGCCAAAAGTTGTGATGATCACACCGATCCACAAGGGGATCATCCGCAGGCTGCGAGCTTTTTCCACAGTTTTGCTGATATCAGGGTCTGCTTCAGAAGCAGGTCTGGCCTCCACTTCAGCAATGGCTGATGCAACGCTACACTTCTCGTCATCAAGAGGGTCATCGTCCAGAACCTGCATCAGGCGCAGTCCTTCTTCCGGGGTGATCTTGCCATCTTCAACCATCTTAAGAATCTTGGATCTTTCAGATGCTGTCATATTACTCTCCTTGTCCCTCAAGTGCAGATAACAGCTTCTCGGCTTCCACCGCGCTGATCTTCTTCTCCTGCAGCATTCTCAAAATCGTCAGGCGTTCATCATCGCTGACAGGTTCGACAGGTTTCTTATTGGAGGAAAAACTGAACATTTCGGTTCCACCAATGTTAATGCGGGCATTAACATGCCTGTCGTGTCCACGCCGGGCGCGTACCTCGGCGGCTCGTGCCTTGGATTCTGCACGGCGCATGGCAGCCTCCACTCGCACATCTGCCCTGCGGGACAACCCTTCAGACCTCAGTTGAACTTTTTCAAGTGCTTTTTGAACTTTGAGATTGATACGTTCATTCAAGCCACCCAGGTCATGCGGGATGGGCGGAATGGGAGGTATGGTTGGTATCGATGGGATACCTAATCCATCCAACATACCTACTCCGAAATCGGCGGCTGAATCCCATTTCTCCGACTTGCTGGTTACGATCAGATCCTCTCCCGCTGTCAAATACATTTTTGCAGAACCATTCCCCAGGGCGAATTTTTGCGTGGGGCTGCCTTCTTCAAGTGTGACACCCGGGAAATCCACATGCAGAGAGCCCTCATCCCCATCCATGATTGCCAGATGCAGCTCAGCATTGGCATCCACAGGCAGGTGCAGGAGCAAGTCCTCACCGGCGCTGACACAGTACTCAACCCCCGGCAAAGGGTCCAGGTTCAAAGCAGCATCATTGCCTACGTCTGCATGCACAGAACCACGCACATTCCTCAGGTAGAGATCACCTTCCACTTTTTCCAGGCTGACATTTCCTTCCACATCTCGCAATGAAGCATCTCCGTTGATGGAAACCGCCGAAAAATCTCCCTGACAGTTATGCAAGTTCAAGTCACCGTCGATTTTGCCCAGCATGATCCTACCTACATTCCGTAATGTAACATCTCCAGAAGCAGTATCCAGACTGGCATTTTGGACATCATTCAACGACAGATCACCATTCAAACTCCCCAGTTTGATCTGACCTTTCAAAGCCTGCAGACTGGCATCTCCGGCCACATTTTCTATCATCAGATATACCTGGCGCGGCAGGTAAAGGATCAGGTCATCGTCACAGGAAATCACAAAGTTCTGTTCTGTCGCCTCAATATCCAGGCTGTCTCCGTTGGTCTTTGCCATGATCTCAGCCCGTTCCCAACCAGCCACACGCAAATCACCTGCCACAAATTGCACCTGGATGTGCGAATTGGCATCGGCTTGCAGAGTTTGCTGTTTCATGGATCACTCCTCTCCCTGTAACAGGCGGCGCGCTGCTTCAGCAGTGATACGACCAGCGTCCAACTCTTCCAGGATCTTTAAGCGATTACCTCCCGTTATTTCAGGTATCTCTTCATCTTTGCCGGGTTCATACCCCATGGCACGGATGACTTCATGTAAGCGGTTGCGAATGGTGGGATAGGAGAGACTGAGCTCATCCTCCATGCGGGTGATCTTGCCTTCGCAACGCACGAAAGTTTCCACAAAATCCAATTGTTCGGCTGTCAATCCCGGGAAGGCACCATTTGTAAAACGTCCTTCAATGGTCGTGTCACAAGCGGGACAATATAAACGGGAAACCACTAATTCAGAATCACACACCGGGCAGGCACTTAAAGATTGTTTCATTCATCACCTCTATACTTTGAATTAATGATATTTCATGTTCACCCACTTCAGGGAATTGAGGTAAAATATCTTCACCAGTGGGGTGGATAAATTAGATCTCAACAACAAGTTATAATCTTTTAATATTATACCAAATAATATTTAACAGTCAAGTACTATTTTTTACATATTCTTATTTTTTGTTCAATATTATTGATTTTTACTGCCTTATTGTTGTTTTTCAGGGTTATAAGTGAACTGAGGGTTATTCGAGCATACAAATGCCTCGTCTACCAAGATTTTTCAAAAAGTCGTGCTTGACACAGAACGTATGTTCGTGTTATTATTAGCACAAATGAGCGAACAGTAGGAAAGGAAGGCGCAAATGGTAAGACCACGCAAAGGCATCAATGAACGGCATCAAAAAATATTGGAATACTTATCCCGCCGTCAAGATAAACAAAGATACCCCCCCTCCATTCGTGAGATAGGTATAGCTACCGGGATTTCTTCCACATCAGTGGTTACTTACTACCTCAAGCAGTTGGAAGAAATGAATTTGATCGAACGGGATCATAATGTCTCGCGCGGGGTTCGCTTGAATGTGGAAGCACAAAAACCTGCCGAACGGGCATCTCAAGCTGCCAGGAATATTGCCACCAGCATCAACGAATTATTGAACGTACCTGTTATTGGTCGTATTTTCGCAAGCGATCCCATCCCGGTACCGGCTTCAGATTTCAACTACTTCGACGCAGAAAGCAATATCCAGATCGCCCGCAGCTTGCTTCCTGCCAAAGAAAAGACAAGCGAGCTGTTTGCCCTCGAAGTCAATGGAGATTCGATGATCGACGCCATGGTTAACAATGGCGATATCGTCATCATGAAAAAAGCGCAAACTGCCGAGAACGGTGAAATGGTGGCAATCTGGCTCAAAGACGAAGATAAGACCACACTTAAATATTTTTTCAAGGAACCCAAAGGCATCCGGCTGCAACCAGCCAACCCCACCATGCAGCCGATCATGGTAAAAAATCCGGCCAGCCTTGAAATCCAGGGCAAAGTGGTCATGGTCATACGCAGAATGGATGTCGTCTCTTCCTGACCCAACTTTCAGAATCCATAAAATCATAAAAAAGGCCACCCGGTCATATTGGGTGGCCTTTTCATTTTTTATCCATTTACAGGCGGGTCACTTAAGCGTCACATCCACCGAGTCCATCGTCAGGATGGAACCATCCGCCATGCTCATCTCCAACACCTCGATTCGGATTGAGCCCGGACTGGCTGGGGAACCGGAAAGATCCACCAGCCCATCAAAGGTTCCCGGGGCACCCATATCCGGGGCGGAGACCATGATCGGCCCAGTGTAGATCGAGGTATTGTTTACATCCATGATGCGCACCAACAATGTGTTTTCAAAAGGTGCGATGGTCACTCTGCCTTTAAGTTGGATCTGGTTGGTCACTTCACTGCCTGCAGTGGGTGCTTCAATACTTATCTCCCGCAGGGTATCCGTGAAAGTTCCACTGGTGGCATGTACCATCACCAGGCCGGGTCCCCAATAGAAACGGAAGGATTGCGTCATCGACTGGCTCGGGCAACACTGACCGTCATTGGGGGCATGCACCAGCATATCGAGCGTGATGCGCCCATCTGCGATGCTCATGGAATTGACAGCCACACGATCTCCCAGGAAATACCCGCTCGAAGGGGATAGCGAGACGCCACTATTGAAGACTGGAACCAGGTATTCAAATTGACCGGTGCCTCCATAGTTTTCCACCAGGATGATAGCCGCATCCTCTACACCATCTGCATTCAGGTCCCCAAAAGCAGACTGCTCCTGCATGCTGACAGACAGGTAATCGCTGCCGGATCCCGCCTCATATTTTCCATCCATAAGCCTGACCAGGGTCATACCATTTTGAGCCTGGTATTCTCCATTCTTGAGCATCTCCATCGTAATGGGTCCTGTGCTGGGTGTGCTTTGCAGGAAAGCAGGATCAATACTGGGTGTAACCTGGGATTGATCAGGCAAAACAGTCGCAGGGCTGCAACCAGCGGCCAGGACCACCAGCAGTACAGACATAAGGGAAAAGCGGATTGCTTTCATAACATTCTCCTTTGAAAAACGATCACGGTATCAAGACGCTCCAGGTTGCCCCGCCATCCACAGTTTTGTAGAGGCTATGATGATTGGCTGAATCTCCAGTCAGCATCCAACCAGTTTGAGCATCTACGAATTCCATCTTCATTAATATGTCCGTAACATCAACATTTGTGGCTACCGGGTTCCAGGTCAGACCGCCATCATGGGAAACCTGCAAACTTGGACCACCATCCCATACAAAAACGTCCATAAACGAGGGGATTGAATATTGCCCATTGCTGATCAACGGAGTTGTCGAAGTCCAGGTGACCCCACCGTCATGGGTAACATAAAAATCCACGGCTGAATTTCCAGCCAAAAGGCGAACCGGCAAAATACCATCCATTCCATTAAAGAATTGAGCGGATCTCACCTCGGTCATGGCGCTTTCGTAATCAGCAGGCAGGCTTACATCCTGTTTGTTCCAGACATGGCCTCCATCGGAACTGGCATATAAATAAACATACCCGTCCATGGGAATATTGCCCCCCACCCAGCCATGCTGACTGTCTAAAAAGGTGATGCCACTTTTCTGTCCACTGAACGGTAAGGTATTCACATCTTCCCCGGCGCCAGGTTGCATGATATACACCGGAGTCCAAGTGGCACCCCCATCCGCGCTGGAATACACATCCACAGCCGAAGAACCGGCTGCCGCGCCCGACCAGGATGAAACCAGTGGTGGCGTTGAGAAAATCGATCTGGCCTCCCGCAAATGGAACTGCGACCAATGTCCAACTGAAGCCGCCGTCGATGGTATAAGCCAGCGTTCCGGTCATGAAATCGGAGCCTGCCATTACCACCCATCCCGTGGCTGGATCCAGGAAGAAGACACTGGCTGGGTAACCCAAACTGCCTGCGCCGGGAGGAGTGATGTCATACCAGGTCAAGCCGCCATCCAGGGTACGCACCAGGCTGGTCTCAGTCGTCCCCCAGCCGTTCAGAGAGTCCAACATATCCAGTGCGGTAAGCGACGGGTTGGTTAACACCGGCAGATCTGGCGGGGATGCCGGTAAAACAGGAACCGGGGTTTGAGTTACGGACGGCGCTTGCGTTGCAGGTGGTTCTGTGACAGCCGGAGCAGGTGCCGGTGTGCCGGGAATGGAGCAAGCCAGGACCACCATCATCATAGCCGCCATTGCTGACAAAACTTTCAAAGCTGCATTATTTAACCGCATATAGCCTCCGAATACTATCCCTATAAGTATGGAACAATAATGGATATTTAAGCCACTCATTTCGAATCAAAACATAACGCGACAAGCAAGCTAAAGACGAAGCTTGATCCCGGAAAGTTCCCGGCACAAACCAAAAACAGCCAGGATTTTTTTACCCGACCCACTCCACTAGGGTCGCTTCGCCCTGTCCGACCCCCACACACAGGGTTGCCAGGCCAAAAAACGGTTGTTTGTGATCCATAGAGCGGCGTTTCATTTCATATAAAAGGGTGGTCAGGATACGAGCCCCTGAGCATCCCAGGGGATGCCCGAGTGCAATGGCACCCCCGTTTACATTGACGATTTCCGGATCCATTTCCAACTCTTGCATGACTGCCAGGGATTGGATGGCAAATGCTTCGTTCAGTTCTACCAGGCCGATATCAGCTAACTTTAAACCAGCGCGTTTAAGCACTTTGGTGGTGGCAGGAACCGGTCCCAGCCCCATAATGCGGGGGGGAACCCCTCCCGCAGCAGATGTCACCAGGCGGGCCATGGGCTTGAGACCCAGTGCTTTAGCCTTCTCGGCGTTCATCAGCAATAATGCGGCTGCGCCATCATTCAACCCCGATGAATTTCCAGCAGTCACAGTGCCCCCCTCCTTGCGAAAAGCCGGGCGTAATTTTGCCAGCGTTTCCAGCGTGGTATCCCGTCGTGGACGCTCATCGGTATCCACCACCAGTGCCTCGCCCTTGCGCTGCGGAATTTGCACAGGCAATATCTCCTGCGCAAATTTACCGCTGTCAATGGCTGCGATGGCATTTTGATGCGAGCGCACAGAAAATGCATCCTGCATTTCACGTGTAATTTCGGGTTTCATGGCGGCAATGTTTTCGGCGGTCTCACCCATTTGCTCGGTTCCGTACATTTCCTGCATACGGGGATTGGGGTATCGCCACCCCAGGGCGGTATCCCACATGGTCAGATTACCAAACGAAAAGCCTTTTTCAGCTTTTGGAGCAGAGTATGGCGCCCGCGACATATTTTCGACCCCACCCGCGATAAAAACATCGCCCTCGCCAGCCTTGATGGCACGCGCCGCCTGGTTAACCGCGTTCAATCCCGAAGCACACAGGCGATTAAACGTTACCGCCGGCACTTCCACGGGCAGACCAGCCAGCAGTGAGGCCATGCGCGCCACATTACGGTTATCTTCCCCGGCCTGGTTGGCGCAACCAAAGTAAACCTCTTCCACCAGGCTGGGGTCCAGGTTATTGCGCTCCACGATCGCCTTTATCACCAGGGCTGCCAGGTCATCAGCACGCACTGAGGCTAGAACTCCACCCAGCGCACCGATGGGGGTGCGGATGGCGTCAATTATATAGACTTCAGACATGATCTCCTCCAAATTATATGTGTTTGTCACTTACTTGGTTTTTTGTAAGGTTGGCTTGCAGCAACCTATGGATTAATTAATGTAACTATTAAGGCTTGTCTAACGGAGGAAGCGTTCGCTGCGACCGAAGGGTCTCCTTCACCGTCCCGGTCTCTTTCGGGGCACTGCCACGGGATCCTTCGCTGTGCTCATAAAATCCCGATGTTCTTCCGGGGCACCGTCCCGGTGTCCCCGTTCGGGCCGGCAGCCCGCCGGGGCGAGTTGGCCCTCGAGAGAAAAGACAGCTTGGCTAATCAGGTACAATTATTATAAGATTGTAATGTTCCATGGAATTGATTCTACCACTGTGATTGTTGGTCACTGCCCGGATTCGTGTCCCGAATTCAACTTAGAACGAAAACCATACTTGTTGTATAATGAATAACTGATGAAAAATGCTTCCGACCCAGGCCAGGGTTCCAATAATTCTTCCGAAACCTTCGAAGACCGGATAGCCACCCTACTCGAAGAGATTGACCTTGCCATCAAATGGGATCGCCCCTCCATCCTGCTGGCCGTATATGCTTCAGAAGTAATTCACAACCACGCCCGGGAATCACTCGAAAAACAAATCGAATGGCTCGGGCAAAAAGTCACCCGCATTAAAGTTGATAAAGAAAATTTTGACCTCGCCCGGTTTTTATCACAATTTGAACAACACGAACAGGTAGTCTTTTTTATCTCCGGTTTAAGGTGGGGAGGTGGCCGAAGCAGATCCAATGCCTACCAGGCATTAAATATGCGCCGGGAATTGTTCGTGGATGAAAAGATCCGCCTGGTCATCTGGCTGAATGAAAAAGAAGCCAGTGACCTGCCTCACCATGCTCCAGATTTCTGGGCTTTCCGACACCGGGTGGTTGAATTTCCAGATAACATTTCAAAACTTCCTGCATCTTCCTCGCAGCCTGACCTATCCTGGCGGGATTGGCAGGTCAATGAAACCCCGGTTGATCTGGAGGCAAAGATTGCCCTCAGGGAATCCCTGCTGGCACAATTGCCCATCAGCGACTCATCCCTGTTCACGCGCACAGACCTGGTGTATATCCTGGCTTATTTGTATGCGTCCAGGCAGGATTATGATAAGGCAGCTTCTTACCTGGAAAAAGGCCTGGCGCTGGCAGTCCATCCACAGGCAGCTTCCATCCAGGCAAAATTCAGGGTCGCCTTGGGAATGCTCTATCACGAGCAATACATGCTGGGCAAGGCCATTGCCACTTTTCAGAAAGTGATCGAGCAGGATCCCCGCAACGCAAGCGCATGGAACAACCTGGGCAGGGTATTCACTGACCAGGGTCGCCAGGATAGCGCCCTGCACGCCTTCAAGAAAGCCATTAAACTGGCTCCCAGATATGCCAATGCCTGGAACAACCTGGGAAATTTCCATCGGCAGAATGCACAAAGCCGCGACGCACTGCATGCTTACAAGCAGTCAGCCCGCTTTGAACCACAGAATGCCAAACCCGTGATCAACCTGGCACATACCCACCTGGATGCCGGGCAGCCTGATCTGGCCATCCGTGCCTACAAAAAAGCCACCCGCCTGGTTCCGGCGAATGCAGCTTTGCTAAATGAGCTCGGTACTATTTACCGGGAAATGAACCGCTTTAAAGATGCCATCGCCGCCTACAATAAGGCTATAAAACTCGATCCTGAATATGTCTTGCCTTACGCAGGTCTGGCTGCCTGCTACCGGCAGTTGGGAAAACCTGATGCATTTAAAAAACAAATTAACCATGCCCGTCCCCGTCTGGAAAAACAATCTGTTATCAAATGGGCGGAGTTTGAAGCAATATGCGGAAATAACGAAGCAGCATTTCGATTTTTGAAGGTTGCCTTGGATCAAAACCAGACAACTCCCCAGGCAGTTCTCTCCAATCCAAACTTTATTGGTTTACGCGCTGATCCTCGTTATCAGAAGTTGATAGATGGTGATTAATAGGCAAGAATTACTGGAATTGGGATGCGTTCAAGAGGGTAAATGAATTTATACCTGGGATTCTTATTAGCGCTCGTAATGATTGTGACAACCACCATCATTTCGATCTCAATTCGAAAACGGAATGCGCCAGGTGCCATCAGCCTGATCTTCTTTGCAATTGGGTTGTTGATTTGGTCGATCACTTATATATTCTTTTTCTATGCCTCCCAATCCTGGATATACTACTGGCTGGGCGCCGCTTATCTTTTTTCATCCCTGGCACGCCTCTCACTCTTCATCTTTTCCATTCAATATACAAATAACGACCACTGGCTGAGCAAGCGTACATTCGGGTTCTTCCTGATAGAACCGATCATATCTCAAGCGATCCTGTGGACCAACCATATACACGGTTTCTTCTTCGCTCGAAGGACCATTGAATTACTCGGACAAACCTATCAGATTGGTCCCTGGTTTTGGATAAGTGCTGTCTATAACTATAGCTTGCTGCTGATAACAATTCTAATTATCGCTCAATCCTATATCCGTTTATCTCGAATCGATCGCAAGCTTTTGGGTCTGCTGCTTTTTGGAGCCATTGCTCCCGTTGTTCTTTATGTGGCCACATTGGCAGGTTCAGCCATCATCCCCGGCGCCGAATTATCGCCAGCGGTATTCATCATACCCGGTATCACCCTGGTCATTGGTCTGGTCAAATACCGCCTGCTGGATTATTCCATTCAAACCCGCGATGCGGTCATCGAGATCATGAATGACGGCTGGTTGGTGCTGGATGATAACAACCAGGTCATTGACATTAATCCAAAGGCAGAGCAGTTGATCAATCGTCCGCGTAAAGAGATCTTTGGATTGCCCGTAGAGGCAGCCCTGACAGACTGGCCTAATGTTATTCGGCAGATCAACAACAACACAGTTGTCCTGGATACCAATTTTAGCGTGGAAATGAACAATTCCTGGCGCTACTTCAACCTGCGTGTTCAGCCCCTCACAAATGCTTTCAAGCGTCTGATAGGACATGTGATCTTCTGGAGGGACATCACTGAACAGAAGATGGTCGATGATGCCCGTAAACAAGCCCGGGACGAGATGTTCTTGCTGTTGCATGGGTTGGCCAGCGCAGCCAGCGAGGCCTCCAACTTGCAATCATTTTTATCAGATTCGGTGTATTTGATCCTGTCAGCTTTTCAATGCCAGAGCATTGGCATCTTTCTGTTGGATGAAAATCAACAGACCGGAGAACCTCTCAAGTTGTCCCTGGTAAATCAGGTGGGGCTTTCCGCACAACTCGCCAAGAAACTTTCCCGAATAGCCGTAAAAAATGGGGAGGCTGGGAACATGTACAATGAAGTACTGGTCAAAAGACAACCGTTCACCTCCCAAGTCATAAACAATGACCCGCTTGTTCCATTTGAGCTGCAGGATTTGGGTCCAGGAGCACTTTTGGCGGCACCTTTGCGCTCTAGCGATCAGATACTGGGCTTGGTTAACATTATTCGAAAACCGGGAGCTACTTTCACTTCCGAAGAAATATTTCGCTTCAATGCCGCGGCTGAGGAGATTTCCAATTTCATTTACAATGATCGCCAACGCCAGTTAGCCATTGCCCTTGCAGAACGAGCCCGCCTGGTGCGGGACCTGCATGATTCGGTCACTCAGAAGCTTTATGGTTTGCTGGCTCTAACCGAGGCAGCCCAGGCAGGGCTGGAGATGGGATCTACTGAAATGTCCACCAAAGTCCTGGTTCCTATTGGAGAAAACGCCCGCCAGGCACTGAAGGAAATGCGCTTGTTCTTGTATGAATTAAGCCCCTCCAATCTGAAGAAGGATGGCTTGATTGCAGTGCTCAATCAGCGCCTGGATGCAGTCGAAGGTCGTGCGGACATTAAACGCAAGATCATTTCAGATGAGAACATTTCCCTGTCTTACACCCAACAGGTGGCTTTTTTCTACATCGCCCAGGAAGCCCTGAATAATACTCTCAGACATGCTCATGCAAAATCTGTTTTGATCCGTCTGAAACAGACCAAGAACAACATCGTCATGGAGATAGAAGATGACGGGCATGGTTTCGATACTCATGATTACAAGCAGGGAGGCATTGGTCTGCGTAGCATGCAGGAGCGTACAATGCAAATTGGTGCAACATTAAAGATGCACTCAGAACCCGGAAAAGGGACTAAAATAATCTTATCATTAAGAAAGGATGGTGCACAGCATGGATAAAATTCGAGTACTTATTGTGGATGACCAAACCGTTATTCGGGAAGGTCTGGTTGCAATCTTATCGTTCTACCCGGAAATTGAAGTGGTTGGCCAGGGAGAAGATGGCATCCAGGCAGTTGAGAAAGCCAAAGAACTCAAGCCCGACGTCATCCTGCTTGACCTGGTGATGCCTCGTCAGAACGGGTTGAAAACCATCCCCTTGTTATTGGAAATAGTTCCCAAGCCAAACATCCTGGTGGTAACCAGTTTTGCGGAGGATGAGCTTGTTTTTCCCGCCATCAAAGCAGGCGCACTCGGTTACTTATTAAAAGATTTTCAGCGTGATAATTTGGTTCAGTCGATAAGGGATGTAGCCAAGGGGCAGGCCTCTTTGGCGCCTTCCATTGCTCTAAAAGTGATCCAGGAATTCAACAATCCCGAAGAAACCTCACTGCCTGAGGACGCACTCACCTCACGGGAATTGGATACCTTGCGCTTGATCGCACGGGGTTTCAGTAACCAGGAAATCGCTAATGAACTTTACATTCAGGAACGTACTGTGGCAAAATATGTCAGCAGCATCCTGACCAAAATCCATGTCGAAAACCGGACAAAAGCAGCCCTGTATGCCTTGCGTGAAGGTATATCTGAGCTGGAGGTGAATCCGAAGTAGTTCTACGAATTCGATCTTTCTGCCTGGCATTTACAAAAACATCCTCATTTAATGTGAATGAGGATGTTTTTCTTAATTCACAGCACCACCTGGTCATTCTTGACCATTTAATAGAGTAAAGCTGGTCATTTTGAGTTGCCCGCCAGATATTTAAAGACATATTTCTTGCATTTCACCGTTCCAGCTCAGGCGATATACTGAATTCAAGCACAACCAGAAATGGCAGCCAGAATTCCTGGAATGGATTGTGTATGCAATCGAAAAAGGAATGCAGAATGTTCTCAGGTCAGTACAACACTACCCTCAATTCAACCAATCAACTTACTCCCCCACAGCGGTTTGGAGATCTGCTTGCGCAGGGTGGTGTTGTAACTCAAGGTTTTGACCGCAATCTGATGGTCCTAACGAGCCAGGCTTTCCAGGAATTAACCTCACGGGTCATGTCCATGAATCTGACCAATCCGTTGGCCCGTATGCTCTTGCGCATGTTATTGGGCAACGCAAATGAAGTCGCCCTTGACCAAACCGGTCAACTGACCATACCCAAAAAACTCTGCCGGATTGCAAATCTGCAATCCCCAACTGTAATGGTAGGCATGGGTGATTTCTTTGAGATCTGGTCTGCAGAAGCATGGTCTGAGCAGGAAACGAAACTGACGGATTCCGAGGCTGACCCATCCCGCTATTCATCCCTGAATCTCGTTATGCGCTGAACGCCTTCATGTGGAGTGACATGTTGAAAGACTTGAGAAAACAAGAGGCAGCAAATGGTTGATTTTGAATACATCATGGCAAAGGATTTCGACCGGGCCTGGTTAAATTTTGAACTGGATCTGCCCCTCAAACCCGGCAAGAATGGCAAAGCTAATCCATTTTATATCAATCGTCCAGGTAACCCGATTGCTGAGTTGGAAGATGCCCTGTTGGCGCCCTTCTACCGTCCCCCAAAATTCTTCTTTTCCGGGCATCGCGGTTGTGGAAAGTCCACTGAATTATTGCACCTGATGAGCAACACCGCCATCCTGGAAAAATTCTGGCCGATCAATTTCAGCATCCGCGAAGAAGCAGATATTATTGACCTGGACTTTCGCGATATCCTGCTGGCAGTTGGTGGCCGGATGTTCCGTGATTACCGCAAGAATGGCGGCAAACTACCCGAGCAGCTTCTCAAAGAATTGAACACCTGGCGCGGCAAGGTGGAGGAAGAGGTTAAAACCATCGGTGGGCTGCCAGTCCAGTTTGAACTCGGTGCCGGGATGGAAGCTTTCTTTGTCAATGCCGGATTAAAAATGAAATTGGAGCCCAAAACACGCTCCGAGATCCGGCAGGTTTTTGAAAGGGATATCACCGGCCTCATTTCCGTCATCAACAACATCGCCACTGCAATTTACAGCAAGGAAAAACGCATTCCCCTCATCCTGATCGATGACCTGGATAAACCAGAATTGGAGAAAGCCCGGGCTATCTTCCATGACCGGCGTGAGATCATGATGCAGCCCAGCTGCGCCATTGTTTACACAGTCTCAAGCGCCCTCTTTTACAGCAAGGATTTCGACTCCATCCGTGACCAGGCTGTCTTCCTGCCAAATATTAATTTACACCCACGCCTCAAACCAACCGAATTGAATGCAGAGGGGTATGAAATACTGGTACGCTTCGTAAATCAAAGAATGGATATCAATTTAATGGACCCCACAGCACTAAAGGAAGCCATTACTTACAGTGGTGGCGTCTTTCGGGAAATGGCCCGCATCATGCGCACTGCTATCGGACAGGCACGCCGGCGCAAAACAGCCCGGGTTGAAAGCGTGGATGTGGAATTTGCAGCCACCGAGATCCGCAACGAATACCGGCGCATCCTGGAAAAGGAAGATATTGAAATTCTCAAGAAAGTCCAGGTGGATAACCGTCTGGAAAACACCGATCGCTTGACTCCCCTGCTTCAACTTCTGGCATTGCTGGAATATCGCAATGGCGAGAACTGGTGTGATGTTCATCCTGTATTAAGAAAATTATTGAATGACTGATCCCTATATCAAGTAACCAACCGGATAAATAATTATGACAACAACTCAAATTCCAATCCAAACAACCACTACCGGTGCCTTCGATGATCGGATTGATATTTTATTCCGGGAGCTTGAACTAGCCATTCGTTGGCAGCGGCCATCCATCTTGCTGGCAATTTTCAAATCCGATCAACTTCACGATGAGGTTGAATCCGTTCTTAAAAGCCGTTTGCTGGCTGTTGGACAGGATGTGCATTGTTTCAAAATTGATGGGGAAGCGAACTCGGATATTCCCCAGTATCTGACCAACCTGCCCCACCTCGAGAAAAAGGTGATATTTGTTGAAGGCTTTAAGTTGGGAGGCGGGCAGGAAAATGCCCATGCCTACCGGACGCTGAACATCGGACGGGATTATTTTGTCAATCGTCAGGTTCGGGTGGTTTTCTGGCTCACCCTTGATGAAGCCAACGACTTGGCGCGCTATGCCCCGGAATTCTGGGGTTACCGCCATCGTGTGGTCGAATTCATGGAACATATGGACCCTGCCCAATCGCCTCTGCGCAGCCTGGGGTCCATCTGGCAGGGTATTGGTGAATATACAGATGGAATGGAAGATATAGACAACAGGATAGCCTTGCGGAATACGCTTTTATCAGGCCTTCCCGAGAAGAATGAATCCACTTCGGTGCGGGCTAATTTGCTCATCTCCCTGGGAGTACTGCACTGGCGCAAGGGAGATATTGAGAAAGCCATCGGACTTTCCCAATCTGCCCTGCAACTTGCCACCAAGATTGAAAATAAATGGTTCGAAGCCTTTTGTTACAACTCACTGGCACTCATCCAGGCCAACTCAGGCCAGGTAAGTGAAGCCATCGAAGCATTAAAACAAGCCAGCAGCCTGGCTCCAGATCAGATCTTTCCCTGGAATAACTTGGGGAACCTGTTCAGCGAGCTGGATCGCTTTGATGAGGCTCTTGAAGCCTTCCATACAGCCATGCAATGCAACCCCCAGGACCCCTTGTGTCTGAACGGACTGGGCAATGTATATCTGAAACTAGGGCGCACAAATGAGGCCTACACCAACTACCAGCAAGCCATCCAACTTGCACCCAACTTTGCACATGCCTGGAATGGTCTGGGAAATATCTATGCCAGTCAGGATCAAATCGATGCTGCCATTTCTGCTTTCAAAAAAGCCACTGAACTCGATCATCATCTGGCTTTACCATGGATCAGCTTGGGAAGTATCTTTGAAAAGCTGGATCGCCTTGACGAAGCTGCAGTTGCCTTCAAGAAGGCTTTTGAGCTTGACCCCGCCAATGCCCTTGTTTGGAATGAACAAGGCAAAATTTATCTAAACACAGGCAGTTATGACGAGGCTGTATGCGCTTTTCAAAAATCCATAGAATTGGATCATGGTAATGGCTGGTCACTGTGCAACCTGGCGCAGACTTACGTGTGCAAGGGTAAATATACGGAAGCCATCCAGTTGTATCACAAGAGCATCAAGCTTTTCAAAAGCAATACCGAAAAAGCCATCACATGGAGTAGGCTGGGTAATATTTACCAACAAAATAACGATATTGAAAATGCTATTACAGCCAAGAAGATTGCCCTGGAACTTGATCCCTCGAATGAGCAGATCAAGAATGAACTGATGGAAATTCACAATTCCTTGAACTTGCAGAGTAAATCGGGAGATGAAAATTCCATGTCCAGTATAACCATGGAAAACACAGCGTTACACAGGTTTCTCGTGGATGCAAGTACTGAATTGGGGCCGGACTCTGCCATCAATAAGGTTTCACCTCAAATGGGACCACTTATTGAAACCCAAACTGTTGGATCCACACACGACTGGAACGAACGCGGCAATACCTTGATGAAAGCAGGCGCTTATAGCAAGGCAGCCTTGGCATATCTCAAAGCCATCGAACTGGACAGTAGGTTTGGCTGGCCTTACGCGAATCTGGCATTGATCGCTGTCAGCAATGGCAAATATGCAGAAGCTGTGCCTCTTTACCAAAAAAGCCTGAAGTTGCTCAAAACCAAATTGGAAAAAGCTGTGGTTTGGAGCCGGCTTGGGGTTGCCTATCGAAAATTGAATGATTATATTAAAGCCATTCAGGCCCACCGTAAAACCCTGGAACTGGATCCCAAAAACATTAATGCACGACAGGACTTGATCCGTATCCATAATGATCTGGGACACATAAAAACAACGATCGACCTGTTGACAGCCAGTCTGGATAAAGCCTCAGCCTGGAACATGCTCGGAAATGCTTACCGTCGCTTGAGCGATTACGAGTCTGCCACCGAGTCCTTTCAAAAAGCGGTCGAACTGGCGCCTGATGATTATGCCTTCAAGTTTGACCTGGAGGAATCCATCAAAGAGGCCAGGCAGAAGATCCAACCATCCATGAACGATGATCAAAAAATGGGCAACAAGAATATTGAATATTTTAGAATTGCCTTGAAAGATACAGGTGAAACATCATCCATCGAAGATAATCAACCGGGTCCGCTGGGAGAATTGATCGATATACAGACTACCTTACAATCCAGTGAAGGTGATCAGCTCACCCAGGAAAAAGGATTATTCGACCCGAAACAGGAAACCCGGGTAAAGTATCCAATTGGCAAACCTGCCAGGCGGAATGTAGAAGTTAATCCAACCAGGCGCAGTCTGACAGGAATGCCTGTGCCTGCCCAATCTTCAGGTGGAGACAATACCAATATGCCCGGGATCGCTCAAAAGGCAGCCTCCAATTACCGCAACATGTGGCACATGGAAGAAAGAATTTCCTCTTTCCAGGAAGCGACTAAATCCATGCCTGTGGAAAGCCTGGATCCCGCTCTGCTGGTCTATCATCGTGCTATGGAATTCGTATCTGCTGGCTCTGACAAAGAATCCTTCGTGAATGAATTGGAAACCTTCCAGCCCTTACCTGCCCGCATGCCAAATACTCCACCCTCCGGTGTTAACCACAAGCTGCGCAAACCTTTGGAATTCACCATTGCAGAACCTGCCTCCAAGCCTGAGCTTCCAGTTGAAAAAATCTTCAAAGAAAGCCAATCTTTGGAAAGCTCACCAGCCTCACCCCCCACGATCATCCGAGTTCCTGCGTTACAAAGGAAAATTGAGCCCGGCAAGATCGAGAGTGACATCCTCATCTACAAGAAAGTGACCGGGATCAATCCAAAGAATGCACGGGCCTGGCATTCCCTGGGAAACCTGCAACGTTTAACCGGACAATTTGACGAAGCGGCAAACTCGCTTGAAAAAGCAATCGAGCTCGATCCACGCCAGGAAGTCTTCCATTATCATCTTGGCCTGGTATACGCCGCCCAACGAAGGTTTGCAGATGCCATTGAAACTTTCAAAAAGGTTATCAGCATCAATCCTGAGTACAATCTGGCACATGCCACCCTGGCCGGTTATTACAGCAAACTGGGTAAAACAAAAGAATCTCAATATCACATGGCAATTGCCCAGCGTACCATGCAGGAAGAAAAGGAATATAACCAGGCCTGTTTTGAAGCCATCTGTGGAAACGCAGAGGGAGCCATAGAATTGCTGCAAATAGCCTTGAAACAGAACCAGACCACGCTGGATTGGGTGCGTCGTGATCCAGACTTTGATAATATTCGCACTGATGCACGCTTCCAGGCCCTGACAGCAGGCTGAAAGCGCCACCCGGCTCTCTCGTAGGGAGAGGAATAATGTTACCCAAAATCAGGCCTCAAGGATTCTTGAGGCCTGATTTTTATCAGAAACAGTCAGTATTTTGAGACTACCGGATTACAAATTCTGGAATTGGAGTTGCTAAAGCGTATCCTGTGTTTCCGAATGGCGTTTAAATAATAGGATATTCGTATTGCGGGTATAATGACGCTTGGTACTACCCGCCCTCTGAAGATATAGGTTTAATCACCACGGGTGGATAATTGTGCCCTGTATTATCCAATTTATCATATAAGGAGGCAAAATCCATGCCTGCAAGAGGATGGATCGAAGTTAACAACATGTACTGCAAGGGGTGTGAACTTTGCATTAATGCCTGCCCCCAGGATGTCTTACGCCTGGATATGGAATCTCTCACACCCAAGGGCTTTCACCCGGCAAAACTGTATAAAGACGGCTGCACAGGCTGCGCAATTTGTTCCCTGGTTTGCCCGGATGCTGCCATCACTGTTTACCGCGAAGTAATCAAAAAGCCCGCAATCGTAACAGGAGGCGCATAAATGGCACGTGAATTGCTCAAAGGCAATGTTGCCATGGCCGAAGCCGCAGTGCGGGCTGGCCTGGAAGCCTATTTTGGTTACCCGATTACCCCACAAACCGAAGTTCTTGAACACCTGTCCGCACGTTTGCCCGAACTGGGACGTACATTCGTTCAAGCCGAAAGCGAAGTAGCTGCCATTAACATGGTGTACGGCGCGGCCTGTACCGGGACACGCGTAATGAGTTCATCCTCCAGCCCGGGAGTATCTTTGATGATGGAGGGCATATCCTACATCTCGGGTACCGAAATCCCGGCAGTTTTGGTCAACGTGATGCGCGGCGGGCCGGGACTGGGAAATATCGCCCCCTCGCAGGGAGACTATAATCAGGCAGTTCACGGCGGCGGTCACGGCGATTACAACATGATCGTCCTGGCACCTTCCACTGTGCAGGAATCAATTGACCTCATGGTGCTGGCATTTGACCTGGCAGAAAAGTACCGCATGATCACCATGCTTTTGACGGATGGATCGATTGGGCAGATGATGGAACCGGCTGAATTACCCGAAATGCGCCCTGTGGTTCGCAAGGATTGGGATTGGGCCACCAATGGCGCCATCGGTCGTGAGCGCCGCATCCTCTCGTCAATTTACATCAACCCGCCTTTGGAAGAAGAAACCAACCTGCGCCTGATGAAAACATGGCAAAAGGTTCAGGCCAATGAGGTACGCTACAAGGAATATTACCTGGATGACGCTGAGTTTATTGTGGTTGGTTTTGGAACTTCCGGACGTGTGGCTCTTTCTGCCGTGCGGGCTGCCCGTGCCCAGGGCATCAAGGTGGGCTTGTTCCGTCCGATCAGCCTCAACCCATTTCCCTATGCCATGATCGATGAACTGGCAAACAAGGCCAGCGCCTTCCTGGTGGTTGAAATGAACTCCGGACAGATGCTGGAGGATATCCGCCTGGCTGTGCGCGGACGCGTCCCGGTTGAGTTCTACGCACGCCTGGGAGGCATCGTCCCCTTCCCGGACGAGGTTCTTTCCGAGATCCAGCGTGTGGCTACCACCAAACTGAATACGGACCAGCATCCACGCGATGCCTGGCTGGCACGCTTTACAGCACAAAGTGAGAGGTAAGAAATGATAAGCCTTGCTGTCCCTGAAAACCTGGTCTACTCCCGGCCAGAAAGCCTGACCTCAGTTCACAATCATTATTGCCCCGGCTGCACCCACGGAGTGGCTCACCGCCTGATCGCTGAAGTGTTGGACGAGATGAATGTTAGAGACCACACCATTGGGGTTGCCCCGGTTGGTTGTTCAGTTTTTGCCTACAATTATTTCAATTGCGACTTTGTTGAGGCAGCTCATGGGCGCGCCCCCGCCATGGCGACCGGTATCAAGCGTGTCCTGCCTGACCGGGTTGTCTTTACCTACCAGGGTGACGGTGACCTGGCATCCATCGGCATGGCAGAGATCATGCATGCTGCGGCTCGAGGTGAAAATATCACCGTTATCTTCATCAACAACGCCATCTATGGCATGACAGGCGGGCAGATGGCTCCCACCTCCCTGCCCGGACAGAAAACCACATCATCACCCAACGGCCGGGATGTGGAAACAGCCGGTTACCCCATCCGCATGGCCGAGATCCTTGCCAATATGGATGGAGCCGGGTATATTGTACGCCGCAGCCTGCACGACCCTAAGAACATCCGCATGGCAAAGAAAGCCATTCGTATGGCCTTTGAAACCCAAATGCACGGCCTGGGCTTTTCCATGGTTGAACTGCTTTCCACTTGCCCGACCAACTGGGGCATCACACCCATCGAATCCTTAACCTGGTTGGAAGACCACATGATCCCGGCCTACCCGCTCGGTGATTACAAGGTTTCCGAACACCTGGCTGCCATCAAATTCTAATCAACCAGGGAGAACCTTCTCAAAAAAATGGGGCTTTGGGGTGTGAAAGCGAGTTTCGCTCGCTTTCACACCCCAACCTTACCCGAATTATTGAAAAGAGATTCACAGGAGAATCCATGCAAAAAGAGATCTTGATCGCTGGTTTTGGCGGGCAGGGCGCCCTGTTTGCCGGTCAGGTCATGGCCTATGCCGCCATGGACAACGGCAAGGAAGTCACCTGGATCCCTTCCTACGGGCCGGAAATGCGCGGCGGCACAGCCAACTGCACAGTAGTAATTGCAGATGATGAGATCGGCTCACCCCTGGTTAAAAATCCACCTGCCGTCATCGCCTTCAACCTGCCTTCGTTTGACAAATATGAAGAACTGGTTCAGCCTGGCGGGGTATTGATCGTCAATCAATCCATGGTGGATCGCGGCGCATCACGAACGGACATCATCACCATATTTGTACCCGGTAACGAGCTGGCTGAAGAGATCGGCGACCGTCGCTTGCTCAACATGGTCATGGTCGGCGCCTTGCTTACCCGCCTGCCCGAGTTAAGCATCCAGGATATCGAAACCGCCCTGAACGCCCACCTGCCCGAACGCCACAAAAAACTGCTGCCCCAAAATCGCCTCGCCCTGCAACGCGGCTACGATTATGCACAGAAGGAACTGGAGAAGCAGATTATATAGCTTACTAATCCGGCGTTTATCACACCATGACCAGACCTGACAGGTTTTTTGTGAAACCTGTCAGGTCTTCTATAATATGCAGAGCCCTCATTTTGGATGTACAATAATATAAGTGGCTTAACCTGGATCTATCAGGATATATTCGCAATCAATGATCTTATGATCCACACCTACAGCATCGACGGGCTGCCCGTCCAAACTGGTGACATCCTCTGCACCATGAACGGGAAACCCGACATCCTGCCAGGCGAGTTCTGGCGCCTGGTCGGGCGCCTGGTTCCTGGTGACGTGGATCATTGCGCCATTTACCTCGGCCCCGAAGGCAGATGCATGGAAGCCGGTGCACTGGGTGTGATCGTCTTCGATGTGATGGACAACATCTGGGAAACTGGGCGCATGTCTCGCCAGCGCGGCCTGCTGCTGGATACCTTCTACGGTGTGGCTTGCCCCTTGGAAGGTCTGGAGCTTTCAGAAGACGAGGAGTTCCACATGCGCGCCCGGTTGGCCGAATATTGCCTGGCACAGATCGGCAAACCTTACAATCTAAATTTCCTGAACTCCGAAACGGAAGAAGCTTTTTACTGCAGCCAGCTGGCCTACAAAGCTTACCAGCAGCTGGGCATCAATCTGAATACCGGTATGGAAATGGAACGTTTTCCGGGTTCCAACAAGATCGTATTCCCACAGGAGATCTGGATCGGCAGCAGCCACAAAATCTTATGTCATTCAAATCCACCAAACATATCAACATCCCAACTTAACCAGACCTGACAGGTTTTTTCAAAAAAACCTGTCAGGTCTTTTGGCCAGTTATCCCAGTCTCAATAATGCTATAATGCGCACACTATGAATTTTCTCATCACCGGTGCAGCCGGTTTTCTGGGTTCAGCCTTGGCCAACCAGCTTGCGCGCGAAGGCCATCAGGTGCGCGCGCTGGATGATCTTTCCACCGGTGATCCGCAGGCACTCTCCCCGGATGTTCACTTTACGCGCGGCGATGTCAATGACCGTCCCAAGTTATGGACACTGTTGCAGGAAGTGGATTGCGTTTACCACATGGCCGCGCGCGTCTCGGTTCAGGAATCCATCTTGTATCCACGTGAATACAACGCTGCCAATGTCGGCGGAACAGTAAGCCTGATGGAAGCCATGCGGGATGTGGGTGTACATCGTGTCGTTTTGGCATCCTCCGGAGCAATTTACGGTGACCAGCCTACCCAGCCTCTCACAGAGAACACACAACCCGCGCCGCATTCCCCCTACGCTGTCTCCAAACTGGCAGCTGAATATTACATCCGCACCATTGGTGGTTTGTGGGGCATCGAAACCACCAGCCTGCGCATCTTCAACGCCTATGGACCCGGACAGCACATCCCGGCTTCGCATCCCCCCATAGTTGCGCATGCCCTGCGCCAGGCATTGCGGGGAGGCACGCTGGTCGTGCACAGCGATGGACAACAGACCCGTGATTATATTTACGTAGACGATGTCACCTCTGCCATGGTGGCCGCCGCCACCGCTCCCAACATCAACGGTCTGGTCATTAATGTTGGCAGCGGCACTGAAACCAGTGTGCGCAGCCTGATCAACCTGGTTTTGAGCGCATCCGGAAGCCGGGCAAATGTGATCTATAACCCCAAGATCGCAGGCGGGGTCTCCCGCATGTGCGCCGATCTGACCCTGGCTGCCCAAAAATTGAATTACAAACCATCCATTTCGCTTGAAGAAGGCCTGCGCCTGACCCTGAAGCGCGACCCGCGCCTGCAGGCGGCATGATTCCTCCCGTCGGTTCCATCCTCTCTCCCGAATTTTACAACCGCCCCACCCTGCGTGTCGCCCGTGAGCTGTTGGGGATGCGCCTGGTGCGAGCCCTGGATGGCATCCGCCTGGCAGGCATTATCACCGAAACCGAAGCTTATGTGGGCGAGCAGGATCTGGGCTGCCATGCTAAGGCCGGTCGTACCGGGCGCACCGCGGTCATGTACGGTACGGCCGGGCATGCCTATGTCTATTTCACGTATGGCATGCATTGGATGTTGAATGCCGTCACCGAAGCGGAAGGTTTTCCGGGAGCGGTTCTGCTGCGCGCCATTCAGCCGCTGGATGGGTTGGAGGTCATCTCCGCCAACCGCCAGGGCCGGGATACGAATGGACCGGCCAAACTGACCCAGGCGCTGGGGATCCAGAAAGACTCCAACAATTGTAACCTTTGCAGCTCCTCCGCTGGCTTGTGGATCGAGATGGGTTATCCCATTCCAGATGAAAGCGTGACGATTGGGCCTCGTGTGGGGTTATATACTGTACCGGAGCCCTGGAAATCCAAACCCTGGCGCTTCCGGGTAAATAGTTCTTTACCAAAATCGTGGTCTGGGTGAAAAAACTATCAACGCAAAGCCGCAATGTCCCAAAGGGTTTTAAGGTATTAACAATTTGATTGTACTGAAAAGACTTCATCACGATCCCCAAAAAGCGGGGACCCGAGTCACCGGTCACAAAGCTTTATTATTAAAGAATCTTGGTGCCTTTGTGTCATGGTGGTGAAACATTTTTTTGCAGCAGAGATATACATAAATATTATTGGAGGTCGAAATGGGTTTATTGGAAGGTAAGAACGCACTAATTTTCGGTCTGGCCAACGACCGTTCCATAGCCTGGGGCATCACCCAGGCTATGCGTGCCCAGGGCGCGCGTATTGGCTTGAGCTATGCCGGGGAGGCCCTCGAGCGTCGCGTCCGCCCGCTGGCCGAATCCATTGGCTGCACATTCGTAGAGGAGTGCGATGTATCCAAAGATGATGCCATCCAATCCGTTGCGGAAAAAGCCGCCCTGGAATTCGGAAAGATCGACATCCTGGTGCACTCCATCGCCTTCGCCAACCGGGACGAATTGACAGGTCCCTTCTACAACACCAGCCGGGCAGGTTTCCACCTGGCCCTGGACATCAGCACCTATTCCTTTGTGGCGCTGGCGCGTGCTTTTCAACCCTTCATGCCCAGGGGCAGCGCCATGGTTTGCATGACCTATCATGGCTCCGTAAAGGTGGCTCCGCACTACAATGTCATGGGGGTTGCCAAAGCCGCCCTGGAAGCCTCCACCCGCTACCTGGCTTACGACCTGGGGCCGCAGGGAGTACGCGTCAACGCCATCTCGGCCGGCCCCATCCGCACCCTGGCTGCGGCTGGCGTGAGCGGATTCAAGGACATGCTGCGTGCTTTTGCAGATATGTCCCCCCTGCGTGAGAACGTCACCACCCAGGATGTCGGCAATGCCGCCGTCTTTTTATGCTCGGATATGGCCGCTCACACCACCGGTGAAGTCTTCTATGTCGATTCGGGTTACAACATCATGGGCGTGGCCGGGCCGGAGGAAAAAGTTTAGCAGAAGATGATAAAATAAGTGCATGTTCAAACGAAACACACCTCAAAACTCCACCCCCACCGTGCAGGCCGTCGAACGCGTCACCTCTGTGCTGGGGGCGGGTATCATCTGGCAGGGCAGCCTGGCCGGCTCGGGCGGCGTGCGTATTGAAGGCACCTACGAAGGCCAGATCGGTCTGAATGGCATGCTGGTGATTGGCGAGACCGGCCGCGTCACCTGCGAAGACCTGCGCGCCGGGACGGTCATTGTGGCCGGGTCCGTGCGCGGCAACATCACCGCCCAAAAGGTGGAGATCCGTTCCACTGGCCGCATCTGGGGGGATGTGGTCACCGTTTCCTTTGCCACCGAAGAGGGCGCCTTTTTGCGTGGTCAGATCCGCATGGAAGAGCAAATTGATCTCGGCCTGGTGACCATCAGCGAGCCCGCCGCAGACGCCTCACCCAAAGCCGGATAACCCTATGGATCAAATCAACCAACCCATCCCCATGTCTTCCCCTGACCTGGGTGAAGCCGAGCGCCAGGCAGTTTTGGATGTTCTCAACACACCCGACCTGAGCATGGGACCCAGGATCAGTCAGTTTGAAGAAGCCTTCTGCCAGTGGACAGGCAGCCAGCATGCCATTGGGGTGAACTCCGGCACGGCTGGATTGCACCTGTGCGTGCGTGCCGCTGGAATAAGCACAGGTGATTACGTCATCACCACGCCTTTCTCCTTTGTAGCCTCCACTAACGTGCTCCTGTTCGAAAACGCCGTCCCGGTCTATGTGGATGTTGATCCACGCACCGGTAACATTGACACGCAAATGGTCGCAGCCGCGGCCCATGACCTGATGGCCGGCGGCGAAAAAGCCCGTCAGTGGTTGCCACCTCGTGGGATAGAAACCGGCCGCTCCCTTAAAGCCATCCTGCCCGTGGATGTGTTCGGGCAGCCAGCCGATCTCGACCCGATCCTGGAGGTTGCCCGCCAGTACCAGCTCCAGGTCATTGAAGACTCATGTGAAGCCCTCGGGGCGGAATACAAAGGCCGCCCGGCCGGTTCTGTGGGCGATTTCGGTGTCTTCGCCTTCTATCCCAACAAACAAATCACCACCGGTGAGGGTGGGGTCATTATCACGAATGACGATGCCGCCGCAGATTTCATGCGTTCCTTGCGCAACCAGGGCCGCGCGGTTGGTGATACCTGGCTGCAGCATACCCACCTGGGCTACAATTACCGCCTGGATGAGATGTCCGCCGCCCTGGGTACGGTGCAGATGTCCCGGCTGGATGAACTGATCGCCAAACGCGTCCAGGTGGCTGACTGGTATGCAGAACGCCTGTCAGAGATCCCGGGGGTTGAAACCCAGGTCATCGAACCATTCACCACACGTATGTCCTGGTTTGTATATGTCATCCGCTTTGCCCCCGGCATCCATCGTGACCGGCTGGCAAAAAAGATTGGCGAGCTGGGCATCCCGGCCCGGCCTTATTTTGCCCCCATCCACCTGCAGCCCTACATGGTTGAGCGTTTTGGTTACCGCCCGGGCGACTTCCCTGTCACCGAAGACCTGGGCAACCGCAGCCTGGCGCTGCCTTTCTCAGGCGTGATGAGTGAAGCCCAGGTGGAAACAGTCTGCCGTATCATCCACCAATCCCTGTAAGAGGATACCTTGAAACCACGAAGTTATCCCCCCCTCCGGCAGCGCGGCTATTCATTGCATAGCATCTTGATGCTCGTGTTGTTGATCATCCTGGCCGCCTGCATCTGGCAGGCATCCACCTTCGGCAGTGGTTCCGGTTTGATCCTGTGGAGCCTGGGAGGATTGTTCGCTTTCTTTCCTCTACCGTTCCTGGTTTACAGGATGTATGCACTCAACCGCGGCAATTACCTGTTGGACCGGGAGACTCTGACCATCCGCTGGGGGTTACGCCTGGAACAGATCCCGGTTACCGACGTGGAATGGGTACGTGATGCTCTCGACCTTACCCATCCCCTGCGTATGCCGCCGTTTTCAATGCCCGGCGCCATACTGGGCATCCAGCATCACCCGGACCTGGGGACAGTCGAATTCCTGGCGAACAACGCTTCTAAATTGCTTTTGGTCGCCACCGCCCGGAGAGTATTTGCCATCTCTCCGGATGATCCGGTCGCATTTGCTCAGGATTTTCAACGGACTGTGGAAATGGGCAGTTTGGCGCCGGTTCCCTCGCAATCCATCTACCCATCCTTCGTTGTAGGCCAGGTCTGGAAAAGCCGGCTGGCACGTTTTTTATGGTTGACAGGTTTATTCCTGAATATCGGTCTGCTGGTGTGGGTCAGTCTGCTGGTTCCAGGCCTGAAATCCGTACCAATGGGATTTCTGACATATGGTGTACCAAAGAATGCAGTACCCGGCGTGCAGCTTTTCCTGCTGCCGGTCATCAGCATTATGTTCTACATTATTACCTGGCTGGCTGGCATCTATTTTTTTCGCCGCCCAACCCAACGTTTACTGGCTTTCTTCACCTGGGGCTTTAGTACATTATCAGGTTTGCTCTTCCTGATGGCAGTTTTGTTCATCGTCTCCACACCCGTGTAGGCACTTTTGGCCGGTATCCTGTGGAAAGTATTAGTAGGGACAGACTTGGGTGTCTGCCCGGGTTTCATATTTGTTCAATGTTATCTCATGAACCTAAAGCAAAAGAACTTTTCATCACCAGGACACCAAGCCACGAAGGCACCATGATTCCTAAATAATTAACCTTCGTGACTTCGTGCCCCCCATGTTCAAGGGGGGTGTGACTCGTGTCCCCGCTTTTTGGGGATCGTGGTAAAGCTTTTAATATATACTGTAATTTTGTAACTGCTCGGCCAGGTTGTCTTTCTCCCGAATGACATCGAGGTGCAGTGATCACAATTGTCATCCTCCCGAAAGACACCGGGACGGTGCCCTGGAAGAACATCGGGATTTTATGAGCGTAGCGAAGGATCCCTTGGAAGCGCGGAAGAAGACCCTTCTGTCGTTCTAAACACTCCGCAGGGTGACAAGTTTAGCAGTTTTTTTAAACCTTGCGCTGTACTACTAGGTAATTATGGATTTTTTACAATGACCCAATTACTTTATGGTTTCCTTTTAGCCGTCATCGTAGCGTTCGCAGCTTACCGGGCACACAGCTTGAGCACCAGCGGCGCACTGGCAGCCGTACTGATAGGGACAGTCATATTTGGCCTGGGGGGTTGGCAATGGGCTGTCATTTTGCTGGTTTTTTTCATTTCATCCAGCCTGCTTTCGCGCCTGTTCGCAAAACGTAAATCCAGTTTGAACGAAAAATTTGATAAGGGCGGTCAACGGGATGCCGGTCAGGTTCTGGCAAACGGTGGCATTGCGGCCTTGTTTGCAGGCTTGCATTTCTTCCTGCCATCTGCATCCTGGCCCTGGCTGGCCTTCACTGCCTCCCTGGCAGCGGTTAACGCGGATACCTGGGCTACCGAGTTGGGAGTTCTCAACCCCACACCGCCGCGTTTGATCACCACAGGTCATTTGGTGGAGAAGGGTACCTCCGGTGGCATCTCCTGGGGTGGGACGCTGGCCGCCCTGGCCGGGGCAGGACTGGTAGCCGCCTGTGCGCAACTGGTCAGGCCGGGTTCAGGCTTTTTGCTGACCTTCAGCTTCACCACCCTGGCGGGTCTGCTGGGAGCCTTCTTTGATTCCTTTCTCGGAGCTACTTTCCAGGCTATTTACACCTGCCCTCATTGCAACAAGGAGACCGAACGCCACCCTGTGCACACCTGCGGTACAGCCACCACGCATCTGCGAGGCTTTAAGTGGTTGAACAATGATCTCGTCAATGTCGGCTGCGCCCTGGCTGGATCCCTGCTGGGATTGGCCTTTTTAAGGATGGTTGGTTGAATATAATTGTGTAGATTCTGATAAATATTCAAAACCCATCTCCCAGAAATGGATTTATGACATATAATCGCCCTATTCTACGGAATCGACCCTCAGTGGGTTTAAAATCACAAATAGCAATATTAAATCAAGGAGAAAAAATGTCATCAAAAGAAAACACGTCGCTGCTCTTCCATAACCCAAATGCGGTTTCCCGCATCGCTTTATGGGCCACGATCGTAGCCTGGATTTTACTGGGGCTGGGGGTGATTACCTTCGCCAACCAGGCCTATTCCATCATCACCAATTGGGCTTCCATCGCAATGTCCTTGCCCGCCTCCCTTTTTGACAAGATCTCCGCATTTGCCAAGTTATTTGCGGATTCCTTCGTTCCAGTTGTTTACTTCCTGGTATTGCGCGGCGTATCCGTTGGATTGAATTTGCTCCAGGATCTGTTCTACGGCAACACCGAAGAAGGAGACTTCGAAGAACTCGTGGAAGTGGAAACAGCCAACTAAAAGCTGGCACAATATCGCAGACAAAAAAGTCTTCCTGCCTCCATAATGATTGGAGGTGGGAGATTTTTTTAAGACCTGTATCCAGTGGCATGCTATATTAGATGTGAGAAGACGATGCGCAAACCGATCAGGATCAGCACGATTCCCCCGATTATTTCCATCCTTTTACCAAATTTCTTGCCCAGGCTGTTTCCCAAACGCAGACCCAACAGGGAAACCAGCCCCGTCACCAGGCCGATCACTACCGCCGGGTACCAGATGTCAACATTAACCATTGCCAGGCTCAAACCGATGGCCAGGGCATCAATGCTCACAGCCACCGAAAGCAGCACCATGTTCCAGCCGCGTGTAGGGTCACTTTTATGAGTTTCTTCTTCACCATTAAAACCAGAGTGGATCATCCGCCCGCCAACAAATGCCAATAGAAGAAAAGCCACCCAATGATCATAAGCTTCTATGTAGTGTACCACCGTCATGCCGGCAAACCAGCCTACAACTGGCAGCAGGAATTGGAACAGCCCAAAATGAAATGACAATCGAAAGGTGGGTCTGGGTCCCTCACTCTGATGGGCAGCTCCCACTCCCAGGCATACCGCAAAAGCATCCATCGCCATACTCAAGGCAATGAAGAGGATCTCAAAAAAATTCATATCATGCTTTCCAGATCTTGAAATCTTTTAGGATGGAGCCGCCGATAAACTCCCGGATGAGCGAATTGTCGGGGATCAGCTCGGTATCCACAGGTAGGAACCATTCGAGAAAAGCCAGCAGGCGCTTGGCTTCTATATATTCCTTTTTTCCAAAAGGTACCTGGCGCAGCAAAGGTTCAGCCAGACGCACCATGGCAGACAACTCGTAAACCAACGCAGAGTTGAACATCACATCGGCATTTTCCTGGTAAGGGAAGATGTTGCGTCCTTCTCCTCGCCCAACCGATTCCCAGCGTTGGATGGTTTGGGCAGCCGAATAGCCTCGCTCGTTGGCATCCCGCACAATTCGCCGTATCAGGCGCGTATCCGTGGTGGAAACACGGTTATGTCTGTCCAGGTTGATCTGCGTCAGGCAGGAGACATATACACGAAAAGCCCGCTTTCCAAGAGATGCCGGAATCAGCCGCGGGTTCAAACCGTGGATGCCTTCCAGGATGATGATCTGGTCTTCGCGCAATTGGATCAGATCACCTTGTTCCTGTCTTCCTTCCTTGAAGTTGTAACGCGGCAGTTGAACAGTTTTTCCCGCCACCAGAAGCTGCAAATGTTCAGCCAATTGACCCAGGTTCAGCGCCTCCAGGGCTTCAAAATCATACTGACCATTTTCATCTTTTGGGTTCTTGTCACGGTCAACAAAATAATTGTCCAATTCCAGGGCAAATGGGGAAAATCCCAGCGCCAGGAGTTGAATCGCCAGACGCCGCGAGAAGGTGGTCTTTCCGGAGGAGGATGGCCCGGATATCAGGATCATTCGGACCTGGTTTGAGCGGTCAGCAATTTGCCCGGCGATGGAGGCAATATTTTGCTCATGCAGCGCCTCAGAGACCAGGATCACCTCACGGGTGCGTCCGGCAGAGATGGCATCATTGAGGGCGCCGACATTGTCTATCCCCAGGCGTTCGAGCCACTCACCATACTGCCGAAAAGTAGCCAGCAATTTGGGATACTCTGGCATGGGCAGCAGATGAGTCGGGGCGCTCCGTTGTGGAAATCTAAGGGTAAAGCCGCCATTTGTATTCAACAAATTGAACCAGGCCAGGTATCCTGTACTGGGTACCATGTAACCGTGGTGATAATCCAGGTGGCCTGCCAGTTTGTAAAGGGTCACATAATCCTTATGCCGGTAAGCCAGCAAACGTACTTTATCTGGATAATTTTGTTTTTCAAAGTAAGCCACCGCCTCATTCAGAGGGTATAAGAAACGCTCAAAAGGCAGGTCCGCCTTAACCAGGGAACGCATTTTCTTTTCCAGATCATCCATTTCATTCTGGCTCAGGGGTGGATGACCCTGGATGTGGCAGTAATATCCACCCGATGCAACTGAATGATCGATCAACAACCTGGCATCTGGAAAAAGCGCGGAAAAAGCCACTTCCAGCAGGAAGGTAAGCGAGCGGCGATAGATGCGCGCCCCATCCGCATCTGCCATCGTCACTGCCGATAAATTGGATTCCATCTGGATGGGAAGAGTCAGCTCGTGCAGTTCCCCATTCACAATGGCAGCCACCACTGGCGCAGGCCGCTTGTCTGCCGCCACTTTCAAGAATTCACCTGCAACCGTTCCACGTGGACCCGATAATACCTGCCCATCTGGAAGATGAACTTCCACTTGGGAGCGCGGTTCTATACTCTCAATTTTCGTTTGCATATTCATAATAAGGCCAGTAATTTCTCCGGTTGTTCGGAAAATTCACTTAATGGTTGCCTGCCCTGTACCAATCCCAACAGGGTATCATTTAACAGGCGATTGATCGGGGTTGGAACACCTGTTTTCTCTCCAAAGCGCACAACTGCGCCATTCAGGTAATCTACTTCTATTTTTCCACGCCCTGAGTGCAGGTCAATGTGGAAGGATGGCATCTTCGCTCCCCTTCCCCCTCCTACCATTTTAACCATCAATGGCCGGACAATGAATGACGGAAGGTATCTGACACCCAGTGTCAGCAGGCGCACCGGAACTTTAGGCAGATCTACCGGGTGGATTCCCTGGGCAGCCATTACTTTCAAGGCTTCACGAAACATGCCCATCTCCAACCCATACAAGCCCGGGTGGCGGAAGACTTCAGCAGGAGTCATATCCAGGATGGCGGCCGTGGCATTTCCCATCAGGTTGGTTAACATCTTGGACCATTTCATATCCGCTGCACGCGGGAAAAGCCCGGCATTTAATAAGGCCTCGTTCATGGCTTCCACCAGGCGCCCAGCCAAAGAATTCAAAACAGGGTTGGTTCCAGTGGCGATACCAATGCCGCGCAAACGTTCCAGGACGATATTTCCAGCGCCCAGCCTGCCTACGGATGAAGTCGTGGTACCGGCCATGACCTTCCCGTCACCCAATACCGCTGCCAGTCTGGATTCGTTCTCCACACCATTTTGCAGGCAAAGAACAGGGGGCATCTGTTCAACAAAAGGTTTCATCCCCTCCAAAGCCGATGCCGTATCAAAAGATTTCAAAGCAAAAATGGCAGCATCAAAAGGACCCTGGGCAAGAGCCTCTTCCAGCGATGCGACACATTTGAACCTGGAAGGAGGCAGGTTGAATGGCTGGTGTGTATTCCGGCGTTCATCCAGGCTCAGATCCAGGCACATTCCTCGCCGATTTAACTCATCTACAACCGCAGGTTGTTCGATAAAAACAACCTTGTGCCCGGAAAGCGCCAATGAACCGCCCACATATGTGCCAATTGCCCCGGCACCAAATGTTAAAACGGAAATCTTTTGCAATTGTTCTGCCTCCAATTATGACTCGTCTTTTGTTGATCTCAAAACACGGGGGAAAGGAGTGTTTGGGTGGATTCGACACCCACACCCCCCATCTTTCCCTAAATATTGAGAAGATCCTTGTCAGGTTTCCAATGGGAATGATCGTTAATGGTATCCACCTGCCAGCGGTGTTCATTCGGATAATAAACAAAAGCCGCAAAACCGGTATTTGCAAAACGGAATCGCGCCCCCGAATAGTTCGCCTGGGGTGTGATCCCCATTATTGTGTACATGGTCTGGTTAAGCAACCCGCCATGTGAAACCACCAGGATACGACCCGCCGGGCGGCTGAGCAAATTGTGCAGAGCCTGTCCAGCCCGCAGGTATAGCTCCCAATCACCCTCGCCTGTCCCGGCAAAAGGCTGGTAAATATTCGAAAAATCAGGCTGGGGATACATCTTAAAGGCTTCTTCATGCTTCATGCCAGCCAGGTTGCCATTATCCCTTTCCATCCACAAGGGGTCCAGTTCAACGGGAGCATTCAAGGAATCTGCAATGATCTCTGCTGTCTGGCGTGCCCGTGAAAGTGGGCTGGCCAGTACCAGGTCAAATTTCACTTTTTCATCCACCCAGCGTTCAGCCAGGGCATGCACCTGTGCCAGGCCGGTTTCATTCAACGGGAAATCAGTTTGGCCTTGAAAATATCCATCCGCGTTTCCCACCGACTCGCCATGGCGCAAAAAAGTGATCGCATATACAGGGATATTGGCTTTCATCAGGCGTTTATTGTACCAGAATCCATGTGCAGGTTGGGTTGAACGGATTCGTCAAGCATCCTACTTTAATCGGCGAGGGTCTCCAATCCCGCCGACCTTCCTACCGAATGTCTTGATTGATCAGCGCGGGTCTTGATCGGTGAAGCTCTCCCACTTGTGGTTTCTTCCATCAGAACTCCGCCCCATGCTTATCTGCCAGGATAGCCAGTGCGCGTTTGACCTCGGCTTGTTTCTGTCCGGCGTCCCAGCCCAGTCCGGCTCCCACGGCATCAGCCATTTCCTCGATCAGCGGCAGGCTCAACTCACCCAGGTATGCCAGCAAGGTGCGGCGCAGTAACAGGTCGTCCAGGTGCAGGATCTTTTCAGTTTGTACCAGGTACAGGATTTCACGATAGGAAAAGTTAGGCCAGGTGGCAATGGGCGCATCCTTTTCAGCCTCCATGAATGTTGCCACCTGCCTGGCACGCGTTCCATAACGTCTGAACAGGACTTCAACCTGCTTGCGCGGCAAGCTTGTGGATTTTTCAAACTCATCCAGCCATTTTTGGATCTCTTCCTTGCCGCGTGGGTATTCGCGTCCACCCCCGATGGGCAGATTGTGGGTGGCAGCCTTGCGGGATAACCCGAGAAACGCCAGGGTTTTATCGGTCACCTGCTCGGAGAAAGCCCGGTAGCTGGTCCATTTGCCTCCCACCAGGGAATAGACCGGCAGGTCTGCAAGTCTGTCCTCCTGGATGTGGTGATCACGTGTGATCTGCCCGGCATTTTTGGCCTGGGTATGTGCCAGCGGGCGTACACCCGAAAAGCGAAAAACAATTTGGGTCGGATCCACCTTGATGCCTGGGTAAACACGTTCGAGCATACCCAGGAAGTAATCGATCTCAGCCTGTGTACAACGTGCGTCGTCCGGGTCTTCAATAGGCAGGTCGGATGTGCCGATCAAAACCTTGTCCCGCAACGGGAAGATCAGAACAATGCGGCCATCCTTGTTCTCAAAAAAGATCTCATTCTCTCCGATGGCCTGGTGCAGTTGGGGATGGTTCAGCACCAGGTGAGAGCCTTTGGTCCCACCAATATAGCGGGTGGAGAGTCCCAGGCCACGGTTGGCAAAATCGATCCATGGACCCGCGGCATTGATGATGAGGCGTGGAGATATTTCATAAACATTGCCACTCAATTCATCTTTCAATTTTACGATCTGTCCGTCCGCGCCTTGCATGGAGACATAATTAAGGGCTTGTGCGTGCTCTCCTTCGGCTTCACCTTCCAACAGCAGTTCAAGTGTGAGGCGTTCAGGCGAGAGGATCGAGCCATCATAATAGGTGGCAACATACCGGATGTCGGGATTCATATCCGGAAATTCTGCCAGCGCTTTCTTTTTCCCCACAAAACGGTGCGGTGGGACGGTCTTTTGGGCGCTCGTGAAGGCGTCATAGAAGATCAATCCAATTTTTATAACCAGAGCGCCGCGTTCGGATGGTTTTTCCAGCCATCCCATGAATTTAAGCGGGGCATTCAACAAACCGGAAAAGACTTTGAAGATGGGGATGGCGGTCGGCAGGGGGCGCACCAGGTGTGGGGCATTTTCGATCATGCGGTTGCGTTCCTGCACGGCTTCACGCACCAGATTGAATTCGCCATTTTCCAGGTAACGGATGCCGCCATGTGCCATATGCGAGGAGGCTGCCGAGGCACCCGAGCAAAAATCAGCCCGCTCCACCAGCAACACGTTCACTCCGTTGAGTGCCAGGTCGCGGAAGGTACCCACGCCGTTGATCCCGCCACCGGCGATGAGCACATCTGGCGAGTGGATCTTAAGAGAAGTAAGTTTTTCATTTCGATTCATGGGGATATCCCTTCAAAAATATCTGCTAAATCTGTTTCATTATAAATCCCAATATTAACCTTACTGCAAAAAGGCTTTACCACAAAGCCACGAAGCACCAGGATTCCTAAATAATTAACCTTCGTGACTTCGTGCCCCCCATGTTCAAGGGGGGTGTGGCTCGTGTCCCCGTTTTTTGGGAATGGTGGTGAAATGGGCTTTTAGATGTGGACTCTGTAATGGTACCAATATGGCATTTTTTACTCAACCCAATCAAAAGTGCGCCTCACCGCCTTTTTCCAGCCGGCGTAAAGTTTTTCCCGCTGGGAAGATTCCATGTGCGGCTGCCACTCTTTGTCTATACCCCAATTCTGGCGCAATTCATCAAAATTCTGCCAGAAGCCCACTGCCAGTCCGGCGGCATAAGCCGCGCCCAGCGCCGTTGTTTCAGCCACCTTCGGGCGGATGACCGGCACATCCAGGATGTCCGCCTGGAACTGCATGAGCAGTTCGTTAAAGACCATACCCCCATCCACCTTGAGGTTGGTTAGTTTCACCCCCGAGTCTTTATTCATGGCGTCCAGCACTTCTCGGGTCTGGTAGGCACTGGCTTCCAGCACAGCCCGGGCGATGTGGCTGCGCGTAATGTATCTCGTCAATCCCAGGATGGCACCGCGTGCATCACTGCGCCAGTAGGGTGCAAATAAACCGGAAAAGGCAGGCACGAAATAAATACCGCCGCTATCTTCCACTTCCTGCGCCAGGGTTTCAATGTCGGAGGATTTTTCGATCATCTTCAGGTTATCGCGCAGCCATTGCACCAGGGCACCGGTTATGGCGACCGAGCCTTCCAGCGCATAAACGGCAGGTTGACCTCCGATCTTGTAACCCAGGGTGGTCAGCAATCCGCTTGTGCTTGGCACAGGCTCATAACCTGTATTCAGCAGCATAAAGCAGCCGGTACCATAGGTGTTCTTGGCTTCACCCGGGTTGAAACATACCTGGCCAAACAGGGCAGCCTGCTGATCGCCCAGGTCGCCGGAGACCGGGATGCCGGCGAACAAACCCCGGGCAGTGGCATAGATTTCGGACGAAGAGCGGATCTCTGGCAGGATGCAGCGCGGAATACCCAACAATCCCAGGATTTCATTATCCCAATCCAGTGTTTTCAGATCCATCAGCAGGGTGCGTGAGGCGTTGGTTACATCGGTGACATGCTCACCAGTCAGATTCCAGATAACCCAGGAATCCATATTCCCAAACAAAAGCTCCCCATTTTCAACCTTCAGGCGGGCGCCAGGGATGTTATCCAAAAGCCACTTGATCTTTGGCCCGGAAAAATAGGTTGCCAGTGGCAATCCAGTTCGTGCGCGCAAACGATCCTGTCCGCCTTCTTTCGCCAGTCCGGTGCATATCTCATCCGTGCGCGTATCCTGCCAGACAATGGCATTGTAAATGGGTTTACCGCTGGTTTTTTCCCACACAACGGTGGTCTCGCGCTGATTGGTAATGCCGATGGCTGCCAAATCTCCAGGTTGAAGACCGCTTATAGCCAACGCACCCTGCATGACTTCCTGGGTACGCTCCCAGATTTCCAGGGGATCATGTTCCACCCAGCCCGGTTTTGGGTAGATCTGCCGGTGTTCCTTCTGATCAGCCGCTACGATCCTGCCATCGTGGTCAAAGATGATAAAACGGGTGCTGGTGGTACCCTGGTCAATGGCTCCAATATAACCTGGCATGCAGACCTCCATCTTTTTTATTTGGAATCCAACCAACCTCTGGCTCCAGCTAAAAATGCCTTGCCAGGCATGGGCTTCCTGCCAGGTGGCTGCACTTCGTCAAGAACCAAAAAACCATCAGATGTAGAGATGGCTGGTTTGCCATTTATTATGCTGCGTTTGCCCGCCTGGGAAAATCCCGGCTGGCTGTGCGCAGCATGTACTTTTAGCGGTAATTCATTCATCAAAAAATACGTCCCCGGCCAGGGGTTGAAAGCTCGCACCCGCCTTGCCAGGGTTTCGGCAGGTTGGGAAAGATCCAGCAGACTATCCTCTTTTTTTAGCATCGGGGCGTAGGTTGCCCGGCTGGAATCCTGGGGTTGTGGAAATATTTTCCCGCTCAGGTAATCCGGCAGGGTATCCATCAGCAATTCACCTCCCAGGGCAGCCAGTTTATCGAACAACCTGCCGCCTGTATCTTCAGGTTCGATCGGGATGGCTCTCTGGCTGAGGCTGGGTCCGGTATCCATGCCTGCATCCAGTTTCATGATGGTGACCCCCGTCTCCGCATCCCCGGCCAGGATGCAGGCTTGGATGGGAGCTGCCCCGCGCCAGCGCGGCAGCAGGGAGGCATGCATATTAATACAGCCGAAGGGAGCCAGGTCGAGCACATTCTGGCGCAGGATCTGCCCAAAAGCCGCCACCACGATCACATCCGGATTCCAATCGGATAATTGCTGGAACACCTCAGGTTGGCGGATCTTTTCAGGTTGCAGCACGGGCAATCCCAATTCCAGGGCTGCCACTTTGACCGGAGGCGCCTGTAATTCCCGCCCGCGCCCGGCTGGCCGGTCAGGCTGGGTGACCACTCCCACAACCGGGTACGCTCCAGCCAACAGTTTCAATGCTGGAACAGCAAAATCGGGAGAACCCATAAAAATTATGCGCACCTGGGATGCTTTCATCGGCTTAATTCTAGCACATCTCCCGGAGGGAGGCATAATTCGGGCTATAATTGAATTATCGCATCCAATTTACCCGGGGAGGTCAGCTTGTTAATTATCGTCAGTGATCTGCACCTGCTGGATGGCACCTCCGGAACAGCAATCACCGCCGTTGTTTTTAAGCTCTTTGCTGACCGCATCAAGGAACAAAAATTTATTCCCTGCCAGGTTTTTCCCTATGTTTCATTTTTCAAGGATGACCAGCACAGCAGGCGGCATTTTTTAGCCTGATCGGATCCTTCTCGGAGGTACCCTTGCCTGATTTTATTTACCTGATCCACCCTCTTCGGGAAGGATTCTTTGAAAACCCAACCGAGGAAGAAAATACGGCCATGGAAGAACACTTCCAATATTTAAAAACCGGTATGCATACCGGGCAGGTGGTATTGGCTGGTCCCTGCCTGGATGATACTTTTGGATTGGTGGTATTCCAGGCGCAGGATGAAACCTCGGCACACGCCTTCATGATGGAAGACCCTTCCATCCAAAAAAATGTCATGATGGCTGAACTGCACCCGTTCAGGATCTCCCTGCTGGGAACCCGATGACCCGACCTTATAGCCTGCCTGCCCTGCGAGCCCTGGCTCTGTACACCCAGAGATTGCACGTCCCCCATATTCAAGGGGGGCACGTCCCCCATGTTCAGGGAGAGCAGACGCAGGGTAAACCCGATGCAGATGCCATCCATGCCCTGGTGGAGCAACTCGGCTGCGTTCAGATCGATACCCTGCAAATGGTTCAACGCAGCCAATACCTGGTATTGTGGAGCCGCCTGGGAAACTACGACCCCAACGTTTTTGATGCATTGCTGTTTGGCTCCGACAGGCGTCTTTTTGAAGGCTGGCAGCACGCCGCCTCCATTATCCCAATGGCAGAATACCGCTACCAGATGCCGCATCAGCGCAGTTTACAGGAACAACCCAACGACTGGTACACCCGCTGGCTGTCAGAGAATCATAATTCCGAGCTTTTACCTCAAGTCCTGGAGCGTATCCAGCAGGAGGGCGGGCTGCGCGCCAGCGATTTCAAATATGACGGCCCCCGGCGGGGTAGTTGGTGGGATTGGAAGCCAGCCAAAATAGCCCTGGAATACCAGTATGCTTTTGGCAACTTGATGGTGGCGAATCGCCTCAATTTTCAACGTGTCTACGATCTGACCGGTCGTATTTTGCCGGATTGGGTGGACATGAGCGAACCGACCCTGGAGGAACGTGATTGTTTCTGGATCGAACGCGGAGTGAGGGCTTTGGGTATCTGCAATCCCGCCCAGGCAGCTGATTACACCTGGATGAAATTGGGGCGCGCCAGGTCAGCTGTAGCGTCTCTGCTCAAGGATGGAACCCTGGTTGAGATTGAGGCCGGATTGATGAACAGTCGCACCGAAACCATGCTGGTGCATCGTGATAACCTGCCCCTGTTGGAGAAGGCTGCCTCCGGAGAGATCCAGCCTAGTCGTACAACATTCCTGAGCCCATTCGACTCGCTTTTCTGGGCCCGCCAGCGTGACCAGAAGCTGTGGGGTTTCCGCCAATCCCTGGAGGCCTATCTACCGGCTATCAAACGCACCTACGGTTATTTTTGCCTGCCCATCCTGCACAAGGACCAGTTGGTGGGGCGTTTTGACCCGAAGCTTGAGCGCAAAGAACACCGCTTGATCCTCAAAGCCCTCTATCTCGAGCCTGGCATCCAGCCCGACGAAGAGCTGGTAACTGCCATGGCTGACAGCCTGCGCGATTTTATGAGTTTTCACCAGGCCACCGACCTCTCCATGGAGAAATCCGAACCGGCTGAATTCGGACAGAAGTTGTTGGCTGCCATGTGAACATTTAATCTGCAAAATAACTGTCCCGTCGAAGATACCCAAAGGGTGAAGGTTTGTGTTTCAGGACCTGCCACTTGATAAAAACCTTCGGGACGATATGTTCTTACCTTGTAAATGACTTTGAAAAGCGGAACTATTCTGTTAAATTGATCGTCATATTTCTTTATCGGTAAATAAGAACCTATCTAAAAATCGATATGCTGTGGGGGTGTTGGCGGCGCTGTGCGCCGCCAACACCCCCAACTCACCATTACTCGGTAATTTACGGATGGAAACTAAATTCATGCAAGAAAAATTCAGGAGATTTTTATGAAAACAACCCGCATCCTCTTTTTCATACTGGCTATTTTTATGATTACTGTTGCCTGTGGTCTTCCACAGGGCAGTCCTACCTCTACCAGTGCACCAGCCACCGATCTCCCGCTACAGACCCTGCCTCCCGAACCGGTCCTGAACCTGCCTGCCGTGGACGGTGAAATTGCATTTGCATCCGACCGTGGTGACAAATGGCAGGTGCTGGTCATGAATGCGGATGGATCCAACGAAACCAGTCTCACCAGCGATTATGGTGAGTACAGTTACCCGGCCTGGTCACCCGATGGGCAGCGCCTGGCCATGCGCATTGATATTGGCACGGGAAGTGGCGTCGCCATCATGGACCTGCAAGGGTCCGGCGACAGTTTGAGCGGATCTCAACCCACTGCCATTACCAGCGCCTTCAGCGATGCACCTGACTGGGCACCCGATGGCAGCCAGTTGGTGTTCTTGTCCTCCGGGGCCTTTGGCTGGGACATGATTCACTACACAGTTGGTTCCGGTACCTTGAGCCAGATCCCCGGATTCTCTCCCTGGGTCAGTGATCCCAATTGGTCACCGGATGGGCGGAAGATATTGTTCGGCGCAGATGTGAACAATGACGGAAACTCGGATATTTTCATCGCTAACGTGGATGGCAGCGGTTTAACCCAGCTGACTAAAAACGACTATTACGAAGGCAGTCCGAGCTGGTCTCCAGATGGTCAGAGGATCGTCTTTTCCGCACAGGCGAATGGGAACCAGGACCTGTTTATCATGAACCAGGATGGCTCCGGACTGACCCAATTGACCACCGACCCGGCTGATGAGTTTGATGCCGCCTGGTCACCGGATGGGGGGCGCATTGCCTTCGTGTCCACCCGTAATGAAAACAACGACGGCAATTATGAGATCTATGTCATCAATGCCGATGGCAGCTCTGAAATGCGCCTCACCAACAACCAATCCACCGACCGCTGGCCAGCCTGGCGGCCAGGTTCCACCGCTGCAGGTCAACAAGCCTGCCAGTCCCAGGCCGCATATTCTGCCGATGTCACCATCCCGGCCGGAACCCGCTTTGCAACACAGACCAGCTTTACCAAGGTCTGGCGCCTGGAAAACACAGGACAATGCACCTTTACCCCCAATACCTTCCGCCTGCGCTTTGTGGATGGCGAGCTCATGGATGCGCCGGTGGTTATCCCCATGCCGGGCGCCATCCAGCCCGGGTCGAGCGTGGATATTTCAGTCCAATTCACCTCCCCGCCAGCGCCTGGCACATATGGCAGCAACTGGCAGCTCCTGGATGCTTCAGGGATCCCCGTTCCGGATTCTGGTGGCAACCCACTAACCCTGGCAGTTAACATGGAAGTACTGGCAGGGACAGCAAATGTCTTGCCTGCACCGCTTTTTTACTTGAGGGGTGAGGTAAACACCCGGCAAATCTGGCGTATGGATCCCAATGGTTATACGCTGACCCAGCTTACCCAGGAGTCGGCTGGAATTTCCAGCTTTGAAATTAACCCACTGGATAACCGCCTGGCTTACATCAGCAACTATCAATTGATCCTGCGCAACCCGGCCAACGCTGATCGCCAGGTATTGGTCACTGGAAGTGAAAACGATGGTCCATATAGTCCTGTCTTCTCCAGCAATGGTGCCTTCCTGGCTTATGGACTGGGAGGCATCCACATCTACAACCTTGCCAGCGGGGAAGACCGCTTGATACTTGCGGACAATAACACCATGAATTCATCCGACCGCCGCGTTTATTCTCCAAGATCCTGGTCTCCAGATGGTTCTAAACTGGCGGTATCCATCGGCTATTGGGAATGGGGTGGCTCCGGTATTATTTCCATAACCGACGGCAGTTTGCTTTCAGAATTTGAGTATGGCGATTCAGACGCCTGGAGCCGCGACAGCCAGACTTATTTCACAGCCCGCGCCACAGAACCCGGCATGATGAGCACAACTCATGGGCTGTACAGCATTGCTGCCAGCCTCAATGCCAGCCTGCAAACCCTGGTCGCAGATACTTTCATCTGGTGGCCGTACCAGGGTGCGGATGGACGCCTGGTCTACTTCCAGGGCACACCAGACCCAACCAATGCCAGCCAGTTTAATATCTCTCTGATGGGTCCGGCCGCAGAAAACCTCGGAGAATGGCAGGTTTTGCGCAATAATATATTGCACTTGCCAGCCGGTGGTTTCCCGGAAGCAGTCTGGTCATCGGATGGTAATTTCCTGGCAGCCCGCCTGTTCCACCTGCCCAGTAAAACCAGCGAGGTGGTTCTGCTCGGTTTGGAGGATACTCCCATGTTGTACCTGATGCAGGATGGCACCAACCTGCGTTTTGGCAGGTAAATTAACTTGACCCTGATTACCTGTCCTGATTTTTTTGAAATGTCTAACGGAGCAACCGGAGGGAGCGAAGAATCCCATCATCAATCGAAAATTAATTAGCAATCGGAGCTTCTTTGTCGTTATGCGGTTCACAACATTCCGTTGTCCCCGTGTTCTTTGCTCATTTCCCCGCTTTTTGAAGATTGTGGTAAATTTTCTTACAACAGGCATATTTATGATACAAGAAAACATTGACAAGAGGAGATAACATGCAGATCTTGGAATCGGGTATTGGAGAACTGATCCAGCCGTTTGACATGGATGAGTTTCGGGAATGGAACCGCACCCGGAAAAGCCGCAAGCTGGTGGACAAGCGCATGAGCGAACAGGAGGCCGTCAGCAAGTTTGTATATGATGGCTGTTATATCGGCACCGAGTTGTACGGCACCGTGCGCGCCCCCATGAGCCTGGCACGCGAAGTGGTCCGCCAGAACAAAAAAGACCTGCGCGTTTGCGGTCAGGGTGTCCTTGAACTGGACCTCTGGCTGGCAGCCGGTCTCATCAAGAAACTGGATATCACCTACATAGGCCTGGAGGTCTACGGTATTCCACCCAGCCTGAGACGCGCAGTTGAATCCGGGCAGGTCGAGACCTGTGTGGAATGGTCCAACGCCTCCATCACCTGGCGCATGAAAGCCGCTGCCATGGGGGTGCCCTTCCTGCCCACCCGCTCCATGCTCGGCACGGATATGCTCAAGTACAGCGCCGCCAAAGTGGTCGAAGATCCGTTCACCGGCATCAAGGTGGCCCTGCTGCCCGCCCTGGTTCTGGATGTGGCTCTCATCCATGTCCAGCGCGCTGACATGTTCGGCAATTGCCAGATCGATGGCATCACCGGTTTCGCTCTCGAGATGTCCCGCGCCTGCAAGCGCCTGATCATCAGCGCAGAAGAGATCATCCCCACCGAAGATATCCGCAAATATCCCGACCGTACCGTCATCCCCTATTACCTGGTGGATGCCGTGGTGCATGCTCCCTTCGGCTCGTACCCCGGTGAGATGGCTTATATGTACGGGCGCGACGAAGCCGGTATCAAGGAGTGGGTCGACATGAGCGCCACTGCCGAAGGCGCCAAAGAATACCTGGATAAATATGTATTTGGACTCAAAGATCACGCCGCCTACCTCGACCTGATTGGAAAAGATCGTCTCGAACAAGCCGTTGAAACCCGCGAAAGGAGGGAATGATGAGCGAGCCGACCTACACCAGGACCGAATTGATGATCTGTGTGGCCGCCCGCCTGTTTGAGGATGGCGCCACCTGCTTTATCGGTACCGGCATCCCCATGCTGGCTGCCATGCTGGCTGCCAAGACCACTGCCCCCAACCTGGTGCCCGTTTTTGAATTCGGCGGCACCGGCGCCATCCTGGAAGAACTGCCGCGTGCCGTGGGTGAAGCCCGCACCTTTCACAAGGGCATCTCCGCCCTGGGCATCTGTGACACCATGGAAACTGCCCAGCGTGGATTCATCGATTATGGCTTCCTGGGCGGCGCCCAGATCGACCCCTATGGCAACCTCAACAGCGTGGTAATTGGCGACCACGATCATCCCAGGGTACGCCTGCCTGGCAGCGGCGGAGGCAACGATGTCGGCAGCTTTTGTTGGAAAACAATTGCCATCATGCAGCACGATGCCCGTCGTTTCATCCCTAAAGTGGACTTCCTGACCACGCCCGGTTTCCTGACCGGCCCGGGGACGCGCCAGGCCGCCGGTCTGCCCCCCGGCACCGGTCCGGCTTATGTGGTCTCCACCCTGGCCCTGATGGATTACGAGCCAGCCTCCTGCCGCATGCGCCTCAAAGCCCTCTACCCCGGTGTGACTGTCGAAGCCGTTGTTGCCAGCACCAATTTTGAACTTGTCATGCCCACCCACGTCGAAGACATACCCGCCCCCGGCGCCGAAGAACTGCGTCTCCTGCGTGACGAGATCGATCCGCTAAAATTTTATATATAAAGTAGGGGCTCAAGTTTTATACGCAACGTTTGGGCGATGCAAAGTCCCGGCCTCTTTTTCCGGGAAAGTAGTAGGAGGTTGCCCGCTAGGGGAGCGGGTCTGGAACCACCAAAGCCACCTTACAACACAGTGCAGCGTACCCGCCCGTAGGACACCCGATGGGTGCAGGGTGAAACCCAACAATAGGAATGAGAAATCATGGATGTCGTAACCGGTTCGTTTGGATACATCGGCAAATACATAACTCTACACTTGCTTGACCTCGGACGCGAAGTCCGCACCATCACAACCCACCCGACCAAACCGAACCCTTTTGGAGCCCGGGTACAGGCCTTCCCATACAGCTTTGAAGACCCCGCCAGCCTCATCCAAACTCTAACCGGTGCAACCACGCTTTACAACACCTATTGGATCAGATTTGCATATGGCGGTCTGACTTATGAACAAGCCTTGAAGAATACACACACACTGTTTGAATGTGCCAGGCAAGCTGGTGTTGGCAAGATCGTACACATCAGCGTCACCCAGGCTTCCATCAATTCAAATCTACCCTATTACAGTGGCAAGGGTTTCCAGGAAAAAATGCTTGCCGAAACGGGCATACCCCACGCCATCGTTCGCCCGACCCTTGTTTTTGGAAAAGAAGACATCCTGGTCAACAACATCGCCTGGATGATCCGCAGGTTTCCACTTTTCCCAATTTTCGGTTCCGGGGATTATCGTGTGCAGCCAATCTTCGTGGAAGACCTCGCCCAGATCGCAGTTGCACAGGCAAATGGAACCAATGGCTCTATAGTTGATGCGATCGGCCCTGAAACCTTTACTTTCAAAGAATTCCTTCAGCTTATCACCACCAGCTTGGGGCGCACAACCAAACTGATCCACATGCCCTCGCCAGTCGGGATCGCATTTGGAAAAATACTCGGCATGTTCCTTCGGGATGTGGTCCTCACAGAAAATGAGTTACGCGGGCTGATGCAGGAAATGCTCACCTCCACACAAATGCCCAATGGCCTCACCCGCTTCACCGATTGGTTGGAACAAAACAAAGACACCGTCGGCGCTTCCTATTCCTCTGAAATCGCCAGGCACTTTAATTGGTCAACCTCCTGAACAAGCGCTCACCGGAGGTGGACACCCAAAAATTTGAGCTTCCATTGTATAATCATGTCATACACTTGATATTCACACGCGTTCACAGGAACGCATGGGCGCAATATTTGAAGACCTGTCCATGACATTCAACACAGAAAGCCAGCGCAATTCAACACCTTAAAAGCCCACGCCAGCCTGGTCAAGGATTTACGACCGAAAGCATCCAAAAAAATGATCACTCTTCTCAAAGATAAACACATCCTTTTAGGTGTCTGCGGTTCCATTGCTGCCTACAAAGCTGCTGACCTGGCCTCCAAATTAACCCAGGCTGGTGCACTGGTGGATGTGATCATCACACCCGCCGCCGAAAAATTCATCACACCGCTCACCTTTCAATCCGTCACCGGAAGAAAAGCCTATACCGAAGCCGATCTGTGGGGCGGTCAGGCTCATATCCTGCACGTCGGATTGAGCCATGCCACCGACCTTCTGGTGGTGGCTCCCTGCACGGCCAACACCCTCGCAAAAATGGCACATGGCTTGGCGGATAACCTGCTCACCATCACAGCCCTGGCAGCCCGCTGCCCAATTCTGATCGCTCCGGCCATGGACGTGGGCATGTATACGCACACCGCAACCCAGGAAAACGTGCGCATCCTCACCAGCCGCGGCGTCACCTTTGCCGGCCCGGACGAAGGTCGTATGGCCTCCGGGCTTATTGGCAAAGGTCGCATGCTCGAACCCGCTGATCTTTTCGGCCATATCCGGCTTATCCTGGGCAAAACCGGCCGCCTGGCTGGCAAACATATCACTATTTCAGCTGGGGGCACCCAGGAACCCATCGACCCGGTGCGATTCATCAGCAACCGCTCTTCTGGCAAACAGGGCTATGCCCTGGCCCAGGCCGCTCTTGACGCCGGGGCACAGGTCACCCTGGTCAGCGCCCCCACCGGGCTGGTGCCACCCGTTGGCGCAAGCTTCATCCCAGTCAATACTGCCCGGGAAATGCTGGCATCTGTGCTGGCCGCTTCACACAACAGCCATGCACTTCTCATGGCTGCCGCCGTGGCCGATTTCAGCCCAAAAAACACCTCTGATCAAAAAATTAAAAAACGGGATGGTATCCCCACCATCGAGTTGGAAGCTGCACCAGACATCCTGGGAATTCTCAGCACCCCGGGCTACACCCAACCCAAACCGAAAGTGATCGTAGGATTTGCCGCTGAAAGTAGGGATTTGTTGGAAAACGCCGCCGAAAAATTGAGAACGAAAAAAATGGATCTGATCGTTGCCAATGACATCTCGGCCTCCGATGCAGGTTTCGGCGTGGATACCAACCGGGTCACCTTGCTGCACGCAGATGGAAGCTCCGAAGACTTGCCACTCCTGAGCAAAGTTGAAGTTTCCGAAACCATCATTGAACGCCTGGCAACTTTGCTGGAAAACAATTGACAAGAATTCTGGTATTCTCTGATGTACATGCCAACCTGGCCGCCCTGGAAGCGGTTCTGGCAGATGCCGGAACGGTGGACGAAACCTGGTGCTTGGGCGACGTGGTTGGCTATGGGCCGGATCCAAATGAGTGCATTAACATCATAAGCAACTTGCCCAACCTCACCTGCCTGATGGGCAATCACGATCTGGCTGCCATCGGCGATATGCTGCTGGATGGTTTTAATAACGATGCCCGCAAATCGTTACTCTGGCAAAAGGAAACACTTTCTGAGGAAAGTTTGGAATTTTTGCGGGCTCTTCCCAGGGACATGCAGGTCTGTGGGCAGGTATCCCTGGCACATGGCAGTCCGCGTGATCCCATCTGGGAATACGTTCTGAATACTTTGGTTGCCTTAAACAACCTGGATTATTTCCAAACTCCTTGGTGCTGTGTAGGTCATTCACATTTTCAGGCCATCTTTCAATATCGTCCAAAAGAGCAACAGATCAGTATTGAGATCCCGGAACCCGGTCATGCATATAACCTGGTAGATCGTGCCATCCTGAATCCCGGATCGGTCGGGCAGCCGCGTGACCGCGACACCCGTGCAGCCTATGCCATCTACGAACCCGAAGCGAACACCTGGCAGCCAAAGCGAGTCAGATACGATTTTCGTGAGGTGCAAGACCGCATCCTCAAAGCCGGTCTGCCGCTCCGACACGCCGAACGTTTGAGTGGTGGTTGGTAGAAGTTTACTGCCCAAAACGGGAACAAATAACAGCAACAGGGCGTCTTTTGAAGGAATACAGCCCTATTCTCTCCAAGGAGGAGACCAAATGAAAAAGCGTATCTTATTTGTTCTAATGATTGCCGCCCTGATATTGTCTGCCTGTGCATCCAAGACGGCCTCAACTGACCAGTATTTATCCTACCCTGAATCACCCCCCATGGCAGGAGGTGTGGCGCCCTCACCTGTTGACGGGGAAGCCATGCCATCCTCTGATGATATGAACCGAAATACCGTCAAGACGGATGCCAGCAATGCACAGCTCCAGGAACGCCTGGTCATTCAGAACGCCGACCTGACCATCGTGGTGCCGGACCCGCAGAAAAAACTGGCCGCCATCAGCGCCATGGCCGGTGAGATGGGGGGGTTTGTGGTTACCTCCAACATTTACCAGAATTATTTGTCCGATGGTAAACCCGTCCCCGAAGGCAGCATCACCATACGCATCCCTGCTGAAAAACTGGACAGTGCCCTCAATCAGATCAAATCCGATGCAGTCGAAGTGCGTACTGAAAATCGCAGCGGGCAGGATGTCACCCAGGATTATATCGACCTGAACTCCCAATTACACTCCCTGCAAGCCGCTGCCGATCAGTTGACCAAGATCATGCAAAGTGCCGAAAAGACCGAGGATGTTCTCAACGTCTTCTCACAGCTCCAATCCTACAATCAGCAGATCGAAATGATCAAAGGCCAGATCCAATACTACGAACAGGCCTCTGATCTTTCTGCCATCAGCATCACCCTGATCGCTGAAGAAACCATCCAGCCCATCGAGATCGGCGGCTGGAAACCCCAGGGCGTAGCCCGTGACGCCATCCAGACCCTCATCCGCTTCTGGCAGGGATTTGTAGACTTTATGATCAACTTCTTCCTGCTGGTCTTGCCAGTCCTGATCACCATCCTGCTGCCCTTCTTCCTGGTCTTCCTGGTCGTGCGAGCCATCTTCCGCCGCCGCCGCACCAAGAAAACCCCACCGGCTGCCTGATAGATCCATCGCAGCCTGCTCATTCATGTAATCCTACCCTCAGGGACGGTCCTCAACCGTCCCTGATTTTCCCATTTTCCCAACACAGCGAAATTCAACACCCCCATTAAACAGCCTGTATAATATAGGGGATGGAAAAATTAACGTACGAGGCACTCACACTCTTTGGCATTCACCTTAACAAAAGGCAGATCGCCTCCCTGGAGATATACACCCGCGAACTGCTGGACTGGAACCGGAAATTTAACCTGACAGCCATCCGTGAAGAGGCAGGCATCCGCACCAAGCATTTTCTGGATTCGTTCTCATGTGTTTTGGCCTGGAAAAACAGCCCCCCATCCCGTCTGATCGACATCGGCACCGGGGCCGGCTTTCCAGGATTACCGCTCAAGATCCTGTATCCCCATTTGAAATTAACCCTGGTTGAATCGGTAGGCAAGAAAGCCAATTTCTGCAACCATGTCGTCGAGACACTCAAGTTATCGGATGTTGAAGTGCTGCAACTGCGCGCCGAGGATGTGGGTCAACTGGTCTCTCACCGTGAAAAATATGATTGGGCCGTGGCGCGCGCTGTGGCAAACCTGCCTGTCCTGGCGGAATATTTATTGCCCCTGGTGCAGGTGGGGGGAACCATGCTCGCCCAAAAAGGGGAAAGCGGACCGGCTGAGGCGCACGGTGCTGAGAAAGTCATCAAATTGCTGGGGGGGCACATCCGCCAGCTAGTGCCGGTCACCCTGCCCGGTGTGGTCGAGGAACGTTACCTGGTGCTGGTGGACAAAGTGGCCGCCACTCCGCCGGGCTATCCCCGCAAAGCGGGTATACCGGCCAAAAACCCCCTGAAAAAGTAAATATATTTCGCCCACCTATATTGTCACTCTCCCGAAGGACACCGGGACGGTGTGAGGAGCATCTTTTCGCGACCGAAGAGTCCCCTCAATTGCCTGCATACAAATGGGTAATTATTTGCTACAATAATGATACGAATGGGTTTGCCAGGAGCGATTGGTAAAGGATTACAATACACAATCCAAGCCTTAAGATGCCTGGGGTAGTTTATTAGAAGATTTCTATTATTCATGGAGGGAATAATGAAACATACTTTGGTTATTTTTTTAATCCTTACACTATCAGCGTACGTGGGAGCTGGTAATTGATATCAAGCGTGCAAGTCCCATCGAATGAAGTCCATCCGTGCAGGGTTGGTGTCCCAACAGCAGGTGGTTGTGTGGCAATCCATAAGGCCTTATGCTTCTCAAGTAAGGGATAGTTATGCGGCTATATAGTAAGATATGAAATTGAGTAGCAGATTATGTTTGTAGATTTTGACCTTGATCTCTTGAAGCAACTCGTTCGTATTATCGATCAACATCTTGACATAATGTGTCAAAAAGCGACACAGGAAGATGATCTTGATAGTTTTGGATATTTCGATAGCGCAGAACACATCACTGGTTTAGGGTTTGTTGCCTGCCAAACTTATATGTCTTCAGTTTACGGTTACCTGAGAATTGAAAAGCAGAAGGCTTTACCCATTGGACCATTTCATTCAAGTGGACAATCAATAGTGCAGATTATCAATAATGCAGCAAATTACTGGAAACACAATAGCGAATGGTCTCTTGAAAAAACCGACAAACAAAGGAAATACATAGAGGAAACTTTCGAAATGGTAGGGTTTCCAGTAAACACTGATTTTCCTCTTTGTGGCGTGTTAACCGAAATCACATTTCCTGAACGTGCCGCTTTCGAACCGATTATCTCCATCCTGGAATTATGGAGAGACGAGTTACGAAAAACTGTTGCTTAACACCAGCTTTAGAGAATCCCGTTAAGTACGCAGTGGAGGCAGCCAGCTTGTCACTTGTTTGCAGATGCCATCGAAGGGAAGTCTTTCGTCTGTGAGGCAATGGGTGATAGAAGTCGTGAGAATGTAAATTGACAACCGAGTACAAAGTTAAACGAAATATTTCAAGGAGGATGTTATGGAGCTCACAAAGAAAGACCGTCTAATGCTTATAAACCAATATGAAATACTCAAGGTATTGGATAATGATAACAAAAAATTTTATGATGAATTAATTGAAATATTGAAAAACGGCTTCGAAATGTTCTATTCTAATATAGTTGAATGGCTGTCTGAAGATATGTCACATGACGCTGGACAACTTGTTCTTGATATACTTTCCATTTATCGAGGTATCGAAACCTATAAAAGAAATAATCCTAGTGATGATGAAATAGCAAATCATTACTGGGGTTATTTTAAAGGGTTTGATGGAAATAATGAATATGCTTATAGAAATTTCACGTTATTCTTAATCGAGATTCAAGAAAAATTTACAGAACAGAATATATACAAAGCCAAAACCGATTCATTCAATTCACATGGAATAACATTAGATAAGTACAAAAACATGATCGAGCAATGGAATAATATAGAAAAGGATATTTCTACTCGTGAAAATATTCTATCTATTCTCGAAGCAGGATGAGTAATCAGCAAACTACACAAGCGTAAACTAACTGATGAAGTCCATCGGGGGGGATTGGTACTCCTGAGGGAGGTACACAACAGGTTAGTTCGAACCTTATAGTGCCTACATAATGAAGGACAAAACCATGAAATCCTTATTTGCCGATCAGCTTTCGTCGTTAAAAGCATTTGGGGAACCTCTAACAGTTTCTCTCTCAAATGAATTGGTGAAATTATTGTCCGATCAGTTATACCAATCACCCCTAAAAGCTGTGGAAGAATTAGTTGTTAATGCTTATGATGCAGACGCAAAAGTATGTCGTGTGTTTGTTCCGGCTCCAAGTGATACCGAAAATGACTTCATCGTAATTTTTGATGATGGCGTTGGGATGGATTATGAAGGATTAGTAAATCTCTGGCAAATAGGTAGAAGTAATAAAAGAGATGAAAATATTCAAAAAATGCTTAAGAGAAAGCAGATTGGAAAATTTGGGATAGGGAAATTAGCTTCGAGAACTATCGCCTATAAATTAACCCATATAACAAAAACAGGAAATCGAATTCTGTCAGTAACCGTGGATTTTAGAGATTTTAAAGATAATCCTTCTGCCACAACACAACCTGTGATTACTTCTGTTCGTGAAATTGTAGATAAGGATTTTTTCAATACAAATGTACGTCTATCCAAAATGCTTGATGCTTGTGGTATCAAACCAGAAGAAATCGGTGGGACGAAATATAAAACTTGGACTTTAGCAATTCTAGAGGATTTAACAGAGAAAGCCCGAAAAATAAGACAAGAAACTCTTCATTGGATATTAAGTACTGCTATGCCTTTGCAGTCAGATTTTGTTTTATTCTTGAACGGTACCAAAGTATTAAGTTCTAAGGAAGTTTATGAAAAATGGGTTGAATTTAATATTAGTGAATTGCCCGCAGAAAGACTAAAAGCACTTCAAGAATCAACTGGCGAAAAGTGGTCGAATGAAGGAAATTACTTGAAATCCGCATCCTTCCCATCAGGCGTTAGTGGATCAGTATTTGTAACCAAACCATCGCTCTCGGGGGGAAAAAGTGAAGATCTTATTCGCAGCTATGGTTTTTTTGTTCGGGTAAGAGGACGGTTAATTAATGACAATGACCCTCTTTTCGGTCTAAAACCGCTTTTTTTTGGTTTGTATTATAGGTTCCATGCAGATATTTACGCAGATGATCTAGATGAGGATTTAAAGGCATCTCGGGAAACTATTGAAGATACAACTATTAAAGATAATTTTAGGCATCTTCTACGGGAGATTTTTAATCATACGAATCATCTTTATGTAAAGGCACAAGCTGCAGAAGATGAAAAAAGAGATAAGAAGGAAGGGGAGAGAAATCAAGTTTCACCTCGGCTAGTAGAATATCAAGTCGCTGATGTTCTTGTAGAAAATACAAAATCGTTTATTGGTTCGGAAGCTGATGAAAGTTGGTTTTATCTATCTCTTAGTTCCAACGATAAATTGGACGATCTTATTAAGACTTTATATACTCCTAAACGCGAGAAGTACACTTACCAATATATTAACAATGGACCCACTGCCAGAATAGTGAAATTTGATCCTGCAAGCTCGACTTTCTGGATTAATAAGGATCATGAATTCGCAGCAGAGTTTATCAATGAAGGTGTTTCAAGATTGTTACAGGAGGTAGTAACAGCCGAAGCTTTACTAGAAGTCTATTTAAGAGAAAATCAAGTATCTATTAGTGCAATAGGAAAAATCCTGGAACAGCGGGACGAGCTTCTTCGTAGTTTAATAAGAGACCACTCATATTCATTTGAAACTATTGCAAGACGTCTTCGTGATGCTGCTACAGATAAATATGAATTGGAAATTTCTTTAGTGGTTGCTGCAAGATCACTTGGGTTTACCGCAACGCACATTGCTGGGGCTGGCAATCCCGATGGATTGGCTTTATTCACTGAATACCCTGGTGGCGAAAAGAAAATTACCCTTGAGGCCAAATCATCTATAGATACCCCATCTCTTGTTGCAATAGATTTTGCATCACTTCAAGAACATGTTATAAACGAAAAAGCCGATGGATGTTTATTGGTAGCTCCCAATTACCCAGGCGATTCACAAGAACATTATGCTGCCCAACGGCGTGCAAATAACTTGAAAATTTCTTGTTGGACGGTTGAACAGTTAGCGTTATTTGTGGAATCTGCAGAAAAAAGACAATTCAATGCCAATAACATTTTAGATATTGCACTGACAGCATTCACTCCGGATGAAGTAACGGCGCAAATAAAATCCTTATTTGAACAACCCATATGGGACAAGAGAAGTTTATATCGAGCAATACTAAATGCATTACGTCATTTAGGGGGCAGGCTAATGGACTCTCCTAGAACTATAGACTTAGTGGCAGGTGAAGTTTCCCGAGACAAAGAATTCTTAGGAATAAATAAGGAGAGCATCAAAGAAGCAGCCTCTGAACTTGCTGGAGCAAGTCAAGGAGGCATGACCTTTCGAGATCCGAATATTATTATGCATGTTTCAGTCGATGAACTTGAACGTAGATTAATTAATCTGACAAAGGGCACTAGTGAACCTCGTCGCTTGAGCAGCTTCAGTAAACATGAATAATAATAAATTTACTCCAAACTCTATTGTTGTTGGTGATGTCCTAGAAACTCTCCGATCAATTCCAAATGATATTATTGATTTGACTGTTACTTCACCTCCTTATAATAAGCGTAATAAATCACATGGCTGGCTTGTTACTAATGAAAAATATAGTCATTTTGATGATCATATACCTGAGGAAAAATACCAGCAATTGCAAATAGCCGTTTTGGATGAAATCTTCAGAATAACCAAACCGGGTGGTTCATTGTTTTATAATCACAAACATCGCTGGACGAATGGTGTCCTGATTAACCCCTTTAGTTGGTTAGTCAATACTAAGTGGACAATAAAGCAGGAATTAATTTGGGATCGTGTAATTGCTGCTAACATGCGCGGCTGGAGGTTCTGGCAGATAGATGAAAGGATATATTGGCTTTATAAACCCAAAGATAATTATCTCATCGGAAAAGAATTGGAATCAATGCACGCAAAATTTGCTTCAATATGGCACATGAGACCCGAGCACAGAACCAATTCACACCCGGCACCCTTTCCGATAGAATTACCCACACGCATCATATATTCCATCTTGACTTCCAAAAATTGTATTGTCATGGATCCATTCTGCGGAACTGGTACAACTTTAGTTGCCGCAAAGTTGCTTGGACATAGATATTTTGGAATTGATGTTTCACCAGAATATGTGAAACACGCTATTGAGAGGTTGGAAAAGTCAGAGGATGAAAAAAATCGCTTGCAAAAAGAAAAATTGAAGCATGTGATAGAAGATTCATTTGCAGCAAGGAAAAAACGTGGAACGATTAGTTGGCCTTATGGGCCAAAACTTGATAATGACTCAACTAAAAAGAAGTAATAATACATCATTCCATCATTTTCCTCTTGGCTCATTCTCAGTTGCTTACCTATGCGATAGTGGCCACGAAGAATACGATATCTCCTTGCCTCATCAAGAAGACGCTATTCTCGGAAAACGGCTATCCCGGGGGCCAAAAAACCACTATTACAATAAAAAACCCGCCCCCTAACACCCCTCTGCCACCAGCTTGATCTCATCCGGCTGGTTGGGGATCATGCACAGAAATTCAAAATTTCCTTTTCCGTTGTTGAAATAGGAATGGGGCACGCCCTCCGGAATGAAAACCACATCTCCCCGCTTTACGAAATGAACCTCTTCACCAATTTGGACCCTGGCCTGACCGGTCAGCACATATTGCTCATGCTCCAGCGTATTGGTATGCAGAGGCATACCTCCCCCGGGCTGGATCACAAAGCGCCGCATGGCAAAATGCGGGCCTTCCTGCGCCGAGATCAGCACCTGGATGGTTGTGGCTGTTCCGGCAGGCACATTGGCTTCTTTTACATCATCAACATTTTTAACGGTCATGGTAAATTCTCCTTACAAAATAGGGGCGGGTCTTCTCGTTTGATAAGGCAACTTGGTCAAAAAACAAGACCCGCCCCTGCTCTTGCCGGGAGAATTCCGAAGTCTGCGAGACTTCGGAATTCTGGTTTATGCTGGCAAAGCCATCTTACAACACAGCACAGCGTACCCGCCCGTAGGACACCCGATGGGTGCAGGGTGAAACCCAACAATCGGTTAAGCAAGGACATGGATCTCCCCTGCCGACACTTCCCAGCGGGTTGCCTGGGCAACAAAATCCGGATTGAACAGCGCCAGATCGGTGGTGGTCAACAGGGATTGCTCGCTGTCGCCCAGGTGGTTCAGCAAGTCGATCCTTCGCTGGGCATCCAGTTCAGCCAGCACCTCATCCAACAGGATGACCGGCCACTGACCGGTTCGGGCATGCATCCACTCCACTTCGGCCAGCTTGAGCGCCAGCAGCGCGGTGCGGATCTGTCCCCGTGAGCCATAATCACCCAGGTCCAGGCTGTTGGCCAGAAAGCGTAGTTCATCGCGGTGCGGACCCAGGGTGGTCACCCCGCGGCTGATCTCTTCATTCCTGACCTGTTTCAAGCGGAACAGGAATCCCTCCCGGATTTCCTCCAGGCTTAATTTGCTGCGGTCCAATGGGGTGCTCATGGGCAGGGAAATCTGTCCATCTTTGCGTGGCAGCGGTTCGTACGCAGGCAGGTAATTCAAGCGTAATACTTCGCGGCTGCGTGTCAACTGGTGATGGATGCGGGCAGCCAGTCGTTCCAATTCCTGGAAGGCCTGGATGCGTTCCAGCATGATAACAGCACCTGTACGGCTGATGACCTCATCCCAGTAGATCAATTGCTCCGGGTCACCACTGCGCTCATTCAGCAGCTTAAGCAGGGCGTTGCGCTGGCTGATGGCCTGGGCATACTCACTTAGGGCACGCGCATAACTGGGGGCAGCCTGTGCCAGGGCCAGGTTGATATACCGGCGGCGTTCATCCGGCCCGCCTTCAATAATTAACGACATCTGCGGCACAAATACAACCGCATTAAAATGACCAATGACTTCTGCCAGGGGTCGCTTGAGTCCGTCCAGCAGGATTTCCTTGCGCAGGCGCTGACCATTGATCCCGGTCGGCTCAAGGATCAGGCGCGCCTCCAGCTTGTGAGCGGCGGTACCACGCCGGTACTCAGCCACCAGGCGCGCCACCGCCAATGGCTCACGCGCCGCCAGAAAATTGACCATCTGCCGGTCAGCGTGAGTCTGAAAAGATGTAAAAGCCGCCAGGAAATAAATGGCTTCCAAAAGGCTGGTCTTACCCTGGGCATTGCTGCCCACCAGCAAAACAGCCCGCCGGGGTATGTCAATGTCCAGGCGGGAGAAATTTCGAAAGTGGGTCAGGGATAGGTGGGTCAGGTACATATCATTTTGACTGCGGGGAATGAAACAATCCTGTCAAAACGATGAAGCGCATTACACGTTATCAACCAATGCTTCATCTGCTTCCGGTTTCCAAATCTTGCTGGCCTTATCGGTAAAGACCACGCCTTCCAGGTGATCTATTTCATGCTGGAAGATACGCGCCAGCCAACCCTGGGCTTTTATCCGTACCGGTTTGCCTTGCCGGTTCAGGCCTTTGACAATCACCGCCAGGGAGCGATCCACCTCACCCAGCAGGCCGGGCAGGGACAGGCAGCCCTCCACGCCCGTCTCGGTTTCCTCGTCGGTTATTTTGATCTCGGGGTTAACCACTGCAAAGAGCTTTTTGGGTGCGGTTTCATCTTCTTCATTGGTAGTGTATTCAACCACGATCACTCTCTGGGAAATACCCACCTGCGGAGCCGCCAGTCCCACTCCTGGCGCAACACGCATGGTCTCGATCATATCCGCGATCAACACCTGGAGCTCGTCATCAAATTTCGTCACCGGGTGGGCTTTGCGCCGCAGCACCGGGTTTGGAATAGTAACTATTTCACGCAAGGACATTGTACATCACCATACCATTAAGATCAGGGCTAGAATCAGCCCGTAAGAATATTTTGCTATTGTACATCAAATTCATCCCCTTCAGGGAGATCACTGAAACCACCTTGCCCTGCCTCCCCCCTGAAGGAGTCTGCATCATTGTGATAGGCGGCAAACCAATCGGCCATACGGTCACGCTCAGCGCGCGTTTCAATCTCTTGTTTTTGGGATATGCGCGCAATGCGGCGCTCGTCGATATCCTGCTGCACGGCAGGCGGGTCAGAAACATCCTCGAATACGAGTTGCGCGCCGCCCACGGTGATATACACATTGCCAAAATTCAACAAGACTTGCATGATTCCAATGCGCTTATATTCTGTACTCAAAATATTATCCAGCGGTGCCGCCCGGCGTTCCTCACGACCCAGTGGTGTTTTATCAATATCAAATATTTGGTCAGGTGTTACCTGATAGATGTCATTATGCCAGTCTAAATACTTGTACAACCACCACACAAACGTGATGGCAAAAAACACAAGCATCACCAGGATCAGTGTATCCACCCCTGAACCGGATGGTGTTTTGGGTAGATCAACCGCCGCCAGGTAAAACAAACGGTAGATAATGGTTGCCAGCAGTAAAAGGAACACTAATACAGGCTGCCATGTCGTCTTCAAAAGCACAAACCAGTGTTTGCGATAAGTTATTGTGCCGCTGTCTTCAAAACGAACTTTGAAAATATTTGAGAACATCATTTGTAAAACACCTGGTATGCGCGCCGTACTCACCACCGGAGCCTGTTGTGCAGGCTCACCGGGTTTGCGCTCAACCAATCCCAGCCGTTCGCGGATGGCCTGCTTCATTGCGGAAGCATCCTCCTTTTGGGAAATCTCACGGGAACGTACCCAGTGTTCCTCCACCAGTGAAGCGGCCTGGTTTGGACGGCGGACATGGTGGAAAAGGATCCGCCCCACAAATGTCCGCACGATCACATCGCCATAATCCAGAATACGCCCGATCTGGTCGGTTTCCACACCAACCGACAGGATGGTATTCAAAGGAGCTTCCTGGCGGCTGTCGTAAATACCGATCACCTTCTCAAGCCAGATGACACGCTTGTTTGTGACGATATAGTAATCGTTGCCCCAATCCACCCACTTCCACAGTCCCCAGGCACCATCCACCACCAGGAAAATCCAGGCCAGGATGAGAGGAATGACAGCCGCACTTGAAATGGAAAACCAAAAAAGGAACAATGCTCCCAATAAAACCAGGAGTGGAGTTGCCAGGCTCTGCCAGAGCAGGATGGGGTGCTTGCACGCCAGGAAATAGATCACTTCATCCGGTTGGATCCAGCCAAAATTTGTTTTCCGGATCAAGCGCCGGCTTTCCCTTGCCACCTCAAAATTTGCCTTCAGCTTGGGGATATGGGCAAATAAGACTTCCAGATGCCGGCGAGGCAAAGCCAGGATGACAGAATCTTCCAGCGTGGTGACACTGGATGTACGGTTACGCTGGGTCAGGAGTGCTTCCTCACCGAAATAGTCACCTGTCACCAGGCTGGCCAGGTTTTCATTCTTACCCTTCATGGAACGGGTAACCCTGACACTGCCAGAATGGATCATATAGATGTATTCCCCCTGGGTCCCCTGTTTTATCAGCACCTTGTCCGCAGGGTAGGGTATTTCATCCATTGCATCGGCCACATTGTCCAGTTGCTCATCTGTCAGGCCCCGGAACAGGTGGCATTTCTTCAGGAACAAAACTTTCTGGTTTATATCCAGCTTGGATGGTTTGAATTCCATGCGATTATTTTAGCATGAATCGGGAAGATGGCGGACGATCATGCAGCCATAAGGCTGCGTCTGGGTTGGTTCCGGCTCCCGCCCTTCCAACAAGGCTTCCAGGGCAGCTTTCAAATAATCCTGTCTGGCAGTGCGCTGGCGAAAGCTGACATCATCAAAAGCTCCCTGGTATCGCAGCAAACCATCTCTGTCCACAAGAAAACAATGCGGAGTGGTCTGGGCTGCATACAGGTCTGCCGTTTTTTGGTGGGCATCCCACAATACAGGTGAGGCGCCGCGTTCAACAGCCGCCAACCGCACTTGTTCATGGGATTCATTTATATTGGAAGCGATCCGCAGGACGACAACCTGCCTTCCCCGGGATTCCAGGTAACCCGCCAGTTCCCCATCCACCCGTTCAGACTGCGGGCATTCAGCCGACCAAAAATTGATAACAACGATTTTTCCACGGTAATCTTTCAAGCAATGATTATTTCCATTCATGTCGGGCAGGCAGAAATCGGGGGCTTTTTCCAGTATTCGCATGCTTTAAATTATACATTCTTTAAACCACAGAAAAAATCCCTTTTCACACGATATAACAGTGTCTATACCACCTAGACACAAAGACACCAGGATTCCTAAATAATTAACCTTCATGACTTCATGCTCCCCATGTTCAAGGGGGGTGTGACTCGTGTCCCCGCTTTTTGGGGATGGTGGTAAAGTCTTTTTTCAGTAAAGTCACTCGTATATTATCAAAACTTTTACCTTATTTTTCGGGTAGAATCATATTATATGAAACGATGGCAATTTTGGCTGGGCTTGATCGTAAGTGCTGTTTTCCTCTATTGGGCATTCAGCAAACTGGAATGGCATGATTTTTGGTCATCCATCCAGCAGGCAAACTACTGGTGGCTGATTCCCGGCATCCTGATCTACTTTGTAGGGGTCTGGATCCGTGCCTGGCGCTGGCATTATCTTCTCGGACCCATCAAGAAGATACCCACCCGCACCATGTTTCCCATCACCACCATCGGTTACATGGGCAACAATATCTACCCGGCGCGGGCCGGGGAAGTTTTACGGGCCATCATCCTGAAGCGCAGGGAAGGCGTTTCCATCTCCGCCTCGTTGGCCACCATCATCGTCGAACGCATTTTTGACGGGGTCGTCATGCTGGCCTTTGTTTTCATCAACCTGCCCGAACTGGCAAAATTATCCGGTTCAGACTCCGGTTTTGTTGGCAATATTCAATCCCTGGCGTTGTGGGGCACGGCTGCCTTTATGGGAGCCTTGATACTCTTCCTGCTGGCTGCCATGTTCCCCAAACTATCCATCAACATCGGGCAATGGTTCATCGATCACCTCCTGCCTGTCAGGCTGCGTGAAAATGCCTCCGGTATCCTGCACAAGTTCCTGGATGGGTTGGCTTCGCTGCGCTCCCCATTTAATATCCTGATGGTTTTCATCACATCCGTCATCATCTGGCTGCTGGAAACCGGCAAGTACTGGTTTGTGATGCACGCCTTCCCGTTCAAAGTCAACTTTTTCACACTGATGCTGCTGAACGGGATTGCCAACCTGGCCACCACCATCCCGTCTGCTCCCGGATATGTAGGCACCTGGGAAGCTGTCACAAAAGCTGTCCTGGTGGCTTACCAGGTACCTGAGGGTGTTGCGCTTGGTTATGCAGTCGTTCTGCATATTGCCCTGTGGCTGCCGATCACTCTGCTGGGAGCCTTTTACCTTGCCAGGGAAGGCCTCAAGTGGAATGATGCCCTGCGCAAAGAAACCAGGTTATCCTGAGATATCCATGACTTTACTGCAAAAAACCCTTTTCACACGATATAACAGTGTCTATACCACCAAGTCACGAAGCAATCAAGATTCCTTAAAAGTGAAGCTTCGTAACTTCGTGCCCCCCATGTTCAAGGGGGGTGTGACTCGTGTCCCCGCTTTTTGGGGATGGTGGTAAAGTCTGTTTGTAGCAAGTTCTTCTGTAGGTTGCCCGCCGAAGGTCTCCACAGGAGGCAGGGGAGCGGGCCTGCAACTTGCAAAACCATCACCCAACACAGCACAGCGTACCCGCAACCCGCCCGTAGGACACCCGATGGGTGCAGGGTGAAACCCAACATTCATAGCTGCCTGGTGGTGAACGAGTCTATCTTCAGTGGGCTCACAGATATTATTGTCAAAATGGAGTATTTATGAAAATTGCGATCATCGGAGCAGGCTTTGGGGGCATGGCCGCTGCTTATGACCTTGCCAAAGCCGGGCATGACATCACCGTCTTTGAAGCCGAAGACCACGCCGGTGGACTGGCCTCGGGTTTTAAAGAACCGGGCTGGGATTGGTCGGTGGAGAAGTTCTATCATCATTGGTTCGCCGGGGACAAACACATGCTCGGCCTGGTGGAAGAACTCGGCTGGAGTGATAAAGTCATCTTCCCGCGCCCATATACCGTCATGCACTACCAGGATAAATGGTATCCATTTGATTCGATCCTCAAGGCCATCCTTTTCCCCGGCCTGGGCTGGGGATTCAACAAACTCCGCTTTGGGTTGGTCGGATTATTTTTGCGGTTGACGAATAACTGGTATTCCCTCGAAAAAGTGACCGTGGATGAGTGGATGCGCAAGTGGGCCGGTGAGAAAGTCTACAGGCTGATGTGGGAGCCCCTCGTCATCGGCAAGTTCGGTGATAAATATTATAAACAGGTCAACATGGCCTGGATGTGGGCACGCATCAAGGCCCGCACCACCCGCCTGGGTACCTTTGAAGGTGGATTTCAGAATTTCGCGGACCTTTTTGCAGAAAGATTGGTTGAAATGGGCGTGGAGTTACGCTTCTCCACACGCATCAAACATATCTCACGCCAGTCCGAAACAGGTTCGCTCCTCATCGAGACCGAAACCGCCAGCCAGTCCTTCGAGCGCGTCCTGGTCACCACCTCCCCCTCCAGCCTCGCCCGGCTGGTAACCTCCCTGCCCGAAAGTTATCTAAAAAATCTTTTGGAACTAAAAAGCATGGCTGCCCTGGTCATGGTATTTTCGCTCAAGCATCAACTTTCCAACCAGGGCTACTACTGGTTCAACCTGCCCAAGAACGCCGGTTTTCCCTGCCTGGCTTTGGTGGAACACACCAATTATGTCTCCCCTGAGCATTTTGGCGGGGACCATATCGTCTACATGGGCGATTACCTTGAACCTGACCACGAGTATTTCAAACTCAGCCAGGCAGAACTGCTTGAGCGTTTTATGCCCGGTCTCAAGCGCATCAACCCGGACTTCCAACCGGATTGGATCAAGAAAACCTGGTTGTTCTCCACCAATTATGCCCAGCCGGTTCCCCTGGTGAACCACTCCCGCAACATCCCCCCCATCCAGACACCCCTGCCGGGATTATACTTTGCCAGCATGAGCCAGGTCTATCCCTGGGACCGGGGCACCAACTTCGCCGTGGAGATCGGGCGTCGTGCCGCCCGCATGATCCTGGGATCTTGATGAGGGCATTTTTTCAATAACCCGGGTCAAGCCCACTACCCCGCAGCAGACTTCCGAAGTCTTAAAGACTTCGGAAGTCTCAAGACCCAGCCCGACCTCCAGAACATGTCTTTCCATTTCCCGAGGAACGAATCCCGGAAAACGATGAGGAACGAACCCCGGAAAAAGAAGCCGGGGCCCCCTGCGGCTCTAATAGCATCCCAAAAAAAATGGGACTTCCTATGGTCGTGAGCCTCCGGTCGGAGGAACGAATGTCCCGCCTAAATATACGGAGATTGCCACGCCCCCAAAAAGCGGGGGCTCGCAATGACCAGACAACAAGTCATTGGATGGGGGCGTTTGGGTCATGGGGGAACTCTTCCATGATGTCGCGAAGCCAATCGTCGTTTTTGCCTATCTGCGCGCTCTTTGCAAGGCTGTCTGCGGGGGAATTGGCACGCAGACGAACCAGGCTGGTGAGCCTAGCAACTGAAAAGCTGATGACGCGCAAGTCCGTGAGGCTTTCTTCGGGGCTGGCGGCAGGATGAGCCTGGCGCAACTCAAGATGGCGGGAGATCAAGGTACGAATGAGGCTAATTTCGTTGTCTATGTCCTGGACGTTTGGTACTTCGGCATTTACTGGCGCAACCCCGGGCGAGGCAGGACTCGCCCCTACGGTGGCACGAAGAGGGTTTAAACGGGAGGAATAAAAGCCGTGTTTTAAGGCATTGTGGTTGCCAGATTGGCCGCCGCGCTTACGAGATCGTTTATGGTTCACAGAATGCTCCTTGAAAGACTGACTATTGACGATAGGTTTGTCATGTGTTCCGGTGTTTCGGTGACATGCATGGATCGCCACGCCCCAAAAATAATGGGACTTTGCAATGACAGAAAGCCCTACGGGGTGATGGTGGTTGGGGGAATATAAGGAGGATCTGGAGGCAAGGGGTCGAGTGTGCCTGGAGGCAGATCATCCGGAACTGCAAAGCCAGCTTCATACATCTGGCGATAGATACCCAATTTGATGCGAGCACGATGGTAAGCCGCTTCAAGCTCTTTTTCATATTTAGGGTGGGTGTGTTGATATTCACGCTGGTACTTGATGAGATTGGCAATTGTGCTGGATGCAACACTGACTGCGTAGAGTGACTGTAACGAAAGGTCAGGGTCGGTGATGGGCCGGGTTGATGTGGTGCACAGAAACCCAGCAATGAGGGAACGGATAAGAGTGATCTCAATGGTGGCGTCCTCGATGGGATGATCGAGGATGTTCCGGCGCTCCTGTTCAGTGTAGTAAGGCCAATAGGGGCTGGCCTGGGGGATATGGTTGGGAATTGGGGGCATGGATTCTCCTTTTAGTTCAAGTGAAAAGAATTAACGCAAAGGCGCTAAGGCGCAAAGGAAATAATTGTGGAATCTGTGAGGGTGGATCATGGTTTTCGTAAATGGCATGGGGGCTCCTTGGTGAGAGTTGCACGTTTTCACGTTGCAGGTTTCAAGTTTCACGTTTCAAGTTTCACGTGTGAGTGATTGACAATAGACAATACGATGAGACAGTACCTATGTTGACGATACGGTGAGGCACGATAAAACAGTGTGTATACAGTACCTATGTAGACGATGTTTTAATAGTTATGATCCATGAAGTCGAGGAGGTCGGTGTTGTCGCCGAGGGTGGGCTGAATGTCATTGTCCCGGAAATTGAGGCCGAGGCTTCCTACGGTATTGGGATAGATGATGATGGTGGGGGAATGGAAGCTCCAATCAAGGGTGTCAAGCTGGGTGACGAGAGAGTCGGCGAGGAGGAAGTCGTCATGTATGAGAGTGCCATCGGAATCTCGTTTGCCCTCGGGGACACCCCAACGCAGGGTCTTGGTGGGACCGGGCAGGACTTCGGACTGGCAGGTGCGGTACTGGATTTCGACCTCGGGGGTGGAAGAACAATCACGGAAGCGCCCGGTGTCGATGATGGCAAGGAAGCGGTAGCCGATCTCGCTCTTGGTGGCGGAGGTGAACTTGACGGGGATGACTTTGCCGGGGAAGGATTTGTCGAGCAAAGCCCAGAGACCTTCACCCACGCCGGTGGCGTCCATGACAATGTAGAGGGGGTTCCAGGATTCGGCGAGGGATTTGAGTTGACCAAAGACGGTGAGGTGGTTCTGGCCGGTCCATTCAACCCTGTGAAGGATGCGGTAGGTGGGGTAATTGAGGGTGGAGACGGTGGAGGTGTCAACCTCGGCAATGGAAAGGGCTGCGGAATCACGGGTGGGATTGGCGAGGCGGGAGGCCGGGTCGGCCATGACGGCTTCGTCCTGACCAGCGAGGTCAATGAGGAAAGTGACCCCCCTGTGGTTCTCCCCAGACTCATCGGCCCCCCTCCAACTCCCCCCAAAATCTCCGATTTTAGGGGGAGTTTTAAGAGGTGAACCTGAAAAAATAAGTGCCAAACGTGCTGAATTGAACATGCTGGAGGAGGCGTCGATCTCTTCGTTGAAATACTGGGTTTTGACGAGAGGGTGCTGGCGACCCCAGCGGGCGATGACGGAATCGACATGGGCTCCATAGTTGGGGAGGACGCGGCGAACATGGTCAGCATCGACCATGAAAAGGCGCTGGCGACCATCCTGTTCCTGGGCATAACGGGCGTGACGAATCTCCTGAGAGAGCAGGGTGGAACTGGTCCAGAGGGTGCCGGCAAAGAGGCAGGTGGCTTGGGTGGAGGCGACCATGGGCAGGAATTTGCGCTGGTAGAGGGCGGGGGAGATGTCCTGGGCTTCGTTGATGATGAGCAGGAGGGAGGCGGTGGCACCGACAACGTTGGAAGATAAGTTGCCGGAGAGGAAGGAGATGCGGGCCAGGTTGATGAGGCGCATGAAGCCGCCATGTTTGCGCCAGCGCCCGGCGGTGAGGGGGTTTTTGTTGAGAAGTTGGTCGAAACGGAGGAGGGCATTGATGGTCTGGGGTTTGTAGGTGGGGTTGACGGCGACGATGCCGACCGGGAATTTGGAATATAGATCGAGAAGGTAGGCCATGAGATGGATGAGGAATTCATCCTTACCGGATTGGCGGGGAAAGACGATGACAATGGAATCGCCGCGGTGCTTTTGGATCGAATCGAGCAAGTTGGGGATGGGGTCGAGCTGATAGGGACGCAGATGAATCCCGGTGGTGCTCTGGACGTAGTTGGGGGTGGAGGTGAGGAGAGAGTCGATGGGCAGGGTCATGGCAGCCTTTTAAGACTTTTGCAGTTGTGCGACTCTAGCCTGTTATATTATAGTACAAATGTTCTAATATTACAAGAGGCAATTTTTTGAAAAGACCCCTTCAGGCTAGATACTTATTATCAAATGTACTACAGCTACTATGATAGTATAATAAAAGTTAATTGAATCCCCCATCTATTGTACATATAGGGGAGTATTTCAAGAGAAACAATGGGGATAAGTGCCCACTTCTCCTGAAATTATTTTTCTTGTAAATTAAAATCAAACAGAATAAAATTTGCTAAAATTATCATTGGCTCAATATTGTTAAATCGTTTAATTACATATGGTGATTAATGACAAATTTTCAATTCAAAACAACTGACCGCGAATATCTTCCCCCAGACGATGGGAAAGTAGGGGATATTTTCTCCAGATTGGGTTATGGAATCTCTGATGCAGTTGCTGATCTTGTTGATAACTCGGTCGACGCAATTGCTGACAAAGTTCATATTCGATTCGTCCGAGGAACTGAAGGTATTTATAGTGTAATTATTGCTGATAACGGGAAAGGGATGAATGGTGATGAATTGCGAGAGGCTATGCGTTTCGGTTCCCGCTCAACCAAATCTGATGCACAACTTGGTAAATATGGAATTGGTCTAAAATCAGCATCCCTTAGCCAAGCTGAGACTGTAACAGTCTTAACGAAAAAAAATGGATCTACGCTTGGTCGCCGCTGGACGCTAGAGAATGTAAAGATCGGCTGGTCATGTGAAATTTTATTAGAATCTGATGTTCAAAATGCGTTTACATCTAAATTTGGCGAGTTCAGTATCAAGGATTCTGGGACCATTATTATATGGGAACGACTCGAACATCTTAAGGCATTACCTAATAACATTAATCAAATATTAGAAAAAACCATTAAAAAGTTGATTACCGAACTGGGAATCCGGTTTCACCGCTTCATCGAAGAAGGATGTTTGGAAATTAGTATTGATCAACAATTTGGTTTGGAACCACCCACCGGGATTAATTTATTCGTTCCTGCATTGAACCCGTTTTCTTACGAACAACCTGGACGTTCAGATTATCCAATTACTTTGAAATTCGAATTGAATAATACTCCCGTAGATGTCCATTGCCATATATGGCCTCCAAAAACCAAAAGCCTTGGTTATCGATTGGGTGGTGGCAAGGTTGCGCTTCGACAAGGTTTTTACTTTTATCGTAATGACAGGATTATCCAAGCTGGTGGATGGAACGGAATTCGAGCTGATGACGGTGAGCCACATTTCTCTTTGGCAAGAGTCAGGGTTGATTTGCCGCCAGCGTTAGATTCAATGTTTAAACTAGATGTGACAAAGAGTCGTCTTGATCCATCTCCGAATTTCATCAATGCTCTAAAAACCGCTTCCACCAATGGTATCACTTTTGATAAATTCATTGACCATGCTGAGAATGCTTACCGAAAGCAAAAGAAAATAGAGGGTGCACGATTTCCCCTGATACCGGGAAAAGGTATATCAGCCAAAGCACAAAAGGCAATTGCCAACATTTTGGAAGAAAAGGGAACAGGACGACCCAAAAAAGTTTCGTTTAAATGGTCATCGTTAGATCTTGATGAAATTGTCCGATTAGACCCTGAAAATGATGTGATTAATTTGAACTCCAAGTATAAGAAATATCTCGTGGAAGGTTCAAGTGGTGATGCACCAGTACTCAAACTTGTACTGATGTTCCTGTTTCAAAATCAACTTGAGAAATCGTTTATTACACAGAAAACATTGGATTGGTTGCAATCCATTAACCAAACGCTTTTAGCTTCTATGAAGGAATAAGTAGTGGAAACACTTTCATGGGAAGCGTTTGAAAAACATCTGTATGGGTTAAGCCCGAGCATTCTCAATATGGGGGGGACACGCAATGTTAGAGTTGGTTTTGATCCCATATCCCGAAGTATGTTTATCCGATTACCGATTGATCCGGAAACATCAGTTCCTCCCAGCACTTTCGCTGAACTTGAGAGTGGAGTACTAAAAGATGAAACTGGATTTGTTCTTGAGATCAAGACAACAGCAAAACAACTATTTCGCGAATTTCATCGATTTGCAGAAATTATTACTGAAGATTTTGAGCAACCCGGGCAAACTGCATTTGGGGCATTTGAAACAGCAACCCACCGCTGGCGCGAACTTACATCACGAAAAGAATTATTAACTGAAGACCAGCAACTAGGCCTTCAAGGTGAACTAGTATTTCTTCGCTCTTTGTTGCAAGTTCAAAGGCCGCAGTCAATTATGGCATGGACAGGCAGAAACAAAGCACTAGCTGAACGTCATGATTTCCGAATTAATAAAATTGATATTGAAGTAAAGTCAACAAGAAGTTCTCACCGCCGACATATCATCCACGGAATTGGGCAACTGCAAGCAAGTGAAGGGCATATACTTTATTTGCTCTCACTAAAATTTGAAGGTGCAGGTTTGGGACTAGGGAGAAGCCTTTGCGATGAGATCGAAGGTATTCGTAAAAGCCTTGCCAACACAGAAATTGAACGCATGGAATTCGAGAGCCGACTTCTTTCAACCGGATATAACGATAACGATGCACAACACTACCAAGAGAAGTTGATTCTTGCCGACCCTCCAGTGCTTGTTATTGTCAACGATAAGTTTCCAAGAATTACAAGAGAAATAATGTCAGAAACAATTTCACCAGAAGTATCAGGTCGAATAGACGACGTATCATATCGAGTAGATATTGAAGGCCTTGGTGTGATGCAAGGCTCGGAAGCATTCACAGATGTTCTTGGCAAGCTCAGAATGGAGATTGAATGAATTCAGTTATTGATGGCATAGCGCGATCACTTGATTTAGCCCTCGAAATTCTGGAAAAAACACAACCTGATAATTTAAAAGCAGCGATGAATATGGTTGCTTTTTACGCCCGTATAGATTTACCTGATAATCTCATTGAATATTTGATTGAACACATTTCAATCTGTGACCTAAATGATCGTATTCTTCATTCACTTACTTTTGCAATTCAGGCTTGGGATCACGAAGAAACACCGGTATGGGCAAATGGAACATTGCCACATACAAACGAAAGAAGAAGGGAAATTATCAAGAAACTCGGTTTCAATTCCAATCATCTGACTGTAATCAACAATAAAATCCCGAGATATACTGATGCTGAAATTCCTATCGTAATTTCTAATAATCATGAACCTTGGTACAATGATCGTCAAAAAGACATAACAGACTTCTACTGGAAAGATTATAAATCTCACCTTGAAGAATCATGGGATTTTGAGTCAATTGGGATTCTCGACATAAGTATTGATGATGTAATCTCCAGATTGTCAGACCCGACCCGCGCAGAAATCTTTCCTGTCAAAGGTCTTGTAATGGGCTTCGTGCAAAGTGGGAAAACTTCACATTTTAGCGGCCTTATTACAAAAGCCGCTGATGCAGGGTATCGATTAATAATTGTTTTGGCTGGCACAATGAATATTTTACGCCAACAAACACAAAGACGAATCGATAAAGAAATTGTTGGAATTGAATTATTGGACCCCGATGAGTATGGGACGGATGCTGATTGGAAAAATTTTGTTTCTCATGGGGGTCGACCAAGTTATATTGGTTCATTTGATTGGGAGAGACTAACTGACAAGCACGATGACTATCAACCATTAAGCAAGCACCTTAGTATTTTAGAATTCAAACCAGCAGACCGCACAAAACCATTTAATCACCCTGATAACCTGAGAACTGCCAGCGCAAAACTTGCAGTAATCAAAAAAGTGCCATCCAGAATCAACAAGTTGTGCAGGGATTTAAAGCGGCTGAGCGAGTTAAGAAGTGCACTGATGCATGTTCCCACTCTAATAATTGACGACGAATCCGATCAAGCATCCGTAAACACAATCGACCAGTCAAAGCCTGGTAAAGAAGGTAAGCGAACTAGTACCAACAAAGCAATTGGAGAGCTTCTCAAGATGTTGCCACGTGCCCAATACGTTGGATATACAGCAACGCCATTTGCCAATGTTTTTATTAATCCTTATGATGCTGATGATCTTTTCCCAAAAGATTTCATCATAAGCCTTCCAAGACCAAAGGGGTATATGGGAGTATCGGACTTCTTCGATTTTGAAAATGAATTCGAGAAAGGCGATTTTAGGGGAAATTACAATGCTTTCGTACGTGCTGTGGAAGGGGACAACGAAGATCCGGAAAACCTTCCAATGGCAATTGATTCCTTTGTTCTTTCTGGCGCCATTAAACTTTTTCGCGAAAGCAAAGATCCTGAACGCTTTAAGTATTTTAAACACCACACAATGTTGGTTCATCATTCATCAAAACGTATTGTTCATGAGGAAGACAGGGATGTAGTGGAGAATATTTTTAATGGGGGTGTCCGTTATCAACGTCCGGCTGGTTTGAGTGAGCTTCACAGACTTTTTGAAAACGACTTTGTGCCCGTGTCAAAAATTCGTGCCCCCGATTTTCCTTTTCCTAAGAATTTCGAGGAACTGCTCCCGTTTATCTCAAGATGCATTTCAAAAATTTGTGCAGGAAAACCTGTACTGGTAGTCAATGGAGACGATAAACATCGGGATGACACACCTGAATTTGAACAAACTTCGGTATGGGCGATTCTGGTTGGAGGTGCAAAACTCTCCAGAGGTTATACAGTTGAAGGATTAACAATTTCATATTACAGGCGACCAACAGGCGCCGGAGATACTTTAATGCAGATGGGGCGATGGTTTGGATTCAGAAATGGCTATAAAGATCTAGTTCGACTTTTTATAGGTAGCAGGGAACCAAAGGGACGAACCACGGTTGATCTTTATGAAGCCTTTGGCGCGGTTTGCCGGGATGAAGAATCGCTTCGTAGTGAACTTCAGAAGTATTCCAAGGGAGGCCTCCTTCCCAGGCAAGTACCGCCACTTGTTCGACAGCACCTTCCTCTACTCCCACTCACTTCGCGAAACAAAATGTTCAACGCAGAAATATGTTCTCGTGATTTTGCCGGAGAATGGAAAGAAAAAACATCTGCTCCATCTCAAATCAATCCAATCAAGAGAAATCAAGCTATTACAGCAACCCTACTTTCCTCATGTCAGATTAGTCCTCTTCTCAAAATATCACATACCAATACGGATAGTAATAGTAAACGCCAGTATGATGCAATGATTGGGCTTGTTTCAGGAGAGAATGTACTCACTTTTCTTAAGGAATACAGCTGGGCAGATGGAAAGAAGTCAAATTATCTTGAGATAGAATATATTGATATGATGCTCAAGAAGAATAAACTCAATAAATGGCTTGTTCTTCTCCCTCAATCAAACACGGAAAGAAAATTCACTCCACCAAACACACAACTGAAAGACTTATCGGTTGTCACGCGAAAACGGGTGTCCACTAGCCGATTTAAGGTTTATTCTGAACCACGGCATCGAGAAGCTGCTATTTATTTAAGCGGGTGTGGTAATGTTCAATATCCATGCCTGTCACTCTTGGAATATCGAGATCCCGAAGCTCCTGTTCTACTATTGTATTTTGTCCAAGAGGATGCAACCTCCAAAACAGAGATTACTGTTGGTTTTGGAATTCAATATCCAGGACAAAAAGTGGAAAAGGCAATTATTTGGACGGTAAAGGACCCCGACGATGAGGATGCAGTTGTAATCCAGCAAGAAACATGAAATCGGCCATCTCAATAAAAAACTAATAGATCAGAATTATTTCAGAATTGCATTGAAATTTAAGGTTAGTTTACTGCTAAAACTTTAAGAGGTACAATTCTTTTGTTAAATGTTAATAGCATCCAAAATTCTTTTTACTACAAGGTCGGGATTAGACAATTCATGTTCCCAAACCCTTATAACTTTCCACCCCATTTTGATTAACTCTTCCGAGACATAATCATCACGACTCTTATTACCCAAGAGTTTCTTCTTCCAAAACTCCTGGTTATTTTTTGGCATGGTTGAATGCATAGGACATCCATGCCAGAAACAACCATCAACAAAAAGAGTGGTTTTATGCTTGAGAAAGACAAAATCAGGCTTCCCAAGCAAGGGCTGATTCCTCCGCCACCCCGAAATATGATTGGAACGCAGGATTTTAATCATAACCAGTTCAGTATCCTTATTGCCTTTCCCCCGAATATGCGACATTACTTCTGAACGCTTTTCTTTTGTAAAAACATCTGGCATGTTAAACTTATTCCGAGTCTTGTAATACTTTGAAGACAATAGTTGCAATTTTACTCGCCAACATTGGAGGTACGGCATTTCCAACTTGGTGGTATTGTTGAGTTCTTGTACCTTCAAAGAAATAATTGTCTGGAAATGTCTGCAGACGTGCCGCTTCTCTAACAGTTAAACTGCGACATTGCGAAGTATCATAATGAATGTAGTAATGACCATCTTTGCTTATGTGCGAAACTACTGTTGTTGATGGCTTTCCACAGACTTGAACCCGAAAACGGTCATTGAACATTGAACCATCAATGGCTTCCTGTACATTCTCGTGGTTGGGAAGCAATTCTTTTGGAAAATCACTTAAGGTAGGGGAACGACCATAAACACGGGCAAATACAGAAGCAAAGAAATATCTATACAGATCATCACCAATATGTCCTCTGGTTTCATGATTGCAAACTCCAGCTAACGCCCTATCCACATACCATTCCTTGTATTTTTTGGGAGCAACTTGAACATCCATATAGGTAGATCCACGCGAAATGCTTGCACCGATATTCTTCAACTCATTTTTTATAACATTTTGAAGATCAGGCGCAATGTCTTTTATCCATATTGCCTTGGAGATTTTCTTTATTGTATTCTGCCATTCTTCGACTGAATCTTCTTTTTTTGAAAGCCCGCTTCGCAATTTAGGTAAATCGCCTATCACATCATCAATGGAAACTTGATTGGTTTTTTCCAACAGCCCCATTTCAGATTTGTAAATATCGGATCGAATCCCAAAGATAAAAATTCTATGCCTAGCTTGAGGAATACCGTATTCTTCCGAGCGTACGATAAAATCTTGTGGCTTCAATTCACCATTTGCAGGGTACTTTTTAGAAAACGAGAATAGTTCATAAGCCAAAAGATTATTAGTATTAAATCTATTCACATTTAAAGGATTTTTTAAATCAGAAATAATTAAATCAAAAGTATTCTGTTTTTTTACTTTTGATGAAAGCAACCCTTTCACATTCTCCATAACAAACACAGGAGGTTGATGATCTGCTAATATTTGCAAGTATTCCTTGTAAAGGAAGTGACGACTATCTGTCGCATATTTCTCCTCGTTTTCTCCCCGCATTCGGGATCGACCAACCAATGAATAAGCTTGACATGGAGGACCTCCAATTAAGACCCAATTAGTTACCCCATCCAATGCTTTTTTAATTCGTGACTTAACTGTATCTCGATTAGTATTTCCCAGTTCAGCAAGCCAAGCTTCTGATTTTGCGCTGGATGCTTCAATTGGGTAATTGTTAAAAAGTTCCTCTTTACTAATATTTCCTCTTAAATATTCATAATAGCTGAATGGAATTGATTTAGGAGTAAATTGGCGAAAAAAAGCTCTTAATTCCAATGTTCGATGGGCAATTTCATCTTTCTCAATCGAGAGCTTTACTTTATAATAAGAATCTCCTTTATCTGTTCTTAAAGATGCAAAACCCTCCCCCAAACCTCCGGGGCCGGCAAAAATGTCAATGATGGGTATGGGAATATTCATAATTCGAAGCTGATAATAAAGCATCCTTCATTTTCAAAATATCATACCGCAAAAGAGAACAGTGTCAATATACCATCAAACATATAATGATTTATAAGGGCTGGTGGCTAAATAAGATTGTTTAACGCACAAAATAAATGACAAAGGGCGCATGGCAATGCGCCCCTACGATCTCACCCAAAAGCCCTCATCCCAGCACTCTCCTAATGGGTTATGGGTTTGGAGGCAGACATGCGGGCAGGTCGGAAAAAACCAGACCCGCCCCATCCCGCCGAAGAATATTGATCAAATCCATTTAACCATATTAAGGTAAAATATTGTCATAAACCGTCCCCGTCGCATTGCGGCGGGTCCTAAACACTTTTAGAGGAGAAACCCCATGTTCAGTACAGTAATCATCGTCGGCAATGTTGGCAGAGATCCAGAGATGCGCTACACCCCCTCCGGACAGGCCGTCACCAGTTTTTCAGTTGCCACCAACCGCCAATATACCAACAACAATGGCGAAAGCGTAAAAGAAACCACCTGGTTCCGCGTTTCTGCCTGGGGAAAACAGGCTGAAACCTGCAATCAATACCTGCGCAAAGGCAGCAAAGTCCTGGTGGAAGGCCGCCTGACCTGTGATCCGGCCACCGGCGGGCCGCGCATTTGGAAAGCCCAGGACGGCAGCTCACGCGCCTCCTTCGAAGTGAGTTCCTCAACCGTGCGCTTCCTGTCCTCCCGCAACGAGACGGAAGGCGCGGCTCCTTCCGGAGGCGAGGATGGCGGCTTTACCGATCAAGCTGAAGATGAAATTCCGTTCTAAGCGGATGCGAGGCTGATATGACCGTTCCACTCCCCCCGCCAGCTTCCCCCGCCCTGGAAGCTCCCACCGACCTGAAAAGCATCTACTCCAACCTGGCGCGCATCGCCCACTCCCCGGCGGATCTCGTCATCGACTTCGCCCATCTCCTGCCGGGAGAAACCCGCGCCTGGATCGGCGCCCGCATCCTGATGTCACCCCTGAGCGCCAAGTTATTGCAGCGTGCCTTAAGTGAGAACCTGGCCCGCTACGAAACTGCCTATGGCAGCATCAACATTCCCGTAAATTCAACCCTGGCAGACAATCTCTTCCGGCCCCACCAGCCTCCGCCGGAAGATCCACCCGATAAATGATGCCATTACATAACTTTTTGGCCATGTTGTTTTTCTCCCATAAGAAGATTGAAACGGCGGGAGTGTAATTGTCGTTCTGAGCGACCGTAGGAAGCGAAGGATCCCCTGGCATTGTCCCGATGTTCTTACGGGGCATTGTCCCGATGTTCTTACGGGGCATCGTCCCGATGTTCTTACGGGGCATCGTCCCGATGTTCTTACGGGACGTCCGTCGGGAGGGTGACAAGCCTGAGCGATGACCTGATCACTTTATAAGGAAGTGGTTTACCTTGTTCAATCGAGATGATACAAATGATGGATAAATTGGAACAGATCGCCGAACAGATCCGGCAGACATTTGACACCCAGACCGCCGCCCGAGACCAGGCTCTGACCCAGGCCCGCATGTTAACACGCCATTGTTCGCTGGCAATTCGCGCCGTCCACCGGGAAGAAACTGATCTGATGCAATCCCACCTGGATGAAGCCGGGAAACTGGCGGCTTGCCTTACCACAGACCTCGAGCAATTCCCCAACCTGTATCACACCGGTTACACCCAGGATGCCCTCAAGGAATACGCTGAAGCCCAGATCACCTGCGCTTTGATCCTCAACAGACCCCTGCCATCACCGCACGAGATACACGTCATCGGCGCCACCTATCTCAAGGGTCTCTCTGAAGTGGTCGGCGAATTGCGCCGGCGCTGCCTGGATATCCTGCGCCAGGGATATTCGGATGAGGCAGAACGTTTGCTTAAATCGATGGATGATATCTTTGCTGTACTGGTCACCATGGATTACCCGGATGCCATCACCAACGGGCTGCGCCGGCAGACGGACATCGCCCGCAGTATCATTGAGCGGACGCGCGGAGACCTGACCTTCAGCCTGAGGGGTGAACACCTGGCGCAGGCCATTGCCGGTCTCAGTAAACAATTGCTGTCGGGTGAGCTGTTGCCGGGTGACCTGGCCGGTAATGCCTACCTGCCCGACGAAGAGGGTGGCCCGGATGAATGAAAGTGGGCACCGCCACCCGTTGATCATTAATTTATCGAAAAGACTCGAATGAATATCTATTTTGCCTGCTCAATAACCGGTGGAAGACAATTCGAAACTGTATATCAATCCATCACCCAAACCCTGCTGGAGTCCGGACATGAGGTCCCTACCGCCCACCTGGCGGAAGCAGATGTAATCGACCTGGAGAATATAGTGAACGCCCGGGATATCTACACCCGGGATGTAAACTGGATCCAGGCTTGTGATGCCCTGATCGCGGAAGTCAGCACACCGTCACACGGAGTTGGTTACGAGGTGGCATATGCCCTCGGCATTGGCAAGCCGGTATTATGCTGCTTCCAGGCCGGTCAAAAGGTATCCAAAATGATCACTGGAAATTCGCATAAAAATTTACAGGTGGTTTCATACGCGGATGTGAACCAGGCTGTTAATTTCGTCCAGGAATTCCTGTATACCCTGAAGCGAAGTTTGTGAACATTATCACGATTTATGCATGACATTATTCTCTATCAGAATGACACCTTATCGGCTATCATTCGTTTTGGAGACGGGATTAAGACACCTCCAACTTGTGCATAACTGTCTCCTCCTTTGGCGAACGCCTCCGCCTGGTGCCCACCATGCGGAGGCTGTTATTAAGCTCATTTATTGCATTTGAGGTATCTTTTCAATAATTCGGGATGATATATTTAGAGATGAGGAGTTTTTCCGACTTTTATTAGAGGGAGAACCACCACAAAAGTGGAGCCCTTGCCATAGACCGAATTCACCCAGATACGTCCATGGTGGGTTTCAACAATCGATTTGACAATTGCTAGACCCAATCCCGAGCCGATCACTTTGGTGGAAACATTGCTGCCCCGGTAGAATTTTTCAAAAATATGCGGTTGATCTGCCGGGGGAATCCCCGGACCCGTATCAGAAATCTGAAACAGAAGCTGGTCTCCATCAACTGTGATGCTGATCTTGATATCACCGCCCACCGGAGTGTATTTAAGTGCATTCCCCAGCAAATTATCCAACATCTGACGGATCCGGACCGGGTTCCCATAAATAAGAGGTACGTCCACCGGAATGCTGGTTTGCAGATTGATCTTCTTCTCAGCGATTTGAAGATTTATTTCATCAAGTGCAAATTTCAAGACTGCATCCAAGGGAACCGTACCAACCAGTCCAGAAATTCCCGCCTCGATCCGTCCCAATTCCAGCAAATCATTGATCAAAGCGGTGACATTTTGTACGCTGGCCTGCACGCGCTGGATAAAATCTTTTTGCTGCTCATTGACAGGACCCACCCGGTCAAGAAGTTCGACATACCCCATAATGGCTGTCAGGGGTGAACGCAGGTCATGCGAAACCGTACTGACAAATTCATTTTTCATGTGTTCAATTTGTTTTAGATAGGTGATATTTTGCAATGTCACTGCTATACCAATACCTGGAATGGGAGCATATTGAGCATTAAATACCCGCTCATCCTCAAAGCGTATTTCGTGGTATTGATTTGGATTTGACCTTCCCATTGAAATCAAACTACGCAAATCTTGATGGGGTATGATATCAAATACATTTTTGCCGCTTATATCCTCTTTGCCAATACCAAATGCCCGTCTTGCAGCCGGGTTGATAAGCAGTAATTCATCTCTTGAATCCAGGATGATGACTCCGTCTTCAATATGATCTAGAATAGTCTCCAATTTTTGCAGCTCATTGACTCTTTGCTCCAGTGAAGCCGTTGTTCGTCTAACTTCACGTCGCGTCCAGTCACCGATGCGCAGTGACTTTTTGAGGGCCAATTCCACCGCTTCGGCAATATCCCCTGATACTAAAGGTGGAAACAAACAACCACTGATTCCAGCTTTTAGTGCATTCTGCAAAATTTCACTGGATTCTCGCGCTGCGAAGAACAACACGGGCAGCGTGGGGAATCGTTCCATCATCAATTTGGATAATTCCAAACCTGAGTTATCTGAAAAATGCTCTGCAATGATCAACAACGCAGGAGATGTTTCCTGCATTGTCTTATCCAATGAAATGCGATCGCGTGCAACAGCGATACGATACGAGGAGGCGGTCAGAGCGCGCTCAAAAAGCTGCAGGATCTGGTAATCATCAAGGGCTAATAATATCAGATCTGATTCAGGCATCTTTTCCTAAGCCCCAATCAACGCTTGGTCCTGGTGGAGATTTGCGATTTCCATCGATTTTAGAACACAATGATTTGCTTCCCGGATATTGGTTAATGCCTGCTGTTGTTCACTTGTCAGCAAACCCATACGCCCAGAAAGTAACGATTCCAACGTATGATTAACAGACTGCAACTGACTCTTGACCTCTGTCTGGAAAATGGATAAAAGCTTCAAATTGCGTTTTTCGTCTGCCCTGGCAGAATCAGCAGTCTCCTGTAAAGCGCGGAAAAGGTAAGCGTTTACCAAAGAAATGGAAGCATAATCAGCCACAGCTTCCAGCAAAGAAAGCGTGCCTTTTTCAACAGGAATGTTTTTCGCCCGTACGATCACAAACAACCCGATCACCTTGTGGTCCCCTTTGATGGGTACAACTGCAGCGGATTGCCCCAAATTGGCAACATTGAACCGCTTCAAAGCTGTGCCATTAATTGCAAGAGTTTCACCAGACAGGGCAACCAGTGAGCTGATACCATCATCCAACGTCTTTCCGAGTTTATTGACCCATACGTCAGGTAGTTTACGGTGAGCAGCCAGTTCAAACCCTCCGGTTGTCTCGTTTAACAGCATTAACCAGCCAAAATCTGCTTCGGCCACATACACCGCCCCTTCAACCATTTTTTTCAACAAAGCAGCCTGATCCCGGGTGGAAATAACAGCTTTTCCAACCGCAATTATGGTGGTTAAATCTCGTATCCGATGTTCCAGTTGTTGGTTGGTCACTTTCAGCTCGGAACCCAGTTGCTGACGGGAACGACTTTCGCGCACCTGTCGTAGAGAACGTTCCACTACAGATACCACTTCTGTATCCCTGGCTGGCCAGAGCAAATAATCCTCAGCACCCAGGCGAAAAGCCTGGATGACATCGTTTTCCTGTCCTTTTTCAGCAATCACGATCAGATGGGTTTGCAAGCCTTGTGATGTAAGTGCCACTATCAAATCTTTGCCGCTCAAACCGGGCAGGTTAATATTGGATATGATCAAATCCGGTGCAGACTTAACCACCCGTTGAATGGCTTTACTGGCATCTGATACCACCTCAACCTGATATCCAAGAGGCTGCAAAGTCTGTCTGGAGATAACGTCGCAAATCTCTGGATCGCTCTCAACTAAAAGGATATGTTCGATGTTGGTTGTCATGGATTTAGAAATACCCGGTACAATTCACTTTGATCAGATTCCATCATCTTCTCAATAAGTTGGGGATGCCCCCTGTTTTATTGAGTTCATATAAATTCCAAGGCTATTGTAACACTTTATACAAAGGAAATATTCCTGAAATGAATGATTATCTTTGGTGGCGGGATGGGGTCATATACCAGGTATATCCCCGTTCTTTTTCAGATAGCAATAACGATGGTCTCGGTGACCTGCCCGGGATCACTGCCCACCTGGATTACCTGGAGCAACTGGGGATTGATGCAATCTGGCTTTCACCCTTCTATCCAACTCCGGATGCTGATTTCGGATATGACATTAGCAACCACACCCAGGTGGATGCGCGCTTTGGCACGCTGCAAGATTTTGACAACCTGCTCGAGCAGGCCCATGCTCACGGCATACGCATCGTGCTCGACCTGGTTTTAAACCACACTTCCGACCAACATCCCTGGTTCCAGGAATCCCGCTCCAGCCTTACCAACCCCAAGCGTGACTGGTATCTCTGGCGCGAAAAGAAAAATAACTGGAGATCAATGACTGGAGGCTCCGGATGGAAATTCGATCCACTTACCAACCAGTATTACTACCACATGTACCTATCCGAACAACCGGATCTCAACTGGCACAATCCAGAAGTACGCCAGGCCCAGTTGGATGTTATCCGTTTCTGGCTGGATCGAGGTGTGGATGGCTTCCGCCTGGATGTCTTTAATATCTATTTCAAAGATGAAGGGTATAAGAACAACCCCGTCAAGGTAGGGTTACGCAGTTTTGACTGGCAAAAACACCTGTATGACTCCAGCCAGCCCGAAATGTACTCTTTGTTAAATGAATTTCGCAACCTGCTAGATACTTACCCACAAAGATATTCTGTCGGTGAAACCTTCCTTGCAACTGCCGAAAAAGCTGCCAGTTATGTTGGTGATCATCTTTTACATGCGGCTTTTAGTTTTGATTTCACAGCGAGTCACCTTATGTTCCCCTGGAACCCGCGCTGGCTGCTCCAGCAAGTTTTTATTCGCGAAAAGACCTTCCAGGGTGAACGTTGGCCGGCAACCGTCATGGGCAATCACGATCTGCCTCGCACTGCCAGCAGATATTCCCACGGGGAAAATGACGCCCAAGCCCGGCTCGCCATGACTCTCTTGTTAACTCTGCGAGGCACGCCTTTTCTTTATTATGGTGAAGAAATTGGCATGCGGGATATCAGCCTGTCTCGCAGGCAGATCATGGATCCGCCAGGGAAGCGCTATTGGCCGATCTACAAAGGTCGTGATGGCTGCCGCAGTCCCATGCAATGGGATGATTCCGCGTTTTCAGGTTTTTCCAGCATTCAACCCTGGCTGCCTGTACACCCCGATTACCTGACGCGCAATGCAGTCCAACAGGATCAGGAACCAGCTTCCATGCTCAACTTTACCCGCACGCTGATTGATTTGCGCAAAAAGCATCCTGCCTTGCGCAAAGGCAATTTTTCCCCGCTGGTCTCCAAGTCCCGCCATGTGTTGGCTTATCTGCGTCAGATCCCTGGGCAAACCATCCTGGTGGCAATGAATTTCTCTGGGCAGAAGGTAAAGGCTACTTTCAAACCAAGCATAACCAATCGCGATTGGCAACCTCTCCTTTCCACAGCAGGCTTTAAACCTCCTGAAAATGGGAGCATTGAACTTTCGCCATATACGATCTGCATACTGGTTGAAAACAATTAAGTCATCCCAAGACCAGTCTCCTGCTTGTCTTTTGGCATCAAACCATTATACTGATAGGCAGATATGGATATCTTTTCTGCCCATGCATTTATTACCGGGGATTATCCTACCAACCCCGAACCATTGAACCGCTTCCTCCCAATCATCCCGACAGGTGTGGCTCAGACCTACCTGTCTGATTTAAAAATTCAGCCTGGAAGTTATATCCTGGATCCATTTGGAACCTCCAGCCGCCTGGTCATGGAAATGGCACGCGCCGGTTTCCGTGTGTTGACCGCTGTTAACAACCCCATCACCCGCTTCCTGATGGAAATGGCAGCCGATCCACCTTCCCGGGCAGACCTTCAATCCGCACTATCCGAATTGGCCTCCAGCCGCAAGGGGAACGAACGCCTGGAAACCCACCTGCAATCACTTTATCAGACCACCTGCCCGTTTTGCCAACACTTCATCCCTGCCCAGGCCTTCATCTGGGAACGAGGCGAAAAATTTCCTTCATCCCGCGTTCTGCAATGTCCTCACTGCGGAAATGGAGGTGAATTTGAGGCCATACCCGAAGATCATAAAAACATCTCCCAGCTGGCTGGCACAGCTGCCCTGCATAAAGCCCGTGCCCTGGAACGCGTGGCTGCCATGAGCGACCCCGACCGCCCACATGTGCAGGAAGCGCTCGAATACCACCTGCCACGCGCCATTTACAGCCTGATTACCATCATCAATAAGTTGGACAGCCTGGTCATTACTTCCCGCCAACGGCGAGACCTGGCAGCCCTGGTATTGACAACCTGTGATGAAACCAACACCCTTTGGCCACAACCATCCGAACGCCCGCGCCCGCGCCAGTTGGTCATCCCGCCACGTTTTCGGGAAAACAATGTCTGGATGGCACTTGAGAAAAGCGTGGATACCTGGGCTTCCGATGAAACCAGGTTGCCCATCAGTGTCTGGCCTGATCTGCCAACAGAAAAATCTGCAGTATGTATCTTCGAAGGCCCACAACGCGAGCTGGCCAGTCATCTTGATGTCATCCCGGTTCAGGCGGTTGTATCCGCATTGCCGCGTCCCAACCAGGCTTTCTGGAGTCTTTCTGCCTTATGGGCAGGATGGCTGTGGGGGCGCGAGTCTGTTGCACCTTTCAAACATGTCTTGCGCCGTCAGCGTTATGATTGGAACTGGCATGCAGCAGCCCTGTATGCAGCCCTCAAGAACTTGTACCCCCACCTGGCCTTAAATGTCCCCCTCTTTGCCCTGCTGCCTGAACCCGAATCTTCTTTTTTATCAGCGGCATTGCTTGCGGCAGGATCATCCGGGTTTGACCTGCGCGCCATTGCCCTGCGCAGTTCCCATGACCCGGTTCAGATCCACTGGCAGCGGCGTGTCTTTTCACGCCAGGATGCCAACCAGATCGAAAGTTCCGGCATACGGGATGCGGTTCGTGGATATCTTGAAAAACGAGGTGAGCCTGTCACTTACCTGCACCTGCATACCGCCAGCCTGGCTCACCTGGCCGAAAATCATTGTCTGAACTGGCAGGTGGATGCCCTAGCCAGCATTCATACGCCCATCCACCTGGCGCTGGAGAGTGAGTCGTTTACCAGGTATGATGGCAGTAAACACAGTCTGGAAATCGGACTGTGGGGCTTGAGCGATCCTGCTGCAGACATATTACCCCTGCCCGACCGGGTGGAAATGGCACTGGTGCGATATCTATCCCGCAACCCAGGTTCCACGCAAAATCAAATCGAGGCTGTGGTAAACATGGAATTTCCCGGCTTGTACACACCTCAACTTGCCATTGTGAAGAATGTGCTTGCATCCTATGCAACCCCGTTAGGATCAGGCTGGCAACTACGCCCTGAAGACAACCCTGCAGTTCGAAAGACAGACTTAAAAGCCATGCAGGTTACGCTAAAAGCCTTGGGAAAACGTCTGGGTTATCAGGTTTCAATCACAAAAAATCAATACCAATCCATCAAATGGCTGGAAGATGGGCTGGAAATATATACTTTTTTTATAATTGCATCAGCTGTAATTGGGGGTATCTTGCTACAAGCGGTTCAAACGACGGGGATACGCTGCCTGGTGCTGCCGGGTGGTCGAGCTGGTTTGCTATCTTACAAGTTAGAGCGTAATCCGGCTCTTAAGCAGCTCGCCAGTGATTGGCAGATGCTCAAATATCGTCAGGTACGGCTCCTGGCAGAAGATCCAGCCTTAACGCGCGAAGATTGGCAAAAGAAAATAGGTGCAGACCCATTCACACAACCCGAACAAATGAGATTATTTTAGAAGAAATTGAGGACAGGGGCAATTGGAAAGAAGGTTCATCCAGCCTTAATTAAAATGACCACGAAGTCCATCATCAATAGTAACTGTGTAGATGGTATCGTGATCAAATGTCCATGCAATTCATCTTGCGGTAGGTTATTTCACCATATTCCTCAGCACAGTGTGCAGGATACCGCCGTTGCGATAATAATTCACTTCCACAGGTGTGTTGAGCAACAATTTGGCTTTGAATTCGATGCTTTGACCATTGGCTTTCCTGGCTATCACCGTCACCGTGCTCTGCGGAAGCATGTTGTCGCCCAATCCGGTTATATCAAATATTTCATCCCCTTTCAAGCCCAGGCTCTCCGTATTCTGACCGACCTCAAATTGCATTGGCAATACGCCCATGCCAACCAGGTTGGAGCGGTGGATGCGCTCGAAAGACTCGGCAATTACAGCTTTTACGCCCAGTAACAGAGTGCCTTTTGCAGCCCAATCCCGGCTGGAACCTGTGCCGTATTCCTTGCCAGCCAGCACAATTGATGGGACACCCTGGGCTGCATATTGCATGGCAGCATCAAAGATGCTGGTATCTTCCTCGGGGTTGCCAAAATAATGAGTCACCCCTCCTTCGACGCCCGGCACCAACTGGTTCTTCAAGCGGATGTTGGCAAAAGTGCCGCGCGTCATGACTCGGTCATTACCGCGCCGCGAACCGTATGAATTGAAATCCCTTATCACCACGCCCTGCTCCTGCAGATACTTACCAGCCGGGCTGTTGCTGGCAATGTTGCCTGCCGGGGAGATATGATCAGTGGTGATTGAATCGCGCAGCAAAGCCAGAACGCGCGCACCTTTGATATCACCTACATGCGGGACTTCCAAGTTCAAGTCATGGAAGAAAGGTGGATGTTGGATATATGTGGAGGCCTCATTCCAGGAATATAGATCTCCGGTTGTGACCTCAATATCTTTCCACATATCACTTCCTTCAAAGACATCCCGATATTTTCGAATGAACATGCGTGCATCCACTTTGGTGATGACCAGATCGAGCACTTCCAGCGTGGTTGGCCAGATATCTTTCAGATAAACTGGTTTGCCATCCTTGCCGATGCCCAGCGGTTCACTATCCAGGTCGATATCCACGGTTCCAGCCAGAGCATAAGCCACCACCAATGGCGGCGAAGCCAGATAATTGGCTTTCACCTGAGGGTGCACACGCCCTTCAAAATTTCGGTTTCCAGAGATGACCGCCGCTGCCACTATATCCTGGCTGCCAATGGCTTTTGCCACCTCACCAGGCAGGGGACCGGAGTTTCCAATGCAGGTTGTGCAACCGTAACCAACCAGGTTAAATCCAAGTTTGGCCAGCGGCTCCAGCAGTTTGGCATGCTCCAGGTATTCGGTGACCACACGTGAGCCAGGTGCCAGACTGGTCTTGACTTGTGGTTTGACTGTCAGGCCGCGTTCCAGGGCCTTTTTAGCCACCAGTCCGGCTGCGATCATCACAGACGGATTGGAGGTATTTGTGCAGGAGGTGATGGCTGCAATCACCACCGCCCCATGACCAATTTCGTAAGAGCCACCGTTCGTGCCAACCTTTACCTTGCGTTTCAAATCTTCGGGTTTCAATTCGAAGCCGAGTTCTTTGACCGGTGCTATCAGGGCTTGCTGGAAGGTTTTCTTCATATCCGGCAGGTTAACGCGATCCTGCGGCCTTTTTGGTCCAGCCAGGCAGGCCTGCACCGATCCCAGGTCCAATTCGATGGTATCGGTGTATTCCGGGTCAGAACCGTGTTCATCCCGGAATAAATCCTGGACGTAACAATAGGCCTCTGTGCGTTTGATCATTTCTTCCGGGCGACCGGTCATCCGCATATAATTGAGGGTTTCCTTATCCACCGGGAAGAAGCCCATGGTGGCGCCATATTCAGGCGCCATGTTGGCGATGGTGGCACGGTCTGTCAGCGCCAGGTTCCCCATTCCCGGTCCAAAGAATTCCACAAACTTGCCAACCACTCCCTTGGTACGCAACATCTGCGTGATGGTCAAGACCAAGTCAGTAGCGGTGACACCATCTTTTAAACGGCCATGCAGTTTGAAACCGATCACATCCGGTAAAAGCATGTCCATGGGTTGACCCAGCATGACTGCCTCAGCCTCGATGCCCCCCACCCCCCAACCAACCACACCCAATCCATTGATCATGGTGGTATGCGAGTCCGTACCCACCAGTGAGTCTGGATAGGCCAGCGTTTCTTTGCCATCCTTCTTAACCAGAACCACCTGGGCCAGGTATTCCAGGTTAACCTGGTGGACAATACCGGTGGCAGGCGGTACTACGCGGAAATTATCGAATGCTTTCTGTCCCCATTTGAGGAACTCGTAGCGTTCCCGGTTACGCTGGAATTCCATTTCCGTATTACGTTGAAGGGAATCAGCCGTAGCAAAGAAGTCCACCTGCACTGAATGATCGATCACAAGGTCCACTGGAACAATGGGATTGACCTTCTTAGGGTCACCTCCCAGGCGGGCGACTGCCGAGCGCATGGCAGCCAGGTCTACAACAGCTGGTACGCCTGTAAAATCCTGCATGACGACGCGCGCCGGCAGGAAAGGTATGCCTGGGCGGTTCGGATCAACCGGCTTCCAGGCAGCAATGGTTTTTACATCCTCTTGAGTAATCTCGCGATCGTTGCACTGCCGTAAAGCAGCCTCGAGCATGACACGGATGGAGTAAGGCAAGCGCTGGATGGTCGTCAAACCAGCTTTCTCAAGGGCATCCAGGCGATAAATTGTATATTTGCCATGCTTGATGTTAAATACATCACGTGATTTGAAAAAATCTTCAGTCATCGGTTCTCCAATTTGGAAATGTATTCAAAGAATCTTTGCCGTCTTTGAAGCTTCTCTATCATTTGGACTATGATGGGGGGTGAAAATGCAAACTTCGCTCGCATTTTCACCCCCCACAATCCATCTATTTAAGAAGATATCATCAAATCAATGTCTTCTTCTTTTTTTCTTACTGGAGGTCTCAGCAACCCGGGTCTCGGCCGGCGCCTCGTTGCTGGTTTCAGCTTGCAGGGAACTCTGGGCACGAGGTGTGTAAAGGAAAATGCGGCTGATGACAGCAGAACGGATCTCTCCCATCAGATTTTGGAACAATTGCGAGGCTTGTCCTTTATATTGTACCAGCGGATCTCTTTGTGCATAGGCTTCCAGGCCAATCGAGATGCGCAAGGCTTCAACGCGTGTCAGGTAATCCACCCACAATTCGGTAATTGCGCCCAGCAGCACCTGGCGATAGATCTGGGTTTGCATACGCTTACCAAGTTCAACCACAACGGCCTGGTGCTCTTCATTGTTTAGTTCAGGTAACGGCAGGTTAATGCTTTCTACTGACAGACTGCTGCCATCCATTAGATGGGCAGTTGCGGCAATTTGCGGCAGGTCCGCCAGCCTGGGCATGTTCATGTTCTGTGTCAGGCGCACCCATTCGCTCTCACCCCAGGCGGTGCGGATGACATCCCTACCTGCTTCCAGATGTGTCAGGACATTATCCATGACTTCATCCGGTTCAAGTTCTTCCAACAATTTGGCAGCCAGGTAGAGATAACTGAAACGTAAAATCACCTGCTGCACCTGGCGATGGGTTTTGTTATCAAAAGCAGTCCGACGACCCTGGGATAGGGTGTTCAACAGACGGATTCTTTCGCTATCTTCCAGGGTCTCCTGGCGTTGCAGAATGACATCCAACTCACGTACCAACTGCCCGTTCTTGCCCAGCAGGTTGTCCTTGCGCTTTTCCAGCGCCCCATGTAAAGCCTGCATGACCTGATCCACAATTTCTTCCCAATCCTGTCCCTGCAGTCCGGACTTATCCAGGTCCAACGGATCTCCCAGACGGTGTTCGATGGCACCAAGCAAGCGCGTGATGGTCACACCGGTTAGTAAATTCTCCACTTGAGCTTGGATCGGTTCCTGTAATTCATGCGGATCTTCGGTCAGGATGCGCATCTGTTCGGAAGTTAAGCTCACAGGCAGACGTGCCAACCCGGAGACCTCATCCAAAACTTCCTGGGCACGTCGTGGTGTTTCGTTTTCGTTGTCACTTATGTTATCGAAAAACGTATCCAGCGCATCCGTGCGTTCTCTTATCTGTTTTTCCAGGCTTTCTCCGGTATTATGTGCCAGAACCTGAGTAGCATGCAGAATATGTTCCTGCTCAAGTTCAATGGCAAGCTGTGTCATTTCCAGAACGGCAGTGCGCAAGTCGAGCCCGGAGGTTTTAAGTCGATTCAGCAATAAACGGTAAGTGAAGGTTGGGAAAATACTACCATCCGGCATTGGCAGCAAAGGCTGGATCTGTTCCAGCCACGCCAGTAATCGCCAAGGGCCTTCCTCGTCATCCAACGCAGCCGGTACGCGCTGTTGTATCTCACCGGTCAGCAATTCATCCACATCGTCAGTCAGGTCTTCCTTGTCAAAGACCCGGTCACGCTGGGAATAGATGCGTTTGCGTTGGGAATTAAGCACATCATCATATTCCAGAAGATGCTTACGAACATCAAAGTTTGCGCCTTCCACCCGGTGCTGGGACTGCTCGATGATGCCAGTCACCATGCGGTGTTCAAGTGGATATGCATCGTCGATGCGCAGGCGTTCCATCATATTCTTCACCTGCTCGCCTCCGAACATGCGCATCAGGTCATCTTCCAAAGAGAGGTAAAAGCGAGAAGATCCCGGGTCACCCTGGCGGGCAGCACGACCACGCAACTGGTTATCAATCCTACGCGATTCATGCCGCTCGGAACCGATCACATGCAAGCCACCCAGGGCGCGTACTTTTTCCATGTCATCAAAATATTGCAGGAAAAATTTGATTTCGCTTTCATAAATTCCAAAGGAAGTCGCGTCCAGTTTAAGTAAAGCCTGGCGGCGCTCTTCCAAAGACATTTCGTAAGGCTCTGCATAACCCGCCCGGCGCAGCACACGGTGTACAGTAATGAGAACTTCCTCGGCAATTTCGCCACCCAGCTTGATGTCGACACCACGCCCGGCCATATTGGTGGCAATGGTTACCGCTCCAAAGGCGCCTGCGCCCGCGATCACCTGGCTTTCCTCGGTATGTTTACGGGCATTCAAGACCTGGTGGGCAACACCTCCCTGTGTGACCGCTTTCAGGCGGGGTTCATCTTCAGGAGACAGATCCAGGATCTCAATCAACAGGCTGATATTAGCAGGGTCTTCGGGATTAAGGGTAAGACCCAGGTCGCGGCTCATCGGGCGCAGATCATTGGGTTGGATTTTTTCAAGTGGTTGGTTAAAATCTTCCAGTTCAGTGATCAAACGCCCATCTTCCTGGCGGTCGTTGGCTTTCAACCAGCTATGGCGTATCAGGAGCACCTGCAGCAAGCGCCGCAACGGTTCAGCCCGAAGCCGGTTGGACAAGCGGTCTGAGCCTTCCACCGATGTTGTTCCCACCAACAAGGGTCGCCCCTTGATATGGAAAGTTATGATCTCGCGCACCAACGAGCGAACCTTGGCTTCAGCGGTACGGTAGATCACATCGGGGTAATCCTTGCGCTTCCAGAAAACTGGCGAGGAGGTGGGATCATCCAGGCGGGCATAATAGGTGTACTTGTAATTAAATTCATCCTGTGCCTGCACTTCCATCAGGGCGGCATTGTGATGCGCCACCTGGTATTCCAGGTTGGTGGGAATCGGCAGTACTTCCAGATCATAGATCTTGGAAAATTCCTCTGCCTCTGTCAGGGCAGTACCGGTCATACCGGCCAGTTTTTCATACATTCGGAAATAATTTTGCAGGGTGATGGTGGCGTAAGTGATATTTTCAGGTTCCACCTTGACGCCTTCCTTGGCTTCGACAGCCTGGTGCAGACCATCAGACCAACGCCGGCCGGGCATCAGGCGTCCGGTGAACTCATCCACAATCACCACCTTGCCGCCCTGCACCAGGTAGTCCTTATTGCGGTGGAACAGGAACTGGGCGCGTAAAGCCTGTTCAAGGTAACCGATCAGGCGCGCTTGTTCGGGAGTCACATCTTCGGGGCGTTCAGGATCGCGTAGTGGTTGTCCCAGTAACTGCTCGATATGGACTGTCCCGACTTCGGTCATGGAGATGCTGCGATCCTTCTCGCTGACCTCGTAATCTTCCGGTTTCAGTTGACGCACCAGTTGCGCCATGCGTGCGTACCATTCCACATCCCCTGAGGCTGGCCCGGAAATGATAAGGGGCGTGCGGGCTTCATCGATCAGAACATTATCGACTTCATCCACAATGGCATAGTGGTGGCCGCGCTGGACACGGTCTCCCTTGCTCATGGTCATGTTATCGCGCAGGTAGTCGAAACCAAACTCGCTGTTGGTTCCATAGACCACATCAGCCGCATAAGCCAGCTTGCGATCCACCATGCGCAGCTTGTCCTGGTCTTCCCGTGTTGACTCACGTTCGGGGTCGTATAAAAAGGCCTTTTTGCCATTCTCCGTGGCGGCTGCCATTTGTAAAATCCCCACGCTCAGCCCCAGGAAATGATAGATCTCAGCCATCCAGCGCGCATCGCGGCGTGCCAGGTAGTCATTGACAGTGATCAGGTGCACCCCTTTACCTGTCAGTGCATTCAGATATACCGGTAAAGTGGCCACCAGAGTCTTGCCTTCACCGGTACGCATCTCAGCGATCTGGCCGCGGTGTAACACCGTACCACCAATCAACTGGACATCGTAATGGCGCTGACCGAGGGTGCGTTTGCTGGCTTCACGTACGGTGGCAAAGGCTTCCGGAAGGATCTCATCCAGGGCCTCCTGCCCGGCCTGTGATAATTCGTCTTCATCCTGGATGCCTTCCAGCGCTGTGGCGATACGTTCCTTGAATAATGTGGTCTTTTGGCGCAGCTCGTCATCGCTGAGGGTTTCGTATTCCGCCTCCAATGCATTGACCAGCTCAACCACCTCACCCAGTTTGTCAATCTCTTTCTTATTGGGGTCGCCCCCGAAAATGCTGACGAATTTTCTAAGCATAGATACCCTTTCGGAGTGCGATTATAGCATAGCGGTGCTGCCTGACATCTTAATCTTTCGTTAGCATTTCAATAGCCTTCAATACCTACCACTCCAGGCCGCATTTCTTGAGTTGGTCCAGCAATTCCTGCGGGTCTTTTAGCCACTGCCCCCATTTGCGTGAAATATGTTCTGTCCAAGAGTAATTCTCATATGTAAAAGTTTCTTCACGCTCCCCCTGGAGTTTGATCCTGGCTTTTTGTTTCTCATAATAACCCTGTGCCAGGTAACCTTCATCCATGGCTCGCATGGCTTCAGTCAACATCTCATCCGTGATCTTGTATTCGTCTTCAAATAAGGTAAAGGCCAGCGGATAGCGCGGGCGGGGCGGAAATTCCTCTGCCGGGTAACCCATGGTCAGCTGCACCAATGGAAAAACTCCATCAGGTAGTTTATATTCCTTTTTAATGCGCTCCGCCCGGTAGGGGGTCGACCCCAGGAAGCAGCTCCCCAAACCCAGGCTCTCCCCGGCAGTGACCATGTTCTGAGCCATCAAGGAGGCATCCTGGATGCCGAAAAACAGCATTCCCAGGTCATTGGACACACGTTCCCAGCCGCGCCGACCCATGAACAGCTCCAACTTGTAAATATCGACACAGATGGTGAACAACAAGGGAGCCCTAAAGGGGAGTTTTGCTTTGCGCGAGAGCAGCACACTGTAGAGTTGGGAGGCAAAGGGCGCTTGTTGTGCAGCGCGTATAAGCGATTCGATGACCTCATCACCGGGTTTTTCCTGCGTATAGCGTCTCACCGATTTGTGATTGAGCATGGTTTCCAGGACCGGGTTCGTTTCCATATTTAAACTCCATTTTTCCACTGAAATTGGTGAAATTCAAAACATGCATCCCAAAGGCAGCCATATATCTTAATCAACAAAAGACATTGCGAAGACATGATCCGAATCGCCGGGTTTATTGTACTATGATTGCAACGCGAAAATTGCATAAACAACCTGTGATCAAGCTAGAATCTGTCTCCCATTGCTCGTCAAATTATGGTAAAATCGCTCCGCCCGGAGGGATGGCCGAGAGGCTTAAGGCAACTGACTTGAAATCAGTCGTGGTCGCAAGGCCACCGGGGGTTCGAATCCCTCTCCCTCCGCTGTTTCTGGGTGAATTGGAACATTGATATTTGTATTTGGGGAGGTGCCAGAGTGGCCGATTGGGCTCGCCTGCTAAGTGAGTGCTGGGGTTAAACTCAGCCGCGGGTTCGAATCCCGCCCTCCCCGCCACATTAACGAAAGGCGCGTCTGAAAGGACGCGCTTTTTCTTTTAATTCGATGATGATTCATAAAGAGTCCCTAAGGGTTTTGAAAACCCTTAGGGACTGGATCCCATGATTCTAAAAGTCTGGATTTAATCTTTACTTCCCCACTTGAAACCCATCCATGTACAGCTTGATCTCTGGCACGGCAGTAAGCTTCTCGTAGAAGAAGTTGTTAACCACATTGATCACCTCGGCACGCGCGGCTTCGGCTTCCGCGTTCAATTCCTGGTTGGTCTTCTGGCGGCTGAGAGTTTCACGCATGCGCAGCAACAAGCGCACGATCTCAGTCTCCTGCTCGCCTTCCAGTGCAGAGATCACTGACAGGATCAATTGGTCAGTCTGGGTCAGCATCTGATCACTGGTGATGGGTGAAGTCGGGTTGCAGCAATCCTCAATGGTGCGGATCAGTGACCAGACCTGGTAAAGCATGGAGGCAGGTTCATCAAATAATTCCCGGATGAAACTCGCCTCACCATAGCGCCCGGTCAGGCGGAAGATATTGTACATACGCTTGGCTGCTTTGCCATAATTGACATGCTTGGTCAAATATTTGTTGACTTCCCCTTCCAATTGGCTGACATATTCATCCAGCGCATTTGCCGAAACGTGCTGGGCCAACTTGGAAAAGATGGGCACCGAACTTGCTTCCAGATAGATCTCTTGAAAATATGGATCCAGGTAGCCATCCAGCGGAGTGATGGAGCCATCTGGAGCTTCCCAGGTCACATCCAGCATGTTACTGGCATTTGCCAGGCTGCCATGCACCGGGTCTGCAATGACCCAATCCAACTTGCACCAACCGGGTTCATCGGCAACCACATTCCAAACTACCACAATTATCTGTCCATCCGGCGTAAATCCATCAAACTGACCAGCCACTACCTCAGAAGCCGTCCAGGATATGGGCGTTCCTTTGCGGTTTAATTGACCATTTTTGACTGTATCAGCAGGGTACGAACCGAACTTGACCTCGATCAATTGGAAGGTGGTGCCTTTCATGGAATCAACCACCTTCGCATGCATGATCTCGGCCAGGGTGCGGCAAGCCTCAGCACGAGTGGGCGCCAGGATGTTGATGCGCTCAAAATAGTCACAATCACCTGGAAAAGTCTGGATTTTGGATTGAGCTGCAGAGCCCGAAAGGGCCAGGGCGGTTTCCACCCGACCAGGTTGATCGGCAAATTCCACCAGTTGGCCGATCTTGCGGAAATGCTCCAATTCATCCAGGCTGAAATCCAGCATACTGACTTTATGGCCGAACACTCCCGTACGAGAGTCGTGCACCACGTTTTCCTGACCATCATTTGCAGCCAAGGCGGATAACCACTGCAACGCTTCTTCTTTATCCAATTCAACACCCAGTCGCCTGGCTGATTCAAGGATACGTTTTAAGTCTTTTGGGGGATTTTTGGATTTACCCATCTGTTACCTACTCCTTTAGAACAATCGGAGAAATGACACAACACACTAATGTGACACACCGTCGCGCTTGTTTGTTCTGGAAAGCAGGTTTGAATTATTATTCCACCTGCGGGATGTGTATAAGGTAACTTATTCAGATGTATTTTGAGCAGATTTAGCCAGCATTTTCTCAAAGATATTAGCCTGGTCGATGGCATCCTGCAGGGCGTTATGGCTGAGATGATCAATGCTCCGATAACGCGGGCCAATATTTCGCATACTGGTCTGTGACCAGAGTACACCATCCAGCCCCATAAAGTAAGATTTTATATCCAGGGCAGCATGTCCAAAGGGATTATAACCCAGGTAACGCTGAAAGTAATCGTTAACAAACATCCAATCGAAGGGAGCATTAAAGGCCACAAATAGCGGGCGCTGACCGGCGGGTACAACTTCCAGCAACCAATCTGCAAAATGCTGCATGGCAATTTTAGGTTCCACCCCACCTGCTGCCAGTTTTTCCATTGAAAGTTTACTGATGTCAAGCGCCTCAGGCAGGGAACTATCCTTGTCTGGTTTTAGCTCGATATAAAATGTGTGCCTGGGCTCGGTAAGGGCGCAGGCACCTATGGAAAGCATGGCGTACTGGCTAGGGTTTGGTCCAGCAGTTTCAATATCAATTGATATATAGGTATCAATGAGTTCAGGGTCGCTTGGCATGGCAGGGATTATACTGTATTGAACTGGTTTAAATAAAATTCCAAAGATCTCACCCACATAGCTCAACCACCAGCATATCCAACGCCAGCTCAATGGTCGCCTGACCGGTTTTTATGCCTTCGTCCAATTCCAGCAAGCGATGATAAATTTCTTCCAGGCTTTTCAGGTCAAATCCACTGGCCTGATTCATTAGTTTACCCACCACAAATGGGTGCGCATGTAATTCCCGGGCAATGTCATCCTGCCCGCCGCCTCCGTCCATCACTTCACGCGCCTGTACCAACAGGCGGAATTGACGAATGACCATACCCCACAATGAAAAAGGGTCTTCATTTTGAACTAATTGTTGCAGAACATTCTGTGCCTTGCGGCCATTTTTATTACCAAGAGCATCCACCAGGGTAAATACATCCTGCTGGGCGCTGACAATGCTGACCTTTTCCACATCCTCCACAGTGACATTACGTTCAAAATCTACATATTCCAGCAGCTTGCCAATCTCCTGGACAGCAATCCGTGTATTCTCCCCCACCATCTCTGCCAGTCGCGCTGCAGCGGCTGGATCAATCTTGATATGCTTCTTGTACGCCTCAGCCTGCTTCTTTGTTTCCCGGATGATCCAGCCGGGTAGATCCCTGCGACCCGGCATATTAAATTCCTGCGTCTGCACAGTGACCTTCCCGCCCTGTGCTTTTGCCAATTTTTGCAGCCATTCGTAAAAACTTTTGTTTTTATTGGCGGGCGAATCAAGATACTCCGCCAAAACCAGGGTTGTAGTGGGGGGTAAGGTTTCTATAAATGCAGATAACTTTTTAAGTTCTTTTGCTCCTTTATAAGCAGAATGAGGGTTTGCCAGGGTTACCAGCCTGCGTTCCGAAAGGAATGGAATGGCATTAGCTGCAGTATTTAAATCATTCATATTCAGGTTGTGTCCATCCAGATGGGAGATATTCATCTCCGCAATGGATGGGTCCCCCATCGCGACGATCAATTTACGGATCGTCTGATCGATGGCAAACTCATCTGTGCCATAGAGAACAAGGACTGTCGGGGAATCCATTTAGACAGGGTACCCTGGTTCAATCGTTCGTGACAACGAGATGCAGGCAGAAATTTCCGATTCTGACCGGGAATATATCCATTACCTTCAGGCCGCCAGGTTCACTGCTAGTGGTAATGCGTTCCTGAATAAGAAGTCCGAGTGGACGGGTATAGATGAATGCCAATGTCACAAGGGAGATCACCAGAGGTAACCGGTCCAGTTTTTCGCGTCGATTTTTTGCACCACTCAAACTCAGCCATGCCAAAACTCCCGCCACTATACCGGAGGTGGCATAGTTGGTGCCGCAGTTGGGATGCACAACCAACTGCCTTTCCCCATTTTGCAAGCGAATTAATGCCTGAAAAACAATTGAACGCAGGTCACCGGTATCCACCTTACCCAGCACAAAAAAACCTCCCGGGAAGGAAATACCAGCCAGCGCCAGGTTGGGTTGAAGGTTGCTGAGGAGGGTCAGGCTGGCATGTTCCAGTCCATGGTTGCGGCGGATGCGTGAAATGACAGGCAGATCAAGTATGCTCATGGTTTCTCCTTTTGAGTCTTACAGGATTATACCCGCAATTAATAACTGAATTATTCAATGACAGGAAACAAAAAAACACAAGGCTTGTGACCCTGTGTTTTTTGAAATTTTTAGATCTGCAGTAAAGTTAATCAGCAGCGGCAGGCACAGACTCGACAGATTCGGTTTTCATGGGTGTGGTTGACCGCAAGAATCCGGCAAACAACAACAAAATCCCCAAAAATTCTCCAATATAGAGCGCACCAGGGAACTGTAAGCGGCTGAAAAATCCACCAAAAGCCGGCAGGGTGGCGCCTACAGCGATCAAGATATTGCCAATGGTACGGTGCAGAAGAACCCGCTTGCGCCAGAAAATGAAAGCTGAATAAGCAGCTCCGCCCACCAGGGTTAAGGTGCCGTACATATTAAAGAACGGGGTCAGGACGCGCACACCCGGACTGGTTATGGCACGACCGCTCAACTCACTGCCCGTATGTGTGCTGGCAGCCATCAAAGTCGGATCAAGCTGGGCAGTAAAAACTTTAAAAGCACCATAAATAGAACCAAGGATCAAGATAACCAGAAGTATATTTGCCCACTTGCGTTTGGCCAGTAGATAAACTGTCCCCTGCCCCAGCCAGGCAGCTACCAGGATGGCTCCGAACAAATACCATAGACGGAAGACCAACGGGTTCCAACCAATGGCTCCATAATATGCCTCACTCAGACCACCGATTCCATAAAAGATGGTACCAATCCCCCAGATCAGCAGGTAGGTACCTTTTCGTTCCATGTAACGCTTTAGAACAAAGAAGGCGAATACAAAACTGACGATACCTGACAGCAAGGGCACAATTGAATTGAACATACATACCTCCAGAAGGAAATTTGGTTTATTGTTTATTTTTACAACTAGACCGAGTTCGCCCACACACCCAGGGCAACCCCGAAGGTGATGACCAGTAAAGTCAGGATCACCACCACGATAAAACCGATTGCGACCGGAATTAATTTTTCATATATTGCCGGGTATTGCCGGGTGGGAACTTTGGATTTGTTCATTTTTCCATTCATACTATTTTCTCGGTCTTTTTCTATTATTCTTCTTTAAGTATCCACTTTTAATTCGGGGAGATTGGGGAGTGAATGCGAGCTAAGCTTGATTTTACACTCCAACCCCTCACTTTTTCGAGTAGTAATTGCTTTAATGTATTTTCTGCTCGAATGACAGATAGGTTTCCAGCAAAGAGATCAAGATCTGGTCAGTAAAAGTGTGTACTCTTTGGAGCATCTCGCTCCAGGCCGCACCGGATGGAATGCGTGCCTCCTGGTACACATCCACAATTGATTGCAGCAAAGCATTCCGAAAAAAAAGGAAAGCCCGGACTGCATCGACACTGTCAAGGTTGAAACTGCGTCCACGAGAGGCATACTCGTACCCAATGGAATGCGCCTCAGCCATGGCATCCTCCTCCTGGCAGACCAGATAATTTGACAAACCCTGCACCAATATTCTCCCACTCATCCGGTATTGCATCCGGGCATTATCATTTAATTTGTGATACCAGGGCTCAGATTCAAGACAATTTTCCTTGATCCGGAAATGCATGTTGCCGAGGGCATGCTGGATAACATTGGCTGGTACCAGGTTTTCAGTCTGGCGCGCCGTCTTGGCCCATAGTTCAACTTCTGTCCGCAGATAACGGCGATGATTACCTTGTGTGCGCTGAACCGGGATCTTGCCTTTATCAGACCACAAGCGCACTGTGCTGGGATGCACACCCAGCAATCCAGCCACCTGGCTTAGAGTCATCCAATTTTCATGTTCATTCATTGATATTTTTCCATCTCCGTAAACGATTTTTCAACGATTCAATTAGTGCATCTATTGTGAAAAATCACTCTAAATTTATCACAACCAAATCTTGCGTCAATGTAGATTTATGCAGAATTTTAATAGAGTTGCATTAGAAGAATATGATAAAAAAAGTCCTCACAGGCAATGAATACCTGTGAGGACTGATGTGTTCGAATTCTTTTTAAGCTACTTTCCTGCCTTTGGGCAGGGGCTTGTCCAGGATCAGGGCAGCTTCCAACGCCTGGTAAAGCGAGCATGCCTCTATAATCTCAATCCCCCCCGGCCAGAGTTCACCCTTGCGTAGTCGTTTGGGCACCACCGCGGTCTTAAAGCCAAGCTTGGCTGCCTCACGTAAACGCACCGGCATTTGCCCGGGCATGCGTAATTCGCCCGCCAGTCCAATCTCACCGATCAGCACAGTATCCGCTTTGACCGGGACATCTTTCATAGACGAAGCCACTGCCGCAGCTATGGCGAGATCGGCTGCCGGTTCATCCACCTTCAAGCCGCTGACTACATTTACGAAGATATCCTGTTCAGCCAAACGCAGATTCATGCGTCGCGTCAACACTGCCGCGATCATCAGCACCCGGTTGATATCCACCCCATTGGGAGTGCGGCGGGCATTGCCAAATTGGGTTGGACTGGTCAACCCCTGGATCTCCACCAGCAGGGGTCGCGTGCCTTCCATGGTGACGGCGATGGCAGACCCGGCTGTATTGATCATGCGCTCAGAAAGAAATGCCTCTGACGGATTGGTTACCTCCACCAGACCGCGTTCACTCATCTCAAACACGCCCACTTCGGCAGTTGCGCCAAAGCGATTCTTGACCGAGCGCAGCAGCCGGTAAGCCTGGAAGCGGTCCCCTTCCAGGTACAGTACCGTGTCCACAATATGCTCAAGCACACGTGGACCGGCAATGACGCCTTCCTTGGTAACATGGCCAATAATGAATACCGAGACTCCTGATGTTTTGGCAAATTCACGCAAGCGCGAGGCGCTCTCTCGCACCTGTGAAACCGATCCGGCCGCAGACTCCAAAGCTGGCATATACACGGTTTGGATTGAATCAACGATCAATAACTGCGGGTGGGTTTCCTGCACATGCTCAAAGATGGTATCCAGGTTGGTTTCAGTGACCAAAAAAAGGTCATCTGCCAGGGATATTTTCCCGCCCGCCCCCACCAGGCGTAAGGCACGCATTTTGATCTGGCGTTCAGATTCCTCTCCCGACACATACAAAACCCTTTGCCTGCCAGCCATTTCCAGCGCCATCTGCAGCATGAGCGTGGACTTTCCAATACCCGGGTCACCACCCACCAGGACGATCGAGCCAGGTACAATGCCCCCCCCCAGGACGCGCGCAAATTCACCTATTGGAACAGGGATGCGTTCTTCGGCATCTCCACTTACATCATTCAAACGACTGGCAGTGGAGCGCCCGCTCAGTCCGCGCGCTGCCCCTTTACCTGCCTGTGGTTCGGTCGCAATGACCTCTTCCACCATGCTGTTGAACTCACCACACTGGGGACAACGTCCCATATAACCGGCTGAGACCCGCCCACACTGCTGACAAACAAAATGACTTTGTGTTTTAGACATAGCAGTATTATACCTTCGGACAGGATTTTAGAATTTTATAATTAAAAAACCCCAAGGGGTATTGACGAGTATGCTATAGTTAATCATCATAATGCTCTATACCTTCTGGCCGGGAGACAACCTTATCCAAGGTATCATCTTCCCCATGCCAGCGAACTTTACTTTTTTAATTGATGGATGACCCATCTCGCAAATAGATCAGGAGAGTATGACTGCATCCAAAAACATGCTCATTGTTTTCATTCTTTTATTTACACCGATCCTCATATTGGGGATTGCCCTGCTGCTGACTCTCGTTCCATTGCCCCCACCGCTTCCAATGGCCGGGAGTCATGCCCGCAATCTGCTGGCAGCCATTCTGACCGGGATACTGGGGCTGGTCTGGGCAACCTCCCTGGTCATTTACCTGGTCGCTTCCTTTCTAATGGCTGGCCGGGCATTTGAATCTACATTTACATCCAGGGGGCTTACAGCCGGCAGTTATCTGGGTTTGGGAAGGCAGTATCAGGGCAGTATTGACGGGCGCCAGGTGGAGGCTCAATATTCACCAGGTCGGATGATACAGAATGGTTTGCTGAATATTCACATCCAGACCGATACAAATCTACGAATGGCTGTTGGAGTGAATAGACCCTTGCTGGATTGCATCACCTGCCAGCAAGTGGAGGGCTCTTCATACGGTTTGGATGACATAAATGTGTATGCCGAAGATATACCCTGGGCGCAAAACTTACTGGCTGAATCACCCAATGTTGAATTGATCAGGCGTTTAATGGATAAATCAGAAAAATTGGGAATGCGTGAAATTTACATGCAGCCCGGAAGGATCTGGTTGCATGCCCGGCCATCTGCACAGTTTGATGCAAACTATGCTCAAATCTGGTTACAATTATTATTGGATCTTTCCAGGGCTATTGAGAAATCGCATTGATCTGATCCAGCAATTCCAGGAATTCGTCAGGAGGTCTCTGGCTTAATAACTCCTTGCGGGCTTCACGATCCAATCCATGCTGCAGGAGATATTGCACCGCGTGTTTTCGAAACAAGCGCTGCCCAATTTCCGATCCATAAAATTCAATATTGCGCTCAAGATGGGTACACACCAACTGGCGTACCTGCTCGTATGCGACCTGGTCACGCTCCAATCTGGAAAATATCCAAGGGTTGGCAATCGCCCCGCGCCCGATCATGACTGCCTGGCAGCCGGTCGCCTGTTTCATGTGTTCGATATCAGCAACCTTTTTGATATCCCCATTTCCGATCACTGGTATTTTTACCACAGAACAAACTTCAGCAATGGCATCCAGGTCAACCTGTCCGGCCAGCCCTTGCTGCTTGGTGCGGGCATGGACCGCGATCAGAGCCCCGCCATTTTCTTCAATGATCCGGGCGATCAAGACATGATTGCGGCAATCATCCCAACCCAGACGAATTTTGCCAGTCACTGGAACATCCAGCATGCTGCTCAATTTCTTGAAAATGTGCGCCACTTTCAGGGGGGTACGCATCAAACCCACCCCGGCACCATGATGGGTGACAGTCCGGGCTGGGCAGCCCATGTTGATATCAATGATGTCCGGTCCCAAGACTTGAGCTTTGAGTGCGGCCCTCACGATCAAATCCGGATCATCCCCATAGATCTGGAAAACCACGGGGCGTTCTGCCTGTGTGAACTTTAATTTTACTATAGGCCGCCGGGATTTTCGCAGGATGACATCCACCTTGACAAACTCGGTGTAACTCATGGCGGAGCCCAGCTCCCGGCACAAGGAGCGAAAAGGCCAATCTGAATATCCATCCATGGGCGCCAGGATAGCGTCCCCATAAATGGGTATATTCCGCACCTGGAAGGTGGGAGTATTGATCGAGTCGGATCGCGAAATACTATCAGGCACGGATGAATTATATCAATAGACATCTTACCCACCTGCCAAAATAACTTTTACTGAGGGTCGAATGGGTATAATAATATTAGCGAAAGCCAGCATTCGAAGGTTTTGTTGGGTTTCGGAGCAGAGAACAACATGATAACCCAATCGCTTAATACCCCTCAACCCAACCTACCAAAAATCCGTTAAGACTCAGACTTAGAGAGGAAACAACTTAATGAAAAGGATTGGTCTCAAGGAGACTCTCACTTTTAGATTAGTCTCATTTTGATTATTGTATTTTGGACAAACTCTTATTTTTTGAGTTTTTCAATAAATTGCTTGCGGAATTTGGTCACCTTTGGGGCAACCACTATGCCACAATATGGCTGGTTAGGATTATTCGCGAAATAGTTCTGGTGATAATCTTCAGCCTTGTAGAATTTCTCAAAAGGGACCACCTGCGTCACAATATGATCTCCCCAGATGTGATTCTGGTCCAAGTCAGTGATGGTCTGCTGTGCAATAAGATTCTGCTCTGGGGAGTGGTAAAAAATTGCCGAACGATATTGTGTGCCAGTATCCCCTCCCTGACGGTTAAGCGTGGTTGGATCATGTATGGCAAAAAAGATATTCAGGAGATCTGTATATGTGATCCCCTTTGGATCAAAAGTAACCTGGACTACTTCAGCGTGACCGGTTTCCTGTTCACAAACCTGGCGGTAAGTTGGGTTTACCAGGGTACCACCGGAGAAACCAGACTCAACTTTAAGGACACCCCTCAGTTCAACAAACACAGCTTCCAGGCACCAGAAACATCCACCGGCTAAAGTTGCAATTTGGGAACCAGATTCCATGAGGTTACTCCTTTTATCGATAAATTTGTAACTTTTGAAAAATATGGGGTATGGTGGCCTATATAAGCGAAATTATTGTGTGCCAATTTCCAAGTCCCGGTAAAACTACCGGGACTTGTTTTTTTCGAGGATCCCAAGAGCTGGGTTAAACTCCTTCAGGCACCAGTTCCGGTTCTGCTTTCTTCTGTTTCTTTAGAACCACATCTTCGCCATCCACATCCACCAGGATGACATCCCCCTCCATAAATTCACCCGAAAGCAATGCATCAGAGAGCTTGTCTTCCACCAACTGCTGGATGACGCGGCGCAGGGGGCGAGCACCCATATCCGGGTCAAAGCCCTGTGTAGCCATCAAGTTCAGCGCTTCTTCCGTGGCTGTAAGCGTGACAGAATGCTCGGTCAGGCGGGTGCTGACCTTGTCCAGTTCCAGGTTCACAATCTGGCGGATATCGTCCTGGTTTAGTGAGCGGAAAACGATCACACTATCCACCCGGTTGATGAATTCAGGACGGAAGACTTTCTTCAGCGAAACGGTCAATTTTTTGCGCATTTCTTCATAGGAGACTTTCTCTTCGGTTTTCTCATCCCGTTTAAGTTTGAAACCCAGCGCGGTCTGACGCTTGATATCTTCAGCGCCCACATTGGATGTCATCACGATGATGGCATTGCGGAAATCCACCTTGCGGCCGCGTGCGTCCGAAAGGTGACCCTCTTCCATGATCTGCAGCAGCATGTTATGAACTTCTGGATGCGCCTTTTCCACTTCATCAAAAACCACAATGGAGTAGGGTCGGCGGCGCAGCGCTTCGGTCAATTGCCCGGCATCCTCATAGCCCACATACCCGGGTGGAGAGCCTACCAACCGACTGCCGGTATGGCGTTCCATGAACTCAGACATATCCAGTTGGATGAGAGCTTCCTCACTGCCAAACATGAATTTGGCCAGGGCTTTGGTCAATTCGGTCTTACCAACACCCGTGGGACCAAGGAATATAAATGATCCAATGGGTCGGCGCGGGTCTTTCAAACCAGCGCGTGCCCGGCGGACCGCCTTGGAAATAGCCTGGATGGCATCCTCCTGACCGATGATATGCTTTTGCAGTTCAGCTTCCATTTCCAGCAAACGTTGGGATTCTTCCTGGGCGATCTGCATGACCGGCACCCCGGTCCACATGGCAACCAACTCGGCAATGTCGTTGGGTCCAACCACCGGGCTGTTGGCGCGGTCCCAACCGGTGCGCATCAGGTTGATCTGCTCTGTAATGGCAGTCTCCCGATCCGTTAATGTCTTTAACTCTTCCGTTTGACCATCTTCCTGGGCAAGGGCACGGTTTGAACGGATCTGTTTCAACTGCGTGTACAGGTCTTTGGACGAGACAGCCGCGTCTGACTTGTACATACGCACGCGCGAGGAGGTTTCATCGATCAGGTCAATAGCCTTATCAGGCAGGAATCGTTCGGTCACATAGCGTGAAGATAGATGCGCAGCAGCTTCAATCGCTTCATCGGAAATGATCAGGTGATGATGGTCTTCGTACATTTTGCGAATGCCGCGCAGGATCTCAATGGTTTCATCCACACTGGGTTCTTCCACAATAATGGGCTGGAAACGACGCTCCAGGGCGGCATCAGATTCAATGTTTTTACGATATTCATCCAGGGTGGTTGCACCGATCACTTGCAGCTCGCCACGTGAAAGGGCGGGCTTAAGGATATTGGCTGCATCCACCGATGAGCCAGCCGAACCGGCTCCCACCAGCATGTGTACTTCATCAATGAACAGGATCGATCCGGATTGCTTAAGCTCATCAATGACACGTTTCAGGCGTTCCTCAAATTGGCCGCGATACATGGTCCCCGCTACCAGGGACCCGACGTCCAGGCGCAGGACTCGTTTGTCCATCAGGGGGGCAGGTACATCTCCATCGACAATGCGCTGAGCCAGTCCCTCCACGATGGCGGTCTTGCCCACCCCGGGTTCACCTATCAGCGCCGGGTTGTTCTTGGTACGGCGAGCCAGGATTTGAATAACACGTTCAATTTCCATCTGGCGACCGATGACCGGGTCAAGTTTATCCTGTTCAGCCAGGGTGGTCAGATCAACTGCCAGCTGGTCCACCAGGGGGGTTTTTGGCTCGTTCTTTGAAGCGGGTTTAATAGAACCTTCGGGTACTGCATTGGAACTGCCCTCATGCAGGATCCGGCGAGTCTGGCGCCTGACCTGGTCCGGGGTAACACCCAGTTTGTTCAATACCTCCAGGGCAGCCCCATCCGTGCGAACCAGCCCGAGCAGGAGATGTTCAGTACCCACATATTGATGGCTCAAGCGTTGAGCTTCTTCAACTGCAAACCCGAGCACTTTTTGAGTATCGGGTGCCAGTTCAATCTTGACATCCATATTATCGCCATCGACAGATATGCGCGAAACCATCTCACGCACCCGGCCGGATTCAAGACCCAACTCACGCAAGACTCGCCCGGCTACACCGCCATCTTCTTCCAGCAAACCCAACAATAAATGTTCGGTTCCAATATATCTCTGATGTGTCTTTTCAGCTTCCTGGTGAGCCAGGCTTAAAACCCGGCGTGCTCGTTGGGTAAATCTTTCCGTGCCTGCCATAAAATATCTCCTGAATAATTACCATCCATCACCGGTGACCCACTTCTCAACGGTGGAGCTTGTTCCCAGCCCAGGTTTTCCCTTATAAATGAAAACTCCATTTTTAAAGATGAGCACCTGTCTATAATAGATAAAATCTGTCTGGTTTGATTTTACCAAAAAGCAACCCCAGTTTCATATGAGAAAGATTAGAGTTTATTGGTTATCATGAATTTGTGAATCACACCTTCTGCGGGAGTCCATAGGAAATAAAACGGAGATCCCCAGGTTGTGGTGATCTCCGTCAATTCCTTTAATATTCTCCGGAAGAGACAAGCTTATCTTACGATAAAGGTTATTTATTTCCCGTCCGGTGATTTTGCTGAAAGCGTGATGCAGGGCGACTGATGACTTTCACACCCCGGGCTGCCAATGTCTGGCGCGGCGGTCGTTGGCTGACGACCGGCTTGGCCGGTGCTGCAACGCTGTAATCATAATCTTCCAGGGTCAATTTGGGCAATTTTTGCCCCATGATCTTTTCCAGTTCACGCACCATCTCATGATCTTCGGGAGTTACCAGCGTAAAAGCATCGCCAGCACGTTCCATGCGCCCGGTGCGGCCAATGCGGTGGATATAGGCATCTGCAGTATCGGGTATATCATAATTGATGACATGTGAGATGCTTTCCACATCCAGGCCGCGTGCAGCGATATCTGTGGCCACCATGATCTGGTAACGGCCTCTCTTGAAACCATTCAGAGCTTCCTGGCGCTGTCCCTGTGAACGATTGCCGTGCAGGCTGGTTACACGGAAACCAGAATTTTCGATCTGCATGGCCAGCTTTTGAGCACGATGCTTGGTGCGGGTGAAGATCAGCACGGAGTTGGTGTCTGTCCGCTTGAGCAGTTGCATCAGCAACCCGGCTTTCAGGTGTTGTGGCACCGGGTAGAGTGCATGCGTAACGGTGATCGCCGGGCGGCTGAGCCCAATGGCAATGCGCTGTGGATTGCGCAGCGTCTGAGAGGCCAGTTGTTCGATCTCGCGCGGGAAAGTGGCCGAGAAAAGCATGGTCTGGCGTCTGACAGGCAGGCGCGCAATAATGCGCTTGACATCCGGCAAAAAGCCCATGTCGAACATGCGGTCAGCTTCGTCGAGCACCAGGAACTCAACGAAGTCGAGCTTGGCATGCCCCTGTGCGATCAAATCCAGCAGCCGGCCAGGGCAGGCTACCAGGATCTCAACACCAGAGCGCAAAGCTTTGATCTGCGGAGTTGCCCCCACACCCCCATAGATGGTGGCACTGCGCAGATTGGTGGCATTGCCGAGCTGGCTGATGGTGTCGTGGATCTGTTCCGCCAGTTCACGGGTGGGGGTAACGATCAGGGCGCGCGTACGATTGCGCGCTCCATTGACCAATTTGTTCAGGATAGGCAGAACGAAGGCTGCGGTCTTCCCGGTACCAGTCTGGGCTGTACCGATCAAGTCCTGACCGGTGAGAGCAGCAGGCATGGCTGCCGTTTGGATGGGAGTCGGGTCGGTATATCCCGCCCGTTGGATGCCCGTCATTAAGCGGGCATCAAGATTAAATTGAACGAATGACACTGTTTTTCCTTTTTTACAATAGACCCCTGGCAAAAGCCATCTGATACAACTGCGGCATATTGCGGGATGTCCAAAATATTCACAGGATGAGTTGTTGGTTTAAAACCAGACAGAATCCATCATTGTGATTGAATGGGTTTCAGAAGTCTATTTATTGTCAGGGGGATCGAGCGGACGCTCAAAGGATAACAGATGCAAAGACTGCTGAACTGATCACCTCTGGTTTGTGCATGGCGAGATGACAGGATAAAGAAGATAATCTATAATAGCAGGGCTGTCAAGGGCAGGTTTGACAGGGCAGGATTTACAGGGCAGGTTCGGTTGTAAAGCGGAATTGATAAACCAGTCTCCTTGCATCCCGGCACGTATCATGGACATGTGGACGGAGTAATCCTGTGGATCAAAGAAAACACTCTTATAGGCCAGATTCACGGTTCCAGCAGAATATCCCACCCAATTGGGGATGGAGCTGAAAACCATGATTAGGAGGATGCTAATTGCCAGCCAAAGTCGTTCTTTCTGAGTTGTTATTTTCAACCTTCCATATCAGGGTGTGCCGAGATAATAAAGAGAATAACTTTCTCCAAAATTTGTGGGTGGGGGAAGTTTGTCAAGGAGCCTTTTCAGTTGCACCCATTCCTCATTTGTGTCCCATGTTTCATTCTCTCGGAAAAAATTTGCTCCGTCCAGGTTTAGTAATAGATGCGTAAAACCCTGTTTTTGCCAGGACGCGAGAATCCTATCAGCAGATTCATAAGTACGGACATCGTGATACCAACGATCAATCACTTCATCCGGGTCGCATTTCGGCAAACAATATAGACTGCGTGTCTCCCAAAGCATAAGAACCCGGGTTCCTGCCGGCAACGCCTGGATGGCTTGCATGGCAGGCGCGTACCAACCAAGATGATCGGTAATATACTCATTTTCAGATCGCAGACCGAACATAACATCAGTTGCGGCCTGGCTCTGAGCCTTTAAACCCGTTTCGAATATGGCAAAACCAAAAACCAACAATATCAGAGCAGATGCAATCCTTCCAAAGCGGATTCCTTTGATTTTTAACCTACTAAACGCAGTGAAACCCGCTCCTCCCAATATCGCCCAAGCTGGGAAAAACGAAAAGTAGAGCCTACTTTGGTTGAGAAGCCCGACCAACTGGCTGGCGATTGCCCAAACAATTAAGCCCATTCCGGTAATAAACGCAGCACTCAGGATCGCTGTTTTTTCAGACTTCGTACGTTCACGCCAACCCGCTCCGCACATCAGACTCAACCCCAACAATAACGGCCCAATCGAAGCGGAATATCCAATTTTCCCATCCAAGCCCCAAACGGTGGCCTGCCAGGGTAGGAGAAGCATTTCGAGCCAGGGGCGGGCAACTGAATTTTTTTGGTAAAAATCCAAGCGAATCTGATCCATTGCACCGGATGGGTATAGGAGTGGATAAACCGGGTTACCTGTAGCAAGAGCATTTTTAGCAAGCCACGGAGAAAATACGAGAACCGCTGAAAACCCGAACAGAAGAAGCGTTATTAGAGTAGTACGCCAGGGGAGAGATTTGAACTTGCTCAAGATGACGATCATCCCTCCCAGAAGCAAAATCCCGGCTGTATACTTTGTCGCCAACGTCATGCCGGCAAAAATACCTGCCAGAACGATACTTTTTGGTTCCATATTTCCAAGCCATTCATCCATGGCAATAATCATGGCTGTGGCAAAAAACATCGACGGCCATTCGACATATCCCCAAGCTATCGAAGCAGATAATGTCTCTCCTACCAACAAACATGCAAAGGCCGCCCAAGCTGCATGATACCCAAGCCGTTCCTTTGTATAACTGAATATTCCTGCCAGGGTCAGGAATCCAATTGACCAACCAAGCAGGGTTGCAGCTTCATTACCACCAAATAACATTGCAAGAGTATGCAACATTTCTGTCTCTTCAGGCATGCCCCAGAACATATTATCAGGCAGGTAAGTTACACGACCTTCGATTAAGTATGCACGAGGAATGGCAAGGTGATAGGTTAATGTATCGAATTCAAGGGGTGGGGCAAGGGAAACGATAAAACTGCAGGTCAAAATGAAAATCCCAAAGACAGCGATTGTTTTTCCAAAACGCCCTGATTGATTCCACGCTTCTTTCAGGGCAATCCATGAACGTAACCAGTCAAGGATATTGTTAAAAAGCAGGAATCCGCTCAGTATCAAAATGGACGCAATTATCCACAAGTTGAAGCCCAGAGTAGCGCCTAAAGCTAATGTTATGACACTGAGAATACCTAATCCGAGCGCAACCTGGGTGATCGTCTTAGAAAGAGGCTGATCTGTGCAGCCTTTCAGGATTTTGAATCCAATGCCTCCTGCGAGCGAGATGATTCCGAAGACTACCAGAACGCGCCAGGCTGCAATCAGCAAGCTGATCATTTCATCAGTGGAAAATGGTTTATGGGTGTAATAATAGCCAATCAGAACTGTGATGAGCCAGAGTAAGCCAAGTGCTCCATAAACGATGGTTTTTCTGAAAGGATGGGATGTGTTCATGGTTATCCGGAGAAAAGATATACACCCAAATCGCCAAATTTTTGAATTTTGAGAAGTGAATAATGTGCGGTCAGCCAGGAAAGTTGGGGATGCGTCTGTTCACCCGCCTGCGTATACTCTTGAATGGATTGATCGAAGATAATGAACCAGATTCGACCAGCCTTCCCGACAGCGCCTTCCATATCCGCTCGCGCCTCCAACCCGAGAACCTGTTGCGTGGCCAGCGCGAGAGTGTCCACACCGGATCCGAGTTGGTCAGCGATGAAGACTTGCGGAAAATCGCGGTCATAATAGACGGCAGGTAACAGGGTCAATTTGCTGGAATGGATGATGATGTCTCCATCATCGTATTCGGAGTTCAGAAACGCGTCCAGTTCCCGGTAAGGCGCATAAGGAAAACCCTTATATGTGAGGTTCTGATAAAGGCCAATGACCACCCCGACCAATAGCAAGATTGTTAATCCATTACGAACTACCCCGGGAAGGGAGCCATCGAACAATGCCCATGCCAGCCAGATGCAAAAGATTACACCACTCGGTAGCAGCACGCGCTCTATGTAAACCGGGACCCATTGAGAGAAGAGAAATAGCAGGAGGGGAGGCGTAAAGGATAGATAGAGCAACCATTGCGCATTCGAGTTATGATTGTTGCGATGGAATGTTTGCAAGATGGCGATGGATACTACAACAAGCGCGATGAAGAGACTGACAAAGAGCAAACCGTTGGGGAGTGGCAGATTCGTCACGTAGACGAGCAGAAGTGTGAAGATTTTTTCAATACCAGGTCGGGCTATCCAGTAAGCAGTGGATATTTTAGTAAATTGACCTGGTATATATAAAAGCCACGGTAGGTAGAGCAATAATGCACCCAGCCCGGATAAGGTGACTGCAATCAGGGATTTCCAGTCCTTGCGGAAGAGGGGAGTGAGGGCAAGCGGCATAAGATAGAACGCGGCCAGGTTGTGGGTGTACTGGGCCAGTGCAGAGGAAATGGCAAAGATCAGCCACCATTTTATCCCTCTCTTCTTTGCAGCGCGCACGAAAGCATAAGTGGCAAGCATCAGCCAAAATGCCAGGAATGAGTACATGCGGATCTCTTGCGAGTAATGCACCTGGAATGGTGCTAGTGCGACAAAAACCCCGGTCAGCACAGCTAACTTTTCATTAAATAGTTCACGCGCCAAGAGATAAGCTAACCCCACAGTTGCCACACCAGCAATAATGGATAAGATCCGCACCGCAATCAGGGAAGTTCCAAAGACCTGCATCCATATCCAGAGCAGGGTGTAATATCCCAATGGGTGGATGTCTGCTGCACCAGCGCCGGTAGAGGTTAATGTGCCGTAGATCATTGCCCCCAGGCCTTTTCCCGAGAAAAGGATGGAGAAAGCCTCGTCATACCAGATTGGACGGGAGGAGATCCCGGGAAGGCGGATTGCTAGCCCAAACAAAAGGAGAACGGGGAAAGAATTGCGCTTCAGTAGAGTCGCGATTGACAGGCGAATACCTTTGCCTGTGTGGTTTATTTTTGTCAGATGCTGGATCCGGTTTACTTTAAAAAAGTCTCCCACCCAGGGTTCGCGCTCCTCTGTTGAAATTATGATGGATTAACAGGCTACACTACTTAATGATAACCGAATTCTACCCCAAGCGCCGCAATGATTTGTGCTTTTTTATCCATCTTCATCAATTTATTGAGACGGTGCTTTCCTTTTTCTATATTTTATCTCTGTTTTTTTAAATTTTCAGCAACTCTAAATTTCACAATTTTACTGATTAATTCCAACGGTAGTGGTTCGTCTATTGGAAACCTTATCGTACCCTTTGAACCTTCATAAATGGATAATTCATTTTTAAATTCCTCAATTCCACTTGGTGTGGGATAAAACCCGATATGGTTTTTATAAGCAGCAAAATGGACTAAATTGCCATTCTGAAAGAAGGTAGGCATTTGATAACTTATCTTTTCCACGGCGCCAGGCGCGGAGTCTTTTATGGTTGCCCGTAAACCTTTCAGTTTTAATTGTACTTCTTCAGGAAAGATTGCAATATACTCATCAATTGATTTATTACTATTCTTATTTCTTTCCATGAGTTATCCTTTTTTTTCTGACGATTAATGCGATGGTTACAATTTGGCAATCGTTAATTCACACGCCTGTCTCGCCATACAATTTGCGGTGCACAGCGCTTAAAGCCCGCACCTGCTCTCCGGCATGATAGGAGGAACGTACCAGTGAGGCACTCTCCACCCATTTAAAACCAATGGATAACCCATATTCCTTGAGTTCCTTGAACTCTTCCAGGGTGTAGTAGCGGCTGATCGGATAGTGCTTTTTGCTGGGCTGGAGATATTGCCCGATGGTCAGGATATCCACGCCCCAGGCGCGCTGGTCGCGCATGACCGCCTTGACCTCATCGATTTCCTCACCCAACCCGACCATGATTCCGGATTTGGTAAGCACTTCGGGGTCAAGCTTCTTGGCGTTGCTGAGGGTGGCAGCCGCCCAGGCATAGTTATCCTGCGGTTGGATCTGCTTGAACAGGCGCGGCACAGTTTCCACGTTATGATTCAGGATCTCAGGGCGGGCTTCCATGACGATTTTCAGGGCTTCCAGGCTGCCCTTGAAATCCGGGATGAGCACCTCGATGGAGCAGCCCCGGTGCAGCTCGCGAATGCGCCGGATGACCATGGCAAAGATGGGAGCACCGCCATCCCGGCGTTCATCCCGGTTGACCGAAGTGATGACGGCATGTTTGAGTTTCATGGACTTGACTGCCTGGGCTACGCGTTCAGGTTCCAGCCAGTCCAGCGGACCGGGTTTGCCGTGTTTGATATCGCAAAACACGCATGAGCGCGTGCACACATCTCCCAGCATCAGGAAGGTGGCCGTACCAGATCCCCAGCACTCGCCCATGTTCGGGCACATGGCCTCTTCACACACGGTGTGAAGTTCCTTAACCCGCATCAACTGGTGGAGCTGTTGATAAGTTTCTCCGGACGGGGCACGGACTTTGATCCATTCGGGGCGGCGCAAGGGGGTGGTATTGATCTGTTCGGGTTTTACGCGGTCGCGTGTAGGTGTGGCTGCCATAATCTCTCTTTGAAACGGTTAATATTTATCAATTTTTTCTAGTATATTATACTATATTGTCGGTTTATATACCCGATTGAAATGCAGACTCAAATATTATCGGTTTTTTTAACCACCAGGTGCAAACCAACCACCTTGACCACCTTGACCCGATCACCCTTGCAGACCGGGTCAGACCCCCCAGCCAGTTCCGCAGTCCACAATTCACCCCCCAACTGCACCTGTCCGCTGAATGTGATGTCACTGGATGCAACTCCATCCCGCCCGACCATGGATTCATGCCCGGTGCGAACCGGCACCTTTTGGGCGCGCAGGGCAAGTCCGATAATGAATGCAAACATGGCGCCGGTTAGAATACCGATCAGGATGACCAGCGGCATGGATACCTTCTGAAATTGGGGGGTGCCCGGTGAGTTGAACAACACCAGCGCTCCAACAATGAAAGAGCCGATACCGGCCGCCGTCAGTGCGCCGTGAGTGGGTGCTTTAATATCCACAATAAATAACACAAAAGCGATCACGAGGAATAAGAGCCCAAACCAGTTGACCGTCAGCACGCCCATACCGTAACCGGCAAATGCCAGGCAGACTACACCTATAAAACCAGCCACCCAGCCACCCGGGCTGGAAAGCTCGATGAAAATGGCCTGTACACCGATGCTCAACAGGATAAAGACCACATTGGGGTTGGTCAACATCTGCAGGATGGATTCGATCAGGGTCATGGGGATGGTTTCGATCACGGCCCCGGCGGTGTGCAGGCTGCGCTCACCCTCCACGGTCACCACCGTAAAGCCGTCCAGTTTGGCAAGCAGGTCATTTATGTCGGTGGCGACAAAATCCACCAATCCGGCCTGCAAGGCTTCACTGGCAGAGACTGCCCGCGCTTTTTCGATGGTATCTTCGGCCAATTGTACGGCCTGTGCGCCACGTCTCTCGGTCAGTGTGCGTACGGTAGCTTTGAGGGCTTCCATCTCCTTGGCTTTGAGGGTTTCCCCCAGGTCCTCACCCTGCCCACCCACCGGGCTGGCCGCACCGATGATGGTCTCGGGAGCCATGGCAGAAGCATGCCCTGCCAGTGTGATCACCGTCCCGGCGGACCCGGCCATTGCGCCGCGCGGAGCCACGTACACCACGATTGGCACCTGGCTGGCGCGCATATCCTGCAGCATGTTATTCATGGTATCAATTCCCCCGCCCGGAGTGTTCAACTGCAGGATGAGCAGCTCTGCTCCCTGCTGCCCGGCAAGTTTTATGGAACGCGCCAGGTATTCCTGCACTGCCGGGGCGATCGGCCCGTCGATATTCATCACCAGGACCAGGGGTAGGGGTGCACCACTTACCGCCTGCGCAGGCTGGAAAGCGAACAACAGGATCGTGATGGCAAGCAGGAAAATTCGTGTTTGTTTCATATCAGCTCCACGGATATTATAACCTTTATATTAATCCCAATCCTGGCTTGACCGTCTGCGCGCCTCACGGTAAAATCAGGCACACAAATGCGGGTATAGCTCAGGGGCAGAGCACCTGCCTTCCAAGCAGGCTACACGGGTTCGAATCCCGTTACCCGCTCCTGTTTATTCTAAAAAATCACCTTAACCTCTCCCGGGTCAGGTGATTTTTAGTTCCGGCAGCTTGCATTCCTTCGGGCTGCAACCATTTTTCCCCAACCTGGCGTAAAATACAAGCAGAGTAATCCCTTGCTGCAAAGGAGGCCCGATGACACTCTATACCCTGAGTCCCTCCGACCTCACTTTTTTGTGGGACGGATGCAGATTCTGCTTCTGTATGAAAGTAAAACACAGCATCATTTACCGCGGACCCTTCCCCGGCATGTTTGGGACCATGGGTGATCTGACCAGCCGGTTCTACCTGGATAAACCCACCTCCGAGATCTCCCCTGACCTGCCGCCGGGTATTGTCAAATATAAGGAGAAATGGGTCAAATCCAGCCCCATCTTCTTCCCGGAGTATGCCTCGCAGTGCGTCATCCGCGGCCGCTTCGACGCGGTCATTGCCTTTGAGGATGGCTCCTACGGCATTATCGATTACAAGACATCAGACGCCTCCGCAGAAAAAGCCGCCTTCTACAGCCGGCAGTTATCCGCCTACGCGTATGCCCTCGAAAACCCGGCTCCCGGCGCGCTCAACTTTTCACCCATCACCCGGCTGGGGCTGTTTATCATCACCCCCCATCGTTATGAAAAAATATCGAGTGAAGAAGCAGCCTTCATCACCCGCACCACCTGGATGGATGTGCCCCGGGATGAACGCAGTTTCCTGGCATTTTTAGGAGAAGTCATGTCCGTTCTGGACGCCCCCCAGCCCCCGCAGTCCGCTGAATCTTGCGCACTGTGCAATTACAGGCAAGCCATGGGTGGGTTTGATGATAATGAATCCCCGTTCATGAACACCAATCTGGAATGAACTTATCCCGTCAGGAGAACTACAAATGATAAAGCCGAAACACTTAAAGATCTGGTTGCTGCTGGTTTTATTGGAAGGATCCCTGTCCGGGATCTACCTGGTCGCCATGCAGTTCGACTCCAACCGTGGTCACACCCTTAACTACCCTGCCATCCGCCTGGCCCTGGCCGGATTGGGTGGCTTGCTGCTGGTGGTCTGCCTGGGCTTGCTGTGGAATTTCCAGCGGCGTCCCAATTCCGCACTCAACCTGTGCACCCGCCTGGACGAAAAGCTGACCGGAACGACCCGCCGCCTGTTCGTGCTCCAGTTCTTCCTGGGGGTGGCGCTGGTCTTCATCACTGAGCTGTACCTGATGAGCTATATCTCCATCCCCCAACCCCTGCGCCCTGTGCTGGTTTGGGGCTGGTTTATCTGCATGCACACCTGGCTGATGCTGCGCCTGTTGTACCGAAACCTTTACCACCAGAGACCCGGCCTGTTTGCCCGCCTGCGCTCCAAATGGCAGGGCAGCCTGCCGGTCCAGCGCCAGGTCATGCAGATAATGTTCGTCATCGGCCTGATCTATTTTGCCGCCTTCATCCCGATCAATTCCAACAGCCAGCCCACAAATTTCAAACCCTATTTTGGGCACGATGACGAGATCGTCATCTATCCCAGTGTCATTAATATCCTAACACCCGGCGCCACATTTACGGAGAGCGTCAACAACCTGCTGGTCGACAACAACTGGTGGTACGGCTACCCCTACCTGTCCATCTCTGCCGCCACCCTGATCCTGCCCCGCATCCTATATGGCCCGGCTTTTGGCGAGCATGTTCAACTTAACCTGCTGCTCCTGCGCCAGTTCATCAACATCCTGCCCATGCTGCTGGCCCTGGCATTGCTGGTGTACCTGGTGACGCGTTTTAAATCTCTGCCCACCTCGGTGGGCATGTACCTGTTCCTGCTGTCCCTGCCCGGGGTATTTATATTTGACATGCGCTTCTGGCATCCAGACAGCCTAGTCTTGCTGCTGGTCTTATTGACCTTCTTCTTCCTGCAGCGGGATGCCTTGCGCTTTAAAAAATATTTCTACCTGGCTGCCGTCACCTGCGCCCTGGCAGCTGTCATCAAACTATGGGGATTATTCTTTTTCCTGGCCATCGCCGGGTACCTGCTGGCCGGGATGCTGCGCAAAGTGATCCCCCTCAAAAAGGCTGTGCTGGCCGGGGTCGGATTCATTGCCGTCATGGGTCTCACCATCATCATTTCCAGCCCATGCCTGCTGTACCCCGCCACGGTGAAATCTTTGGTCAATACCTGGGGGCACCAGCTCACAACCAATGCCACAGGTTATAACGAACCTGATCCGGAAGGCGTTTACCAGACCGGCCTGCCCAACTGGCTGCGTTATTTCAACAAGTACTTCATGCACCCGTGGTTCTTCTTCTTTGCCTTTACTGCGCTGGTGCTGGGATCCTTATGGGGTTCGCAGGTTTATCTTAACCGCCTGCTGCTGGCCTGGTGCCTGGTGACCGTCGTATACCTGGTGGAATTTGTGGCGGTCAAGTCTTATCAATATATGCTGCCCGTCATGCTGCCCCTCTATGCCGGCGGATTCCTGCTGCCGGCCCTGGCAGAACCTGGTACCGGGCTGCGCGGCCCGGCCTGGCTGACTCGTCCACTCACCCGCCGCCTGCTGTGGGGTTTGCTGCTGCTGATGGTCATCGGCCAGTTCGCGGTCAACATCAATACCATCCTAAAATTTCTGTCCTAGCTTTTTTACAGCTTCTTACATCAATTTCTGAACTTATTGTGTGTGCTTAAATTCTCACAAATCACAGAAATAGGGTTCAAATATTTAAGCAGTACCCTGTAAACAATGCTATAATTACCCTGCCTTCGGGCCCGTAGCTCAGCGGTTAGAGCAGGCGACTCATAATCGCTTGGTCGCTGGTTCGAATCCAGCCGGGCCCACTTTTGATGCATCTTTTAAGGTGCAGTTTACAAATTAAAGAAAAAAATAATAATCTTTTTTAATAATTTCATAGTAATTTTCTTATTCCCACCTCAACACTAAATAAATATTATGGAAAATCCAAAAGACACTCAACAAATAATACAAAACCCTCTTAAGTTGATTCTAAGAAATTTGCGGTTGCTTGAACTTGTGTTAATTGCAAAAAGAAATAAGCCATTCTTTGATGAATTTGTTTCTTTTATCATTAGCAAAGGTTATCAATCTGTTTATGAGTTTATTATTGAACCAGATAACCAGAAAGCTATTAGTACAATTTCTGATTATTTTTATTATGAACCTAGTGAATTATTATTTGATGGTTTACTCCGCCCTTATCCACCTAATAAGGCTAAGTGGTTTTTTATTTCATGGCTATTTAGAGACGCAGCCACTCAAAGACTTCAACCACTTCTCTCTAATGTTCCAGGAAAAAGTGATATAGAAAGAAAGACATTTTTATTAAATGAATTAAGAATAGATGTAGGACCACTCTTCCCAGACCCACACAGTTGGGAATGGCCAGCTTTTAATGAAATAATGATAACAAGATTAGAGGGAAGTAGAAGGGCTTTAAAAGGAACCCGGATAGAAGAACTAGTTCGAAGTGTATTAAGAGATCTAATAAATACAAATCACTTATCTTTAATAATTAGTAACGCCCAAGTAAAAGTTAACGATGAGACATATGATATCGAAGTAAAAGGTAAATCAGGCACATTACTTATTCCTGTAAAAACTAGGGAAACAATGGGTGGAGGTCACGCACTTTTATTTACTAGAGACATTCATAAATCTATAAATTCTGCAATCCAAATTGGATACCATTGTATACCTGTTGTAATTGCCGAATCTTGGTCAGGAAACTTGGATACTTTGAAATCAGAAAAATATATATATATTCAAGCCAATCCGAATCAACTTGAAACAATTGAACCAATGTTACGAGAAAAGTTGTTTGATATTATTTCAATACTCAAAGTTATTGAATAATTACAATAAAGAACCCTGAATTAATCTTTTTTTTGCCATTTCACAATATTCCGGGTTGCTATCTATTCCTATGTAATAGCGCCCTAATTTATTAGCAACTACTGCAGTTGTTCCACTTCCAATAAAAGGATCCAATACAATCCCGTTTTCTGGACAACCTGCTAATATACAAATCTCCACTAATTTTTCTGGGAAAACCGCAAAATGAGAATCTCTAGATTTTGATAGAGGAATCTCCCATACTGTTCGCCTATTTCTTCCTAATGGATTAAATATTTTATCCCAATTACCACTGTGTAAATTAGTTACACCTGCAAACTTTCCGTTCTCAGGCGTTCCATTTGCTTTACCTAAATGATTCCGTCCACCTTTCATTCTGCTTTTATCAGAAAAAGTAATATAAGGTTCACGAACAGCATCAGCATTATAAAAATATTCTTTACTCTTTACAAATAAGAATATATATTCGTGATCAATTGTCGGTCTGTTTTTTACTGGTGAGGGCATGGCATTTGGTTTATGCCAAATAATGTCAGATCTTAATATCCATTTCGAATTTATTTGTGCAATTGCTACCCTCCAAGGCATCCCAAGTAATTCATTATCAATATATTTATCACCCAGGTTTAACCAAAATGTGCCATCTTGTTTAAGAATTCTTTTGCATTCAACAAAAACTTCCGTAAGATTATTTATATATTCTTCTACATTGGCCTCATTACCAATTTGAACAGCTGTACTGTAATCCCGTTGTTTGTAGTAAGGGGGACTTGTAATAATGCAATTCACTGAACTGCTAGGAATTTCTTTTAAAACATCAACTGCATTTCCAAACTTAATAGTATTAATGATATCCCTATTAAAGATTTCATTAATGTTGTTCTCGTCTCTCATAAATAACCTCGATAATTGGAACAGATTATAATGACTTTTTTCAAAAATAATAGCATTCTTTATAATTTTTGTAATAACTGCTCTATTAAAGTGACCAACACTTCATTATTCCGAATTACTTTCATATCCTCTTTTTCACCAATATTGGTTATTTGTTCTCTAACATCTATTCTTGAAAGTATTCCATAAACCCCGTCAGTAATACTAATATTTGAATGCATTAGATTTTGACTAACGGCTTTTAACGCCAAAATATCTTTTGAGTTCTTCAAAGCATAAACCGCATGACCGTGTCTAAATTTATGTGGGGAGTGATAAGTTAAATCAACTTTTTTAAGCCATTGTCTCAAATCCTTACTCGGTCTTTGGTAACGATTTTCACCTACTTTAAGGATTTGTGGATCTAATTCCCCTGTATCAGGGGATGCAGGAGCAAACCAAAATCCATTATTCGGCAATACATTTCGAATTTCTATATCCCAATCTCTAACAACATCTAATAATTCGGGAATATTTAATAAATAAGTGGTGGCATGTTTTTTAAATTTTGTATGAACCCCTAACTTTGGCCATTGTTTTATAGTTAGGTTTTCAATATCTACAGCCATTATCGGCAAAGTGACAAATGCTCCCACTCTTATCCCTGACAAAAACCAAAATACAGCAGCAGCCCTAATACGCCTATCTCTATAAGTAAATACTGATGCTTTAGCAATTGCCATTATTTCTTCTAAGGTTACCGCTTCATGTTCTCTATACTCAATAGTCATTCTTGGAGTTTTAAGAGTATCCAACCATGCTTGTGAAACAACCCCAAAACCTCTCCGATGAGTTGTTAGCCACTTATAAAAATTATGAGCCGCTCTTATTACTTTTCTAATGTAAATAGGAGATAGGATTTTTGAATTTTTATCACGATTTGCAGTTAACATATAATCGGGAAAAACTGGACGGATAGAAGAAGATTTTTCAAATGGTTCATTACCAGCCCATTCCAGCAAATGAGAGAGCATAGTTTCTTCTAATCTTAAAGAATTCTTAGATAGAAGATCTACTTCACGCCGATAATGCAAATATGCTCGTATGAATTTCCAATTTTCCCGATTAATCATTTTCCCCACTTTTTATTTTCAATGATCCTTGGAAGCTTACGTCCACAATTTGGGCATTTACAAATCCAGTATATAAAACCGCCTTTTTTAATCAAATGGGGGTTATTCATAATAACTGGTTTCTTACAAGTCAAGCAAAAAGCCTCATTTTTCCCTAATTCTATTCTTGGATAAAAAAATTCATACCATTCTTGAAATTCTTTTCCATTTATCCATAGACGTCGTTTGTTATCTCTTCTATGTGGACACCCTTGATGCATATAAACTCGATACACCTGTCTACGATTAAAACCAACCTCAATTGCTAATTCACCTGGTGTATATTCCATATCCAGCAGCTTAATTAAACGCATTCGCTGATAACCTTTTAGACGACCTTTTAAAATAATCTCGGTTTGGTCCGTCATATAATCCTCTTCATTTACCCATATTTTCAAGAAGATTGTCATATTTTGCCCCTCTTCGACTACGACCACGTTTTATTAGCTTATCAATTGCTTCTGGTGGAAGAATATCGATTGCTACGCTTAAGGCAGGCATAACTTGTCTATCCAACCAATTAACCATCCTTGTGACTGTTAACTCTTTGGCATCCCCAATTGTTGCCCATGCTCTTGCTTCACCGGAAATAAATTCTTGCCACCAATCAGTATAAAAATCAATGTAATCTCGCAAATGGCCAATACTTATTGAAAACCATTTTGAAACATCTTCGGCTAATAATAAATCCTGTGCGATTATTTGAGCTCGAAAATCTCTTGTTTCAATTTCCAATCTTGTATAACCCCGTTTGTTGTAAATCCTGATTCTACGATCTGCTTCTCTCAATCCAAACTCAACTGTATAAGTTCCGATTTCTCCATTATCTCGCTTACCCAAAGGTGATTTATGTACTACTAAATTTTCACGTTTCCCTAATGTTCTGATATTGTTTTCAATTATTTCTTGTTCAGCTTGTTCAGGAGTGAAACCAAGATTATCAAATGCGAAATCTAAACGAGTAAAGTTATATGCATCTTTATAATTGCTTTCCAACAAAACCCCTAATGCATGAAAATAATCCCACGAAATTAATTCGCACGCTTGACCAGGTATTTCGTAATGGAAATATTCTCTATCTTCTTGAACAGGATTAAGATAAATTTTAAATTCCATTAAGGAATGCCATATTTCTTTAAATCCTCTTCCACCATGCCCCATTTCAACCATTTCCCCAAACCTATCTTTTAATAGAATGTCATAAATATTAAATGCTTGATCTCTAGGAGCATGTATTGTGAAGGCTAACCAATGAATTCCAAATGTTACTTTTTCCATTTTTTTAAACTCCCACCCCCTATCAGTATGGGGGGGGTTATCGCTTTCACAAGCTGGCAGTCCTCCTTACGTGCGGGCTGGCAGTTGTGAAAGCTGAATTTCTGATACTTCGCTCTGATCTTTATCTTCAATACTCTTTGTAAGGCTGATATAGCCTGTCATTAATGCCAAACGCATGAATTCAGCCTTTTTGTATCCTGATCTCTTTTGAAAATCCATTAAAGAATATTTGACAGGTAAAGGTAAAGTAACGTTTACCCTTCCGTACAATCCTTTTTTAGTTTTGATTATTTTTTCAACCATATTTCCTTCCTTAATCTAATTTGCACCCGCCGCCCGTCCTAAGTGCAGCCTACCAGGCTGACACTCACAGTCAAGGGCTTTTGGCTGTTGCCGCTTCGCTCAAGCCCTTGACAGTGAGCCTCGGTCAGCCTGGTAAAGATGGCTAAGGACGGACGGCTAAGGCTATAACGGGCGGTAAAATCGACCTTGCACTTCAAACCAGAAGGATGTAATATAGATACATATTATTCAAGGTTCAATTATTCTAATAAGGAATGTTATTATATTCTAAATTAGAATAATTGTCAATATTTCTACAGGTTTTCTTATGATTGAAAAATTCCTTGATCTTCTGAGAGACGAAGGTCCATTTCTCCCCAATAGATATACAATTGCATTAGGAAAACGAATTCGTGAAGCCAGGCTTGAATCGAATATGAGTCAAGCAAAACTTGCTGAAAAAGCATATTTTAAGCAATCGTCAATTTCCAAAATCGAAGCTGGAACTAGATCGGTAGCAGCAGAAGAAATCTTATATTTGAGCTATGCACTAGATAAACCTATTATTTATTTTTTCCCGAAAGAATTTGTTTATGAATTGAGCGAAAACGAATTATCGTTACTTGAAAAGGAATTACTTATCCAAGTACGTCATTTAAGTAAAGAGGATATGCGAAGATTAATAGCCCAAGCTAGGGCTTTAGTAGATTTATCAGACCGATGATCACATAAATTGGATAGTACAACAAAGGGAAAGGAAACAACACATTATGAAACTCACATCTGCTGAAATCACTGATTTCCAATCTATTCGCCATTCAAATCCTTTTGAAATTGGGGAAATTACTTGTTTGGTAGGAAAAAATGAAGCAGGGAAAACAGCTTTACTAAGGGCTCTTTATAGGCTCAACCCTATCATTCCTGAAGAAGGCAATTTTGATGTTACAGATGATTACCCTCGAGCGGATGTAGAGGATTATCAACAAGATGTAGAATCCGGAGATCGTGAACCAGCGAAAGTAATTGAAGCAACTTTCACATTATCAGATGAAGAAATATGCGGCATAGAAACTGAATTTGGAAAGGGGATTTTATCAGATAGCTTTCTTACCCTGAGTAAAGGTTATGATAATAAGCTATTTGTTAGTTTATCAACCAATCCTAAAAAAGCTATAAAATCAATTATTGATCAAGCTCAAATACCTACAGAGTTAGCTAAAAATTTAATTACATCCTCCTCATTGGATAATCTCGTCAAACTAGCTGACGAAAATAATAGCTCTGAGTATTCGGAACATATTAATCGTCTTAAATCAATAATACAAAACATTAACGCTAAGAATGGTTTAATTATTTATATCTATGATAAATACCTCGCCGGTAGTCTTCCTAAGTTTCTTTTGTTTGAAGAATTTTACTTAATGAAAGGATGCGAAAATATAGAAGTTTTAAAGACAAGAGTTACACAAAATAAGCTAGAAAAATCAGATTATCCGTTGTTAGGATTGATTGAGTTAGCTAGATTAAATTTAGATGAATTGCTGAATCATAAAAGGACAGAGGAACTTGTAAATAAACTTGAAGGGGCAAGTAACCATCTTAGCAAAAAAGTGCTAAAGTATTGGTCTCAAAACAAACATATAAATATAAAATTCGATGTTCGTCCCGCCCGTCCTGGTGACCCTGAAGGAATGAGACAAGGAACTAACATTTGGGGTCGTGTTCATGATTCAAAGAGAGAAGTATCTACTCTACTTGGTACTCGTTCCCGTGGATTTGTGTGGTTCTTTTCCTTTCTTGCTTGGTTTGATCAACAACAAAAGAATAATCAACCCTTAATTTTATTACTTGACGAACCAGGCCTTTTCTTACATGGTCGTGCTCAGGCGGACCTACTTGATTTTATGGAGAAAGAGTTAAAACCTAATCATCAAGTTATATATACAACCCACTCACCTTTCATGGTTGACCCTTCAAAACTTGACCGTGTCTTAATCGTTCAAGATAGAAGCATGGATGAAGATAAAACTTCCCCAAATGAAGACGGTACAAAAGTAATTAATAACATTGATGATGCTACTGAGGATAGCTTATTTCCATTGCAAGGAGCTCTTGGATACGATATTTGTCAATCTCTGTTTATAGGGCCGAATTGCCTTATTGTCGAAGGTGTATCAGATCTTCTCTACTTACAATCAATATCATCCCTACTTGAATCAAAAAACATGGAAAAAATTGACGATAGATGGACAATTACACCAGTCGGCGGAGCTGATAAAATACCCACATTTGTAGCCTTGCTTGGAGCTCAAAAGAAAATAAAAATTGTCACCCTTATCGACATTCAGAATAAAGATAAACAGAAAATTGATAATTTATTTGAGAAAAAGCTTCTCAAAAAGCAAAATGTTTTAACATTCGCTGATTTTGTTAATTCAAAAGAAGCCGATATCGAAGATATGTTTGGAGAAAATCTTTATCTAAAATTAGTAAACGAAGAGTATTCAAGAGAATTATCTACTCCAATACTAGCCAAAAATCTAAATTCAAAATTACCAAGAATAATTATGAGATTAGATAATTATTTTAGCAAAAAACCATTAACCGATAATCATAAATTCAATCACTATCGCCCAGCTAGATATTTTGCTGAAAATATAACGAAATTAGCAGACGATATTCCTACAGATATTATTAATAAATTTGAGGAAGTATTCAAAACTATAAATAGATTACTCAAATGAATTAGTATGTTTAAATTTTAACAACAAGCCTCTTCTAAGTTTAGAACATATAACCGCAAGGTTAATATCTGCACTCCATGGAATGCAAAAATATTACCTAACTGGAATTGATCTAGAATACGCTTGTTTTTCATAATAGTGATTATCAATAACATAGAAATTTTTTACTCAATTGATAATTCAAGGAATAATTATGAAGCCTACGCTTTCTCTCTTTTGGAGTTATATTAAAGCTCTCTCAAGGAATTGGGTTCTTTGGTTATCAATTGGCATTGATCTGATTGCTCGAATAATACAAGTATTTCCATTTTTTCAAATTATTCCACAAATATATTTTCAAATTACATATACTACTATTGCCTTCATAGGATTGGTTTGGGCAGGTTTTATCACATATTTAAATTTGCTTGCAAGAATCCCTGATGAATCAAAACCATTAAATCCTGAAATATCTCTTTTATTTAAAGAAGGGAATGAATACTCATTTGGATTTCAGGATAATTCAATATACATACCTAACAAAGAAGATAGAAAGATAGCTCATAATGAGTTCAATACGAATCCTAATGAGGTTCTTAAAGATTCTACTTTACCAAAATCCGAATTAACTTTACAGCTAAGAATTGAAAATACTGGCCTAGTTCCAATAAGAATTCTAAAATTTGGCGGATCAGTAGAAGAGCATCGAAGTAAATTACCTTTACATTTTATGGTACCTGATGCTAAAAATTATGATGATAGTAATCTATCATATCCAATGGCATTGCCCCCGAATAACAGTTTTCACTTTAAGGTTGTCGTTTCTATTCATCCATCGCCTTTATTATCTGATGCTCAGGTTGCTGCACGATTTCCCATATGGTCAAATGATCACGATTCAGTTAATATTGCTATTTGGATTGAAGCGATTCAACCTTCTGGTGTAAAGATATACAATTTTCAAGCTAATCATGAAATTTCAACAACTCCCTTATTCAATTTATATATAGACCATTGGAAATATTTATCTCGGAAAGATTTAGTTGAATTAACTACTATGAAAAGCTATAATACATTTTCTTAATCATACCTATTGTTTGTGCTTCATTTGTAGCCGAATTGGATTTGAGCTTGAATACGCTTGGTTAAGATAACAATGTTTATAGAATACATTACATAAATACAAAAATACATTATCAGCAATTTGGCTTGACCTGTTAATAATATGTATTGCCCCAGCCACCTGCTGGAATTGGAATTCTATAGCACTTTGTGAAAATTGATTACTAATAGCGATTTTTTGAGGTTATTGGAATGAGCTGGGATTTTCGTCAGACACTGGTTCAAATATATTTTTATTCTTTCCCAATATTGTTATATGTAAGTGCAAGTACTATTACTTATGGCTACCCGATAATTAAAGACTCTGAGTTTGCTATCATATTACTTATTATTTCTTTTTATATTTCATCTCATTCATTCTTCCAACCAAATAAATATCTCTCCTTTATCCATATAACCAAGAAATATATATACCTATATATAGCAACACTCTTAACTTTCATAATATCCTTGTCAATTTATAGTGGAATTATTTTATACGGGAATATTCTTCAAATATATATCGTTTATCCTTTATTATTACCTTTGGGTTTATACCTGGGGTCGGTAGTGGTTTTTATTATTAACGAAATTGCTTATAGTAAAGACTATGAAGTAGAGAATAATTTTCAACCTCGCGAGAAAGTATTACTGCCTACTTCAAAGAAATCCATTAATCTAAATATCTTATTGCAAGGAATACTAAATTGCTGGAATAAAACACCAAAATTTCTGTTTGTAATTATCTTTAGCACGATTACCACTTTCGTGACATATCAACTTTCTAATTATGAAAATAATGTCGTTAGTCACGCCACTGTTCTAGGGACATGGTTAGCAATATTTTCTATCGTTTTATTTAATAAAACCAATGATCATATCAAGAAATAAGATGATATTCCACTTCAGATGGACGCAGTAGAAAACATATTATTAATCAGTAATGTATTCGTGATGTATTATCACCTAAAACTGCTTGTTTAATATCCACTATCCATCCCAAGGATAGTTGTAGCCTAACTGGAGTTGAGCCTGAATACGCTTGGTCGCTGGTTCGAATCCAGCCGGGCCCACCTTTTGGCACTTCTTTTAATGCGAGATTAACCTTATAAAAAAATCCAGTTAATATTCTGGATTTTTTATTTTTTAGGTTAGTACTCCTAATCTAAGGTGATGAAAAGACAATATTCATTCTTACATAAATCTTCCATGATATTTTCTCCTTTTTTATTGAGTTTGTTATAATTTTATGAACCAATTGATTCTGAAAATGTTTTTCCAGGAAATTTAATAGTTTTCTACAGCAACCCTACAGCAACCAAATTAGATAGTGTTGAAAGCATAGACAAGAGATACATTTTTACCCCCATATGTAGAACAAAGTAGACTATTAACCACCATATATACTGTATATAGAACATTCGTGTCAACTCTTATATGGTGATTAGAGGAATTTAAGAAAGAGATTATGACAAATTAAAAAGGCAGTCTCCCAAATAAGTGGGAGATTAAGAAAAATCTCTCAGTTTTGAGATGCAATGATATTCCATATAATCATTAACCTGGATTATTGAATTGAGGTAGTATATCAATAACAACGAAATAAAAACTTGAGGAGAATTAATCATGCAGAACTTTTCAGTACCCAACCCGCAAATAGTACCAAGTCCAGCTGCACGAGCAGCAGTAGACACATTATTAGAAATACAAGATCTACATGATATGCTCGAAAAATACAATCAGATTAATTCAGATCAAACTGAAAAAATGATTCGTTTAACAAATGGGATTGCAATCTTGACCTTCCTAATGGTGATAGGATTAGTAATACAGATATGGTTATCTCTAAAATAAAAAAATAACCCACATAAGTGGGATATTAGATAAGTTTCTTGCCAATTAATTACTCTCCCGGGTAGAGACCTAATAAATAATAAATCTATATATATCTTTTTCATATCTTGGGAATTTATTTATTTTTCAATTAACATGTAAACTCTTGTGACTGCTCAGGTAGGTGAGACAAAGGGAGGTAGATAAGGTGTACCTGTTATGGCCAGTCGCAACACATTCAGAACTTGCTCCCCATTCTTGCGGGAAGTTGAAATGTAGCCACGGATCTGGCAGAAAACAACGGTTTGATCTCTCCACCCATGACCTGGTCCAGTTCTGATATTGGGAGCATTTGATCGATGTGAGTACGCGTATTGACCGTGGCACCCACAATGCGGACATACTCGCCATGGTCTTCAACAAGATCGACCTTGATCGGTTCGAGCCAGCGTGGCCCCTTAATTATGCTGCCGGGAGCGATGATCATGCGAATGTGTATCCTTCGATTTCGAAACCCAGTCCCTTTATATGAAGAATTTGTTCAACAATTAAAAAGAAATATGAGACACAAATGTCATCCTGATTTTATCAGACATCTTTTAGGGGCGAGTGTGCTTATGAAACTCTGATGCAATGATTTCCGCCCTTAGGCTGTCGTTTATTTTCAACGATTTGATAATGATATAGTAGCATAATTCTGATTAATTGGCGACAAAAACAGAACTATCTGATGACGAATCTATGATTTATTATTAAAGTTCCGCATTATCCACCGGTCCTGCACGATGATGGGCTGCCTCGGTATCTTGGTTGGTTTGATTTCATATAATAATCAAAGCTGCCAATTAAATTCATAGACCAGAATCAATTTTGTTGACAGGTTCCTTGGCTTTTTTTCCAAAGTTAACCTCACTTTAATTAGTAGAGGGATTTCAGTCATCTTTTTGCCTGCTTCCTCTTGGATGGTTTACAACACATAAAAAATAAGCATTAGGGTTCTGATGTCAAGTTTCTTCCATATAAGAAGTGTTGATAAATTCGTTAGCTCTAACCAGACCGATCATGTACAAAATAACTTGAAGAAAAACGAGAGTGTATCGGTTTATAAAGTTCATACATGGAGAGAAACTCAAAGAAAAAAATATAAATATAATGTTTCCCCTAATTGACATGCATCCGGTATTCAAATGAGTTTATAATTTTGGAAATATAATTTTAAAGATAATTCATTTTTAATTTGATTATGGAGGTCTAGCAATGCGAATAGTCCTAATTTGCCAAGCGACATTCGGTGAAAAAGTACTCGAGGGTTTATTGCAGAACTATGAGAAAATAGTAGGGGTTTTTTATCCGCCTGATCCACCAGAAAAACCTAGTAAGATTCATTTAATTGCGGAAGAAAGGTCAATCCCTGTTTATCAACCAAAGAAGATGCGGGACCAAGGTGTTTTCGACTTATATAGTGCACTAAAACCTGACCTCACAGTTATGGCGTTTGTGACTGATATAATTCCAGAGAATTTCCTAACTTTCCCAACTTTTCATACAATCCAATTCCATCCTTCACTGCTCCCAAAACACCGGGGTGGTAGTGCTATTCAATGGGCTATCATTCAAGGAGATACAAAAACAGGGATAACAATATTTTGGCCAGACTCTGGGATAGACACTGGACCTATCTTGCTCCAAAAAGAGATTCCAATTGGTCCAGATGACACAACTGGCTCATTGTACTTTGAAAAGATATTTCCAATGGGAGTGGATTCTTTACTAGAAGCTGTAAAACTTGTTAGAGAAGGAAATGCCCCAAGAATTCCTCAAAATCATAGTCTTTCAACTTATGAACCCTTATGCAAAATAGAAAGTGCGAGAATTGATTGGACAAAACCTGCTAATGTTGTTTATAACCTAATAAGAGGCTGTAATCCTCAACCAGGAGCGGTTTCCTTTTTTCAAGATAAGCTTTTAAAAATATATGATTGCCGTTTAGAAGCCGAAACCCTTCAAATTTTACCTGGAGAAGTAGGGAATCTAAGAGAGGATAGTTTTAGCGTCGGATGCAAATTTGGGGCTATTAAAATACTTCGTGTTCAGTTTGAAGGCGAACAAAAAAAGTCTGCAGGAATGTTTGCAGTTTCTGTTGGATTAAAAAACGGCGACAAGTTAGCTCTGCCAAATTATGAAAGAGTGATTTAAAAATTTCAAATTTATAGTTATCTATAAGAAATGATATTAAAAGATAAAATTTTTAATCTTAACTGGACCCGAAAGTGAAATGAATCGCGGGCTTGTTATTTGGATTTTCACAACCACCTTAATTGTTAAGTATTGATTAAATAAATAATCTTTTTTAAGCAGGAATGCACTCATGCAAGTTCGAAATATGACTTTCATCAATAGATACTAAGACAAATGTTACTAAGTTTAAGTAACAATATCTTATAAAATTTCACTATGCTGAAATAGTTTCATATATGTGAATTAAAATCATTAAAAGGGGTTCCAAAACACGGTGCCTTAATGGAAAAAACAAATAAAGTTAACGAGAATCATGTGAAATCTGCTATGAGGACTCTGGATATTCTTGAACTATTGGCAGGATATCCTGACGGTTTATCTTTTATGGATATTTCTAATCACTTAAAATTACCGGTCAGTAGTTTATATAATCTAATTACAACATTGATTTATCGTGGTTATTTGATTCAAACAAATCGGGGAAGCAAATTGCACCTAGGCTCAAAATTAGCTCAACTTAATGTTGCTTACCTTGAGAATGTCAACCTAATTCTTTTGGCAGATGTGCAGATGGAGAAGTTGAGGGAAATCACAGGGGAGACTACTAGTCTGGCTGTTCTACATGGAACCAGGATTGTGATCATTCATAAACGCCCTGGAAAAGGTATCCTCCAGGTGATAAATCCTGTAGGAACACGACTTCATGCTCATTCGACGGGATCCGGAAAGGTTGTGTTGGCAAATCTGCATGAAAGGGAAATCGATGAATTGTATCCGGATGAGGTTTTACGTGCTTTTTCCCCGAATACAATAACGAACAAAATATTATTGAAAGAGGAACTTGCCAAATACCGCAATCAAGGTTATGCCTTCGATAATCAAGAGTCAGAGGAAGGTGTATGGGCTGTTGCGAGTTGTATCTGGAATCAAGAGGGGCAACCATTTGCTTCCATAAGTATTGTTGCTCCGATTGTTAGAATCAATAATAAAGATACATCAACTTGGTATAAGCTTTTAAAGGACTCTGCGGATGAGATTAGCGCCCAACTTGGTTATAAAAATAATGGTTAGATGCAATCGAGAAAAAGATATATGCAGAAAATGGATGTTTAGTGAATGAATATTCTGCTAGTACCAACAAATAATTGATATTAAAATATTTCTCAACGGACAAATATCGAAATGAATCGTTCACCGAGACATTCACACACTGCGAGCAATCTCGTGAAAGAGATCCTGGTTGCTGGCGAGTCAAGGATGGAGATTTAGTAACCTCCCTAAATTGAATAGTTCCCAATTAATTCGGATAACAGGATGATGCTTTAGTGGCGATATGTATTAATCTATAGATTTTTTTCGTAAAAAGGAGTCTTTGTGAATTTCAAAGAATTAAACTCGATTTCTACTGATGTGCTTATTTTAGGAGGAGGTGGTGCAGGTATGCGCGCTGCTATTGCCGCTGCACAGCAAGGTGTCCAAGTCATGTTGTTGACCAAGGGGCAAGCAGCTCGTAGTGGCGCCACCCCAATGGCATGCCCCTCATACCAGGCTGCCTTTGCTATAGAGGATGAACGTGATAGCTCAGAAATCGCCTTTGAGGATACCTGTTTTGAAGGGCGTTATTTGGGTGATGAAAATCTTGTCCATGCCCTGACACACGAATCAACCGAACGTGCTAATGATATGGCAAATTACGGAATTAAGTTTCGCAAAAAAGAAAATGGAAATTACTTACAAGTAGTCCATCCAGGGCATTCATTTGAACGTAACTTGGTTATTGTTGGAAACGGCTATGCCATGTCAGCAGGTCTTCTGCGAGAGGTAAAAAAACATGACAATATCACACTTGCAGAGGATGTAATCGCCACTCGTTTATTGAAGGATAAGGGGAGGATTAGTGGAATTATTGCTCTCAATATGTGTGAAGGAAAACCTATAGTTGTACAGGCACCAGCTATTATTCTAGCAACTGGCGGTTATCCAGAACTTTGGCGGTGGACGGATACTGAGCCAGGCCTAACTGGCGAAGGAGCTGTGTTGGCTTTCCAGGCAGGAGCTGATCTAATAGACTTAGAGATGATGCTCTATTATCCAACCGGATTATGCTACCCATCTGAGGTTGAAGGTACGTTAGTTCAATATGAGGGTTTGCTGACCGACAAATACTGCGCAGGAGTAATGCTCAACGGGTTGCGAGAGCCATTTCTTCCTCATACCGATCGCCTGCCAGTGAGAGATGTGATGATGAAGCTCATGTTTCGTGAGGTAGAAGAGGGGCGTGGAACGCCTCACGGTGGTGTCTATATCGATTTAAGGCAATCACCGAGATCTCCTGAGGAGATCATGGAGACCTTGAAACGTCTAGATTCTCTTCCTTATAACCAACTCAGTGACCTGGGAATAGACATACTCAAGGAACCTATCGAGGTTCAGCCGGTTACTCATTACACCTTGGGGGGTGTCCGTATCAATGAGTGGACTGAGACTACTTTGCCTGGTTTATTTGCAGCTGGTGAAGTTTCCGGTAATGTGCATGGAGCAAACCGTACTAGCGGTAATGCTTTAGCAGAGACTCAGGTTTTTGGTGCTCGAGCTGGGATTCGAGCAGCTGAATATTCAAAACAAACAAACCAAGGTAAATTGGATAAAGCGGAAATTAATGAAGAATATCAACGTATAAATCATTTTCTTGATAAAAAAAATCATCCTTTACGTCCCATAGAAGCAAAGAGGAGGATTAAGACTGTTATGCACAATGATGTAGGCTATCAACGCAGCGCAGAAGGATTGAAAAAAGCCATTCAAACTCTACAATTAATTCGCGCAGAAGAAATCCCGCGTTTACAAGCAGCCTCAAACACCCGTATCTATAATTACGAATGGGAAGAAGCACTAGAAGCAGCGTTTATGGTGGATTTGGGAGAGATGATTGCTGCATCGGCACTATCAAGAGAAGAGAGCCGTGGTCATCACTGGCGCACTGATTTTCCAAACATGCGTTCAGAGTGGGAAAAGCATACCATTGTCCGTATAAATTGCAAACATGAATATGTTGTTATGGATGCCCCGGTGGTGCGGTTGAAGGATCGTACAAGAGAACGCCGTGTAGCAGATCCTGTACTGTTGAAAGCAGGCGTTCTGAGTGGGTACGAGAAATAGGACTATTATGTCACACATACTACATCCGACCCCGAGAAATTTTCATGAAATCGGTGAACCTATTACTGCTGAGATCTTCCGTTTTGACCCTACTAAGGATAGTCAACCGAGGATGCAAACCTATGTCGTACCATATACGCATCGCATGAGTATCTTCACCTTGCTCCGTGAGATTTACGAGAATATCGATCCAACCCTGGCTTTTCGCAATCAACAGTGTGGTCGGGGAATCTGTGGAACCTGCCGCTTTCAAATTGGGGTGATTGGAAAATCGGTGAAAAGTTGCACCGTTCCTCTCGAGCCAGGAGCACATGTAATTATCATGCCGTTCAAAAAAGAAAAAGTGATCCGAGACCTAGTTATAGAATTTTAAATTGCATAACAATGTTGAGGTGTATGTAAACATTAATTCTAGAAGCTCAGTCGTACAGGCGTCCACTCCATTGAGAAAGTACATTGTCTCCTGATTTCAGATCCGAACAGCACATTATTCAATGTTTTTAGGTTTTTAAACCAATGGTTTATGTAAAAAGGATTTATATTCGCTGATTAAATCTAAATCTCCCCGATTAGTTGATATCGATCCAGAAAGTCTTAAAAAAACCAGCAATATATATTTTTTGATTGAAGGTGAGTTAACCATATGGTACACCTCAACTGAAATATCTAAAGAGGAATAAAAATATGATTCAGATACGTTTTCATGGGCTGGGCGGGCAAGGTGTTGTCTCTTCTGCGCACTTGATGGGAAAAGCAGCAATCATCGGAAAGATGTGGGCTAATTCATTGCCGTTTTTCACAACTTCACAACGCGGAGGTAAAGTATCTGCTTATACCCGCATTGATGTAAATCCGATAGACCAGCATTGTTATATATATGAACCCGACATTCTAGTCTTATTTCATCCACTCCTTCTTCAAGATAATGACGCAATGAAAGGACTAAAAGTAAATAGCAAATTGTTAATCAACACAGCAGGTCAAAGAATATTTATTCCTGATCCCTTTACTCAAGATACTTACTGTCTCGATGCGGATGAAATTTCCCGCTCTGTACTAGGAATTCCCGTGCCCAGCACAGTTATGGTTGGAGCTCTTCTGCGAATGATAGAAAATATAACTATGGATAATTTAAAGAATGCCGTTGAGCAGAGCTTTGGGCAAAGGCAAGTGGCAAAAAACATCAAGGCCATTGAAAAGGGCTTTGAATCATGTAAACTACTGGAATTGAAAGGTGAGCGACTAAAATGAAGGTTGAAAATTGGGAAAATCGAAGACCTATTTCTCCTTGGTTGCCAGCGGTCAATGATCGTAGGTATGTCACAAAAAACCCCTACCATTTTGGTAAACCGATTGTGGATATAGACTTGTGTAATGCTTGTGGTATCTGTTGGATTGGATGCCCAGATGGGGCTATTTCGAAGTTTGATGATTATATAGTTATTGATTATGAAAACTGCCGCGGATGTGGAGTGTGTGTGCAGCAGTGCGCGCGAAATGTCATTAAGCTGGTGCAGGAGGATGAATGAACTTAGCTTACATTTCTGGCTGTGAGGCTGTTTCTATTGCTGTCAAGCTTGCCAGAGTTGATGTGGTTTCAGCATATCCTATAACTCCTCAAACATCTATCGTGGAGGGTATTGCAAAAAGCATTGCTGATGGTGAACTTCAGGCGCAGATGGTTCACGTGGAAGGTGAGCACAGTGCGATGTCCGCTTGTGTTGGTGCTGCTTGCGTCGGGGCGCGGACCTTCACAGCGACTAGCGGGCAAGGGTTGGCTTTCATGCAAGAACCCGTTTTCTGGACAGCAGGGCTTAGGTTACCGATCGTGATGGCAGTGACTAACCGTTCTTTGTTGGGTCCCAATACCATTTTTTGCGACCATCAAGATACATTATCTCAGCGTGACTCCGGGTGGTTGCAGTTATATGTTGAGAATTGTCAGGAGGCATTAGATAGTATCCTTATTGCATATCAATTGGCTGAGTTACCGCAAGTGCAACTTCCAATCATGGTCTGCCTTGATGGCTTTTTCCTTTCGCATATTTACGAGCCGGTTGCCATCCCGAACCAGGAGGTTGTCGATGCTTTCCTACCCAAACAATTGGCAAAAAATGCATTACTCAATCCAAAGGATCCTAAACTTCTCAATGTTCTCGCACCTCCAGAATATTACACCGAATTTGAATATGATAAACATATCAGTATGAAAGGGGCTGAGAATCTTTTGACTGCATCTTTTGCCTCGTTTGCAGAATCATTTGGACGTAATTATTCCAACCTGGAGGCTGATTACCTTGATGGAGCAGAAATCGTCTTGTTATGTATGGGGACAATGGCTGGAACGGCGCGATCTGTTGTCAAAGAGCTCCGTGCACAAGGCCTACCCATAGGACTTATCAAAGTTAAAACTTTTCGTCCTTTTCCGGTGGAGGTACTTGCAGAGATGCTTTCTGGGAAAAAAGCTATTGGCGTTCTGGATCGAAATATATCCTTTGGCTCCAGCGGAGCATTATTCCAGGAAGTTCTTAGAAGCATAAACATGTTGGAAACACGGCCACATATTATTGATTTTATAGTTGGGCTGGGAGGTAGGGATGTTAGTTATTATACGATACGCGAAGCGGTTAAGTTGCTCGAGGTGGCTATAAAAGAAGGAACAGTACAAAAAAATCTGGTTTGGCTGGATATTAGATTAGATCTTATCCAGACTTGGGGACTGGAGATTTAAATGCCAATATCTATAAAGACCTTAACTAATGAAGAATTAATGGCACCCGGTCGCACTGGTTGTCCAGGTTGTGCAGCGATGCTAGTCGCTCGCTTGGCTCTGAAGGTGCTAGGTAGACAGACGATCATGGTAAGTGCAACGGGGTGTGTAATTTCCAACATAACCCACGCGGGAGGACCAAGCATTCCTTTTATCCATAGTCTGCTTCCGGGTTCGGGTTCCCTTATCTCGGGGATTGATGCAGGATTGAAGGCTCTTGGTAAACGTAATGGGATCAATCTCATGGTCCTGGCAGGTGATGGTGGTACAGCAGATATTGGATTTCAAGCATTGTCCGGAGCTGTAGAACGCGGTCATAAATTCCTCTACATCTGCTACGATAACGAGGGTTATATGAACACTGGAGGGCAGAGATCGGGAACTACTCCTTATGGGTCAAGTACCAGCACAACACCTACCAATATGTCGGTTGGCAAACATTCAAGTGTAAAGAATCGAAAAAACATGGTCCTTATTATGGCTGCCCATCACATACCTTTTGCAGCAACAGCTTCGATTGCCTATCCACAGGATATGCTTCGCAAAATCGAGAAGGCTGTTCAAATTGAAGGCCCAAGTTATATCCATGTTCTCGCACCATGCAATTATCGCTGGGGATTCCCCGAGGATCAGAGTATCAACTTGGCAAAGCTTGCAGTTGAAACCCGTATTGCCCCACTTGTGGAAGTAGAGCATGGTAGGAAGTACACACTGCAAATGTCCAACCGCCTCAAACGCCCTGTACAAGAATATTTGTCTACCCAAAAACGCTATCGACATCTATCTGATGAAAATATCGCTGAAATTCAGCAGGCAGTGGATGAAAATTGGGAATACTTGGAACAACTGGCAAATATTGGCTAACCGGAAAAGCATATGTTAAACACACTTCAATTGAAACGGCTCAATCAAGCATTATCACCTAGAACTGTGGCAGTTATCGGTGCTACAAAGGAAGTTGGGCGGGTTGGTTTTTCAATCTTAGAAAGTATCATACTAGGTGGTTTTGAAGGTAAAATCTTCCCAGTCCATCCCAGAAATGAAGAAATACTGGGTTTGAAGGTTTATCCTAACTTGGAAGCGATAGGAGAACCAATTGATCTTGTAATAATTGCCCTCAACGAACGGAAGACTATTGACGCATTGGAGGAGTGTGGCAGGTATGATGTTAAAGGTGCGATCTGTGTGGCCGGGGGGTTTAGCGAAGTTGGTGAAGAAGGAAAGAAATTACAGGAAAAGATGACTATTGCCGCTGAAAAAAACAACATCATGTTGATTGGGCCTAATACACTCGGGGTTCTAAATTCAGAGAGCAAGCTCAATGCTACTTTTTGGCCTATCACACTCGATCAGGTAAGCGGTATTTCACTTATTACTCAGAGTGGTGGAGTCGGTCAAATGGTAGGCTTCAAGATGCAAGATGAAGGCTTACCCATAAACAAAATGATCGGGTTGGGAAATCGGGCAGTCCTGGATTTTGATGATCTTCTTCAGTATTTGAATGGCGATCCTTCTACAAAGGTGATTGGAGTTTTCCTAGAGGGTACCGAAAAAGCCCGTTCTTTTGTACAAATTGCAAGGGAATCCGTCAGTAGAAAACCAGTCGTAGTTATGAAAAGTGGCCGTTCGCTGCTTGCCAAAGAATTTTCTGTGACCCATACTGGATCAATGGCTGGTTCATACAAAATGTATCAGGATATCTTTGCACAGAGCAGTTTGCTAACTGCTGCAAGTGTAGATGAATTAGTCAGCATTTGTAAGGCACTCTCCATTGCACCATTGCCAAAAGGTAATGGCGTTTCTGTAGTCACTCCCACTGCCGGTCCAAGCCTGATCCTTGTTGATTTACTTGACAGTATTGGGTGCAAATTCAATCCATTTTCAAGTGATACGATTAGGAATATGAAAAACCTTTTCGTTAATGTCCCAGTAATTCTAAAAAATCCTCTGGATGCCGCCTCCGCGGGTTATTCTCCTGAGACCTATGTCAAGTTGGTCGATATTGTGCTTGGCGATCCAGGAGTTGACCTGATGATTCCTATCTGGATTGAACATAAGAACCGGCGTTTTCCTGCCCTGGAATTGGCCGAATTGGTTCAGAAGCACCAGAAGCCTATACTAATTTATTATATAGGCAACCAAAAATCCAAGCAAAATCAAAAAGATTGCCAGGAAAATGGCATCCCTTTCTACCTTTCACCAGAAGAGGTAGCCTGGGGAGCTGGTGGGATGATCAAATATAGGCAAATAAGGAATGGAAAATAAGCCTATGGATAAGTATTTTGATAACTATCAACAAAAAGTACTTTTAGAGACGGAAGCGAAAAGAATACTTCTGTCAAAAGGCATTCCCACAACTAAATTTCAAGAGGCTTCAAATATTGAGCAAGCATTACAGGCAGCAGATGATATTGGTTATCCTGTCGTTCTCAAATCTCTTTCCAGGCAAGTGATACATAAAACAGATGTAGGTGGTGTAAAGCTAAATTTACAAACACCGCAGCAGGTGGAACAAGCCTTTCAACAAATCATGAGTCGTATTAAACCAATAGATCCCGAAGTGAAAGTGGTTGTGCAAGAGATGATCCCGCCGGGTGTTGAAATAATCATTGGAACAACCACAGACCCACAGTTCGGACCGGTCATTATGCTAGGTACTGGGGGTATATTCACAGAATTGCTGGATGATATCGTTTTTGGGCTCATTCCAATTTCAGAGAAAGATGGTTGGCGAATGATGCGTTCCCTTCGAGGATATCCTCTTTTAATGGGTTATCGTGGGCAGCCAAAGGGAGATCTGGATTCATTGGTTGAGATCTTGATAAAAGTATCTGAATTGGTTTGGGAAAAGCGGGAAATTCTTGAAATTGATTTAAATCCAGTGATTGTAGGGGAATTAGGATCAGTAGTGGTTGATGCGCGTTTTGTTCTGGAATAGGTATTGCCACTTCCTTACACTACATCGTCACGAGCATATGCACGGACAAGATTTTACCGTTAAATGAATCCAATACCCAACTGTTTAAATTGGTTATTAGCAAATGTTGTAGAATGTTTCTTCTCAATAAAAAAATTATATTGATAAAACAGCAACTGCCTGAAATTCAATCAATAAACCTGGATCAGCCAGGTGATTTACTTCAACGATGGTACTTGTTGGCAAATTGGTAATAAAAAACTCTTCCCGACCTTTTACTATGTTTTTAAACTCACGGATATCCGTTGTATATACTGTGATCATAACAATATCCTCAAGATCACCACCAGCGGCTTTTAACACCGTTAACATATTTCTTATTGCCTGACGAGTCTGTTCGAGCATATCTCCCCGACCAACAAGATTTCCGTCTTCATCTCGCGATAATTGTCCTGATAGAAATATTAGTGTATTAGGGGAATCTACCCGAATATAATGGTTGTATACACTTGAGCGAATATTGCGTAAATTTGTAGGGTTTCCTCGAATAATTTTTACCATAATATATTCCTTTGTTTTTTTTATGATCCTTATTAGTCAAGAATTTATATTTTTAAAACCAATTATCCAGAAACTAGAAAACTAAAACCCTGTGTGAATAGATAACTTCTCCAGAAATTTCTTAATCTGAATAATCCAATGTGGAAATTAAATTCACAGTAACTCTCGATTCAAATTAGCAGATTGAGAAATTATGAAAATCTACCGAAGGTGTGGAGAAGTTATTACAAGCGCGACTACTCCTTCCTCACCTTCATTCAGTGTTGCATGACTTTCTTTTGGCGATAAATATGCAGCCATCCCTGAACTTAGGATTTCTTTCTCGCCATCTCCTCCAATCATGGTTAATCGACCACTAAGAATAAAAAACAACTGCTCGGATTTTTCATGTGAGTGCATGTCACTTCCGCTACCGACAGGTCCAAATGAAACTTGAATTGTTAAGTGATCTGAGTTTTCTGGTCCCAAAACATCCACAACGGTTAAATTACCAAAATGATTATCAGGTTTAAACGCTTTCTTGTTATTTGTGTCAATTACTTTCATTTCTTTTTATCCTTTATTCCTTAGAAAATTCTTGCATATATCTGCTTTCGACAGATGCAATTTGAACATTCAATACGGATGGAAGTCCACTATTCATTGCGTTTAGTAAAGCATTCCCGATCTGCATAGGAGAATTAACTAATTCGCCATATCCACCTAGAACCTCTGAAATACGCTCATAATTACGGAATTCTAAATTGGTAGAGAAAGTACGTCCATAAATTCGTTTTTGGGGGAGAGAAATTGCTCCCCATGATGCATCATTTCCAATTGCTATGATTAATGGAATTCCATAACGCGAAGCGGTATCAAGTTCCATGCAATGATAACCAAACCCTCCATCTCCAACGATGACTACGACCGTTTCATTTGGTCTGGCAAGTTTAGCAGCTAAACCATATGGAATCTCTGCTCCTAGTGTTCCTGATTGTCCAGCTCTTAGGTAACTACCTGGTTGATATGCGCGGTAGTAAGCATCAGCCCAAAAATCTATATTTCCATGACTACTGATCAAGACGGATTTTCGTGGAAGGATCTCAAAAATCCCTTTCAGGAAATGCAATGGATGCATAGGTACAATTTCTTTTGATAATGTTTCCTCATTTTCTCTTTCCCAATTGCTACGAGCTTGTTCTAAATCTGACAACCAATGATTTGACCGTTTGTGTTTTACAATTGCTGTTTTTGTAAGTTGATGAAGTGCGGATTGTGCATCTGCAACGATACCTAGGTGTACTGGTCTGTAACGACCAATTTCATTTGCTTCTATATCAACTTGGATTATTTTTACATTTCTATTGAGAGAAGCCGGATTACCGAAATTTAGGTCAAAGTCTAACCTATGACCTAGTAAAATTAACAAATCAGTTTCTTTTAAAGCATCTTTTAGAACAGGGTTTGCTGAAATATATCCAGGTCCAAAATATAAAGGGTGGTTTTCTGGGACTGCTCCACGTCCACCTCGGGCTAAAAAGAACGGTAATTCATACAAATCTATCAATGCTTTAAATTCATTAAAAGCACTTGACCAAAATATTCCGCTACCTCCTATTACTAATGGTCTTTCTGAATTATTAATTAATTCAACTGCACGTTTTATGTCCTTTGGGTCGCCCTGTGGTCTGCTGTGTGATCGTGAATTTAATGGATCATGAGGTTCAAATTCACTTCGTTCAATTTGATGACGTAATACTTCGCTAGGAAATTCGAGGAATACCGGGCCAGGTCTTCCTGACAGAGCGTTTCTAAAAGCTCCAGATATGTATTCGGGTATCCTTTTCGTTTCTTTAACTGACTTTGCCCATTTTGTAATAGGCGAAACAAGTGGTATTGGATCAATAGCCATACCAGCTTGCATATCTTGCATTGACTGATTGACTTGTCCAGATATGACTATAATTGGAGATGTAGCTAAATGAGCAGTAAATATGCCAGTAATGACATTAGTTAAACCTGGTCCTAAAGTAGTTAGGACAACACCAGGGTTTCCAGTTGTGCGAGCCCATCCATCAGCCATAAAGACCGCCGCAGCTTCATGGCGGGTGTGGATAATCTGTATTCCAATTTCTTCACAAGCTCGATAAATGGGATTTAGAACACCTCCTGAGACAGAAAATATATATTTTATTCCCTCATTCTTTAACGCTTGCGCGATTAGGTATCCACCATCTATTTGATACATAATAATCCCTTTTATGCCACTGCTTTTCCGCCATCGACTTGTATTATATCTCCTGTAATAAAGGAGCCACGGTCGGAAACTAGAAAAGTAATCAGATCTCCCATATCTTTAGGATCCCCGAATCGATGAAGAGGAATCAAGTTTAGCCAGTGTTCTTCAGCATCCTTCAGACTAATTCCTTGATGTTGAGATGTTGTTTCTATGGCCTCCTCCAACCGGTTGGTCATAATAGGGCCGGGACAAACTGTGTTTACAAGTATATTATCCGGGGCGAGTTCGACTGCTAAGTTCAATGCTAATCCATTGATAAAATGCCGAGTTGCATCAGAAATTACCAATCCTGGTTGGGGTTTTTTGACACCAACAGTTGTAATATTAATTATCCTTCCCCCACCACGTTTCTTCATGTGAGGGATTACCAATCGACATAAACGGATTACTCCCATCACCTCAATCTCTAAAGAATCTAACCAATCTTGTTCAGTTACTTTCATAAATGAACCCAATGCAGGTCCACCAGAGTTATTAATTAATATATCTATTCCTCCAAATATTTCCACTGTCTTTTCGACAACCTTCTCTAATTCATTAGGATTTCTCAAGTTGGCAACAATACAATGAACTTTCCCTCGGTTATTCCGAGAAATCATTTTTGCTGCATTATCTAAGGTTTCTTGGTTGCGAGAAAAAATAGATACATCTGCTCCTTCGCGAGTCAAGGCATAAGCAGTTGCAAATCCTAAGCCTTGACTTCCACCCGCAATTAATGCGACTTTTCCTTCTAGACCAAATTCCATATGACCTCCTTGTGATTTCCAGTTCTCTTATTATTATATACGACGTGAAATTATCAAGACATGTCATGATATTTAAGATACTTATGTTATTAATAGAAATAAAAATTAAATCCCAAAAGAAATGGGGTGCTATTTGAATTTTTGTTTTTGATTTTTTCAACCCAATCACGAAACATAATTAACATATTTGATTTATTAGTAAGATTCGCAATAAAAATAGTGGGGAAAAGATTGAAATGTAAAAATGAACTATATTTATCTCGCAATATGATTGTCAATATTGTTAAAACAGTCTGAATGTATTTTTTATCCATACGTACCTATAAATATACTAGTTTCAAAAGTTTTCAAAAGTGTTTGAGCACTTTTCCTTCAACTCTTCAGATCGATAAACGATATATTTTGTTAGGAGACTTGGCTTTGAGAAGTCAAAATCGAATAGATTGAAATAAATAATAAATCTGAATAATACTGATTGATCATAAAATTAAACCCATCGATCATACAATTTTACTAGGTGATGGAGACAGAAGAGTAGACTCAAAAAAAACATTGGATCCAAAATAAATATACTCGTCAAATAACATATGTTACTTGTAATGTTAAGTCATGAATGATGAATAATTCCTTTTGCTTTAACCTATGAAGCATCCCCGAGAACCAGATATGACTTTCGTCAAGAGATACTAAGACATAAGTCACTAAGTTTTGTATAAAAAATCTTATACAATTTCTATATCGTGAAATAGTTTCACGTAGATGAAATTGTACCATAGAATATCTAATTTAATAAGGTCTTCAAACAAAATCATACCGAAACATATAATGTTTCAGGAGGTTCTATTATTATGATTAGCTTGGTGGATGTCAGTAAGACTTATGAGGGGAAACATGCTGAAAAGGTACTCGCGGTAAAGAGTATTAATCTCGATGTCCAAGAGCGGGAGTTTATTACAATAGTTGGACCAAGTGGATGCGGAAAAAGCACATTGTTGAATATGATCGTTGGACTCCTGCCGATAACATCCGGGAAAATATTATTTAATGATGAATTGGTGGTTGGTCCACGAAAAGATGTTGGTATGGTTTTTCAACGACCACTCTTATTACCCTGGCGAAATATTCTACAGAATGTTCTTTTGCCAATAGAAATTTTAGGAAGATCAAATTCTGATTACCAAGAAGAAGCTCTTAAGCTCCTGGAGCTTGTAGGTCTATCAGGATTTGAAAATAAGTCACCATGGGAACTTTCCGGGGGGATGCAGCAGAGGGCGTCCATATGCCGAGCATTGATTCATGATCCAACGCTTATCATTATGGATGAACCTTTTGGGGCATTAGATGCCATGACTCGTGATGAAATGGGGATTGAACTCCTTCGTATTTGGCAAGAACGACAAAAAACAGTTCTATTTGTTACACATAGTATTAGGGAAGCTGTATTATTGGCGGACAAAGTGATTGTGCTGACAGCACGACCTTGTCTAATCCAAGAAATAGTCAAAATTGACCTTCCAAGACCGCGTACAAGCGATACTGAATTTACAACAGAGTATGACACTTATGTAAAAGAGATTCGCAAGATGATCTATGAATGCGGAGGAAAAGCTTCATGAATCAAAAACCAACCAATAGTTCTGGTCGGGAAAGCCTCTTTTCTAAAATCGTCAACTTGCCAAAAGGAACAATTCAAAATAGATTGTTACCTGCTATCACTTTCATTATCCTTATTATTCTTTGGGAGTTAGTAACAAAAGTTGCAGATCTTCCTGTTTGGTTACTTCCTGCTCCGAGTGATATTGTGAAATCACTGGTTGGAAGAAATGATATGTTCATGCACACTTGGGTTACTTTCTACGAGACGATTTTAGGTTTTTTGTTAGCAATTTTAATTGGTGTACCACTTGCTGTTTTAGTAAATTCCTCCCCATTGATATCCAATACGATATACCCTCTGATTCTAATAACTCAATCAATTCCAAAAGTTGCCTTTGCCCCAATTTTATTGATATGGGTTGGTTATGGAATTGTTCCAAAAATAATAATTGCATTTTTAGTAGCTTTCTTCCCAGTTGTTATCGATACTGCGACCGGCCTAAACAGTCCATCTCCAGAATTAATTAATCTTGCAAGACAACTTAATGCCAGCAAAATTCAGATATATACCAAAATACGCTTTCCCTCTGCGCTGCCTCATTTCTTTTCTGGGTTAAAGGTTGCGATTACTCTTTCTGTAATTGGAGCAGTTATTGGGGAATTTGTTGGATCTGATGTTGGTTTAGGTTATATCGTTATTATGGCTACTTCTCAATTTAAAACCCCACTTTCATTTGCAGCTATGTTGTTATTAGCTCTTATGGGAATTGTTCTCTTTTTTGTAATTGCCCTTATCGAAAAATTGTCAATCCCTTGGTATGGTCGTGGGGAATGAATAATAATTAATAATCACTAGGAGGTGTTTATGAATTAATTTGTTGATACGAACCAATGTTTCTTGATGAAAACTTGATCAATTTCTTTATCTATAACCAAAACTATTAGGCTAGAGGAGAAGGAAAGAATGTTATCAAATCAGAAACGTTTTATTAGTGTTGTTATATCGATTATCCTCATGGTAGTCTTTGTGCTAAGCGCAAGTGGATGTGCCCAAAAGACACCAGTTGAATCCAATAAACCAGATCGAGTGATATTTGCCCTGGATTGGGTAATATTCGGACGTCATACTCCATACTTTGTAGCTTTGGATAAAGGATACTTTACTGATAATAATATTGACGTAACTATCTTGCGAGGATACGGTTCGGTAGATTCAATCAAACGTTTAGCTTCAGGAAAAGCAGACTTTGTTTTGGCAGATATGGGTGGATTAGTTTTAGCCAGAGCGAATGAGAATGTCAAAGCCAAAACGGTATTCATGGCATATGGGAAAAACGGACATGCAGTCTTCTTCCTCGAAGGATCTGGGATTGAAACACCGCAAGATCTGGTTGGAAAGACCATCGCTGGAGCTCCAGGTGCTACAGTTACAGCTCTCTTCCCGGGTTTCCTTAGGGCAAATAATATCGATCCTGCCGATGTAAATATTATCAACACTGATGCAGCTTCTTTAAATGCTCTCCTCCTTTCAAAAGGAGCAGATGGCATGCTTGATTTCAATTTCAACCAGGTTCAATTAGAGAAGACCGGAAAAGAACAAGGATTAGTACCTAATAACTTTATGTACGCAGATTACAATTTTGCTTTTTACGCGAATGGGATCATAACCACTGATGATATGATCGCCAATGATCCCGACTTGGTTACAAGGTTTGTGGATGCAATATATAAGGGTTTTACTTACACATTTGAAAATCCTGATGAATCTTGTACCATTATGAATAAATATAACCCCGATATCGACGTTGATGTGTGTAAAGGCGAGGTAGTAGAATTAAAGAAACTTGTCGTTACACCAGAAGCAGAAGAAAAGGGAATTGGTTTTATGAGTTTGGAGAAAGTTCAAAAAACCATTGATATATTACGTGAATTTATGGGTTTCACCGGGGAAATCAACCCAACTGATCTATTTACAATTGAATTCTTACCCAAGAAATAGAGCAGTTAATCACAATAAGATCCCGAATTTATTTCCAAATCGGTGAATTTAGGATCTTATCCTTAAGGTTTGTGGGCTAGTATGGAGATATTTCATACTAGCCCTTAATACGAATGATTAGTTTTTCAACTTTCAATTAATCGCTTATTAAAAGTTGATTCTAATCATAGAGGTTGGTATCGATAAGAATTAAATATCTTAAATCCCTAAATAAAATACAGAATAAGGAGTAATAGATATGAAAATAATTGAAATAATTTCAGATGAAGTTGCGTATCCACCAAAATTTGGTAGTCCAACTTCACTTGCACTCCAATATGGGAATTTGATATTTATATCTGGAATGATGCCTTGGAATTTGGAAAGAAACGTGGTTGTACCAGGTGACATCGAAATACAAACTAGGCAAGCGCTCGCCAATATGGATGCAGTATTAAAAGCAGCGGGTTCTTCTATGAATAATATTCTTAAGATCACTTTTTATCTCACTGATATTCGAAATAAGCAAGTTGTTTGGAAAGTGCGAAAAGAATTCTTTGGTGAAAACCGCCCTGCCTCGACCCTGGTTGGAGTAAGTGGTTTAGTTGACCCGCTCGCACTTCTCGAAGTGGATGCGATAGCTTGTAAGGAGTAATTGGATGACCCGTTCAGTTATTAAGAATATCGGTAAAGTTGTCACAGGTTCGATTCGCAATCCTATAGAAAATTGGGAATCTCTTTTAATCACTGATGGAAAAATTGATGGTTTTAATGTTGATTTAAAAACTACTCAAGATGTTCAGCATGTGATCGATGCAAGTGGTATGACTTTGATACCAGGTTTATATGATAGTCATACACACCCTGTTTTTGGTGGTTATTCACCAAGATTGAAAATCATGGATTGGATCGAAAGCTACCTGCGCGGTGGGATAACCTCAATGATTTCTACTGGAGAATTACATTTACCTGGACGACCTCACGATCCTCAAGGTGTAAAAGCTCTGGCAATTCTAGCATCCAAATCATACAGAAATGAACGTCCTTCTGGCGTTAAAGTTCAAGGTGGGACATTAATATTAGAGACAGGTCTTAAAGAAAAGGATTTTGAAGAAGTTGCTAGCGCTGGGGTTCGAGCAGTAAAATTTATTGAGGCCATTAACGATGGAGAAGAGGCAATCAGATTTTCAAAATGGGCAAAAAAAAATAATTTGAAAGTTATTATCCATTGTGGTGGTACTTCTTTACCAGATGTACCTACAAGTACAGCTCAGTCTATTATTGAAGTCGAACCTGATATTCTCGCTCATCTTAATGGTGGACCCACTCCATTATCTATAAACGATATTGATTATCTTATCCACAATACCCCATGGGCTATTGATTTAATTAGGTTTGGAAATTTTAAACTTGCGCTTCATATAATTGAAGCCGTAATTAAAATTGATGCATTAGAGAGAGTTATACTGGGAACTGACTCTCCAACAGCAAGTGGGATGGAACCATTGGGGATTTTACATTTGATGACTTCCTTAGCTTCTCTTTCAAATCTAAAGCCTGAACAAGCGATATGTATGGCTACTGGAAACACATCGAAAGTTTATACTCTTCCTGCAGGAAGGGTGGAAATAGGAGCACCGGCTGATTTAGTCCTTCTAGATACTCCTTTAGGCGGTTTAGCAAATAGCGCTTTAGAAAGCATGAAAGCAGGGGATATTCCTGCCATAGGTATGGTGATGATAGATGGCGATGTGCGTGTTCTACGAAATAGTCTTACCCCTCCAACCCAAAGGAAAATTACGATTTCATAACCGTCCTTTCTAATCAATTAAGGAGGTAACAAATGCAAATACGTTCTGATAATGAAGAGTCGATCATATATATTGATGGAAATTATTTACCCGAAATTAATGCCAAGATCTCGGTGTTTGACCATGTTGTTCTTTATGGTGATGGTGTATATGACACTTGTTGTGCGTGGAATGGGAAGGTATTTAAGTTAGATGAGCATATCGATAGATTATATGAATCTGCCTATGCCATAAAGATTCAAATACCTATCAACAAAAGGGATATGAAAGAAGCAATTTTAGAGACAGTCCGTAAAAATAAACACCAAAATGCCTACTTAAAAATCATTGTCACAAGAGGCGTTGGGGAATTACCTTTACTCAGTCCTTATAATTGCAAACCAAGTGTGATAATTTTCTCGAAACCTTATATGCGTTTAGTTGGAGAAGGAGGACATGAAAAAGGAATAAGAGTCAAGATTGCTGCTTTAAGAAGAATCCCTGATCAATGTCTTTACTCGAAAGCGAAAATGATCAATTATCAAAACCATGTATTAATGCGTTTAGAGGCAAATGAAGCTGGCTACGATGACGCAATTGAATTAACTATCGATGGATTTGTGGCAGAAGCACCAGGTTACAATGTGTTTGTAGTTAAAAACGGAAAACTATTTACACCACCCGATAACATTTTAATGGGTATAACACGCCAAACTGTTTTTGAACTTGCGTACGACGAAAGTATCCAGGTATTAACCGAAAGAATTTCGCCATTCGATCTTTTTACTGCTGATGAAGTATTTTTTTCGAGTACTGCAGGTGGTATCTTTCCAGTAATAAGTGTGGATGGTAGGACGGTAGGATCTGGAAAGCCAGGGATTATTACAGAAAAAATGCGTAACGGCTATAATGATCTACTTGAAAGTGGGAAAAAAAGTACACCCGCTTTCTTATAAAAAATATCAGGAGAAGATAATGAATCAACCATGGATTAATAAGGATAAACACACAAGCTTATACAATTTCCTGGATATCCCTCAGGAAGAATTGAATTTTCCGAATGATATTGTTGTGACCGATTGCACTTTACGAGAATCAGATCAATACGCTGGTGTTGCCCTTACCAAGGAAGACAAAGTTACTTTTGCGAGCGCACTTGATAAAGTTGGTATTCAACAAATTGAAATTGGAATGCCAGCAATTACTCCCGAGGAACGAGAGACGGCGGAAGCGATTGTTAATTTGGGTTTGAAAGCTAAATTAATAGCCTTGTGTCGAGCAAAAAAAGAGGATATTGACTTGGCTGCATCTCTTGGAGTTTGGGGTGCAGTGGTTAGCATGCCTTCTGGTTACCTTCAGATTGAAAAACGGTTGAAATGGGAACCTCAACGTGTAATTGACACAGCAATGGAAATGGCGAGTTATGCGCACGAAAAGGGTTTGTTTGTTGACCTAAGCCCCTATGATACTACCCGAGCGCACCCAGACTTTCTACAGAAATATATCTCGACAGTTACAGCACAAGGAACAGTAGATAGAGTCCGTCTGGTGGATACAACAGGTTGTATCACACCTCATGGGATTCGGTCTTTGATAAAAATTATGCGAGAGGTTACTGATTTACCTATAGAACTACATCTCCACAACGATTTTGGCCTGGCTGTTGCCAGCACAATTGCTGGTCTGGGGGCAGGGGCTAATGTGATCTCAAGTTCCTTTAATGGGATGGGGGAACGATCTGGAAATACTCCAACGGAGGAAGTTGTTACGGCACTCCATCTTCTATACAATATCGACATTGGTTTGAACTACGATAAGGTATATGAAACATCACTTTTGTTGCAGAAACTTACTGGTGTCAAAATGCATCCCCATAAATCAGTTGTTGGGCAGAACTCGTTTACACAAATATCCGGTTTAGTCTTGGCTGGTTTTAAAGAAGACCCATTCGTTGGCTTATCTTATCTCCCAGAAGTAGTAGGCCAGATTACAACAGTGTCTTTAGGGAAAGCAACTGGAAAAGCTTCTATAGAATGGAAGCTTGAACAATTGGGTTTAGATGCTTCAGACGACCAAATCCGAAAAATAGTCTTATTGGTCAAGGATTTCGCATTAGCCAATCACGGTGAAGTCAGCGATAATGAGTTTAGAAGGATTGTTAAGGAAGTCGCTGACAATTCGGAAAATTAATATTTGAACTTTCCTGTAATATTTATAATTAATATCTTTGAGCAATCCGTTTAATTCAAGTTAATCGGTAATTTATTATGATTCCTGATCAAGTAAAAAGTAGATTTCCAATTACTTCAATTCTATTATTGACTACAGGGTTCTATGCGAGTTTCTTGTCACGGATTGCCCTCTCCCCATTACTTGTAAGTGTTGAATTGGACCTTGGGATTCAACATGGTAGAGCGGGAGCTTTATTTCTTCTTATTTCTACAGGCAATATTATATCAACATTGGGATCCATTTATGTTTCATCCCGCATAAAACATCACACAATCCTAGTTATTTCGACTTTCATGACAGGGATAGCTCTGTTAATGACTTCTTTGGCAAAAGAAGAGATCCTATTAAGTATCAGTCTAATATTTCTTGGGCTTTCTACTGGATTCTATCTACCATCCAGCTTAGCCTCACTTACAGAGACTGTTGACCAAAGTTCGTGGGGAAAGTCGATAGCAATACATGAACAGGCACCAACATTGGCATATATTTCTGCTCCACTATTGGCATTATTTCTATTGCCTTCAGTCCAATGGAGAGGAATCATTGCAATTCTGGGTTATTTTACCCTCGCTGTTGCCTTTATTTTATTGTTTTATACATCTCGGACAGGTCGTTTCTTGGCCGAGAAACCTTCAAAAGAAATATTTAAGGAAATTCTTAATATCCCATCTTTTTGGTTGATTGTGATCTTATTCAGCCTAGGGGTTGGAGGAAACATTGGTACTTATACAATGTTACCTCTTTACCTTACTGCCGAGAAAGGATTCGATTCTAATTGGGTCAACACAATAATCCCTTTGACTAGGGTGACTGGGTTTGCAGTTTCCTTCTTATCCGGATATTTAGCTGACCGATTTGGACACTGGAATGTATTAAAGTGGATATTAATAGGATCAGGAGTTACCATTATTTTTCTTGGAATAATGCCTTCAACTAAATTGTTACCCATTCTTTTTCTACAACCAGTATGGGCAACTGCTTTTTTCCCACCTGCATTTGCTGCCCTTTCTAATTTAGCCTCGAATCAAAGGCGGAACTTCTTAGTTTCATTAGTAGTACCTTTGGCCTTCTTAGTTGGAAATGGTGGTGTGCCATTTACAATAGGATATTTTGGCCAAGCAGGAGTTTTTTGGCTGGGATTTACTTTACTGGGTGTATTAACTATCGTTGCAGGGTTATTAATGTTAAAATTAATACCTGAATACAAATAAAAAATTGATAATATTAAAAATATTATCAATTTAATAATCAATCTTAATATTATTTTCCACACCCCCGGATATTAAAGAATAATTAATATTAACCTTGGTTACACCATTTATCAATTGAAACTGCGAGAATTTTTGTTGCAGAAATTAAATTTTCTATCGGTAAGAATTCGTTCATTGCATGCATTTGAGCTGTTACACCAGGCCCAAAAATAACTGTTGGTGTTTCTCCATAACCGATAAGGAAACGCGTATCCGCTGCTGCCTTTCGGGCACTTATTATTGGATTTTGCCCGGAAGCGATATTAAAAGATTTGATTAGGGTCTGAACAATTGGATGGTCGATAGGAATTTCTGCACCTCGTGCTACAAGACCTTCATTGTAACTTACCACAGGAAGATTATTTCGCAACCAGGGATCAGCCAAAGCTACATGCTTTATTTGTTCCTCAAGTTGGTTTTGGACATCTTCTATTTCTTCGTACGGCATAAGACCCAGGCTTCCTTTTAAGACACAATGTTCCGGTGTGATACTCGGGAAAGTACCTGAATGGAACATAGTGACTGCACATGGAAGAGCACCACGGTTATCTGGGTAAAGTGGGTGTTTTAAGTCCTCAATTCGAATCTTTTCGAGGTCTTCGACTGCCTGGACAATCTTGTAACCCTTTTCAATTGCACTCACGGAATCATACCTAGCTGCTATACCAGAAGGTTTCCCTTTAATTTCAACTTTAAACCATAACCGACCGATGCAAGCAGGCATTACCTCCATATCACTGGTCTCGCAACAAATACCAGCTTGGGCTTTATAACCGCGAAGGATACAAGCTAATGTTCCCATTCCGGTTCTCTCTTCATCAACAGTGTATTCCATGATAATGTCCCCTTGAGGTTTCCATCCAATTTCTAAGAGTATCGCAACAGCCATGGTCATAGCTGCTACTCCACCCTTCATGTCCGAAGAACCTCTTCCCCAAATTGAACCTGATCTAACAACTCCTGAGAAAGGGCCATCAAACCATTGATCGATTGGAGCTACGGGGACAGTGTCGACATGTCCATTAAGTAATAATGATCGACCAGAACCATTTCCTTTTAAGACTCCAATTACGTTTGGTCTACCATCGAATGGAATATCTGGTTGGATATAACCTGGATGCTTGGATAACAAATTAATATCAGGTTCAAATTTATCTACTGTTAGTCCTAATTGCAGCAGTGTTTCTGATATAAAATCTTGAATTTTCGACTCGTTCCCAGTTTCGCTGTTTATCTGTACGAGAGATTGTAGATAAGCTATCACTTTTTCTCGACGCTCATCTATGGCATCACAAATCCAATTTGAATTTTCCATTTTATCCAAACCTCCATTCCGAAGTTAAAAATTCGAGATAAACCATAATTATAACGAAAATCAATTTATTGAAGAAATAAAAAAAGTGTGCTACACCCAATTGTCTTAAAGCATAAATAATTTTAATTCTCGAAATAATTAATCACACACATTCTGCATTGACGAGGAAAGTATCCAAGTAGGTTATTATCTTTTGTTCACCCAATGGAAAATTCCAAATGGGATTAATAAATTATATTCCCAAAATCAATTTTTAGAAAATTTGTGCTTTTACGATAAGGTAATTATATATTATTTCCGAGATTGGTGTTAAATATATCCTGATCTCAGATTTGCATAGAAAAAATTCACAAGTGTGGATTTATGATTGCTAAAAATTTATATCGTGCTGAGATTCTTCGAGAAATTTCTACAGCTACCTTACAGCTACCAGAATAGAAGACATGGACGATTTAACCACCATATATAATATCAGATAGACAATACACTACCATATATACTAGCAACTGTGTTGAGTGTCAAGAAGGAAATACCGGCTGCCAGTATGAATTAGTACGAATCATTGCATTCAAGATCGTTAATAACTTACGCATACAAGCAATGATAGCCACTTTCTTTTGCTTTCCATTCTTGAGCAGACGCTCATACATAGCCTTGATAACCGGATTGAAGCGGGTAACGGCAATGGCTGCCATGTAAAGGACGTTGCGCACAAGGGACCTTCCGCCGCGGATCATGCGTTTACCTCGTTTTTTGCCGCTATCGTGGTTGAAAGGAGCCAAGCCAACCAAAGCTGCAATTTCCTTGCGATTGCATATACCTAACTCAGGGACTTGAGCAATCAGAGTGGCTGATAACACTTTACCAACGCCCGGAACACTTTGGAGCAGATCCCGTTTTTGTTTGAAGCTGGGTGTTTGGTTGATGAGGTCCTGAATTTGGGCATCCAGATCATCCAATTGCTTTTGGAGTACTTGTTTGACTGTATCAATATATTCAAGCAGCTCCTTTTCAGCCAATTCCATATGATTTTGCTCAATTGTGAGCATATCTACTACCTGTTTGCGGCGTTTGATAAGCGCAGACAAACGTTTTTCAGCTTCACCCGGCAGAATCAAGAGGCGTGGTTGTGCCTTTTCACCAAACAATGCCAGAACTTTGGCATCGATTTTGTCGGTTTTAGCAAACCAGTTCAACCCTTGTGCAAATCTGCGCACCCTGCCTGGGTTGACCCGCGACACTGGCAGACCGGCTTGTACCAACCGTTCTACCAGTTTGGATTCGTATCCGCCAGTGACCTCTACCACGATCCGTTCGATCTGTATGCTTTGAAACTTCTCGATCAACTTGCTACTGCCTTTCTCTGTGTTTTCTTCTCGCCAACTTTCCCCGCTTGGGTGAATGGCAAGATCTAACCAGGCCTTCGAAACATCAATGCCTATGTACACGTTTTCTACTGTCATTCGACACCATCCTGTGTATAATAATTTCACCCGTACTAGCAAGATCCGGTCTTTATGACCAAACAACTGTTCGGGCTTGGTTTTGGATGGGCGTGGCGACCTTTGCTTCGTGACGGTCTCGTGGACCCAGACACAATCGGTCTACCACGTCCATTTCTTATCATACTAGGCAGAGATCACCTCGGCGTGGAGACCCAGCGCCAGTGGTCTGATTGGGCTATCGCTCGCACAACAACAACATTGTTTGGGCTGTTTTCTTTGGTGACATTGTTAGCTAATACGCATGCTCACAAAGGCAAGATCCCTATCCGGCAGGATGCCTGGTACTGCAAGCCCTGGCCTACTTTTTCGGATGCGTTGGCGCTCGTGAGGCAAGAATTGTGGCAACATCGCAATTTTCACCTATCGCAAAAACGTTATAATATTCAAAAAATGCAGCCCGAATTGCTCTCTTACCTGAATAATGCTGCTTTTTACACGCCTTGATTGATCAAGATTGGATAAAGTCTAGATAAGGATATATCTTCTCAACAGCTCGCTATTCTAAGCCATCTTGAACTCGAAGAGGATCCTTTTCTGTCAACCAATGACATTGTATCCTACACGATAACAACACATGAAATTGAACTGACAGCTGATGGTTATGAAAAAATTGATAGTCTATCTGTCCCGGTCGATGGAAAACCTTTCGCTGTCTGTGTTGACGGTCAGCCAATCTATGCAGGCGCTTTTTGGGTCGGATATTCATCTTTGATCTTCGATGGGATCGTCATAGACACCATCCGTGCTTCAAAAGAGCATCCTGAAATACAAATCCAACTGGGTTATCCGGGATCAGACTTTTTTAGTGGGGATGATCCCAGGTCTGACCCGAGAATATTGCAAGCCTTAGAACAAGCGGGCAAGTTGAAATGATCACCGTGAAAATTACCCGACTGCCCGGTTCATACAGCGCAACACGTTTGGTCGGGAGAGTTAAAGATTTGTCGGATGCGCAATGTTGAAAAAAAACAACAACAGTGCACTTTCGCAAGTGGACATGTGCGCCGCCTGTTTTCTCTAACACTTTACTTGAGTGGATCACTTACCCTTTTGAAGCAACGATCAACGAATACCCCGCGTAGCCCTCCGTCTGATAGCGGATAAGGCGCTTTTGGCTGCGGATAAGTTCCAGCACGGGGCCAATTCCGTATTTAGAGAGCAGGCGGGGGATAAAGTTGAGTTTTTCCCGCGTGGTGAAAATATCGGCGGGGGTGCTATTGGGACTCCATTTGAGACCAGGTCTTATTTTCAATGCGTTCTCCATTCCCGACCAGTCTTCGACAATCTTGGGAATTGCCCCGGCTTTAATCAGCATTTGCTTCCATTCCTCCACGCTATAAGGCATTGTCCCAAAGCGCAGAGACGCCTCCCGCCTTTCCTCTGCGGATAACGGTTTCAGCCATGTGCTTTCGTGGATCACAATCGTCCCGCCTGGTTTGGTCACCCGCACCATTTCATCCAACACTCGCTGTGGGGCATTGATTGCAATCAACCCGACGGCACATTCGTTGACGACCACATCGAACTGGTTATCCTGAAATGGTAATTTTCTGGAATCGCCGACCTTGAAGTCAACTTTATCAGCTAGGCCCTCTTCCTGCGCCCTTTTTTCGGCAAGATCAACAAAGCGTGGGTTGAATTCCAACCCGGTGATCCGGGAACCAAATTCTCGTGCATACAGGCAAGCGAACACACCTTTTCCGGAAGAAACATCCAGCACGCGGGTGGAAGGGCTAAAATTCACCACCTCCCCGATCCGTTTGCTCAAATCAAAACCCCCGGGATGCAGGGTTTCGACTCCGCTCATTTCAAGTACGTCTTCAGCAGAAATTATCATTTTGGGTTCTCCTTTTTTGGTAGTCTGGTTTTAGAAGTTGTTTAACTTTCTATCCCTTCGAATAAATCTCGTTCCATATGCGGGGGAGGCGTGGCTGGGAATGCACGCATAAACGTGTCGCTCCAGCCAAGCCAGCGCTGCAACCACATTAAAGGCCCGCTGAAACCTCCTCCCTGGCTGGCATGACAGGCAGAAGCTTGTTCTTTCTGCCGCAACACCTGACGAATGGAAATCCTTGCATGAATGGGAAAATCACTCTCCATCAGCGAGGCCAGGTCAATATCCCTGTTCTTGCCAAAATGATGCGGATCTTGTCCCAACCACAGCAAGAGACGCACTACTCCGCCTAAAAGGCGGCGTGAAAATGTGGAGTAATACAGTTTTTGGGGAGAATAGGTTGGCAGACCATTAATAACCCTACTGGGATCGCCCGCTATGCTAAAGGCTTCCACAGTTGCCCTGTGAATGGCGATATGGTCTGGATGGCGATAGCCTCCGATTGGGTCGAACGTGATGATAACCTGCGGACGAATCTCCCGGATATAGCCAGCCACTTGTTGTGCGACCTCGAATAATGAAGCTGCAGCCAGAGCCTGTGGGTGTTGATTGTCAGGTGAGCCGGGCATGCCCGAGTCGCGGTAACCAAGAAAATGCACGGCTTTTAAACCCAGCACCAAGGCTGCGCGGTGTAATTCATTCTCACGCATCTCGCCGATGGAAGCGAAACCGTTGAGATCGGGCGGCGCTTCCCCTAATTCACCGCGTGTGGCACATATCAGATGAACTTTGTCTCCTCGATGAGCGTAAAGTGCCAGCGTACCGCCGGGACCAAACGTCTCATCATCCGGATGGGCGAAAACGGCGAGCAATCGGCGGCTTGATGGTTTGGGAGGAGAGAAAGAATTGATCATAAATTTGCTCCTGACAATGTTGCTTGTCCTTACGGTCTGGGGAACTCAAAACAGGTTAATCGTTTGTAGATGAACGGCATCTGCCAGAGTGGATACGAACCCTGTTTTACCTCTAATGCCCTGGCCAACTTGCGGCCGAGGCTGGTTGCTTGTCTCAGGGCTTGGTCCCAATGGTGAGTGTGGGCCGCCATACCGGGTAATACCCTCTCTGCCTCGATCAATAACTTGAAATTGACGTGCTTGAGCGCCGTCTTTTGTCCACCGCTGCGCCCTGCCTGAACAATGCCCGCCCCAACCTTCCAGATGCGGTTGCGAGCCAGCCACTCATCCAGGTTACCTTCTTCCCTGGCTTGGAAATAGCCCGACATGCCCGTATTGCGGTTCCAAAAGTCAATCAACAGACCAGGCAAATTAAAGTCAAACACGGGCGCACCGTATAATACACCCTCAGATTGACAGGTTTGAATGTCGGACAGTAACCGCGCCATGTCGTCGCCTTGTGGGCAGGAGCCTCGGGCGCAGGCATAGCAACCCTTGCAATGCCGGATATCGTAATCGATCAAGTGGATCAGTGCAGTTTGAACATCTCGTCTTCTCGCTGCTTCCAGAGCCGCTTCCAACAATTTGACCGTATGGCCGTTCTTCCGTGGACTGCCGTTTATGGCTAGAATTTTCATGAGGCTTGTCTCCTATTTTATGCGTCGGGCTATTATTTCTGTGTGAAGATGACCTTGACCGGTAATCCCACCAGCGAAACCGTTTCTTTTTTTAACAACCGTACCCACTCCGTAAGACCCCTGGCAACGCCCGGATGCCACAGGAGATTACAATTCATTCTGGCTATGCCGGTTACGCTTAGCTCCATCAGTATTGTTCATTTCTAACCCGCTGATGGGCGGCCTCCACCTTGTCGGGCGATATATCAACGGCAATCACCTTGCATCCGTATTTGCACGCCAGGCTGCAGGCCGTAGTGTTGAGCCTCCCGCCAATATCCAGAATGCATGTCATGGACCGATTTGGTAGGCGCGGGTCATCTCGTCGGTCTTTTCCCACCCACCAGGATGAAGCACCTCCAGGCTAGAATCGTAGATAAGGTTGTCGGTTTCTGATACTTTACCATTGTTACTGATTCCATTAGCCGTAGAGAAGCTCACCGACCTGGCGTAAAGTGGATAGATCCGAAACATCGTGATCCAGCAGTGGCAGGCGGGTTTTGATCAGTCCATCGAAGCGATTTTCGATCTCACCCAGATAACGGTTCTGCAAATTAGCCCTTGCTTCCAAAAACCGGTTGCCTTCGATGACCTCGGGCAGGATGCACTGATTTATAGCCAGCGATTGAACGGGGATGCCGAGCCTGTCCAATCCAGTGATGGCGCTGAATGTTTCCTCGATGGGCAATCGTTCAGGCAGCAGCACCATAGTAAAGACTGTCGTTGAACGATTCCGCATGACATTCAACGCGTTTTCGTATCGTTGCTTATCCCGTTCCAAATCTTCAAATGAATTCCCGTCCATGTTCATCAGTTTCGCCAGCTCTCTGCCATCCTGGATCTGCTTTTGTAGGAATCCTGCCCAGTCAAAAGGTATCGCCAGCTCACGCAAGGTCTTGCCGGTGGGCGCTGTATCGAAGACGATAACCTCGCTATCCGGCTCTTCCAGGAAAGTGGCAAATTGATCGAAGGTCGCCATCTCATCCAGGCATGGGGTGCTGATGACCTCGTTGCCAAAGGTACCAGTCATCTGGGACATCATACTGTTCAGACGTTTGGTATAGACGCCTTTGGCATCACTCGGGTTTATGTTGAGTCCACACAGGTTTGGTACATGGTGAATAGGCACCCGTTCCTCGCCGCCAATAGGCTGGGCGAACATGGCGGAAAGGCTTACTGTGGGGTCGGTGGAGACGATCATGGTTTTGTAGCCCCTGTCTGCAAACCAGGTAGCTGTCGCCGTGGCGAGCGTTGTTTTACCAACCCCGCCTTTACCACCGAAGAATAGATACTTGGTATTTCCATCAGGTGACATAAGTTGCTGGAGCTGTTGATCCATTGTTTTTTCTCCTTTTATTTTGGGTTCGTGGTTGCCAGTGTTAGTAGTGCTGACTTGATGTTCTCAAGTTCCGGTATGCCATAAGAGATGGGTTTGCCGTTAATAAGAATGGCCGGAACTGGCAACTGCGCAGATTGGGACATGTTCATGAGCTCCGCCATGATTTGCTTGGACACGCCACCGAAAAAAGCAGTGGTCGCAGGCATAATTTTCACCTGTGCCATTATGCCTGTTTCAGAGATGGCTTGCTCGACAATCCGACGGGCTTGTTCATCCAGGGGAGCCATGCCAGGTATACAGCAGGCGGCTGAAATGATCACAATGCCCACAGATGTTTCCTTGCGACGAAAATCAAGTTCCATTGGATTAGTCTCCTTTACTTGCAAACTACATTATTTGTATATACTAAATATATAAGTAAAAAAAGAGTGCGAACTAACGCGCTTAAGGAATACAACCATTCTTCCGCACTTTTTCGATAGCTGCAATGACCCGTTCCAAAACCTGCAGGATGCCATGCCGCTCATTCTGCGGGATTTCGGTTAACACCTTCCCGAAAAAATATTGCTGGGCTTCCTCCAGGTTGTGCCTTATTTCTTGCCCTTTTTCAGTGAGGCTCACTCTCACCACTCGGCGATCCTCATCATCAGCAGTACGGCGAACAAATCCTTTGTCAACCAGTTGATCAATCATGCGTGTCATCGTGCTGTTGGCTAATCCCATGGCTTCGCTCAACGCGTTCATCGTTATCCTCTCACTTTCAGGCAGGGTGAGGATGGTATAGCCCTGGGAAGCTGTCACGCGATATTGACCCATGCACATCTGATCGCAGAGTTCGTATTCCCTGACAAGACGGTAGACATAATGTTGCAGATTATTGGCAAAGGCCTCAAGTTGGCTTGCGCTCATGGAAAGTAATCCTTTTATATTTGTATTATACAAATAATTCTTGATTTGTCAAGGCCCGGTTGACTTCTAAAACCGGTGTTGATCAATGCTGGCAGAATGCTCATCGCCACAACGGCATGACTCCCACGGCTCGATAAGATTGAACTTTCATCACCTCGCGACAATGGATATAAGGTATCAGAGTCTTCTCTCTAGAAGTATAGATACATTAGAAAGTAAGCTAATGGAACTCCAAACACAATACTCCGCAAAGTGCCTTTGGCTGTCGAAATGGATAGATCTTGTTTTGTTTTTGTTTGGGGTGGCTCAAGCATTGTTTATTCTCGTTATCAACAATGTGTAAATAATTTGAAAACATGTATTTGGTTGGTGAGATTCTTTGATCTTACAAGAATTTAGGTAACAATTGGTGGTAATTCGATGATGGGGGAGAGAATCTGAAAATAAACTAAACCTTGACAACAACTTTAGATTTGTTTACAATAAACCTGAAGTTTAAGTTTAGATTTAGGAGTAAAAAAATGACTGAATCGAAATTTTACACGATCAGCCAGACTCTGGCGCAATTGCAGACCGAGTTTCCCGACCTTACCCTCAGCAGCCTGCGCTTCCTAGAAAAAGAAGGCATGCTTCAGCCTCACCGTACCCAGGGAGGTCATCGACTCTACAGCGATGAGGAAATCGCCCGTATCCGCCTGATCAAACGCCTCCAGTCCCAGCGCTATTACCCTCTGGAAACCATCCGGCACATGCTGGGCAAATTGGAACATACCAAAGACATTGAAGGAGAGATGGCTTTCCTGGAATCGCTATATACACCCCTCAGCTACGATCCAGATTATAAGCCCCTCAGCCGCGAGCAACTGTCCGAGCGCACCGGCCTATCCCCCGCCGACATCCTCCGCCTGGAGGAGATGGGACTTCTCTTCCCTTATGCCAATGGCGCTGGACTTCGTCACGATGAGGATGACCTGAAAACGGCGGAACTGGTCGCGCGGGAATTGAAATTGAATGCCATTATGGACGATTTCGCGCCTCTGGGAGCGGCCATGCGAACGCTCGTGCAGGAAGAGTTCGTCCTGTTCCGTAAACTGGCTGGCAATGACAATCCCCCAATCGAGCGCGCCCAACAACTCAAGGAAACGGCTGACCTGGTTCACGCACTGTTGCGGGCGAAACTCTACCGCAAGATGATCCAAAGGAAGGGCGAAAGGCAAGTATGAAATTTCGTCGCTTTATCTACAGAACGCGTGGTCTCTATCTCCTCGTCGCTCAAACGCTTATCCTGTGGTTCAAACAGCGCACCGGGTCGGATGTGTCCTTGCCATTCTACCTATCGCTGCTGACAATCGTCGCTGCCGCGCAAATTTTTCGCACTTGGGCAGCAGGATTCGTGGGGACAACTGCCCGCCAGCGTGAGACTCACGCCGATATTCTGTTGACTGCTGGTCCCTACGCTCACGTGCGCAACCCAATGTATTTGGGAAACCTGATTATTACCACGGCCATGGCGGCAATGTCTGGCCTGTGGTATGCCCTGCCCATTGCCTGGGCGGCTTACGTCTTTGTTTACGCCAATGTGATCCCTTATGAAGAATCCTATCTGTGGGGGTTATTCAGTGAGGAATACAAAAAATATTTCCGGGCTGTACCGCGCTTGTTACCCACCCTGCGCGGTTACATCGCGAGACAGGGCGTCTTCCAATGGCGGGAAGGACTGGCAAACGAGACAGCCGCTTGGGTGGCTCTGCCAATCCTCTGTTTCTTTTTCTGGCAACTATAGCAAGGAACGAGAATGAAAAACAATATCGTTCATTTGTCAATCATTTTCTATCTGCTTATCGTGGGACTGGTCTACGTTCCGACCATCGGCTTGTGGGGAAACATAGCGGGCCTGCGCGCCATGCATGTTGACATTCCACCATCGGCCAGTGATGCGGCTTTTCAAGTCAAAGCCTTGGCGAATTTCCTAGCCGGGGTGATCCTGCTCACCGGTTGCGCCGGGTTGCTCAGGCGGCAGGCTTGGGGAATACCTGTCACCGTGATAGGCCTGCTCTGCCAGATAAACATTTACATCGCAGAGATCATCATCTTCCGCTACCTGAACGCGATGGGCGCGGCCGCGGTGGTCATCCCACTGGATGCAGTCATTATCTATCACCTCCTCCATGAAAAGGAAATTTGAAATGTCAACGAACAACGAAAAGTATTTGATCACCGGCGCGACCGGCTTTATCGGCTCGCACCTGGCAAAAGACCTGGTTGAAAAAGGGAAGAGCATCAAATGTCTCGTCCGCCGGTCAAGCCCCGAAGCCTCCATTAAATTTTTGAGCGGGCTGGGAGCCGAGTTGGTTTACGGCGATCTAATTGATGAAAAGTCGCTTATGGAGGCTGTGAAAGGTGTCGGAACCGTTTTCCACCTGGGCGGCGGCGGGAGAGTGGACATGCCCGAAGACGTGTGCTTTCGCATAAACGTGGACGGCACGCGCAACCTGCTGGAGGCTTGTCTGCGACAGGGCGGAGTCGAAAGGTTCATCCACGTCAGCACGTGCGGAGTGATGGGCGACGTCCAAAACCCGCCCGCTGATGAAACTTACCCCTACAACCCGGAGAATATGGCTTACGCCAGAGCAAAGACCGAGACGGAGAAAACAGCCCTCTCGTACAGAGACAGGTTATCTGTCCGCGTGGTGCGTTTTCCCCTCGCATACGGATCGCCCCTGATTGACGGCGATCTCTCCCAAATCGAAGGAGTCACTCCCATGTCCATGATCTTCTCCGCCGTCCAAAAGGGCCAGTGGATGTACTTCGGGGACGGAATGACGCTGATCCACTGCATCCACGTGGATGATATCGTGTGTGGGGTAGAACTTGCCGCTGAAAAAGGGAAGACCGGCGAGGTGTACATCCTGGCCGACGAGAAAGCCGTGCCGATGAAAACACTCGTCGAAATCTCCGCCAAGGCGTTGAATGTCCCTGCTCCCAGGCGTCACATCCCCCTGCCAGTGGCGATGACGATGGCGTTGTTGATGGAAGCGGTCGCCAGACTCACGCGCCGCAAACCCATGCTCACCCGTGAAGTGGTGCGCGGATTTACCGCCACACGCGCCTTCAACACCAGCAAGGCCAGGCGCGAGTTGGGCTTTCAACCGGCTTTCCGCTTGGAAGAGGGTATACAAGAGACCGTGAAATATTATCAAAAAAGAGGATACATCCAATGACTCAAACGAATAGTCATATGCAAGGCAAGGTTTGTCTGGTCACCGGCGCGACTTCTGGCATCGGCGAGGTGACAGCGCGGGCATTGGCACAGATGGGCGCCACCGTGATCGTGGTGGGACGCGACGCACAGCGCGGCGCAGCGACCCTCGAGCGGATCAAAAAGGCGGCGCCCACCGCCCAGGTCGAATTCATGCTGGCGGATCTCTCGTCGCAAGCGCAGGTTCGCCAACTTGCGCAGGAGTTCAAACTCAAATATTCACGGTTGGATGTGTTGGTGAACAACGCTGGAGCATGGTTGACCAGACACCAAGAGAGCGTGGACAGGATCGAAATGACTTTTGCTCTCAACCACCTGGGCTACTTTTTGCTGACAAACCTGCTTCTCGAAACACTTAAAACAAGCGCTCCTGCGCGCATTATTAATGTTTCGTCTTACGGTCACGAAGCGGGGCGGATGAATTTCGATGATCTGCAATTCCAACACAGGTATAACGGTATGCAAGCCTACCGGCAGTCCAAGCTCGCGAATATATTATTCACTTACGAACTGGCACGGCAGTTGACGGGGACAGGTGTCACAGTCAATGTCCTTAATCCGGGTCTGGTGGCGACCAATTTTGGTTTAAATAACTTTGGTCTTAACAACAGATGGTTGAAGAGCCTGTTGAGGCGAGTATACGCTTTGGCGGCGATCAGTCCGGAACAGGGAGCGCAGACGGCCATTTATTTAGCGGTTTCGCCGGAAGTGAAAAGTGTGACCGGCAAGTATTTCATGAAGGAAAAAGGAGCCCAATCTTCACCGGCTTCTTATGACATCGCGGCTGCTTCACGGTTGTGGCAATTGAGCCAGGCTTTGACCAAGATAAACAAGGAGAATTGACGTGGATGAATCTTCAAACACACCCGTCGCATTGATCACTGGCTGTTCAACTGGTATCGGCCGCGCGACGGCTCATCTGCTCGCCAAAAAAGGCTGGCACGTTTTTGCCTCCGCTCGCCAGTTGGGGACAGTAACCAACCTTTCAAGCGGGCGCATCACCCCATTGTGCCTGGACGTGACCGATGAGGCAAGCATGGCCACCTCCGTGCAGGAGGTATTGGCAAAGGTTGGGCGCATAAACGCACTGGTCAACAACGCCGGCTATGCCCAGGCAGGGCCAATGGAGGAAGTCAGTATGGATGAAGTCCGCCGCCAGTTCGAGACCAATGCTTTCGGCGCGTTGCGGATGACGCAACTCGTTATGCCGACAATGCGCGCCCAGGGAACGGGGCGCATCATCAACGTCAGTACGATGGGAGGGCGAGTTGTGATCCCGTTCATCGGTACGTACAACGCCAGCAAGTTCGCCTTGGAGGCAATGAGCGACGCACTGCGGATGGAAACGCGGCCCTTCGGTGTGCGTGTGATCCTGGTCGAACCGGGAGGCGTGCGTACGAATTTCAACGCGGCTGCCAACCAGAATGCACAACAGCACACCACCAATATAAAATCACCGTACAATCGGTTTCTCGTTTCGCTCATGCGTTTCACCGGGCAGATCGAAGGAATGAGTTCAACGCCAGAGACGGTTGCCAAAGTGATCCTTCGCGCACTGACAACGAGGAATCCCCGCGCCCGTTATATCGCCACGCCGGACGCGCGCATTATGCTTGCTGTCATGCTCCGCATGTCCGACAGGATGCGTGATGCAGTGTGGAGCAGAATGCTTGGGTTAAAGGCTTAAAAGTAGAAAGAATCTCTTATGATGAGAAAAACAATGGAAGGTCTGGTTATCGGCATCGTCATTTGGATTGCCGACGCATTGATAATTATCCTGCTGGGACAAGTCGCCCTATTTTCCATTGGCCGCGCCTCCAAGCGCTTTTCTGGCGGCTCCCCTCATGTATGGCGTGACCCGGTTCCACCTGCGAAGCATCCCGGTAGCAGAACAAACAGCCACCGCGACGATCCTGGGAGTGACTGTTGCGGCTGTGCAATTTCCACTCGATGCGTTGGATGGTTTGTCATCGCGAATTTGGGATATCCACCGCTGTCCCAGGCAGCCCGGGGCGCAGGCGTTTTGGGGTTGCTGATTGCTACTTTTGGCTGCTGGTCGCGCCCCATTGAACTGCAAGCGCGATCGCCCGTTCGAGGGGAAAGGAGAACATTGGTCAATGAAAATATGTATATCCCTGCTTTAGCAGATGATAGGGCTGAAAGAAATATGATGTGCTTTACCTCAAATTGCACCGTGTTTTAAATTTCGCTGGCGTGCCATGAAAGCGAGAGGTTTCAAGAAGATCGCCAGCGCACGCGCAAGGGTGCGGGTAATTGCTTGCTGGAGTTGGTGGAAGAAAAAGTTAGCACATCAGAAACCCATTTCTCCATCATGCATTGTGATGCTGACGAAGAAGCTCACGATCTCGGCGAACAGGTCATTGCTGAGGCTGGATCGGTCATCGGTACTCACGCCGCCCAGTTCATGCTCAAGGTCCTGGCATAGACTGAATGGTGTTACTCTCCCATCATCCGCACTGGAGAGGAAACCGCCCTCTCACTCTTGGCTGAAAGTCAGTCAAACCATAGGAAATGAGCACCTCCCAGTTTCACCGTCGCTGTATTCCTGCGGGATAGTGGTTGGTAGTTGAATTTTTCAAAGGCTCCCTTGTGCATCACCACCTAACGGTACATGTTTCAGCTGACTATGGCAAGACTCTCTTCAACGGCAAGTTTATATTGGTTTTAATTGTTTGTTCTTTTAGCCAGCCATGAAATACTGGTCGGCTTTTCTTGGTCCGGACAGAAGGTAATGTCCGTAGTGGAATCTATGTCCAAGCAATTCATGACGCAAAGCAGAGACATCCGCTTTCTCGCGAATCAGGATTTGATAGATGCCCGCCCGTTCAATCTGACCGACAAGGATCAGACCAATAAGCCGGTTGCCGTAAAAAACCAATTTTCGATATGTCTGGCCTTTCCGTTCGGTATATATTTCGACACCATCTCCCGGCAAAGCCTGCACCTCACCGACCGATACGACCGGTAAGCCACCCAGTTCCATAGCGTTGAGAAGACTAAAGGCGCCATTATAATTGGAAATGCCTCCAGCCATGTTATCCCCGGCGATACGACCCATTTCGACGGCGTTGGTCCAGATCCCGCTGACAATAGGATCACCGGATACGATATCCTTCGTCTCGACCACATCCCCGGCAGCGAAAATATGTGCATCATTGGTTTGCAGCCGTTCATTCACCAGCAGACCCTTTTGGGTGCGCAGCCCTCCGGAGGTTGCCAATTCCAGGTTAGCGCGTACACCGACTCCCGCGATCACCAGGTCAGCCTTTAATTCGACCCCATTATTGAGGGTGACGGATGTGATCTTTTTGCCTTCGTAATTGACAGTCTTAAATGTTTGACCGAGGATGATTTTGATCCCTGCGTCAGCGACGGTATGGGCAAAGATGGCCGCGCTCTCCTCATCCAGTTGCTGTGGAACGATGCGGTCAAGCAGTTCAACAATGCTAACTTCGATGCCAAGATGCCGCAGGGCGAAGGCTGATTTCATCCCAATGCGCCCTGCCCCAAGAATAACAGCGTGTTTAGCGTCTTTGGCAACCTTTGCAATACCCTCTGCGTCTGCCCAGGTTCGCAATGTGAACACACCAGGGCCATCCAAACCGGATATATTCGGACGGATGGGGCTGGCCCCAGTGGCGATCAACAAGCGGTCATAGGATAGACTGTCAGCAAGTTCAAAGGCCAGTATATGGTTTTTAGAGTCTAGAATCGTTGCATGGACACCCAGACGCAAATCAAGGTTTGAGGGAGTCAGGCGCGCCTGGCGCGAGATATCCTCTCCCGTTTTTTCGTTGTAGATCAAATACGGGATAAGAGGGCGATAGTACGGTGGATGAGTTTCGTTAGAAAGTATGACGATCTCAGCGCCTGGATCGCGCTTGCGAATGGCTTCAGCCGCTGCCATGCCTGCCGCTGAAGCTCCTACGATCACGTGTTTCATCGGATCATCCTCCTGCGATCGCAGCCGCAAAAGAGGCGCGTTTTTCTTTGCTGAATTTCTCCACGTCTTCAAAGACCAGCGCTTTGGTTGGGCAGGAGTCAACACAGGCCGGGGATTCACGTTCCGGGCACAGGTCACATTTAACAGCCTTTCCTAGTTCAAGTTGGCGCCCGATCACCCCGTACGGACATACCATCACGCACGTCCAGCAACCGATACAGCGACTCGAGTCGCACATTACCGCGTCGGTGATTGGATCACGAAACATGGCACCAGAAATGCAAGCCGCCACACACGGAGCGTCATCACAGTGACGGCAGAAGATGGGAATCTTGCGCCCGTCAGCCGCCTCAACATAGACACGATTCATCGGGTGCGGCTTTTCCGAGGGACTGGCAAAGATATTCTTGGCCTGAGAATGCTCGATGGCACATTGCATCTCGCACGTCTTACAGGCTGTACACAGATCAGGTTGAACAAAGATGCGTTTCATCACTCACCTCCTAGGCAACGACTTTCTCTGCCAGGCCGAGACCTTTGCGGCGTTCATTCATGACCTCGAAGAGTTTTTCCGCAGCCTTGACCGGATCGAGTTCGACGATGAAGTAACCTCCCAACAAATCCTTGGCTGTCTGGGTGAGCACCTGGGTGACCAGCGGACTGCCGGTGACCGGCGGGACAACGCCAATATGGGTGGGTAGTCCGAGTGCCACCGCCCATGTGCCAATGCTGACGGCTTTCTCCATGGAGGCCTCCGGTGCGGAGGCAACGACTGGCAGTTTATCCAAATCCACACCCAATTTATTGGCGATGGCTACGGCAATGGCAACCGCGCGGGTGTTATCTACGCATGAACCGGTGTGCAGGACGAGCGGGAGGGGTGCATTCAATCCCGCCGCGTTGCCGAGGGCGGTAAGCACAGCTTTCAACCCGGGACCGGCATTTTTTTCGGTAGCAGCCGGGGTCATCAGACCATGCCGGGCGAAGGCTCCTGAAGCACAACCAGTAGCCAGGATCAATACATCGCGCCTGGCCAGTTCCTTGATCATGGTGACAAAGTTGCGATCCTGCGGGATCTTGACATTGTTGCATCCGGCGAACAGGCAGACACCGGTGATATTGCCGTTTACGATATTGTCGATTAGGGGTTTGAGGGGATCAGCTGCATCCAACTTGGAGAGAATGCCAATCACTGCCTCAGCAGAGACCCCTGCGATGGCTGTGTTGCGGATATCAGGAATATGGACCTTGGCAGCATCACGCTTCTTGAAGGCTTCGATCGCCAGGTGGATAATCTCGCGCGCCCCCTCTGCAGCGTGTTCCTCCTCGAAGTTGATGTGGGTCGCACCGGGCATTTTGGCGATGCCCATGGTCGTGATGACCTGGGTATGGAATCCCTCCGCTACCTTCGTCAGGCTGGGCATCACACACTGGTAATCCACCACCATGGCGTCCAGAGCGCCAGTAATAATGGCAAGTTCCTGCGATACGGAGGAGGTCGCCATGGGAATGCCGTGCCGCATCAACACTTCGTTACCCGTGCAGCAAATGCCGACAATATTAATGCCCTCGCTCGCGCCAGCTTTCCGGGCTTCGTCTTCCATCTGCGGTGCGAAAGCCACAACCATATCTGAGAGAACCGGATTGTGTCCATGCACGGCAATGTTGACTGCGTTCACCTTTAATGTGCCCAGATTGGCCGAGGCGACGGTCGGTTGCGGAACGCCGAAGAGGATGTCGGAGAGGTCGGTTGCCAAGGCCATGCCGTCGTAATCGGCAATGGCGCATTTGATGCCACCCAGGAGCAGATTGACCGGGTCAGCATCCACACCGTTGGTGGTGCGATGCATGACCTCGGAAATGGCTGAGTCGATGCCAAAGGGCAGCAAACCCATCTCTTCAAACTTCTTCAACCGTCCGGTGGTGAGCGTTTTCATGGTCCACCCAACCGGTGTGCTTCTCTCAGAAAATTCTTCGAGAGCCAGATCGGCCAGTTCAGAGGCAACCTGTTGATCGGACTTGCCAACCAATTGGATGCCCTGCCGCTGGGCGACGGCGCGCAGTTTGTTAGAATCCTTGATGCTGTAGTCCGGCGCTTTGCCTGTGGCGAGTTTTTTTAGGGTGTGGGCCAGGTGTTTGGCATGACCGGAGTGGGCTGCGGTCCCAGCCGCAATGGAGCGATCCAGGCCGCGCGCCACGAAAGTGTCAGCCGTGGCACCGCACACACCAGTCTGCGGACCATTGCCAAAGGGATCAATGCGACAGGGTCCCTGCAGACAATGGCGACAACACAACCCGGTTTCACCAAAACCGCATTGAGGTACCTGTGCAGCATACCGGTCCCAGACAAGCTCAACGTCAAGTTTCTTTGCGACGCCGAGCATTTCGATGGAATCGGGAGAAGTGGAACGATCTTCAAACATAGTGCCTCCTTATTTAATCACTCAAATTAGATAAATATTTGCAAAAAAACACCCCTGGACCAAAGAAAGCCTGGGGTGATCACACCTGAACACTTAAAACCAATCGAATCGAGCTTATTATCACGAATTCATACTAGCACAAATAGATAATTATATCTACATGGTACAGTGCCATTATTCTGACCCACATGGGTCATTTGACCTGCAATAATCCCCGCTTCCCTGCTTCTGCTGCTGCCTGTACCCTGTTCTCAACCCCTAATTTTTCGAAAAGTTCCTGGACACGTCGTTTGACGGTCGTTTCACTCCAGAACATAACCTTGGCAATGGCGCGATTACTTTTTCCATCCGCGACCAGGTGGATGAGGTGCAACTCTTCCTCCGTCAAACCGGAGAAATCCTGTTTTTGAACACGAGCCATTTCCGCAAACTGGCGCAGAACCTTACCCATCAGATCAGGGCTAAGCTGACTCTCACCGGCGTGTACCGAACGAATCGCATCTGCCAGTACTTCATGAGATATATTCTTTAGCAAATAACCATGAACTCCCGCCTCGAATGCCCCGGTGATATATGCCTCGTCGTCATAGGTCGTCAAAATGATTATCTTAACATCAGGTCGAGTGCGATGCAATTGTCGAACGACTTCAGTACCATCCAATCCCGGCATCTTGATGTCTAAAAGGACAATGTCAGGGTTGCAATCCTGGACTTGTCTCAGTGCGATGAGACCATTTTCAGCTTCACCAACAATTTCGATATCCGGGTGATTGATCAGCAGGCTTCGGATCCCTTTTCGAACCAGTTGATGATCGTCCACTACCAGCAGCCTGATCGGTGTCATGGTAATTGCCCGGACGGTACGATCAGAATAATTCGGGTACCGTGATCTGGTTTTGTTTGAATATCAATTTGGCCACCAATGCACTGGGTACGCTCCTTCATACCGATCAGGCCCAGATGCTCGCCAGGCGTATTTAAGAAATGCTCGAAGTCAAAACCAATTCCATTATCCCGGATGGAGACGATTACCCTCTCTTTGGAGAATTCCAATCGGATGTCTGCCAATGTGGCTTTGGCATGGGTGGTTATATTTTGCAGAGCCTCCTGAATCAACCTGTAGATCCCGATTTCAACGTCAGATCGAAGCCGGTAAGGATCACCTAAGACATTCAAGCTGCATTTGATTTGCGAGTACTGTTGACAACGGGTTGTGAATTGCTCAATCGCCGGCACAAGTCCCCTGGCATCCAGGATCAGAGGGCGCAGGTCATAGATAATACTGCGGATTTCAGTATCGATTTGTTTTAGCAAGGTCTGCACATCTTCCAAATGATCCGTGGCAGTGCTGTAATTAGCCAGAGCCAGGCTTTCCTTTGCACATTGTGTTTCGAAAAGAGTACTAACGATCATTTGGGTCATACCATCATGCATATCATGGGCAATGCGCGCACGTTCGGCTTCTTGAATATTCACTGTGGCATCCAATAATTTGTGGAGTTGCTCCGCTTTCTGTGCCAAATCGTCTTTCGCTATGGCCAATTCCTGAGTTCTCTCTGTTACCTTGCGTTCCAGTTCCTCACTGGAAGCATTTAACTGTTCATAAAGATTGGCGTTATGGATAGCTATCGCTACCAGTGAAGCATAAGTCACCAATAGCTGTTCATCTTCATCGGTGTAATTGGTGCTCTTGTTGGCTGCGCCAATCATGCCAATCGTCTGTTCGCGAACCCGCAGCGGCACCCCCAGAAACGCCCGCACAGATGGGTGACCGGATGGCTGTCCCACTCGTGCCGGATCATGCGACGCGTCCTCAGAGCGCACCGGGCGATTCTCCAGAATGGTATTACCAAATATGTTACGGCGCAGGGGGATCAAATGGAATCGATCATAGAACTCTGGCTCAGCCTTGAACCCCTGAATGGCGACTAAATCCAGAGCACTGCCATCCTCGGTGGTTAACCCGATAAACCCAAATTGGGATTGTGTCAGCGCGAGGCACTGGCTTAGGCTTGTATCAAGAACCAGTTGTAGATCACGCAATGCAACAACTTCGATAGCCAGTTGGTAGAGTGATTCTAATTTGTGTTGATAGGAAATTACTCCCCGTAACTCACATATTTCGCATTTAGGTTCGAAAACAATGGGTGAAACATCAAAAGTAGCCATTTATCGAATTCTCCGTTGCGCTGTGGTGAAGAGAGATAAATTACATATCTCCGAATTGGCAATATTTGAACCTGCTATGATATATAACCCTCTCGATTGGGTTGTGTTACATGCTGTTAACGTGTCACATTTCTTAATGACAATACCGGGCTGCGTCACAATGGGAATAGTGCACACAAGTAAAATATGAATGGTATTTTCCCATCTGGAAATATATTAGCATAATTGATTACCTAATCCAATTCATCGGAAACGAAATATGCGTTTCTTTATCAACAATTCTTACAAGCAAGGATTTTGTTCCACTCAGCGTTGCGTGACCTGTGCAACGTCCGGAGTAGGATGGTAATAGGAAAGATATTAGATTCTTAATCGAATGGAAAAGTATCAAACATCATAGTAAATGGCTGAAGATTTTATAATTTGGTTTAAATTGGGTTTGTAATTCAAAACCAGAATGGAAGATATGGAATGATAAGTGGTCAATCTACAATAATCTGAACAGACAAGGGATTTATAACCTTATGTACGGTTTTTATTTCAACCCTCATTATCCACCGGTCCAGAAGGACGATTTGCTGCAATGTTTTCTACGGCTACCTTACGGTTACCAGAATGGAAGACAAAACCACTAATACCCTCATATTTAATGCTAGATGGATGCACCTGATCCCAACTCTTAATCATCAGGTCAATAACCTTAAGTCAAGATTAATTCACAGTCTTTATGTTGATACCATATCTGTGCGATTTTAAACGCGTTCGGATTGTTATCTACACAGGCAGGGATGTAAGTGGCAAATCAATTGGCTTTGGCTAATCCTTCACCTTTGGTTAAATTCCTGGTTTTGTCGAGCAGCTTTCGTCTCTGGACAATGGACATGGTATCCAATCCCACCGCCAGGAGCAGTACCGCACCCTTGATGATCATTTGATAGAACTCGGAAAGGTTCATCTGGATCAAACCATTGAACAGCACACCCATGATCAATACACCAAAAAATACACCAGATAATTTTCCCTCTCCACCGGCCATCGAAACTCCACCCAACACACAAGCAGTGATCACTTCAAATTCCATACCCAGGGCAGTCCGCGGTTGACCAGAATTCAATCGGGAAAGCAGGATGATGCCGGTGATCCCACACAGCAAACCGCTGATGGCATAGACGGAATAGCTAATTTTCTTTACATTGACACCAGACAAACGGGCTACTTCGGCATTGCCCCCCAAGCCGTAAATATGACGTCCATACACAGTTTTGTTGAGCACAATCCAACCGATAACCATGGTCACAAGGAAAAGGACCACCGGGACCGGAATGGGACCTATACTGCCTTGACCAAGAAAGCGGAAATAATCTTCAAAGCCCTCATAAATTGGCATGGCACCGGTCAGGACATAAACGATCCCTCGAACGACTTCAAGCATACCCAATGTAACAATTAATGGGGGAATCCTGATCTTATTAATTAATGCCCCATTAAATAATCCTGAAGCTGTGCTGGCAATAATACCCAGCAGAGCGCCAATAATCGGGTTAATATTCAGACCTCCCGTTATTTCAGGGGGAATAGGCCTGGCAGCCATAAATAATGCACCAATAATCGCCGATAAAGCGACATTGGAACCTACCGCAAGATCAACGCCACCCGTAAGCATACAATAGGTCATGCCGACAGCCACAATTCCGGAAAAGGACACTTGACGTAAAATTTCCATTAAGTTATTGGGTTTAATGAAATTGGGTCTGAGCGCAGTAATGATAGCGACAAGCAGAACCAAAACCAGGGCTAATCCATAATCCTTTAGCACTTTACCAAGGGTCAACTTTTTCATGCAGGTTCTCCTTCGCTACATGCTTTCGCCAAAATGAGTTCTTGCGATAATTCCCGTTTATCAAATTCAGCGGTGATCATCCCATTGCAAATGACTAATACACGGTCACACATCCCGATAACCTCGGGTAGTTCGGAGGAAACAATAATGATACTTTTTCCCTCCTGCACCAGTTGGTTCATCAACGAATAAATTTCTTGCTTGGCGCCCACATCAATGCCCCGTGTAGGCTCGTCAAAAATAATGATGTCAGACTCACAGGCAAGCCATTTCCCTAAAATGACCTTTTGTTGATTGCCCCCGGATAGATTCTTGGATTTTTGCTCCAAACTCGGAGTCTTAATTCGAATAGCATCCACAAATTTTTGTACAGTTTTGTTTTCCATCTTCTGGTTGACAAAACCGTGACGGGCAAACTTCTTTATGGAGGCAATACTCATATTAAACCGGACGGACATTTCCAACAAAATACCATTTGTTTTTCGGTCTTCAGGCAAATAGGAAATACCGTACCGGATCGCATCTTGAGGCGAACGAATATCAGCTTTTACCCCCTTCACATAAATATCACCGATAAAAGGATCAGCCCCAAAAATGGAGCGCACAAGTTCAGTTCGTCCAGCGCCTACCAATCCTGTAATCCCAAGAATTTCATTGCGCCGTAAATCAAAAGAAATATCTCTCAATTTGTGATTGGTCAATCCTTGTACTTTCAAGATCACTTCGTTACTTTTTTGATTGTTTTGAGGAAATTTACCGGATAATTTTCGACCAACCATGAGGCTGATCAGTTCTTCCTTGTTGGTGTCCGATACCATTTTTGTATCCACAAACTTGCCATCCCGAAACACTGACACCCTGTCAGCAATCTCAAAAACCTCCTCCAATCGGTGCGAGATGTAGATGACAGAGGTACCTTCACTCTTTAATTTCTGAATGAGCTTATATAAAATATCCAGCTCCCGCGTAGACAATGCGGCAGATGGTTCGTCCATTACAATGAGTTTGGCCCGGTTTAAAATAGCTTTTGAAATTTCCACGAGCTGTTGGTAAGCAACACTGAGGTTGGATACTTTTTCGCTGGGATCTATATCGCCCGCCAACGGTTTAAAGACCTCGCGCGCCTTTTGAAACATGGCTTGTTTGTCAGCGAATATTCCTTTTCGGGTTTCTTTTCCCAAAAAGATATTTTCTTCAATGGACATTTTGCCGATAAGATTAAATTCTTGATAGATGACACTGATACCCATTTGAATGGCATCGTGAGGAGAATAATGGGCATAGGATCGACCGTCAAACCAAATTTCTCCCTCGTCTCTTTCCACGGCACCTGACAATATTTTAATCAAGGTGGATTTCCCGGCTCCATTTTCACCTAAAAGGGCATGAACCTCTCCATGCTTGACCGAAAAGTGAGCTTGATCCAGCGCAAGCACACCGGGAAAGGCCTTGGTTATTCCTTTCATTTCAAGTAAGTTATCGCTCATACCTTCATTCCTCTTCCGGGTGCGCTAAACAAGCGCACCCGTACGATTCTTTTCCGTTTATTTAACTGAAAAGTGAAAACGGTTTTTTCAATTGATCGAGGATTTGCTTACGGATAAGCACAGATTTCAAGGATTTTTCCAAGAACTTAATTCGCTTTTATCCTTGATCTTCCGTGTTATCCGTAAGCATGAGATATCTTTATCCTTAACCCGTTTTGGTGTTATTAATATTTTTCAACAGCAGTTGCATAATCCACGGGTAGGAATTTTACATATTGTTTTTGGTCTACTGTTTTTCCAGCAAGAATATCTTTAATGAAGTTGTAGGAATCAATACCCAATTGTGCCGGCATCACATCCACATCACCGCGGTACATGCCACCTTCCTTGAGATATTTGATCCCCTGGCTGGTTCCATCAGCGCCAATGACTGCATATTGGTTATAATTTTCCGGTTTTATTTTTGCCATAAGAACTTCATAGGCGCCAATGGCTCCTGTATCGTCCGAGTCTGTCATAAATATTTTCACATCAGGATTGGCTTGCAAAATAGCTTCGGTAGCGCTCATGGCAGTTTGCACGTCGACCGAATTTTGATCGGAAACAATCACGCCGGTGGGGAATTCTTTCGCAAAGGCATCCCGCATTCCCTGACCTCGTTGGATCCCCGGGCGATAGTCATGCATACGAAGCAGAGCAGCCTCTAGCGCCAGACCAGGGAAATTCTGTTGCGCCCATTTCCCGGCAAGCGAGCCAATGGCATAGCCATACTGATATTCATCAACGTAAACATTCACGGTGGCAGAGGGAACTTCGGTAAACAGGGAGACAAAAACGATCCCTTGTTCTTTCAGCTTGGCAACAGAGGGTTCGAGGGCTTGACCATCAATCGTCACAGCAATGATTCCCTGTACGCCGGAGTTCGCCATAGTTTCAATGGCTTGAATTTGCTTGGCAGGATCGCCTTGTCCGTCTGCGACCACCAGTTCAACACCATCTTCTTTCGCCAATTTTTCAATCGCAGCCTGCATGATCACATACATTTCCCAGGATGCCATTTGATGAATAACGCCAATTTTCACGAGTTTTTTCGCTTCTGGAGCTGTACCAGTCGGAGTCTGTGCAACCTTGGGCGAGCAGGCTGCGAGAGCGACTAATAATGCAAGAAGCACAGTAAACGCCTTCAAGAAAAGAGAATCCCGACGGAAACACGATTTGGATGTTGACATTGCATCCTCCTTTGGTTTGCAAAATATGAATGGAATTAGTGGACACACCTAGGTGTGAGCGCAGAGTATTCTCTATGTCTTATTCTTTACCTCCTTTTCCACAAATCATCAGTGGATTCCCGATTGTATTGGTTGAAGTGCTGATGGATTGGAGTCCAAAATAGCCAGGAATTTGTAATTTTTATTTTGCATTTGGCTTTTCTCGCAACTTACCCAAACGTGTATAGGTCTGCTTTAAGGCAGGATATAGACCTTTATAAATCCCAAACAATTCCTTATATAGTTCATGGTTCTTTGGATCCGGCAAGCAAACACCTCTGCTGATTTTTACCGTTTGTTTGACCGCTGCTTCTATACTTTCAAATATGCCTGTACCAAATCCTGCAATCAATGCTCCACCAAAGGCAGTACCTTCCGTTTCTTCGGGTAACGAAACCATACAACCGGTCACATCGGCAATGATCTGCAGCCAGATTTTACTTTTAGCAATTCCCCCAGCCAACACAATTTCATCCAGATTGCCACCCAATTCGCGAATTAAATTGATATTGTCCAAAATGGAAAATGCCACTCCCTCCAGCGTTGCCCGTAGCAAATCTGCTTTCGTAGTTGAGGTACCCATCCCTACAAAACAACCTCTAGCATTGGGATCATTGTTGGGTGTATAGTCCCCGTCCAGGTATGGCAAGAAAATGACTCCACCGGCACCCGGTTTAACGGTTGAAGCCGCCTTGTTCATATAAGAGTAGGAATCTTCTCCGGTGATGGATGCCACCGCTGACTCAGCCTGACATAAGTTATCGCGCATCCATTTGTTACTCAATCCCGTGGAGGACATCACTGTAATCGCCATCGTAAGTTCCGGTATACAATGAGGATAGGTCAAAATAGTTGGATGGCTGATCGGTCCATTGGTATTGGCGGCAATGTTACCGGCCGAACCCACGGAGATAAAGCATTGCCCGGTGTTAATGACACCGGTAGTCAAAGCAACAGGAGATGCGTCATCTGCCCCAGCCACTACAGGAATGCCCACAGGCAGACCTGTCAAACTGGCAGCTTTCTCAGTTACCCTGCCTACAATTTCCCAGGAATCATACAGCTTAGGGTACAGGCTTGTAGGGAATCCCGCTTTTTGCAGTAATTCATCGTCCCATTCCCGTGTCTTGGCGTTATAAGGCGCATAAAATCCTGCTTCCGAACGGTTCCAACTCCACACCCCCGTAAACATGTAAACCATCCATGAGGCTTCGGTCATGACATGATGAGCTTTGGCAAATACTTCCGGTTGTTTCTTTTTCCACCAATACTGCTTTCCAAAGCCATTATAAATTCCCATGTAATTACCATTTTTCCTGACACATTCCTTACCGATAAGTTCTTCCAGCTCTTGTATCGTTGATAAATGGCGCATGTCATTGTAATGGACAGCTCGAGTCACTGGCATTCCATCCGCATCTACCAACAAAGACATGACAGTCCATCCGCTAAAGCAAATACCGGCAATCTCGTCCAGATTTACTCCATTTTCAAACCCCCGCTTTAACAGATTAATTGTTCCATTCCACCAATCCATGGGATCATATTCGATATACTCCGGATTTTCTGCCTGTGCTGGAAATATTTCTTCTACTTGGGTTGTAACAATTTTGGAAAGAGATGCATCCAAGAATACTGCTTTTAAGGTCGTTGTACCAAGATCAATTCCAACCAATATCTTTTTAGGCATCATTATTTCCTTCCTTGACAGGTTACATTAATTTAGAAGTCAGCCATTTTTGCTTTTAAGAATTTTGCTGCTTTGTAGATATTTGGATGGAAAGCAGGGTCTTCGTGGCACCACATTTCCGCCGCCAGGAACCCTTGATAATGAATTTCATGAAGCATACGAAAGCAAGCATCAAAGTCTACTGTACCTTCTCCAAAAAAGACATCCCGCACCACTCCGGGGCGAGTGTCTTTGAACTCCACTTCAACAATGTGTCCTCCGCCTGCAGGAATATCGGTGATGGGATTGTGCCCCATGGCAGAAATGTTTCCGGGATCCACCCCAATTTGCAAAAAAGCGGAATCAATGACCCGTACCAAGTGCAGTGCTTTCCTGGTGGTGTCCATAAATGTGCTATCCATGGTCTCCAGAGAAATGATGACCCCGCGGATGGCGGCGTGTTCCACACACTCTTTTAGGGAATCTAAAAACAATCCTTCCGTGTTTTTGTTGCGTGATTTTTCATACTCATCATAAGAGGCAATATTGATGGTTTTTGCGCCTACAAAAGAGGCAAAATCGAGAGCTCGTTTGCATAGCCGGATGCCTTCAGCCCGAATGGAAGCATCCTCACTCCCCAATGGGAAAAAACGGTTTGCCGTAAAAGCCAGGGTATATAGCGGAGTGTTCAGTGATTCGCTCGCCCGCCGAATATGCAGTTGTTCCTCACGGTTTTCCAAGCGGCTCAGTTTTTCCGGAGTGGCATCAATGGAGATCTCAAAATAGTTATATCCGGCATCTTTGATGAGCGAGAATTTATCTTCCCAACTCAAAGTCGAGCAAATAGCCTTTTCATATAACCCAAAAGGCAAATCTCGAAGCTTTAGCATCGCGAGCAAGCCTTATTCAAAAATCACATCCGGTTTCTGCAATAATCCACGCACCATTAACGAGAAACGGGCAGCAGGAGCACCGTCAATCACACGGTGATCATAAGAAAGGCAGAGTTTCATGATGTGCCGCGATTCGATAACTTCCGAGTTGTCATCGAGGTAACGGGGTAGGCGACTTACAGTTCCAACGCCCATAATGGCTGTCTGAGGGTAGTTGATAATGGGGGTGAAAAATTCGATTCCCAGCATACCTACATTTGTAACAGTAAATGTACCCTCGGTTAAATCCACTTGCGTCAATGCCCCTTGTCGGGCTTTGGCAGCAAAATCCACAAGTTCATCAGTCAGGGTATTGATATTCTTGGTATCGGCATTGCGTATGACCGGTACTGTCAACCCGCCTGGTATATCTACGGCAACGCCAATGTTGATATTCGCCTTATAGATAATTTCATTTCCATCCACTACCGTGTTGATGATGTCATGTTCTTTGATGGCAAGGGCGCATGCTTTAACGATAAGGGCTGTCAAGGAAAGTTTTTCATCTTTCCGCTCATTCAGCTTTTCCATAGCCCGGGTCATGTCAACTTCGGTGACATTGGTCAACCATGCGGTCTTTTGACAACTTTCACTCATGTTGGCAGCAATCGTGCTGCGCATGATGCTCATCCGCACCCGGCGGTCACGCGGGTCAATTTGGACTTTAGTAGCTGCGTTTTTGGGGGAAGTTTCTTGAAACGCACGTACTTCCTCTTCGGTAATCTTTCGATCACCACAAAAAGCAACCAGTGCCGCCACATCAATTCCCAATTCTTGCACCAACTTGCGAACCTTGGGAAGCATCTTCGCATGCACCCGAATTTCCGATGGAATGGCAGGTGCAGCAACAGTAATTTCATTTGTTGGTTTTTGCGCTTTGGTTCCTGCGATCCGTTTTTCCGTTTGTTCAATGAGTACCGACACATCCTCACCCGGCTGTCCGATAAGTGCAATAGGAGTAGTAACCGGGTAACGTTCTCCTAAGACTCCCCAAATCTTCAGCAATATGCCGGAGGCCGGAGATTCCATTTCTGCCACGGCTTTTTCGGTTTCAATGGAACATAGTACTTCATCAACCTTTACGCTATCTCCCACTTTCTTATTCCACTCAACCAGAACCCCTTCCTCCATCGTCAGGTTCATTTTTGGCATGACTATGATTTCTGCCATAGGTTCACTTCTCCTTCCTATTCCATAACTCGACGAATGGCATCGATAACTTCACGTTTTCCAATGGAAATGTTTTCTATGAGGATGGAATTGGATGGATTGGGAACGTCTTTACAGGCTACCCGAAGAACGGGTGCTATTAAACTGTCAATGCACTCTTCCGCAATAAAGGCGGCAATTTCACTGCCTACTCCACCGGTTTTATATCCCTCGTATGCAATTACCACCCGTCCGGTCTTTTCCACTGAGGCACGGATGGCTTCCTTGTCATAGGGAATGATGGTGCGCAAGTCCAGTACTTCTACGCTGACCCCTTCTTTTTCCATCAGTTCGGCTGATTCCAGGGCATCCCCCACAGTAGTGGCATAACAAATGATCGTGACGTCTTTGCCTTCCCGTTTAATATCCGCTTTTCCAATGGGAACAAAATATTCTTCTTCAGGTACATCCCCCGTTTTGGTATACAGTGGGGAGTATTCCAAAAATATCACCGGGTCATTATCTCGAATGGCAGTTTTCAACAAACCTTTGGCATCGTAGGGCGTGGAAGGAGCTACTGCCTTTATACCAGGAGAGTTTACCCACAAGGCATCAATATTGCCACAGTGGTGAGGTCCCGAAATGATTCGCATCCAGTTACAGGTGCGAATGACACAGGGACAGTTGATTTTTCCACCGCTGACGTAATGCAGCGTTCCTGCCTGGTTATGGATTTCATCCGCCACCAGTGGCATCAAAGAACCAAACATAATTTCCACCACCGGACGCATCCCATAGGCTGCAGCACCCACAGCTACGCCACCGATTGCCGCTTCCGAAATTGCCGTATCCACGACACGTGCTTTGCCAAATTCTTCATCCAATCCCTTGGTGACTCTAAAGCTTCCGCCTTGTACCCCGCCAAGGGCTTCCCCAAGCAAGAAGACATCTTCATCGTGAAGCATTTCCTCACGCAAAGCCTCCCGAATTGCATCCACCATTTTCATATTCTTCATCACGAAATTCTCCTTTGGTTTAAACCGGTTGGCTAAAGACATCATCCATCCCGTCTGAGGGGTTGGGCAGGGGACTGTTTTGGGCAAAGGTAAGGGCTGCTTGGAGCATTTCCTGGGCGCGATTTTTGCAGGCTTTTTCTAAGGCATCTGTCAAGATCCCTTCTGCACGAAGCTTGACTTCAAAGCGGGCAATACAATCATTTTCCGGACTTTTTATTTTTTCCAATACTTCAGGTAATTGTCGGATATTGCTCACACTATCGGTCCATTTTCCGGTAATACATTCCAGCAGGCAGGGGCCCTTGCCGCTCCTAATATGATCTACATACTCTATTGCTTTGCTATAAATGGCATCCGGGTCATTGCCATCGACTGTAGCTCCGGGGATGTCATAGGCGAAGGCTCGGTTAGCAATTCGAGTACCAGCTGTCGTTTCTTCGCAGGTATTGCCCATTTGGTTGTTGTTAAATTCCACCACATACAAAATGGGTAGCTTCTGAACCGTCGCCATATTGAGGCTTTCATGGAATATGCCCCGGTTGGTGGAACCTTCTCCGCCAACAGCCACGACAATCTTTCCTCTCTTGCGTGCGACAAAACCAGCTCCGGTAGCGATGCCCCAGTGTTGCCCTACGACGGCATTTCCGGTCATGGCAAAGTGGGACATATCCATCAAATGTATTTGACCACCGCGACCTTTGGTGGTTCCAGTGGCGCGTCCGTACAACTCTGCCCACATGGCATTAAAATCACAACCTTTCGCCATGTAGTGTCCACCGCCACGGTGTGCAGTGACAAGATAATCATCGGGGGCATACACCTTGGCTAAGGTAGAAGGTATCGCCTCCTGTCCCAGGCATGGTAGCATATGTCCTACAATTTCACCTTTCTTAAACAATTCGCACATCTTTAGCTCTGACGAACGAATTTGTAACATTTTTTGATAGATATCCAGCCTGTCTTCCATATCCAACATCATTTTCACTGCTCCTTAGCTTTCATCAATGTGTTCTCAACAATATATATAATCAACCATTACAACTTACTTCATGATCCGTCCGTATTCAGCGTTGATGGATTTCAATTCCTCGTTCGTCAACTCCCAGTCCGCTGCCTTTGTATTCTTAATTGCTTTTTCAGAGGTGGTAGCGCCAATCAGCGCAGAAGTTACTCCCCGTTGTGCCAACACCCAGTTGATGGACACCTCTACTACATGGACACCACGTTTGTCGGCAATTTTCTTTAGAAAAGCTACCAACTCACGGCATTTGGACAGCATTGGCTCTGTATAATACCCATAGAATGCACCACGCAACTCGTTACCCGAGATCGGTAATGCTTCCACTTTACCTGCCAAAATACCGCCGCCGATAGAGCCGTAACTCAGTACGCCTACACCTTTTTCGGCACACAGGGCAATTACGCCATCCTCTGTGGATCTGCGGTCAAGCAAGCTAAGGGGAGGTTGTATGCTGGCAATATCCGCAATATCAATAGCAGTTTGGATTTGTACCGGAGTGAAATTGGATACGCCGATTGCTCTAATTTTGCCCTCGTTCTTCATTTTGACCAACTCACGCAGGCCGAGTTCGATCCCATGGTTTGCATCCGGCCAATGAATTTGATAGAGGTCTATGAAGTCGGTCCCCAGTCGCTTTAAGCTCATTTCCAACTCAATACGCATTACATTGGGATCCAAGCATTTCACATAGTTTTGACCGAAAAAGCGCAACACGCCTACCTTAGTTGCAAGGACAACCTTGTTCCGGCGACCTTTGATAGCTTTTGCTACAACTTTTTCGGATGCCCCATCCTCTCCGTAGGCTGCCGCGGTATCAATTAGATTTACACCGTTATCCAGTGAAGTATGAATTGCTCTAATGGCAGCACTTTCATCTACATCTCCAAAAAAGTCGTTTCCCATAGGCCATGTGCCGTGACCAATAACCGAAACATCAATACCACTGTTACCAAGTTTTCTATATTTCATATTTAAGTACTCCATTCATAACAAGAATAAATAAACCAAAAGGAATACATAAAATTGCAGCCTATTTTTTTTCAGGTAAATCTTGCCCCACTGAGGATTTACAGAAATCATATGCACGTCTGGTTTCCTCAGGAGTGAGAATATAGGGTTTACCCATTTGTTCGGCAATAAATGTAATATACGCCGTGACTTCTATGGTAATCAGGTTTTCAAGAGATTCCTCTACAGTACACCCACAGGCAAGTACACCGTGGTTTCTAATATTGCAGGCATTGCCATTACCAATAGTTTTTACAATATCTGCTAAATACTCCGGCGTATGCGGGTCGGGATGAACCCAACTGGTACACGGCACCGGCCCACCCACCAAATTGCCATGGGTGGTGGTAGTAACCGGTATTTCACGGTTAATACAAGCAAAAGCAGTAGCATAACGGGAGTGCGAATGGGTCACCGCATGTAAATCCGGGCGAGCCTTGAGAATTTCGGTAAACATGTCGCTGGCGATAGAAGGACGCCGTTTGCCATCAATCCTGGCCAGATTCATGTCGATAACGCACATGTCCTCCCAAGTTAAGTCATCATATTCCATTCCACTTGGGGTGATGACCACATACCCCGATTCTGGATCTCGTGCGGCAACCGTTCCACCCGCCATGACAATTAAGTCATATTCCCGGAGTTTCCACGCCACCTTGAGTACTCTCTCTCGTAATTCCTTGAGCATTTTAATCCTCTCCCTTGTTAAAATTTTCGAAAATGGCAAACCTGGATTTCATTGCGAGGCGGTGCGCTTCTGCAGAAGCAACTTCATGTAATTCTTGGGGTTGCTCCGTCCTTTCGGTCTCACAACGACATACCGACTCCTCGAATTTAGGCACTCCTTCCGAGGTTAATTTGCACAGATTCAATTATATTAGGTTACAATTATCCAGTTTACATAGTTTATAAAAAATGTAAATGGGTGTTAAGTTGAAACCTGCACATATGAGCAACATTTGGCACAGTAAAAAAAAAGACGCCGCAGTATCTTGTAAGATGCTGAAGGAGCGGATTATATGCAGTTTGAAGAGCGCAGAGAAACTTACACAAAAATAGCAACTCTATATTACCTAGCCGACATGTCCCAAGATGATATTGCCGAAATATTTCATATTTCTCGTTTTAAGGTTTCGCGAATACTAAAAAAATGCCGTAATTTTAGAATTATTGAATTTCACATCAACAACGAACCCGACTATTATGCTAAATTAGAACTGGAAATCAAGGACTTGTTAAGCATTGAGCAAGTAATGATTGTTCCCAGTGGTGTTACACTGCAAGAATCCAAAGTAAATGTTGCAAAGATGGCGGCAAATTACTTAGAAGGAAAAATTACGAATGGCTTAATAATTGGACTTTCTTGGGGAAGCACAATACAACTAATCCATAAATATTTTGACCCTCATACTCCGGCAGATGATGCGCTGTTTGTGCAATTATCTGGAAACCTGTGCTCCAGTAGCATCACACAGGAGGGTTATATAGATGGAAATATTCTTGTACAAAAATTTGCCGCTAAAGCACAATCAGGTTGGTCGGTCTTCCAAGTCCCATATGTTGTGCAAAACCCCGCGCTCAAAGAATTGCTTTATCAAGAACCACCGATTTTAAAACATGTTAATTTGTTTAACAAATTGGATATGGCATTGATTGGCGTTGGCTCTTCCAATCCGGACCGAAGTGATCCTTATCTTACGGGATATTTGACAATGGAAGAATCGAAAAAGCTGGCAGACGATGGGATGGGTGCAGATATCTGTGGTACCCGTTTGACATCCGATGGGCAAATTCGAGAAACTATTTTGACAAATCGAATGATAAGCATTGATTTAATGGACCTACATAAGCTATCCGAAGTCTGTGCCGTGGGAGCTGGTAGTGAAAAGGCACTCAGTTTAATCGCTGGTTGCAAAGGTGGTTTTATTAAAAAAGTTATTATTGATGAAGTATGTGCTCTCTCTATTATGAGCAGATTAGGAGATTTAGTAACCAACTAATAGTTCACGTAATTACTTATGTGGTAGAACTCATATATATAAATCAATAGCCATACTCTTTATGATGCATGCACGAAAGATTTACAGAACCGATCTATTGAGCTGACTCTTAATTACGTTATTGGAGTTGCACCTATGGATTCAATAAAATTTGATTTTTCTACAGTCAATAGAATCGTTTTCGGTGCAAGATCTATCGATGAAGTCCCGAAGGTAATAGACACTTTTGGTAAAAAGGCTTTCGTCATCCGGTCATCTCAAGCAATGGGCGAGATCTCACTCACGGATTTAATGGCTTCTGCAAATAAAGAATACATTATTTATGATGTAAAAGGAGAACCTTCTGAAACAAGTATTATTAAAGCTGTGAAAGTCGCATCGGACAATCATTGCGATTTTGTCATTGGAATTGGCGGTGGAAGCGTACTGGATACAGCAAAAGTGGTTGCCACTATGATGACGAACAAAGGTGAACTGATGGATTACCTGGAAACAGTAGGTAAAGGATTTCCGGTAAGGAACCGCTGTGCTCCTAACCTAGCCATCCCTACTACAGCTGGTACAGGTAGCGAGGTCACCCGGAATGCAGTGATCGATATCCCCGATAAAAAATTGAAAGTGAGCATGAGAAGCACTTTAATGTTACCTTGGGTATCGATGATTGATCCATTATTAACCCTCTCCTTGCCTCCCAAGATCACAGCCTTTACCGGGATGGATGCATTTATCCAGGTAATGGAATCTTTTGTTTCAGTTCGTGCGAATGTTATGACTGATTCGCTCTGTATTGAAGCTATCAAGAAAGCTGCAATACATTTGCGGAAAACATATCACCATGGAGACAATATCACAAGCCGAACCGAGATGTGCTTTGTCAGTTTGATAGGAGGGATGGCTCTTGCAAATTCTGGTTTAGGTGCTGTACATGGGTTTGCCGGTGCAATTGGCAGTATTTTTCACGCCCCGCATGGAGCAGTGTGTGCCAGCTTGGTTACAGCAGTCATGAAAGTCAATGTTTCTGCCTTAATGAAACGCAATCCTAATGGAGAAGCTCTGACAAAGTATCAAGAAATATTTAAGATGATCACTTCCAATCAGACGGCAACCTATAAGGATGGAATCCAATGGTTCATTGACCTTTGTGGAGACTTAGATATTCCGACGTTGAAAAAACTCGGGGTCAATCGTGGAGATTTCCCTGAGATCGTGAGGTTGTCTAAAACTACGAGCAGTATGAAAGCCAATCCAATTTTATTGGTAGATGGTGAATTGCTTGAAATTCTTGAACTAGCATATGAATAATTCTCTTTCCGATAAATGTTGTGTTAGGCTTGTAAACCCAAACGCCATACCCTTTGTAAACCTCATCCCAAGTAATTTACGCCAGAAATCGGCACTTCCCGTTCTGTCTGCCATGGTTGAAGAATCATGACATTGGATTGTTCTCTTTAATTAAAAAGCTATACCAAATTCAATATTAAAAAGCATTTTGTTCGCACATCGAAAAGATTATCCGGTTGAAATAAAAGGGGATAGTAATCTACTGACTCCCAAGATACACCAGAAATTTTACCCCCTCTTTAAACTGGCTTGACGTAAAGGTTGTGACCAACTCCTAATAATCTCTAGCGCGTTTGGATTGTTAACTGCCTGGGCAGGCGTATGGATTACAGAAGTTACGGCTTGTCAATGTGCCGATTAACTTTCTACAGCTACCAGAATAGAAGACATGGAAAACATAGAAAATATGGACGATTTAACCCCCATATATAGTATCAGATAGACAAAATACTACCATATATACTAGATATAGAACATCTGTGCCAACTCATAATCGCTTGGTCGCTGGTTCCCCCTTCGGGGACGCACGCGGCGAATCCAGCCGGGCCCACCTTTTGGTCATAAACCTCCCACGCGGGAGGTTTTGGTTTAATAAGTCCATCCTCCAAGTGACGGGGGATTATTTTCAAATTGGTAATGCCATCAAAAATTACATTTAGCGCTTGTTTCAAACGTAAAAAAGTTGTATAGTTTATCCAGGGTCGCGATGTTGTGATCCGTCAGGCTCCCGAAGATAAAGGGATGATGCAATCTGGGCAAGCTGAAATTTCGTATCTCAAGCAATCATCTATTTCAAAAATTGAAGCTGGAACAAGATCAGTGGCAGCAGAAGAAATTTTATATTTAAGTTATGCCCTAGATAAACCTATTATCTATTTTTTCCCAGAAGAATTTTCTTATGAATTAAGAGAAAACAGATTATCTGTATTAGAAAAAGAATTGCTTATGCATGTAAGAAGACTTGAAAATGATGATTTACGTAAGCTAATAGTTCAAGCAAGAGCTTTAGCCGAGTTCAAGAAATAAAATTACTTCAAGATTCTCATATAGAAAAAACAAATTGAATAATGGCACCAAAAGTTCCTAAACAGCACGAATTAAAACCTCTGCTCCTCTGGCCAAAGATAAATTGGCGGTTAGAGTTGATGCTGGCTATTATTTCCTTTTTGTCCGGTATATTTGTAATTTATTTCCCTATATCTCCTCAAGAAAACACTCTCAAACGCATCCGAGATGCTTTCGGAATAATTATTATTGTTTCTCCTGTTTTACTTCCAATCATATTATGGATCTGTAAAACAATTATTGTTGCAATTGTGAGGTCTTGTGATTACTCTTATCTTTATCATCACATTGAGCAACAAAATCTTGAAATTGAAGATCTAAAAGCGAATTTATCTGATATTCTTCAGAGAAACAATTATTATCAGGAATGCGAAATCATTCTTGCAAGCTATATTGATAACAACATCTATATTTCTATACAGTCAAAATTAACCTTGAAAGTCAATAATTTACTTGGAGTAGTTGATAATAGAGATGGCTCCCTAATGGGCATTTTTAGGATTACTGAGAGACGTAATAATCATTATTATGCTGTTGCGACTGCTGGAATAGAGCCTGTCTGGAAGGGTTATATTGTACAAAACAGCCAAGTCACAATGTTTCCAAACTTAAAAGCAATCTATCTACCGCAAGGAGAAAACCATGAGCGAACCAGAGCAGTTAATAGGTAAAGTAGCTAGTATTATCAATGAACGAGAATTAACAATTAATATTGGAATAATTGCAGGTGTAAAAGTTGGCATGATATTCAAAGTCTTGGCAGACAGGCCACTTGAAGTCCGTGATCCTGATAATGATCAAATTCTGGGGTCGTTAGACAGAGAAAAAGTCCGAGTTAAAGTTTCGGAAGTTTTCGAACTGTTTTCAATTTGCAGAACCTATGTAACACATACAACAGTTGGTAGGGGTGGTTTAATGGGGATAACTAGCGCAGCGTTACTTTATGGTGAGCCAGCTAAGGAGGTTGTAGAAACACTGAAAGCAGAAGACCACACTTTACCGCCGCCACTTTCTGAAGAAGAAAGTTATGTAAAACGTGGTGACAGAGTTATTATTGTAAAAAGTCCAGATTAGATGAATCTCTGGATCAGATAGATAAATTTGTATCCATATTGGATTTGAGACTAAGCACACTTGGTTAAGATAACAATGCTTATAGAAAACAGATCTCATAAGAATTTGAATCTAGAACCGCCAGTTTATTAACCTTCTATCAAGAAAAATGAAATCTATAATTCATAAGGTTCATCCAAAGTTCAAAATTGTTCCGGCAATGAACCTGGATAATCTTTCTTATTCAGCATTAATTGGAGCAGGATTTCATTTGGAAAAAATTAAAGAATATATTAATCTTCAATCTATACAAACTATTTTGAAAGAAGATAGTAGCTTAGATGAAGCTACCAAAAAAACTTTAGCGTCCGAAGTGAGCCAGTTTCATTGGCATATTCGCGCATTTTTTTGGGAGTTAGTGTCGTCATTTGATGTCATATTGCAATGGGAAAACTACCGATATGAACTAGGAATTCAAGAAAATGATGTCAAATGGGATAGAATTTCTGAAAAAGTAGGCAAAGCTAAAAAGGATCAACTAGATTGGAATCGTCAGTACGCCATACTTGAGGATGCTTGGAATAGCGACTGGTTCTTTGAAATTCGACAATATCGCAACTTTGCCCATCGAGCATTTATTTCCATCAACGCCGAATATAATGGTTTTTATGGAAAGGAGAAACCCAAGTTGAAAAAGATTTTCCTTACTCCCGCTAGGGAAGGACAACAAGAATACATTGATGTAGTTACTTGTCTATTGTCCTATTTGGAAAAAATGCTGGAATTAAGAAAAGAAATCTTTGGGCAGCAAACTTCATAAAATTTCGAAAAACGAGCTGGCTACTATTGCCATTGGATAGCAAAAAAACGTATATGTAAAGGATTTGAGCCTAGAACCGCTAAGTCAACAACCATTCTCCAATACAGTTATAATTGTAGCCCAACTGGATTTGAGCCTGAATACGCTTGTTTATGATAATAGAGTTTATGAAAAATTTTTGAATCAAATCTGTATAAGAATTCAAATCATCTTTATTAGGGATATTGGTAGTTTATCCACTAAAGAACATTGCAATATCAAGGAAATCTATGTCCAAAGTATTTCTTTCTCATAGCGCAATAGATAAACCCTTTGTCAGAAGATTCGATCAAGCACTGCGAGGGTTTGGGATAGACACATTTCTTGACGAGCGCGATATAACTATCGGCCAAGATATTCCGCAAGCTTTATTTATTGAAATTGAAAAAGCATCTCATTTCTTGTACTTTATCTCAAAAGCATCAATTCAATCACAATGGGTTCAAGAGGAATTATCTCTTGCCAAGATGCGTGAGAAAAGCAAGCGAGGAATGAGGGTATTGCCAATTCTTATTGAAGATGTGAAACCTCCATCGTCACTAATTAGCAAAAGATATGCAGATTTCCGAAACAAGAAGATTAATGTTCGTTCTACACAGTTCCAATTAGTTCTCAAGGCGATAGGATACGAATCTCCTTCACAGATTGTTGACGATGCTAAAGCAACCGACGAAGATGACCTAAATTATTCTATATCTCTTGCTCTTCTTACAACTGCAGATCTGCAAGTAGTTCTTTCAGACATCGTATTTCTCCTTTTGTTATCAGCTGAATCCAAATCTACCGAATCGCTTTCTCTCCTTCATTCAAATGTTAAATTAGAAATAAGTTATCGACAAATCCCCCAAAGATTCCAAGGTTTATTCGAAAATCTTGATGCATTGAATTCACTCTCAGTTATTGAACCTTTTCGAAAAGATATCAGGAAAAAAGCAATACCTTTTCTTCAAGATATTAATACTATTCTGTCATACAGTTATAATTCTTTTCCAATGATTGAAAAGTTGCATGAAATTGCTGAAAATTCACGTTATCTTCAAAGACGTATTGGTCAATTGCATTTCCAGCTTCTGGTACTTTACGTCTAAATTCTCAAGTTGGTATTTCTACTCACTGCCCAACACCTGTATCATCGATCATCAGTTATGTTATTGATGGACCGTTCTATACTTGCCTCCAAATAATGTAAAATTGTAGCCGAACTGGAATAGATCCTGAATACCCCTACGGGGCACATGTACGCCTGGTCGCCGGTTTCCCCTTCAGGGACGCACGCGGCGAATCCAGCCGGATATGTCTTTCTTTATTCAGTTCAATTAATTATTTTATATATGAAACTATCAGAATGAACCTATCTGATGGCTACTTGTTGAATATACCTGCCTCAACATAATACCAGGCATCTCCCGTGCGGGCAAAAAAGGCCACCATATTCTGCGCCTGGATGGGATTAAGCACCGATTCGCCGCAGCAATTGAAATGGGGAATTTCCTCGTAAGCGAGCATGGTCTCTTTCCCGTCATAGAAATATCCGATTTTCCCATCCTTCTTGAAAAAATAGAACGGATTACCTGCAATGGTCTGCAATCCAAATGCATCGGCATAACCCTTCGTTTCGTTTTGCAGTGCACCATCCATGCTGATCTGCCCTAAGGCAAAGGGTGTTACGATATTATCCCCTTCGAGATCAATCAAGACGGTTTCCAGCGCCCAGTGACTGTCGTAGATCCATAACCCACGGAGCGTGGTGATCGGGCTGGCCGGGCCAGTGGAAATGCGGTAGATTTCATTGCCATCCAGTGTGACCCAGACATAACTTTCTGAAGAATTGTTAATGAATGTTTGCGCGGCAACCAATGGTTTGCCGTCCAGGTTTCCTGTGAACGCAAAGTTGCCAGCGATGGTTGTGGATTGATCCGGGAAAGAAAGGCTGCGGTCAGCAGCATGCAGCTTAAGCACTTCCTCCTGGGAACCGTCCATTGGGGTGAACACAAACGGATCGATCTGTGGGGAACCCGTGAGTGGGTGCTCCTCCACGCTCAATGTGGCTCGTGTGGAATCCGTCCCTGATGCACAACCAGCCATGATCAATGAAATCATGACAAACACGACAAGCAAAATGGAAACCATGGTTTTTTTCATATTATCTCCTGTTGGTTTGGTCCGGTGCAATTAATTCCCGAGCAAATTGTTCGATGAGAGGTTTATACTAGGTGGGTGTACCGGGTTTATTTTCAGGCTGACCTGGTTTGAAGTTGAAATGTACCTTTCTGCACAAGTAATAATATTGTAGCACTTGTGCAGGTAACCTGGAAGATTGTGAAACCTCGCACATTTCTTGCGTAATCCCCGGCAGCTTGCCGGGAGAAACATTTGCAATTGCTCATTAATTTGATATTGTAATTATTCGTTACGGACAGATAACTCATAATCTAAATTTAGCCACTTTTATTTCGACCTTCAATTGAATATTGGAAATATAACTTTCGCTTGAATTGATCCTCGAACGATCTTTTCCCCATCTTTTCATCCTATTTAATTCGAGATTTTGACATTTTGGAATTGAGCTGATTAGCGCAAAGTCTCTGGTTCCCAATTCGGGGCACACCCCCCAAGTGGGGGAGGCAAACACTCCCCGACCGATGGATATGCTCGAGGGGTTTTTCTTTTATAATGGATACATGGTGAGAACCGGGTGATAGAAAGTTGAAATCCGGATTATTTGTTTTGGGATTCATGGAGATTCGATGTCTGAAAATAAAAATGCAGTCGAGATGCATGGCTGCATCGTATGTGCCAGAGTATTCAACGTTCTGGCCGTATATTCCCCGGACGGTAGGCTGGTGAATTGTTCCGTTACCAGCCCGGGTGGCCGCTGCTTGCCGGGTGAACGACAACCGCTGGTCGTTTGCGATACGCACACAACCGGGGAAATTGAGACAGCTTTTACAAGATGGCAGTCCAGGAAGGGCGAAGAGCCGGACGGCGATTAAGAGGATAAAGGCCGGGCTGCCTGGAAATCGGAAACATTTATGTCAGGCCTGACAAAACAAGCACAACCAGGAAATAAGGAGATCGCATGGCTCGTAAAATCCTCGCTGGAACTTTAATAGCCTTGAGCGCTATCCTGCTCGGTCTGAGCATCGCCGGGATCGGGTTGGTTTGGATTTACAAGGAGCCGCTCAGGCAGGACTTTACTGCCCGGCTACAGACAATTGACAATGAACTGGGGCAGGCACAAACTGCATTCCAGAATGCAAAGCTCGAATTGGAACGGACCCTGCGCCTCGTCGAAGCAACCGAAACGAGCATGGCAGCACTTAATATTGAATTTACCCAGGTAAAAGCGTTATTCGACAATACGAACGGAATGCTGGATGAACAATTGCTTCCCGGTTTAAAAGCCTCCCGTGAGAAGATCGACCAGGCGAAAAGCACTCTGCAAGCGCTGCGTGACACTCTCGGGCAAATCAATTTGTTTAATTTGAACTTGCCCGGCGATAAATTATTGGAAGATCTGATCGCCAGCGCAAGTTCACTGGATGCCCAGATAATTCGTGTGGAAGACATGGTTAATAATGCCTCCACCTTCGTGAATGATGTTTCCTATTTGATGGAAGGTGATTTTACAGAGACAAAGACCAACCTTCAGAATTTTTTGACAATTGTGATGGAGTACGATCAGAAACTCACTGACTGGCGTGCACAGGTTGCCGTGCTGCTCGAGTCCCTGCCTGGCTGGATCCAAGGCGTCTCCATCGGCCTGACGATCTTCCTGCTCTGGTTCGGTTTTTCCCAGGTCATCCTGATCCTAAACGGACTGACTCTCTGGCGGGGTGGCGATCCGCTGGCTGTGCAGCAAAAACCGGCAGTTGAAAGTGTTCAATAAAGAAATAAATGGTACTGCCCAGCCAAGTTGTCTCTCTCCCGAATGACATTGGGTCAGTGCCCCGGCAGAACATCGGGATGTTATGAACACAGCAAAGGATTCCCTGGCATGGAAGGAGACCCTTCGGTCGTTAAGAACGCTCCCTCCGAGCGACAAACCTGAGCTGGTACAAATAAAACAAGGATCCCTTACCACGAAAGAATGCATCCAGCAACGACACGCATATGTCTAATTTCGTTCGAAAAAATATCCGGCGCCAAAATATACTTGATCACATCAAAAATCCCCTGACTGGCGGAGGATAATGGAAGAAGATAAATGCTATAATAAAATCGTCTTTGAAGTTCCTGTTGGGCATGAATGATCCAATGGCGTCAAGAATTATAATCAACCATACCTAAGGAGAATAAAATGAAACTTTCAGCACCGAAAAATATTACCTGGTGGATTGCCGTGATAATTGGTGTGCTCGGTATCCTCGGCAACTATACGACCATACAATTTGTAAGTGCCAATGCTTTTTGGTTTGTTGCATTCGGTTTCGTTCTTCTTGCACTTGCCACCTTGTTTAAGGAACTTTAACCACGGAAATTTTCATTACCGTGTAAATCAGGTTCAATTTCCCAATTTCCATCTTGCACATAATCCCCCCATTTAATTGGCGGGGATTGTGTGCATTTGGATTTCTTTATTATGTGCAGAACATAACGAATCGGTTTGACCAGGACACCCCCATTGCAAAAGCAAAGTGAAATCAGTTGGAACAAATTAAAGTATGATCACAGAACCTCTTGCTCATCAGCTAACGCTACATTAAATCAGTGAAGAATTATGCAGATAAAATTTTTCAGTGTAATAGTTAAAGATCAAGAGACGGCTCTGCGTTTCTACACGAATGTATTGGGCTTTGAGAAAATGGCAGATCTGCCTTTGGGAGAGTCCCGTTGGTTGACTGTCATTTCGCCAGACGGCCTGGAGGGTGCCGAATTGGTGCTTGAGCCCATGAGCTTTCCACCAGCCCGGGTGTATCAGCAGGCTCTATTCGAGGCCGGCATACCTGCGGTTGCGTTTATCACCAAAGACATTCATACCGATTACGCCCGCCTAAAAGAGCTTGGGGTTATTTTCCGCGGCGAGCCGCAGCGCATGGGACCCATCACGGCAGTCCTGTTTGAGGATACCTGCGGCAATCTCATCAACCTGGTTCAACCTGCAACCTGACAACCAGGTTGCAACATAGAAGAATTTGGTATACTTTTGCGCAGGACCAAAGGAGAGACATTAATGAAGGTAAGCTTTTATGCTAACCTGCGCGATATTGTTGGAAAGAAAACCATCGAAGCGGATATCAATCTTCCTGCCAGTGCGCGTGACCTGGTGGAAGTCATTGTCACTGATTTTCCCGCCTTGCGTGCTGAGCTGCTGGATGCCAACAACGAGTTTCATAGTTATATGAAATTTTTCATCAATGGACGCGACACTGTATATCTTGAAAATAAGATGGACACACTCATCCAACCTGATGACAAGGTGGATATCTTCCCTCCCGTTGGCGGTGGGTAAACTAGATTTTCAATCTAACCCACAGGTTATCCAAAAATGAAAATCCTCGTCCATGAAATGCGCGGCATCCCATACTATTTGCTTAAGGAATATTTACAGGAGCTCGGCGGCTCGCTTGTGGACGAAAACCTGGTGCGCGGCGATGGCTGGAGCGTGCATCTCGAGAGTATGGAACCTTTTCGTCTCGGATCGCTCGAAGTTGGGCAGACGCGTTTGACGATGGAACTGGAAGAGCGCATTGCCGAAGATTTTCAACAGCGTTTTTTCAAAAAGACTCTCAGAGCAGGGGGGTAAATATTATCCAGGGTCGTAGATCTCAAGCTTTGCGATCCTCCGATGATGGGAGTCATCGGACACTTTAATAAACAAAAAGGAGATGGCGCACCATTGCGGATGTGCCATCTCCTGTATTGCTCCTTAGTCTTACGCGATCTCTAATTCCTTCAATTTAGCTTCGGTGACAACTCCATCCTTCCAGCCGCGGGCTTCGTAATATTCCACAAGCATCTTGTCCAACTCGCAGACCTGACCCATTGAACCTTGCTGATCAGATGGTTCATACAGGAACCTCCTGGGTAGAGTATCACTGCCTTCGCGGAAGCCGTTCAGATTGTTGTAGTGACGTTCCAGGTTGTAAATGCGTTCGCCCGTCTTCAATACATCATCGGTGGTAAAGGGCACGCCTGTCATCGCTGCGTATTGCTGGGCGTACTCTTCTGCGCCCATGGCAAACGCGCTGAATTTGCACAAATCCATGCTGTCGGAGAAGGCGTGGATATCCTGGAAGATTTTGACCAATCCGCCTTTGCCTTTCCATTCGAGCGGATCCACCTTGAGCGAACCGTAAGGCATTATGTTCAACTCGGCAGCAGGAGTGTAGGCGCGCAGGTGACAGGCACCACGATTGGAAGTTGCGTAGCCGAGGCCCATTCCCTTAAGTCCGCGCGGATCGTAAGCAGGAATACCCTGCTTCTTACACGTCATGGCCAGTTCGGGATGACCGAAGTGTTTGGCAGTGGCATCGGCGCCTTCCGCCATTATATTGCCGAGACCTTCGCGTTTGGCAATCATGGCAGCGGCTTTGGTCATGCCGTCGCCATCGCCCCAGGCAAGTTTGCCATCGCCGTTGGTGTAGCCTCGCTGGCTGGCTTCCATCCAAACTGCGAGTGGATGGCCAACTTCGATGGCATCGAAACCGTAGTCATTGGCGAGGTCGATCATCTTGGCAACAAGGCGGGCGTCCGGGTTTCCGCAGTTTGCACCGAGAGACCAACATGGTTCATATTCCACCGATTCCATGTGCAGGCCTTTGTAGGGGCCATCCTTGATCTCAACTTCCTTTTTGCATGCCGTCGGACAGGCGTGACAGGTGGGATCGTTTACAAGAATGTTTTCCTTTACCCATTCACCGCTCAGGGTTTCGGCATCTTTGCCAAACGCAGTAAACTGGCTGTTCTTGGTGGGGTAAGCACCAATATTATTATCAATGTTCGTCAGCACGTTTGTGCCATAAACTGAAAGACCGCCCTTGCGCGGACTGGTGATGTTCTCTGGCGCCATAATGCCTTTCAGGGCACGATCGTGCGCGATCTTCCAGGCCTCGCGGTCTGGGGCTTTGGTGAGATTCTTCTCAGCCTTGATCACGATGGCTTTCAGGTTCTTGCTTCCGCCCACACAGCCGGTGCCGCCGCGTCCGGAAGCGCGGTCATTTTCGTTTATCCAGCAGCCGAATTTGACCAGCTTCTCGCCTGCCGGTCCAATGCTGATGACAGATAAATCTTTTTCGCCATATTTTTCTTTGAAAAACTTGATGGTGTCGTGAACGCCTTTGCCCCATACTTCTTTTGCGTCCAATAGTTCCAATTCTCCATCATGGATGTAGGCGTATGTCGGTTTTGCAGCTTTGCCTTTGAAGATCAGGCCATCGAAGCCAGCCCAGCGTAAGCGGGCAGCTGACCAGCCTCCATGGTGAGAATCAGTTATGGTTCCAGTAAGAGGCGATTTTGTCACAACCGCCATGCGCCCGCTCATGTTCGCTTCCGAACCCGTAAGCGGGCCATTCATGAAGCACAGGATGTTATCGGGAGAGAGCGGGTCCACTTTCGGACCGTTATCATAAACGAATTTCACACCGAGACCCCGTCCGCCGATATACTTGCGGGCCAGATCTTCGGGCACGGGTTTGAACTCGACCTTGCCTGCGGTCAGATTTACCCATGCGAGTTTGTTGGCATAACCTCCAAGTGTCATTGTGCATTCTCCTTTTTATTTATGCGAATGAGAAAAAACGAGGTTTACGGGAAAATTGTGCAAACACCTCCTCTAATTTAAAAATTTGTCAGGGTTGAATTAATTATAGCGACTTTTGTGTTGAAAACAAAGCATCAATTTTCGCTCTCTAATTTCGAGAATTCTCCGCAGCTATAAGCCACCTGGAATTGCCACGCCACCCTTTGGGGAGCTTGTATGCCCCTGGTTGTTGGTTGCCTTATGTTCAGGCTGCCAGGCTGATGTAAACCGTCTGGCTGCGCGTACTGAAGCCTGCCCAGTAGGTGGCTCCATCCACCTTGTACTCAGTCATCATAACCGTCCGTCCAACCTCATCTATGTTTTCCACGAACATCGTTTTACGATCTGCAATTCGTGTAACTTTAATATCGCCATATCCAGCCTCACTCTTGCGGCTGTACTGCTCCACTATTTTCAATAGCTGGTCACTGTTCATTAGATCTCCAAGTTAATATATCTTCACATGTTGTATTTATGCAAGCTACAACATCTGTCTGCAAGAAGTTTTCCAAAACACCCCCATGCTTGCGTATGTTCCTGGATAATTGAGTCTATTTTATTATACTGTTTTAACCTGCAATTTATACCATCTCTTTTTTTAATCAGCGATTTGACGTGCAGGTTGTACCAGACATTGACTCAAATGTGTGCAGCTGAATAAGGGCAGGCGCAGCCTCGTGGTGAAATTGAACACCTTTGAAGGCACGCAAGCAGCCGGGTATCATTTAAATGGCATCTCTACCACTACCCATGAAAGCAGTTTTGGTTTATAAACATAATGATGGGTCTCCAAAAAGGTTGAACATAACCTCTTCTCAAAAGAAAGGCACACTATGGCCATTCCAACCAAGATCGTTGTCATCGGCGCGGGCAGCGCCTCTTTTGGTGAAAATACGCTCTCTGCGCTGATGCGCTCAAAAAAACTTCGCGGCAGCACCCTGGCACTGGTGGACCGCAACCCCGAAACACTCGATATTGTCAAGCGCCTGGCACAGCGGCTCAACCGTGAGTGGGATTCAGGTATCACCCTCACAACCCACACACACCACCACGATGCGCTTGAAGACGCAGGATTCGTCGTCTCTGCCATCGAGGTCGGGGCGCGTGAAGGGTTGTGGAAACAAGATTTCGAAATACCGCTCAAATATGGGGTACGGCAACCTTATGCTGAGAATGGCGGTCCCGGCGGATTTGCCCACGCCGCGCGCAATATCGGTCCGATCATGGAGATTGCACACGAAATGGAAAATGCCTGTCCTCAGGCCTGGTTCATCAATTTTACCAACCCGATGATCCGTATCTGTGACGCCATCAACCGCCACAGCAAGATCAAGGCCGTCGGCCTGTGCCACCAGATATTCATCGCCTACACCATGGTTGGAATTGCACTGGCCAAAGACCTGGGCATCACTGTCCCGCATGGGATTACCGGCATGCACGCCGATATCCTGCAAGCCCCTCTCCACCACCAGGTAAAACAGCAGACTGTCACGCGCCTCGACATTCGCGCCGCCGGGCTGAATCATTTCTCCTGGGTTCTCTCCATCCGCGACCGGCAGACCGGCGAGGACCTTTATCCGCTCTTCCGGAAACGCTGGAATGATTTGGATCCAGCCTTTGAGCCGCTAACCAGAAGCGTCTTCGATGCTTTTGACCTGTTCCCCGTTCCCGGTGATACGCATCTATGCGAGTACCTGCCGTGGGTCTCCGATCCGGTCACCAACCCCTGGGAAAAGTACGCCATCCGGCTTTACGATTGGGATTTAAATGCGGCCGTACGCGAATTTCAAATCGACAGGCTGAAAGACATTGCTGACGGTGAAATCACCATCGCTGGACTTGAAAACACTGATTCAGAAGGCGCCCTGGAAATGATCGAGAATGTGGCTGCAGCCGGGACCCATTACCACCTGGCTGCCAACCTGCCAAATGAGGGGCAGATTTCCAACCTTCCGTTAGGTGCAACTGTGGAAACGCCCGTTGTCGTGGATGGAGAGGGTATCCACCCGGTCCATGTCGGCGCACTGCCGGAACCGGTTGCTGAACTCCTGCGCCGGGAAACCACAGTGTCCCAATTGTGCGTGGATGCCGCGATCGAAGGTGACCGAAAGAAGGCTCTGCAATGCCTGTTGCTCGATCCAGTGATCAATGACATTGATCTGGCAAAACAGATCCTGGATGATTATTTATCCAGTTATAAAGATTACCTCCCGCAGTTTTGGAAATGAAAACGAAGCGACAGGGATAAAGAATATGAAGAGATCATATTCCCGCCTTAGCAATCAGGCGGGAATATTTTTGGTTATGTAAAGTTATGCAGTAGGAAACCTTTACATAATCTTTACAATCCCTTGATTTCGCCTTTACCTTGCGGGCTTATATTCTTACTATAAGAATCAAAATGCATGTATTTCATGCCATAAGGAGATAGAAAATGAAGAAAGCTATTCAGATTATTTTAATGGGGATCGGCATCCTGGCTCTGGCCGGGATCCTGGTTATTACCGGTATGTTCTTCGGCCGTGCCAATATTTATCATAACTGGGCAAGCCCTTTCAACATGATGTCTAATTTTGCCAACCAGTCTGGCAGTAACAACAACGCTTATGGACCCGGCATGATGGGTGCTGGGCGCGGTTATGCTTCCGGCATGATGGGCAGTCGTGGTGGCATGATGAGCGGTTATGGTTACAATACGGCCAACCTCACACCCCTCACCACCGAGCAAGCCTACCAGGCCGCTGAGACCTACCTGGGCACTCTGGACAACCCAGACCTGCAGATCGACGAGGTGATGGTCTTCGATAACAATGCCTATATCGTTGTCAAAGAAATCAATACAGGGCTGGGTGCTTTCGAACTGCTGGTGGACTCCGGCTCCCAGGTTGCCTACCCCGAGTATGGCCCAAACATGATGTGGAATCTTAAATACAGTGGGTTGAACCACCAGTATATGATGGGTGGTCGCGGTGGCCTGATGGGAGGTATGATGGGCTCTAATACTTGGAGCAGCACCACCCCCGCGGATGTTTCCGCTGACCTGACCGTAGCTCCCGAAAAAGCCATCGAGTATGCCCAGGTTTACCTGGATGCAAACATCGCAGGTGCCACCGCCGCAGATGACCCAATTCAATTTTACGGCTATTACACACTCGATTTCGAGAAGGATGGCGCAGTGGTTGGCATGTTGAGCGTCAACGGGTTTAATGGCCAGGTCTTCCTGCACACCTGGCACGGAACATTCATCGAAGAAAAAATGTATTAGTGTTTGTTTGGGGCGGGATCAACCCCGCCCCAATTTTTTACGATACAATAACATTATACAGAAAATAGGTCCTTACCAAAATCCCCAAAAAGCGGGGATACAAGTCTCAAGGCCACTTAGACACATTTTGTAATTTTTGTGTCATGGTGGAAAGGCTTTTTTTTGTAATAGGATCAATAAAATTATGGCAAAAATTCTAGTCATAGATGATGAACCTTCCATCATAAATCTGGTTACAGCATATCTCAAACCTGAAGGCTATGAGGTCTACACCGCGACAGACGGAGCCACCGGGTTGAAATCCGCCCGCACCTTCAAACCCGACTTGATCGTTCTGGACCTCATGCTGCCTGGCATGGATGGAATTGAGCTGCTTTCCAATTTACGGCGCGAGTCCAATGTGTATGTCATCCTGCTGACCGCCAAAACCGAGGAGACCGATAAAATAGTGGGTCTTTCAGTGGGAGCGGATGATTATGTCACCAAGCCCTTCAGCCCGCGTGAACTTGTAGCCCGCATAAAGGCTGCCTTGCGCCGCATGCAACCTGGCAGCGGTTCTGCTCCCGACAGTATGATCCTTTCATTTAAGCATGTCCGCATTGATGTGGGTGCCCGCACAATAAGCGTGGATGATGCCCCCATCGAGATGACTGCCATCGAGTTCAACCTGCTCAAAGCCCTGGCTGAGAACCGCGGGCGTGTACTTACGCGTGAACAATTGCTTGAGATCGTGTGGGGCACCAACTACTACGGTGAAATGCGGGTGGTGGATGTGCACCTGGGACATGTCCGCCAAAAATTGGGGGATCCAGCCTTAATCACAACTGTGCGTGGAGTAGGTTATCGTTTTGAGGATGAAACCTTATGATTATTTTCATTCGCCGTCATCTCGCGGTTAAACTATTTATCTCATATCTTGCCATCATCCTGGTTGGTGCAGTCATCCTGTTCGCAGCCACCCGCTTCACCTTACCTGAAGCCTTTAACCGTCATATGGGGATGGGGTTTGCTGGTACGGGCATGATGCAGGGTGCCGGAACCGGTGGAAGTGGAATGGCAGACCTGTTCACCAATTTTCAGGCCAGCTTCAACGAAGCACTGGTACTGGCCATGGCAGCTGCAGGACTGGCAGCTGTGCTGGTCAGCCTGCTGCTCAGCCGGGGTGTTGTAGCTCCTGTGCGTCTGATGACCATCGCCAGCCAGCATATCGCCGATGGTCATTATTCCGAGCGCGTGCAGACCGGCAATCCAGATGAACTCGGTCAACTGGCACATTCTTTCAACCAGATGGCTGAAAACCTGGAACAAGTTGAATTAATGCGCCGCCATTTGATCGCGGATGTCAGCCACGAACTGCGCACGCCACTGACTGCCATCCAGGGCTCCATGGAAGGCCTGCTGGACGGAATTCTGCCGGCAACCCCTGAAACCTACCAGCAGATTCACCAGGAAGCCGGTAGACTGGCGCGCCTGGTGGACGACCTGCAGGAATTGAGTCGCGTTGAGGCAGGCGCAACCCCGCTCGAGATCCGGCCTGCCCAGATCAGTAACCTCATCCAGACCACCATCAAGCGCCTGGATCCCCAGGCACGCTCAAAGCATATAGACATAAACACAGATCTGCCCGACGAATTGCCGTTGGTCCTTCTGGACGACGCCCGCATTACCCAAGTGCTGACCAACCTGGTCAGCAATGCGCTCCAATATTCCCCTGAGGGTGGAGGCGTACGCATCTCGGCCAGGCAGGTCAGGGATGAAGTCCAGGTCAGTGTCAGCGATAGCGGTATCGGCATCCCGGCTGAACACATACCTCATCTCTTCACCCGCTTCTACCGGGTGGACAAATCCCGCTCACGCCAGTCCGGTGGAGGCTCAGGTATCGGCTTAACCATCGCGCGGCACCTGGTCGAGGCACATGATGGACGCATTTGGGTCGAAAGCCGGGGAGCTGGACAGGGCAGCACCTTCTCTTTTTCCCTACCAATTTCCAGGTAACATTCCAGTTGTCATTATTAATCCCGGATGCGCATCCGAAACATGGCATTCTCAACCCAATATTCCGTAATTTTTCTTCCTCCCGAACCCGCCAAAAATCAGTAAAATCAGGCCAATCCATTAATCTGTGAACAGGTGATTAATGAATATATCCGTTATCATCCTGGTTGTGTGGAGCGCCTTGAGATCATCCGTGAGAAGGGCACCAACCGCTGCCGTTTCTTCCGTGGCCAGGTGGACAAATATACCTGGGTGGATCTTGGCTCCAGCTTCCTGCCCTCCGATCTGTTGGCGGCTCACTTATACGCACAACTGGAGTCACGACCCAAGATCCAGAACCACAGGCAGTGTGTGTGGGAATATTATTTCAAAAACCTGCAGGAAGCTGCGAAACATCAATTACTGATATTTTCTATCGATTGCAGCGGATCAGATTGCCCGCCCGGGCAGAGTCCTGGGCTTCGGCGTAAACATCCAACAACTTGCGCGCCTGATTGATGATATCAAAGTCACGCGCCCGGGCTCGTGCCGCCAGACCCATCTTTGATCTTAACTCCTGGTCGTTAACCAATTTCTCAATTCCCTGAGCAAGAGACTCGGCATCATTTGCGGTCATGAATCCTTGGACACCATCCTCAAGAACGTCCCGGGTTCCGCTGCCATCCACAGCAGCCACCGGCAACCCGGCTGCCATTCCTTCCAGGGTTACCAATCCCTGGGCTTCAGCCACGGATGCAAAGCAAAAGATATCCGCAGCCACAAGGTAATTTCCAACCTCGTCCAAGTTTACGCCTCCAGACATCTCCACCCTGTCCCTAATCCCCAGGGACTTGGCCTTTTTGTGCAATTTTTTTCGTTCCGAACCGTCTCCCAGTAACACCAGGCGAACATTAGGAACCTTGCTCATCACGATCGCGGCAGCTTCCATCAGGATATCCCAATTTTTCTCGATCGCCAATCTTCCAGCTGAGATCAAGACAATCTCATCACCCCAGTGGCGTTTATGTCTTTCAGCCTGGCGATCCAGGTTCTCAAACAGGGATACATCAATACCGGTGGGAACGGTGGTAATTTGTTCACTGAAACCATACTCTTCGTACAAGATCTGGCGCAAGCTGTCGCTGGGTGTGATTATATGGTGACATTTTTGCAGATAATCGCACAGGATGTTGTCAATCTGGTCCTTTATAAAATCCTGCCCAAAGGAACCCACATACCGGCTGTATTCCCAGTAGCGGCTGTGAAAAGTAAAAACCAGCGGCAAATTATACTTGGCTGAATTGTGGGCCGCAGTTTGCCCCAACAACACCGGGTGGTGGCTGTGTATGACATCCATTTTCAGGCTTGGTAAAATATGATCGATGCTGGCTGAAATTGGAATGACAAACCGCAGATCGGGGAATTGAGGTATGTCCACGGATGGGTAGCGAAAAACGAAAGGTTCATCGTCTTCATAATCTTCCGTTTGAGGAGAGAAAATAAAAACGTTGTGACCCAATTCAGTCAATGCTTTGCGAAAAGACCCAACCGAGCGGACTACTCCGCTGATGGTTGGGTTGTAGGCATTGGTATAAAAACCGATGTGCATCTGTCCTCCCCAGACTGATCAAAAAACAAATATATGTACCTGACATATCCAACAATATAACTTCTAATCAATTGTACTCCCTCTTGAGGGACCGATGCAACCTTCTTGTAAAACGCAAAACAGGGCTTTCACCAATTTCCGACAAAAAAACCTTGACATATAGACAATTATCGATATAATATCATATAGACGAACTTCAATATGACAAAACCAAACCCTGTACTTTTTGCCAAAGCCCTGGCAGATGCCACCCGCCAAAAGATCATGAACCTGTGCTGCTGCAAGTGGTTGTCTGTTAACGAAATTGTGGAGCAGATCAATGTCTCGCAACCCACTGTCTCACATCATCTTGCCATCCTGCGCGAGGCTGGATTGGTGGAGACACGCCATGAAGGCAAGCAGATTTTCTACACCCTGGATCAGGACAAAGTGGCCACATGTTGCGGAAACCTGGTGACTAAATTCGCCCCGGATAGTAAAACCGCCGGAATTATCAAGATCAACGAAACCATTTGACCTGATGGACATGGGTTTTTGACCCTGTCCACTCTTTTTTTGACTATTCATAGATAACTGTCTATATGAAAGGAAAAGTATGAAATCATCACTTACCCCAGTACATGAAATCGTTCGTGAGCGTTATGCACAGGCTGCCCGCTCAACTTCCTCCTGTTGTTCTCCCAGCTCAACACTCTACCCTGCCGAGCTTCTGACAGAATTACCGACAGACATCACTGATTTCAGCCTGGGGTGCGGAAACCCGATCGCGGCAGCCAACCTCAAACCCGGCGAAACTGTATTGGATCTGGGCTCGGGTGGCGGATTGGATTGCTTCCTGTCTGCCCGCAGGGTGAGATCAGTCGGCAAGGTCATTGGCGTGGATATGACCCCTGAAATGCTTGAGCGCTCGCGTTTAAATGCAGCCCGGCTCGGGATCACAAATGTGGAGTTTCGTGAAGGTTATCTGGAAAACCTTCCAGTGGAAGATCACAGTGTGGATGTGGTTATTTCCAATTGTGTTATCAACCTGTCACCAGACAAACCGCAGGTCTTTCGGGAGATCTTCCGGGTGTTAAAACCAGGTGGACGCATGGCAGTGTCGGATGTTATCACAAATGGATCACTGCCAGAATCCATCCGTAGTAATATGGACGCCTGGGGAGCCTGTGTTGCCGGCGCCCTGGATATGCAAGATTATTCGCAGGGTTTGTTGCAAGCCGGTTTTGAGGATGTTAAAATCCAACCAAAAAACAGCTCCAATGAACTATTGCAAGTACTGCCGGTTGGACAGCCATTTTCCGCCATCATCAGCGCCCGCAAATCAGCCTAATTGGATAACTCAGGAGACAGTCTGACCATGATCAATCTGGATACGATCACAATCAATTCCCGGCCAAATATTTTCAGTACGACACCTCAATTATCCCGTGCAAATCATTGGGACCATTTTCTGGCACGGCTGGGCTACAAACGCAGCCAGCACTGTGTGGAACCCGGGCTTTACGCCATCGGGAATCCATCTCCCGATTCGCCGGTGTTTGTGACCGCAAATTACACTCTCAGCTTCGATGCTCTGCGCTCCAACCTCAACGGGATCGATGGCTATATTTTGGTCCTGGATACCAATGGGGTCAACGTTTGGTGTGCAGCCGGTAAGAAAACCTTTAGCACGGAAGAAATTGTGCTGCGTGTGACTGCCACCCAGCTAAAAAAAGTTGTGAACCGCCATGTGTTGATTCTGCCACAACTGGGTGCTCCGGGAGTGGCAGCGCATGAAGTAAAGAAACGCACCGGCTTCAAAGTGGAATATGGTCCGGTGCGGGCAACCGATCTGCCTGAATATTTGAAAACCCGCCAGGCTACCTCTGTCATGCGCCAGGTGAACTTTCCCCTGCGAGACCGGATCATTCTGATCCCTGTGGATTTTGTGCACCTCATCCTTCCCACAGTTTTGGCAGCCCTTGTCTTTTATTTCTTCCTGGGGGGACTGCTACCTGCCCTGGCTGTCCTGGCAGTGCTGTTTTCAGCGGGGATCCTTTTCCCCATTCTTCTGCCGTGGCTGCCAACCCACAACTTCAGCACCAAAGGTTTCTTCCTGGGGTTCCTGACAGCACTGCCTTTCGCCCTTTCAGTCTTCATCCGGCACCCGGATTGGACCTGGTACCATCAGGCCGGGCAGGCATTCGGCTTCCTGTTAGCCATGCCAGCAGTGGTGGCCTTCATCAGCCTCAATTTCACCGGGTCAACCACTTTCACATCAAAAACTGGCGTGCGCCGCGAAATGTTTGCTTATCTGCCTGCCATGGCCTGGATTTTTGCTGCCGGCATCATCCTGAACATTGCCTTTGCTTTTATACGCTAATGGAGCAGCTATATGTATAACTCTTATTCTGTAAACACTCTGGCCTACAATGCAGAACTATGCAATGGTTGTGGCATGTGCGTGGCTGTTTGCCCGCATGCCGTATTTGAAATGAATGAAAGAAAGGCCCACCTGTTCCAGCCGCTGGCCTGCATGGAGTGCGGAGCTTGCCAGTTGAATTGTGTGACCGGCGCCATAACGGTCGAGAGTGGGGTGGGCTGTGCAGCTGCCATGATGCGGGCTGCCTTGCTTGGTTTGCCGGAAGCTGAATGCAGTTGCGGTTAAGGTAATTGTTTACCAGGAACTCTTGACAACAACACTTATCAAGTGTATAAAAGATACCGACTGGTCGGTATCTTTTATTTTGTTCAAAACAAAGTACCATCTCAATAAATTGGGGGAAGATGGGGGTTGGGGTATGAAAGCGAGCTTCACTTGCTTTCATACCCCAGCATTTACCCGAATTATTGAGATACTACAATCAGGAGAATCAAATTGCAACAACGCAGCGAAGAGACGCAAGCCCGCATTCTGGAAGCGGCTATCAGGCGATTTTCCATCTCCGGCTATAATGGCGCCAGTGTGGATGAGATCTGTGCGGAGGCCGGCGTCAGTAAAGGAGCATTTTACCATCACTTTTCCACCAAACAGGCTGTCTTCCTGGCCTTATTGAATGGCTGGCTGGGAACCATCGACACCGGCTTGAAGGCTGTCCGCCAGGAAACCGTGCCGCAAACCCTGATGCAAATGACCAGTATGCTGACGGTCATTTTTGCCAGCGCGGACGACCGCCTACCTATGTTCCTGGAATTCTGGCTGCAAGCCAGCCGCGAGGATGCAGTTTACCAGGCTATGATCGCCCCTTATCGCTATTTTGCAGATTACTTTACGAGCTTGATCAAAACAGGTATTGCCGAGGGATCGCTCAAAGAGGTTGATCCTGAGATCATTGCCCAGGCCATCTTGTCTATTGCCATTGGCACGTTGCTGCAGGGTCTGCTCGACCCGGATCGAACGAATTGGTCCAGGGTGGCAGAGCAGAGCATCCAGGCATTATTGGCAGGAGTGATCAAGAGTTGAACTTTGGAAACGAGGAGTGATAACATGATTTTGGTAACCGGTGCAACCGGTCACATCGGGAATGTACTTATCAGGCAGCTTCTGGACAAAGGCGAAAAAGTGCGCGCTCTGGTCTGGAAAGGGGAAGACACCACCTCGATCCGGGATTTGCAGATTGAAACCATTGAAGGTGATGTGCTTGACCTGCGAAGTCTGAAACCTGCCTTTAAAGGAGTGGATGTCGTCTATCATTTGGCGGGTGTCATCTCCATTATGCCCGGTCATAACCCTTTTGTCTGGGATGTCAACGTTCAGGGCACACGCAATGTATTGCAAATAGCCCGGCAGGAAGGTATCCGTCGCCTGGTCTATACCAGCTCGATTCACGCCATTGCACGCGCCCCTCATGGTGTGCAAATAGATGAATCTCTGCCTTTTGATATAAACAATCCCTACGGAGCTTACGACCGTTCAAAAGCAGAAGCCTCGCTCGAGGTTCAAGAAGCCAGCCTGGCAGGATTGGATGCCGTCATTGTATGTCCGACTGGAGTGATCGGACCTTATGATTTCCGTCGCTCCGAAATGGGTAATGTCATTCTGGATGCTGCCCTGAGGAAAACCACCCTGTATGTGGATGGAGCTTATGATTTCGTGGATGTGCGCGATGTAGCCGATGGGTTGATTAAAGCCAGCGAGCATGGCCGCAAAGGCGAGAACTATATTCTCTCCGGACAGAAGATCTCTGTCCGATATTTGCTTGAAACCGTGCGGGAAGTGACAGGTTATGCCTTCCCAAAGTTCAAGATCCCATTCAGACTGGCAGAGATCGCATCCCATTTTACGCCGGCTTTCTACATTTGGCGTAAAACCAAACCCAAGTTTACCCCCTACTCGTTGGAAGTGTTGCAGAGTAATTCAGATATAAGTCACGTTAAGGCTTCCCGGGAGTTGGGTTACACTCCCCGCCCAATATACGCCAGCATCACCGATACCGTGCGCTGGTTCCTGGAAAATTACATCCTGCTGTTTGCTAAAAAAGGCACTTGACGGGTGGCAGACACCTGCCTACCGAAAACATGGGGGTGACTGAAGTTAAAGTGGCTCAACGGATCCGGGATCTCGTTCGGCGGCCACGCAAAATAATTAATATACCGGGGATTCTGCGGATTACACCCTGGGTGGAATTGATATTTGGCTGGCTGATTGACAGGCTGGGGGCGTTGTTATTAAAATACCGTACCCGTTAGCCGCCAATCTGGTTCATGACCCGGTTGCGGGCGATGACCCCATTCGCCAGTCCATGACCCCAGGGCTTGTTCCAAACCGCATCCAGGATCAGGTTTCTCAACTCAAGTTCACTGGTGCCTGTCCGTAAAGGGGATAACAGGTCAATTTCATGATCCCTTAAAAGACACATTCTAAGAACACCCTCCGCTGTCAGCCGGGCGCGTGTGCAGTTTGAGCAGAACGGTTGGGATACCGAGGAGATAAAGCCAAGATCTCCTTTTGCGCCCGGAATATGGAAAACACGCGCCTCTCCATCCAGTTGCCCTGCATTGACAGCTTCCAATGGCCCAAAAGCTGCCTCCACCCGTACCTGGATCTGGGCTGCATTTATGACCTGGCTTAATTGAAAATCAGTTGCACCCCCAAATGGCATCATTTCTATGAAGCGCACCTGCCAGGGATTGGTAATTGTCAGGCGAGCCAGATCCACCACTTCGTCTTCGTTATAGCCGCCCACAACGACCGCATTGATCTTGACCGGGGTCAGACCGGCTTCTTCAGCCGCCAATATACCTTCCCAGACATCTTCCATGTCACCCCAGCGTGTCAGTCTTTTGAAGCGTGCAGGGTTCAGGCTATCCAAACTGATATTAACCCTCTTCAACCCGGCCTTAGCCAGGGGTTTGGCCAGGCGCGGAAGCAAGACACCGTTGGTAGTCATTGTCACGGTATCGATACCAGGGGTGGCAACAATCCCCCGCACAATTTCAACCAAATTAGCCCGGACGGTTGGCTCTCCCCCCGTCAAGCGGATCTTGTTAAAACCCAGCCTGGCAAACATTTGCGTAAAAAACAGGATCTCATCATCCTGCATTAATTCAGCATTTGGCCGAAAGGTCATATCTTCGGGCATGCAATACAGGCAGCGCAAGTTGCAATGATCCGTCAGACTGATGCGCAGATATTGAATTTTTCTTCCAAAACGATCAAACGCCATAGTGCCTCAGTTTTACCGCTAAATACGTACCAGTTCATCATTATATCAACAATAACCTACCCGGCAATTGCACTCCCAAGGTTTTAACTTAGTTTGAAAACCTTAGGTTCACAAATATGGAATCTCCTTCAGTGATTGTGAAAACGAGAATATCGGGGGTCCAGAGGGCATTTCCGCCTCCCGCCAAACCCCAATATTGTTCAAGTATATCCAGTTTTCTCAGGCTCAATAAAATTCATAGAACCTATTTGACTAAGTCTGTCAGGCGTGCTATTATCGAGATGAATTTATTGGTTTTTTTTATTTGAAAGGAGCAATTATTCTATGAGCGCTGATTTTATCGCCCGCCTTGCCGGGATGGTTTTCTTTGCCGTCCTTGGGGGAGTATATGGCTTCAAGCTTGGAGAGTTTAGTGAAAACCAGATCATTCTCTACACCAGTACCCTCATTTTAGTCGGGGCATTGGTCGGGCTTGTACTTACGCCTTATTTCACCACCCGCCCCATGCGATTCATCCGTACCCAGTTGACCCGCCTCTCAGCCGAGGCCTTGTTGGCCAGCCTGGCAGGTTTGATCTCAGGACTACTGATCGCAGCCCTGCTGGCATTTCCCCTATCCTTGCTTCCCAAGCCCTTCGGTGAGGTGCTGCCTTTCGCAGGCGTGATCATCTTTGTTTATTTTGGTGTGGCATTATTCTCCATGCGCCAGAATGACATTTCCAATCTTGTTGGGGGACTGGGCTCAAAGCGCGAAGGTGGCGGTGCTTCGGGCTGGCAACAGGTCAACCGCACCATCCTGCTGGATACCAGCGTGATCATTGATGGGCGCGTGGCAGATATTGCCAAAACCGGCTTCCTGCCCGGCACATTGTTGATCCCGCGCTTTGTCCTGAATGAACTTCAGTATATTGCTGACTCATCCGACAGCTTGCGCAGACAGCGCGGGCGGCGCGGGATGGAAGTTCTGGCTGAATTGCAGAAAGGCTCTTCCGTGGCTGTCCGCATCAGCGATATTGATGTTGACGGTGTGCGCGAAGTGGATGACAAGCTCGTCATCCTGGCGCGCCAGATGAAATGTCCGATCCTCACCAATGACTACAACCTCAACCGCATTGCAGAATTGCAGGGTGTCACCATCCTCAATATCAATGAGCTGGCTAATTCCGTCAAATCCGTGGTTCTTCCAGGTGAAGTATTGCTGATCAACGTGATCCAGGAGGGCAAGGAATTTGCCCAGGGTGTGGGATATATGGAAGATGGCACCATGGTCGTGGTTGAGAACGGTAACAAATACCTCCACCAGGAGATCCATGTTTCCGTCACCAAGGTACTACAAACCGCCGCCGGCAGGATGATCTTCGCCAAACCAGAAAGTGGTTGATCCAGGAGATCAGAATGATCCGTGTTTACAATACCCTCACACACAAAAAAGAGGAGTTTCAACCGCTTGAACCCGGAGTGGTCAAGTTGTACGTGTGCGGCCCCACTGTCTACAGTGATGCCCATGTCGGTCATGCCATGTCTGCCCTGGTCTTTGACATCATCCGCCGCTACTTTGAGTATCGAGGCTACCAGGTTGTGCATGTCATGAATTTCACCGACGTGGATGACAAGATCATCAATCGCGCCAATCAGATGAAAGTCGACCCTTTTGAATTGGCTGAAGGCTACATCCGCGATTTTAAAGAACATCTGGAAGATTTGAACATTCTACCTGCCACTCTCAACCCGCGTGCCACCCAGACCATGGACAAGATCCAGGCCATGATCCAGGGTTTGATCGACAAGGGTTATGCCTACGCTGCCTCCAATGGAGACGTATATTTTCGGGTTACCAAGGATGCTGATTACGGCAAGCTTTCCGGCCGCAAACTGGACGATATGCAAGCCGGCTCCCGCATCGAAGTGGAAGAGCTGAAAGAACACCCCATGGATTTTGCGCTGTGGAAATCCGCCAAACCGGGTGAACCCGCCTGGGACAGTCCCTGGGGGTCGGGGCGTCCCGGCTGGCACATCGAGTGCTCAGCCATGAATCTGCACGTTCTGGGTGAGCAGATCGACATCCACGGCGGTGGCAACGACCTGATCTTCCCACACCACGAAAACGAGATCGCCCAATCTGAAAGTTTCACCGGCAAACCTTTTGCGCGCTACTGGCTGCACAATGGCATGCTGCAACTCAGCGGCGAGAAGATGTCCAAATCCCTGGGTAACCTCATCACCATTACAGAATTTTTGGAAAAACATGACGGTGACGCCATGCGCATGCTGGTATTGAATGGTAATTACCGCAGCCCGCTTTCTTTTACCGAAGAGAGCATCTCGGCTGCTGAACAAGGTCTCAACCGACTGCGCACCTCCCTCAAACCCGCCACTACCGGCGTCACAGGTGTTACTGCTGAAATGGAAAAATCCCTGGCAGACCTGGCTGAAATCACCCGCAAAACCTTTACCGAATCCATGGACGATGACATCAATACTTCCGGTGCTTTGGGCGGCATTTTCGAACTGGTGCGCCAGGTCAACACAGCCCGCGATGCTGGCGCCACTGACAAACAGCTCGCGTCTGCCCAAAATGCCCTGCGTGAATTGAGCGCTGTGCTCGGCCTGCGCATGGAATCCACCCGCACAGGCGGCGACGCCGATAAATTTGTGGACCTGCTGGTCGAACTTCGCACCGAACTACGGTCACAGAAATTTTGGGCACTCTCCGACCTGCTGCGCGACCGTCTCAAGACCCTCGGAGTCAGCATCGAGGACAGCAAAGCCGGGGGCACAACCTGGAAGTGGGATTAACCTCCCCATTCATCCAAATTCTATAAATTTCCGGATGGGCGATTCATAGATTGGTGGAATCAATGCGTCAAATACTGTTTGAGATTGAAGTTGTTTATTAACAAATCGGCCCCTTTTGAACCACTCTAACTTATTAAAATCCAATCTGTCAGATATCTTATTTAACACTCTTATTCTTGCAATTCCATTAGTTACTCAGTCATCGTTAGTTCACTAATGCCTTTCAAAACAAAGTCTTTGTTACCCTCATTACACCAGCAATTAAATCATCAACATGTTCCAATGTTGGCTCTATTTTCTTGTTGTGGTCGCATAAGTTACGGATATCTGCTAGATGTTGAATTTGACGCCACTGCGGGATATCAACGACGCTCGAATCCTTTAACTTATCATTCAAATCACCAATACCAGGTCCTTTTTTTGTAATCTTTATTCTATGGTTGTCGCACACTTGTGCGAGGTGTCGCTCGAGAACTACACCCGCGAGGGCGCCTGCTGCACGTGTGAACTTGTTCTTGCCCAACTCTCTCGCTGCGTCTAGTTCTGAATCGAATAGGTCCCCTTGTACAAGTTGGCGGATATCAAAGAGAGAACTCTCGAACCTTGATTTCACTGATTGCAATATCGCTTGTTGCTGTATGAAAAGTGGTATTGCAGCGTCAGGTCCCACAACCTTTTCATTGTTTCGTTGGCGAGTGACTGTTACCCCTTGAAGGTTATCCTCAATACTATAATTCTCATACGTAATGTCCTTGCGTGTTTTAGGCTTCTCGTAAAGGCGGACAAAATCCGAAAGTCTTTCTGGTAGCAATTGTTTGATTAGCATTTTTGCTTCGGAGTACCAGGACTGATATTTTTTTTTGAAGGAAGGAATGTCTTTTATGAAATCTTCCGCCATATCGCCGAGTTCTTTCTTAACTTCCCGTTTAAATTCACCAGGAACACACTCTAAATTCAAAGCATTCTCCAACTGCCTCCCTTCTGCGATTAAAGCGTCAAGATCTTTCTTATATCGGTCTAAATTCGATAACATATTTGCTCCTTTTTTCTCCCTAAGCACAATTAAAGACTGTTGAATCTAGTCTGTCAGATTCCTTATCGTATTGATATACATATTCTTAGAATCTCTTAATTTGACGGCTTAGACATTCGGGTAACTTGTCATCTTTGATTTGATTGTTCGGAAATTACTTTCTCTAACCGTTCCTTCACCCTTCTTTTTTTCTGATCGTCTCTATTCTTTACGCGTTTTATAACCAATTCCACTGTTTCGATTATGGAATCAACCGATTCTACAGCAGCTAACCCAGAGTTTTCTTCAAAAATTATCCGTGCTTGTTGTGTTTGCTGGCTTATAGCTATATCCTTGTAAGGTACGTATGATTTAACCATTCCAATTAAGTTAGCATTACCTATATTACTTGTCCCTTGTATTGCCACCGATGCAGGGCAAAGGATAACAGGATTCCCAGAATTACCTGGGAATACAGGTGCATCAATTAGAAATTCATTTGTTCGATTTTCAAGGAAATCTCGAACTCTCGCTAAACATCCTGCTCGGCATATAACATATTGTCGTTCTTTTGCAACAAGTCCAATTGGGAAACCGAGCACGAAGATAGGATCCCCTTCTGTTATTCCGTTAGCGATCATCTTCTCTTTATTCAAAATATGTTCATCGGATCGAAAGTATTCAAAAATACTTCCTTCAGCTTTTAGAAACGCTGGATTTAATAACATTGCTGCAACATCAACAGTAATTGATGGATGACCAATCCAAATTGGTCGTCCATTTCTTGAAATAAGTGGAATCTTGTAGTCTTTGCTTTTTGGGTCTTGGGCAGAATTGAACTTGATATAAGCCACTTTGAGATTAATAAGCACATGTTTATTTGTGATGAGTAAAATTTGATAACGCTTTTTATTATCTGGTAATTCATCTAAAAATCTGCCTAATAGAAATCCCGTACCAATCCAATGCCTCTCGTTAGGGTCATCGCCAACACCGATTGCGACAACTGTATTCAAAAAAAAGGGGGGGATAAGTGCCATGATTTCTCCTTCTTGAACTGTTTTCCTCAGTAGACATTGAAGTGACAATTCCAAATTTTTACAATCATCTTTGAAAAGTGGTCGCTTCTTTATAGTTCTCAATAAATATTCTTATATTTTCATGAACCATTCAAGATTTCCCCAAACATTATCCTGCAAAAAAACTTTAAAATGAGTTTTGATACCTGGAAGTTCACTGGTTGAAATTGAAATAAATACTTCCCCGGAAAGATCGTCATCCAATCTCAACAGATGTGTTTTGTTGTCTAATTCTGGTTTATATCCATCTACTGTCAAGAACACTTCGAACTTTTTACGGTTATCGGAGTTTTGCGCATCAATCAAAGTTATAGTCACCGAGCAATTTGATAATAGCAATTTACTGCTTTTATCTAATAGTTTTCCCTGGACTTTCTTAGTTGTTCGTCTCATTTCACCTCTCTCATTTCTTTTACGATCTTCATCGTTTCCACACTGACTGCGCACACTCGACACAGCAGATCAATGACCTGTTCTTTGTAATCTTTGAACCTGTAAGTATTGAACTTCTCCGCAATGGTGGGGGCTTTGGGTTTCTTTTCTTTGTAGCGCTCCAGAACCCATTCCAATGCCGAATACGTGCCTAAACGATATTCCCAGGCTTCGGCAGGTACACCTTTCAACGTTGTGAACGTATCCACTTCGATAATGCCCGCATCCTTGCGCGCCATCAAGCGCGGGCTTAAGGCTTTGCGGGTTTCTTCAGCATTTAGATCCAGGCGTTCAAGTGGGTAGGCTGGCATGCTCTCGTAGTTGAGATGCAGATTCATCAGGCGCTTGCCCCGATCCGCCCATTTCCAGAAGTCCCCATAGAACGGGATGCGCGGGAACTCGCGCTTGAGATTGATTTCATACTTGGCACGGTAGGCAGGATGGTGCAGGACGGCATACACGTAATGAAAAATATCTTCTTTCACGATTTTCGCGTCTTTGTAGTGCTTCTGAAATTGGTTGAGCGCCCAATCGGTGATGTTCTCCACCCGTGAGACTTCCGAAGTCTCGGAGACTTCGGAAGTCTTCGACGCGCCTCTGTAACGGTAGAGCGGGAGACATTGAGAATCACCATTGAAATGTAAATCAGGAACAGCATTGACAGATAGAACATTGAATTGTCTGCCATTCATGTTGATACAAATCGCAAGGTTATCAGGCTTTTCTCCGATTTTGAAGAAGATAGGCTGTAGGTATGGACGATGGACAATCACCATATCATAATAAAAAAAGCGTTTGACAAATGGGCGATACATTGCCGTAGTGATTTTCTTATTGCTGAATTCAAGATTTGTGCCCCGAATTAAATGCGCTTCAAGTTCACTTGTCCATTTGATAGAACGATCAACAAAATCATTAGTAGCTTTCCTCTTATCCGATAGAGCCCATCTATTCTTTTCATATTTGAATAAGTCAATAAAGTATTTGATTTTGTTTTCCAAAAGATCAGGGCGTTCGTCATAAACCCATTCATCGCGATTTGTAGCCACACCTAAAGAATACATCTTGAAAATCGTTTTGGGTTCTTTCAACCCTTTTTTAGATTTGCCTTCTTTACTTGCAAGCGGAATATATTCTTCCCAATCATTTTCAGATAGGTTTATCCAGTTATTATTTTTATCAGGTCGAATCGGTTGGAACTTCAAATCAGTGAACTTGTTATCACGCAAATACGCTTTTTTCTCTTCGGCTTCAGCATAATCAGCAATCGCATTGTAGTAAATGCGACAACCTTTCAAACCTTTTTTGCGAACAAAGAAATATACAGCTACACCAACACGAATTTGGTCACTGAAAACATTCCCGCCCTCTTTACGTCTTTGCTCCCCGCTAATACGGGCATCTCCTTTCAAGTCAATGATGTGAATCTCATTGAATTCATTTGCCACAATTTTACGGAAACCATCATAACTGCGAGCATTAAGAAATGAATTATTTGAAACAAACGCAATCACACCGTCTTTATCTAAACGGTCACTCGCCCAGCGCAAAAAACGAGCATACATATCATAAAGTTTTGTTTTCTGCGCCGTGCTTTGCTTTACATATGTTTCTTTGATTCGTTTATCAATTTCAGGATATTCACGGTTCTTGTTATTCTCGTTCTCATTCAATTGATTGGCGTTATAGGGTGGGTTGCCAATCACAACCATAATTGGCTTGCTATTCTGCTTGACGATTCTTTCCGCATTTGCATCTGTCAAACCGAAAAAATTCAACTGCTTGCCACTATGCTCGAAACCCATATTATCCAGTGTATCCACAAAACAGATATTCTCGAACTCTTTGAACTTGCCCGTCTTTTGCTTGTAGGTATATTCAATGTTCAGGTTGGCGATGTAATACGGCAATATGGATACTTCGTTGCAGTGGATTTCATGCTCGTACTTGTATTCCAACTGCTGGGATGGCAGATATTCGATCAGTTCGGTAATAAAAGTGCCTGTGCCTGTCGCCGGGTCTAAAATTTCCACGCCCTTATCACCCAGCGTTTTTCCGAAATGCTTGTCCACCAAATGATCGGCGCTCTCGATCATAAAGCGCACGATCTCATCCGGTGTGTATACGATCCCCAGCCTGTCGGCTGCCTTCGGGTTATACGCTTTGTAAAAACTCTCGTACAAGGCCTTCAAGAATTTCTGCTTCTCGTGATGGTCGCTTATCTGTGACGCTTTTGCATTGATGGTCTCGTAATAGGGTGCCACCCTGGCATGGATGTTGCGTTTGGTCTCGCCGTGATAGAACGTCCCTGCCACTTCCTGCAATTTGCGCGCAATGATGTTCTCGCGGTGGAACTCGGCTTCGTCAAAGACGCGCATGAAAATATCTTCGGTCAGCACGTGCTGGATGATCATCTCGCGCACGTCTGCCAATTCGATATTGGGATTAATAGCCTTGCGTGCCAGCTCCAGGAACTCAGTTAAGGCAGTTTTGAATTGCAGGTTGTCAGCCAGCTGTTCTGTGATCACCCTTCGCAGGGTGTCTGCCAGACCGCCTACTTCGGCGCAGAATAATTCAATCGCCTTGCGGAATTCAACGACTTCGGCGGGTTGGTAACTGACAAAACGGGTCAGCAGGGCATCCAGGGCAGGCGCATTATTAAACGCGGTGCGCATGATTTCTTCGCCGCCCTGGTACAACACGGCCGTATGGGTATCTTCAAAAAGGATATTGAATGTTGGGTATCCCTTCGCGATCTTGGTGGCGATCTCGTCTTCTAAAAAATCCTTCTCATCCTTGCTTTCCCAATACCCCCAATTCTGCCGCAACGCATCTTTAAAGACTCCATCCGGACGGATCCGGTTTCCCTTGCGGGATACCATTTCCACTTCTGACACCAATAATAAATTCTTGGAGCGTGCATATTGTTCTAGAAGATCTTGAAATGGCTTGCGCAAACTACTCTCATTACGCGAGCCGCTGTAGTGGATGATTTTTTCAACAGCAGTATAGTATTGTTGGATAAGCTGAATCGACATATTCACTTCTCCCTGATGGTTAAAAACATTATAGCAAACAATTGGCGAACAGAGGTGTGAAACAGATGAAAGAAACCGAACTATTAGTCGCATTAATACCATCCCATCCCAACTTAACTCCGATAATTCAAAATCTCAGGGGAAAATATAACCTTCCAGAAATCAGCCCAGATGATGAACCAATTTCAGAAATATTTTCTGAAGATGCTGTTATTTCTTTGGAAGAATTTCGCCAAGAAATCGTAAACCTAATTCGAGAAAGCTTAACTTTCCTGCCACTCAATGCTATTAAAATATATAAATCGTCAAAATCTATTTATGAAATTGCCTGCATTGGACATGAATTATAATGTGACCCATTCCCCCTTTAATTAACAGGACTTATATGACAGCCTCTCCAATCATCCAGGTCGACCACTTCTCCAATCAATGCAAAGTCCTGGGGTCTCAGCTTGGTTTATAATCAAGAATATAATGCAAGGTTGGGTTGACCAAAGGTCCCCGTTGGGTGTACCCGTAAGCGGCAATCCTTTTACAGGTGACATTCTCCCCGTAGCAGTCGGACTGCCGCACTTCGCTCGCAGTGACAGATCAATGAAAATTAAGCGGAGAACATGAAAGAATTCATTTACGGACGCAATCCGGTTTACGAAACCTTGATGGCCAACCGCCGCCAGGCCACTCAACTTTTGTTGGCCGAAGGCGCACAGGAAAAAAGCCGCCTGGAGGAGATCCTTAACCTTGCCAGGCAGCGCAAGCTCCCCATTTCCAAAACGCCCCGGCAGCGGCTGGATAAATTGAGTGACAGCCATCAGGGCATTGCCCTGGAGGTCAGCGAGTATCCCTATGCCACCCTGCGGGATATCCTCGAGCGGGCAGAAGATCGCCATCAACCGGTGTTTGTGCTCATCCTGGATACCCTGCAAAACCCACAGAACCTGGGTACCCTGATCCGCACTGCCGAATCAGTCGGTGTGCATGGGGTGGTCATCCCGGGACACCGCGCCGCCGAAGTCACACCCGCCGTGGTGAGCGCCTCAGCCGGCGCCAGTGAACACATGCTGGTGGTGCAGTCCAACCTGGCCCAGGCCATCTCCGAGTTGAAGCATGCCAACACCTGGGTGGTCGGGCTGGATGAAAGCCCCGATTCACTGCCTCCCGACCAGGTGCGGCTGGACGGCGCCCTGGCAGTTGTGGTTGGCAGCGAAGGGGAGGGCATTCGCACCCTGGTTCGCAAACATTGCGATTTTCTGCTGCGCCTGCCCATGCAGGGGAAGATAGCGTCCCTGAATGCTGCCGTGGCCGGGTCGGTGGTACTTTACCTGGCCTACATGGCGCGCAATCAAAAAGCCTCTTAAAAATCTTTACCACGAAGCCACAAAGGCACAAACCAAATTGTAAAAAACCTTGGTGTCTCATGTTCTGTAACTTTGGGATGGTGGTGAAAAGGCGTTTTGCAACCAGTTCACAAATTTAAGATGTCTTTTAAAAATCAAAGGTTTTAATGGAGGCAAGCATGCCCGAAGCAACATTCCACTTTCCACGCGGTTTTCTATGGGGTACAGCCACCGCCTCCCACCAGGTTGAAGGTAACAACACCAATAACAATTGGTGGAACTGGGAGCAGCAACCCGGCCGCATTCAGCAGGGTCACAGATCAGCCCTGGCCTGCGATTGGTGGGGTGGACGCTGGAAGGATGATTTTGATCGCGCCGCCGAAGCCGGGCAGAACGCCCATCGCTTCTCGGTGGAATGGAGCCGCATCCAGCCCACACCGGACACATGGGATGAGTCCGCCCTGGAACAGTACCGCCAGATGCTGCGCGGCTTGCGTGACCGTAATATGCTGCCCCTGGTCAGTCTGCATCACTTCAGCGACCCGCTCTGGCTGGCAGAACGGGGTGGCTGGGAGAACCAGGAAGTGGTGGCCAAATTTGAGAAATTCGTGCGCAAGGCCGTGGAAGCCCTGAAGGAATACGTCAGCCTGTGGTGCACCATTAACGAACCCAATGTCTATGTCCTGGAAGGCTACGTTTCGGGTCAATTTCCGCCCGGCAAGAAGAATTTCAAACTCGCCATGCAAGTCATGGCCAATATGCTGCGCGGCCACGCCGCAGCCTACCGCACCATCCATGCCATCCAGCCGGAGGCACGTGTCGGCTATGCCTTGCATTACCGGCCAGTCGTACCTGCCCGAGCCTGGTTCCCACTGGACCGTATGGCAGCCAACCTGCACTATGCGGGCATAAACCTGGCCTTCCCCTCTGCATTAAGCGGCGGAGTGATGCGCTCGGGTATCGGCAATGTGTCCATTCCCGAAGCCAAAGGCACACAGGATTACCTGGGGGTCAACTACTATAATACCTTCACAGTAAAATTTGACCTTTTAAAGCCAGGCGAATTGTTCGGGAGCGCCTATTTCCCCAAAGGCAGCGACCTGAGTGACAACGGCTTCAATGCCAACACCCCCGAAGGCCTGTTTACGGCAGTCAAATGGGCGGTGCGGACATACCCCGGCCTGCCGATCATCATCACCGAAAACGGGATTGAATGCGCCGATGACCATATCCGGCCGCGCTACATTGCCCAGCATGTGCGCCAGCTCTGGCGGGCGGTCAATTTCAACTGGCCGGTCAAAGGCTACTTCCACTGGTCCCTGGTGGATAACTTTGAATGGGAGCGCGGCTGGACACAGCGCTTTGGGTTGTGGGCGCTGGACCCTGAAACCCAGGTACGCGCCAAACGTCCCAGCGCCGACCTTTATGCTGAAATTTGCAAAGAGAACGGGCTTTCCAGCCAGATGGTACGTAAATATTGCCCGGAAATCTTCGAAAAGATGTTTCCGGGCTAAACAAAAAACCTCACGGCATTGAAAAGCACCGTGAGGTTTTGATTTTCAGTCGCTTAGATCACACCCAGCTTTTTGCCCACCCTGGCAAATGCCTCCAAACCTTTATCCAGGTCTTCGTAGCTGTGAGCTGCCGAGATCATGACGCGGATGCGGGCCTTGCCCTGCGGCACGGTTGGGAAACCCAACGCCATGCCGAATATTCCAGCTTCGTATAATTCACGGCTGAACTGCTGTGCCAGGGGGGCTTCGCCCAACATGACCGGTGTGATGGGCGTGGTGCTGACACCCGTATCAAACCCGAGTTCCTTCATTTCTTTCTTAAAGTATTTGGCATTCTCCCACAAGCGGTCCACCAACTCAGTGGATTTCTCCAGCAAATCAACCGCAGCGATACAGGCAGCCACATCCGGTACGGTCATGGCTGAAGAGAACAGAAACGGGCGTCCGCGCTGGCGCAGCCACTCCACGATGACCGGGCTGCCCGCCACCACACCTCCCATAACCCCAAAGGCTTTGGACATGGTACCAACTTCCACATCCACCTTTCCATGCAAGCCAAAGTGATCCACAATGCCACGCCCACCCTTACCCAGCACACCCTCCCCGTGGGCATCATCCACCATCAGCAGGATATCATGTCGTTCGGCAACCGCATAAATTTCATCCAACGGAGCCATATCCCCATCCATGCTGAAAACGCCATCGGTCACGATCAGGGCACGCCGGTACTGGGAGAGATTCTCTTTGATCACAGATTCGAGTGAAGCCGGGTCACAATGGTCATAAGCAAGGATCTTGGCGCCTGAAAGCCGGCAGCCATCGATGATGGAGGCGTGGTTCAAACGATCCGAGAAGACCACATCTTCCTTACCCACCAAAACTGGAATGGTTGCCAGGTTGGCCGTAAAACCGGATTGGAAAGTTATGGCGGCTTCGACACCTTTGAATTTTGCCAGACGTTTTTCCAATTCGATATGCAGGTCCATCGTCCCGGCAATGCTGCGCACAGCACCCGGTCCGACTCCATAGGTATCCATGGCTTTCTTGGAGGCAGCCACAATACCGGGATGGTTTGCCAACCCCAGGTAGTTATTTGAACAAAAGTTAAGCACCTTTCTGCCATCCACCAGCAACCAGGCGCCTTGTGCTGAGCCTAGTGTACGGATACGATTATACAAACCAGCCGTCTGTAAACTCTCAATTTCCTGTTTGATCCAGTCAATCTTGGACATGTTCAGCTCCTATAATGTTTAGTTTCATCTCAATAATTCGGGGGCATCACCCCATTTTTTTGAAAAGCGATCATGTTTATTCGTGATGGTTTTCACCAACACTTATTATATCCGCTTTTATGGCATCATCCGTCAACAACCCAAGCTCTCCCAGGGCAGCCAGAATTTTGGCCTGAGCCCCGGTTTTGACCACAACTGTGGTTGGGCCAAGGATCTCCCCGAGGAATCGCCCTGCCCGTGATTTGCGCAGTTCTTCAAGTACCTCCGGCCGGCTGAGACGTAAGACCACGAGTTGCTCCAGTTTCGCTTCAGTGCCGTTCAACTCCCAACGTGTCAGGGCGCGAACAAAGGATGGCGGCAGGGGTGAGGCGGCATATTTATTCAATAAAGACAGCAGGTGAGAAACCTTGAGTCCTTGCTGCAAGGCATTCTTGAGAGATGCCGGCGTCAAACGGTAACGGTATTCATCTTTTTTGTCTGGTTCCCACTCGCTAAAACGCGCCACCTGGTAGCGAACCGTACGCGGTAACTGCACGGGTATCGAAATTCGACCGTTTGCCGCCGCATGCAGCCTGCCATCTTCCCTGGGCATGCCCTGCGGGGTGCGACCTTTGAGTAATTCCGTTGACCAGCCTGTCAGGCGGAACGATGTTGTCATGCCCCCATTTTCTGCCGAGGACAGATCCAAAATCCCCAGCCAGTGCAGCGGGCCTGTGATGAGGTAACGGATGATGGCGCCATCCACGTCCTCCCAGTGTGCGAAGCCATGCAGGAAGGCATTGTCAGCTTCCCGGCGGATCAACCACGAGTCAAAATCTCCGGCGGGTCGTTCAAAATCCGGGCTTGTCTCACGAATCATGCGCACAAAGGATGGTAGATTCCACCATTTGCCGTGCGGTATCCGCCCCAATAGATCCAGAATAAAATGACGTGTAGCAAAGGCATTATTGCTCCAGGTGCCTTCGCAGACCAGTCCGGGAACCTGGTGTAACTCGTTGAAGCTCGCAGATTGCATCCAGGCACGCACCAGCCCAGCCAGTGATTCTGCCCTTGTTTCTTCCAGGAAGTCTTTTACAGCTTTTAGATGCAATATGGGAACTGAGTCGGGACCCTTGGGGGCGCTGATCAAACCTGCAGCCAGTAAAAATTCCCGCAATACTGCTTCCGGAACAGATAAAGTAACACCTTCCGGCAGAACCTGCCAACCCATGCGCATCGCAGCCAGAAGTGTACAAGTATCATCCAGAATACTGTCACTGGCCAGGGCTGGATGACTTCGTTCAAGGGGAGAAGACAGACGACCGGGTACAATGGTGGCAGTACCATCTTTGGAAGGCAGGAGCAATAAAAGGTCATCAGGAATGTAGGCAAATTCCTGCGGTCCGGATGTGGTTTCAAAAAAAGCATGTCCAAGCAAGGCACGATAGAACAGCACTTCCGTCGAAGAGACCGGTTGGAGATACATTTGCTCCCGGTCACGACGACCAGCACCTGCATCGCGCAGTTCACCAAAACGGCGCGTGAAATCCTGCCAGGGATTGCGTCCATTCTCTGCCACCAGCACATCCAATGCCTGACGTGACTCCACAGGCAGGGTTTCAACGATCTCGGTCACCAGTTGGGCATCCAGCAGTCCAACAGCCAGTTCCTGCAAAGCAGCCTGTGAATCTGGTGAAAACAGCTCAATCCCCCATAAGCCAGCCACAATGCGCAAGTGACCGAGGTCGTAAGATTGCAGGGAATGAATTAGATCAGGCATAACCGTCTATCAGGAAGATCTAACCACCTGCAAGGCCTTCGGCAGGATCTCGAATGATAATTGTCTTACATCCGTTCCAAATCCGGAATAGATTTCACCATCTGCATGGATGTACAACGGACGGTCAGAGGTGAGAGTCATTTTATGAAACTCACCCATACGCACCTGTTTAAATCGTCCATGCGTGCCTTTCATGACTTCGGGTATCAGCCGAAACATCATCAGGCGCGAGACCTTGCCGATGCTGGCATACTGAAAAATTCCATCATCCGGGCGGGCATCCGGGGCAACCAGGAAGCCGCCGCCTTCGCGCGGGCCATTACACATCACGAACATGACCGTTGGTCCATCCCAGGTTTCCTGGTCGGTCTCCACTTTCAAATTGGCAGGGTCAAAGTTAAGGATGATGGTTTGAATGACAGCCACCAGGTACATCAGGAAGCCTCGCAGGAACGGAAGCTTATGAGAACGAATGGTGGTAATTGCATCGAAACCGATACCGAGGGTATTATCCACATATTCCTCCCGGCCATCTCCACCCCGAAGAATGCCCACATCCATCCGGTTGGGTTGCCCATATAAGGCCAGCTTAAGCGCCTCCACCGGGTTGACAGGAACGCCTGCCGCATGGGCAAAATCATTCCCCGAGCCAACCGGCACCACACCCAAAATGGGGCGTCGCTCCTCCGGAAGCTGCATCAAACCGTTGATCACTTCGTGCACGGTGCCATCTCCACCCACAGCAATAACAAGGTCATAACCTTGCTCGCCTGCCTGGCGGGCCAGTTCAAGGGCGTGAAGTGGATATACTGTCCCGCTCCAATCAGCATTTCCATACTCAGCAATGATCGGACGCAAATCACGGGCAGCCTTCCAGGCATTTCCCAGGTCCGCCATGGGATTCAAAATGAGCTTTACTTTACGGGTCATTCCTTTACCTCCGGTTTGGATTTATCAAGTATAACCCCCGAGTTGCCAATCAGATAGTTTATTTTCCCAAAATCAACCATAAACTCTGCATCATCCGCGCTATATTCTCTCTTTATCTGTCATACTGTCAGGTAGCAGTATTTAAAATTGATACAGCTACCTATTTGTTTAAATCAAACAAGTGATCCAGGCATGGACAGCTGAACCACTCGTTGGTTTTTGGAAAAGCAAACAAGTCACTGATGATTTACAAGTGGAACAGTTGGCTCAGAAGCCACCAGGAAACTGCCGCGCTGGCGCCTCTTGGCTCGATAGAGAGCTTCATCAGCAGCCCGCAACAGGTCAGATGCAAAGATCCCGTGCTGCGGATATATTGCAATACCCCCGGAAAGATCCAGGTGCGCAGGAGCCGCTTCAGGTATCTCAATCTGGATACTTCGCAGCTTCTCCTGGACTTTCTGTGCAACCAGTTTCCCGGAAGTCAGGTCTGTTTCGGGCAGCACCAGGGTTAATTCATCCCCACCATAACGAGCCAGGAAATCTGTGCTGCGAAGGGTATCTGTGAGGGGAGCAAAAGCCTGGCAAAGAACATTGTCTCCGACCGCATGTCCAAAAGTATCGTTGAAAACTTTAAACCCGTCCAAGTCCATCATTACAACGGCCAGGGGTTTCCCCGAACGGGAGGCACGTTTAACTTCAGCCTCAAGCCGTTCATCCAATGCGCGCCGGTTAGGCAAACCAGTCAGGCTGTCACGGCGGGCTTCCTGATTGGCAAGCTCATGCATTCCCGCATTAAAAATAGCCACCGCAGCCTGATCCGCCAGCATACCCAGCAAACGTATTTCATCCTCAGTGAACCCGCCTGCGGTGGTTCATGCCATGTTCATGACCCCCACTACATACGTACCAATGATCAAGGGCATGCCAACGATGGAGCCGCGCCAACTGCGGGATGAGTTAACAAATAATGGATGTGTTTGAAAATCCTCCACCATGATCATCTTTTTTTGTTGGACGACTGTGGCGGTCAACCCATTCGGGCGGGGCTTGGCGTATTCGCTGTCCTTTCCACCTTTTGAATCCAAAGCTGCGCCGAACATCAATTTACCTTCATTGTATAAGAATATATTTGCGTCATTAGCATTCTTGATCAGGCTCATTGCTTCGCTGACAACCGTATCCAACACTGCTTTCAATTCCAATCGGGAGGTTAAATTAATGCTGATACGCCTGAATGCATTCAATTCAGCAGAATGTTGTTTAAGTAGCAACAAGAGATTCTGAGAATCTATTAAATTCTTTCCCAGATCTTGCAGGGTTTTTTCTTTGTCTTCGACTTCAGGGGATATTTCGATAGCCCGGCTCATTAAATCGAGCATGGTATTTAAAACCTCCCTATTCTCTTCCAGGATATTGCCTTCCTGCTCAAGATATTGACGAGCCCTGTCCAAAATTTTCAAGCGAAGGTCCATACTAATTTCCAGAATAAATAAACCATAATGAAAAACGATAAGAGAAATTATATTTTATATCACATCTTTGTAATGAAGTCTATTAGATAATAATTTTAAAAGGTACAGTTGAAAAGGATTCGGGGGTGTGGTGAGCTGGTTGCATTCGCTCACCACATCCCCTTTTTTCCTGAAGTGAGCAAGTTCTAATTTTAAAAGCGTGGTTGCCACAATTCATGTGGCTTTGGCATTGACAGGTTCATGTATAATCAAGCTGACAGACTTTCACGTAAACACTTAAGGAGGACTGAATGCCCAAACCCGCCGATCAACCCTTCCCACACAGCACCCCGTTGCACCACAGGCAAAAAGCCATCCTGGTGGGAGCCTCCAGCGGCATTGGTGCTGCGCTGGCTCTTCAACTGGCGGATGAAGGTTACAGCCTGGCTTTGCTGGCACGTCGCACCGACCTGCTCTCGAGATTATGTGATGAGATCAACCAGAAAGCTGGTGAAACCCTCGCCCGGGGCTATCCCCATGATGTTTGTGATTATGTCTCCGTCCCCGGCCTCCTTCAAACCATACTGGCTGACCTGGGAGGAGTGGATTTATTCATTTACAATTCCGGCGTCTCGCTTCCTGTTGGTTTGAAAAAATTTGATTTCCACAAAGACCGGCGCACCATGGAAGTAAATCTTCTGGGTGCATTGGCCTGGCTGAACCCGGTGGCGGCCATGTTCCAGAGTCTGAAAAGCGGTCAGATCGTGGGGATTTCTTCTGTCGCCGGGGAACGCGGCCGGGTGGGCAACCCGTCTTATAACGCTTCCAAAGCTGCTCTCAGCAGCTATCTTGAAGCGCTGCGCAACCGCCTGACCCGCCATGGGGTGCATGTGCTTACAGTCAAACCCGGGTTTGTGGAAACAGAGTTACTGGCAGGAGCCAAGGGTACTTTCTGGGTCATCCCGGCTGACCAGGCTGCCCGGGATATCAGCAAAGCCATCCGCACTCACAAACAGGATATCTACACCCCGGCACGTTGGAAGTGGATTATGCTGGTCGTCCGTAACATTCCCTCTTTCATCTTTAGAAAATTGGTATTTTGATGCCGAATCCCTTCTTTGAAAATCTGCGAACCCTGGAGAATTTTGGCCACTCCCTGCGCCTGCCTGCCTATTATTACCAGCCGGAAGACCTGGACGGGATCAGACCTGTACTAAAAACCGCCAGGGAATCAGGCCTGGCCATCACTGTGCGCGGTGCCGGGCGCAGCTACAACGATGCTGCACTGAATGGGGGTGGCATCATCCTCGACCTGCAGGCCATCAACCGCATCCTGGAATGGCAACCGGGAACCGGCCTCATCCGCTGTGAGCCGGGTGTCACGCTTAAACAACTCTGGCAGCATGTCCTACCAGGTGGCTGGTGGCCGCCAGTAGTATCCGGCACCCAGGCAACCACCCTGGGCGGTTGCCTGGGTATGAACATCCATGGCAAGAATAACTACAAAGCTGGAACGATCGGCGAACATGTGCTTGAATTTACTGCCTTGCTGCCTACAGGCGCTGAAGTTACCTGCTCACCTCAAAAGAACGGTGACTTGTTTCGTGCCATGATAGGCGGGATGGGCATGCTTGGCATCTTTACATCCATCACCCTGCAAATGAAGCACATGTATTCCGGCCTGCTGGAGATACAGGCCTGGAATGCACCCAATTTGAGCTCCCAACTTGAAGCACTTGAAACCCGCAAGGACAAGGCAGATTACATCGTCGGTTGGATGGACTGCACCGCCCGGGGAAGTGGATTGGGACGTGGTCAACTGCATCAAGCCAATTACCTGCCCGAAGGTGCAGACCCGGATGCAGCCCGCAACCTGCAGGTGGGTTTCCAGACCCTGCCGTCCAAATTTTTCGGACTGGTACCCAAATCCCTGCTGCACTACTTTATGGCGCCCTTCATGAACAATCCCGGCACCCGGATGGTCAATACCGCCAAGTTCCTGGTTGGTCGGAATAAAACCTACCGCCAGTCGCATGCCTCATTTCACTTCCTGCTGGACTACGTACCAGACTGGGAGCTTGCCTATGGCCGGCAGGGATTGATCCAATATCAATCCTTCCTGCCAAAAGAAACCGCCCTGCCAACCTGGTCTGAAATGCTAAAGCTCTCCCACAATCGCAATCTACCCTCCTACCTGGGCGTGACCAAACGCCACCGCCCGGATGGATTTCTCCTTTCCCATGCAGTGGACGGTTTCTCACTGGCTTTGGATTTCAAGGTCACATCTGGCAACCGCAGTCGCCTGGCAGGCATGCTGCAGGAGTTCGATCAGCTTGTCCTGAAGGCAGGTGGGCGCTTCTATTTTGCCAAGAATAGCGAAACACGCCCGGAAACCGCCCTGGGTTTTCTGGGCGAGGAGACCATCCATAAATTCCGGTCCCTGAAATTGCGTTGCGATCCGGATCATCTACTTGAATCAAATCTCTACCGGCGGGTGTTCGGGAAAGCATAACAAGATGCGCTGTAAATTAATCGATCTCGGCCTGGTTCCATACGAAGAAGCCTGGCAGCTTCAAACGGATCTGGCCGACCAGATCGCGTCTGGCGCTCACCCGGCCTGCCTGCTGTTACTCGAACATCCGCATACCTTTACTTTCGGCAGGCGCGGTGATATCAAGAACCTGCTGTGGAACGAAGACGAACTGGCGCACCGCGGCATTTCGGTGCATTGGGTGGATCGCGGCGGGGATGTCACCTACCACGGACCAGGGCAGTTGGTCGGGTATCCGCTTCTGCCGCTTGGAAAACCGGTTACAGGCAAAACCCACATCCCAACCGCGGATTATATTGGTTATGTGCGCAAGCTGGAGGAAAGTCTGATCCTGGCGCTCCTGCGGTTAGGGCTGGCATCCGGACAACTTGAAGGCCTGACCGGTGTGTGGGTACAGCCCGACCTGGCCTCACGCTGCCCGCGCTGCCGGCCTCAAGACCGTCTCAAACCCGCCAAAATTGCCGCCATCGGTGTTAAGGTGGATGCGAAAGGGATTTCCAGACATGGGTTTGCCTTGAATGTCAACCCGGATATGACTTATTGGGATGGTATCATTGCTTGCGGTCTTGTGGATCATCCCATTGTCAGCCTGGCTGACTTGCTCGACCCCCTCCCTGAAATGGAAACTGTGAAATCCGCGGTGCGAACAGCCCTGGCAGAGGTCTTTGGAATTACTTATATTTGAGCTGCTTTTTTTACATTAATCTACGCCCGGTGAAAGAGGTAAAGCAGGGCGTGGGATCCACAATCTACCCATACAAAAACACCCTACCCACCTATTACTTGACCCTATTGCTAGATTGACACAGGGGATTTCCTCGGTTAAACTATTGCCATTAAGTTTTTCCTTAATGGCTTGGAGAACCCAATGGGCAAGGTTGAGATCCTCAATCAATTTGAACAGATCAAGGCACTGGCTGACCCGCGCCGCCTGGAGATCCTGCGCCTGTTGATGGCAGGACCCGCCAGCCTGACCCAGCTTGGCGTGAGGTTGGAGCAGCACCCCGCCCGGATACGGCATCACATGCAGAAGCTGGAAAATGCCGGGCTGGTGGAAATCAACGAGATCACCGTCACCAGCGGTGTCACTGAAAAATTTTACCGGGCCTGTGCCGGGGCATACTTGATCCATCAGATGGTGATGCCAAGAGATAACCAGCGCCAGACGATCATATTCTCCGGCAGCCATGACCTGGCCATTGAGCAGCTTTCACTGGCGCTTGGAACACATATTAATTTATTGAGTTTACCGGTGGGCAGCCTGGATGGACTGGTTGCCCTGCGCCAGGGATTCTGCCACATTGCTGGATCGCATTTGCTGGATGCGGATGGGGAATATAACACGCCCTACGTACGCCACCTGCTGCCGGACCGAAATCCCAGCTTGGTTACTCTGGCTTATCGTGAGCAGGGCTTGATACTGGCCCCAGGCAACCCAAAAGGCATCCATGAACTGTCCGACCTGGCACGTGCGGATGTGAGTTTTGTCAACCGCCAGTCAGGGTCGGGTACACGCCTATGGCTGGATGCCCGGTTGAAAGAGCTGGGGATTTCATCCAACCAAATAAACGGCTATGCGAAGATTGTTAACACACACACCGAGACTGCCCAGACCATCCACTCCGGTCAGGCCGATGCAGGCATTGGTTTGCAGGCGGCAGCACAAAATTTTGGCCTGGGTTTTATTCCTTTATTTAATGAACGCTATGACCTGACCCTGATGCAGGATCAGAGTGAATTCCTGGCACCTCTGCTGAACCATTTGCAAAGCAGGGATTGCCGCAATGATATGGCCAGATTGAGCGGTTATGACACCACCCATACGGGTGAACAAATAACTCTTTAGGAGAAGAAAAGCATGAAAACCAATCGTTACTCCATGATTCTATTCACACTGCTGACCCTGTTGGCACTGGTTCTGACGAGCTGTTCCCCGTCCACCAATCCAACTGCGGCACCAACGCCTGCCAACCCCAACCTGATCCTGGCCACCACCACCAGCACGCAGGATTCCGGCTTGCTGGATATCCTGATCCCCCTGTTCCAGGAAAAAACCGGTTATGTTGTTCAGACCGTGGCAGTTGGAACCGGAGCCGCCCTCAAAATGGGCGAAGAGGGTAATGCCGATGTACTGCTGGTGCACGCACCTGCCTCAGAGAAGACTTTAATGGAAAACGGTTTCGGTAAAGACCGTTTTTTGGTGATGCACAATGATTTCGTGATCGTCGGACCAGCTGACGATCCGGCTGGCATCAAAGGTACTGCTGATGTCGTCGAAGCATTTAATAAGCTGGCCTCTTCCGGGCAGACATTCATCTCGCGCGGCGACGATTCAGGCACTGACAAGATGGAGAAAAGTCTGTGGGTAAAAACCGGGGTCGATCCGAGCGGGCAAGCCTGGTACCTGGAATCCGGGCAGGGCATGGGGGCTACTCTGACTCTGGCTTCTGAAAAATCAGCATATACTCTGACCGACCGGGCTACTTTCCTGGCCAACCAGGCAAACCTGCAATTGAGCATCCTGTTTGAGGGCGTTCCAGCTTTATTGAATGTGTACCATGTCATCACTGTCAATCCGGACAAATGGCCCCTGGTCAACTATGAAGGTGCCATGGCTTTTGCCAATTTCATGACCAGCGCCGAAACACAGGTAGTCATCGGCCAATTTGGTATGGATAAATACGGACAGCCACTTTTCTTCCCGGACGCGGATAAAACCGATGCAGATCTCGGATTGAATTGATCCAATGAAGTGGTCATGAACTGGCTGGCTTAGAACCCGGTCACTTAACCACTCTCTCACAACAGCTCCTGTTCCCAGGGGCTGTTGCATTTTAAGCATCAGAAAGACTCAACTCAGCATCATACGAAACAAGCCCAGCGCAATTTCATTGGTGGTAAAATAAAACGCTTTTTAGAAACCATTAATAAGTATTATTTTAATATTTTAAAGGTTACATGATGACATTTTCAGATTTCAAACACTTCCTGCTGGGAAAACCATTTCCAACCAGCATGGAGATGCACGAACGCCTGGACAAGGTGCGCGCCCTGGCAGTTTTTGCTTCCGACCCGATCAGCAGCAATGCCTATGCCACCGAAGCGATCATGAGTGTGTTGATCGTGCTGGGAAGCCAGGCGTTGTCCCTGACCTTGCCGGTAGGACTGGGAGTAGCCGGACTGATCCTGCTGGTTATTTCCAGTTATATCCAGACCATCCTGCACTACCCGGATGGCGGGGGCGCTTATACGGTCGCCAAAGATAACCTTGGCCAGTTTCCCTCCCTGCTGGCTGCAGCCGCCTTGCTGACAGATTACATTTTGACCGTGGCAGTTTCGGTCTCGGCCGGCGTACGCGCAGTCACCTCGGCTTTTCCAGAAACATTTGATTATCGTGTCCATATTGCCATCCTGGCCATCGTCATTATCACATGGATGAATTTACGCGGGGTGCGCGAAAGCGGCACAGTTTTTGCCATCCCGACTTATGCTTTTGTGGTTGGCGTGTTTTTAACGATCATCATCGGGTTGGTACGTCAATACACACTCTTCGGTGTGGCTCCGTTGCCTGTACTGGAACAGATCGTTCCTCCAGTGTTTTCCCCAATGGGCTTTGCCTACATATGGTTGCTGCTGCGAGCATTCTCGGGTGGCTGCACAGCCCTGACCGGCATTGAAGCCATCAGCAACGGTGTGCAGGCCTTTAAACCACCTGAAGCAAGAAATGCAGTCATCACGATGGTTGCAATGGGTACTATGGCCATGTCGCTGTTCGTGGGCATATTGCTCCTTTCCAGCCACTTGCACCTGGTGCCTGAAGAAGCGGAAAGCATCCTCTCCCAAATGACTCGGGCAATTACCGGGAATAATATTCTGTATTATTGGGTTCAATTCTTTACAGCCGCAATTCTGTTCCTGGCTGCCAACACAGCCTACCAGGATTTTCCCCGCCTGAGTTCATTCCTGTCGAATGACCGCTTTATGCCGGGTTGGATGCAAAACCGCGGCGACCGCCTGGTATATAGCTCGGGCATTGCAGTTCTGGCCTTCATTGCTGTGCTCATCGTTCTGATCTTTCAGGCAAATGAGATTGCCATGCTACCCCTGTATGCACTGGGTGTCATGCTCAGTTTCAGCATCTCGCAAACCGGCATGTTCCGCCTGATGGGCAGAATTGCCCATTTAAAACCCGGAGAATCTTTAAAAACTTTAGTAACCCGCATTCATTATGAAAAAGGTGTGCGCTGGAAGCAAGCTTTAAATGCAGTTGGAGCCGTTGTGACCTTTCTGGTCTTCATCATTTTGATGAGCACCAAGTTCATGGAAGGCGCCTGGATCGTGGTGCTGATCATCCCCATCCTGGTATTCATGTTCTATTCCATTCATCACCATTATGAACAAGTATCCACCGCCCTTAGCACCCATGATCTGACCCCTGATTCGCTCTCCGAAGTTGCCAACGTGGTCATCATCCCGATTGGAGATGTGCACCGCGGCACGCTGCGTGCATTGGTTTACGCAAAACGGATATCCAAAGATGTACGTGTAATATGCGTGATCAACTCCCCAGAGATGAAAGAACGTTTATTAATGCGCTGGAAACGCTTCCCGAAATTGACCAGGCGGGTTAAGCTCATCACCATAGAGACAGATTATCGGGATGTTATCACACCGGTGGTCAAATACATCGAACAGGTTAACAACTCAGAATTTCCAGACCAATTAGTCACGGTTGTGGTCCCGGTTTTCATTCCAACCCATGCGGTAGGCCGGTTGTTGCACAACCAGACTGCAGTCCAATTGCGTTGGGCGCTTCAGCGCTATAAGGATATTGTGATCATCGATGTTCCCATTCATATCGACTCAAAAATGTAACCTGCAGAGCTATCCGACATCTCTGAAAGATATTTTTACTTCAAAAGGCAGCCTGCCACCAAATTCCTTTAATAAAAACCGCCCGGTATCTGGAATCTCAGACCGGGTGGTTCAGTAGATGATAAAATATCTATCCTATGGATTTAATTAAAACTATTTTCTCTGACCCTGAAGTCTGGCAGATCACGATCCTATCACTAAAACTTTCGGGTTTGGGAACACTGATCAGCCTGTTGATCGGGCTTCCTCTGGGAACGCTGCTGGCTCTGGGAAAATTCCCCGGACGGTCGTTCTTCATGAGCATCGTTAATGCCGGCATGGGCCTGCCGCCTGTCGTGGTTGGTTTAATGATCGCCCTGCTCTTATGGCGCAGCGGACCTCTGGGGAGCTTGCGACTCATCTACACACCCAGCGCAATCGTGATCGCCCAGACAGTCATCTCGGCACCGGTCGTGACCGGGTTGACAGCGGCTGCCCTGCAGCAGCTTAACCCCCGCCTGAGAATGCAATTAATGGGTCTGGGAGCCAACACCATTCAGGTGGTTGGCTGGTTGTGGTGGGAGGCCCGTTTATCCCTTCTGGCTGCACTGATGGCTGGCTTTGGAAGCGTTATCTCCGAAGTGGGAGCTTCCATGATGGTGGGAGGCAACATCCGCTACCAGACCCGTGTGCTAACCACCGCCATCGTCCTGGAAACTGGAAAAGGCCAGTTTGATTTCGCCATTGCTCTGAGCGTGTGGCTGCTTTTGCTGACATTCATCATCAACATGACTTTGACCTGGATCCAGCAGAGAGGTGTCCGCAGTTGAGCACAGTCCTTGAGATCCGGGATCTGCAGATCCGGCGCGGCAAGAATATAATGGTTGAGGTGGATCACCTGGTGGTTGAACAGGGGGAAGTATTGGCCATCATCGGACCGAATGGCGCTGGAAAAAGCAGCCTGCTATTGGCTGTGGCACTTCTGCTTAAACCCGCGCGCGGCAGCATCCTTTTTAACGGCTTTAAGATCACTAATAACTCGGATACCCAATACAGGCGTCACCTGGGACTGGTGCTGCAGGAGCCGCTGCTTTTGGATACTTCCGTATTTGAAAATGTGGCTGCCGGACTGCGCTTTCGGCATACACCCCGCCCTGAAATCCAACTCCGCACCGAAACCTGGCTGAAGCGTCTTGGAATTGAGCACCTGCGACAGCGCCCGGCACGAAAATTATCCGGCGGCGAGGCGCAACGCGTCAGCCTGGCACGCGCTTTTGCCCTGCAACCGGATCTGCTGTTACTGGACGAGCCCTTCAGTGCCCTGGATGCCCCCACCCGGCTGCGCCTGTTGGATGATCTGCACGACATTCTGTCTGAAACGGATACCACCACCCTTTTCATCACACACGATCTGAAAGAAGCCTCCAACCTGGGTGACAGCATGGCGGTCATCCTGAACGGCAAGCTTCACCAGTGCGGTACCCCGGATGAGATCTATTCCAACCCCAAAGATGATGATGTTCGGGCTTTTTTGGGTCTGGCGGCAAATTGACGCCAGAAATCTGAAATCCAAAACTTCCGAAGTCTTGCGAGATATCCCCATAACGTAGTGAAGGGGTCCACATACTTCGGAAGTTATTATTTGTTAAACCACGCGATCAGGGAATCACACCGGTACTGATCTCATCGCGCTGCAGCCTGTCCAATATCTGCTGGACATCGTTTTGCTTGCCCTCACTGAGCAGGTCGGGGTTGACATCCTCCAGGAAAAGCGGCAGGGATAAATCCTGCCTGCCCTTGCCTGCCACCAGGTCCGGCCAGATGGCCTGGATGGCAGGAACCACCTTAGGCTGAATGCTGACCACCCAATTTGCCTCCAGGCGGTCGGATGGGCGCGCCTGGCTGATGATGTTCAGTCCATACTGTGACATGGTATCCAGCAGGTCTTCTGTAGCCACAGCTGGAAAGACATAAGCAAATTCAACCATGTAATCCTTCAATGGATCGGCGTAAAAGCGATATTGCCCTTCGGGAATATCAGTGGGGATCTCGGAATGCACCGGGTATTCATACCAGGGCGGAAACTGCGGGTTGCACAACCCACAAAAAAAGGTTACACCATTCACAAATGCATCGTATGCCAGGATGCCATCGGGGGTATCTTTTTGGGTGATGATGCCCACCCGAAAATCCGGGGATAACAGGGCGGCAATGTAACCCGCCATGAAAGCCTGCTTGTCAACGGGGGTACCCTCCCCACCCACAATGGATAGGTTGGCAGTCGCGGTCAACCCGAGAATGGTTACCCCCAGGAACTGTACCTGTGGAACGGCACTTGCCAAATCTGTCAGGCCGGGGTCGGGTGGAAAGGCAACCACGATTTTCAAGTTGGATTCCAACTCGATCTCTGCAATGGTCAGGCTGTTGCGCACCTGAAAGCGCAATCCGGAGGCCTGGGCCAGGTCATTAATCGTGGTTTGATACAGATCAGCTTGCTGCCGGGGCATGGAGGCCGGGATGACCAGGATAGCCAGGGGAGTGCCAGGCGTGGGTGTGAGCACTTCGGTCGGTGCAGTGGTAGGCAGCGCTGAAGTGGGACCAGATTCAGTCGGTGTTTTTGCACCAGGCAGCGTACACCCGGTCAGGAAAAGCAACAGGATCAGGAAAGCGAACTTGATTCGCATAAGATTATCTCCGGTGATATTTGAAATGATTTTTGATATTGTACCTGATAAGTGCACAATTGGTTGAAGTTGAAAACAAAACCCCCCTCCCAAATTGGGAAGGGGGTAAGAAGTTGTTAACCTAAATTACTGTTACTTGGCAGCCACTTTAATGATACGCGGCTTGGCAGATTCGGCCTTGGGCAGGCGCAATGTTAAAACGCCTTCTTCGATCCTGGCTTCGACCTTCTTGGCATCCACCGGGCTGGGCAGGCGCAGGCTGCGACGGAAGGACCCGTGCGGCAATTCGCGCATCAGGTATTCGCTGTCATCCTGCTTGTATTCACCTTCGATGGTGACCACGTCTTCGAGGATCTGGATGTTCAGGTCTTCGGCTTTCAGGCCGGGCACCAGGGCAGACAGAACGAATTCGTCATCCGTACTGTTAATATTAACTGCCAGGGCATAGTCGTGACCAGATTCGCAATTGGCGGCGTGTGCCATCATGCGGCGGGCCATGCGCGGGTTATAGGTGTTGGGGGTGATATAGTAGTTCATTTTTATCTCCTTGTTAGATATACCAATATTGTTTTTGTTTCAAATATAGGTATATCTTACCGGGCGGATATTAGATTCATGCAAACGTGAGATTGTATTTTTATCAGAAAAAGCCAACTTCGCAAAAAAGTGGGGGGTTGGGGCACACCCCAACCTTCACCCGAATTATTGAAAAGAGAAAATAAAAGCCACCGCAGGTAAACCTGCGGTGGCGAAGTACCAGAACATTTGGATTTTTTGATCAAATTATGGTGTTGTTGCAGCCAGGGCGGCATCCGCAGTTACCAGGCCGGCGCCGGTCGCATCCGCAAGCCATGAAACCACCGATGATGTGCCATCTGGGTTATAAATTGTCCTACTTCCTGCTGGCAATGAGATGGCTGAACCTTCAAGAATGGCTTCTGCTTGAAAAGCCGTCAAACCAGAATTTTTCTGAGCCATGAGAGCCACGATCCCAGCCACATGCGGGCTGGCCATGGAAGTGCCGCCCAGGAAGTAATAGGAGGTCTGACCGCTGTTCACTTGGTAAGGACCCACCACCCATGAACCGGGCGCAGCCACGTCCAGGTCCTGCCCAGCCAATTCGCGGCTGGAGAAATCGGTGATGTAGTAATTTGCCATATTGGTTGGGTCAGGTACATTGCGGTTGTACCACCAAGCCCTATTCCCAACAGGATACCATTCCCCCACCCAGCCAGAGGCGGCCACTGAGATGACCGGGGTATAAGCACCGGGGTATCCCATACCGTCCTCACCAGAATTGCCGGCTGAAGCTACAATGATGACCCCATTAATCACAGCTCTATCAATGGCAGCTCTTTCCATGGCATCCAACTCAGACCCGCCCAGGCTCATGTTGATGACCACCGGGTTGGTACCTAGTACACCACTTATCTTCAAATCCGTCACATACACAATACCTCGCGCAACCACAGAGGACCAGCCGGAGCCATTCTGGTTCAAGACCTTGACCGGGATAACAGTAGCCATGGGGGCAACCCCGTTCACAGGGGTTCCTCTCAAATTGTAGCCCAGGATGGTGCTGGTGACATGCGTACCGTGTGAGTTCTGGTCGTGTTCCCATTTGTTGGGTTGATCGGAAACATTCCCCACCTCACCGCCGCCACCGCCAAACGAAGTTGCATATTCTTCGGCAATACGTTCCTGCGGGAAGTATTGCCGCCAGGCATCCACCAGGCCGGTATCCAGCACAGCGACAAACACACCGTTTCCATCTTGGGTTACCTGGCGAGAACTGGAGCCAAATTCGGTTACATTGATGGCATCCAAATCCCAGGTGTTCATACCACCGGAGAAATTGGTCGCAGCCACTGTATCCACCGGGGCGCCGTTGCGGACCGCATCCGGATTGGCGCTGGCAACATAGGGCAGTTTCTTGATTGTGGTCAGGTCGCCGGAGCGGATCTGCATAGTCAGAGCATTGATCTCATAGACAACATCCCGCACTTTCCCCCGCGTTCCCAGGTCCTTGAGGATCGTATTCGTGATTTTGGTCTTCAGGAGGACATTGATACCGATCATTTGAGTACTGCTGGCAGCTTTGGCTGGCAAGGTGGAAATCAGTAATGCCGAAATAATCAAAATACTTAAAGTAATCCGTTTAAACATATTTTTTACTCCTCTTCTCCTAATGGGGTGATTGGCAGATCCTTTACCAAACAGATTTGTAAAGTGTACCAATTATAGTATATACAAAAATAATCAAAAATGCAAGTAATTTATTAATTATTTTTTTGGTTCTTTTCCGGTAATCGACAGCACACATCCTCCCGAAGGTTGACCCTAGTAACAAGCTTGAAGCACAATATCCTTGGGGATGTTTTTAATATGATACGTCTGAGGGTATAATGCACAGCATGTCAAAACGGATCTGGGTGATCATCATCCTGGTTGGCGCGCTGGCCGGGTCGGGTTTTTATGTTTACCGCAGCCTGCAACCCTCCGCCGCCCGTTCCCTGCACGTACTCGAATGGCTGCGGCATCCTGAAGATCATCCGGAGTGGGCCATCCAAGCCGGGACACGCTGCGGAGATGCGCCTTTCCTCCTGCCCACGAACGGCTTTATCGGTTACCTGTGGGACGACTCGTTCAAGCTCGGTCACCGCCACCAGGGTATTGATATTTTTGGTGGATTCGGTATCGATCAAACCCCTGTCGTGGCAGCTTATGCGGGTTACCTGACCCGGCTGCCGGAGTGGAAATCTTCTGTGATCGTGCGCGTACCAGACGATCCTCTGCAACCCGGCCGGCAGATCTGGGTATATTACACCCACATGGCAGACTCACCCGGTAATTCCTTTATTTCAACGGATTTCCCAGCAGACACCACGGAAAAATATATCGAAGAGGGCACATTACTGGGTTACCAGGGGAATTTCTCCGGTGACCCGAACAACCCGGTGGGAGTCCACCTGCATTTCTCAATTGTAAAAGATGACGGACAGGGCAAATTCCTGAACGAACTCGAGATCAGCAACACGCTGGATCCATCCCCCTACCTGGGACTTTCGTTAAACGCAGCCAATTATGATGGCAGCATCATGGTTTGCAGAGAACCAAGACAGAATTAAGGAGATCAATGGCAGATTTTACAGGCAGAGTCGTTTTGGTGACAGGCGCTGGCAAAGGTACTGGACGGGACATGGCCCAGGCTTTTGCCGCCCACGGCGCCAACCTGGCGATCAACGATCTGACACCGGTCAATTTGGACCAGACAGAAGCCGGGATCCGGGCAGCCGGTGGCCAGGTGAAAGCCTACATCGTGGATGTCACCAAGAAGATGCCCATCCAGGGCCTGGTCAAGACTGTACTGGATGACTGGGAACGCATAGATATCCTGGTCAATTGTGCGCAGGTGAAACCGCCAGCCTCCCTGTTGGACATGGACGATTGGGACTGGCAGCGCACGCTGGATGTAAATCTGACCGGCGTGTTTTTGTTGATGCAGTCAGTAGCAAGAATCATGCGTGCCCAGGGGGGTGGAAGCATGCTTACAATTGGTCCGCATTCGCACGCAGATCCAAAACAGGCTGCCTTCACTGTCAGCAAGGCCGCCCTGGTTGAATTGAGCGCCCAGGCCAGGCAGGAATTCGCTGCCTATGGCATCCAGGTTCATTTGCTCAATCCGGATGAAGCGACAGATATTGTCAGGCTGGCTCTCACCCTGTGTGAGTGAGTCCAGTCCCCAGGAGGAAAGATGGAAGAATTATTGGAATATCGCCAACGCATGCTAAACAAATTGGCTGAAGCACCCGGGCTGGTTGAAACCGCCGTTTTCAATATAAAAGACCAAACCCAACCACTGGAGGCTGGCGGTTGGAACATCCACCAGGTGGTTGCTCATATGCGCGATGTGAATCAGCATGTCTACCTGCTGCGTTTGCATCGCATTATTGATGAAGAAAATCCCATGTTTGAGAATTTCGACGGAGAGGCCTGGATGGCAGAGCATTACCAACCCCTGGAACCCATCCGTAATCTGGTTTCGGAGTTTAGAGAACAATGCCGGTCAACAGCAGATTGGCTGCGCAGCCTCCCGCTTGAGGCCTGGAACCTCCCCGGCAAGCATCCTTCTTTTGGAAAACACAGCCTGCAATGGTGGGTGGAGCGTACCCTGGCTCACATCAGCGAACACCTGGCACAACTCGAACAAAAAGAGGTATCATCTCAATAATTCGGGAGAAGGTTGCCCCACTTTTTTCAGACGTTACATAAAGGAGATTGAAACATGGCATACAATTCCATCCTGGTTGAAACCCGCGGAAAAGTCGGGCTGGTCACCTTGAACCGTCCCAAGGCAATGAATGCCTTGAATGCCGAGCTTTTGCATGAACTGGTCCAGGCTGTGCTGAGCTTCGATGCAGAGGCTGGGATCGGCGCCATCCTGATCACCGGCAATGAGCGCGCATTCGCCGCCGGCGCAGATATCAAGGCCATGTCGGATGCTACAGTGACAGAAATGTTGACCGGCAGTTTCGTGGAGTTGTTCGATGGTTTGCGTAAAGTAAAGAAGCCGGTCATTGCTGCCGTGGCGGGTTATGCCCTGGGCGGAGGCTGTGAGTTGGCCATGTCCTGCGACATGATCGTGGCCGCCGAAAATGCCCGCTTTGGACAGCCGGAAGTGACTATCGGCGTGATCCCCGGCGCGGGAGGCACACAACGTCTGACCCGTGCAGTTGGCAAAGCCATTGCCATGGAAATGGTGTTGAACAACCGCACCCTTTCCGCTGGCGAGGCGCTATTATACGGATTGATCAACAGGGTGGTTTCAAACGAACGCTACCTGGATGAAGCCCTGGCGCTGGCATCCGAGCTGGCAGAGCGCGCTCCGCTGGCTGTGAGGCTGGGGAAGGAAGCCGTCAACAAAGCCTATGAATTATCTCTCAGTGAAGGACTGGAAGCCGAGCGGCGTCTCTTCTACATGCTGTTTGCCAGCCAAGATCAAAAAGAAGGCATGCAAGCTTTTGTTGATAAGCGCAAGGCAGAGTGGCAGGGCAAGTAGAAGGCGAAAGAAACTGCCAAGCAAGTTTGCACACCATACCCATCCTTCCCGGTTTTTTGATACGATAAAAAAATAATATAATTTACAAACCTGACAGGTTTTATTAATTTAATTATTAACCTTTGTTTTTATTGCGTATTTTTTATTCTGTCACCACTTCATGATCCCCCTTGCTCCATTAATGAAACAAGATCGGTTCGATGCGGATATCAATTTCAGAGACAATCTTTTTAATGTCATCCAGCAGCTCCGTGCAGACATGCGTGGTGTCATTGGGGAATTCCATCATAAAACTATGTCCGTTCTCTTTTATGTAAAGAGTGAAATGATCCTTGCCCGGGCAGGAGATGAAAGCGCCATGCAAACGCTGGATGCGGCGCTGATCTTTCATGGGTTGTCCGGCTGAACGCAGGGTGACTGTCACCATCTGGGGGGCATGCTCTTCCTGGCTGGGAGCCTGGATGGAGGATAGACGCATGGACGGCCTGGGATCCGGCGGAGCTGCCGGGGGATCCTGCCTGGGTGCAGGGGTTGGCTGCACAGGTTTTGGTTCAGGTGCAGAGACTTTTTCAGGGATTGGTTTGAGCACAGGTTTCGACTCGGGGACAGAAGCTTTTTCAGGTGCAGATTTGGATATGCCGCGCGCGGTTGTGGCAGGCATGGGGAACTCGTCCCACCCTGGAGGGAAGAGATCTGGAGGCGGAGGCATATCGGCATCCTCGTCTTCAAACTCAGGAGGGGCAGGCTCTGCCACCAGGTTGGCTTGCGCCATTCGGACGGGCTGGGATCCGGTTACAGAATTTTCTGCCACCTGCCCGCCGGATGGGATGGCTTTATCTGCCGGCTCGATCCAGGTGATCTCGGTTCGAACATTATCAACCAATATCTTGGGGGGCGCACTGGAGGCATCCACCTTGCCCTCAACAACGACGATCGTACCCACTTCCAGAATGGTTTCAAATTTTGTCCAGATGCGGGGGAATAGAACCAGGTCGATATTACCCTGGATGTCTTCCAGGGTGACAAACCCCATCATCTTGCCGTTCTTGGTCTGATAGGGTCGTGCTGCTGCCACCAGGCCAGCCAAGTACACGGTTTCCTGGTCAGAGGCCTCGGAAAGTTGGCCGGAGAAGTAGCTGACGATGTGGGTAAGGGTTGGCAGCATGGCAGTCAGCGGATGTTCGGAGACATACAATCCGAGCAAGTCACGCTCCCAGTTGAGTTGTTCACGGTGGTCAATATCAGGCACATCGGGCAGGGTGATTTTTTCATGCACACCGGTCGACTCACCGAACAGGGAAAGCTGTCCATCCAATGCGGAGCGGAAATGGGATGAGCTTATTGCAACCAGACGGTCGATGCAAGCCAGCATGGCAGAACGTGGACCAAAAGAATCCAAAGCGCCCACCTTGATAAGGCATTCAAGGGCGCGTTTACCAACTGCCCGCAAGTCAGCACGGGCTGCCAGGTCATTCAGGTCCTTGTAGGGGGAATTGCCTCGTGCCTGGATGATGATGTCTACAGGGTTCTGGCCAACATTCTTGATGGCTCCCAACCCAAAACGGATGGCGGTTTTTCCTTCGGGCTGATCTTCAATGGCAAAATCCCAGGCGCTGGTGTTGATGTCGGGTGGCAACACTTCGATGCCCATATTGCGGCTGTCCGCACTGTAAAAAGCCACCTTGGCAGTATCGTTCTTGTTGACGGAAAGCAGGGCGGTAAAGAACTCGGCCGGGTAGTGGGCTTTCAGGAAGGCGGTCTGGACCGCGATCACCCCGTAATCGGCGGCATGGGATTTATTAAAACCGTAGCGGGCAAACTCCTCCCAATCGGAGAATATGGCGTTGGCAGTGGTTTCGTCTATCTCGCGTTCTTTGGCGCCTTTGACAAACTTGTTGCGATGTTTTTCGATCTTCTCTTTGATCTTCTTGGAAATGGCCTTGCGCAGATCATCCGCATCCGAGGGGGTATAACCAGCCAGTTCCACAGCGGCGCGCATCAACTGTTCCTGATACACGGGAATGCCATAAGTTGATTCGAAGATCGGGCGCAGGGAGGGATGGCGGTATTCAGTCGATTTTCTTCCATGCATGCGGTCAATATAATCCGGGATGAATTGCATGGGGCCGGGGCGGTAGAGTGCCACCATGGCGATCACGTTCTCCAGCTTCCGAGGTTTCATCTGGATCAGGTAACGGGTCATACCGCTGCCTTCCACCTGGAACATACCGGCGGTATTACCTGAACCCATCAGCTCAAAGGCCTTGGGGTCATCCAGGGGGATGTTATCGAGGGTGTACTCCACGCCATGTCGTTGTTTGATCATGTCACAGGCCCGTGCCATGATGGTCAGGGTGGCCAGGCCGAGGAAATCCACTTTAAGCATACCCAATGAATCGAGGATCCCCATCTCAAACTGGGTAACCGACTTGATGGGGGTTTCTTCGGAATTACTGGTGGGGCGGTGCAGGGGCAGGTAATCCACCAGGGGCAAGTCACTGATGACCACCCCGGCAGCATGGGTGCCTGCATTACGCACCACGCCTTCCATCAAGGAGGAAGTCTCCAACAGCTCCCGCATGGTTGGGGTGGAATCGTAAACTGCTTTTAATTCCTTGCTTTGCTGGAGGGTTTCAAGCAGGGTCACTGTTTTTCCGGAAACGGTGGGGACGAGCTTGGTAACCCGATCCACCTCATGCAGGGGAATATCCATAACCCGGCCAACATCCCGGATGGCAGCCTTGGCGCCCATGGTGCCAAAGGTGATGATCTGGGCCACCTTGTCGTCCCCATATTTTCGGGCGGTATATTCCAGCATATCAGCCCGGCGATCATCCCGAAAATCGAGGTCGATATCCGGCATGGAGATGCGCCCGGGGTTGAGAAAACGTTCGAAGAGCAGATCGTGCTCAATGGGGTCCACCATGGTGATCTGAAGGGCATAAGCCACAATGGAACCAGCCGCCGAACCTCGGGCGTTATACCAGATGCCGCGTTCCCGGGCATATTTGCACAGGTCCCACACAATCAGGAAATAGGCATCAAAGCCCATGGTGTGGATGATGTTCAGTTCGTAATCCAGGCGGGCACGTACAGTCGTATCCCCGGCACGCTCCCTATAACGACGCTCGATACCCGCCTCGCACAGAGAGCGCAGATAACTCCCGGTCGTGTGTTCATCCGGAACGCAAAATTCCGGCAGATGGTAACCCTTGAAATCCAGGTTCACATTGCAGCGCTCAGCGATCAAGAGGGTATTGCTGAGTGCCTGCGGCACATCGGCGAACAACCTGGCCATCTCCTGCGGGGTGCGCAGATAGTAGGACGGGTCGCTCATGCGCATGCGGTTGGTATCCGACAATAGCGAACCAGTCTGAACTGCCAGCAGGATATCCTGCAGGCGGGCATCCTCGGGGTTGATGTAATGGACGTCGTTGGTGGCCACATAACGGGCTTCATAGCGCGGCCCCAGCTCGAGTAGGTTACGATTCAGCCCGTCCAGTTCCTTGATATTATGCTGCTGCAACTCCATGAAGAAATTATCTTTACCAAAGACATCATAATACCAGTCCAACTGGCGGCGGGCTTCATCGATTTGCCCTTTTTCGATCAGGCGCGGCACTTCAGCAGCCATGCAGCCAGTGGTGGCGATCAGCCCTTCGGCGTGACTGGCCAGAAAATCCTTATCCACGCGCGGATTATAATAAAAACCATCCAACTGGGCCGTACTGGCAATTTTAAGCAAGTTGCGGTAACCGGTTTCATTTTCCGCCAGAAGCAGCAGGTGGGAGGATTTTTTATCCTCTTTGACATCCTTGTCTGCCATGTTGCGCGCCGCCAGGTAGGATTCAATGCCAATGATGGGCTTGATGCCGGCTTCTTTGGCAGCATTATAGAACTCGATCACCCCAAACATGGTGCCATGATCCGTAATGGCCAGGGCGGGCATATCCATCTCTTTGGCGCGCTTGACCAGCTTCTTAACATTGCTGAAGCCGTCGAGCAGTGAGTATTCAGTGTGGACATGGAGATGGGTAAAGGTCATGAATGCTTACCAATAAAAACGCAGAAATTTCTTAAGTGATTATAGCACGCGGGTGAGTAAAAAGAACCTATGTCTTGCTTAAAGAAGGTGAAATTTTAAGGATATTTAATGTCTCTGCTTCCCACTTGCAGGTTGCACGATACGGGTTGCACTCGATGAAACAGGGTATATGCGATACACGGTGGACGAAGAATACAGAGGAACGAACCCGAAAAACGAATAGGAACGAATCATTAGGTGCCCCGGCTCTCGTGTGCCGGGATGGGCGACTCTCGCCAGAGCTATGTATCTATTCACGTCCATAATTGCGAGTAACTCCACAGCGGAAGAACGCCGCTGGTCAATGCGAAAGTACTCTAATTTCTGTCTTTGCGAGGAGCATCCTCCCAGCGATGTGGCAATCCCCATGCCGGAGAGGAGACTGCCACGCTGCGCTCGCAGTGACAAAATCTGATATGGTGAGTAGAAGCAGAGCTATGTAACTACTCACAGTAATAATTGTGATTAATTCCACAGTGGCAGAACGCTGCTGTTCAATGCAAAAAAGCTCTATCTTCTGTCTTTGCGAGGAGCTTCCTCCCAGCGACGTGGCAATCCCCTTGCCGGAGAGGAGACTGCCACGCTGCGCTCGCAGTGACAAAATCTGATATGGTGAGTAGATACAGAGCTATTGTAGAACTTATGTACTAATATGACAACCCCCAATTTTCCATTAAAATGGATGAATTCAGCAGGGACTTCGCCCCAATAAGACGGGGCTTCCAAAAAAACATCGGGACTTGCGGCCGGAGGAAATTTTGATCTACTCTCCAGCTCATTTCCCGTGACCCGGGTAAAGAATCTTGATGTATACTCCATTCAATATTAATGGCCTGTCCAGGTGTGATGAAAGATGATGTCGGGTTTAGTACCTGCTTTTCAATCCTGAATTATGCCAAAAACAGGCCATCTCCTTTTTTGGTTGGTCCTTAAAGCTTTTGATTGGAGATAACAATCAGGAAAAAACGATTTTTGACTCCAAGGAGACCAATTTCGTGAATTTTTTAAAACCATCTGAGAAACCAAGAAAAATGCTGCTTTCGCCTCGCCGCTTTTGGATAGTTTTTCTTACCATCCTCCTAATAATATTCCTATTCCTTTTTGCCCAGAATCTTTACTCAAGAGTTTTCACAACTTCATTAAATGGTTTGGAAACAATTACCACTTTTTATTCTTCCACTGCCACAAGTACAAAGGGTATCACTCCAAAAACAGATCATGAAAATAAACCGACCGAAAAACCAAATTCATCGCGAACGCAAGAATTCGAGCAGCCATTTGGACCAACCAACACGAAGAACAACGCATCTGCGCCATTTCCAACCCCATTCTTGAGCGGAGGTTTTTCCCCCGATGATGTATTGATCAAATTTGATCCTTCCGTCCAAAAAAATGAAATCGAGCAATGTCTGGAATCCACTGATGCCACGATCGAGCTGAAGATAGTTGAACTTGGTGTAATACAAGTAAAAGTGCCGGCAGGCAAGGTCACTGATGCCATTGCAAGTTTCGCAACGTGCCCCGGAGTGGTTTACGCTGAACCCAATTATTTTGCACAGATCGCAGATACCGTTCCCTCTGATCCGGACTGGGAATCCCAATATGGTTTACCTGCCATCCATGCACCACAGGGCTGGGATTTATCAACCGGATCTTCTGCGGTAACGATCGCCATTGTGGATACAGGTGTCGACCTCAGCCATTCTGATCTGGCCGGCAAAATAGTCCCTGGTTTTGATTTTGTGAACAATGACAACATTCCACAAGATGACAGAGGCCATGGTACACACGTGGCGGGGATCGCTGCCGCGACCAGCAATAACAATATCGGGATCGCGGGTGTTTCCTGGGGAGCCCGCATCATGCCCGTCAAAGTATTGGATGCCTCGGGTAGCGGCTCGTATGTCAACGTGTCCAAGGGGATCATTTGGGCTGCAGACAAAGGCGCACAGGTCATCAACCTCAGCCTGGGGGGACCCATGCCATCTTCGATGCTCGAAGAGGCAGTCAATTATGCTTATGATAAAGGGGTCACCCTGGTTGCGGCTGCCGGGAACTCAGGCAGTAATTCCGTGCTGTACCCTGCCCGCTACCCACACGTGATTGCCGTAGCTGCCACCGATGGCTCAAACAATCATGCTGCTTTTTCAAATTTTGGTCCGGAGGTGGATGTTTCCGCCCCTGGAGTAGGGATCTACTCGACCACACTCGGAAATACCTATGCTTATCTTAGTGGAACGTCTGCATCTGCACCTTTCGTCTCAGGCCTGGCAGCCATCCTGAGAGGCATGCCTTCTGAACCCTCCCCTGATGAGATCACTACAGAACTTGAAACAACCGCGGCGGACCTGGGTGTAGTGGGTAGAGACGATTATTATGGTTTTGGTTTGATCCAGATGGATGCCGCCATCCGACCAATCTTGCCGACACCCACACCCACCTCCCTGTCTACATCCACGCCCACATCAACACCCACCCACACGCCCACTGCTACCTTCACCCCATCATCCACACCCACCTCCACGCCTACTGCTACCTTCACTCCATCATCCACACCCACCTTTACTCCCACTGCTGCTAATACCCAGGTGAGCACCTGGCCAGAGCCAACGGCTATTCAGGTTCTACCGGCCACGGGCTTCACCCCAAACCGGACGACAATCCTGCCTGCACAACCAGCCATAAAGGCTTATGCAGACCTGGGCGACCTGTGGCTGGAGATCCCACGTCTCGAGGTAAAGCTGCCCATTGTGGGCGTGCCTCAGATCGGAAATGGTTGGGATGTCTCCTGGCTGGGGAACCAGGCCGGTTGGCTGAATGGGACAGCCTTTCCAACCCAGGCTGGCAACTCGGTGCTTACTGCACATGTGTATGATGCCAATGGTGATCCGGGACCGTTTGTTAACTTGGGCAAGCTGGTGTGGGGGGATGAGATCATCGTCCATGCCTTTGGACAGGAGTATGTGTACGCTGTCCGGGAAACAGCGCTGGTCCCGCCCGGGGCAGTCTCGTCGGTGATCAGACCGGAGGAATATCCCTGGCTGACATTGATCACCTGCAAGGGCTATGATGAAGCCAGCAACTCATACCGTTACCGTGTGGTGGTCAGAGCCGTGCAGGTTTCGATCAAACAATAACGGCGGGGGGTAAGTGACCTCATGCGTGGTCTTGAGGGCTCCTTTGAGAATTGGCGATGGACGATATTTTTAACACCCCGCAAAAAACCGGGAACCTGTGGCGGTCGGGGACCTTCGGACAAGAGGCGGTCTAACCCTTTCCCCAGCCGCCTCCACCAGGCGTATCAATCACCAAGAGATCCCCTGCCTTCAGCTCCAGGCTGCCCTTTCCCGGCAGAGGCAATTCCTTTCCATCCCGCAAAATAAAATTACGACCCACCTGCCCGGGCTTCCCACCCGCCAGACCGTAAGGTGCGAAGCGGCGGCGATCACTCAGCAGGGTCACCTGGCAATTCTCCAGCACTTGCAGGCTGCGCCGGATGCCATTTCCACCGCGGTATTTGCCAGCCCCGCCCGACTCACTTCGAATGGAATACTCGCTGACCTGGAGGGGATAGGCATACTCCAGGGCTTCAACGGGTGTGTTGAGGGTATTTGTCATGTGGGAATGAATGGCGGAGGGGCCATCCGAACCCGGCCGGGCGCCCATGCCACCCCCGATGGTCTCGTAATAAGTAAAAGCCTTACGGCGCTTGGGATCCCAGCCACCGATGGTCAGGTTGTTCATGCTGCCCTGGCTGGCAGCCGGGATCTTGTCCGGGCAGGCCTGGGCCAGCGCGCCCAGCAGAACATCCACAATGCGCTGGGAGGTTTCCACATTACCCCCCGCCACCGCGGCTGGCCTGCTGGCGTTCACCACGCTGCCTATTGGCGCGATGACCTGGATGGGTTCCAAGCAGCCGGAATTATTGGGAACATCCAGACCCAGCAGACAGCGAAACACATAATAGACTGCCGAAAGCGTGATGGCATAAACTGCATTGACACTGCCTGCCTGTTGCAGAGCCGAGCCAGTGAAATCGATGACAGCCGAATCGGCCTGGATGCGGATGGCGACACGAATGGGGATGGGCTGGTCTGAAATGCCATCATCATCCAGACAGTCCTCGAATTCATAGCTGCCATCCGGCAGGCTGGAGATCAGGCTGCGGGTCATGCGCTCGGTGTAAGTCAAAAGCTGGCGCATGGCTTCGGCAATATGTTCCTGTCCATAACGCCCGGTCATTTCAACCAGACGGTTGGTGCCGCGCTGGTTGGCTGCGATCTGCGCCCACAGGTCACCGGAGCGTTCGAGCGGGGTGCGCACATTGGCCAGCAGCAGGTCCAGCGTTTCCTGGTTGACCTTTCCAGCCCGCACCAGGCGCACCGGTGGGATGATGAGCCCCTCCTGAAAGATCTCACGCGAGACGGGCATCGAACCGGGGGTCATACCGCCCACATCGGCATGGTGGGCGCGGCTGGCAACGAACCCCAGCAAAGCCTGGCTTTCATCGAAAACAGGCGATACCAGGGTGATATCTGGCAGGTGGGTGCCTCCCCGGAAGGGATCATTCAAAATGACCATATCCCCGGGCTGCAAAGCCTCCGCCTCGGAAAAGCGCTCAAGGGCAGCCAGAACCGAGAGCGGCATGGAACCCAAGTGAACGGGAATATGGGCTGCCTGGGCGATCATCAGCCCGCCGGCATCGAACAGGGCGCACGAGTAATCGCGCCGCTCTTTGATATTGGGTGAAAAACTGGTTTTACGCAGGACAGTGCCCATCTCTTCAGCGATGGCAGCGAACAGGTGCTTGAAGATCTCCAGCTGGATCGGGTCGTAATCAGAGAGTGTCATTTTCCAACCTGGACGAGAATATTATCAAAAGCATCCACACTGGCAGTATCATTGAGACCCAGCAGGAGGGTGGTATCCGCCCGTACCACCAGGGCCGGACCTGCCAGCCGGTTGCCGGGCAGCAGCGCTTCAGCACGGTACAGCGAAACCTGCCGAATTCCTTCCACAAAAACCACCGGGCGGGTTTCCATCCACGCCTGGTTGGGTTGCTGGGCATGCATGGGTCTGGCAGCCAGGGGAGGCGGGGTTATTTTTCCAACCGCACGCAGACGCAGGTTGACGATCTCCACGGCTGCCTCGGGATGGGAATAGCCATATACCTGCTGGTGCAGGTTGTGAAATTCCAGCATGAAACCCGGGTGAAAGGGAGTGATCAACTCGTAGGATTGCCCGGCATAACGCATATCCACGAAAGGCTCGAGGCGGATGTCTGTGGCCGGGACACCCTCGGCATGGACTTCACTCCGGCCGCGCTCCGCCAGCGGTTGCATCAGCCGCTCAAGCTCTGTCAATGGGGTATCACCCGGCAGCATGATGGTCTGGGTGTAATCTTTGACCACATCGGCTGCCAGCATGCCAAAAGCCGAAAAGGTGGAGGCCAGGGGAGGGATCAGCAGATGTGGGATGCCCATTCCGCGCGCCAGGTCAGCGGCATGCAAGCCCCCCGCCCCGCCAAAGGAAAGCAGGGTAAAACCGCGCGGATCGTGTCCGCGCTCCACGGTGATGAGGCGCAAGGCACGCTCCATGTGGGCATTGGCAACCTGCACCACCCCCAGGGCGGCGCGTGTACTGCTGACCCCCATCTCTGCTCCCAGGCATTCCATCACTCGCTTGGCACGCACCTCGTCCAACAGCATTTGCCCACCCAGAAAATGATCCGCCAACAGCCTGCCCAGCACCAGGTTGGCATCTGTGACCGTTGGCAGATCCCCTTTGCCATAACAAGCCGGGCCGGGGTCAGCGCCCGCACTCTCGGGTCCAACGCACAAGGCACCGCCTGCATCCAGGCGTGCCACCGAGCCGCCACCCGCACCAATGGTATGGATGTCCAGGGTGGGAATGCGGATCGGGTTGCCCGAGATGACCGCTTCGGTGGTGATCTGCGGAACCCCGTCGATCAGGGATACATCCGTTGAGGTGCCGCCCATATCAAAGGTGATGACCTGCAATTTTTCACCCGGCAGTGCCAGGCTGGCAATTGCCTGGGAGGCTACCAGACCGCCTGCCGGGCCGGAAAGAATGCAACGCACAGCAAAACGACGGGCTTCGGCAGGCTGGATGATGCCGCCATTGGATTGCATCACTTGCAGGGAAACCTCGGGGGCGCTCCGCGTCAACTGGTCTTCCAGGTGCGCCAGGTAACTTTCCATAACAGGTGAAACATAGGCATTTACCACGGTGGTACTCATGCGTTCATATTCCCGGTATTCGGGCAGGATCTCGTGTGAGGCGGAAACCAGGAAGCCAGCCTCACGCAGTTTATCGGTCACCAGACGTTCATGATCTGGATGAAGAAAAGAGAACAGGAAACACACCGCCACAGAAGCAATGCCTGCGGATTTCAGCACAGTAATCAGGTTCTCCACCTGGTTGGGATCCAATTCTTTTAATATATGACCCAGGTGATCAACACGTTCGTCCACTTCCAGGCGCCATTCAGATGGGACCAGGGCTGGGGCGGGGTCTGCAAAAAGGTCATACAGGGCAGGGCGGTTCTGGCGGCCGATCTGAAGCACGTCACCAAAGCCGCGCGTGCTGACCAGGGCACAACAGGCACCCTTGCGTTCGAGCAGGGCATTGGTTGACACGGTTGAGCCATGAACTACAACAGCCTGGCGGCCATATTTTTCAAAGATTCGTTCAAGACCGCTTAGAACGACCAGAGAGGGGTCCTGCGGGGTTGAGAGCAGTTTAAAGGTTTCGATCTCGCCGCTGGATGGATGGAAAATGACAAAATCGGTAAAGGTGCCGCCGATATCAATACCTATGCGCATTTTATTCCCTTCATGGCAGGTGGGTTCCAGATCAGCGCAGGATCAACTCAAGCTGCGGCTAGCTGATAAATTCGGCACCCGTTTCGGTTACCAGTACATCTTCCTCAATGCCAATATAGCCATAACCGGGAACAGCCAGACCCGGCTCAACGGTGTACACCTGTCCGGCTTCGAGCGGATAGTTGGGAGTATCCCAGTAACGCTCCCATTTTGGACCGAGCATACCGGCGCCGTCATGCGTGGTACGCCCGATGTGATGACCCGTCCCGTACATATATTCCGGATAGCCAGCCGAGGTGACCAGGTTGCGCGCGACGGCATCCACTTGCCAGCCCTGTACCCCCGGACGCATGGCACGGGTGGCAGCCTGAACAGCTGCCACAATGGTGTCGAAACCATGCTGAACGAGAGCCGGAGCACGGGTCTCGCCGGGAGCCAGGAGATAAACCACGCGCTGGATGTCTGAACAGTAATCCTCTTGCCTGACCCCAAAATCAAAGTGTAGGATGTGGCCGCGCTGCAAAACGATATTGGTTGGGCCGCCATGGCCCACAGGTGAATCTGGCCCGGAATTCACAGCCGGGCAGCCAGCTTTTTCCCAGGATTCAGTCACGCCCAGATCATCCATTTGATCCCACATGAACTGTCCCACCTGTATTTCGGTCATGCCGGGTTGAAGGGTTTCAAATGTGCGCGCATAGATCTCCCCGGTGGTGGCCACTGCCTGGCGAATCAAGGCGATTTCGGTGGCTGTCTTGCGGCCGCGCAGGGCAGCGATCACTGATTCAGCAGAGACCAACCGGTTGGAAAAAGGTGTGTCAGCCAGATAACCGCACAGCAACTGGTATTGCCCGTAACTCAGCCCATCGGCATGGCTGTCATTCAAGGAATAATTGATGGCAATCCGGCCTGGCTGCAATCTTTCAAGGACTTCAAGCAAGGCAGGTTGGATGGATTGGTCATAAGGGATCACCTGCGGGTAAGCCCCGGTTCGGCGGGCGGCTTCAGCTTCATAGCGGCCCAGGATGGCTATTCGCTCCTCGGAGCGGGTCAGGATGATGGCGCTCTGCCAGGTCAGATCGTGCCCATAGATGAGTGGAAGCACCGGGTCTCCGGCTGCGCTGGTTTCGCGCACAAAAGTCAGCCACATGTCGATATCTTTTTCTTGAAGAATGGCAACAGCCTGGGAAACTTTTTCCTGGACAATGCTGGTCATGGAACCTCCGGGAGTGGAGAATGTTGGTTTTTTTCGACAGGATGATTATAACGGCAAAACCTGAGGGTGTTTCTTTTGCATGAAGAAATGGAACACGGATCAAGCAAACGGAACCAATTGCAAACTTTCGAGGGTTCGTATTAAAAGATCCTGACACTTGCGAATAACCTTCGGTATGATATTCTTGCCTTTGGTCAACCCAACCTACCCTAGTTAATGCAATGCTTCAGATAAAATGCATGCTGCCTTTGGGGTTTTATGTTATATTTATGAGAAATAGTTGGGAAGTAAAGAATCTTTTACCTCAAGGAATTTAGGAGAAAGATCAATGGTTGATGAGAATCAAGAATCCATATTAACCAAATTTAATCCAGCCCGTTATTGGGATTACATACTGGGAGGACATTATAACTTTGAGGTAGATCGGGCTGCGGGAGACAAAATTATCGAAGTTGCCCCGGACGCCCGCCTGGGAGCGTTGGCCAACCGGTCTTTCTTACGGCGGTCGGTGCGCTTCCTGGCTCAGCAAGATATCCACCAGTTCATCGACCTTGGGTCAGGCATCCCCACTGTGGGGAACGTTCATGAGATTGCCCAACGAGTAAATCCCGAGGCCCACACCATCTATGTGGACAAAGACCCGGTGGCTGTATCTCACAGCCACTCTTTATTAAAGGAGGATCCCAATACATTCACGATTGAAGAAAATCTTCTCAACTTCAGTCAATTGATCCAAAGAAAAGAATTCACCGACCTGATCAATTTAAATAAACCTGTGGGTGTACTTCTGATCTCTGTGCTGCACTTCGTTCCCGACGATGTCCAGGCTTATGGGCTACTAAAAACCATCCACTCCATTCTGCCTTCCGGCAGTTATGTAGTCATCTCCCATTTCAGCCTGGAGAACGCCCCCCAGCGCACGATAAAGAAACTGATGAGCTTGGGCAAATCTTCATCGGATCCATCCAAACAACGCAGCCAGCTGGAAACGGAACGCTTCTTTGAAGGCTTCAAGCTGATAGAACCCGGCGTGGTGTTCGTTCCAAGTTGGCGTCCGGAGGCAGACGATGAACTACTGGTAACTGAACCTGAACGGGCATTAAGCTACTGCGGTGTCGGTTTGAAAGAATAAGGAGAAATCCGTTGCAATGATCTCAAAAGCCATGGACAAATACCTCATGGCCACCAGTTTCGAGCAGGCTTTGCGCGACAAACGGGATGATATCGCGTATGAATGGTATCTGGCCATTGTGCCGGTTGGCAGCTTGCTTTATTTCCGGGATGAGGCCATTCAAAAATTTGGGGAATTAACAGACTCAGTCATCGATTTTCTGTCCAGTAAAACCAGCAATCCAAAAGATGCACATAACATTGGAGTCAATCTGGCCAAACTGCATGTCATCAACGCAAGGGTGATCACAATCACCGGAAATCTTTGGTCCAGGGTGATCGAAAAGGTCGCCGGTTCAGATCATGATTATCGGATCTACCAAAACACGGGGATGATGTACAACCTGGCTGCCGGATATTTTGAACATTCCCGCCACGTTATTTTGACAGAGCAGGAGCAGATCCGCCAGGCGCTGGTTTCAACTGTTGAAAAAACCAGTGATGAATTGCGCAATTATCAATTGCACCTCGAAGAAATACTGGAAGATCGCACCCAGCAGCTCCAACTGACAGCCAAACATTTCCAACAGATCACAGAAACCTCTCTGGAAGGTATTTTTCAGGTGGACACTGCCGGTTTTATTGTCTTTGTAAACAAGTCTTTTTCACAAATGATCGGATATTCAATCGAGGAATTAAAAGGAATTCCGTTCAATGAATTGATCCCGGACGAAAGTCTCACCGAAACAGCCTGGTTGACCCAGAGTATATTGGCTGGTGACGCAATCCGTACAGAACTCCAGCTAAGATGCAAGAATGGGCAGCTACTGGACTTGATCGCCAGTGCTGTCCGTACTGATATACCCCACCGGGTAGTCCTGACTTTCTTTATAACCGATATCAGCGAAAGAATTAAAGCTGAAATGGATCTGCGCCTGAGTGAAAACCGGTTTCGAACCCTGGCAGAGACCGCACAGGCATTGATCATCATTATCAATCGGGAAGACAAGGTGGAATATATCAATTCGTTTGCAGCCAGTTATCTGGGCTTAAAACCGGAAGATGTGGTTGGAATGCCCCGCTCAGTTTTATTCAATGAAAAAAATAATGAACACATGGTAAAGTCCCTGGATCTAGGCTTTAAAGGAGAAACCAGCAGATATATTGAAAACAGATTCAAATTTCCATCAGGTCATATTTGGTTGAGTTCGTCCCTGGTTCCCCTGATACAAGAGAATGGTGAAGTTACCTCGATATTTATTATTTCCACCGATATTACAGAAATAAAGAATTCACACAGGGAATTGCAAAAACATAAAAAGCTGCTTGAAAAAGCTGTTAAGCAGAGAACCGCCAGCTTGGAAGCCAGCCAGGAACAATCCCGCAAACTGGCCCGGCGGATCGTCAGCACACAGGAAGATGAACGCCGCCGGGTCTCACGCGAGCTGCACGATGAAGCCGGACAAGTGCTGGTTTCACTCAAGTATGAGCTCGATTCCAGCTTTCATGAACTGGGATTGGATTCAGACCTTGCAAAGAAACGCCTGGCAAGCATGATGTCGGCAATTGACATGACAATGGTCCAGATCCGCCATCTATCACACAGCCTGCGCCCACCCACTCTGGATGTGGCCGGTATCAACCTGAGTCTGGAGGATTTCTGCCAGGAAACATCCGAACGAACCGGCATCAAGATTGATTATCAGGGTGTGGATTTACCCGCTCTGCCAGATGAGATTGGGATCAGCCTGTACCGCATTGTACAGGAAGCTTTGACAAATGTTTTGAAACATGCCAGGGCAAGCAAGGCGTCTGTTAAATTGCAATACCAGCATCAATTCATCAAACTGAACATCAACGACAATGGCAAAGGGATAGAAGCGACAGCTGTTGGGAATGGGATCGGTCTGCTTGGAATTCGAGAACGGGTGGATATTTTGGGCGGTACCTTGAAATTTCAATCACAACCAGGCAACGGTACGCGCATGCTGATATCCATTCCCTGGCAGGGTGAGGTACACATATAAAGGATCAGAATTAATAAATCTCTTGCGCAAGTGAAGGTGGACATTTGGCTGTTACCTTGTGGAAAACAAGGTGACCATGCGTTATAATATTGGACATGAATTATCACATTTGGACAGAAGGCTGTCAGATGAATGTGGCTGACTCGCAGCGCTTGGGGTCAGCCCTTGAGCGCCTGGGATATCAACATACCCCCCAGACAGAAGACGCCGATATCATCGTTTTAAATACATGCGTTGTACGCCAGTCCGCTGAAGATAAGGCTTATGGGAGGCTGCAATCCCTGCGCCCACTCAAGGAAAAGAATCCCCGATTGATCATAAATCTGATGGGCTGCATGGTGGGGGTGCGTGGAGCAGAAAAATTGCGCAAGAAACTGCCGTTTGTAGACGTGTTCTCGCCTCCATCCGATCCCGGGCCGCTGATCGCCTATCTGACCCAGGATGAAACCCGCCATCTTGAAGACCAGGAGACAGGTGCCCGTTTCACCATGATGGATACTGAAAGCGTACTGCCCGAACATGAGCGCGGCAAATTGGTTTCGGCGCATATACCAATCGTTTATGGGTGTTCACATGCCTGTACCTATTGCATTATTCCCTACCGGCGGGGAGTGGAACGTTCCCGCCCGGCGGATGAGATCCTGGGTGAAGCTCGTTCGCTGGTGGCTCATGGAGTGAAGGAAATCACACTTCTTGGGCAGATTGTGGATCGCTATGGTAAAGACCTGTCCGATGGCACCAACCTGGCCAGTTTACTGCGCAGCTTGAATGAAATTGAGGCTTTGAAACGTATCCGTTTCTTGACTTCACATCCCAACTATTTGAGTGATGATATCCTGGAATGTGTGGCTGAGTTCCCAAAGATCATGCCGCACATCGAGGTACCCATCCAGGCTGGGGATGATGAAGTCCTGGTAAACATGAAACGCGGTTATAGCAACGCAGATTACCGCCAATTGATTAACCGCATCCGCCAGATCATCCCCAATGTCTCCATTGCCACGGATATCATCGTAGGTTTTCCGGGCGAAAGCGAAGCCCAATTCATGCAGACTTACCAACTTCTGGATGAAATGAAGTTGGATGTAGCTCATTTGGCGCGTTACTCACCCCGCCAAGGTACAGTCTCTGAAAGACGCATGCAGGATGATGTCCCGGCAGATGTGAAAATGCAGCGCTTCCGCATTTTGGAAGATCTCCAGGAACAGATCGCCGCCGGGATCAATGCCCATTACCTGGGCACGCGTGTAAATGTGCTTTTCGAAGAGAAGGTAAAAAACCGCTGGCGCGGCCGCACCCCGACCAATAAGTTGGTCTTCGTGGAAACGGATGAAGACCTACGCGGGCGTGAAGTGCTGGTCTCCATCACCTGGAGTGGTCCCTGGTCCATGCAGGCTAAACTTTTTAGCTAAATTACTTAATATCCTATTGAAGGTTCACACACAACAAAATTCCCGCAAAGAAAATGCGGGAATTTTGTTGAAAAAAAGAAAAAAAGAAATACCTTAAGGTAATGAACTGTTTACTTTGCTGAACATATTGCCAATAAGCGGTCCAAACAGGGTGATGACAGCTATGACCACTATGGCAACCAACATAATGATTATGGCATATTCCACCAAGCCCTGGGCCCGCTCTGCCTTGTACAACAACACAACAACCACCTCCTTTCAATCATCATTAAATAATAGTATACATCATTTGAATTGATTCTGAACAAAACTGCAAACCGTCTGTAAAGGGCAGGCAGAGCAGAACGCCCTCCGGGCAGTGCAAATTTCCCGCCCCAGGCGGATGATATTCAGGTGGGCGGCATAGTAGGATTCCGGCGGAAAAAGCTTTTCAAGATGCATATGTGCATCTTCAACTGACATTTTCTCCGGTCGTAGTCCGATACGTCCGGTGACCCGGTAAATATGCGTGTCCACCGGAAAAGCCGGCAGTCCCAACGAAAAAAGCAGTACAATGGCAGCTGTTTTGGGTCCCACGCCTTTGAAACGGGTTAACCACAAGCGGCCTTCTCCCACCGGCCAATCCTTAAGAAAAGTCAGGTCCAGGCTGCCGCGCTCTGCAGAAATCTCACGCAGCACTTGCTGGATGCGCGGTCCTTTCTGGTTGGCCAGGCCAGCCGGACGGATGACGGAGATCAATTCATCCGTATCGACATTACAAACCTCATCCCAGGTTGGGAAGCGTTTGCGCAAGGCGTCAAATGCCCGATCACGATTAATATCATTGGTATTTTGGGAAAGTATGGTTGAAACAAGTTCGTCTATGGGTGGCAGTGGAGTTCGCCAAACGGGATGACCGTAAAATTCCAGCAAAAACTGGTGGACCTGGAGTGCAAGCTTATCCAAAACGGCCACAGGGTTTAACCTGCCTTTTGCAGAGCGCATACCGGGCGGCTTTCACCCACTACGAATTTGCGCCAATTCTTCACCTGCAAGATCGGGCCAAATTCTGCCAGAGCCTCCAGCTCTTTGTCAGACAAAAGATTGGTTTGTTTGAGAATTTCCAAAGCCAAAGCCGGGCGGACCCGGTTCTTCTGGTCTCCATCCGAAACTTTGAGAGCAATTCCGATTCCCGGAGAATCAACACCCATCGCACCAGGCAAGATCCCAATGGCAAGGAAACCTTCCGCTCCGCCTTTTGAGATGATGCGCTTGCTGCCGACTTGCATCAAGCGGGTATCAAAGCGCTTTGGACCAGCCACCATCTCTGGGTTGGTCAACATGGCAGCTGTGATCCGGCGGCATGCGGCTGCACGGTCGGACGGCAGACCATGTGGATCGCTCAGACGGGCATAAGACAAGGCCGCATTATAAAGTGGCACTGCAAAAGCCGGCACCGAGCAGCCATCCCTGCCTACCACCACCCGGGAAAGCGGCAGATCACACATTTCAGCAAAAGCTGAAAGAATATTTTGCTGGATGGGATGGTCAAAGTCAACATAATTACCAATAGGTTGCCCAAGCATGCTGGCATAAGCCAGCATAGCTGTATGTTTGCCAGAACAGTTATGCCGGTTGGATGTGGGAGTTTCTCCACGAATTTTTAATTGATCTGCGACAATTTCATCCAGAGGAGGTTGGATCCCGCATAACAGATCATCTTCCTTCACACCCACCCTGGACTGGATGCCCTGGATGACGCTGACGTGTTTATCGCTGCCGTCATGTGACCCACAGATAATGGCCAATTCGCGTGAGGTAAGGTGGAAATACTGATCACCGCCGGCTTCTATAAATGGCAACGCCTGGAGAGGCTTGGCACTTGAACGCATGAAGGTGACAATTTGCGGATCTCCGTACCAGGAAAGGACACGACCGCTGGAATCCACCACGACTGCAGCGCCATAGTGCATTGATTCAACAATCCCGCCCCGCGTAACTTCAAAGACAGGTTGATAATCGGGAGACAAGGGAATTTATCCGTCCTCTTCAGAGAAATTAGTTAGATCATGGAAGTGACGGGTGTAATATTGCAATAGTCCATAACGCATGCGATGCGTATACTGCTGCCGGTGGATATCCGGGATCTTAAATTCACCCAGTAGAGTTGAAACCAGACCTTCGGTAGCGGCAGGAAGTTGTTTTTTCCCAGCCAGTTTCTCCAGCTTGGCATCCACCTTTTTAAGAAATTTTATTTGCTCATGAAGGTCATCCACATTCACGACACCATTTCGACCAGAGATGATCGTATATCCTCGATAAGAAGAGGATAACAGCAGTTTTAATAATTCCAACCAGACCGGGATATCTGCATTTGATAAAAAAGGAGGCTGCTTGGGGACAACTGCATCACCCACAAAAACCACGCGGGCATCTGGCACGCTCACCCAGGAGGCACCTGCACTCGGACCCGGATGGTGTTCCAAAACCACAGGTGAATCACCCCAATAAATGGTCATTTGCTGGTTAAAAGTAATTTCAGGTGGTGTCCAACGGATGTTACCCAAGCCGGTCAGGAGTTCCCAATCGGCGCCTGTATCATCAGATTGAGCTTTGAACATGTTTGGCCGGCTGCGATAAACCTGGGCTGTTTTCTCATGTGCAATGGTCGTACATTCCATGGTGCGCACCCCCAGAGTACGATCAGCATGAGAATCCAGATTGATCAAGACGCGCTCGATACCGTTGCCCATGTTAAGCAAAGCTGCCCTCCAGGTTCTACCATCCTCGGTGGAAGGCGGTGCGTCAATCTGGATCAACCCATGCGGGGTAATGATAACACCCAGAGTCACCCCGGGGAAATGGGTTTCAATATAAATATCTTTTGCAATAGCTTGCATCAAATCTCCTCGTTATTTCGTCAGGGGATGTTCTTTAGCCAGGGGTAAGGTTATGAAGAAACAAGCTCCATTTCCGGGTTCACTTTCCACCCAGATCCGGCCTCCATGAGCTAAAACAGCCAGGCGGCAAAAAGCCAGGCCCACTCCAAGACCATTGGAAGATTGTTCACCATTCAGACGTGTATATTTATCAAATATTCTCTCCTGATCAACAGGAGGAATACCCGGGCCATTATCTTGAATCCATATCTTCTCCCAATCACCATCCTGCCGGGCGCCAATCGATAACTTGCCTTCTGGAATGGAAAATTTTGAAGCATTTTCAAACAAATTCACCAGCACACGCCGGATCATATCCACGTCGATCCACATGGGTGGCAAATCAGGTTGTATATCCGTGGTGATCGTCTGCCGCCTTACTTCCATCATGGGTAGAACTGCGTCCAGGGCTTCATCCAACAACCCGGGTAGATGAACGACTTGCTGCAACCCGATCGTTTTACCAGCTTCCAGGCGGTTGATGTCCAATAGAGAATTGATAAGACGCTGGATACGGGCAGTGGACCGTTTGGCTATCTTCAAAACAGAATCCAATGACTCATCACGTGATTCGCCCATTAACGTCGTCAGGAGATCCAGGCTGGAAACAACATTCGCCAGGGGTGAACGCACATCATGGAAGATCATGGAAGTCAGGTCTTCCCGGAGAGCGTCCAGCTCTTTGCGCGCTTTGATGTCTCGCAAAATCCATTGAAATGCTTCCGTATCATCAAATTTTACCCTGCGGGCATACACCTCGATCGGGATTTCCAAGCCATTCTTACCTAGAAGGTTGGATTCGTATTCTCGCGTAAGTCCATTCATAAGACCATTGAAATCCGTACCCAGTCGTTCAGAGTCGAGTTTGTGCAAATTTAAAATATTCATGTTACGCAGCTGTTCTTGAGTAAAGCCACTCAACGAAACTGCCTGGCGATTTGTCTCGAGAATATTCCCCTCCAGATCTGTGATCAGGATGGGGTCTATGCTGTCATCATATAATTCCTGGTAATGCTTTTGAGCAGCCTGGAGCAACTCAAACAATTGCGCATTCTGTATTGCTGAACCTGCCAGGTTGCCAATACCAGACAATACAGGAAGGGCATCCCGATCAAATACGCCTGAAAGCGGGTTTATAGCCGCCAGCAAACCGATGACTTGTCCTTTGGAGAATATGGGGGCATATGCGAGGGAATTAATGTTCTCATCGGAAAATTGCTCATATTTTGGAACGAAGCGCTCATCATCCATTACATTCGGAAGGATAATACCCTCACCTTCCTTGACAACCGAACTGGCAACTCCGATTCCAAACGGGATGCGCCTGCCAATAATATTATTACAGGTGTCATCCTGCGAAAATGCATCACGAAATATCAGGTCACCCGATGGCTCCAATAATGCCAGGGCTACAGTTTCAACTTGCATGGCCTGGTTGGCCTCTTTAAGTATCCTTTCCAGAACATCATCCAGGTGTACTGATGCATTGATGGTAGCTGAACTTTTCACCATGGCCGTCATGATACGCGCCTGGCGTTGAGATTCAGTATATAAGCGGGCATTTAATATGGCAATACCAGCCTGGTCTGCGATAACCTGCACCAGGTCAAAATGGTCCTGTTGAAAAGCACCCGGTGCAGAGTGAACCAGAGTCAGAACGCCCACCAATTGTTCTCGTGCCAGCAAAGGAACACACAAGGCTGATTTTGGGCCACTTTTATCAGGAGCATCATCCGGGCGGCGAAGCCAGCGCTCATCCTTGGATGTATCCGGTATCCAGGCTGATTTCCTGTTTCGGACAACCCAACCAGCCAGGCCGCGCTCTGTGGTTTCACTCAACTGCTGGGTTTTTTGGTTATGGACCTGCAAACCGATCACAATGGCTGCATCCATGGGCTTGCCTTGTTCGTCAAAGACAACCAGGCTGCCTCGTTCACCACCTACATATTTAAGCGATTGCAAAACAACACGTGTCAGGACGGTTCGCAAATCCAGGGCAGAAGCCAATTCCCGGCTGATATTGTAAAGTAGTTCCAAAGATGAGCGTGTTTCTTTTAAGGTCATAAAGGTCCTCCCCTACAAGTATTTGATGCCACTTCCCGTATTGAATAATACGATCTTTTCGTCTGTCTTTGCCCAGCCATCACGAAGCAGGTGTTGCAGCCCAGCCCAGCAGGCTGCACCTTCTGGAGCAGCCAAAATTCCTTCCGATTGGGCCAGTTCTTTTTGTGCCTGGATGATCTCGGTGTCGCTGACGGACAGGGCAGTTCCTTTGCTCTCATTAAGAACGCGCAGGATCAGGCGATCGGCAAAGACGACCGGCACACGCAATCCGGCAGCCAGGGTATGCGCATTTTGCCAGGGATCGGCACGTTTCGCCCCGGTTTTAAAAGCCTGAACGATCGGGGCACAGCCTTCAGCTTGAACAGAAACCATGCGTGGACGATGACTGCCAATCCAACCCATGCTCTCCAATTCGGTAAAGGCCTTCCACATACCTACCAGACCGGTTCCCCCACCAGTCGGGTAAACAATAACATCCGGCAGTTGCCAGTTAAAAGATTCAGCCAGCTCAAGTCCCATGGTTTTTTTGCCTTCTGCCCGGTAAGGCTCTTTGAAAGTGGAAACATCAAACCAATGTTTCTTGCGGGCAAGATCGCCTGCCAGACGGGCAGCATCATTGATCAACCCATCCACAAGCTGCAAATCTGCACCTGCCTGGCGAACTTCAGCCTGATTGGCAGGGGGGGCATCCTTGGGCATATAAACGTGGGCTCGCACGCCTGCCCGGGCAGCATAGAAAGCCAGGGCACTGCCTGCATTTCCGGCAGTGGGAATGACAAACTCACGCAGTTTCAATTCCATGGCGCGTGCTACAGCAACCGCCAGGCCGCGGGCTTTGAAAGAACCCGTTGGGTTGGTGGATTCATCTTTGATATATAGTTGAGTCAATCCCAGGCTGGAACCCAGACGCAGAGCAGGTAACAAGTGAGCATCCCCTTCACCCAGGGTCAGGCGAAATTTGTCCCGGCGAACTGGCAGGATCTCAGACCAGCGCCAGATACCGCGTGGACGCAAAGCCACCCCGGCAGGATTGAAACTGCGGGCTGCGGCAGTCAGGTCATAACGTGCCAGCACAGGCGATTGGCAATCCTGACAAAAGGTCTGCACCCGGTCTGCATTGAATTCGCGATGACATTCCGGGCATTCCAGGTGAGTTAAGAAGCTTCGAGGTGATTCCATTTCTGCCAAAGTATAGCACACTTGCTATTTTATAACTAATAACCACCTTTTGGAGGCGTGTCGGGCAAATTCCTTGACCTTCTTTGGATATTAGATTATTATCTAACATATTAGATAATAATCTAACACTCCATCTCACAGGCTAAAATGCAAACCATCCAATGGAAAACCGGAACAGCTTATGATTTTTTTGTCAGCCTGGTCGTACTGCACCAACCGGCAGCATTTGGTTTAAGACCTTCCTGGGCGGCTGGTGTACGGCAGAGAATATCCACCCCCAAACGGGAATTTCTGGAAAGGATTCAATCTTTTTCCGGGGTACCTCTCTCCTGGTTATCTGGATTGCCCGAGCCAGGCGACGCCTCCACTGCCCTTCAAGCCATTGCCAGTTTGGCGTCACATGAACGCCTTTCCAACCTGACTCTCAATGTTGAAACCAAAGTTGAGGTAAAAAATTGCCTGGAACGCATTGCCAGGCGCGGTTCATGGCAGGATGGGGATTTAATTGTGCTGAAGGAACACTATCGTCTGCGCGATGCAACCCTCAACCCGGAAAGTCTGAATAACCTGGTGACAGCCTGGTCAGAACCAGTGAAATCCGGAGAGCTTATTCTGGCAGCCTTGCAGGATTATTACCAGGTCTTTTTTGCAGAAGAAGAAATCCGCATCCGTCCCGCACTTTACGCAGGCCTCGAACGGGGTCAAGAACTTGCCTCCCGTATGAGTATCGAGGCAATGATCGAAGAGCTTTCCCATGGCATTCGCTTTACCCCTCTGGACAGCACACTAGAATTTACACTGGCGCCTTCGTATTGGAGCTCCCCATTAATTTTTTACGCACGCCTCAAGCCTGGAAAAATGTTGCTGCTGTTTGGAGCCAGATCCGTATTTGAGAGCATTGTCCCAGGCGCAGGACCCCCCCCCCAACTGGTGAGCGCTTTAAAAGCCCTGGCCGACCCAACGCGCCTGCGCATCCTGCACTTTCTGGTCGACCAACCTCTCAGCTCAACCGAGTTGGCACGCTTGTTGCGTCTGCGCCTGCCCACCGTCATTCATCACTTGCGTCTCCTGCGCCTGGCCGGGTTGGTACAGATCACGGTTGGAGAGACCGAAAAACGCTATGCCGCCCGTCTTGAGATCCTGAATGGCATTCAACAAACATTGGGAAAATTTATCAGGAACGAAGAATAAAATGTCCAACGTCATCAAGGTTTATATCACCCGTTTACGACAATTCTCACCCAATGCCCGTTTGCTTTTGGCCAGCGTGGTGCTGACCGGTGCATCCCTGGGAGTGTACCGATTGTTGTTCAATTTTTATGCTCTCAGCCTGGGAATCGATGAAAGTATTATCGGAAATTTCATTACCGTAAACAGCATGACAGCTTTGATCGTGGCTCTGCCCATGGGCTACCTGGCGGATTACCTGGGACGGAAAAAATCATTCCTGTTGGGAGGTGGAATAGTCAGCCTGGCCGTTATTGGCATGGTGTTGTGGCCACAGCTCTGGGTACTCTATGCCATGAACATGCTGATGGGCGCAGCTCAAAGTCTTTCGGGTGTGACCATGGCACCTTTCCTGCTGGAAAACAGCGGAGAAGAGGAACGCACCTATCTATTCAGCCTGAGTTCAGGGATCCAAATGCTGGCTTCCTTCGCCGGCAACTCCATTGGCGGTTACCTGCCAGGATGGATCGCCAATGCAAAAGGCATTGAATCCACCAGTAGCGGGGCTTACGCCGGGGCGCTGGGTATTATTGCTGTTTTATCTGTGTTCGGCCTGATTCCCTTCCTGGCCATGCGTACCCGGCATCTTAAAAATGCTGACCGTTCCCTGTTTGCTCCGATAGGCTATGCTGCCAAAAATTGGGCCAGCTTCAGTAAGTTGATCCTGCCAATGCTGATCACTTCCATAGGCGCAGGCTTGTTCATGCCTTTCTTGAATATTTTCTTTCGAGTGGTTCACAATCAGCCCGACCCGGTCATTGGGAATGTGCTGGCATGGGGAGCCCTGGCCATGGGGATCGGGTTGGTCATCGCCCCACCCATTGCAGATCGCATCGGTAAAATTCAACTGGTGGTCATCACCCAGGGGTTATCCATCCCCTTCCTGATCCTGCTGGGTTACTCGCCCTGGTTCTGGGTGAGTGCCATCGGGCATTATGTGCGCCTCTCCCTGATGAACATGGGCGGGCCAGTTTATAATGCCTTCGTAATGGAAAATGTTGAACCACAGGCTCGAGCCATGGTTGCCAGTCTGACCAGCATGGCGTGGAACTTCGGTTGGGCTTTCAGTCCATCCATCAGCGGTTGGCTTCAAGTCCACTATGGATTTGGGCCGGTGTATTTACTTGTGATCCTGCTATACACTGTCTCTGTGTATATGTACTGGAAGTTCTTTTGGAAGAAACCTGATCGGACGCTCAGCCAGGCTGCACCGGCAGATTGAGACTGGCAAGTTCCCGCAGGAATATCCCAAAAACAAATTGTGTTCAATTGCCGGCGCCTATCCGGCAAAATTGGACGGGGTGGAACAGCGGTGTTTTTACTGTTCCACCCTAAATTGTTTATGGCGGGTTTATGATGAAGAGTTGGCCTTCCATCCACCTTTCACGTTCCGATGTGCAACTTTCCTGCGGGCAATTCATCATATAGTGTGTAATTAACTGTTGATTATCTTTTGACGATGAGAGATCGTCCAACTCACTGACAATCTTTTACATATTAAATACTAAAGCAGGATAAAAGCCATTTATTCACAAGGAGTTTCAGATCATGGAAATAAACGTAGATTTTCCAGGCGGCGCCCGCGTGGATGCACATTTCGATCAATTTACAGTTAAAACAGATCAATCTTCCATGGGTGGTGGAGAAGGGTCTGCACCCACACCCTTTGCAATTTTTCTGTCCTCCCTTGGAACCTGTGCCGGGATCTATGTGCTGGGATTTTGCCGCCAGCGCGGCCTGGCAATCGATGGGATCCGCATCATCCAACGCATGCAAACCAACCCCTTGACCGGCATGATCGGTAAAATCGAGCTGGAGATCCAGGTTCCACCATCTTTCCCGGAAAAATACCGCCCTTCTTTGATCAAATCGGCAGAACTATGTGCGGTTAAGAAACACATGGAAAACCCTCCAAAATTCGAGATCATAACCAGGGAAGTGGCTTCCAATTGAACAAACCTGTCAATTTTCCAGTAGAATAAGGCATGCCTTATCTGATTGATGGTCACAACCTCATCCCCAAGCTGGGAATAAATCTGGAAGATCCGGAGGATGAAATGCAGTTGATCAACCTGCTGCAAATTTTCTGCCGCCTCCGGCAGACACAGGTTGAGATCTATTTCGATGGTGGCCTTCCCGGACAACCCTCCCGTCAAAAATTTGGCAGCGTACAGGCACACTTTGTCCGCAAGGAATTTATCGCCGATGCAGCCATCGAAGCACGTTTGTTGAAACTTGGCCGGAATGCCAGGAATTGGAGTGTGGTCAGTTCGGACCGGCGCGTACAGTCTGCCGCCCGTGAGGTCCATGCCCGTGTACTCTCCAGCGACGAATTTGCACTTACGGTGGCAGAAGTACGCACAGAGCAGTCCGTCCAGAATAAAACGGATGCCAGCCTCAGCCCACAGGATGTGTCCGAATGGATGGAACTCTTCAAAGGCAAGAAGAAAGATTGACCCATTATTCTTTATGCAACTCTTATCAAATTCTAATGTAATTGCGATAATTTAGATGTATATTATGGACATAAGACACCTGAAGTTCTTCTTACTGGTATAACAGGTGTCCACCGCCCGGGCACTGCATGTCCCCCCATGCAGGCCAACCGGACGGAGTCCCCTCCCCTCTTGATCACCAGGCTGTTCTCATGGCCTGGTGATCGTCTTTAACATATAATTATGGTATGAGCACTGCGGTTGTCAGCATTCCTTCACCCGGCCATTATTATCCAGGTCACCCTGAAGACCCTGCCCGCTTTTCGGACCTGGTAAATTGGGATTTAAAGCCATATGCACACAAGTTGGAATGGCTGACCAGTACACCAGCTGACCCTGCCAGGATTGCCACCGTTCACAGCCATAAAATGATCGCAGAAGTTGAAAAAGCCTGTCTCCGGGCGCCTGCCATCATCGACTATGCGCCCACCTATGTCACCCAAAGTTCAGCCCGGGATGCATTTAACGCAGCCGGAGGCGTGCTGGCCTGCACCCAGGCGGTGCTGAGTGGACAGGATCGCAATGCCTTTGCCATGATCCGCCCTCCCGGGCATCATGCCGAACCGGAGGCCGCGATGGGCTTTTGCATCTTCAACAACGTGGCCATCGCAGCCCGCCTCGCTCTTGAACAAGGCCTTGGACAGGTGATGATCGTGGATTTTGATGCGCATCATGGGAATGGGACCCAGGCCACTTTCTGGCAGGAGCCACGGGTGGCTTACTTCTCCACCCACCAGGAAGGCATCTACCCGGGCAGCGGGCACATGGAAGAAGCACCCCATGCCCGCGGCCGGATCGTGAACCTGCCCCTGCCAGCTTACTCAGGAGATCAGACCTTCTCTGTTTTGACACAGGAAGTGCTCTTTCCACTGGTTGAGCAACGTCGACCCGATATGCTGCTTGTCTCTGCCGGATTCGATTCCCACTGGCAGGACCCGCTCACAAACCTTGGCCTTTCCACGCCTGGTTTTTACAACCTGGCACTCTGCCTGGTTGAGCTGGCAGGGACATATTGCAACGGTAAAATTGTTTTTGTTTTGGAAGGGGGCTATCACCCGCAGAAAGTCGCATCTGGTGTGGATGCCTGCCTGCGAGCGTTAACCGGGGAAGAACCTGAAGAAATGAGCGACCCCAGTCCGTATCCTGAAACAGATATTCGGGACCGCATTAACCACTTGCAGGACTGGCATGGTCTCAAATAGCATAATTTTAATACTTTCCAATCACCCCTGAAATATTAATAAATGAGCTCAATAAACCAAGTGCTTGGGGTGTGTGGGAGGTCGCGCAGCATAACCGAAGGATGCAAAGCCACCCACACACCCCAAATCTTCACTAATTATTGAGAAGAGATACAAAAAACGTATCTACTCACGTCCATAATTGCGATTAATTCCACAGTGGCAGAACGCTGCTGTTCAATGTAAAAAAGCTCTATCTTCTGTCTTTGCGAGGAGCATCCTCCCAGCGACGTGGCAATCCCCATGCCGGAGAGGAGACTGCCACGCTGCGCTCGCAGTGACAAAATCTGATATGGTGAGTAGATACCAAAAAACTTATTTATCCAAAAAAGAAAGCTCCCAAAAGAACGGCTGCCAGAGTGACGGTGAGATTATCGATATCCTTCAACGGGAGCGATTCCACCAGCATACCCAGCAAAGCGATCACAGAAATGGGCAGCAAGTAACTACTGAACAATCCGGGAAAGACACCAGCCGGAATGTAGATGGCAATCACCAGGGCTGCCAGCAACCAGCCCCCAATGAACATCCCCAGTGAACCAGCCACACTTTTCCCCTTATTCCAGGGCAGGCGGGGAGAGTAAATCCGTCTTCCCAAGATGTCTGCCAGGCCATCTCCACCACACATCAACATCAATGCCAGTATGCCAATCGGGGAAGTTTTCCAATACACCAGCGTCAGAATAACGAAGATAATTCCGTAGAACAGCGGACCACGCAGAATCTCACGCCGGTCACCTGTCCGCGACATGGCTTTGACAGAGGCTTCATCTTTCAGAATACCCAAGCCTACCAGTGCAAATTGAATGGTAATGGCAAAGGGCACCAGGGCTGCCAACCAGCGGGAATACCAGACTTCCGGAAACATCAACCAGCACAATACAAAAATCGGACCGGTGCCGATGTGAATCAATTTACGGCTCAACCGACTTTCGATATATCCACGATGCGCGGCAAAATCCATCAACCGCAGCCAACCAAGCGCGATGGCAAAGGTGAAGATCAGGGCAATGAAAGGATTCATTTTCCTTCCTTGAGTTTCTTTATTATCGATTGATACTGATCGAGGTTGGGTGGATTTAACGCTATGATGGTTTCTACCGCTTGAATGGCAGCTTCGTTATCTCCCACATCCAGGCAGATCTCTCCAAGAGTATTAAGTTGGGCTATGGCATCATCTTTGCGTCCTGCCTGGCGATATTCCTCTGCAAGGTAACGTCTTAAAATGATCTGTTGAGGATATTCTTCCAAAAGATCTTCAAGATAGGGAATGGCTTCATTTCGCAGGCCGTTTGATTCGAGATTGGCGACGAAATTATCGATCTCATCGTAAGCCTGGTTTGGCTGCCCAAGACGAATATTCAGATCAATAATGGATTTGCGGACAGCAATATCATTCGGGCGGATGGTGCGTATCTGTTCATAGATACTGCATGCCTGTCGTAAATTCAAATGCTGCAAGTCGATATCCGCCATTTTTTTGAGAATACGGACATTCCAATCGCTGTGAACTTTGGTCTGCTGGCACAATTGCAGGGCAGTTGTATATGTCTTGAAGGCAATATCCAGTTCTGCCTGGCGGTAATACAGATCTGCCAGTTCGAGATATTCGGTCAATGCTTCTTCCGCCTGGCCGCCCTCCACCAACTGGTCAATCAGTCGGGTACGCGCGGATAAGTCCATCGGTGAAAGTTGAATAACTCGCTGGAGTGTTTTCGTAGCTTGCTTTGATTCTCCGCGCACACTATAAGCATGCGCCACCACCGACAACTTTGTGATGGCTTCATCTACTTTATCATCCTGGATCAACAATTCGCTAATCAGGGTATGCATCGGCAGGTAAGTAGCTGCATATTGCAGGGAGTGATAGGCCTCTTCCATCGCAGAGCGTAGTTGTCCGCCTCGTGCCATCCTGTGTATGTTGCTCATGGCCTCAATAATCTGGCTGCTTTTGGTCTGAGTAAGTATTTCTGCCAGCGGCAGGGGTACGGAATCTTCGCCACTATCTGGTAATTGCTCTCGACCCATGGCCACCTGGTAGCGCCAATCCGGTTTGTTCAAAAGGTCTTCAATCACATTGCATACTTTTTCCTGTTCAGAATTTCCGGATTGTTGTGCCTGGACTTCGATCATTGATTCATATAATTGGCGAATGGGATCTGCCAGTTCTGGTGGAACCACCATCGAATCAGCTAATTTAAGCGCCTCCAGATATTCAATGCAGGCTTCATTCATACGTCCCATCTTGAGCAGGGTTTTACCCATCAACAAACGCGCTCCCATGGCGTAATCGGTGTGTTTCGTAGAAAGCTCCAAGTAACGCAGGGCGCTTTCCAATTGCTCTCCCTGGGCATATAACATACCCAAGTCGTAATACAAGGCAGAATCGCTGAAACCTGCTTCAAGCGTCTTTTCCAGCTCTTCGGCAGCCACCAAATCATTTTCATGGGTTTGGGCGTCGATCGCTTTACCCAGGTGCATCAGAATCGAGACGCTGTCGCTCTTTTCCAGCAACAAGGGTTCTGTACCACGCATGATGGATTTCATACCACGCCGCTCTGGTCGGATCTCTTCACCATCTCCACTTGAAAATTCAAACAGAATTTCTGCCAACCTGGTGAGGGCTTTCTGGCTGGATTCTGAAATGGGATCGAGACCAATTTCAGCTGGTTCAGGTGCCTCCAATTGGCGGGGGACTGCCTTGCGCAAAGGACCCTGGTCTCTCTTGGTGTGTAAGGGTGGGGGCAACAGTTGACCGCTTTTCAGCTGGCTGGCTGCCTGCCTGGCTTCGGAGCTGTTCGGTGCCAAATTCAGGGCATGGGTGACCATTTCGGCAGCTTTATCAAGATTGCCAGCGCACTGCAATAAGGAGGCAAGCGCTAAATATTCCATGACCGCTTGATTGTTATGCCCCAATTTGGCATACACCAATGCCAGGTTTAAATGTGCCTGAGCATTCTCAGGAGAAACCTGGGTTACCCGCAGCCAGTTTTCAATGGCTTTTTCAACGTTCTTGTTTTTAATATACAAATCTGCAGCCTGCATGGCTGCCTGAACGGCTAATTTAATCTGACCTAAACGCTCAGAAAGTTGGCCAATGCGCTCCGGGGGCAGCGGATCGGTGGGAGAAAACTTGGCAGCATGCTGGTAAGCCTGTAAGGATTCATCCAGGCGCTGTAATTCATACAAAGCCAGGCCAAGACTGTTCAGGGCTTTTGGGTTATCCGGAAATTCTTCAAGTGCAGCCTGGTAAGAGTTAACCGCCTTTTCCCAGGTTTGGTCCCAGGCTGCAGAGTGGCCATCATTCATTGCCTTATTGAAAACTTCCTCACGTCCGGTCATGCGACTCTCTTTGTAAACCTCAGGTTTGATCAGAAATCGGCTTTAGCTCATCCCAGTTTCTACCCCAGCGCGCTTCGGTTGTGAGCGGAATGCTCATTGGATACGCATTTTCCATCACCTGCTGCACCAACCTGGCAGTCTGCCCCAGCTCAGAGCGAGGGCATTCCAGCACCAGTTCATCATGCACTTGCAGGATCATCTTTCCATTAAGTCCTGCTTTCTGCAGGGCTGGTTGAATGTTGAGCATTGCCAATTTCATTATATCAGCAGCTGTACCCTGGATGGGAGCATTTATTGCCTCCCGTTCTTCCCGATTCTTAAGATTCGCATTCATATGTGTCAGCAAACCCGGGAAGTAACGCCTACGCCCCAATAGAGTCTCCACAAAACCTGTTTTTGCCACTTCACGTCGAATACCATCCAGGTAACTTTTGACTCCCGGAAATCGCTGGAAATAAGCCATAACGAAATCTTCCGATTCAGCCAGGGTCAGATCGGTGGTGCGTGTCAGACCAAAGGAGCTCATACCGTATACTAATCCAAAGTTGATGGCCTTGGCATGGCGACGTTGTTCTTTACTCACCTGCCCGAGCGGAATACCATAAATGGCAGCCGCCGTGGTGGCATGGATATCCTGACCGGCACGGAATGCTTCCATCATGGCTTGATCTTGTGCCATAAAAGCCACAATACGCAGTTCAATCTGCGAATAATCCACTGCCAATAAAACATTTCCAGGAGCAGCGATAAAACCACGCCGGACACGGCGGCCCATTTCGGTGCGAATGGGAATATTTTGAAGATTGGGATTGGATGACGAAAGGCGCCCGGTGACCGCCCCCGTCTGGCTAAAGGAGGTATGTACGTGCCCGGTTTGTGGATTGATCTGGACAGGCAGGGCATCAACATAAGTTGATTTTAATTTGGTTAATTCACGATATTCCAGGATCCAATCCACTACCTGGTGCTGGCCGCGCATCCCTTCCAGTACGTCCGCCGAAGTGGAGTAATGACCACTGGCAGTCTTGCGGCCGCGGTCAGGGGGTGTCAGGCGCAGAGTCTCAAACAGGATGGTGGAAAGCTGCTGGGTGGAATTAAGGTTAAAAGTTTTGCCAACAGAAGTGATTATCTGGCGTTCAATGGTTTCCATTTTACGACGAAGCTCTTCTGAAAATTTGGAGAAGAACTCACGGTCCAACCCGATGCCTACCATTTCCATTTCAGCAAGTACCCCGATCAATGGCATTTCCAGATCCGAAAATAGCTTGAAAACCCTGGGAATCTTTTTCAAATCCTCTTCAAGCGGTCCCCGCAAGCGCAAGCTGACTTCGGCATCCATGGCCGCGTAAGCGGCAGCATCCGCGATGGGCACTTGGGACATGCTGATCTGGTTCTTACCTTTGCCGATCAGACCTTCGATGTGAGTCATAGCTTGATCCAGGCGTACTTCTGCCAGATTTTTCAACCCCAGGGTACGCGAGGCTGGATTAATAACCCACTCAGCGATCATGCTGTCAAATGAAAGTGGGTGGATGCGCAGACCATGTCGAGCTAGAACAATATAGTCATATTTAATATTGTGTCCTACTTTTTCAATGTGTTCATTCTCAAGCGAAGCACGCAGAGCACTCACAACTTGATCCAGATTTAATTGGTCCCCGAATTGATGCCCAACCGGTATATAAAATCCTTGTCCTGGGTGTACTGAAAGTGAAATTCCAACCAGCTCTGCCAGCGTGGGATCCACCGAAGTTGTTTCGGTATCCACCGCGATCATTTTCGCATCGGCCAGGGTTTTGGAAAGCGCCAGCAGCTTTTGTCCCGAATCGATCACTTGAACTTCCAGGTCAAGATTCTCGCGCGGGGGTGTTCTTACAACCATGGGCACTGCTTCTCCGAACAGGTTTAATTGTTGTGAAGCCTGCATTAACGGGCCATTGGCTTCGCCCAGTTTGCGAAAACGCACCAACAGGCTGCGAAATTCCAATTCATGAAAGAGGGCTTCCACCCTTGCAGGATCATACCGGTCTGGCCGGGCTTGATCCAGGTCAATGTGCACCGGCAGGTCCACCCGGATGCGCGCAAGATCCTGGCTCAAATAGGCTGATTTTTTTCCAGCTTCCAGTTTTGTGCGCCAGCGTGGTTCAATCTCTTCCAGGTGGGCGTAAACATTATCCAGGTCCTGGTATTTTTGGATCAAAATCCGGGCTGTTTTTTCTCCGATGCCTGGCACGCCAGGTATATTATCGGATTTATCCCCCAGCAGCGCTTTATAATCCACAACCTGCCGCGGGGGGACTCCCATCTTATTCTCGACATCTTCATCCGTGATGAAATCTTTTGAGTCGGATAACTTGCCTTCCGGCAGGGAGACAATAATCAGCTTATCCACCAGTTGCAAAAGATCCCGGTCACCTGTGATGATCTTGACGCCCAATCCCTGAGCTGCCGCCTGCCGGGCTGCACTGCCCAGCACATCATCGGCTTCATAGCCTTCCATTTCAAGGCGCGGGATATTGAAGGCATCCACCAATTGACGGATGCGTTCGATTTGAGGGCGTAGGTCGTCCGGCATCTTGGCACGCGTGGCTTTGTATTCCGGATATAGAGTATCTCGAAATGTTTTACCGGTGTCAAATGCTACTGCCAGGAAATCGGGTTTTTCTTGTTCGAGAATACGAAAAAGAACACTGGTAAAGCCAAAAATGCCTGCAGTTGGTTCACCTGAAGATGTCTGCCAGCGCTGCCCGGATGGCGTTGCGCTTAACGCATAATAGGTTCGGTAAGCCAAAGCATGGCCGTCGATTAAATAAAGTGTCGGGGTCATATTATTCTTCTATGCAGCAACCAGGTGCAATTGCAGAGATAAGGATAGACTTTGGAAGGTCTCAGGAAATCCCCTGCCGCAGGCGGGTCTGTTGGATAAAATCCTTGACCAGTTGGGCAGGATGAGGATGAGTGCCCCCCATGAGTACATAACCAGGCGCCCAGAAATCCCCAGATGGATTGTCATTTTTTAGGCGTGGAAACTCAGCAAATATTTTCTCAGATATGTGTTGGCGTACAATTCTCATTAGAAAACCTGGAGCAGTGGTAGGGGGAACATTGACTATCCATTGCAAATAATCCGGACTAATGGAAATATATTCCAGACGCCAGGCGAACGCAATGCAAAGTTTTGGTATCCATTCTGATAATCGAACTGACAGATCGCCAGTCATGAAATGATTGGGTAAGCGTGGAATCAACAAACAGGCATAATTTAGATTGTACATTGCTTGTGCGGATTGTTCGAATCTAACGCGTCTGCCAGTTTCGGAAAATGGAGATTGATTGGGGTTTTCATGATCTCCACCATCCAATAATTCTGAATAAGTGGCTGAAGCAGCTGAAATATCGGGGGATGGCTCTTGACTGAATGTGGCCTGTTGTATTGATGGGGGTGGGTCTTTAGTGGGGTTGGGAAAAACTTTCTCGTTTTCTTGCTGATCAGGTTGAACTTGTCTGGTCGGGTTGGTTGAGGGAATATGCGCCAGAATGTTTTTGAGTGTATTGATATTAAGCTGTTTTGAATCATCCAAATCAGCTTTGATATCATTTTCATTATTGGGAGATGAAGATAACGAACGAACCAACTCCACAGCTTGGGAACGGATGATATTGAAAGGAGTCTCTGAATCAAAGACCAGTGCTACCACCATATCTTTTGCCAGGTGGGTGGCATACAACTTATGCTCTGCCGAGGTGGTTTCCAGGCGAATGAAACGCATAAGATCGCCATCATTATTTCTATCCCAATAGCGTACAACTGCTTTCCCAAGTTCTGTAGCGGCTTCCTGCGGTAATTGCCCGGCATAAGCCCATAAGGCTTCATTCCGTGTGATGAGGGCTGCCTGTGCCGAAAATCTGAGTGAAAGACCGGTTAAGATCTGAACAGCCTGATTGACATCTTGCAACCAAGGCAGTTCTTTTTCAGAGCTAAGGTCAGGTTGAGAAGCTTGGATTCTTTTTTCCATTACACTCACAAGATATGTTGGGACATAACCACACCGAGTCCGAATGCAACCAAATATAATCTGGCAAAACTACAGGCAGATTTTTGAATATTACCTAGTTTATCATGCATTTTGCCTATAAGCAAGTGGAATAAAATATGGTAATTTAGGGTGATTAAACTATCATGCCATAACCGCACCTTCCATTTTAAGCAGCCACTCCTTGGTTGGCAACCCCTGCCCACCTCCATAACCTCGCAGCTTGCCATCTGTACCGATGACACGATGACAGGGGATGACCAAAGGTATGGGATTGGTGGCCTCAGCACGGCCAACTGCCCGGGCTGCTCCTGGATGTTCAATTTCAGCAGCGATCTCGCCATAGCGGCGCGTTTCGCCGTAGGGAATGGCAAATGTCGTTTTCAAGACAGCCTGCTGAAAAGGTCGCAGTAGAGACCAGTCGATCGGGATGCTGAAAGTTTTCAGACTGCCCTGCAAATACTGGCTCAGCTCATCCATGGCCAGCGCCAATCGTCCGGCATCTTTTTCCAACGGACGTTTAAAGCGCTTGGAGAGGTATTCTTGAAAACTAAGTTCATTCGGTGCCCATGCCACCGCCGCCAATCCAACCAGTGAGGCGGCCAGCCAGAGGTCGCCCAACGGAGTGTGTTTCAATTGTCCCGTATATAACGGAGGCTGTAGAGAAACTGTTCGTGTCATGGAACTCTCCTTGAACCAATGGATTAAGCCCTAATAGTTTGTTACCCGGTCAATCAGCCCACGCTCGCGCGCTCGATAGTCACACCAGCGAAAGGCATAGATTGCCAGGATCCCGAAAGCAACCGACAATACCACTAATATACCAAATAAATCCAAATTGCTGAAGCCTGCCAGGGTTGGAAAAGCCTGGGCGACGTTACCCACCAGTGAACGGCGCAAAAGCTCGAGCCAATAGGTGATGGGCATGGCAAATCCCACTGGTCTCAACCAGGCAGGCAGAACCTCCAATGGAAAGATGGCACCACTGAACAAATACAGGGCACCAGCTACACCCTCTGCAATACCAAAAGAGTGGTGCACCAGCAACAGGGTAATGCTGCCCAAAAGCAAACCCATCATGGCCAGCATAACGATCCCGATCAGGAGGGACAAAAAAAATAGTGGCCAGTTGATCTGCTGCAGGACGATTGGAACCTTGAGGAAAACAACTCCTGCCAGGATGGTGATGAAGACCGAGATGGAACCTGTTAAAAAGCGTGCCACACCGCGTCCCAGCAGGTACACCGGGATCTTAATGGGAGCCACGTACATGTATTTGAGGGTTTTGTAATGTTCACGGTCATCGATCACCGCCCATGATACTCCACCCATGACAGCGCCAACATATATATAAAAGGCATTACCCAGGTAAATGTAAGGGAAAAGCGGGTTCTGGAAATTGCTATTGGTGATGATACCGTACATGACCACCAGGATGGAAGCGGATGCCAATGGTTTTACAATTGAATATATTACAAATAACAAAGGGTCAGCCCAGTTGGATTCGATCTGCCAACCCAGCCAGGTTGCCACCCGGAATGAACGCCAGAATTCAGATTTGTGCAAATTTAACATAAGTTTGATCCCTATCCCAATTCAATGGATCTTATCTTCTGCTTTCCGTCAGGCGACCTTCACGGATGGCAAGTTTTTCCATATAATCCAATAACAGCTTTGCGCCAACCAGAAAGACCACACATAACACCAGCAAAACACTAACCTCCAATTTGACGCTCACAAAGCCAAGCGCCGGGCCGGATGCAAAAATAAGCTGCCGCATGGCATCCAATCCCAAGGTGAGCGGGATGATCGAGGCCCCGGCGGCAATCCAAAACGGGAAGCTTTTAATTGGGAAATAAAAGCCTGAAACCAGGTAGATGGGTTCCTGTGCCAGGTTGGAAAGATGCCAGGCTTCCCGGCTTAATAGCAGGAACAGCGAGGCCATCATCATGCCCATCCCATACAGGGCAGTCATGGATAACATAAAAACTACCAGAAGTTGCAGAAAGCTGCTGACAACAAAAGTGACATTAAAGAGAATGGTCCCGAGAAAGATGATGGCCACCGCTCGGAGCGCAGTCGCCAGCATGCCCCCCAAGGCCATTCCAAGCAAAATAGCCATCATCTGGTTTGGGGCAATAATGTATAAGGCCAGATTTCCCTGTTCCTTTTCCCAATACAACTGGCTGGACATACTCCACAGCACATTCAACCAGAAGGCGGTCATGGCGCCTCCCATGACTGCAAAACCAACATAATCTTCGGGAGCCTGGATGGCACGGTAAACAAATACATAGGCAGAGACGGCCAGCATTGGCAGGAAGATATCGAAGAACATCCAGGATTTTTCACGCTGCTGGCCGATCAGGCGCGGGTATGCCCGTGCAATTACGGTTTTCAAGAAAAGCCGCCAACCGGTAACCTTGGGTAGGGGTTTATAAATGGAATCAACCTGCGGTTGTGTGACATCGCTACTCATCCTGACTACCTTTTTCAGCCTCGGCAATACTGTGACCCACCAGTTGCACAAAGACATCCTCAAGTGAATGCTCATGCTTGTTAAGACTCATGATCGTTATGTTTTTATCGGTCAAAGCATTTATGACCGGCCCCAGGGCAGATTCCTCGACCAGAGCCAGCTTGAGCAGAGCGCCATCTTCCATCTCGGTCAGGGATGCCGTGTGAACCTCGGGCAGATCTTCTATAGCTTGGGCTGAGAGACCGTTTAAAGGGCTGGTTTTGATCTCAAACAGGATATCTTCCTGCAAGCGGCGCTTGAGAACGGAAGGCGAGTCACAAGCCAGTACGCGTCCCTGGTTGATGATGGCCACCCGGTCGCACAGCTCTTCTGCCTCGACCATGTAATGGGTGGTGAGCAGCAGGGTGCGTTTTTTATCATCATCCAGCCAGCCACGGATCAGGTGGCGTACGTCGCGAGAAGCACCCACATCCAAACCTAAAGTGGGTTCGTCCAGGAAGAGTACTTCCGGATCGGTCATAAAGCCGCGCACGATATTCATTTTTTGGCGCAAACCCGTGGAAAGATCGGATGATTTGGTGTTGATGCGGTCCCCCAACCCCACCAGTTTAAGCAAATCAACGATGCGCTGGTTGGCTTCCCTGGAGGGCATCCCATAAAACTGCGAGAACATCCATAGATTTTCCCGTACTGTCAACAATCCATAGCCTGAGGATTCACCTCCGGATACCATGTTGATGCGCGGTCGCACGTGTTGAGGTTCATTTAAGACATTGTATCCAGCGACGAAGGCTTCCCCCGTGCTCGGTGCCAGAAGTGTGGTCAGGATCTTGATCAGGGTGGTTTTACCAGCGCCATTCGGACCCAGCAAACCAAACAGCTCTCCCTGCTCGATCTGAATACCCACATCAGATAAAGCTGCCAGTTCCTTGCGCACATTTTTTTCTTTTTTATTGCCACGAATTTTATAAATTCGTCCCAGTTTTCTTGTTTCAATCGCCAGTGGGGACATAACAACTCCAAAAAATCAATAACCAAAACTTCATCATCTAATTTGTGGTGGTCCCCTATCGGGATGATCACGCTCGCTGCACCAGAAACCTGACAGGTTTGCAAAACCCACCAGGTCTTATAATTATTTTTGTATGATCATTTTGAGCAATGGATTTACATTCTTTCTGGTCCTCACACCTCTTATTTTTGCTTCCATATAGAACTCTATTTTACCTGATAATTGGCTCTTCCCAATAAGTGGAGCGCATTATTGAAAAGACGCTGAAATTCTCACCATTTGTCAGACAAACGTAGGGTAAACGTAGGTTTGGCGTCAAGTAAGAAATGGACAGCTGTAGTATTATGGGATTGTAAGATGATTTCTCTTCTCCTCCTTTTCAAACGAGATCCGTGGTCGGCGTCCACGGATCTCACGATTCTGGCACATGATATAATCCCGATTTACAGGGAAAACCCTGCCACCTTACAAACCTGCACAGCCTGAACACGCCGTGAAAAATAAACCTTGCTTGACCTATCGCATTCAGCAATTTAAACTGGCTTTTTGGCCGCCTTCCCAGGTTGTGGAAACCAGCCAGGTACACCTCTATCTCACACCTCCCCAATTGGCGCTTTTCCGCCAGTTGCAACCATCCGAGCAATGGCATGCCCATGCTGTGCTCCTAAAATTAAAGGGATCTGGACAAAACAACACAAACCTGTTGACTGCTGCCCTTCTACACGACATCGGTAAGATCCATTATCCATTAAAGGTATGGGAACGGATATTGATCGTGCTGGTAAAACGCATTGCCCCGCGTCTGGAACAACGCTGGGGGCAGGATTCCCCCCAGGGCTTATCCAGACCTTTTGTGGTGGCCTGCCACCACGCAGCTTGGGGTGCAGACCTGGCTGCCCGGGCAGGAGCCTCCAAATTGACAGTGGATCTGATCCGCAGGCATGAAGAACCTGTAAATAAAAACAACGCTTCCCGTCAGGATCGATTTCTGAGATTGCTGCAGCAGGCAGATAATTCAAGCTGAAAGAAAGGATTTCGATGAGCATTCAAATCACTATCCTCGGATTGGGCAGGATTGGTGCCTCGGCCGGTCTGGCGCTCGGCAGGCATTCCAATCAGGTTGAGCGCACCGGTTTTGACTACCAAAATGCCATCGCCATGCAAGCCAAAAAAATCGACGCGGTGGATCGAATTGAGGTCAATCTTCCCGACAGCGTTAAACAGGCGGATGTCGTTGTGCTGACGTTGCCGCTTAACAAGGTGCGTGAAACCCTGAAAACCATTGCCCCGAATGTTCGTGAAGGGGCTGTTATCTTGGATACTTCTCCAGCCAAAGAAAGTGTTGCTGCCTGGGTAAAAGAGCTATTCCCGACCAAACGCTATTACGTGGGCATAAACCCTTTGCTGAACCCGCTCTATCTGGCTGACCAGGATGAATCCATCGAATCTGCAACCGCAGATTTATTTGAGAACGGCTCAATGGCAATCGCCGCACCTGAGGGAACTTCCGGGGAAGCCATTACCCTGGCAGCAAACCTGTCCGGCCTGCTGGGAGCCTCGCCTTTTTTCTGTGACCTGGCTGAAATGGACGGCCTGACAGCCTTCACTCACCTGCTGCCGCAGTTGGTATCCACCGCTCTGCTCAATGCCACGCTGGATCAACCCGGGTGGAGGGATGGCAGCAAGTTCGCCGGATCGGATTACGCCGCAGCCAGCTCGAGTATTGCCGGCCATGAGGAAAGCGCCTCTCTGTGCGCGGCGGCTCTCTTGAACAAGACCCACCTACTGCGCAGCCTGGAGGCAACCCTGGCAGCTTTGTATGGCTTGCGGGATGATATTGAAAACGATCAGGGCGAACAGCTTGAATCGCTTTTGGAACACGCCCGGGTTGGCCGCGCCCAGTGGTGGAATGAGCGTCACAAGCTGGCTTCACAAGCCAATGAACTTCAATCTGCCGGGATGCCCAAAGCCGGTGATTTTTGGAAACAGCAAGTGGGATTTTTTTCCAGGTTATCCGGCACCCGGCCACCCAAACGAGAAAAGAAAGACTAGCCGGGTCTGCTGACGATGAGCTATTTTTGCTATATTCTTGAATGTGCAGATGGCACTTTTTACACAGGTTGGAGCACCGACCCGCAGCGGCGTACCCGCAGGCATAACTCCGGTCAGGGAGCCCGTTACACCCGGGCGCGCCGGCCTGTTCGCCTGGTATATGTGGAGGCCCAGCCTGACCGGTCGACAGCCATGAAAAGAGAACATTGTATCAAACGCCTGAGCCGGATGGCAAAAAAAAATCTGATCGCACAAAACCCGGGCATTGACAACCAATACAGTCAAATCTCAGACTGAGTGGAAATCATTATATTTTTTTGGAGGCAGGTTTGCTGAAAGCGCTTATTTTCGATTTTGACGGCTTGATCCTGGATACGGAGACACCCGAAATGCAGGTCTGGCAGGATATTTACACCCGGCATGGTCAACCGTTTTCGGTGCAAACCTGGGGTCAGATCGTGGGCGGGGCTGGGAATTCAGATTTCGAACCAACCAGCCACCTGGAAAACCTGTTGGGACATCCCATCGACCGGAAAGCCATGAACCAGTTGGCCCGCCAGTTAAGTGATGAAGCCATTCTATTGCAGCCTGTCCTGTCCGGGGTAATGAATTTGCTAGAGGCAGCCAAAAACAAGTCTTACGAGCTCGCCATCGCCTCCAGTTCACCCCACATTTGGGTGGATAATCACCTCAAACGCCTGGGTTTGTTCGACTATTTTGAAGCCATTCTGTGCGCTGACGATGTAACCCGCACCAAACCTGACCCGGGCTTATTCCTGGCGGCATTACGAGCCTTGCGTGTACATGCCGGGGAGGCCGTGGTCTTTGAAGACTCCCCCAATGGTATCCTGGCCGCCAATGCAGCCGGGATCTTTACTGTGGCTGTCCCCAACCTGTTGACTGCCCAGTTGGGGGTGGATAAAGCAGACCTGGTGCTCAGTTCGTTGGATGATGTTTCACTGGACTATCTAAAGACCCGCTTGCAATACTAAATAACTTTGCTAATAAAAGACTTTACCACTATCCCCAAAAAGCGTGGACACGAGTCACCAAGGTACTAATCTATATTATTAAAAAATCTTGGTGTCTAGTAGCTTGGTGGTGAAAGGGGATTTTTGCAGTGAACTCGTACCAGAAAGAAATTTACAGATCTCCAGAACGCAGCTTCAGCTGAGGTCCAGCCGGAGTATCTATAACTGTCCAGCCGTGAGCTGCAATCTGCCGGCGTAATTTATCCGAACGTTCCCAATCCTGGTTATGGCGTGCCTGCTGGCGCTCTTCCACCAGTCCCATTACCTGCACGGGCGGCTTTAGTGGAACTAGCTGTCCGGTGGCTTCATTCAGCATATTCCAGGCATCGGCACGAATGCTTTCATCCCCGCAAATATGGACCTCTCCCAACTCGCTGAGGGGAAATTCCGCATTGGATGGGTAAATTTTCGGATCACAATCCCGTAAGAGGGTGGCTGAACTGACACCACTGACAGAGCCCATGCCTTCATTGAAATCGATGATCAGCCCGGTATGTTCGTCCAGCCCCACAGTGGTATGGTCATCCGGTAGATCATCACACCACTGATTAAAACGCTCCAGGCCGATGAAGCAGCGGCTGGTATCCACTTCCTCGCCGCCATCCGTGTTGTTCCAATGGGGAATAAAGGATAGCTTCAATCCGAAATCTGCGAACAGATCCAGCCCGGGAACCGCATGTACATCTTCCCCCGCTTTGTAAATTTCATACACCGGGAGCGCATATTTACCCACCGCGATCATGGCTGCGCTGGCAAAAATCAGGGCGGCACCCTGCCTGTGGCGGGCGCGCACCAGGTCCCAAGTCAGGCTGCCCTGCAATTGTCTGACTGCATATGTTGGAGAGCCTGGTCCCATGAAGATCATATTGGCAGATAAAAGCATGCGCTGGATTTCCGGTTCGTCCGGGCTGAAAGGGGTGCCGCGCTTGCGGGCAGGCACGGTTTCCACGGTCAGGTCATAATTCTGCAGTCGCTTTGAGAGGAACTCTCCCACCTGCCCGGCCACCTGGGATGAATTTAACTCAAAACCTGCCGGGGTTTCCAATATTGCCACGCGTAAGGGTTGATCAATTTTTCGGGCGATGCTTTCAAAGATGCGCCCTCCCGCCAGAGAGGTCTCACCCGAACCCAGCATGGCAATCAGACCCAATTTAGATTTCATAATGGTATCCTTTCAACATCCCCTTTAAAACCAGTTTTCCAATAGGCCAAGCGCAGCTAAAGCGAATCGGAAGACCCGGCTTCCTCTTTGGGTCTTTCACCATAATACTGGTAATAGTTCACTTCGATCTGCCCATTGAACAACTTGCGGACCCGGTCGGGTTGGGCGCGCTTGAAATAAGCGGGAAATTTTTTATCAGCCGTCAAAATATACACTGACCAACCAGTTTTCTTTTTAAAGGTCTTATTCAGGGAGATATAGATCGCGTTCATCTCCTTGAACTCTCCCACTTTTATGCCGTAGGGTGGATTGGAGATAAGAATGCCGTACTGCTTGTCTATCCACAGGTTGTGCATGTCCTTCTGCTCAAAGAGGATATCATTTCCCACCCCGGCTTTACGGGCATTGATCCTGGCTGCATCCACACTGACAGGGTCAATATCGTAACCGAATAGCTGCAAATTGCTGTTTTTATCAACGGATTCGTATGCTTTCAAGCGGGCAACGCGCCAGGCTTTGGAGGGGATCCCCGGCCATTCTTCTGATGCAAAGGATCTGTTCTGCCCGGGGGCGATATTTTTGCCCAGCATGGCAGCCTCGATCAATATGGTACCAGATCCGCACATCGGGTCGATCAGGAGGCGGTCCTTCTCCCAGAAGCTGAGCTGCACCAGGGCTGAGGCCAGGGTTTCCTTGAGGGCGGCCGCACCAGCCTGGGTGCGGTACCCCCGCCTGTTGAGACCCGGGCCCGAAGTATCGATGGTCAGGGTGGCTACATCTTTAAGCAAGGCCACCTGGACTGTGAACTCGGCGCCCGTTTCTTCGAACCATTCCCGATGGTAAACCGCCTTGAGTTTTTCCACCACTGCCTTCTTGACAATGGACTGGCAGGCACTGATACTGCCCAGGGTGGATTTGATCGACTTGCCATTGACAGTAAATTTGCCATCTGGAGTGATCCAGTCTTCCCAGGACAGAGCCTTGGTTTGTTCAAACAATTCGTCAAAGGTGGTTGCCGGGAATTCCCCCAACTTCAAGAGCACCCGATCTGCGCAGCGCAGCCACAGGTTCGGGGTCGGGATCTCTTCCGGAGACGCTTGAAATTCAACCTTGCCCTCAGAGGTCTTCAAGTCCTCAAAACCCATGGCAATCAATTCCCGTTTAACAACTGCCTCCAACCCAAAGGTGGAAGTGGCGATCAAAGTAAGTTTATCCATATTTTGGTATTGTAACCTTGATTAACTTATCCCGGTCAGCCAATCCAGGGCAGATTGCCCTGCGGCGCGACCACTTGAGAAACAGGCTGTCAACAGGTAGCCTCCGGTGGGCGCTTCCCAGTCGAGCATCTCCCCCGCGCAAAAAACACCCGGCAGGTCCCGCAGCATCAGGCCTTCATCCAGGCTTTCAAAACTGATGCCACCCGCGCTGCTGATGGCTTCCTCCAGCGGACGTGCTGCGTCCAGAATGATGGGCAGGCTTTTAATGGCTGCGGCCAGGTGGTCTGCATCCTGGAAAACCTCTTTTGGGAGCATCTCCCACAGCAAACCTGCTTTAACTCCCTGTATCCCGGCTACTTTTTTGAGATGGCTGGAGGTGGAGCTTTTACCGCGCGGCTGAGCCAATCTGCCCACCAAGCGCTCCATGGACCAGTCCGGAGCCAGGTCCAGGCGGATCTCCGCCCAACCGCTGGCTTCAATCTCTTCCCGCAAGAGGGCTGAAGCCGCGTAGATCAGGCTGCCTTCCAGTCCGCTGCGGGTGATGATAAATTCGCCCTGCTGACGAAACGAATTTCCCTGTGAATCAATAAAAGCCAGCACCACCGGTCGCACAGGCTGCCCCTCAAAATGGGTGTGGAAATATTCGCTCCAATTAACATCAAAACCACAGTTGGAGGGCTTCAGATCATTTACCCGCACCCCCTTGAGACGCAGCAGTGGCACCCAGGCCGCGTTCGAGCCCAAACGCGGGCGACTACCGCCTCCCAGGGCCAGCACCAGGGCATCTGCCTGCACCAACTTTTCTTCCGCCGGGGTTTCAAATTCCAGCGCACCTGCCTCGTCCCACCCCAACCACCTATGGCGTGTATGTATAATCACCCCGGCCTCCGTTAAACGTTGAAGCCAGGCGCGCAGGAGAGGCGAGGCTTTCATCCCACTCGGGAAAATCCGGCCGGAGGTACCCACAAAGGTCTCAAAACCGAGTTGGCGGATCCAATCCCTTAATTCCTGTGGGCCGAATTGAGCCAGGTACGGTTCCAGTTCCCGGCTGCGGGCGCCATAACGGGAAAGAAAGCGTTCAAACGGTTCGGAATGCGTCAAGTTCAGGCCGCCCTTGCCTGCCACCAGGAATTTTCGCCCCGGCCAGGGCATGGCCTCATACAGGTCCACGCTGACACCACCCTGCGCCAATGTTTCGGCTGCCATTAAACCCGCCGGCCCGCCCCCGATGACAGCGGCCGTCTTGTATTTTGGAGGCAGTTCATTAATCTGGATTATTGGATCGTTCAATGGGTTTGGCTATTTGACTTTACCCTGCGCAGCCACAGCTTCGGCAGCTTTTCGGACCGTCTCCGGGTTGCCCAGGTAATAATGCCGGATGGGCTTCAGGCTTTCATTCAATTCATACACCAGCGGCACACCGGTGGGAATGTTCAGCTCAGGGATCTCGGTATCCGAAATATCATCCATGTACTTGACGATTGCCCGCATACTGTTGCCATGCGCCACCACCAGCAGGCGTTTGCCGGACAAAATGGCCGGGGCAAGTTCATTGTGCCAGTAGGGCAGCACCCGTCCCAGTGTGATCTTGAGCGACTCAGTGGCAGGGATCTGCCCGGCAGTCAGGCTGGAATAGCGCGGGTCGAAGCGCGGGTGACGGGGATCGTCAATGTCGAGGGGGGGCGGGGGGGTATCATAACTGCGCCGCCAGATCTTGACCTGGGCTTCGCCAAATTTTTCGGTCATTTCGGCTTTGTTCAGCCCCTGCAGGTTGCCGTAATGGCGTTCGTTTAACTGCCAGGCGTTGATGACCGGTATCCATTCCAGTTCCAGCTCTTCCAGGACGATCCACAAGGTTTTGATGGCACGCTTTAATACCGAGGTATATGCCAGGTCAAAGCAGAAACCGCCTTCCTTCAACAACCTGCCGGCGCTGTGGGCTTCATCGACCCCTTGCGCGGTCAGGCCGACATCCGTCCAGCCGGTGAAACGATTTTCCAAATTCCAGGTGCTTTGTCCGTGTCTCACTAGAACCAGTTTGTACATGGCATGGCCTCGTTTGCTTTTATTGAAAATTGTGGGTGATTAATTCCCAAACCCACCCTATCATTTTACCTTAATCTGTAATGCTTGTTTAATCGTTTATCCCCTCCGTGTAAGGTATTGTAAGGGCGGGTCAAAAAACATGACCCGCCCGATTCATACTTTTTAAGATCAAATTGAAAAATCCTCGCCCTTCCATTGACTGCCCTGCGGGGCATGCACATGCGGCGGAATAGAATCAGGCGAGCCGGCCTGGTTCTCCAGGGCTTCCACGCGCTGCATCAACTGCGCCAGTGAAACCCCCAGAATGTCGGGCAAAGTGGTGTGATTTAGGTCAATGGCATCGTTGGGTTGATGCGGCCTGGAGCGGGCAATAATCTGCCCCGGCACGCCCACCACCACCGAGTTATTTGGCACAGACTTGACCACCACGGCATTGGCGCCGATGCGGCTGTCATCTCCAACGGTGATGGCGCCCATCACCTTGGCGCCCGCCCCGATCACTACGCGGTCTCCAATGGTCGGATGGCGTTTGCCTTTTTCCAGGCTGGTGCCGCCCAGAGTGACGCCGTGATACAGCGTCACGTCCAGGCCTAACTCAGCCGTCTCACCGATGACAACCCCCATTCCATGGTCAATGAAAAAACCCGGCCTAATGCTCGCCCCCGGGTGGATCTCGATCCCGGTCAGGCTGCGCGTCACCTGGGACAGCCAGCGTGCAATGATTTTCAGGTCATGCCGCCACAACCAGTGCGTGATGCGATGTCCCCAGATGGCATGCAGACCAGGGTAACACAGCAGGACTTCCAGGGTGCCACGCGCAGCCGGGTCGCGCTGTTTGACAGAGCGGATGTCGCCGCGCACCAATTCAAACATGGTTCTCAGCCTTATAAAGGGACGCGCTAATACTGGTGGGTTTAAAGTTTGCGTTGCCATACTCAATCACCCAGATCCTTAAAGAGAACCGTGCTCAGGTAGCGTTCCCCAAAAGAGGGGATGATCGTCACGATCAGCTTGCCGGCGTTCTCGGGGCGGTTGGCCAGTTGCAGGGCAGCCCAGGTGGCAGCCCCGGAAGAAATACCCACCAGCAAGCCTTCCTCTCGCGCCATGCGGCGGGCGGTTTCGAGCGCATTGTCATTGCTTACCCGGATGATCTCGTCGTAGATGGTGGTGTTCAAAACCTCCGGTACAAACCCGGCTCCAAGTCCCTGGATGACATGCGGCCCTTTTGGCCCCCCCGAAAGGACAGGGGAGCCTTCCGGCTCAACTGCCACCACCTGGAAACCGGGTTTGCGCGCCTTAATCACTTCGCCCACACCGGTGATGGTCCCGCCTGTGCCGACCCCAGCTACCAGGATGTCTGCTTTCCCATCCGTATCCCGCCAGATCTCTTCAGCGGTAGTGCGGCGGTGGATTTCAGGATTGGCCGGGTTCTTGAACTGCTGGGGGATGAAGTAACGCCCATCCGCTGCTGCCAGTTCTTCGGCTTTTTTGATGGCCCCCGGCATGCCTTCGGCGCCCGGTGTCAGGATCAGCTCAGCTCCGTATGCCCGCAGGAGCATGCGGCGTTCCTTGCTCATGGTATCCGGCATGACCAGGGTGCAGGCATAGCCGCGCGCCGCGCACACCATGGCCAGGGCGATGCCTGTATTCCCGCTGGTGGCTTCCAGCACGATGGTATCGGGTTTGATCAGCCCGGCTTTTTCTGCGGCATCGATCATGGATGCGCCGATCCGGTCCTTGACGCTGTGAGCCGGGTTATAGAATTCCAGCTTGGCCAGCACCTCAGCTCCGGATCCGGCTGTGATGCGGTTAAGACGGACCAGCGGGGTGTTTCCGATCAATTCAGTTACGTTATTGGCAATTTTCATTTCAACTCCATTTCGATATCTTTTCAATAATGATGGGAAGGTGGGGTGTTATTGCGAGCTCGCAATAACACCCCACACTCCACTTTAATTATATAAGGATGACCAACTGGAAAATAAAAGAACGGCAAACGAATGCCATGCGTAAAAATATTCGCATGCGGGGTTCGCTCACCGTCCTTCAGTCAGTTGGTCTAAGTTCGTGTCTTATAATGAAGAGGCGGTGATTACGATCCCCGCCGCAGACACATGCAAGAAGATTTCATTTGTGCTCTCTCAGTTTAATTTTTATGAATATCTTAACAAATATTATACCAATGTTATCCGTATTGTCAAGGAATTGTTATATTTAACCCTGAAGGTTTCGCCTGCAAACCTGCAATACCCCCCGCATGGTAGATCCGCAAATTAATGCCGCTGCCGACCTTCCGCAGGTCTCCGAAAGAGGGCGGGTGGGATAGATCCTGAAGGTTTTTGCGGCAATCGATTGTCCGAAAATATCAGGCCATTCTACCTCTACCAGACAAGACGATCGTTAACAAATGAAGCCTTTAGAATCTTTTGGCTTAATTTCTGCCCACCCTTCGTCCACCGGGAAAGACGCAGGGGTGAGGTATCTGTGCTTTTTGTGTTTCAATTCCCGGATGGAAAAGCAGGGAAATTACTGTCAGTAAGTCTAAAAAACCAATCCCTGAGGTATACTCCAACCCATATGGAACAAACAAACCTCAACTGGTCGGTCAGCGACCTGAAACTGGATGTGGATGCAGTCCTGCGCGGGCAGGGTGCCGACCCCGGGGTCATTCGGAGCAGGCGGCCGCGCCTGGTGGAGATCGCCGAGCAGGCGCTGGAAAGCTCCCGCTACCTGCTGGAGCCGCGCGTGGTCCAGCGCCGGCTTGCAGTTCGATCTCTCCGGCACGAAAAATTGATATTGGAAGGCGGCAGTTCCCTGAGCGGGGCCTGGATCAGCCAGTATCTTGCCCCGGCCGAATCCGTGACCGCTATTGTTTGCACGGTAGGCTCCAGGATCGAGCAGGCTGCCTCCCGGCTGATGGAAAGCGATATGCTGCTGGGACTGGCTCTGGATGGGGTCGGCTCAGCCGGCGTGGAAGCCCTGGCGCAACTGGTCTGCAAACAGATCGAAGACCAGGCTGCAGCGGAAGGCAAACAAACCAGTGTGCCGCTAAGCCCGGGCATGCTCAACTGGTCGGTGGAGGACGGGCAGCCGGTCATCTTTGAAATGCTTGCTCCGGCCCAGATCGGGGTGGAGATGACTTCTTCGTTCATGATGAAGCCGGGCAAGAGCTTATCCATGCTGGTGGGTGTGGGTACGCAGCTGGGAGTCAAGGGCAACACCTGCGATTACTGCGCCATGCAGGGCACCTGCAAGTATCGCGAGTACGGCGGACATACCCAAATGGAAGCAAATGACCGTAAAATAGGGTAATAGTTTGAAAGCAGAATCAGCAAGAATTCAACCGGCCCATCCAATCAATAAGAAGCAACTTAAAAAGAAAAGGCAGCCCATATGACAGCATCTGAATCTCATTTCTATCTCATCCCCCGCACCGGCGCACCCACCCGCCTGGAAAACATGCAAGAGGCTCTCCAGGCACAGGAGGCCAAGCTTAACTACGTCTGGTTGGATTTTTTTCAACCCGGGAAAGATGAACTGCAAGCACTGATAGAACCGCTGGATCTGCACCCTCTCTCGATCGAAGACTGCCTGGATGAGAATCAGATGCCCAAGATGGATGATTACCCGGGGAATACCTTTATTATTTTTAATAATTTCAATTACGCTGACCATATGCTAACCATCGATGAGTTGAACATCTTCATCTCTGATCATTTCCTGGTAACTGTGCGGCACGACAATGCTGGAAGCCAGTCATTCATCCAGGAGATCGAGCGTTCTTTTGTACGCAACAATGAGAGCGTGCGCCTGGGCCCGGCTTTCCTGCTGCACTTCATTTTGGACCAGGTTGTGGATCGCAAGTTCTTAGCCATCGAAGGCCTGGAGGATGAACTCAATATCGCTGAAGAGGCAATTATGGCCGATCTGCCAAGATTTAACCCGGCAGAACTGTTGCACCTGCGGCGGGATTTGCTGGCAGTCCGTAAAAGCCTTTTCAATGAGCGCGAGACCCTGGTGAAGATCTGCCGCCTGGATTGCCCGTTCATCACCAAGAAAGCCATCTTCTTCTACCGTGATATCTATGACCACCTCTCCAAATTCTTTGAACTGACCGAGTCCTCACGCGATCTCGTCACCAGCCTGATGGAAATGTACCTGTCCATGCTCAATAATCAGATGGCCAAAGCAGCCAATGACACGAATGCCACTGTGCGGCGTCTGACCTTCATCACAACCATCTTCATGCCGCTCTCGCTGCTGGCAGGCATCGGAGGCATGTCGGAATGGTCCATGATGACCGGTCCGGAAAATTGGAAGTTCAGCTATCCATTGTTCCTGCTGGTCATGCTGGTAATGGGCCTGTTCAATTACTACCTGTTAAAAGCATGGGAGAAGAAGCGCGGTATAAAGGATTAAAGATCTGATAACCTGCCTTGTGTCACTATGCAAGCGGGGATAAATCCCATAGAATCGGGGAATGCAACCCCCAGCCCCCCAGCCGACCAATCTGACACGTGGCTACATGGCGGCACTGATCAGCGCCGGTTTTCTATCCACCACCGCCATCTTTATCCGCTACCTGACGCAATCCTACCAAATGCCCGCCTTGGTGCTGGCCTGCTGGCGCGATTTTTTTGTAGCCCTCAGCCTGCTGCCCATCCTGGGTTTTTTCCGCCCGCGGCTGCTGCAGGTGGATCGCAAACACCTGGCCTACCTGCTGGCATATGGATTCCTGCTGGCCGTCTTCAACTCCCTGTGGACATTATCGGTTACCTTAAATGGTGCTGCCGTTTCCACCGTTCTGGCCTACTGCTCGGCCGGTTTCACCGCCCTGCTGGGCTGGTGGTTTCTCAAGGAGCGCCTGGATTGGGGCAAACTGCTGGCGGTAACGCTCAGCCTGGCCGGGTGTGTGCTGGTTTCAGGGGCGCTGGACCCGGCAGCCTGGACAGCCAATGTTCTGGGCATTATTACTGGTATATTTTCCGGCCTGGCCTATGCCATCTACACCCTGATGGGACGCAAGGCCTCCCAGGACGGATTGAACCCATGGAGCACGCTGATCTATACATTCTTTTTTGCAGCCATATTCCTGCTGATTGCCAACCTGAGCATGGGAAGCCTGCTGCCAGGTGCGGCAGCAACACCATCTGACATGCTCTGGCTTGGCAATCGAACTGCCGGATGGATCATCCTGTTCCTGCTGGCGGCTGGACCCACCCTGGCAGGCTTTGGCCTGTACAATGTCAGCCTGGTGGACCTGCCATCCAGCGTTGCCAACCTGGTGGTCACGCTCGAACCCGTCTTTACAGCGGTAATTGCTTATATTCTGCTGCATGAGCGCCTGAATCCAACCCAGATCGTGGGAGGTTTGCTGATCCTGGGCGGAGTCATCTTTCTGAGGATCTACGAAGGGCGGGTATCCGCCCGAGTCTTAGAGAGTACTGTGTAATTATCTGAACCAAGTTCCCGTCATTTGCCAGAAATTCGACACCAAGGAAACAGCAATCAGAATAAGCCATAGATCGTGAAAGACCCTGAAATAAGTAAAATAAGAGGCAGTTCGGTGTGAACTGCCTCTTATGATTTATCTACATGGTCGTTCGGAGGCGACCCATCTGATCAGAATAATTTTAAGACTGCATCACTCGCCAGGGTAAAAAGTGCAGCCGGTACAAAGCTGAGCACCACGGTGGCCAGGGCGGCTGCGCCGATGGTCAGATTCAACCAGGATTCAGAGGTAACCTGCGGATCACCATCGCGCATGTACATAACCACCACCACGCGCAGGTAGTAATAAGCTGAGATCAGCGAGGTGAGCACACCGATGATGGCCAGTCCGATGAAACCACCCTCCACAACCGAACGGAACAGGTACAACTTGCCGATCAGGCCCAACGTGGGCGGGATACCCGTCAGGGAGAGCATGAAAACAGTCATGGCAGCTGCCATGGCCGGGTGCTTGCGCCCAAGACCGGCATAATCGTTGATCTCCAGTCCCTTGCCTTCGGCTTTCTCCAGGGCGATCACCATGGCCCAGGCTCCAAAGGAGGTGATTGCATACGCCACCAGGTAAAACAAGGCCGAGGCTACTGAGTCATGGGCAACTTTTGGATTCCCATAGGGCACAAAAGCCATCAGGATATAACCGGCATGGGCGATACTCGAATACGCCAGCATGCGCTTGATATCGGTCTGGGCGATGGCGATCAGATTGCCGCCGATCATGGTTACGGCTGCCAGTCCCCACAGGACGGGCACCAAATCAACACTCAGGCTGGGGAAGGCGCTCACAAAAATGCGCAGCAGGGCTGCGAATCCAGCCGCCTTGGCACCCACGGCCATAAAACCGGTAACCGAGGTGGGTGCACCCTGGTAGACATCTGGAGTCCACATGTGGAAAGGCACCGCAGCCACCTTGAAGCCAAATCCGACCAGCAGCAAGGCTGCGCCAATGAGCAGCAGAGTGGTGACAGCCTCCCCTCCGGCAACACGGGCAACGATCTCGCTTAATCGGGTCGAGCCGGTTGCACCGAAGGTCATGGCAATGCCATAAACCACAAAACCGGTGGCGAAAGCACCCAACAGGAAGTATTTAAGCCCGGCTTCTTCAGATTCCAATCGTGGCCGTGCCCAGGCTGCCAGGACATACAATGGGATGGAGAGCAATTCAAGACCCAGAAAGATCACGATCAGGTCAGCAGCCTGCGCCATCAGGAGCATACCAGAAATGCTGAAGAGCATCAGGGTGTAATATTCGCCACGCTCAATGCCCATGCGTTTGAGATAGCCATAAGCGATGGCAATACCCAAAATACCAGTTGCCAGGAACAGCACGCTCAAGAAGACTGAAAAGCCATCCACAACGATCATGCCATTGAAGGCGGTCATCTCACGACCGGCCTGGGCCAGTACAATTCCCATTACCACTGCCAACCCAAAGACAGCCAGGAGGGCTATCATACCTTTACGCCGCTGTGGAATGAAAAGGTCCACCAGGAGCAAGATACAAGCCCAGGTGACCAACAGGATATTCGGTAAGAGGGTTAATAAATCGGTTTGCGTCATCGGCAATCCCTTGTTTCTTTTAATGATCCCAAAAAGTTAATGCAACGCCAGCGAAGCTGTTTGGATAATTTTAACCAGATTGTCCACCGCGGGAGCCATCAAGGCAAAGAAGGGTTTGGGGTAGAGACCGATCCAGAAGATGAATACCAACAGTGGAACCAGGGTGGCAATTTCGCGCCAGTTCAAATCCTTCAGTTTCTTGTTCTCTTCCTTGTCCAGGGGGCCCAGGAACATTTTCTGGAACATGTAGAGGATGTAAATGGCAGCCAGGATGACACCCACGGCAGCCACTCCAGCGAACCAGGGCGAGCCGATGGCCTGGGAACCAAAAGCACCCAGCAGGATGGTGAACTCACCCACGAAGCCATTTAAACCCGGCAAGCCCATGGAAGACAGGGAAACAATCAGCATCAGGGTCGCGTACACAGGCATTACTTTCCATAACCCGCCGAAGGCGTCCATCTCACGGGTATGCCTGCGTTCATAGATCATACCCACCAGGAGGAACAAGGCACCGGTGCTGAGACCGTGATTGATCATCTGGAGGATGCCGCCCTGGATACCCATCGGGTTGAGGGCGAACAAGCCCAGCATGACAAAGCCGAGGTGACTGACCGAAGAATAAGCCACCAGTTTCTTGACATCCTTCTGGGAGTAGGAAACCAGGGCACCATAAATAATACCAATCACTGCCAAACCAGCCATCCAGGGTGCGGCTTTGATGGCAGCCTGGGGGAAGAGCGGCAAATTGAAACGCAGGAAGCCGTAGGTACCCATTTTTAGCAGTACACCGGCCAGGATGACCGAGCCAGCCGTAGGCGCCTGCACATGGGCATCCGGAAGCCAGGAATGCAGCGGCCACATGGGTACTTTGATGGCGAAAGCTGCCGCAAAGGCCAGGAAGAGCCACATCTGAATATCGGCCGGGATGCTGCCAGACCTGGCGATCAGATCAGGTACCGAAAAGCTGTTCTGGTTGATTCCCAGCCACAGAACGGCGATCAGCATCAGGATGGAGCCAGCCATGGTGTACAGGAAGAATTTAACGGCAGCATAGATGCGCTGCGGACCGCCCCAGATGCCGATCAGAAAATACATGGGCACCAGGGTGAATTCCCAGAAGATATAGAACAGGAACAGGTCCTGTGCCAGGAAGACGCCCATCATGCCCACTTCCAACAGCAGGAAGAAGATCATGAAGTCCTTGACTCGCTCCTCAACTGCCGTCCATGTGGATAGGATGGAGATGGGGCTCAGGAAAGCGGTCAGCAGGACCAGCAAAATGCTCAACCCGTCCACACCTGTGGCATAGTTGATGTTCCAACCCGCCACCTGGATCCAGGGGATGTTCAACCCCAATTGCAGGTTGGCATCCGTTGACTTGAAGAGAGTCAGCACCCAGATGGAAATGCCAAAGGTGAGCAGGGAAGCCAGAAAGGCTGTCCAGCGTAGCAGGTCTTTCTTCCCGGAGGGCATCAGCAGGAGCGCCAGAACACCCAGCAGGGGAAAGAAAATGACCAAATTGAGGGGATTCGTTAAGAAGTCCATAGTCCGTCCTCGTCGTAATCGTTATTTGAAGAGCAGGTACCCGAGAATGAGTACCGCACCCAGAAGTACCGAAAGTGCATAACTGCGCACAAAACCGTTTTGCAATTGACGCAAGGCAGTGGAGGAGCGCTTGGTCAGGGTTGCCAGGCCATTGGAGATGGCATCAATGATACCCAGGTCAATCGGGTTCGCCAGAAATTTGGTAAACCAGCGGAAGAAGCGGGCAATGACCGAGTCGTGCAGCCAGTCATGCCAGAAGTTCCAATCCACCTTTTCCGCCAGGAAGCGGGCCAGGTCCACATAGCGATTGATGATCAGGGCACCATAAATTTCATCCACCCAATATTTTTTTTCAAAAGCAGTATATAGGGGACCGAGCATTTTCTTGAGCGGGTCAATCTGACCGACCTGCAGAGGTTTGCGCCCGTATAACAACCAGGATAAACCAATTGCCAGCAATGCCAGCAGGGTGGAAACCAGCGCCACGACCGGGTTCAAACCACCCCAGGAGATGGACAGGTAGCCACGGATCTCTTCACCGTGCTCCGCCGCCAGTTCAATGGTATGTTCCAACCATTGGCCCAGGCTATGAAGATAGGGTAAATTGAGCGCACCCCCCAGGATCGACGCTCCCGCCAGAACCATCAAGGGTACAGTGATGACTTTGGGGCTTTCTTGAGCGTGTTCGGCGGCAGCATGGCGGGATTTTCCAAAGAAAACCATCCAGATCTGGCGTCCCATATAAAAGGCGGTCAGAAAAGCGGCGATGGTCAGGAGGACATACACCACGCTGTAATTTTTGGCTGCATCCAGCAGGATCTCATCCTTTGACCAGAAACCGGCAAAGGGGAAAATGCCCGCCAACGCCAGGGAGCCGATCATGTACAACCAGAAAGTGACAGGCATCTGTTTGCGCAGTCCGCCCATGTTGCGCATATCACCCGGATCGAAGACTTCCTCGTGATGCTCGTCAGCATGTCCATGATTCGCCAGGTGATGGTGACCGCGTTCCATACCGAGAATGATCGAGCCAGCCGAAAGGAAGAGCAGCGCTTTGAAGAAGGCGTGCGCGATCAGGTGGAACATGCCTGCCACGTAAGCGCCCATGCCGACCGCGGCAACCATGAAGCCCAACTGGCTGATGGTGGAGTATGCCAGAACCTTCTTGATGTCATACTGCCCAACCGCAATGGTGGCAGCGAACAGGGCAGTGATGGCACCCACCAGGGCCACGACATATTGGGCGTCCGGTACCAGGCTGAAAAGCGCCCAAGAGCGGGTCACCAGGTAGACACCGGCTGTAACCATGGTGGCAGCATGAATGAGCGCAGAGACCGGGGTTGGGCCAGCCATGGCATCCGGCAACCAGACATACAGCGGAATCTGGGCTGATTTACCGGTCACACCGATCAACATGAACAGGGTGATGACCATAATCACACCCGGCTGGCTGGCAGCGACCTCTTCAGCCTTCAGGAAGACTTCACTGAACTGCAGGCTGCCAAAATACCAGAACATGGTAAAGGCTGCCAGCAGGAAACCGAAATCACCGACACGGTTGGCAATGAAGGCTTTTTTGGCTGCGTTGGAATTGGCCCAACTTGGGCGTGCCAGCGTATCCATCTCGAACCAAAAACCGATCAGCAGGAAGGAGCACAAACCGACACCTTCCCATCCTACGAAAAGCATCAGGTAGCTGTCGCCGCTGACCAGGATCATCATCATGGCGATAAACAGGTTGAGGAACACGAAGAAACGGCCGTAGCGTTTGACATCATCCTTGAAGCGCACATCTTCGTGCATGTAGCCGATGGCGTAGATGTGGATAAGGGTGCCCACGCCTGAAACCACCAGCATCATGGTCACCGATAGAGTGTCCACGCGGAAATTCCAGGGGATATCCAGGTTACCGATCTTGATCCACTCGGCAAAGGGCACGACATGTGCCTCGCTCCCGCTTGCCAGCAACGAATAACCCAGCAGGAGTGAGACGATGAATGCCAGCCCGGAAGCTGCACTGGCCACCGTACCGATGGCTTTTTCGCTCATGCGTCCGCCAAAAATGATGTTGATCAGCAGTCCCACCGTCGGCAGGAAGACGATCAGGGGTACCAGGTTGAAGAACAGTCCAGAATTTTCCATAAGTTATCCTTTCAGACTGCTCATCTGGTCCACATCAATGCTGTGCTTGCTGCGGAATATGGCCACGATCAGTGCCAAACCAACCGCCACTTCGGCAGCAGCCACAGTTATCACAAAGAACACGAAGATCTGGCCTGTCAGCACACCATAGGAGCGTGCAAAAGCCACAAAAGCCAGGTTGGCGGCGTTCAGCATCAACTCGATGGACATGAACACGATCAACGCATTGCGGCGAATGAGCACTCCCAGTGCGCCCATGGTAAATAAAATGGCCGAAACGGCAATGTAATAAGACAGGGGAATTGTGCCTTCCATTAACCTGCGGCTCCTTTCTCCTGCTTGGTCAGGACAATTGCACCGACCATGGCAACCAACAGCAGGATGGAAGTGATTTCAAACGGCAGCAGATACTGGTTGAAGAGGGTCAACCCCAGGGTGCGGATGGCATCCACTGAGTTGATCTGGGCTTCCGGTTGGGCTAAAGTAGCGGTCAGGTGCAGGCGCTGGAAGAGCAGGAATCCCGCCTCAAACAGGAGCACCACAGCCAGACCAATGGCAAGAGGTCGCTGCCAGGGCAGGGACTGACTTTTGGGAAGTTTTTCTGCGCCCAGCAGCATGATGACGAACAGGAACAATACCATGATGGCACCTGCATAAACAGTGATCTGGGTCAAAGCAATGAATGGGGCTCCAAGCAACAGGTAAAAGATGGCTACACAGGCAAAATTAAGCACCAGGAACAGGGCTGCATACACAGCGCTGCGGCTGAGCAGCAGACCCAGGGCACTCAAAACGGCTGCCAGGGACAATATTATAAAGAGGATAAGCATAGAATTCATGGGCACCTCAATCCTGCGGATCTTTCATTTCAGGCACCGAGCGGGTGTAGAGGCCCGGTGGAACCTTCTGGGGGGTCGGCAAAGTTCCTGCAGGAGCAGGTTCGATCAACATTTCTTTGGGGTAGATGGCATCACGGCGGTTGGTGAAGGACAACTCATAATTATCGCCCAGTACCACGGCTTCAGTAGGACAGGCATCTTCGCAGAAACCGCAAAAAATGCAGCGCAGCATGTTGATCTCATAGGTGCTGGCGTAGCGATCGCCGGGTGAGAAGCGTACATCATCCGTGTTTTCAGCGGATTCCACAAAAATGGCATCCGCCGGGCAGGCAGCCGCACACAGGGCGCAACCTATGCACTTTTCCAGGCCATTGTCGTAACGCTTCAAGACATGCCGGCCACGAAAACGTGGTTTAACCGGTTTCTTTTGCTCCGGGTACTGCACGGTAACCGGTTTTTCCAGCATTATCTTGAACGTGGTTCCCAAGCCACGCGCAAGTTCAATCAGAGGCTCAAAGACGCGCATTGTCTTTCCTCCTCAAGACACGGTCGATCATGCCAACCGCAAATAAACCTACCAATATGGATAAAACGGGAATGCCCCAGATCAGGTTTTTATTGACCTGCTCCGCCAAGATGATCCCCACGGCAGTAATGAAAACCAGTGCCAGGGACATGGGCAAGAGCAACTTCCAGCCAAAGGCCATCAAGCGGTCGTAACGAATGCGTGGGTAGGTGGCCCGCACCCAGATCATTCCAAATAGAAGAATAACGATCTTGATAAAGATATACACCGGTCCCAGCCAGGGGGTGTGATCGATGCTGAAAACTGTATTGGAAAGGAACCAAAATTCCCGGTAGCCTCCAAAGAACAGGGTGGCTCCAATGGCGCTGATGGCGATCATCTTGGTGTACTCAGCCATGAACAACAGCGCAAATTTCATGCCGGAATATTCGGTGTGGTAACCAGCGGTCAATTCCTGTTCGGCCTCGGGCATATCGAAAGGCGCCCGGTTCACTTCCGCCAGGGTGGCGATCAGGAAGATGCCAGTGCCGATCGGCTGAAGCACTACAAACCACATGGTCTTCTGGGCTTCGACGATATCCAGCATGCGCATCGATCCCGCCAGCAAAATGGCGCCTACAAATGAAAGTCCCAGGGTCAGCTCATAGGAGATCATCTGGGCGGTGGAACGCAACCCGCCCATCATGGCATATTTATTGTTGGACGACCACCCCGCCAAGACGATGCCGTACACCGCAATGGAAGCGATGGACATAATATACAGCACGCCCACATTGATGTCGGCGATATAAGGCGTGATGTCGCGCCCAAACAGACTGAAGGATTGTTTGCCCCATGGCACCACCGCTGTGATGACCACCGCAGGAACCACTGTCAGAACCGGAGCCAGCAGGAACAACAACTTATCTGCCAGGGCGGGGGTCAATTCTTCTTTAAAGATCAACTTGACCGCGTCTGCAATTGGCTGCAGGATGCCAAACGGGCCGGCTCGATTGGGGCCGATACGGGCCTGAATGCGGGCCAGGGCTCTGCGCTCATACAGCGTCAGGTAGGCAAAGCCTCCCAGCAATATCAGCGTCAAGACAAACCCTTTGATGATCCATTCAAGTATCAAAGTAAAGTCCATGGACGACCTTCCTTAGGCAGCCTTCAGGCTGATGGTTGCCGGAGTATTAATGGGAATTCCCATGCTGCGCGGCAGGAGAGCAACGGAGGCGGGTACTTTCTCGTCCACGAGTACCTTAACCTGATATGCCGTGCCGTTTACTGTCAACTGTGCAGTGCTTCCCGCCTGGACCTTGAAGCGTACGGCCGTGTCAGGATGCAGACTGACGCTGGCGTCACCTATATGTGGGTGCAAAAGGGTCGAAGGAAGAACTGTCACACCCCGGTCGTAGATTTTGCAAACCGGGATCGCCAACAGTTCTGACTCGCTCGGACGCTTGCTTTCGACAGGCTTCGTCCCGGGCAGGCTGCCAGCTTCCAACAAAGCCAGCCGGGTACCCAGACCCTGGGTGTTGGCATAGATGGCGCCGCCATAATAGATGTCACCGCGCCCGACCAGTGGCCATTGTTCCCTGACTTCAGCCAGGCGGGCATAGGAAAGCCCTTCAAAAGATTTATATTTTGAAGCAATTTTATTCATTATCAGTAAAGCTGAGGTGCCTTCCAGTTCAAGGCCTGCTTTTTGGGCAAGGCTGGCCGTAATGGAAAAATCTGGGCGGGTTTCGCCAAAGGCTGGGAGCGCAGGGTAGAAACGTTGTACCCTGCGCTCACCGGAAGTGAATGAACCCTCGCGTTCGGTGAATGCCTGGGCAGGTAAGACCACATTCGCCAGGCGGGTTGTTTCCGTTTGGAAAAGTTCCTGGACGATCACAAACCTGGCAGACTTCAAAGCCTCAGCCAGTGCAGGGTCATCCCCAACCGGGTCGCATGCCGCTATATAGACCAGTTTATTTTTAAATTCAGCCGCCAGGTCGGCTACTGGCTGGAATCCCATTTCCCAGGCACCCTGGTCATTGGCATGCGGCCAGACACCGATCAGGCCACTGCCCGGCTTGCCGGCATGGCCGGTCATATCCAGCAGTCCGGCACAGGCTTCCGCCAGGGAGGCAGAACCCTCCAAACCCAATCCATCGCTTCCATAAAGGACCACCAGGTTCTGCGCCGAGGCAAGCGCCTCTGCAGCAGCCTGTCCGGCTTTGGATTTTTGCATGGATTTAATGGTCTGGGCTTCATCGCCATACGCATAGCGAATGACATGGGCAGCGTATTTTTCCAATTTAGTCTCTCGAGCGCCAGCCAAGATCAAAGTTGCCCCGCGTGCGGCTGCCTGCTTGATGCGCAGGTACCAAAGCGGGGCTTCATTATATAAATCTGAGGCAGCCACCAAAATGCTGGTTCCCGCCCCCATCTCGCCAAAATTTGTATCCATGCTCACGCCCGCCAGGGTAGTCAGATAGCCGCCACCCATATGGGTGTAAAGGGCAGCCTTACCTCCCAACCCGTCGGCCAGCGCCTTCAAGTTGAAAAGATCTTCATTGGCCAAGCGGCCACCTGCCAGGACGATGAAGTCCTGTTTGGCTTCCACCAGGGAGCGGGCTGCCAGGTTAAGGGCTTCTTCCCATGAGCTTTCGGTGACCAGCTCTCCGGTACGGACAAGAGGTTTAGCCAGTCGGTCAGGACTGGCGCTGAAATGATGGGCAAAGCGACCCTTGTCACACAGCCAGATCTCATTAACCTGTTCGTTCTGGCGCGGCATGATGCGTTTGATCACCATATTGCCATCCGAACGGGCTTCACGGCGGATGTTCAATGTAGTATTGCAGCCCACCGGGCAGTGTGTACAAATGGAGGCAGCCGAGTTCATTTCCCACGGGCGGGCACCAAAGCGGAAATCCGCGGTTGTCAGGGCGCCAACCGGGCAAATATCCGTGGTATTGCTGGAGAAGATCGAATCGAAACCCGGTTCGGAGTAAGTGACAATATCCGTGGCACGCCCGCGCCTGAAGAAGTCCAGCACAGCATCCCCAACGATCTCACCCTGAAATCGGATGCAGCGGGCGCACTGAATACAGCGTTCGCGGTCCAGCCAGATCAAGTCTCCCAGGGGGACATGTTTCTTCTGGTGTTGTTTGTCATCAAATTTGAAGCGGCTTTCACTTGAACCATGTGCCATGGTCAGGTTTTGCAGAGGACATTCGCCGCCCTTGTCACACACCGGGCAATCCAGCGGGTGGGAGGTAAGCAGGAATTCAACGATCTCCTTGCGCCCCGTACGGGCTTTCTCTGACATCCCCACCACCTGCATGTCTTCCGAAACCGGGGTGGTGCAGGCTGTTTCGAGCTTGGCTCCGAACTGGATCTTGGGTTTGCCGCCCTCAATGACCGGCTGTCCGCTGACCCGGTCAATGACCGGTCGTCCAACTTCCACCAAGCACATTCGGCACATACCAACCGGTTCCATCTTGGGGTGATAACAGAAAACCGGGATATCGATACCGACCTGTTTGGCAGCATCCACGATGAGGGTGCCGGCAGGCACACTGACGGATTGTCCATCAATTATCAAAGATACAAGTTGTTTAGGCATGTCCACCTCCAATACTGGAGGTTGTGAAGTCATCCGGGAAGCGCTCAATACCCGATACAACAGCCATGGTGGCAAATTCACCCAGGGCACACAGGCATTTATTCTGCATTTGTTTGGCTACACTCAGCAGGAGTTCGGTATTGGCCTCAACGTCTTCACCGGCTTCCATGCGTTCGATCACGTGCATCATCCAGTAATTTCCTTCACGGCAGGGGGTGCATTTACCGCAGGATTCATGTTTGAAGAATTCAACCGTTTTTGAGATGACCCATTCAATACTGACGGTGTCATCGATCACGATGACCGAGGCTGAACCCAGATCGGCGCCCAGAGTGCGTACCGAGGCGTAGTCCATGGGGGTATCCAGCGCTTTGTCATCCACTTTGATGATGGATGAAGAGGCGCCAGCCGCCATGATGGCCTTGACCGGGCGGTCATTGATGATGCCGCCGCCGTGTTCATAGACCAACTGGCGGAATGTGGTTCCAAAAGGCAGCTCGTAATTACCGGGTTTTTTGACGCGCCCCGACAGGCTGAAAACCTTAACCCCAGCGCTGTCTGCTGTCCCCAGTGCTTTGTACCAATCCGCCCCTTTGCTGAAAATCATGGGGATATTGGTGAATGTTTCAACATTGTTGACGACAGTGGGCTTGCCGTATAGGCCAAAGGATGGCGGGAAAGGAGGGCGTAAACGTGGTTGGCCGCGTTTGCCTTCCATGGATTCGAGCAGGGCGGTTTCTTCACCGCAGATGTAAGCTCCGGCTCCCAGGTGGGTGTATATCTTCAACTCATAATCTGTACCGAACAGCTTGCCACCCAGCAGACCGGCCTTTTCCATGTCTTCAATTCTTTCGTCCAGGAAAGCTGCCACCTGCCAGAACTCACCACGCAGGTAGACATAGGCGGCATGGGCTCCAACGGCATAAGCAGAAATGGCAACTCCTTCCAGGAACTGGAAAGGATTATTTTCCATGATCTCACGGTCTTTGAAGGTACCCGGTTCAGATTCATCGGCATTGGCTACCACATAATGCGGCCAATTCTTATTGTCCATGAAAGCCCATTTGAGGCCGGTGGGGAAACCCGCCCCGCCTCGACCGCGCAGACCTGAAGCCTTGACAACCTCGGTAACTGCCTCAGGTTTCATGGAAGTGACCACCTGTTTGAAAGCTTCAAAACCACCATTCTTACGGTAGACTTCCAGCTTATTGATATCGGGAATATCCCGGTGGCGTAGCAGGATGTGAGCCATTACTTCACCTCCTTGCCACTCTTGCGCAGAGCTTCGATCAATTCCAGGGTCTTGTCCACCGTCATATTTTCGTGGTATTCAATCCCGTTTTCACCCTGCAATTGGAACATGGGCGCCTTGTCACAGCCTGCCAGGCATTTGACTTCCTCGATCGTCACCAGGTCGTCTTCACTTGTCTGGCCGACCTGAACCTGCAGGTTGGTGCACAGCTCCTGCAGGAATTGGTCTGCACCCCGCAAAGCACACGGCAGGTCCGTGCAGACTTGCATGCGATATCGGCCTTCCTTTTCGTCATGGAACAGGGTGTAAAAGCCGATGATCGAGGCCACATCTGTAGGTGTGATCGCAAGCAGGTCAGCGATATCCTGCATGGCTGCACGGGTGGCATAGCCTTCCTGGCGTTGAGCCAGGTAAAGCAGCGGCATGACTGCCGAGCGTTTTTGTTCTGGCGGGTATTTCGCCAGGATCTTCTTCACTTCCTGGGGATATTTTTCAGTCAGGCTCATCGATCTACATCTCCCAGCACAATATCCACGCTGCCAATGATGGCAACCAGGTCGGCTACGAGCACGCCTTTGGCCATATACGGCAGCGCCTGTAAGTTATCAAAAGAAGGAGTGCGCCAATGAATGCGGTAGGGGTTGGGGCCCCCATCACTGACGAGATATACACCCAGTTCACCGCGCGGCGATTCCACCGCATAGTAAATGGAACCCTGCGGGGCGGAAAATCCCTCGGTCCATAATTTGAAATGATGGATGAGGGCTTCCATATTGATGCCGATCTCCGATCGTGGGGGGGGCACAAATTTGTGATTACTGCTGCGCACCGGACCGAACGGCATCTTATTGAGGGCCTGTTCAACGATCTTGAGAGATTGGCGCAGCTCTTCGATCCTTACGATATACCGGGCGTACACATCACCTTCGGTGCGGGTGGGAACCGTAAACTCATACTGTTCATAACCGCAGTAAGGGCGGGCTTTGCGCAGATCCCAGTTGATCCCGGTGGCACGCAACGCAGGCCCGGTCATTCCTAGGTTGAGGGCATCCTCAGCGCTGATCTTGCCAATTCCAAAAGTGCGATCCAGGAAGAGCGGGTTGCGGGAGAGCAGGGCTTCATATTCATCCACCCGTCTCGGAAAGATCTTGATGAACTGACGCACTGCAGCTTCAAACTCCACCGGTACATCCCGCCACAAGCCGCCCGGGCGGATATAGGTGGTCATCATGCGCTGCCCGGAGCACATCTCGAGAATGTCCAGGATACTCTCCCTTTCACGGAAGCAGTACAGGAAGGTGGACATGGCAGCCACATCCAGACCTGTTGTACCCAACCAGATCAGGTGCGAGGCGATGCGCTGCAACTCGGCCAGGATAACGCGAATGGACTGGGCCCGGTCGGGCACATCCAGTTCAACCAGTTTTTCAACCGCCATGGAGTATGCCAGGTTGTTACCCACTGTGTTCAGGTAATCCAGCCGGTCCGTCATCACCTCGGCCTTGGCATAAGTCTTGGATTCCATGTTCTTCTCAATACCGGTGTGTAAATAGCCGATATCGGGGATGCAATTCACGACTGTTTCTCCGTCCAGTTCGAGCAGCAGGCGCAGCACACCGTGCGTGCTGGGATGCTGTGGACCCATGTTAAGGAGCATGGTCTCGCCCTGGATGGCTCGCTCGGATACCAGGTGCTTGATATCATCAACGCTGACTTCTTGCAATTGGGTCATAAGCGTTCTCCGTCCATTATTCTTTGGCGTAAGGCTTACGCAGGTCAATTTCTTTGTAATTGAAGGTGAACTGCGGTTCTTCGTAACCCAACGGGTAATCTTTGCGCAACGGGTAACCTTCCCAGTCGGCGGGCATCAGGATGCGGCGCAGGTCCGGGTGGCCTTCAAACTTTATGCCGAACATGTCCCACAATTCACGCTCGCGCCAGATGGCGTTCTTGAAAATGCCCGTGACCGTCGGCAGGCTGGGGTTAATGCCAGGAACCGCCACCAGCACGCTCAGGCTGAGGTTGTCAGTGACAGACGTAAACTGGTAAAGTACATTGAAACGCGGGTTTTCTACAGGCCAGAAATCCACCGCGGTCATGGTGGAAAGCAGGGTAAATCCCAATTCATCCCGCAGCATCTGGCTGGCAGGCACGATACTGTCCGCAGGAAGATTTACGCTCACATCGCCCCGAAATTCGCTGATCTGCGCACCAAAGGCAGTTTTCAGAGCCAGGATGGTGGATTCAAGTTCAGTTTGCATACATCACCTCTGGAGATTAAGCCCAGTCCTTGATCTTTTCGTGGTTGACTTTATCGTACAAGGTCAGGATACCGTGGATGAGGGCTTCCGGGCGAGGTGGGCAACCAGCGATGTAAACATCCACCGGTACCACTTCGTCCACCCCGGCTACAACGGCATAATTATTGAAAACACCTCCGCAGGAGGCGCAGTCACCCATGGCAATGACCCACTTGGGTTCAGGCATTTGATCATACAGGCGGCGCAGAACGGGGGCCATTTTTCGGGAAACGCGCCCGGCCACGATCATAAGATCCGATTGGCGCGGGCTTGGGCGCATCAGTTCCATCCCAAAACGACTCATGTCATAATGGGCGCCTTCGGCAGCCATCATTTCAATGGCACAGCAGGCCAGCCCGAACAACATGGGCCACATGGCACGTGTGCGTGACCAGTTCATCACAGTTTCCAGGGTAGTGGTGACCACCCCCATGTTGGCCAGTTTTTGTTCTACTCCCATTCCAACGCTCCTTTCTTCCAAGCGTAAAAATAACCTACCAGTAAGATGATGATGAAAATGAACATCTCAACCAAACCAAACCAGCCCAGTTGGCGAAAAACAATTGCCCAGGGCAGAAAGAATACAACTTCGATGTCAAAAAGGATGAATAGAACGGCGATCAGGTAAAAGCGCACCGGCAGGCGGCGCGTCCCGGGGCCAATCGGGTCCATGCCCGATTCGTATGGCATGGCTTTGATTTCTGTCGAACTACGCGGACCAAAAAAATTACCCAGGCCAATTGCGATAAAACCGATTGCGGTCGCGACAATGATAAATAGAGCAATGGCAGCGTATTCAAGAAGCATATTGCCTCCTTGCAGGAGATGTTGGCAAGCACTAGCCGCAAAGTATATCACAAGAAAATTAAAAGCGTTAATTTTCACTAATCCACAAACTAATTTTTTTATATCTCAAAGGCAGAGCAGATTGTTATTTAAAACGGAGCTGCAGCCTGTGCGTTTGAATGAATTTACGTATCGGCCCGACCCTCATTATAAGTAAAGTCAGCAGGATCAACCCGTAAATAAATGGGCGAATGATATCCCCCTGCAGGCGAAAAAGGTCACCTTTTTTTGACATGGCATAATGCAGTATCACCAACACAGCGCCCGGGTAAACCAGCCGATGCAGGCGTTTCCAATTCTTTCCCAGCCAACGTTTGGAGGCATCAAAGGAGGTCAGTGCCAGTGTCAGCAAGACCAGGAAAGAAATTGCACCAAGAATAATGAAACGCTTCTTCATAACCGCGTCCAGGATCAGGTGCCAGTTAAAACCATAATCCAGGAACATGAAAATAGACACGTGAATTACCGCAACCATGAACGCGTATAATCCCAGCGTGCGGCGGCGTTTCAAAACCTCCCGCCAGCCGAACAGACTGTGCAAGGGTGTGCATGCCAGGGATAGCATCAGCAGCGTCAGTGCAGTACGTCCGGTGCGCTGCTCCAGGTCCTGGATGGGATTGACGCTCAAACGGCTGCTGAAAAAATCAACGACCAGTAAAATAAGCGGCAGCCAGGCACCCAGGTGGATGGCGACCTGCAGAAGGGTGAGATTTTTTAAACGGGCTTTCATTAATAATTGGCTGCCAGGTCCATTCCGGTATACAGATCCGCCACCTGCCCGGCATACCCGTTGAACATCAAGGTCTCACGTCGGCTGAGTTCTCCAATGCGCCGCTCGGTGGACTGGGACCAGCGTGGATGATCCACCTGCGGGTTGACGTTGGCATAGAAACCATATTCGTTGGGGGCGATCGCTGACCACAGGGTGGCAGGCTGGTCTGCAGTTAATTCAATCTTGACGATGGTTTTAATGGACTTAAAACCATACTTCCAGGGTACCACCAGGCGGATTGGGGCACCATCCTGGGGCGGCAGGGCTTCACCATACAGACCCGTTGCCAGGATGACCAGGTCATTATAGGCTTCGTCCAGCCGCAGACCTTCCTGGTAAGGCCAGGGATAAAACGGCGAGTTTGCACCGGGCATTTGCTGGGTGTCCAACAAGGTTTCAAAGCGGACATATTTTGCATCCGATGTGGGTTCAACTATTTTCAGCAGGCTGGCAAGCGAAAAACCCTGCCAGGGAATGACCATCGACCAGGCTTCCACGCAGCGCAAACGGTAGATGCGCTCTTCCTGAGGAAACAGGCGGGTAAGGTCATCAAGCCCGAAAATGGCCGGTTTGTTGACCAGGCCGGTTACTTCCACCTGCCAGGGGGAGGTTTTAAAATCCCGGGAGAGCGTGGCCACCTCTTCCTTGCCGGTGCTGAATTCGTAAAAATTATTGTAATGGGTAATCTGGTCATACGAGTTGAGCGCATTTCCCAGTTCATCGGTCGCCTGGGAGACTGTCAGCCCTGCCGGGGTGGAATTGGCAGCCTGAATTGGTTTTTTGGGGGCACAGGCTGCCAACAGCGATCCGGCTGTAACAATACCCATGGCCTTCAAAAAATCACGGCGTGACAGGTAGAGATCCTTCGGTGTAATCTCGGAAGAATTAATGGGAACAGATTTAGTTGGGTCAGACACAAGTCACCTCACAATTCGTTGGAAAATAATTTTGATAATAATGGCATTATATGTCTTATTTTATCAAATCCATATAAGAACCTAATTAGAATCCCTGCTGACTCTTTGAGAAATAGCGTGGTGAGGCATATCTTCCCGTATTTCACAGTGATTCCCAATGAAACCCCCTGCCATCAAAGGCTATAATACCAGCATGTTTAAACGCCTTCTTCGCTTGGCAACTTCCAACCGGCTCGCCCTGGCACTGACAATCTTTTTTGGCTGGCTGGGCGGTTTGGCTGCCATCCTCCAGGCCTGGATACTCTCCCGTAGCATCGACGGGGTTTTTCTGGCGGGTCAGGGTCTGGCGGACGTAGCAGGTCTGCTCAAATTTATGCTGGGGATCATCTGCCTGCGCGCCCTGGCAACCTGGGCCAGTGAGCGCCTTGCCAGCAGCCTGGCCCTGCGCATCAAGTCTGACCTGCGCAACCGGCTGGTGCATCACCTGGCAGAACTCAATCCGGCCTTCACCCAGAACCAAAAAACCGGTGAATTGACAGCCACTGCCCTGGAAGGTGTGGAAGCCCTGGAGGCCTATTTCAGCCAGTACCTGCCGCAGCTGGCGCTGGCAACCTTTATTCCACTTTCGATCCTGCTGCTGGTTTTTCCACTCGACCCATTGACCGGGCTTGTCTTCCTTTTTACCGCACCCCTCATCCCTGTTTTTATGTGGCTGATCGGCAAAACAGCCGAAAGCGTGACCCAGCGCCAGTGGCACACACTCAGCCAGCTTTCGGCCTACCTGCTGGACGTGATCCAGGGCCTGACCACTCTCAAACTGCTCGGGCAATCCCTGCACCAGGCAGGGCGCATTCAAAAAGCCAGTGACCGCTACCGGGACGTGACCTTGAGCGTTCTGCGCATCACCTTTCTTTCGGCACTGACCCTGGAACTGCTGTCCACATTAAGCACGGCCATCGTGGCGGTGGAGATCGGGCTCAGGCTGCTGTATGCCCGCATGAGTTTTCAACAGGCGCTTTTCATCCTGGTGCTGGCGCCGGATTTTTACCTGCCCCTGCGCCTGTTGGGGCTGCGCTTTCATGCCGGTATGTCCGGCACCAGCGCGGCACGACGCATCTTTGAGATTTTGGATACCCCCCTGCCCAATAGCCTTTGTCATTGCGAGGAGCATCTTCCCAGCAACGACATCGTACCTGTAGGGCAAGCAATCCCATTGCCGGGAGGAGATTGCCACGAGCCGAGGAAAACATCTGGCTCTCGCACATCGTCCCTGCCACAAATCCCTTTAGGGCAAGGGAATGACAAAACCGGCATCCGCTTTGAGCATGTCTGGCACACCTACGCCTCGCGCAGCCTGCCAGCAATAAGTGACGTCTCCCTCGATATACCCAACGGGCAGGTGACCGCCCTGGTGGGTTTCAGCGGCGCTGGAAAAAGCACGCTGGCAGCCATGCTGCTCCGTTTTGTTGAACCAGATCAGGGGGAGATCCGTGTGGATGGTCAGCTTCTGGGAAGCATCTGTCCGGATGAATGGCGTCAACATTTGAGCTGGGTGCCACAGATGCCCAGTCTGTTCAACGGCAGTCTGGCTGAGAACTTGCGGCTTGCAAAACCACATGCCTCTGATGCTGAGATCGAAGACGCCTGCCAGCGCGCCGACCTGCTGGATTTCATCCGGACTCTTCCGTTGGGCTTGGCCACTCCCATTGGTGAACGCGGCACACGCCTGAGCGGAGGCCAGGCTCAGCGCCTGGCATTGGCACGTGCCTATTTAAGGGACGCACCCCTGTTGATCCTGGATGAACCCACCTCCAGCCTCGACCCGTTGCAGGAGAGACGCCTGCTGCACAGCCTTCACGACCTGATGAACGGACGGACCACCCTGCTGATCGCCCACCGTCTCAACACTGTCCGGCAGGCCAGCGGGATCATTGTGCTTGATTCCGGGCGGGTGGCAGAAACCGGTACACATGCCAGCCTGCTGAAGTCCGGGGGTATCTACGCCAGCCTGGTACAGGCCGGGGCACTGACATGAAGACCATGTCCCGTCTGCTGCACTTTATCCTACCAGTCTGGCGCTGGCTTCTGCTGGCAGTCGGATTGGGTGCATTGACCATCGCATCCAGCATCGCCCTGCTGGCTACGTCTGCCTATCTGATCTCAGCCGCAGCCTTGCACCCATCCATTGCTGAATTGCAGGTGGCCATCGTTGGCGTGCGTTTCTTTGGTCTGTCACGCGGTGTTTTCCGCTATCTCGAACGCCTGACCTCCCACGAAACCACTTTCCGCCTGTTGGGACGCCTGCGCGTCTGGTTTTATGGTGTGCTCGAACCGCTGGCTCCCGCACGCCTGGGTGGAGAGCGCTCTGGAGATTTGCTCAGCCGTTTTTTGGCAGACATCGAAACATTGGAGAATTTTTATGTGCGTGTACTGGCTCCCCCGCTGGTAGCCCTCGTCATTCTGGCAGGAACCGGCCTGTTCATGGCTGGATTCGATGTACGCCTGTCTGCACTGCTGCTGGCCACCCTGCTGCTGGTGGGGGTGGGATTGACCTGGTTGAGCCTGGTGCTGGGACGCAAGCCAGGTCAGGTATTGGTGGAAGCCAAAGCCAGCCTGCAGGCTGACCTGGTGGACGGGCTGCAAGGCTTGCCCGACCTGCTGGTATATGACGGGTTGCCGGCCTATTTTGGGCGCCTGGATGCCAGTCAGACTGGCTTGCTGCAAGCCCAGCACAGGATGGCAGCCATCAGCGCGCTGCAAAGTGCTTTGAATCAACTGCTGACCGGTCTGGGAACATGGTTGGTGCTGGTGTTGGGCATCCTGCTGGTGAGTACCGGGCAATTGCCGGGCATCTACCTGGCCGTGATCGTCCTGGCAGCCATGGCCAGCTTCGAGGCGGTGCAGGGATTGCCCCTGGCAGCGCAATACCTGGAAAGCAACCTGCAGGCCGCCAGGCGCTTGTTTGCGATGGCTGATACTCCCCCGGCTGTCCTGGATATTGCCGGAAGCCAGGTTAAAATTGGTTCAGCCGATCTCACAGTAGAGGATCTGGGTTTCACATATCCGGGGACTTCCAGCGATCCCCCAACCCTGTCTGACATCCATTTTGAGCTTCCGGTCGGAAAACACATCGCCATCCTGGGGGTAAGCGGCAGCGGGAAAAGCACGCTATTCCAAGTGCTGCTCCGCTTCTGGGAAATGGATGCGGGTGAGATCACACTCGCAGGCCTGGATGTCCACCAATTTACCCAGGAAAGCGTGCGCCAGTGTTTCAGCGTCCTGCCGCAGAACATCTACCTGTTCAACACCAGCCTGCGCGAGAACCTGCTGGTGGCGGACCCGGCTGCCAATCCGGGGCAGATCGGGCAGGCACTTTCCACAGCCTGCCTGGATGAATTTGTAGCCTCCCTGCCGCAAGGTTTGGAAACCCTGGTCGGTGAGCGCGGCCTGCAACTGAGCGGAGGCGAACGCCAACGGCTGGGGCTGGCGCGCCTGCTGCTCAAACATTCACCCATTTACCTGTTGGATGAACCCACCGCACAGATGGATACCCTCCTGGAAGCCCGCATCATCCGCAATCTTCAGACCGCCTTGCAGGGGCACAGCCTTCTGTGGATCACCCAGCGACTGGTCGGATTGGAATGGATGGATGAGATCCTGGTCATGCAAGCCGGGCGCATCAGCCAGCGCGGCACGCATGCCGAATTGATAGGAGTGGATGGGTTGTACAAGCAGATGTGGTTAGCGCATAATGATCTTTTTGCATTGCAAGATTCTTAATACGCGGCTATAATACCCCCCTGCCGCGGGGCGTGGCGCAGTCCGGCTAGCGCGCTTGCATGGGGTGCAAGAGGTCCCGGGTTCGAATCCCGGCGCCCCGACTTGAGACTCTCGCAAGAGAGTCTTTTTCTGTCCCGGGTTCCCCCATGCGGGGATAATATCGCGAGGATTTGGGTGATCCGAAGGATATCAGGCTTGCGATGGTGGATTGAACCGAGAGGAGACAGACTAGTCTCTGGATGTTCCACCACCGCAGGGCTTTCCATTTGGAAATAATATTACATCAAACTTCATTCCTTTGGTATCCCATCAATAAGGTAGATATACATGTTGAGGATGAAATCGAATAACGAGGAATGCAATATCGATTCCACTCATTCGAATACTCGGCTCGCAGTGCCCCAATATAATTAGCTTTGTCCAGAGCATGGTTGATTCCTTCATGTTCATCAAATTTCCAACCTGCACCACCCGGTAAGCAAAAGAAAATAGGTTCTGGTATTGATAGATTTAGAACCAGAGTTTTTTTGCTTTCTTGGATTTGACGTTGAACTTCTTTTATGTCTTCCCCATAACTATCAAATGGAACATGATTGATTGAGTGCGGAAGGATTTCTATTAATGGTTCACCAAGTTCATTCTTAGCCTTAGAAATATCCCGAATCTCACTCCATGTCATTATTAGGTTTGTGGAATGCTCGTTATTTTCCCAATTATCTAACTTGCGAGGGTTTCCAGGATTCGAAATAAAGCCTGTAGGAACACAGATTGTCGCCTTGAAATCATATTCGTCCTTCAAAATTGAATAAGAGCTTATATAAAAATCAAGGAGGGCATCATCAAATGTGAGCACGATTTTTGGTAGTAAATCTTTCGAATGATATAACTCGTGATATATCTTCCATGTCGGTTGAATAAAATATTCCTTTATTTCATACAGGTGAACGGGTAAAAATTTTCCCCTTAGCCAATCAAGGTGTTTACGTAAAATATCCCCATCTATTTTGTGATACATCAAGATCGGTAAGGGCGGAGGCATAATACCACCTAGAATAGAGCATCGAGAGAATTTATATTAGCGCTCAACTGCCACTAATCCCACCTGCCACCCCTTCGAACCGCTGGCGCTTGAGCATCTCATTGACCTTTGGCTCGGTTAGCTTTTTATATTTATCCAGGTTGGTATGGACAAATTCCAGCAACATTTTGTCGAGTACCTGGTTAAATTTGTAGACTTTGGCGTCGTGGAGATTGTCAGATAGAAGTGCGTCACCCAAACCTTCATCCGCTTCAAGCCGGGCGTGGATGTGCAGGATATCGTCTGCTACCTGCCAGATGAAGTTCGCTTTTTCTTGAAAGTTATTTGACATAGAAAACCCCGATTCTGAAATAGTATCAAGTTAAATTATAGCCTTTATTCCGTAAATCTACGCAATCACCTATTCAAGTGCGGGTAATCTGGTAAATATTATTTAAGCATTAATGTTTGAAATAGTAAGGAAATATTAATCCGAGGTCTTATTAAATTTTTGCTTTGCAGAATTTGTCTTATCTTCTGGTTTTGGTGGATAGACAGAGAACCAATCGATACTTCTTGTAATTATATTTTGCCAGATACCAATCATTATCGCAATGACTCCTATAAAAATAGTAAAACAAGTGTGCTCAAAAAAGAAAGTTCCAGCCCCGGCATTTTTTATAGAAAATAATACTGCGAGTTCCCCAAAAGTATACATGAGCAAGATAGACGATGCTCGAAACCCAACATGTTTTCTAACGGATTTCATTTCATTTGAAATCATATTTGACTCAACAATAAATCGCCCCAATGATTTCACATAACTTCTAGTATCAAGAATTGGATTGTTTCTTGCAGGGCCATCAAAATTAAACAAATACAGGATATAGTCTATTAATTGATGGATGCCGAATCTATTAAATACAAACCATGTGTTTCCGATAACAACTGTAACTATTCCAAGAGCAAGGAAATGCCAGGGATTGTCAAGTTTAATCTCTTTCCAAATATCAATACTGGGATAGGCAAGGTACGCAGCACCAACAATGAGAACACCTGGGAAAAAATACCTAAAGATGCTCCCAAGGTTTTCTCCAACATCACGGAGTAACCCGCTAATGCTATCACCAGTATTACTCATTAATCTCCTCCTTTGACTTGTTCCTTAAAATGAATTATAGCTTTTATTTCGTAAAACCGCACAAGTACCTGATTTACAAATTGCCTCTTGATTTATTAGATCGTTTGTTCTACAATATGGCTTGGTATGATGGATTGGTCGTCCATCATTGTTGAGGTGGTTGTTTCACCTGTACTTTAATAATTTAAAACGCAGGCAGGCATGCTCAATTCCTCCCCCGTTTAAATCATCTCCCCCAAATTTTATTATATTTGGGGGAAGCCCAGGTGCCGCCGAAGGTCCCCGTCAGGGGGCAGGCGGAGGGGGTCATTCGTTCCTCTTCGTTCCTCCCGATCGCAAATCCCGATGGTTTACGGGAAGTCCCACGACCGCAGGGAGTCCCATCTTTTTGGAATGCTTTTCGGGGGAGCAGTCCCCGACGATCCCACGCTCATTTTGTGGGGCTTGTGACTATCGCGAAGCGTCCCGCTAGCGGGGTCACCAATCCCTGCGTAAACACACTGGTTGATCGTGCATGAGGCGCTGGGGCTCGAATGAGGGGGTTCGTTTCTTCCCCGTTTCAGCTCATCTAGGGCTTAGGCGTTGGCGTGTACGTCGCACAGGTCGTGCCGCAGCCGTTGGGGCAGGTCTCTGAGCAATAATACACTTCATTAGTACCAATGGCACACAGGGGCGGCGTGCACATGGGTAAGAATTCAGGTGTGAGGGTTTCAGTCTGTGTTGGCAGGGGCAGCCGGGTGTTGGTGGAAGTGACTGTCGGTGTGGGGGTGGTGGTAACCTCCCAACGAACCAGCCGGCAGGCACACAACATAAATGCCAGGGACAGAACCAGCAGGGTCTTTTTTAATTGCATAAGATAATTATACAACGCATCCTTAATTGAAAGGGTGCAGTATCAAGAAATTTTATTACACAAGACCCTGAAGGTCTTAAAGACCTTCAGGGTCTTCATCTAATATCTTGTCAAACCTGCTGCCTTCGAGTATCCTTGACGGCGGGAGTGGTTAGGTCCCGGTGGGCTTCCCGGTCTTCAACACCGGCGGCGGGTCGCATTGCGGGCCGCGGTGGGTTCGACCCCCATCCACTCCCGCCTTTGTTTTTATTGGAGGCAGCAGTCCTGATCTCTTTCTAGGCACCTGTTGCCTGCCTTGATTTGAGGTACAGGCATGACATTACCCGCTTCTGAAATACTAAACTCACTCGTAAGCCGCGTCTTTCGCATTGAAGATGTCACCTTGGGGGATCCACAACGCGATTTCATTGTTCGTTATCGTGGTCAGCTCATCATTGAAGATTCGGCTACAGCGTATGACCAGCTTGACCAGTCTCTTAAACCCCTCAATATAACTCCCCTCTTTCGAGTGGAAAACGGGCGGCAGATGGTGATATTAATATCCGGCATGGTCAAACCCAAACCTGCCAAAGTATCCATTAACATTGCGCTCTTTATTCTGACCCTGCTGAGCGTCATGTTCGCGGGCGTGATGTACTCCTACAGGGGACCCCTGCCAGACGACCCGCTCAAGCAGACCTGGACCCTGATCCTCAACCTGTGGCAGGGCTGGCCTTTTGCAGTCAGCCTGCTTTCCATCCTGCTGGCGCATGAGTTTGGGCATTACTTCGTCGGGCGTTTTCACAAGACGGATGTCTCACTGCCTTACTTCATCCCATTCCCATTCAGCTTCCTGGGAACCATGGGAGCTTTCATTAATATGAAAGAACGCCCACGCAACAAGCGCATCCTGCTGGATATCGGCATTGCCGGACCCCTGGCAGGTCTGGTGGTGGCTATACCGGTCCTGATCATCGGACTTAACCTCTCAAAGCCTGATACGCTCTTGAACACGCGCTACACCCATCAATCCGGTCAGGCTTTTATTTGCCCGGACCCCACCCTCGTGGGGGATAACTACACCTGCCCAGATGACAACCTGCTGGAAGGCAATTCTGTCCTTTACCTGGGTCTCAAGTATGTCCTCAAAGGCGAACTGCTGCCAGCTCCTGCAAATATGAATGGTTCAGCCGTGCTTTACTGGCTGCGTTTCTTCTTCACTGGCAGCCCGTTGCCGATCGGTGGCAGGGATATCATGCTGGACCCGGTGGCCATGGCTGGCTGGGCTGGCATCCTGGTTACCTTTCTGAACCTCATCCCGGCCGGGCAGTTGGATGGCGGGCATGTACTCTACTCCCTTTTTGGCAGGAATGCCCGCAAGCTTTTATGGTTTGTCTTGATCCCCATGCTGGCCTTGGGATTCATCTGGAATGGTTGGTGGTTGTGGGCCGGGCTGATCTACTTCCTCGGGCGAGCCCAGGCTGAGCCGCTTGACCAGATCACCCCGCTCAACCCTGGTCGCAAGCTGCTGGCCGGACTGGTGCTGGTCATCTTCCTGCTGGTGCTGACCCCGGTTCCATTCATTGTATTCTAGCCGCGCCGCATGCTAAATAAAAACAGCCTCACCTGGTACTGTCTGCTGGCTCTCATTGCCTTGCTATTCTCTGCCTGCATGCCACTTCCGCTCTCAATGGAGCCCCTGGTAACCAACACTCCCAGCTCTTCCAAAAAAACTCCCACACTCACCCCAACCGACAGCCTGCCCCAAATTGAGATTGCGCCGCAAGCACTGAAAGACCTCCGCATCCAGGTTTCCCATGCCTTTGTGGGATCCTCAGATTCTCATTTCAGTGACCAGGTGGCAGAATTCAACACACTCAATGATTGGGGCATCACCGTTTACCCGCTGGCAAACGATTCATACAATACCCTGTTCGAAACAGTCGGCAGCAGCCTCGGCACCCAGGAACAACCCGACCTGGTGATCACCATGTCCGAACAGATCCTGGACTGGGATGCAAAGGCTGCTGTTATTGATCTGGCGCCCTATCTGCAAGATCCGCAATATGGCTTCAGCGCAACCGATCTCGCCGACTTTGAACCGATCTTCTGGACGCAGGCCGGGCAAAACGATAGGCGGTTGGGGCTTCCAGCCCAGATCTCGTCTTCCTTCCTGTATTACAATCAGACTTGGGCACGCCAACTGGGCTTCACCCGGATCCCGCTCACTTCCAGCGAGTTCCGTGAACAAGCCTGTGCTGCCAATCAGTCCTTCCGTACAGATAACGACCTTCAAAACGATGGTTACGGCGGCTGGATCGTCAACACTGGCTCACCGTCTGTGCTGGCCTGGATGCAGGCGTTTGGAGGCGGCGTGGTAAAGGATGGTCAGGTTACTTTTTCCACCGACGCCAACCAATCCACTCTTGAATTTTTGAAGAAACTATACGACGATAATTGTGCTTATCTCTCCACCGAGCCAAACCCGTATCCTTCTTTCGCCAATCGCTCGGCCATTTTCATAACTGCTGACCTGACGGAGATATCCAATCAAAGTCTGGCCTTTGAGCAAGCCAAAAACAGCGATGAGTGGACGGTAATCCCCTTCCCCGGTCAGCATGGCCAACTGATCGCCGAAGGGCCCGTTTTCTCGGTGCTCAAATCCACATCTGAGAAACAACTGGCTGCCTGGTTGTTCGTGCGCTGGTTGCTTTCAAGCGAGAACCAGGCTCGCTGGGTGGTGGCAACCGGAATGTATCCCCTGCGCACTTCATCTTATGAAGCCCTGGTTGGCTATCGCAGCAGCCACAAACAATGGGATGCGGCGGTCGGATATATGGATGAGCTGGCCACCCAGCCGCAGTTGGCCACATGGCGTAAAGCCCGGCTTGTGCTGGGGGATGCTGCCAACTTCATCTTTCGCACCAACCTGGGCCTGGATCAGATCCCTGGCATACTGACCCAAATGGATACAACCATGCAGGAATTAACCGAGGCGAAACCCTGACCGCTTTCCCGAAAACCAGCCCAACTCATATTGTTATTTACACTGACGGTGCCTGCAGTCCCAACCCTGGCTCCGGCGGCTGGGCGGCCATTCTCTGCTCTGGTTCCCACGAAAAGATTCTAAGCGGTGGGGAGAAAAGCACCACCAACAACCGTATGGAGTTGACCGCCGCTCTGCAAGCCCTGCTGGCATTAAAAACGCCATGCCGGGTGGAGATCGTCACCGATTCGGAATACCTGCGGCGCGGCATTACCGAGTGGCTGCCCGGCTGGAAGAAACGCAATTGGCAGCGTAAAGGTGGCGCCCTGGCCAACATTGACCTGTGGCAAGCTCTGGATGCCATCCTGGCCAAACATTCCGTCACCTGGAAGTGGGTGCGGGGACATGCCGGACATAAATATAACCAACGCGCTGATCAACTTGCACGCCAGTCGATTCCGCGCTAAATTTACCTGCGGAAAGGAAGGTATGCATGCCCATTTATGAATATGTTTGCAAAGATTGTCAGAAAGAATTTGAGAGTCTGCGTTCCATGAGCCAGGCCGATGCCCACATCGCCTGCGTTGCCTGTGGCGGGGATAATACCCGCCGAAAACCTTCCGTCTGTTACTCTGAAAGCAGCGGAAAAGCACTGGCGGACAGCTCTTCATCTTCTTGTGGATCATGCTCGGGCGGTAATTGTTCCGGCTGTGGGCACTGATATTTAATCACACACCTTACGCACATCGTCCCGAAGGTTCCCTCAATTCAGGGACGCTTTTTACCCAAACCTTCGGGACGATATGTAACATCAGTTAATCATTGAAAGGCGATCTCACATGGAATACACGCAATTAGGACGTACCGGTTTAAGCGTCTCACGACTATGCCTGGGGACAATGAATTTTGGCCCCCAGACCAGTGAGGCTGATTCCTTCGCCATCATGGACCAGGCCCTGGAATCCGGCATCAATTTCTTTGACACTGCCGATGTCTATGGCTGGAAAATGGGTGAAGGCATCACCGAAAACATCCTCGGGCGCTGGTTCGCGCAGGGTGGAGGACGCCGCGAGAAAGTAGTGCTGGCCACCAAGGTATTTGGCCGCATGGGTGACTGGCAAAATCAATCGCGTCTGTCAGCCCTGCATATCCGCCAGGCTTGTGAGGAATCGCTAAAGCGTATGCAGACCGATCACATCGACCTGTACCAGATGCACCACATCGACCGCAATAGCCCCTGGGAGGAAATCTGGCAAGCCATGCAGACCCTGGTCCAACAGGGTAAAGTTGTATATGTAGGTAGCAGCAACTTTGCCGGCTGGCAGATCGTCAAGGCCAACGAAGCCGCCCGCAGCCGGAACTTCATGGGGCTGGTCAGCGAGCAGAGTCTTTACAACCTGGCTGACCGCATGGTCGAGCTGGAAGTGGTGCCTGCCTGCCGGGATTACGGCCTGGGCTTGATCCCCTGGAGCCCCCTGGGTGGCAGTATCCTGGGTGGCATTCTGGAAAAAGCCAGCGAAGGCCGGCGCACTTCTGAAAATTCCCAGAAGAAGCTGGAAGCGCATCGTTCAAAAGTGGAAGCCTACGAAGCCTTCTGCAAGGCGCTGGGAGAAAAACCGGCTGATGTGGCGCTGGCCTGGTTGCTGCACAACCCGGTTGTGACCGCACCTATCATTGGGCCACGTACTTTGCAGCAATTAACCGGCAGCCTGCGCGCACTGGAGATCAAACTGCGTGAAGAGAGTCTCAAAAAATTGGATGCGATCTGGCCCGGCCCGGGCGGAGAAGCCCCCGAAGCCTACGCCTGGTAATATGGAATAAAAAATTTAGAAATCAATGTAAAATAATAGATGGCGTTCAGCCATCTATTATTTTATGTACCCGCGCTACTCTTACCCCACTCCCCTTGTCTTCAAAATAATAACATCCATGCTGCTTGGCAGACGCAGATCCTTTCGTCTGGATGCCCGTGCGATGATCGCCAGGCAGAAGCCCGAGTTGCGCATTCTGGGGCGTGAATTTATCCCTGCGCACAGCCCGTGTGTGATCACTTTTAACCATTATCACCGTCCCGGCTTTCAGGCCTGGTGGCTGGCACTGGGTGTTGCCGCAGTTGTGAAAGAGGAGATGCACTGGGTGATAACCAGCGAACTCACCTTCCCGGGTAACTGGTATGCTTTTGTTGGCAGGCCTCTCTCGCGCTGGGTGTTGAGAAAAATGGCACATACCTATACTTTCACCGGCATGCCGCCCATGCCGCCACGTCCGCAGGATGCCGGGGCACGCGCCGTGGCTGTTCGCCAGGTGTTATCATATATTAAGTATACTGAAAATCCCATGCTGGGCCTGGCGCCCGAGGGAGGGGACAATCCGGATGGTATTGTCTGCATGCCCGCCCCCGGCCTGGGGCGCTTTGGGCTTCTGCTGGCAGGCGCCGGGCTGAGCATTGTACCCGTTGGAGCCTATGAAAGCGATGGGAGTTTCTGCCTGCGTTTTGGACCCAAATATGAATTAAAAGTCCCCGCCGGGCTGTCTGCCAGGCAAAAAGACCTCCAGGCCGCCCGCATTATCATGCAGAACATTGCCAACCTATTGCCGACGTCGCTGCGTGGCGATTTTGAATGACCCTGACCAACTATTTCCATCTGTGAGGAACCTCCATGAAAAAGAACGCTTCGATCTGGCAAATGCTCATCCTGAACATGTACTGGATAGGATTATCTTTCAAATGGAACGCTCTCCACCCGCTCATCTTGCCAGCCGTGCTGCTCAATTATGTCCCGGATTCACAGAAGAACACTTACCTGGGGATCCTGACCTTTATCGGGTTGGTGATCGCCACAATAGTGCAGCCCATTGCCGGGGCAGTCAGCGACCGCTGGGCTTCCCGCTGGGGGCGGCGCCGTCCGTTGATCGTGATCGGCACCCTGTTTGATTTTGTTTTCCTGGCGATACTCGGCTGGGCTGGGGGTCTGGCCTGGCTGTTCATGGGGTATATCTTTCTTCAATTCAGTTCCAATATCGCTCATGGCGCAGTCCAGGGTTTACTGCCAGACCGGGTGCCCTCCCGCCAACTGGGTGTTGCCAGTGGCATAAAGACTTTCATGGATATGCTGGCGCTTATCCTGGCCTCCCTGGTGGCTGGCAACCTGATCGACCCCGTGACCCGTGATCCAACCCTGATCATTGCCGTGGTCATGGGTCTGATGCTGGTATCCACAGCCATCACCCTGTTTGGCACACCCGAAGAGTCCAGCGCGGGCAGCCATCCACCCGACGCGTATGCAAGAAGCGTCTTCCAAGAATTCAAGGACCTGTTCCAGGTGGATGTAAAGGCCAACACAGCCTATTGGTGGTTGATCGCAGAGCGCTTTGTTTTCCTGCTGGGTGTCTTTGGCATCCAGCAATTTGCTCAATACTATATCGGTGATGTGCTCCAGGTGGATAACCCGGTCAAGGCCACAGGCGACTTGATGGCAGCCCTGGCAGTAGGCCTGGTGGTCATGGCCCTGGCAGGCGGCTGGCTGACCGATAGACTGGGGGCAAAGCGCATCCTGGTAGCCGCCAGTCTCATCACGGGGCTGGGCTGCACGCTTCTCCTGCTGGTAACCGACCAGAACAGCCTGGTACTTATGGGCAGCGTCATCGGGGTTGGCATGGGTTTGTTCCTGACCGCCAACTGGGCGTTGGCCAACCAGCTTGCACCGGGAACCGAAGCCGGAAAATACCTGGGATTGACCAACATCGCCACGGCAGGGGCTGGCGCACTGGGACGCCTATGGGGACCCGTGCTGGATGGTCTCAACAATGCCTGGGCTGGCGATTGGATCGGTTACAAGGCCATGTTCATTTTTGGAACCATATGCGCCTTGCTTAGCATTCTATTGCTGGTGCGAATACCCACACCCGGCCGTAAGTAAGGGATTATGCAACCACCCCGCTGGCTTTGCGTATATTAGTCAGAACGACCCACTCAGGAGCAGATGTGAATGACGAAATGGCCTGGATTCACCAGGCTCAAAATGGAAGCGATGAAGCATTTACCCAACTGGTCGAAACCTACCAAACCCCGGTGTATAACCTGTGTTACCGGATGCTGGGTGAGCCGGAAGCGGCAGAAGATGCGGCCCAGGAGACATTTTTTAAAGCCTACAGAAACCTGGGCAGGTATGATATTAACCGATCATTTGCAACCTGGCTGCTTTCAATTGCTGCCCACCACTGCATCGACCGGTTACGTCGCCGCCGTTACAGTTCGTTTTCCATCGATGATGATGAAAACCACGCCAAGCTGCCTGACGCCAATGCACCCGACCCGGAAAAAGAAACCGTTCGTCGCCAGGAACAGGCTCAAATGCAAACCATGTTGAAATCCCTGGATGCCACCGACCGCGCTGCAGTCGTACTGCGCTACTGGAATGATTGCTCTGAAGTGGAAATTGCCCGGGCGCTCTCGTTGACCGTTCCGGCAGTCAAGAGCCGCTTGCACCGTGCACGCCGCGCCCTGGCAAAACTTTGGGAAGAAGAAACCTCTCATGCACATGTTGAAAGGAGGCCTCATGAATCACCGGCCTTTTGAAGATTGGCTGCTCGAAAACCAGCCGCTCACCCCTGAACAGAATCGGGAACTGAATGCCCACCTGAAGACCTGCACAACTTGCACGGCGCTGACCGAGGTGGACCTGTCTCTGAAATCCACCTGGTTGGTGGCTCCCAAGGCGGGGTTCACAGAACGCTTTCAGTTGCAGATGGTTGCTGAGCGCAAACTGATCCGCAAACGCCAGCTGTGGGGTCTCGGCTTACTGGCACTGATCGCCTTCATATCTGTGGGTTTCCTGATTTTTCAATTATTTACCGTTTGGCTAAGTTCTCCTGCCCAGTTGTTTGTCACCTGGGTGACCTGGTGGGTCACGCTGGTTTCTTCCATTCGAACTTACGGAAGTATCGGCCTGGCATTGCTTGAGATCGCTGCCGGGATCATCCCCCTGCCCTTATGGCTGGGGTTGGCTGCTGGAAGTTTTCTCCTGGTACTGGGTTGGGTCGCTTCTCTATGGAAATTATCCTATTCAACACAAGCAAGGAGGTTGGTATGAAAACCACCCTGAGAATATATACAATTTTAATCCTGCTTATCGCCCTGTTTGTCCCGTTACAGAGTGCCTCTGCGGATGGGCTGACCGACGGACAGGTCATATTTGGCAGCAATTACACCCTCAAAAGCGGGGAGTCCCTGACTGGTGACCTGCTGGTATTTGGCGGTTCGGTAACGGTTGAAGCTGACGCACGTGTATCCGGTAACATCGTATTATTTGGGGGCAGCCTGACCATCGCCGGAGAAGTAACCGGCGACCTGGTGCTGGTTGGCGGATCTGGTTTGTTAAAATCCACGGCAATTGTGGAAGGTGACCTGAACACGGTTGGCGGTAGTTTCCAAACCGAAAGCGGTGCCCGCGTGCTGGGAGAAATCAACAATTTTGGATCGCCTCCATCCATCGGTTATGATTTACCCACGCAAATCACCCCTCCTGAAATCCCAAATATATCCGGAGATATATCCCAGGCGATTAAATCAACCATCAATTTCAACCCATTCTCCGAATTTGCATGGTTGTTCATGAAATCATTGGGGTGGGCAGCTCTGGCAGCCCTGGTGATGCTGTTTTTTGACAATCATACCCGGCGGGTCAGCCGTGCGGTTCTGCACCAACCGGTCATCGGAGGCTCGATCGGCTTGCTGACCTTGCTGGTGGCTGGTGTGCTCACAGTCATTCTTTCCATCACCATTCTCCTCATCCCCGTAGCTCTCATCGGTCTACTGATCCTGGCATTTGCAATTGCCTTTGGTTGGATCGCGATCGGCCTGGAAGTCGGTCAGCGCATGTCCAAGGTGTTCCACCAGGAATGGGCTTTGCCTCTGTCTGCCGCAATAGGCACCTTTGTGCTCAACTTTGTGGCATTCGGAATTGGGTTCATCCCCTGTGTTGGCTGGCTGGTACCATTCCTGATCGGCTTGCTCGGGCTGGGCGCAGTGCTTCTCTCCCACTTTGGCACACAACCCTACCCACCCACTGAAACCCCGCCTGCAGAACCCACACATTTACCTGTGAACTCTGACCCATCTTCATAGTGGTTCCCAAGATCAGATTCCAGCCCCACCCTCATACGGCAGCGGTTTTTTTATTGGCAAAGGATGGTCTGGACAGAATTTCAATTAAGTTTACAAAATATTGGCGGACATTATGAATATCATGAGAGAAGAGAAACAACACACCGAGATCCCGAACCAGGCGAAAAGAAGACCGATCATTCGCACCCGGTTGGTGCGCCGGGGTTGGTTTTCCAGGGCGGATTTTGACGGATCTGAGGGGTTATAGCGTACCGGCACAAACGAGTTAACCGGATATTTATCCAGGAATGCTTGCGCATCTTCCTTGCTGAAATTATCACAATCGCCGGGGAAGAGATTATTCCCGGTATGCTCCACTCCGTTGGCTGAATAAGCATAATCAACCACGGGTTGGTAGGTCAATCCAGTCTGGGAATCTTTTTGTACATTCTCGCTTGGTGGACATTCATTCAGGCGGACCGCCAGTATTTTGCCGCCCGTTGTCTCCCAATCATACATCTCAACCGGGACATATTTCTTGCGCCTGCGCGAATCGATCAGCAGGAGGATCGCGCCCATCAGGGTGATGCCCACGCCCAGGCTGATCGGGAGAACCAGGAAGTACATCAAGAAAGTTTTTTCAATCATCAGTTTTCCTCCAATGGAGATTATACTTCAGCCATTGTTTATTTCAAACACCATGATCAGGATAAAGATGCACTGTTTTATGATCTGGGCGTTATTGGATCTCGCATATAGCATTGCATTACTAAAAGAGCTCTTTTTTGAATTCCTATTGTAATCTTGTCTAAGACGATAGTATAAACCTTTGACTGAACCAAAAACCAGGTGAAGCAAAAAAACTTTGTTAATAGTTTGAGGAAGGTGACACGATTTCAAAAAAAACAGCTTCTGATGATACAGAAGCGGTTAATTATTTTTATGATCTTATCGATGACAGTTTAGCTTATCCCATTCCAAAGCGATAGCCAAAGCCCCGTTCGTTATGAATGTACTTTGGGTCTTCCGGGTCAACTTCCACTTTTTGCCGGAGGTGCCAGATATAGCGGCGCACAAAACCGATCTCTTCTTTATACTGCGGTCCCCAAACTTGGCGCACCAGGTCTTCGGCAGAGATGACCTCGCCCGGGTGGCGCATGAGCGCCAGTAGGAGTTTATATTCGGTGGGTGTCAGAATGATCGGTTCCCCATAACGGGTGACACGCCGTGATCCCAGATTGATTTTTAACCCTCCCAATTCCAGCTGTTCAAAAACAGAACCTGTCACGCCGCCGCGGGACAACACTGCCCGGATACGGGCTCCCAATTGGGCAAAGGAAAAAGGTTTGCTGACATAATCATCCACGCCGAGAGAGAAGCCGCGCAATACATCACTCTCCTCATTACGGGCGGTCAGCATAATGACCGGGATCTGACTCATTTCACGGATACATTGAAGCGTCTCCCAACCGTCTTTGATTGGCATGGTCACATCCAGGATCACCAGGTCGGGCTTGTGCTCAAAGAAAGCCCGCAGACCTTTTTGCCCATCATTAGCCGTATGGATGACATGTCCCTGGTCATGCAAGTAATCGCCCAGGAGACCTGAGAGATTCAGATCGTCGTCGATCAGCAAAATGGAACTCATGGGATCAAACTTCGCTGGAATTTTCCACTGGGATCAACAGGTAGAATTCCGACCCGGGTGCATTTTTATCCGGCCAGGAAGGGCTGATTACACCGATGGAGCCATGCTGGGCAAGAATAAGTTTGCGCGCAAAATATAAGCCCAAACCCCAGCCCGAAGGAGTGCTCTCACCGCTATTCACACGCTCAAAGCGCTCAAAAATAATCTTTTGGTGTTCTTTTGGTACACCCGGTCCATGGTCTATGATTGAAATGCGGACCTGGTCACCCTCCTGGCAAGCAAATAATTGAATTGGAGTGCCCGATGGAGAATATTTTTCAGCGTTGCGCATCAGGTTACGGATGATCGTCTCGAGATGAATTTCATCCGCCAGGACGGGAGGCAGATCATGGGAAAGTTTCCAATCCAGCGGACGACCGGTCGGGACGAGGATCACTTCTGCAGCCTGCTCCATCAGTGGGCGCAATGCGACCGGACCAATGTTGATGTCCAGCTTGCCGGCTTCCAGGCGGGAGACATCCAGAATGGTCTGGACCAGTTGGGTCAGGCGGGTGCTCTCGCCCATCATGGCCTTCAGCGTGCGGCGTGCCAGGGGAGGCATGTTTTCCGCGTTTTGCATGGCGAGTTCCAATCCACCATTGAGGGTGGTCAAGGGGGAACGCAATTCGTGGCTGACCAACGAGACAAACTCTGATTTCATCTGGTCCAGGTGCTGTAATTCATGGTTGGCTTGATCCAATTCCATATTGCGCTCTTCCAGTGCGGAAGTACGCTCCTCCACTTTCCTTTCCAACTCGCGGTTAAGAACCTGTACCTCGGTAATCGCCTTTTTTTCAGCATTGACCAGCTCGCGTAACCAGGCAATGAGAAACCCAATAATGATTGGTCCCATCAACCCGAAGATAATGGTCTCGCTGGAAAAAGCCAGGCCAAAATTAAATCCATCTTCCAATCCATGTTCAATGAACTCAAATACAAAAGCAGTAACTGACAGAAAGAGCGGTACAGCCCATTGTAATAACTTTAAGTCCAGAAACCGATTATTATTCAGCCAATCTAGCAGATTAAATTTCATATATAAATTATAGTCATTTTGTCTAATTTTGGCAGTACCCAGTTCAAGGTTTTATCCAAAGAGGACATATTTGAGACAGTATACGACATCATTTTGACGCGCATTAACGTTAACATTCATGTTATTTTAAGGATGGTGAATTCCATCTCAACCGCTTGTTAAAAAAAAGGAGAATGTCTATGAAAAAAAATCTACTTGTAATCGTTTTTTTGCTTGTGCTGGCTGCCCTTTTGGTGGCTTGCGGTGGGCAAACAACCCAGGCCCCAACCGATGCGCCAACCAGCGCTTCAATTGTCACCGAAGCCCCGACAGAAGCCCCGGTTGCGTTGAGCGGTGACCCCATTCAAGGAGGTTTGCTATACGATGATTGGGTAAAAGTTCTCGGTGTGGATGCCCCCACTGACAACCAACCGCTCTGGGGTACCCAAACCACGAACACCCGCTCTGGTAAGGATACCTGGCGCTGCAAAGAATGCCATGGTTGGGATTACAACGGTGTGAATGGCGCTTATGGGAAAGGTTCGCACATGACAGGTTTTGTAGGCGTATCCCAGGTTGCTGGCACAGACGCCAGCGCCATCCTGGCTGCCCTCAAAGGTGCAACCAACCCAGATCATGACTTCTCATCTGTAATGGATGATCAGGCTCTTACAAACCTGGCGCTCTTCCTGAATGATTACCAGTTCGATACGAGTTTCTTTATTGGTGCGGACAAGTTAGCTACTTCTGGCGATGCAGTTAATGGTAAAAACCTCTTTTATCAAAACTGCTCTTATTGCCATGGGCCTCAGGGCTTGAGCATGAACTTCGCTGACGATAGTGATCCCGAATACTACGGTACGATCGCCAGTGACAATCCATGGGAATTTATCCACAAGGCCCGCTTCGGACAGCCGAACGCTGAAAATATGCCCTCCATGGTTGATCTTGGTTTGAGCGACGCTGAATACGCCGATCTGCTGGCTTATGCCCAGACCTTGCCGACCTCCAGCCCGGTCACTGAGGGTGGACGCTTGTACGATAAGTGGTTCGCGGCTTTGGGTGTGGATGCACCTGCAGGCGATCAACCCCTCTGGGCGACCCAGACAACAAACACCCGCACTGGAGCAGATACCTGGCGCTGCAAGGAATGCCACGGCTGGGATTATAAAGGCGTGGATGGTCGCTATGGCTCCGGTTCACACCAGACCGGATTCCCTGGAATTCTTGATGCGGCCGCGATGAGCCCTGAAGAATTAACCGCCTGGTTGGATGGCAGCAAGAACGCCGACCACAACTTCTCAACCTATATGACTGCTGACGATTTTGCCCGCCTGGTAGCGTTCATCCAAAAAGATGTCTTCGATAAGAGCACGATCATCAATGATGACAAGACAGTCGTTGGCGGAGACGCCACGCATGGCAAGTTGTTATTTGACTCGGTTTGCAAAGTTTGCCATGGTACAGACGGCAAAACCTTTAACTTTGGCAGTGATAGCGAACCGGAATATTTTGGCACCATTGCCGCTGACAATCCCTGGGAGTTCTTCAACAAAGCCACCGTGGGTGTCCCTGGCGAGGCTATGCCTGCGGGCTGGAACCTCGGTTGGAATTTACAGGATATCATTGATCTGCTAACCTACGCTCAGACATTGCCAACCAAATAATTTTCATCTTCAAGAGGCCGGGCGTCAGTGCCCGGCCTCTTCTTTTACTCTTTTTTTTTTATTAGTGGAATTATTGCTTTCTATTTCTTTCTCAAAACCTTCGTTCGAGGTGTTTCATGAAACAAAATTTTACCTGGTGGATGGCTTCACTCGCACTGCTGGGAATTTTTTCCCTGGCAGTTGTGCTTTTCATGGCCGAACCCGCCCATGCCTTGCCAGAATATGCCAAACGAACAGGTGAATCTTGCGCCACCTGCCATGTCAACCCCGGCGGCGGTGGACCGCGCACCCTGCGCGGCGCGTTATGGGCCGCCCGGGGAAAACCCGATCTGGTCCCAGCTCTGCCCGGTGTTTTGATTGCTCCTGGTGTGGTTGATGGAGCTGAACTTTATCAAATCGGCTGTTCCACCTGCCACGGACTTTATGGAGAAGGATTGTTTGGACGCGAACTGGCGAACACCGGTTTGAATGACAACAAAATCCGTACCAATATCCTGAATGGCCGCCTGAAAAGCGGCATGCCGTCTTTTGAAGGCATGTTCACAGATCCACAACTTAAAGCACTGGTGGATTACGTGGTAACGCTGGCGGATGGCACTGCTGTCTTTCCACCGGCTGAATATCCCCTGGACCCGCCAGCCTTCAATTGTTCGGTACAATCCCCCACTGAATCCTGCGGAGGCAACTAATGTCTAAAATGATTACCCGACGGGATTTTCTCAAAGTGAGCGCCGTAGTTGCAGGTTCTGCAACCGCACTGGGTGCATTGAAAAATGTCGTCTCCGTACAGGCCGCGGCTGAAATACCAACAACCCTGCAAACTGCTGCAGACGAAAATATATTCGCTTCCACCTGCCATCTTTGTTCAGCAGGCTGCGGCATCTTGGTGCGTGTTGCGAATGGGAAAGTGGTCAAGCTCGAAGGCAACCCGATGCACCCTGTCAACCAGGGTTCGCTTTGCCCTAAAGGACAGGCTGCTCCTGAATTGCTCTACAACCCAGACCGGTTGACAGGTCCGCAGAAACGTGACCGCTCTACTGGTCACACATCTCCAATAACATGGGACGAAGCAATTCAACTGGTATCGCAGAAGTTAAACGATTTGCGCCAGGCAGGGCATCCTGAACAAGCTGTCCTCATGCACGGGGATACCCGTGGACAAATGCGCTCCTTCCTGGTGCGCTTCATGCAGGCAGTTGGCTCACCCAACATTATTTCACATGAAAGCCTGAATGTGGCTGCTGCAAAACTGGGGGTTTACCTGACCCAGGGCATTTACGCTATGCCCGCTTACGATTTTGAAAAAACGAATTACATATTGTCCTTCGGTGCTAACTTTTTAGAAGCTGGTTCCAACCCGCAGCGGACTATTTCCGGTTATACCTACCTGCGGCGTGGACGGGCCACCCGCGGCAAAGTGGTGGTGATCGACCCGCGCCAGGGTATTCACGGCGCTAAAGCCGATGAATGGATCCCCATCAAACCTGGCACGGATGCGGCTCTGGCGCTGGGTATGGCCAATGTCATCATCCGCACCGGTCTGGTGGACGCGGACTTTATTAAGAATTATTCATTTGGCTTTGATAACATCGGCAAGGCCAAAGGGTTCAGAGATTTTGTTCTCGATAATTACGACCCGGCACGGGTAGAGCAAATCACAGGCGTGCCAGCAACAACGATCGCACGGCTGGCAGGTGAATTCGCAAGTAACAAACCATCCCTGGCGCTTTTACCCGGCAAGGGTGGGTTGCTCAATGGAGGCTTCGGCGGCGTGTACGCGGCCATGGCTGTTCATATTTTGAATGCCCTGGTAGGCAGTATCGAAGCCCCCGGTGGCACCATGACTCAACGCAACATGCCCTGCGTGGAATGGCCCAGACTCTCATCCGATCCAACTGCAAAAAAGGGATTGGCAACCCCACGCATGGATGGCGCTGGAAGTAAATTCCAATTAGGGCGGAATGCCTATCAAGCCGTAGCTGACCAGATCCTGGATGGCATTCCTGTCGAGGCTTTGTTCCTGTATGACGCCAACCCTGTTTTTGAAACACCTGGCGGATCTCGTTTTGCAGAGGCTTTCAAGAAAGTGCCTTTCGTTGTTTCCTTCTCGTCCTTCCTGGATGAGAGCGCTGAACTGGCGGATCTGATCCTGCCCGAACCGACTTTCCTGGAGCGCTGGGGGGATGATCACATCGAGGGGCTTGGTTATCCGGGTATTTCGCTTTACCAACCAGCCGTCGACCCCTTGTATGAAACCATGAACACGGGAGATTTCCTGCTGAAAGTGGCTGAAACAATGGGTGGCCCGGTTGCAAAAGCCTTTCCCTGGAAATCCTATCAAGAAGTGCTGCAATTCCGTTTGGAAAACATCGGCACCGATTGGAAAACTTTCAAAGAACTGGGCGTCTGGTTTACCCCCGGGTATCGCTTCGCAAGGCGCGGCAGTCAAAAATGGGTGAATGAGATCGTTGGCGTTGATAGATTAAATGCACCGCGTGACGGTTATTTTGATCTCTACAGCCGCGAATTATATTGCTTCCTTGGAAAAATGAAAAAAGATGAACTGGCTACGCTTGGAATTACGATGACTGGCGATGGCACGAGCCTGCCACACTATGAAGAAACCAATTATGCGGGGGATGAGGCGACGTATCCCTTCACATTGAATGTGATCACATTGATGAGCCTTGGACCCAGGAGCGAAGCAGCCAATATGCCCACCTTGCAAGAGATCAGCGGTATGACCGTCGGTGAAACCTGGTCTTCGTGGTTGGAAATGAATCCTGAATCTGCCAGTAAACTGGGTCTACGGGATATGGATCCGGTTTGGGTGGAAAGCCCGTTTGGCAAAGTTAACACCAAAGTTCGTATCGTCAAGGGTTTGCGCCCGGATGTGGTTAATATGCCTTTCAACCAGGGTCATTCTGCTGTGGGTCGTTTCGCCAGGGGTCGCGGTGTCAACGGGCTTAAATTGTTGAATCCTGCATCCGAACCTTTATCAGGCCTGGCTGCCTTTACGAATACACACGTGAAAGTAAGAAAATCCTGATGTGTAAAAAACTTTTTAGGTTTTAGGAGAATAAACCATGGCAAAATGGTCAATGGTTATCGATTTGGAAAAATGTGTGGCATGCCAGGGCTGCAGTATCGCCTGCCGTTTTGAGAACAACACACCGGTAGTTGGCCCAGATCAGGCATTAATGGGACGCGCCATGCGTTGGAACGATGTCTTCCCCCTGCCAATCAATGCAGACGAAGATACTGGCGAATATCCAAATGTGACCTCCCGGTATATTCCTCGTCCCTGTATGCATTGCGAGAACCCTCCCTGTATCAAGGTTTGCCCGGTGGGTGCCACCTTTATTGACAATGAAGGCATCGTTGAGCAGAATTACGCGCGTTGCATCGGCTGCCGATTCTGTACAGTTGCCTGCCCTTACGGAGTACGTTACTTCAACTGGCTCGAGCCGAAATGGGAAGCCCCACTTGGTGAACATCTGAACCCGGACCGTGTTGAAGGGGAAGGTGTGCTGGAGGGTCCGGTTGTGCGTCCGAGGGGAATAGTTGAAAAATGTACCTTCTGTGTGCATCGCCTCATCAAAGCACGCGAACGTGCCGAAGCAGAAGGGCGTGATTTCCGGGCTGATGAATATGTACCAGCCTGTGTGCAAACCTGCACTGGTAAGGCCCGTTTCTTTGGCGACCTGGACGATCCTGCCAGTACCGTCTCACAACTCGCCAAGAGTACTCGCGCCTTCCGTGTGCTCGAGGAAGTTGGCACGCATCCAAAAACAATTTATCTGCGGGAAGGATAAGCCATGCTACCAACCACATTTCATCCCCAAAACAACAATGAGGCTGTCATCCTGGCTCCAGTCCACCGGGTCACCCGCAAGGATCTTTTGCTCTGGGCAGTTTTACTGGGCATTATGGGTATCGGTGTCTATGCCTATTTAACCCAATGGTTCACCGGTTTGGGTGTGACAGGCTTGAACCGGCCTGTGTACTGGGGTTTCTATATCACCAACTTCGTGTTCTTCATTGGCCTGGCACATTCAGGTACGTTCATCTCAGCCATCCTGCGCCTGGCTGGAGCAAGCTGGCGTACTCCGCTCACACGTGCAGCAGAGGCCATCACTCTCTTCAGTTTGCCTTTCGGAGTTGGCGCAATTTTGATCGACATGGGGCGGCCTGATCGCGTAATGAATATCTTCTTTTATGGCCGGTTTCAATCGCCTTTGCTGTGGGACATTACTGCAGTTTCACTTTACCTGTTTTCCAGTATCGTCTTTTTCTACATCTCGCTTTTGCCGGATATTGCCCTCTGCCGGGATAGACTGACAGAAGTACCGTCATGGCAGCAGAAAATGTATAAGATCCTGGCACTGGGTTGGACCGGGCGGGGAGAACAATTCAAGCGTCTTGAACGGGCGTTGGACAATATGGCAATTTTTATGACCCTGCTGGTTGTCACCGTGCACACCGTGGTATCTTGGGTGTTCGGTATGACGGTGCAACCGGGCTGGCACACAGCACTCATTGGTCCGTTCTTCCTGGTCGGCGCGATATTTTCCGGCACTTCGGCAGTAGTGATTGTGCTGGCAATCCTGCGCCGTGTTTATCACATGGAAAAAGTTCTTCCAGTAAGTTTATTTAATTCATTGCGTAAACTCCTGATCGTGTTTACAGTTGCCTGGTTATATATGATGATCGCTGAATTCCTGACCACTACATATGGCGCAATTTCGGATGAGATGCTGGTCGTCTGGCAAAAGTTCACCGGCGATTTCGCCGTGTTGTTCTGGACGATGGCACTCACCGTTTTCGTCCTGCCCCTGATCATTTTCCTTTTCCTGGGCAAAGATCACGTTGGCTGGATGGTCGTGGCTGCTATTTTGATCAACATTGGAATGTGGATCGAACGTTTTCTTGTGATCGTCCCAACAGAAACCCGGCCTCGCTTTGTCTCCACTTTAATGGAAGGGATGGGAAGTTATCATCCTTCCTGGCAGGAAATAGCAATCACTGGCTCATTGTTTGCAGGTTTAATTTTGCTCTATGTAGTATTCACCCGCTTCTTCCCTATTGTGCCTATCTGGGAAACTGCGCATTCCGGTGAGACAAAATAATTACCGGGATAGGTAGAAACGGGAATTCTCAGTTTGTTGGCAAATTGCCAGAATTTTTTACTGATCGTGAGGTTTTTTAAATGGACATTAGTGAATTAATCACAAAGTTTTTCACATCAACCGGGCCTGGCGGCGGAATGATCCTGTTGGTTGTCAGCCTGGCAGCCAGCATTTATTTCTCTATGATTCGCTGGATCTTGCGCGGAGGAGAGGAGCCAGAAGAACATCCCAGCAATTAGTCATTTAGTTTACGCATTTCATTGTTGTCTCACAGCGCCCAACCTTACTGTGACAATCTGACTTCGATAAACTGCTGCCGAGTATAAGATAAGAGCCTATGACCCACGCTGACCGCGCCGAAATTTACACCTTACTGGCCGAATTGCTGGCTGAGCCTCCTGATTGGATGACCTCTTCCGGAAGCGATTGGCCGTTATTTGGCTTACTGACCGGACTTGCAGAAGAGGCTGATGGTGCGCGCAATCATGCAGATGCGTTGGTTGGCATCCCCTCGGAGAGCCTGAACAAACGTCGGGAACGTTATACCAACCTGTTCGCCTCGGGCAGACCGTGTTTCTGGTTGTATGAATCGGCAGCGAAAACTGGCAAGATCCTTGGTCCAATGACTTTTGAAATGGCGCAGCTTCTTCAATCCGTAGGATTGGAAGTGGCTGGTGCTGAACTTCCCGACCACATTTCGCTGGAATTGGCATTCCTGGCGTATCTTGCAGGTCAGGTCAAGGATCTGTCCTACGAACAGCAATTTCTAAAAAAACACGGGGATTGGATGATCGATCTCGGTCGCGCTTTACAGCAAACGAGTGATCCTGTCTATGCACCCATCGGCGTATTGATGGCTGATTGGTTGACTGAACAAATGCTGCCGGGGTTATCAAAAAAACAAAATGCACGATTCGACCTGCTAGTTCCCGGCATCCCTGATCCCAATGAATGCACGTTATGTGGCTTCTGTTCCCAGGTATGCCCAACGCATGCCCTGAAAGTCATAGAAGACGCTGAAAACACCCTGTTATCGCTCAATTCAGCGGAATGTATCCACTGTAGCAAGTGCGAACGTATCTGTGAATTTCATGCCCTGAAAATGGATCGTCCCATGTCTGAAACAGGAAAAGCTGTCGTCCTGCGCCAATCTTCCCATGTGAAGTGTCAGACCTGCGGACGAGCGGTTGCCAGCCAGGCTGAAATGGACTATATCGTCTCAAAAATCGGCGAGGCTACCTGGCAACATCTCTGTCTGGATTGCCGCAACGGGCTTTACATCTGATCTTTGGGGTTGTTATGAATTTTCCAATGCAATATTCCATTTTCAATTTTTCCATCGGCTTGTCAACACCCCGGGTGTGGGAAGCGCCTTTGCTGCCTTGGCAGGCATTGGCTCAATGACCGGATATTTCCTCGCCAAACGAAGCATCCGCACCAAGAAGGATGCAGGGGTGAATTTTATCCTTATCCCACGCCAGTATTCCACCACACAGACGAAGATTAAATCTGGCATCTCAACCGGGAATTATTTCCTGTGCCTGCGGGAATCAATCAACAGGAGAACAGTATCCATCAAGGTGAACCCCCCGATTTATTTAATAGATACAAAAGAGGTTACTTATCAGCCATTGTTTATATCAAACACCAGGATCAGGATAAAGATGATTCCTTTTTCATTCTACTTTTTCAACCAGGTGGGCAGGTGAAAGCCAAGAATACTGGCAAGAATGGACATCCCAAAAAACGGGCTGCCCGCCTCCAGGACATTAAAGAACAGGATCCCGATGGCCATCAGCAAAAAGGCACCTATCAGTGTGCATACCAACCTCATCTGGAGGTGAGTTGGCGGGTTCAGCCAGCCAAGCCGGAAACCCAGCCAACCCACCAGGAACACACCCAGGGTAAAAGTGGTGGTCAATAACAGGGCTAACATCCATGAATTGAATTGTTCCGGAGTATTCATGAGTGGGAAAAGAAAAGATGCAATGAAAGTGACCACCTGCGTGCCGACCAATTGCAAAAAAACCACCCCTGCAAATTTGATTATTTTAGACATATCTGCCTCCTCTCTTGTTGGATATTGGAATTAGTATAGCCTTTTCTAAATGGGGGCGCAATTGGGAATATTAAGTGAGAAATCCGAAGTCTCCAAGACTTCGGATTTCTGCATTGTGTCTCTGGGTGCTGCCTTTATTGATTACGGTTATCCCTCGCCAGGGATACCATCAGATCCACTAATTCCATCCCGACTCAAGCAATAATCATATGAAATAAAATGGAAAAAGATGAAAAACCAATCCATATTAAAATGGCTTATCCCGCTGATGGTATACTCGCACTGATCATAAATAGAAGGCGAAAAATGGCAAAGTTGAAGCTGGATCTTCACGAAATTTATAATCATGGAGAAACGATAGAGAAAGAACTGAATCGAGTTATTCAAGAAGCCATTGAAAAACGTATCAGCCTTGTAGAAATTATTCCGGGAAAGGGAAGTGGCCAGCTAAAAAAACGGGTACTGCGTTTTCTCAATCAAGCCGATATTCGAAGCCTTTACCATCGGGTCGAGAAAGACGATAAGAATTTTGGGCGGATTTTTGTTCATTTTCGTTTTAAATAACAATTCCACCGGGAAAAAAGAAACGAGATATTTGATTTGGAAAAGTGACAAAGATAAATGCGCTAAAAACTGTTCCAGGCAGACAACGGCCCCGTCACTCCAATACCTCAACCCATAAAAACCTTCGCGACTTTTGTGAATTTGCGTAAAAAATATTTTCTCTATCACTCCATGTAGTAATCCACTGTCAGTTGTCTACATAATGTACTGCCTCATCGTATCGTCCGTGGCAGCTCTCCCAACTTCTTGACTTCACTCCCCCTCGGTGGTATCCTTCGACGAATTATGCAGACCAAGATTACAATCAATAACACCAACGCTAATACCACCCGCACCCACCAGATGACGGGACGTTGGCTTATGGAAAAACCACGGCAGAACACACCAGCCTGACAAAGCAGAACCACACTCCAGCGCCCCGAACTCTTCGGGGCGTTTTTCTAAAATCACCCGCCAAAAAGGCCAGAAGGAGCAGAGACCATGAACATATCCCATACCACACCCGTATATGCGGTACCGGAGGCAAACCTGGTGCCGGTCAGCAGCCATTTGGGGGAAATGCTCGATATTCCACCTTCGCGCATGTTCCTCATCAATAAATCCCTCAAGGTGTACCTGGAACACAACCCGGGTGGGGCGATATTCGATGCTTCGCAAGGGGACGGAGGAGCCTCATTGCCCGGGGTTCCAAAGGAGCTGTTGGAGCGTGCTGCTGAGCTGCAGGTCAGGCATGGCACAGCCTATGATATGCCCTTTGGTACCAACGACTATCGCCAGTCGGTGGTGGAGAAGTACTGGCAGCTCGACCCGTCCCTGGGCTGGGGTCCTGCCAATGTGCTGGGTACCTGCGGGGGACGCGATGCGCTGGTTAAAGCCTACCAGGCCATGCTGGCGCTCGGTCGCGGCCGCCAGGGCGACCTGGTTGCGGTCTCGCGCGTGCCGTGGATCTCTTATAACTGGGGACCCTATGGCATTGGCGCCAATGTGCTCTGGTCCCCGGGGGACCCGGCGGAAGGCTGGGCTTATTCCGAAGATGGTATTCGTGAGAGTGTGGCTTTTGCCGCCTGCTCCGGGCGCAAGATCGCCGGACTGATCATCACCAACCCGGATAACCCCACCGGCCTTACCAGCTCGGTGCAGCGCCAGGTGGCCCTGGCCAAAGCTGCCCTGCAAGCCGGGGTGGCTTTTGTGCTGTTCGATTGGATGTATCACTACGTGACGGATGAGCAGCACATGGACTTGAACTCCTTCCTGAAGAACTTCAGCCTGGAAGAGCGCAAATGCCTGATGTTCCTGGACGGGTTGACCAAATCCCTGGGGGCCTCCAATATCCGCAACTGCCACCTGCTGGCAGATGAAAAAGTGATCTCTTTCATCGTGGCGCGTGCCTCGCATACCGTCATGCCCACCTATTATTCCCTGGCAGTCGCCATGGCAGCCTATGAAATGGGCTATGCCGAGGCCGCAAAAAGCATCATCGAACCGACCAACCTCAGCCGCAGTTTGCTCAAGGGTCTTCTGGCAGACAGCGGTCTGGAGCATATCATCGGCAAGGGATATTATACCTTTATGAACGTGGCTGAGTTCATCCGTGCCAAAGGCTGGGAGAATAGTGAACCGCTGGGCCAGTACCTGGCTGAAAATTTCGGTGTTGCAGTTGTCCCCGGTTCTTTCTTTTCACCTTTTGGGGATGATTGGATCCGCTTCTCGTATGCCACCCCGCCCGAACGCACCCGGGGTGCCTTTGAGCGTCTGTTGCAGGGTTTGGAATCATTGAAAGGTTGAGTATGACTTTTGGCCTGAAGCAATTTACTGAAAAATATCAACTTGCGCGCCAATCCGCAGAACAGGATCACCCTGCTGGCGGGCTGAACGGCTTCGAGTTGGAATGGAATCTGCTGGATGAGCATTTCCGGCCGCTGCGTACGGTTGGCTCGGGTCCGGTGCAGCAGTCCTTTGTGGATTATCTCCGGGCGGATTGTTTGCCTGCCTGGCTGAAAGATTTTTCGCAACTGGAAGTTTTTCACTGGATGATCGAGTGGGCTACCCGTCCTTATTACAGCCCGCGCGGCAGTGTTTATGAGGGCCGCTTGATGGAAGCTGTGCTGGCCAATGCCCTCCAGCGGGCGGGAACGCAGTTTGGCGAACGCCTGTACTACTGGCATGGCAACCTGCTCTTTCTGACGGACATCAGCCATGATTCCATCCCCGGCAACTGGCCAATTGCCAAGCGCCGCTATCTTGAGCGCTGCGTGGACCTGTACAACGGCACGCTGGCCACCGCTGGGATCCATGTCAACCTGTCCCTGCCCGACCCGCTCTTCACCTGGGATTACATGCACCTGCCAGCTTCCGAGCGGGGCACCCGTCACCTCGACCAGTACAAGTCCGAGTTTTATATTACAGCCACGCGCCTTTTGCGGGCTTTTGCAGCCCTGTTCATCGCCACCTCCGCCTCCACACCCCTCCAGGCTCAGGTGCGTGCTGGGAGGGCGGTGGTGGTGCTGACCGACAATGACTCGGTGCGCAATCTGACCTTCCCCAACCCAGCCGGGATCGACCAGCCCGACCTGTACCGCTCCTACAAGGATTACAAGACGGTCTCCTATGACCTGGTGCAGCGCGGGGTGCGTTTTGGTAACAACAACTGGACGCCGGTACGGGCGCGCTCTTTTGCCGAACCGGTGGAGCGCCTGATCTCCACCACCAGCGACCAGCTTTCGGAGCTGTACGCCCGCGGATTGTATTCGATTGGTGAGGACCAGCCTCCGGAGGAGATGGCCCGCCAGATCGAGCTGCAGAACCTGCTGGCACGTATCAACCTGCCCATGGGGCGTGTTGAGATCCGTACCGATGACGGCGGGCATCCGCTGGAGGTGGATATTGCCAATATGACCTTCAAGCACCTGCTTCTCATCCGCCTGTATGCCGACCCCGGCTTTGCACGCGGTTTTCGTTATGACCGCGAAGACATCACGCGCGCCCGCCAGAATGAACAGGCGGCTGCACGGGATGGCTTGCGCGCCGGGATCGAAAATCCATTAACCGGGAAACCACAGGGTATGCGCGCCTTCCTGAAGTGGACGCTGGATGAACTGCGCCCGCTGGCGGATGCCCTGGGCATGTGGGATGATTTGAACCCGCTGGTGGAAATGGCCGCTGGAGGCTTGAACACAGCCGAAAAGATGCGTGCCCGGCTGCATATGCTTCTGGGAGGTAGTGATGAGGTCAGCCCGGGCATGCTCCGACAGTTGGGCCAGGAGCGCGAAACCCTGGTGCGCCTGGATGTGGAAAAGATCACTTCCATTACTGGCAGCCTGGGTTCAGAGTCCGGTAAATTGATGGAGTTTATCCAACACGCCCGCGAGGATGCCCGCCAGTCTCAAGATCTGCCGGTGCGCTTCCGTCCTACCTCGGGCGCCATGCTCAGCAGCGCTTACCCCGACACGACGGCCGAGATCGTGGACCTGGCACAGCACCTGATCCGTATTCCATCGGTCACCGCCTGCCCGGATGAACGTCTGGAAGATGTCCATCGCGCCGCCACCTTTATCTACGATTACCTGAAAGGCAACAGGCTGGAGGTGCGTTATTTTGACGGCAAGTATCCGGCTGTGTATGCCGCCTTCCCTGGAGCAATGGGCTCGCCTGAGATCTTACTCTCCGGACACTTCGATGTGGTTGAACCAGAACCGGACGATAGCCAGTTCATGCCACGCCTGGACGGGGACTATCTGTGGGGCCGCGGCGCAGCCGACATGAAGACTGTGGTTGCCACCTACCTGGTCTGGATGAAGGATGCCTTCCAGAAGGGCAGTGGCGGACCTGTCAGCCATTATCCTTCCATCGCCCTGCTGCTGGTGGGCAATGAGGAAAACGGCGAGGCCGAAGCCTACGGCACGCCGCATGTGTTGAAAGAACTGGACCTTAAACCGGGTTTGTTGATCGCGGGCGAACGCACCGGCGAAAAAGGGGATGAACTCTATGGCGAGATTTGCACTGAGAATCGCGGTGTGCTGCGCTTTGAAGTGATTGGACGCGGAGTGAAAGGGCACTCGGGGGTCAAGTCGGCGGGCGGTGACCTGTCCGACCGGTTGATTTCGGCGCGGGCTTCCTTGAATGAGATGTTTGCAAAGCATCTGACGCTTAAAGCCACAGATGGCTGGCAGTCACAGGCACGCTTCCCATTCATCCAGCTTGGTACTCCAGGGGTATATAACATCACTGCGGCGGAAGGCCGCCTGGGAGTGGAGATCCGCCTCATCCCGCAGGATGACCTTTCTGCTCTCCGGTCTGCGGTGGAAGCCTACTGCGCTGAAAATGAGCTGACGGCCAGCTTCAGCGTCATGGAAAACGGCGTGGCCTGTTCAACAGAAAACCCGTTCCTGTTGAGCTTGCTGGAGGCAGTGCGCCAGGTTTCAGGGCAGGCGCCAAAATTTGGCAAAAAACTGGCCGGTACTTCGGCCCGCTTTGCGCCTGGAGGTCAGGCCGTGGTGTGGGGGCAGAGCGGTATCGGTCCGCATGCCAAAGACGAGCGCCATTACCTCCCCAGTATTGAGCCGTATTACCGGGTGCTGGAGGAGCTGGCAAAGAGGATGGGGAGGGGTGGATAGGCGAGAGAAAATGGAACTGTAGAGTTGGGGTCTTCGAAGGGGTCAGTCCCCCAAGGGGATGATGTGCGAAGACCCTCACCGGGCAAGATCACATGGATAAGAACACCAAAAGAGATTTCTCATTGTTGTCTCTATTGTTTTTCAGGACCGAAAACAGGAAATTTCAAAAAATACCTTATTGACTCTGCCTTCCTGTTTGTGCTAGTATGATATGGGACTATATCGGGAGAGTACCCGTCGACCACACCCTGCTGGACATACTGGTAGACAAAATTTAGTATGTGTGCGATCTGTTAGGAAATTCCGAACAGTTCGCACCCACAACATCGTTGTGTTTTTCGTACAACGATAATTTGTCATTAGCACATTTGTTTATGAAAAATGCTTGTCTTGAGAAGATGGTGCCAAATATTCCGGTGTTGGCTTGAGTGTGTTTGAAGAGGCTTGTTTACCATACCCAATATTCTGCTTCACAAGAATTGTTCGTAAAATTCATAGCAATTGTGTGCAGAAAATGCTACAATATAGAAAACATTACCAAAATTCTTTGCCAGTTGGGCGTAAATGAAGGTAATTTTGTTTTGACGTGGAATTCAGGTACCAAATATTTTACGTTTTTATATGACTACCAGAATGGAAGGCATGATTGAGTAGATGATGTATTTTTTGATATAATAAATTACTTATTCATCACTATCGCAGGGACGAAGGTACGTGGGAACCGTAGATCCTAAAGACAGTTAAGAACACTTACTTAGTGGTGAAAATGAGTGAAGTCGGGTTCGGAACTCATAACTTGGAGGCCTAAAGTGAGCGAAGTAGAACTGGAACTCATAAAACTGAGGTGCATTTATGAATAAGAAAGTTATTATTCTAATTTCAATTATATTAATATTTACAAGCACATTTTGTAGTTTCCAATCTCCCACACCTGATCCGTATCCAACTCCTTATTCCACAATTATCCCTTCGTCTATTCCCGTATTATATTCTGATAGCAAAATCACAGAAAAAGACGGGAGTGTAACATTTAATCAAGGAGCTCCAGAAAAAACAGTTTCTGTTAAATTTTATGATTATGTATCAAAAGAACCAGTTGAAGGGATTATTGTTCAATATTATTGGGGAAACGAGAATGCTGGCTTCTTAGTAATTGATCTAAATGGTGTTTACCTTCCAGCTGTATTTGTTGAGGGATTGCAAACAAGTTTCAACAAGGGTGGAATTGGATCTAATAAGGTTATCAGAGAACCAAATTCAAATATTTTGGTCCTTGCATATTTTGTCTTAAAGGTTAATGATTATATTAAATTGGGGATTAGTTTGTATGATTTTTATTCTGATTTTCCTGAAATAATAAACTTTGCAAGTGGGGTTTCGACATATTGCTTTACAGGTGATCAATTAGCAAATTATATTAATGTCCTTATTAAAGGAGTAAAAGTATTTCCAATTTACCCGCCTGGAAAAGTTGAAAATGCCTTTATTGGTTTACTAATAAAATCAATATTCTTCTTTATTAACGAAGGAAATAAGAATGATTTAGATTTTATTAGGTCATTACCTGACAAGTATGAAATAAGTTTCTACTCATTTCCTAATCAAAGCGATGGCGCATCATTATTTGAAAAAATATTAGGTTTTGATATTCTAGGAACTTGTAATGATCCTGATTCTACAGATAAGAAAATTCAACAAGATGAACCCCAACCTCCAGCATCAACCGCTTGCTCGATTACATCCTTCAATGTCTCACCTTCCTCTCCACAAACCAAGGGAACCTCGATCCACATCACCGGGCAGGCTCAATGTAATAATGCTTCCGTACAGTCATTGCGTTTCCTTGTAGATGGTGGCGTGGTTTACGAGATCGGCGCACCCTCTTTGGATACCTATTGGAATACCAGTAGTTATTCCTCTGGTTCTCACCAGTTGTCCCTCCAGGTGGCTGCTGTTGGCGACAACAGTTGGTCAAATATCGGCCACCAGGAGAAATCCTTTGAGTTGACAATCCCTTCATCTCCTCCGACTGAAACACCCTACGCACCACCAAATTGTTCAATAACATCCTTCAACGTTTCACCCACCTCTCCACAAACCAAGGGAACTTCGATCCATATCACCGGACAGGCTCAATGCACGGGTGCTTCCGTACGAGCAATGCGCTTCCTCGTAGATGGTGGCGTGGTTTACGAAATCGGCGCACCCTCTTTGGATACCTATTGGAATACCAGTAGTTATTCCTCTGGTTCTCACCAGTTGTCCCTCCAGGTGGCTGCTGTTGGCGACAACAGTTGGTCAAATATCGGCCACCAGGAGAAATCCTTTGAGTTGACAATCCCTTCATCTCCTCCGACTGAAACACCCTACGCACCACCAAATTGTTCAATAACATCCTTCAACGTTTCACCATCTTCACCGCAATCAGCAGGAACTCCAATACATATTACCGCTCAAGGATCATGTAGCAACGTTTCTGTCAGGGCAATGCGTATACTCGTAAATAGCAGTTCTATCTATGAGATTGGAGCACCAAGTATCGTAACCAACTGGAATACTAATTCTTATGGAGCAGGAAGTTACCAAATTACGGTACAAGTAGCTGGAGTTGGAGATAATAATTGGACATATGCTGGCAGCCAATCAACTTCATTCACACTTTCACCCCCACTACCAACCGATACACCTGCTCCTCCACCCACTTGCAGTGGTCCTACGCTCTCCAGTCCATCCAACGGAGCATTACTCAATAATCCAAATGTGTCTTTCTCATGGAACACAAAATCAGGAGCCACCGAATATAAATTTGAAATATGGGGTGGGGATTTTGGAGGGAACCATCAATCACCATGTGGTTGGAGTGGAAGCACATCATGTAATGTGAATAACCTTGGAAAATATAATTATATGTGGCGAGTAATTGCACGCATTGGCGGCCAAGAGTGTCCCAGTGCACAAGAATGGAATGTTACAATATCTTATTAAATTTGTTGATTATCAGATTATTTGATCTATAGAATTGCTCAAGTTTCTTTTGTTGCAGTTTAAATACCCTTCTGGAAATCTCATAATGAAAAGAGCATGTTTCTATGTGCACTTTTCTTTTTCCCCTGAGTTTCTCACTTAACCCATTTTCCCACATTTTTACGGGTAAAAAGGAGATTTTTGGGATACTGTTAGCGCGCTTAAATGCCAAACCTGAACGATGTGTGACTGTGACACAGGAACATAGTAATGGACTTTGATCCCTCTCAAACTTGGTACCACGGTGCTTCCCTCGAGTTGACGACAATACTCAAGGGAAGCACCATCACGCAAAAACGTGAACTGGCACGGATATTCTCACACAAACCAACACTCGTTTCGGTGTCCGATGATGAAAGGGTCAAACACAACGGTACGATACCGGGCTACTTGTATGCTATCGCAGAGAAAATCGAGCCTGGCGACGTGACCCCACATCCGTGCACGACGATGTCTCCGGGTGATGAGTGGCTGACGACACGTGAAGTACGTGTGCGCTTATTATGTCCTACTGAGCCGGTACCGGAAGAGCAACTGACAGATACAGAACTGGCGCAATTGCAGGAACTACTCATGGCGCGGAGTGAGGAATAGGAGAGAACTTTGCTTTTATACTTTTCCCTTCAGTTAGGGAAGGGCAAGGAATCTGAGGTCTTATACTTTGTCCACTTGCCTCAACAGCTTGCGGAACGCGACCCACTGGGACAGGCGCAACCAGGGTCCCAGCCCACACCACCACAGGAAGCCGGGCAGACCCTTGGGAGCGAACAGCACGGCCTGGCTGATCCGGGTTTCTTTCTTCAGGCTGCTTACCCGCCATTCCATCCAGAGCTGGCCGGGCAGCTTGCGTTTGGATCGCATCAGCAGGATGTGCTCATGGCCTGAGCCGGTTTCGTGACCCTTTGAGCTTTCCAGCTTGTAACTCTCACCCGAAGCGTAAATCAACTGGATGGCTTCCAACACCGAGCCTGGATTAGCCTCCAGGAGGGTCTGGCGCTGCAGGATGCAGAATCCGGCATGCTTGAGCGCATGCACCGCAGGTTTGATCTGCCTCCAGAGCGGTTCAACCAGGCGTGGATCGAGCTTGCTTAGGCTGTCGCGCACGGCAGTGTCGTAATCCATGGGGTGGATGTGTGGGAAAGCCTGCAGAGCGGAATCATTGCGCACGATGCTGTGGTTGCATAGCCCCTCCACCAATGGGCGGGTAATGGAGGCTGGCACAGGTGTGAAATTTGCCAGGAAGGCTGCCAGCAACCAGACCGGATTGATCGGTAAGATCAGCAACTTGCGCTGCAAGCCGCGCAGTTTGGCGTAGCGCAGCATGGTTTCGGCATAGGTTATCACTTCGCTGCCGCCGACCTCGAATACACGGCTTTCAGGGTTTGGCATGTCAAGGGCGGCCAGCAGGTAATCCAATATGTTTTGAATGGCAATTGGCTGCGAGAGGTTGGGCATCCAGCGTGGACACAGGATGAGCGGGAACTGCTCGGTCAGGAAGCGGATCATTTCAAACGAGATGCTGCCGGGTCCGACGATCACTCCGGTGCGGAATTCAGTCACAGGCACATCGGTAGTACGCAGCGCATCACCGGTGAGGATGCGTGAGCGCATGTGCCGGGCGATTTTGGCCTGCGGGTCGGCCAGCCCACCCAGGTATATGATATGTCCCACCCCCGCCTGCAGGGCCGAGGCCGCAAAGCTGCGGGCAACCTGCAGGTCCTGCTCAATGTAATGGTTTCCGCTGGACATGCTGTGCACCAGGTAATACGCAGTGGAGACTCCCTGCAGTGCAGGCAGGATCGATTCTGGCTGCGTCAGGTCTCCGCACACCACTTCCACATCTGCAAACCATTGGCGAGCGTGCAGATGCTGCGGGTTGCGCACCAGGCAGCGCACTCTCAGGCCGCGCTCAAGCAGGCGCGGAATGAGCTGGCTGGCAATATAGCCTCTGGCTCCGGTCACCAGGATGAGTTCACGGGAATCTTGCTTACTCGGCAACGAGGGCATTTTTTCCATCCAACTCTTCCAGTTGGGCGGCGCGTTCGGCGATGCGGGCGATCATACCGCTGAAAATAAAAGCATGGATCGGATACAGAAGGTACCAGTAGAGCAGTCCCGAAAGACTGCGCGGGGCAAAATAGGCGGTCTGGGTCAGCAGGGTTTTGCCGTCTGGCTGGGGGATGGACTGAAACTGCAGCCAGGCTTTGCCGGGCACTTTCATTTCAGCCCGCAGGCGCAGCAGGTGATTGGGTTCCACCGCTTCAACCCGCCAGAAATCCAGCGACTCGCCCACATACAATTCATCGGGATGACGTCGCCCCCTGCGCAAACCCACACCCCCCACCAGTTTGTCGAACCAGCCGCGGATATCCCAGATCCAATCCAGGTACAGCCAGCCGCGGCTGCCGCCCAGCCCGGTGAATGCCCGGAAAACGGACTCGACCGAAAGGTCGACCAGCTTGCGGCGGTCTTCGATCATCATGCCTTCCTGAAGACTGAATGTGTAGGGGTGACTGTCCCCGGCGCTGGTAACCAGGGCATCCGCCCAGGAGGTCTCAACGTCATCATTTTGCACCCGCCCCAGCGCCAGCCGTACGGCGGTCTTATAGTCGAGCAGTTGGATGTTTGGGAAAAGGTGGCGGGCGGAATCGTCCTGAACAATACTCTCGGCATGTAGACCCTCGATGAGAGGCAGCAGGGCACGCCAGTGCAGGGGGGTGAGCATGTGGACCCACCAGGCCGACAGGCGCGGCGCATAGACCGGAGCCGGCAGCATCAGGCGCTTGAAACCGCGCAGGTTGGCATACTCCCGGCTCATCTGGGCATAAGACAGGCGGTCCACTCCACCGATCTCGATCAGTTTGCCCTTGCTGGCAGGTGAATCGAGTACAGCCAGCAGGTAATCGAGCACGTTGCGGATGGCGATCGGTTGGGCGAGGGTGTAGAACCAGCGCGGGCAGATCATCAGCGGCTGGTGCTCGGTCAGGTAACGAATCATCTCGAATAGCAGGCTGCCCGAGCCGATCACAATGCCGGCGCGTAGTTCGGTGACCGGGACGCCTCCCTGCCGCAGCAGGTAACCGGTCTCATGCCGCGAGCGCAGGTAGGGGGAAAGGTTGGCAGTGGGGTCGACCAGTTCACCCAGATAGATGATGCGCTCGACACCGGCTGCTTCGGCTGCACAGGAAAAATTGCGGGCAGCCTGCAGGTCACGGTCGGCTTTAACCTTGCCGCCTTGCAACCCGTGGATCAGGTAATAGGCAACTTTGACAGACTGCATGGCAACCAACAAGGATCCTTCATCCAAGGCATCGCCTGCCAGGATCTCCACCTGGTCCAGCCAGGGACGGGCCTGCAGGCGGCTGGGATCGCGTACCAGGCAGCGCACCCGGTAGCCAGCCTCCAGCAGGCGTGGCACCAACCTGCCGCCGATATACCCGGTGGCTCCGGTAACGAGGATCAATTTGTTTTGTTCTTTTATCGGTTTCATAGGTTTTTTCGATAATTTGGGGGAAGGTTGGGGTGTGAAAGCGAGCGAAGCTCGCTTTCACACCCCAACTCATCTCTTTCTTGGGAAGTTACGTTTCATAGATCTTTCAGTTTTTTATCCGAATATTCTCATGGTAATTATATACCATTGAAGGTCAGATTTGGATGGAATAATCCGGGAATTCTGTGAGGAACAAACCACCGGAAAACACCCCAAAAAGAATGAGCTCTCTATGGTCGAGGGGGCTTCATCCTAAAAACATGGGTCTTCAGGCGGAACGAATAAGGGTACTGACGTGACAGATGACCTCTGACAGGGAGGCGATAAAACCTTTCAACACGAAGGCCCTCACCCCGGCCATTTATCATCTCCACGGCAGCATTCGGTGGGAAAGGAGAATCTCCGCATGAACGTTTTTCCCGTGCTCACTTCAGCAAAAAAACCCCCAGCACATATGGCAGCAAAACCAGCAGCGCCAGCAGCGGACTCCCGCGGCGGGTGGTGTTGCGACTGTCCCAGCTAAACAGATAGACTGCCAGCTCGAATGCCAATAATCCACTGGCCAATAATAGGATGACAGAACCCCAGGGCGAGAAATCAGCCACCTTCCCCATGGCCAGTCCATTGAAGGCATTCATGGCATGTGTGGCTGTGAAGAGTTGGGCGAATTTTCCAGCTACTCCCGGCAGCATGCTGTATGGAAGCATTAAACCTCCCAGCAACATGGAAGGGACGAAAACAAGCTGTGACCACAACACAGTCATGCGCGAGCTGGGGGAGACCACTCCGATCAGAACGCTTAATCCTGCACAGGCAAAAGCCGTGGCGAAAAAGATCAGCACATAGTTGAGCCAATTTACCGGCAGAGGCGCAGCAAACATCCAGTGTGCGCTGGCGGTGATGATCACGGCCACGATGACCAGGTGAAGAATGGTCGTCAAAGCCGGGATGACCAGGATTGAGATGGAGGGCACGCCGTTGATCTTGTAGCTGCGGAAGATGCCATTTTCGCGGGCGTTCACCAGCGGATCGGGGATGCCCAGCAGGGTGGCCGCCAGGATGCTGAAAACCACCATGGCCGGGACGATGGTTTCCCGGAAAGGTGGGTTGATCTCGGCCATGATGAATCCCATCATCAGGTAAAAACCCAGCGGGAACAGGTAGTTCATCAGCAGCAACTGCTTGTTGCGGATACCCATCCGGAATTCGAAAGCAAAGTGATGCATAAAAGCGTTCATTGCACGCCTCCCTTGCCGGTAATTTCAAGAAAACGATCCTCCAGGGAGGGGCGCTCAACACGCAGGTCGATTAGTGTATCTCCTTGGGCTTGGATGTGGGTGATGATGGCGGACAGGGTCGGGCCGATATCCGAGCTGAAATAGATGCTGTACTCGTCTTTGCAGGTTTGCTGGCTGACAGCCGGAAAGCTGGCACCTGCTAAACTTTCGCCCTGTGTTCGCACCGAGATCTTGGTCTGGTCCGCGCCGGTGGCGGTGATCTGCATGGGGGTGCCAATCTTAACGATCCTGCTCTGCAGCAGGATGGCCACCCGGTCCGTCATCTGTTCCGCTTCAGCCATGTCATGCGTTGCCAGGATGATGGTGGTGCCCCTGGCTTGCAGCTCGCGCATCATGCCATGCAGTTCAACCCGCGTGGCCACATCCAGCCCGGCCGTGGGCTCGTCCAGGAACAGCACCCTGGGGTTGTGCGGGATCGCCAGGGCCAGCACCAGGCGCCGCTGCTGCCCGGCCGAGAGTTCGAAGAATTGGGAATTCCGTTTTTCGGCCAGGCTCAGGCGTTCCAGCAGATCGAAGCGTGGCACCACCTTGTGATAGGCACAGAAAAATTTCATCGCTTCGTCTGGTGTGATACTTTCCGGCAGCCCGGCGGATTGCAATTGCACGCCGATCAGGTCGCGTAGCTTGCGCGCTTCGCTGGCCGGGTCCAGCCCTGCCACCCGCAGCCTGCCGCCGTTCGGTGCCCGCAAGCCCTCCAGGCATTCCAGCGTACTCGTCTTTCCGGCTCCGTTCGGGCCCAGCAGGCCGAAGATCTCCCCCTCCTTGACTTCAAAACTGATCCCGTCCACGGCCACGAAAGCGCCATAGGCTTTGCGAAAGTCTTTTACTTCGATCACTGTTGTTTGCATGAATTAATTCTCCTCATCCCGGTGAATTTCTCGCCGTTGGGTGGTTCAGCCTCTGAAGCCACTACTCATAGAGACGGTTAAATCCTTCATCTCCCACAGGGGCGATAATTTGGGAATTTCCCAGGCGGGATTCGCTTGCCACTTTTTCCATTCCTTATATAAAGCCTGCCGCTCTGAAGTCAGAATATGGACCGCTTTCTTAGCCTCAGCCCAAATCTCACAGGCCTTTTCGTGAGAATAAAAACCTATCCTCTCCGCTTCTACAAATTCATCCTCATCTTTCCATTTCCATTCAGACATATCCGGGCTTACCACAACATCCAACATATGATCCATTGTGTCAAAGCCAATGCTTGTGCGCTGAATTGGCTCTTGCAGGTTGATATACCAGCACAAAAGATCTTTTGATCCTGTTTTCCACATTAAATTGGTGCTAAATGCTTCTCCGGGAACGATCAACATTAATACATCTGTTGTGTGTCATTCATGATCAATAATGTTTATATTATCTGCAGACAATAATTCCTGTGATGTCGGCCTTTTTTCAGTATTTTTGCCTGAAACGCCGGCTGGTAAATACAAGGCTATCAGATCACAAGAATCCTGTACCACGACTGTTGGATAAGCCCAAAAGACTTTTTCCCCCACCCCACGTAAAGTCGCCTGCGTAAATGGTTTCCGAAATAAATTTGGGCTCAATATTTTTACCTGATGAAATTGTCAGGAGGTTTGAATACTTACTTGACAGATGAATTCATTGAATCAGTTATTTATCGTAATTGTATAGTGGAGTGATCATTTATGCTTTGTCAAACCCGATCTGCAATAAATATCATCGACTGATCATCATTATACTGACCCCGTGGCAAATGTCAAACACCCTGGCGCTTTGAATCGCCCCCAACTCCAATTTGCAATGTTATGCTATCATAATCTCATTCACCTATTCCAAACCACCCATCACAGACCCTCACCTTTCCGCAACCATGGTCCCTCAAACCACCCCGGCTAACCCCAACCGTCCGCTGTTCTGGCTTGGGCTGGCTTTCATAGCCGGCATCCTGCTCGCCAGCCAGGTTGGCTGGGGCGTGCCAGTCTGGCTGGGCTTGTCTGGCTTGGCGCTGCTGTCCGCTGTCCTCCTGCACCGGCACTCCAACTTCTTCAACTTGCCGGCCTCCACCCGCCTGTTGTTTAGCCTGTCTCTACTGGTGGCCATGCTGGGGGGGCTGCGTTACCAGGCTGCCCAACCGGAGCTTTCCCCTTTTTTTGTGGCCTGGTATAACGACCGGGAGTATAAAGTCACGCTGACCGGTTGGCTGGCTGCTCCGCCCGATCAGCGCGATGGGTATACCAACTTGCGCATCCATCTGGACAGCCTTGACACCGGTGACCAGAGCCTGCCTGTGCAGGGTCTGGTACTGGCGCGCGTTCAACCCGGCACTGATCACCAGGTAGGCGATGTGCTGCGCCTGCGAGGTTATCTCAAGACCCCGCCAGAGAACGAGGATTTCTCTTATCGGGACTACCTGGCGCGCCAGGGCATCCGCTCCACCATTTCATATGCCCAGGTGAGCGCTCTGGCTTTCCGAGGTGGCAATCCTGTGATCAGGGCGGTTTTTACTTTCAAAGAGCACCTGCTCAAGATTCTGAAACACATCTTCCCCGAACCCGAAGCCTCCCTGTTGTCTGGTATCCTGCTGGGGGTGGATACCGGCCTGTCGCCCGACCTGCAGCAGGCTTTCAAAAACACTGGCACCAGCCATATCATCGCCATTTCGGGTTTCAATATTGCCATATTGGCGGCCCTGTTTGCCAGCCTGTTCAGCCGTCTGTGGGGATCCCGGCGCGGCGCCCTGGCGGCTGTGCTCGGCATCGCATTCTACACCCTGTTGGTGGGAGCCGAAGCCTCGGTGCTGCGGGCAGCCCTCATGGGTGCCTCGGCTTTGTTTGCCCGCCAGATCGGGCGGCGCCAGGATGGGCTGAACACCCTCGGCTTCGTGGCCGGGCTGATGTGTCTGTTCAACCCCTTCCTGCTCTGGGATGTGGGTTTCCAACTCTCCTTTGCCGCCACCTTGGGGCTGGTGCTGTATGCCATGCCCCTGCAGGAATTTGCCTTGCGTTGGCTCTCGCTCCGCTTGCCGCAAGCCACCGGCGAAAAGCTGGCAGTACCGCTGGCGGAGTACCTGCTTTTCACCCTGGCAGCCCAGGTCACCACCCTGCCGCTGATGGCCTGGCATTTTGGCCGCATATCGCTGGTCTCTTTCCTGGCAAACCCCTTCATCCTGCCAGCCCAACCACTCGTCATGATCGCCTCAGGCTTGGCGCTCCTGTTGGGGCTGATCTACCTGCCGCTCGGGCAGGTGGCAGCCTGGCTGGCCTGGCCTTTTTCGACCTATACCATCCGGATGGTGGAGCTATTCGATCGTCTCCCGCATGGGGTCCTGGTGCTGGGCGATTTTCCTTTTCTGTTCATGGTTCTTTTCTACCTGGTATTGTTCGGCATCACATTTACCCCGATCCGTCTGAAAGAGACCTTTCGGCCTATCCGCAGTCCGGCTGTCCTGCTGACCGGTCTGGTCATCCTGACTGTGCTGACCTGGCGCACGGCCCTGTCTCTCCCCGATGGACGGCTGCACGTGACCTTTTTGGAGGTTGGCAGCGCGGATGCCGTCCTGATCCAAACCCCCACCGGACGCAGCATTCTGATCAACGGTGGCCCGGGGCAATCGGTCCTGGCGGATGCGCTCGGCCGGCGCCAGCCCCCATTTGCCCGGCGACTGGACACCCTGGTACTGGCTTCCACGCTGGAAGAGCAGGTGACTGCCCTGCCAGGCACGATGGAGCTTTTTCCGCCGGATACGGTCTTGTGGAGCGGATTGGGCGAGGCATCGTATTCTGCCCTGCGCCTGCAAGGCTGGCTGGCATCTGCATCCATCCCCATCACCCCGGCCCAGCCTGGCATGCAACTGGACCTGGGCCGCGGCGCAAGGCTCAAAGTACTGGCGGTCAGCCCGCGCGGCGCCGTCCTGCTGCTGGAATGGGATCGCTTCCGTGCCCTGCTTCCGGTCGGATTGGATTTTGACAGCCTGACTGCGCTGGAAACCGACCCCACTCTGGCTTCGCTTTCAGTACTCCTGTTGGCAGATTCAGGCTATGCGCCTCTCAACCCGCCACAGTGGATCACCCGCCTGCACCCGCAGTTGAGCATCCTGAGTGTCTCGGCCGCGGACCACAACGGCCTGCCCGACCCTGAAACCCTGGCTGCCCTGCTAAACTACCCGCTCCTGCGCACCGACCGTTCCGGCTGGATCCATGTTTCCACGGACGGCACCCGCATGTGGGTCGAAACGGAAAGGTGAGGCGATAATTGGATGATGATTGCTTCGTCAAAACTGGAGATTTGTGCTATATAATCAAGATATGAATACAAGTGACGCGATCCAGGGAATGGCAAAGCAAATCGTGAGGCGATTCCAGCCGACACGGATTATTCTGTTTGGCTCACAAGCCTGTCGCGCTGATCAAGAAGGAGACTGCCAAAATGATAGTTAATACTTCTTTGATACCCTTAAAAACAGTTTTGGCAGATGTGACTCGTCGAATTGTTGAAGTGGCTAGCCCTCAGCGCATTGTTCTGTTTGGCTCAGCAATTAATGGAAAAATGGGCTTGGATAGTGACCTGGACTTCCTAGTGATCATGCGAGGCCCTGTTCACCGCCGCCATCTGGCTCAGCAGATTTATCGCAATCTACACGGAGTGAGCTTGCCGGTGGATATTATTGTGGCGACTGAAGACGATATTGTAAATAGTTCAAGGAAAACGGGATCCATCTTGCAGCCTGCCATGACTGAAGGAAAAGTCATCTATGACGCCCAAGACTGATCCATCCACCCGCAGACTTGGCTTCGTCATGCTCGCAGTAATTTACATCTTGCTGAAAGAGGCAAACGTCTAAAAGGTGTTCTTCTGGAAGACTTATGCTTCAATGCCCAGCAAGCTGCTGAAAAAGCCTTCAAAACCGTATGTGTGAAGCACAATATTGATTTTCCGAAAACTCATTCCCTCGTCCGGTTGATAGATATCCTTGAAGAAAACGGGGTATCCTTACCTGAGAATATCAAGGCGGCGGACATCCTCACTCAATACGCTGTACAATCCCGTTATCCGGATTGGATCGAAGAAATCACGAATGAAGAATACCGCGAAGCGCTGAATCTCGCTGCACAAGTGGTATTTTGGGCTGAAACGTTTTTAACGAATAACGAGTAATCCATGCAAAACAAAATTCTCCAGCATCTTACGGTTAGATAATTCTGTAAATTATTTATTGCAACGTCATCGTAATTTTTGGTATCTTGGCATCCCAAATGGCCTGTGCAATTGGGAATCTGATGTGAGACATCCAAAGTTTTTGCGAAGATTCTCCGAAATGAAATGGAGGGGACAAAACTTTGGAAGTGTGCTGACTGGAAATATCTTGCTTTATGAACTACATCTCACATATGCCAGACGACCGTTCCGGCTGGATCCCGCATGTGGGTGCCGTCCGTGGAGACGTGGATCCAGCCGGAACGATCGGTGCGCAGGAGCGGGTAGTTTTGCAAAGCAGACAGGGTTTCAGGGTCGGGCAAGCCCTCCGGGTCAGCCGCCAAGACACTCAGGATGCTCAACTGCAGGTGCAGGCGGGTGATCCACTGTGGCGGGTTGAGAGGCGCATAGCCTGAATCTGCCAACAGGAGTACGGAAAAGTTGCCATTGTGCGGGATATGTGGCTGACGGGTTTTGATGTGCCTTCCCTGCACACCATGTACATCGACAAGCCCATGCAAGGGCACGGGCTGATGGAGGCAATTGCACGCGTTAACCGTGTATATGGCAACAAACCCGGCGGATTGATCGTGGATTATCTCGGCCTGGCTTACCACCTGCAAAAGGCATTGGCGCTCTATACCGAAAGCGGCGGGCGGGGTGATACGGTCATAGACCAATCCGAAGCTGTCACCCTGACCTTGCGCGAATATGAAATTTGCCGGGATATGTTCCACGGTTTTGATTATTCCAAATGGAAAACCGGACATGGAAATGAAAAACTGATCCTGATGAATTGGGCACAGGACCATATCCTCGGACTTGAGAACGGCAAACAACGCTACCTGCAAGCGGTCATGCGGCTTTCACAAGCCTTCGCTCTGGCTGTGCCTCATGAGAAAGTACTGGAAATCCGGGATGAGGTCGGGTTCTTCCAGGCCGTGCGCGCCCGCATTATCAAAACCTCACCCGAGCAGGATCTTAAGGCTGATGATGTGGAGTAGGCCATCCGTCAGATCATCTCACGGGCAGTTGTCTCGGATGAAGTCATTGACATCTTCAAAGCCGCGGGCTTGAAAAAACCGGATATATCCATTCTCTCGGATGAATTTCTGGCCGATATACAAAATATGCCACAGCGCAATGTGGCCATTGAACTATTGCGAAAACTGCTGAATGATGAAATCAAGCTGCGCTCGCGCAAGAATCTGGTGCAATCGCGTTCATTTGCCGAAATGCTGGAGAGAACCATCCGCTCGTATCAAAACCGCGCCATCGAAGTGGCCGAAGTCATTGCTGAACTGATCGAACTCGCCAAAGAAATGCGGGAAGCCAACAAGCGCGGCGAGGCGCTCAACCTGGCAGAAGATGAACTGGCGTTTTACGATACCCTGGAAGTCAACAACAGCGCGGTTCAGGTGCTGGGGGATGAAACCCTGAAAGGTATTGCTCGCGAACTAGTACGCATTGTGCATGAAAATGTCAACATCGATTGGACAGTGAAGGAAAATGTACGCGCAAAATTGCGGGTGATGGTGAGAAGAATATTACGAAAATACGGCTATCCACCCGATAAACAGGAAAAGGCCACCCAGATGGCGTTGGAGCAAGCGGAGATGATCGCGCGGGATTGGGCGGATTGATAATAAATCAGAATAAACAAGGGCGCAGTGACTGCGCCCCTACCTTGGTCCGCACAAAATATTCCCTTGTCCATGCCGCCAAAGGAGACTACAATACAAATATGAACCTCCCACGCAAACCCATCCCGGTGCTGGAAGACCTTCCCACCCTCCCGGAAGATCCTGGTAAAAGCAAACCCTGATATGTCCCCAAATTTAACAGACCTCGAAAACCTGGCTCGCCAGGCCGGTGACATCCTGCGTGCCGGGTATGCCCGTGAGCACCAAGTGGATTACAAAGGCATCATCGACCTGGTCACCGAAGTCGATCACCAGTCGGAAGATTTCATCCTGGATCAGATCCGCACCCGTTTCCCCGGTCATGCCATCCTGGCTGAGGAATCGGGCAAGTCAGACGGTTCGAAAGACCACCTGTGGTTCATCGACCCATTGGATGGCACGGTAAACTACGCCCACAACATCCCCATCTTCTGCGTATCCATCGGCTATGCGCACGAAGGCGCCACCCGCCTGGGAGTGGTCTACGACCCGATGCGTGACGAATGTTTCAGCGCCGAACGCGGCCGCGGCGCCTGGTTGAATGGCTCTCCGCTGCATGTATCCTCCATCCAGGAACTGGTGCACAGTCTGCTGGTGACCGGTTTTCCATACGACACCTGGAACACCTCCGACGACAACTTTGAAAATTTTGTGCGCTTCGCCAAGCTGACCCAGGGTGTGCGCCGCCTGGGCTCGGCCGCCCTGGACCTGTGCTATGTGGCTGCCGGACGCTTCGATGGCTTCTGGGAGCTTTCTCTCAGTGCCTGGGACGTGGCCGCCGGTGGTCTGATCGCTGAAGAAGCCGGTGCACTGGTCACCAACGTGGACGGCGGCCCGGATTACATTTCCACACCGCAGTCCATCCTGGCAGCCACCCCGGGCTTGCATGGCCTCATGCTGGCCGAATTGAAGAAGAACCGTCACCAAACCCCCAAAGCCCACATTGAAGAATAATTCCGGTGATATTTATTATGACCATAATTCAAAAAGACTTTACCACCAAGCCACCAAGTCACGAATCTTCATTACTTAAGAATCTTTGTGCCTTCGTGACTCGTGTCCCCGCTTTTTGGGGATGGTGGTGAAAGATACTTTTTGTAGTAAACTCATTTCTATATAATTAGTGGAGAATTTCACTCTTCATTATTCTACCCACTTAGGAGCAATCCCTTGGCTGATATAAGAATTGAAAAACTGGCGAGTATCCTGGTTGACCACTCCACCCGCATCCAACCCGGTGACCGCGTGGCAATTGAAGCCACCACGGCTGCCGCACCGCTGGTAAGCGCCTTGTATGCACGCATCCTGGAACGCGGCGGGCAGCCCCATTTGCTGTTGGACCTGCCCGAGCAGGATGAGATCTTCTTCGAGCATGCCAACGATCAGCAGCTTGAGTTCATCCCCACCTTCCGCAAGCTGGCTTACGACCAGTTCGAGAGCCGCATCCGCATTGGTTCCCTGACCAACACCCGCAGCCTCTCCAGCGTCGATCCCGCCAAACAGAAGAAACGCCAGGCAGCCCTCTCCCCCATCCTGGAAGCCCAGTTCCGGCGCGGCGCAGAAAAATCCTTCAAATGGGTCACCACACTCTACCCCACCGAAGGCTACGCCATGGAAGCCGAAATGAGCCTGCGCAGTTTTGAAGATTTTGTCTTCCAGGCCTGCCACACCCAGGAGGCTGACCCGGTCGCTTACTGGAAATCCACCGAGGAAAAACAGCGTAAAATGGTGGAAAAACTCGCAGGGCACAACCAGGTGGTTGTGCGCGGTCCGAATGTGGACCTGTCACTCTCCATCCAGGGGCGCAAGTTTAACAATTCCTGTGGCATTCACAACATGCCGGACGGCGAAATTTTCACCGGCCCGGTGGAAGATTCAGTCAACGGCTGGGTGCGTTTCACCTATCCCGCCATCACCAGCGGTGTCATGGTCGAAGGTGTGGAGTTAACTTTCAGCGATGGCAAGGTTGCCAGGGCCACTGCCAGCAAGAACCAGGCTTTCCTGCTGGAAATGATCGGCTCGGATGCCGGCTCCTGTTACGTAGGTGAATTTGCCATTGGCACCAATTACGACATCGACCGTTTCTCTCACAACATCCTGTTCGACGAGAAACTGGGCGGCACATTCCACATGGCCCTGGGTGCCGGCTACCCCGAGACCGGCTCGAAGAACAAGAGCATCATCCACTGGGACATGATCTGCGGCCTGGAAGACTCCGAGATCCTGGTGGACGGCGAAGTGGTTTACCGGGACAAGAAGTTTTTGGTTTAGGTTAATTCTGCAAGAATCATAATGCGCAAGTTAAGAAGAGTTAATAACAGGGAAGATGGTTCTCAAATAAAAAAGATCCTTTTGTTCCAAATTTTCCAAGGAAATATCCCGTGGGCAGAACTACATCCTTCATTTCCGATCTTTCTAATCAAGAAGAACCAACCCGCGCAGAGGCAAAGTAACTTTCGTATCTGATCCTGGATGGATTTGAGAATTTGTCAATATTTTTCGACTATTTGGAATCCAGCGGAAATTGATAAAGGAACAGGATGATAATATGAACAGTGGAATTGATGGGAAACGAAACATGAATTCTAACCAACCATTTGATAAGAAATCCACAGGAAAGAAAAATCCGAAGATCAGCCGTTTGATCAAGATTTTTATCCTGGGGGTTTTGACCTTTTGCATGATAAGTTTAGTTGTATTAATCATTTGGGCCGGGATAGTCTGGCGGGTACCCATGGCAGAGACACTCCACCTGCCTGTGATTCCAGCCTTTCAAATCCCCAACATCCTGGGGTTATCTACACCTTCCAAACAACCTGTTTGTGGTAACGAACCCGAGTGGTTTGTGATGTTGGTCGGGCTGGATTCCAGGGAATCTGGATCGGAATATCTTTATGGATTGGCGGATGTAATTCGCATCATCCGGGTGGATTTCACAGAGCCAAGCGTGAATGTTGTCTCCCTGCCTCGTGCCCTGCTGGTGAACATCCCTGAAGACCGTATCCTGGTAACAGGCCCCATGCTTCTCAACCAGGCTTATTTTTTTGGCACCCGCGGGATGGGGTATTACACAGGTACCGGGTATGGGGCTGGCTCTCTGGCGGAAACAATTCAATATAATTTTGGGATCACAGCCAATCATTACTTGGTTGTCAATTTTCAGGCCTTTGTCATGTTCATCGATGCCATCGGTGGCATTGATGTTGATCTACCCACTTATGTCGATGATCGTCCAAATTCCTATTTCCCACCTGGCAAACAACATTTGAATGGAGAAGAGGCATTAACCCTGGCGCGTATACGTAAAAAATACTCGGACCTCATTCGAATCAATGATCAGTCTCTCATTATTAACGCCATCGTCCAACGACTGAAGGACCCAGCCATCCTTACCAAACTCCCGGCCATATACGCCTCCCTTAAGGATTCAGTCATTACGGATGTCTCTCCCGCCCAATTAGAAACTGCTCTTTGCCTGCTCAATAAATTGGGTGAAAACAATCTTAAATTTTATGACCCCGGTTGGGATTTAATAACTGATGATTGGGAATATATTCCAACGATGAAGAATGATATGGAAATTTTACGATGGGACCAAAAACTGCTCGATTGGATGTATTTATCATTATGGTCCAAATAACATTAAGTGGGTTGTTGGAGTGTGAAAGCGGTTTTCTTTGCGTCTCAAGTCCTCGCATAAGGGTTCTTTCACCTCAATCCAATGGGACTATTCCGTTGCTATTTGGGGAAATATAACCTCTCGGCATATTCCTTGAGCATGCGGCTCATGCTGAACTGGGGCGTTACGGTGCGGATGGATTCCTTCATGCGCGTCACCCACTCATGCGGAATGTTGTCCGCGCCGCGCTCAGCGTAATACAGCGGCACGATCTCATTCTCCAGGATGTGATACAGGCTGGCAGAATCTGCCTTGTCCTGCACTTCGGTCGATAGATCGGAATCCTCCCCAATCGCCCAGCCATTATTTCCATTGTAAGCCTCGCGCCACCAGCCATCCAGTATGGAGAAATTTAACACCCCGTTGATGGCAGCCTTCATGCCCGACGTACCTGAGGCCTCGTTGGGACGGCTTGGCGTGTTCAACCAGACATCCACGCCCTGAACCAGGTAACGGGCCAGGTTGATATCGTAATCCTCCAAAAAGACCAGCCTGCCGCCATTTTCAGCCTTCTTAATAGTCCGGTAGACTTCCTGGATGAGCAGCTTGCCAGGCTCATCGGCTGGATGCGCCTTGCCGGCAAACAGGATCTGCACCGGGCGGTTGGGGCGGTTGAGCAGATCGAACAGGCGCGGCAGATCACTGAAGATCAGGTCGGCGCGTTTATAGGTGGCAAAACGACGGGCGAACCCGATAGTCAGCACATATGGGTCCAACAGGGCACCCGAAGCAATGACCTGCACCGGGTGGAATCCACCCTTCATCCAGCGCTGTCGGGCGCGCCCGAGCAGGTAAAAAGCCAGCTTGCGTTTAAGATGCTGGTGAATTTCCCATAATTCCGCATCTGGAAGTTCGCTCACGTGTGACCAGGTTTCGGGGTCATCCAGGTGTTCCAGCCAGTCTTGCTCCAGGTGCCGATCATACAGCATGCGCTGGCGGCGCGCCATCCAGGTGGTGGAATGAACCCCATTGGTAATGTAGCTGATGGGTACATCCTCTTCGCTCAACTCAGGCCACAGATAATTCCACATGCGCCGCGCCACGCGTCCATGCAGTTCAGACACCGCGTTGCGGTGGTCGGAAAATTTGAGTGCCAGTGTGGGCATGGAGAAGGTCTCTCCAAAATTCTGCTTGTGGCGCGCCAGGTCAACGAACTGTTCCCGGGTTAACCCCAGCTCGGGCCACAGGTTTGCCAGGTATTTATCCACCAGCCAGAGCGGGAATTCGTCATTTCCGGCCGGGACAGGGGTATGTGTTGTAAAGACATTGCTGGTACGCGTTCTGGCGCAGGCTTCCTCGAAACTGAGGCCTTCTGCAACCAATTCACGGGCACGTTCCAGGGTCAGGAAGGCGGCATGGCCTTCGTTCATGTGCCAGACCTGGGGGTCATAACCCAGGGCGCGCAAGGCTTGCACACCTCCCACCCCCAGCAATATTTCCTGCATAACCCGCAGGTCCAGGTCGCTCCAATACAGGCGCGTGGTAAGCTTGCGGTCATCCGGATTATTGGCGGAATAATCGCTATCCAGCAGGTACAACGGCACGCGTCCCACGCGCAACTCCCAGATGCGGGCGGATACTGTCCGGTCCGGGAATTTGACGGCAATACTGAGCGGCTGACCATCTTCCTTTAATACCGGCACGATCGGCAGATTGCTGACCGTAATGGGGTTGTTTTGGGTCTCCTGCCAGCCATCTTCGGAAATGCGCTGGGAGAAATAACCCTCGGCATACATAAAGCCAATGCCCACCAGGTTTAAACCCAGGTCACTGGCGCCCTTCAGGTGATCTCCTGAGAGCACGCCCAACCCGCCGGAATAAATGGGCAGGGTCTCGTGCAGGCCAAATTCCATGGAAAAATAGGCGATGGTTTTTGGGCTGTCCTGCGGATGCATGCGTGCAAACCAGGGTTCTGTATTACCAAGGTAGACATCAAAATCTGCCAGGACCTGGTCATATTGTCCGAGGTAATGCTTGTTCTGGGAGGCGGCATTGATCTCGCTGCGCCCAACCTGGCGCAGGAACAACAGCGGGTTGTGATTCAGGCGCTCCCACAACTCCTGGTCAATGCGGCTGAACAGGCGCTGTGCGTCTGGATTCCAGGTCCACCACAGGTTGTAAGCCAGCTCCCCCAGGCGGGTGATGCGGCGCGGCAGGTCAAAACGATTGGGAATTTTTGTGCGAAAAGTGGGCATATCTTTTCCTTGTTTTAAAATTGGCGCGGTTATCATACCACACCAGGCTTGCCCGTGACCATGTCGTTCTTCCCTTCAACCTTCTGAAACATCGGGAGGCAAAACATCCCACAGCGTAAAAAGTGCCGGAGGAAAGAAAAAAACTGCATTCAAGCCCTGGGTGGCGTCGAAAACCACACTCAGCATTGGAATGAAACAACTACATCTGGGTGACATTTCTCACATCCCAACCTGCTTTAATTGTTATACAATTATTCCATGCCCGAGACCGTCCAGCTTATGATCACCTGCCTGATCGACACCTTCTTCCCGGAGGTGGGCGAAGCCATGCTCAAGGTATTGGATCGTCTCGGCATCCGGGTGGAATTTCCCGCCGAACAGACCTGCTGCGGGCAGCCTGCCTTCAATGCGGGTCTGTGCAGTGAAGCCCGCCCTCTGGCCGAACACACCATCTGCACTTTCGAAAGACTTCCGAGGTCTCTTAAGACTTCGGAAGTCTGCCCGGTCATCATCCCTTCCGGCTCGTGTGCGGTCATGCTGCGGCATGGCTACCTAGAACTGTTCGCCGATGATCCCATCTGGCTGCCGCGCGCCCGGGCACTGGCCGCCCGCACCTATGAATTCAGCCAATACCTGGTCGATCACCTGGGTGTGACCGATCTGGGCGCCAACTGGCCGGGTAAACTGACTTATCATCCGTCCTGTCACCTGCTACGCGGCTTGGGGGTCGACCGTCAACCACGCCTGCTGCTCTCCCAGGTCCACGGTGCAGAGGTAATCGATCTCCCGCATCCTGACGAATGCTGTGGATTTGGCGGCGTTTTTTCGGTGGAGCACCCCGAACTTTCAGCCGAGATGCTCAAGCGCAAGATCGGCAACCTCGAGGACACGCAGGCTCCCACCCTGGTGGTAGGTGATACCGGCTGCCTGATGCACATCCAGGGCGGCTTGAAACGCCAGGGCAGGTCACAGCGCGTTGTGCATATTGCTGAAATCCTCGCCAGCAGGGATTCAGTCCTATGACGCCCAAGATTTTTCGGGAACGCATCCGAACATCCATCGCAGATGAAGCCCTGCAGGCAGCCCTGGACGGAAACGCAGAGCGCCGCTGCCAGGGACGCATCACTGCCTTTGCCTCCCTGCCCGACCACAGCCAGCGCCGCCAGCGCGCCCATGCCATCCGCCTCGAGGTGATCACTCACCTGGAGGATTACCTTTCCCGTTTCATCACGCAGGTGGAGGCCAACGGTATCCGGGTCTACCGTGCCGCGGATGCCACCGCAGCCATTAATATTTTTCTGGAGATCGCCAGCAGCCACAACGCCAAACTGGTGGCCAAATCCAAGTCCATGGTCTCCGAAGAGATCAACCTGAATCACGCGTTGGAAGCCGCCGGTCTGCGACCGGTGGAAACCGACCTGGGGGAATACATTGTGCAATTGCGCGGCGAGCGCCCCAGTCATATCATCACTCCGGCGGTGCATTTGCGCAGGCATGAAGTTGGCGCCCTGTTCCATGAGAAGCTCGGCATCCCCTACACCGAAGACATCCCGGTGCTGACGGATACCGCCCGCCAGGTGCTGCGTGAGGTCTTCCTGACCGCCGACATTGGCATGTCAGGTGTCAATTTTGGCGTGGTCGAAACCGGCACCCTGTGCATCGTCACCAACGAAGGCAACGGGCGCATGGTCACCACGCTCCCACCGGTGCATATTGCCCTGATGGGCATGGAGCGTCTGCTACCAAACCTGGATGACCTGGCCCTGTTCCTATCGCTCCTGCCGCGCTCGGCCACCGCCCAAAAATTAAGCGTCTATACCAACCTGATCCACAGCCCGCGCCGTTCTGGTGACCCTGAAGGCCCGCAGGAACGCCACCTGATCATTGTGGATAACGGACGCAGCCGCCTGCTTAGCTCCGGTCTTCAGGAAGCGCTTTTATGCATCCGCTGTGGGGCTTGCCTGAATGCCTGCCCGGTCTTCCGTGAGATCGGCGGGCACGGTTATGTGGCTTTGGATGGCTCCCCGGCTCCCTACCCCGGTCCGATCGGCTCGGTGATCTCTCCGGGTTTGTTCGGCGGACAGGCATTCGGTCACCTGGCCCAGGCCTCCAGTCTATGCGGCGCCTGCCGCGAAGCCTGCCCGGTGGACATTGACCTGCCGGGTTTGCTATTACGCGTGCGCGCCGGAAAAGCACCGACTGGCACAACCGAAACATCCACAGAGGCAGTTGGTATCCCCGCCCCGCTTAAGACCGGGTTGAAGATTTTTCGGCTGGCAGCTGCCAGGCCGCGTCTGTTTGGATTGTTACAGCAAGCCGCAGGGCTGGGCAGCCGCCTGCTCTCCCCCCGCTCCAACTGGATGCGCCTGCCTGCCTTCACCGGCTGGGGGTACAGCAAAGACCTGCCGCGTCCGGTGCTCAAACCCTTCCGCAACCGCTGGGCAGACCTGCAGCATGAAAGTCTTCATGAATTTAAAAAATCCGACCCGCCACCGGTCAGTGCCGATGCCGCACCACCTTCAACCACGGGTCTAAAAGAACAGTTCATCCAGGAGTTGCAAGCCCTGGGTGGTGAGTGTCTGCCCTGCACCCGTGCTCAACTTCCAGTGACGATCCTTTCCCTGTTAAGGGTACGTGGAATTGAGCGCCTGCTGGTGGATGAAGCCGGCGCCGAGGTCCTCTCCGCAAGCGGACTTGAACTGGTACGCACTCCCGACCCCACCTGCCGGGCAGGCCTGACACGTGCCACAGCCGGGCTGGCCGACACAGGCAGCCTGCTGGTCACGGGTGGCGCAGGTGATCTGCTCTCCGCCTCCCTGCTGCCCGAAACCCACCTCGCCATTCTGAACATAAGCGACCTGCACGCCAGCCTGCCGGATGTGCTCAACACCCGCGTTGTGCGCCAGGCGCCAGCCGCAGTGGTCATCAGCGGCCCGTCGCGCACCGCCGATATTGAAATGACCCTGACCATCGGCGTGCATGGCCCCGGCGAACTGATCGTCCTGCTGGTTGACGATTTCCCCACGCTTTAAATTATTCCTGCCTGCCAAAGGCGCTCATCCCTATCCCTATAATTATTTACAAAACTATCAGAAAACTCTAATCTAAACCTATTGTAATTGTCGGAAATGCGTGCTATAAATTGGAGTAACATAATCCAATTAAAAAAAGAGGCAAATATGTCATACAAACGGTTCAGTGCTTTGTTCATGGTTGCAGTATTGGTAATGTCGTTTTCATACAGCCGACCGGCACAAGCCGCACCAATTTCAAATCCGGGCAATGGGAATGGAGCCAAACCGGTTTGTCCCGGGCCTGCCGCACCGGGTGACAGCCATTGCTATGCCTGGGTGCGACCAAATGCCAGCGCTTCTCCCGTGGGGTTAACCCCCGCCCAGATGAAAGCAGCTTATGGTTTTTCAACCAGTAACACGGCTGGTGCCGGGATGACCATTGCCATTGTCGATGCGTATGATTTGCCAACAGCAGAGAAAGATTTAAATGTATTCAGCAAGCAATTCGGTCTGCCAGAATGTACCACTGCCAACGGTTGCTTCAAAAAGGTCAATCAGACTGGCGGAACAAAATACCCGCGCTACAACTCAGGTTGGGGGCTTGAAATTGCCCTGGATATCGAATGGGCACATGCCATCGCACCCGGAGCCAAAATCCTGCTGGTGGAAGCGAGCAGCAACAGTTTCGCCAACCTTCTGGCAGCGGAGGACTACGCGGCTGCCCATGCCAATTACGTCAGCAACAGTTGGGGTGCCAGTGAATTCTCTGGTCAAACTGCGTACGACTCACACTTCTCACGTCCAGGTGTTTCATTTTTTGTCTCCGCGGGAGATGCAGGTCTACCGGCAGATTATCCATCCTCATCCCCGAACGTCATCTCGGTTGGCGGCACGCGCCTGACCTTTAATAGCGATGGCAGCCTGTTGAGCGAGACAGGTTGGAGCAGTGGCGGTGGCGGCTGCAGTCTGTATGAAACAGCCACCTCTGCCCAGTCCGGCTTCTCTGGATATGCCCAGGTGAATTGCGCTGGTAAGCGCGCCACTCCCGATGTGTCTCTGGATGCAGACCCATACTCCGGCGCGGCAGTTTATGATAGTTCAAATTATCAGGGCCAAAAAGGCTGGTATCAAGTTGGAGGCACGAGCCTGAGTTCCCCAATGTGGGCCGGGCGGGCGGCTGTTTCTGGTGCCCTGGTAAACGCCGCCTACGTTTACGGCAACAACGTTACCTATCGCGATATCACCTCCGGGAATAACGGCGCCTCCTGCCTGGGTGGCTTTGATCTTTGTTCTGGCCGTGGCAGTTGGACAGGCGCAACTCCATAAGCCACCTTCAAACTTAAAGCTCTACATGAACAAGGCTCACCCCGATTTCAACCTGCGGGGTGAGCTTTGTTTGTTTTACCCGGGAGCGGGGCGGGAATCAAAGACCGGTTAATTGATCGTTCGACTCGTTGACGATTCAGCCTCCGCCATGATAAAATAACGCCCGCTGCTAAACGCCCCCATCGTCTAGTGGCCCAGGACGTGGCCCTCTCAAGGCCAAAACAGGGGTTCGAGTCCCCTTGGGGGCACTAAGATCAGATAAAACCGGTCAGAATTCCAAGAATATAGAGGAGGTTCTGGCTGGTTTGCGTTTTGAGCAGAAATGGAAAATTGAAGAACTTCCAATCAAAAATTGACAGAATGTCTTTTCTGTTGAGATGAGTTCTAACCGGCTCTCAGAACCAGCAGGACAAATTATATTACATTGATCTTCCCGCAATGTTGTCTGACATGGAAATTCTTGACAGATACCATACTCTCCTTGATAGAAGGTGTTTAAGAAATCCATAAAACGAGCAGACTTGGACCAAAAGGCAGAATTTCTGAATAAATTTTCGATTATTTAGTA